>Ga0255345_1000091_pt1 | contig 151793 bp, 154 predicted proteins | sample wastewater_treat_6_FD_192415 | JGI IMG/M metagenome (GOLD analysis project Ga0255345, IMG submission 192415) | Wastewater microbial communities from Lulu Island WWTP, Vancouver, Canada - plant20 | ecosystem: Engineered > WWTP > Wastewater > Unclassified | place: Canada: Vancouver, British...
GATCATCGACCTTCAAGACGAGTTTCGAATGTCCCTCATGTCGCGTGGTGGGGGATATCTCAATTACTTTCGACAATTGAATCTCCTCTGGGGATTTTGTTGTTCGACAGCCGGTACAGGGTCCGAAACGGCCAGCGGTTGACCGTAGCCGTTTCTACGTACGGTGGTACGTGTACTCTATGCTGGAGCGGCTCCGCATATAACCTTTCGCCTATAACGGACGGAGCGGTAGCTAATCGTCAAACGGCCCGATTTCCGGCGAAATTCAGAATGGAGACCTATCCACACCCACGGGCGCGTGCCAGGCTGACGACAGGGGGTTCGACCCTGTCGCCGGGGGATTGAGGATTGAAAGATTTTTACCGATGCCTCACGAACGGGAATTCCCGTTCTCGTCCGAGAGCTCGACAACGAGCTCGGCCAGCGTCGCCTTCCGCTCGGCGTACGCATCGTGCTGGTGGATCGACTCCTCGTTCGTCTGCTGGATCGTGATCCTGGTATCGCCGGGCAGGTGGGAGAACGCGGCGAGCACCTTCTTGGCCATCTCGCGGACGCAGTCCTCGACGAAGCGGGCGTTCTGGTGCGCGGCCATCACGACAAACGACTCGTCGCCGCGCTTGAGCAGCTCGTACGTCCGGGCCGACATAGAGTCCTTGAGGATGGTGATGATCGTCTCGAGATCCACGTGCTGGTCGTCGTCGACCTCGATGCAGAGGAAGCCGCGACCGCGCTGGTTGTGCGTCGCCATCGGCACCTGCTCGAAGAACTTCTCGGCCGTCTCGGCGTTGACTCCGAGATCGTGGAGGACCTGCGACGCGTGCTCGGCCATGATATTCTGGGCGCAGGGGCAGGCGGTCATGCCGGTCACCTCGGCCCCGATCGACTTGCGGACGATCGGTTCGTGGAAGGTCCGCTGCGCGATCGCCCGGGCATTGACCTTGACCACCTCGTGGCAGCCCGTCTTCGAGACCGGGGTCTCGCGCTTGACCATGAACTCCGAGCGCATAATCACCTCGGTCCGGTCCGCGTACTCGTGCCGGTCGAGGAGCCCGCGCGCCACCGCGCTGCAGAGCTGCTCGATCTCGGCGACGTCGCCCTCGATCGCCTGCTGCAACACCTCGTCGATCACCTCGAAGTTCCGCGAGAGGTTCGCCCCCTTGAGCGAGCCGGGAAGATCGACGAAGATGTCGAACTTGGAGATGAAGATGACCGGGCGCTTGTTCTTCCGCGAGACCTCGACCAGTTTCTGGACGTTCTTCACGCCGACGCGCGTCAGGTTGATGCGGACGTCGGGGCAGGTAGACTGGACATCTGGTAGTTCCATTACTCCGGGCCTCTAGAGTTGCCGCTTGGCATTCGTATCCATAAAAGGGAGATAAACAGTTATCCTCTTTTCCTAGATATGTATATGGCTTCGGGCCAGGGATGAAAAGGATGATCCAGAAGTACTACGAAACGGACGCCGACATCGGCGCCGTGCAGGGCCGTCGGATCGCGGTGATCGGCTACGGGTCCCAGGGACGGGGCCAGGCCCTGAACCTGCGCGACTCGGGACTGGACGTCGTCATCGGTCTGCGGCCCGGTCGGTCGTGGGACCAGGCGAGCGAGGACGGGTTCGAGGTCCTTCCCGTCGACGAGGCCGTGCGACAGGCGGACATCGTCCAGGTGCTCCTGCCTGACGAGACCCAGGGACAGGTCTTCCGGGCGGAGATCCGGCCGCACCTCGCGGACGGCAAGACCCTGATGTTCAGCCACGGCTTCAACATCCACTTCGGCCAGATCGTGCCCCCGCCGAACGTGGACGTGATCATGGTCGCGCCGAAAGGACCCGGCTTCATGGTCCGCCGGACCTACGAGGAGGGCAAGGGCGTGCCCGCGCTGATAGCGATCCACCAGGACGCAAGCGGAAAGGCGAAGGCGACGGCACTCGGGTATGCGAAGGGAATCGGCGCGACGCGCGCGGTGGTACTCGAGACGACCTTCGCCGAGGAGACGGAGACGGACCTCTTCGGTGAGCAGGCCGTTCTCTGCGGCGGGATCACCTCCCTGATCCGGGCCGGGTTCGAGACCCTGGTCGAAGCCGGGTACGCGCCCGAGATGGCCTACCTCGAGGTCCTCCACGAGACCAAGCTGATCGTGGACCTGATCTACGAGGGCGGTTTTACCAAGATGCGCCGGTTCATCTCGAACACGGCCCAGTACGGCGACCTCACCCGCGGACCGCGGGTGATCAACGAGGAGTCGCGCGAGGCCATGCAGGAGATCCTCGCCGAGATCCAGACCGGCGCGTTCGCCCGGGAGTGGATGCTCGAGAATCTGGTCGGCCGGCCGGTCTTCAACGCGCTGACGAAGGCCGACGAGGAGCACCTGGTCGAGCATGTCGGAGCCGAGGTCCGGGCCATGATGCCCCAGTTCCGGACGTAACCCATCTTCCCTCTTTTTCAGAATATTCAAGAGCCCGCCCGCCGAACCATCGACTATGCGCGTCGCGATCGTCTATCACTCGCTCTCGGGGACCACCCGCCGAGTCGCCGAGCTCCTGGCCGAGCGGCTCGCGGGGGCGTCGGACGCCGATCTCGTCGAAGTGCGGGACCGGCGGCAGTACTCGACCCTCTCGGCGTACGCCTCGGGGGCGCCACGGGCCATGCGTGGCGAGACGGCCGAGATCGACCCGACCAAGATTGCAGTCGGGGAGTACGACGTGGTCGTGCTCGGCTCGCCCGTCTGGGCGTACGCCCCGACGCCGGCCGCGAATGGCGCGGTCGCGGCGCTGACGGGGATCGCCGGAAAAGAGGCCGTGGTCTTCGTCGTCTCGGGGGGCTCGCCGGGCGAAGCGGCCCCGAAGCTTCAGGCCGCGCTCGAGGCGCGCGGCGCCCGGGTCCGCGGCGCGGTCGCCTTCGGCCGCAAGGACCTCGGGGACGAGGCCCTGCTGACCCGGCTCGCGGAGCTCGTCACGCGTCCGCCATCCGGCGGCTGAGCGTCCCGAGCGCGGCCTGGATCTCCTCGGGTGCGAGCACGAGCTCCTCGCCCGCGCCGGTGATACGGAGGCCGCTTCCACCGACCCTGCCGATGACGCAGTGCGGCACCCCGGCGATCAGGGACGGGTCGGCCGCGGCGAGCAGGAACCGGCCCGGGGTCTCGGCGAAGAGCGCCTGGAGCAGGTCGCCGTCGAGCGTGACCACGGCGTCGGGCGCGATCGTCGCGAGGGCTGCGAGGAGGCCCCCCTGCGAGAGGTCGGTCGCCGTAACCCGCTCGGAATCCCCGACCGCGAGCCGCACGGGCGCGATCGCGTCCGGGTCGCCCATGGTCGGCGCGTGGCCGCCGCAGCCCGAGACGGCGTCGAGGACCGAGCCGCCGAAGTCCGGCCCGGTCTCTCCCGTGATCGCGAGGGTCCAGCCCGGCTCCGGCCGGACCCAGCGGCGGATCGGCCCTCTCCCGACCATGCCGATCGACGGCGTGGGCTTTATCTGCGTTCCATGCTCGTCGGACTCGTTGTAGAGCGAGACGTTGCCGCCGACCACCGGGCAGTGAATGGCGCGGGCAGCGTCGCCGAGGCCCCGTACCGCCTGGGAGAGCTGCCAGTAGACCTCGGGATGGACCGGTGAGGCGAAGTTGAGGCAGTTGACGATCGCGACCGGGACGGCGCCGGCGCAGGCCAGGTTCGCGGCGTTCTCGAGGACGGCGTTCCAGGTCCCCTCGTACGGCTTGAGGTGAATCTGCCGGGGGTTGCAGCCGCAGGAGAGGACCACCGCAGCCGTACCGAGCCGGAGGACGGCGGCGTCGTGCCCCATCTCGACGGTCCGGACCTGGACGTCGTGGTCGTACTGCTCGAAGACCCAGCGCCGGTCCGCGACCTCGGGGTGGGAGAGGACGAGGAGCGCGAGCTCGCGCAGGGGGCGCTCCGGCCGGACGAACGGCCGCTCGGCCGCGTACGGCTGCTCGGGCAGCGCGCAGCCCGGCGCCCCCTCTATCAGGACCTCCATGGGCAGATCGCAGACGACCTCGTCCCAGAACGTGACGATATACCGGGGCTCGGCGATCACCTCGCCGATCTCGGACCAGGGGAGGTCATACCGCTCCGCGAGCCCGCCGATCAGGCCGACGTCGCCGGGAGCGACCTCGAGGCACATCCGTTCCTGGCTCTCGGCGAGCATGATCTCGACCGGGTTCATGCCGGTCTCCCGGAGATGGACCTTATCGGCGCGGATGTGACCGCCGTGGGTCGAGCACATCTCCGAGGAGGCGCCGGCGAGCCCGGCGGCGCCGAGGTCGCGGCAGCTGAGGACCTTCCCGGTCGCGACCATGGCGAGGATCCCCTCGATCAGGAGTTTCTCGGTGTAGGGGTCGCCGATCTGGACCGACGGGCGGTCCGCAGCCTCGGCGTCCTCGGCGAGGTCGCGCGAGGCGAACGAGGCGCCGCCGAGCCCGTCGCGGCCCGTGGGGGCGCCGACAAGGAGGAGCTTGCTCCCCGGACGCTGGACCCGACCGGTTATGTAGCCGTCGGGCGCGACCGTCCCGACGCAGACGACGTTGACGAGCGGGTTGCCCGAGTAGGAGGGGTCCACGACCACCTCGCCCCGTACCACGGGGACGCCGATGCAGTTGCCGTAGCCACCGATCCCCTCGATCACTCCCGTGAAGAGACGGCGGTTCTTCTCGTCCTCGAGCGGGCCGAAGTAGAGCGGGTCCATCAGGGCGATCGGCCGGGCGCCCATGGAGAGGACGTCGCGGACGATGCCGCCGACGCCGGTTGCCGCGCCGTCGTACGGGTCGACGTAGCTCGGGTGATTGTGGCTCTCCATCCCGATGGCGAGCGCGACGTCGTCCGAGAACCGGACGATCGCCGCGTCGTCCCCGGGACCGACGAGCACGTCCGGGCCGGTGGTCGGCAGCGTCCGGAGCAGGTGCTTGGTCGAGCGGTACGAGCAGTGCTCGGACCAGAGGTTCTCGAGGCAGGCGACTTCGACCGGCGTGGGATCCCGGCCGAGCAGCCGTTGTGCCTCGGCGAGGTCGGCGTCGGACAGCATGGCGGATCAGGGTCGACCGTCGCGGGCATAAAGGCATGGCGGCCCAGCAGACGAGCGGAACCACCAGGATCCTCGCCCCACCCCCTGGATCCGCACCATAATCCCCTTCGGGTCAACCGCGGGCCATGCACTGCGGACGCCATTAATTCCGGGTGGGACGAAGGTAATTCCGGTCATGCCCGGTGACGAGATCCCCGCGTTCCACGTGATGGCCAAGCCCACAGGTGCGCGCTGCAACTGCGCCTGCGAGTACTGCTTCTACCTCTCGAAAGCCCGGCTCTATCCCGACAGCGCCCTCGCCATGCCCGACGAGGTTCACCAGGCGTATATCGAGCAGCTCTTCGAGGCCCACCATGCCCCCGAGGTGACCGTCGCCTGGCAGGGCGGCGAGCCGACCCTGATGGGCCTCGAATTCTTCCGGCGCTCCGTCGAGTACCAGCTCGCCGCCGCCCGCCCCGGCACCCGGATCGAGAACACCTTCCAGACCAACGGCCTCCTCCTCGACGACGCGTGGTGCCGGTTCTTCTCCGAGCACGGCTTCCTGGTTGGCCTGAGCATGGACGGCCCGCGCAAGCTCCACGACGTCTATCGCCGGGACGCCGTTGGCCGCGGGACCTTCGACCGTGTCCTCGCCGCCGCCCGGCTCCTCCAGGAGCACGGCGTGGAGTTCAACGTCCTCTGCACGGTCAACGCCGCGAACGCCGACCGTCCCCTCGAGGTCTACCGGTTCTTTCGCGACGAGCTCGGGACGCGGTACGTCCAGTTCATCCCGATCGTCGAGCGCGAGGGCGATGGCGTCACGGACCGGTCCGTCGGCCCGGAGCAGTGGGGACGGTTCCTGGTCGCGATCTTCGACGAGTGGGTCCCGCGCGACGTCGGGCGGGTGTTCGTCCTGAACATCGACGGCGCCCTCGCCGGCTGGCTCGGCATGGCCGGCACCGTCTGCATCTTCGGCCCCACCTGCGGCCTCGGCGTCGCCCTCGAGCTCAACGGGGACGTCTACTCCTGCGACCACTTCGTCGACCCCGACCACCTCCTCGGCAACATCCTCGAGACGCCGCTTTCCGACGTCGTGGGTTCCGAGCAGCAGCGGTCGTTCGGCAAATCAAAGTGGGAGATGCTTCCGCGCCGCTGCCACGCGTGCCGATGGCTCGCCGTCTGCAACGGCGAGTGCCCGAAGAACCGCTTCGCCGCCGACGGCGTGGAGACTGGTCTCAACTACCTCTGCGGAGGCTACCGGGCTTTCTTCGCCCACGCGGACGGGGCCATGCGGCGCATGGCCGACCTGATCCGACGGGGCCGGCCGGCAGACGAGATCATGGCTCCAGGACGTGGGGAGGAGAGAACGGGAGCCGGGAAACCGGGCCGGAACGACCTGTGCCCCTGCGGGAGCGGGCTGAAGTTCAAGCGCTGCCACGGGAAGCACGGGAGCCCGTGACGAGCCGGCGGACCGCGGCAGGAGGGCGCGGGGTCCCGGGAAAAGAGAGGCGGCGGGCTCAGTCCCGCATCAACCACGCCGCGACTTCCTTCTCGTGATCGACGTAGTCCTCTCCGCTCACATCGACCACGACCCGGTCGTTCGTTCCCCCGGTGAACCGGAAGGGCGCCCGGTAGTCCGGCGAGATCGGGGACGCACTGTCCCGCCCGACGCAGACGCCCTCCCCAGTGAGCGAGAAGAACCCGGGCTGGGTCATGATGGTTGCCCGGCCCACCGGCTCCATGTCGATGTACAGGGTCAGCGTCCCCACCGCGCTCATGGTCGCCGGATCGTCGCCGGTCTTGGCGAACTCGGCCGTGAAAATGTGCTTGCCCGCCGGGACCTGGACCGCGGACGTCACCCGCTGGTGCTTCTCACCCAGCCATTTATTTACAGGTAGTGCAGTCGTTTGTCCTTGACATACAGGCTGTGACCCCCGCCAACACCGCCCGTGGCGAAGAGCACCCCCTCGGCCCCGGGTGAATCGATCGTCGCACCGGCCGCAACGGCGTACGACCGTCGGCGGATGTTCACGGCCACCGGCTCGGGCACGTCGGCGCAGTCCGGAAAGTAGACGTAGCGGTTCCGCGGCAGCGACGGCTGGGGTCGCGGGCTCGTCAGGATCTCGAGCGCGCTGCGGTCGTCGAGGGGCAGCCGGATCGCGAACGAGGGCGTCGCCTTCACCGACTACTACGGCCAGCAGAGCTGCACAGCCGGGCGGGCCGCGTTCATCACAGGCCAGAACCCGATCCGGACCGGCCTACCAAGGTCGGGATGCCCGGCGCCGACATCGGGCTCCAGGCCGAGGACCCGACCATCGCGGAGCTGCTGAAACCGCTTGGGTACACCACCGGCCAGTTCGGCAAGAACCACCTCGGCGACAAGGACGAGTTCCTTCCCACCGCGCACGGCTTCGACGAGTTCTTCGGCAACCTCTACCACCTCAACGCCGAGGAAGAGCCCGAGGACGAGGACTATCCCGTTGACCCGGCCTTCCGGCAGCGGTTCGGCCCGCGGGGCGTTCTCCACGCCTGGGCCGACGGCGGGGGGGGCCAGCGGATCGAGGACACCGGCCCGCTGACGATCGAACGCATGGAGACCATCGACGAGGAGGTGACCAGGCACGCGCTCGACTTCATCGACCGGGCGCACAAGGATGGCAAGCCGTTCTTGTCTGGTACAACACCTCGGCCATGCACTTCCGGACCCACCGCGCCGAGAAGCACCGGGGCAAGAGCGGACAGGGGTTCTACAACGACGTAATGGTGGCCCACGACGAGAACATCGGGCGGATGCTCGCGAAGCTCGACGAGCTCGGGATCGCCGAGAACACGATCGTGATGTACTCGACCGACAACGGCCCGCACTTCAACAGCTGGCCCGACGCCGGGATCACCCCGTTCAGGTCCGAGAAGAACACCAACTGGGAGGGGGCCTGGCGCGTCCCCGCCTTCGTGCGGTGGCCCGGGAAGATCCCCGCGGGGAGCGTGCTCAACGGGATCGTGGCCCACCAGGACTGGCTCCCGACCCTGCTCGCGGCCGCCGGCGAGCCGGCGATCAGGGAGAAGCTGCTCGAGGGGCACACGGCCGGAGAGAAGACCTACCGGGTCCACCTCGACGGCTTCAACCTGCTCCCGTACCTGATGGGCGAGGTCGACGAGAGTCCGCGCCAGACCTTCTTCTACATCAGCGACGACGGGGACATCCTGGCGATCAGGCACCGGGATTGGAAGGCCGTGCTGATGGAGCAGCGGGCAAAGCAGCTCGCGACCTGGATGGAGCCGTTCGTCCGCCTACGGATCCCGAAGTTCTTCAACCTGCGGCGCGACCCGTTCGAGCGGGCCGACGAGTCCTCGAACACCTACTACGACTGGATGATCTCCCACGCCTACCTGGTCTATGGCATGCAGGCGCTCGTGACCGGCGAGATCGAGGGGTTCGTGCGGTTCCCGCCGCGCCAGAAGCCGGCGGCGTTCAACCTGGACGCAGTGCTGCGGCAGCTCGAGGAGGCCGGGAGCGGCAGGCTCCACTGACCACCGTTGGCCCGGGGCGTGCGAGAGAGGAGAAACGGCGGGCGACGCCGATACCGCCCGCCTGCACGGGCCCGGCCGTTCGCCGGATAATCTCGCCGGGGGATGGTCCCGTATCGGGCCGCCCGGTCCCCGGGAGAGGCACGCCTCCCCCCTTCGGGGATCACCGTTATCACGCTCAGGCCTCCACGGGGGACCATGGCCCTTGCGGCATCCCCGGGGATGGATCGTGCCATAGAGAGCCGAACGACGGAGGCATGAAGGATGAAGTGGACGCAGATCGACGTATCGACCGGTTCGAGGAACCAATTCGTCGAGATCACCGGCAGGGTGGCGGACGTGGTCGAGAAGAGCGGCGTGCAGAGCGGCACCTGCCATGTATACGTGCCGCACACGACGGCAGGCCTGACGATCAACGAGAACGCGGACCCGGACGTAGCCCGGGACATCCTTGCCGATCTTGCCCGCCTTGTCCCTGCCGAGGGCGACTACCGGCACGCCGAGGGGAACTCCGACGCCCACATCAAGGCCTCCCTGGTGGGCTTCTCTGCCATGGTGCCGGTCGTTGACGGGCGCCCGGCGCTCGGCACCTGGCAGGGAGTCTACCTCTGCGAGTTCGACGGGCCCCGGCGACGGCGCGTGCTCGTCGGCGTCGCCGGGAAGTGAGGGGCCGGGCGACCCCATCGGATCCGCTGGCCGTCGCCTCAGAGGAGGTCGAAGGACGGGATGACGCCCACAAGTTCCAGGTGGAGCGGTGCGTCAGCGCATCGAACGACCACCAGGCCGACCGGATCGTCTTCCCGCTCGCCGGGGTCACCGCGAAGTTCGCGACGATAGATCTCGTCAGGGCCCCTCCAGGCGGATCGTGACGTTCACGGGGCCGTCCATGGTGGCGCTCTGAAGATGCCGCTCTCCGGCGCGTCCTCGAGGTACACCAGCGGAACGGTGGGCCGCATCAGACGAGGAAGCCCCCGCGTCTCCGCCAGTGAAGGGAGCTTCGGGATCGGTGTCTCCGTGTGCCGGTCCTACGACCTGCCCTCGCCGAAGATCTCCTCGCAACAGCTGGGCGCGACCGACGTGTTGAAGAACCGGGCCGGCTCTCTCATCAGCAGGGACGGCAGACTCCAGGTAACGAGCGGCCGGTCAGGCAGCGGACGGAGTGGACTCTGTGGTCGGGGACGTGGATGTTCTCGGGACGAAACCGGCCTCCAGGACGTTGCCCGTGGCCGTGCATCCTTGTCGGGCCAGTCAGGGTCCTCGAGGGCCGCCGGCGATCTTCATCGCCATCATGGGGGGCGCGAGCGCGGCGGCGCCGAGACCGAGCAGGGCTAAGGTCGTTCGTATCGAGGACATCGAACAGGAAGATGACCTTCCAGGCAGTCAACCGTGTAGACAGGAGAACGACACGGTGGCGGAGAAGGGATATAGATCAGCGGGATCAGACGCGGTTGAAGAGCTGGACGGCATCGGCGAAGTCGACCCGGCCGTTTCCATTGAAGTCGAAACACTCGACCGGCTCGTTCGCCGCGATCCACGCCATCTCGTTGAAGAAGAGCACGACGTCCGCGAAGTCCGCGCGGCCGTTGCCGTTGACATCCTCGTGTGTCCCGTCCGCGTCCATATCAGTCGGGACGCCCGAACCCCCGGGCACCGCGAGAACGGCGGGGTCCTGGTCGAGGCCGGCGGGGGCCAGCGACCTGGGCCCGAATGTCACGTCGAGCGTCGTCCAGGTTGCGGCCTTCGAGGTGTAATCGATGTCCATGTTCATCCGGAAGGTTCCGTTCGGCCGGCGGCCTCCCGCCATGCCCCATGAGTTCAGGACGACCCAGTACCGGTTGTCCGAATCCGTGTCGTCGTAGCCGACCACGCACATCTCGTGGTAGTACCCATCGTCGGCATCCACGTCCAGCCACATCGTCGGGTAGTAAACGGCCTCCTCGCTCTCAGTGTTCCAGAAGATCTGGAACGCACTGAGATCGAGGGAGCTCTGCCAGACGAAGGAGAGATGCACTGCCCTGCCCTGGTCGAGAAGGGCCTGGATCCGCGCGATCGTCTTCTCACGGGAGCCAGTGGTCTCGACCCTCCTGGCGGAGATGTTTATAATCGGGTAGTACGGGTTCATGCCTATCGACGAGGCCGCGACCCATGCCTGCTGGTAATCGTTGCACCAGTCGGCGTGGATCGCGTCTCCAGCCTGATAGTCGGCGTTCGGGTTGGACCGGGGCACGGCCTTACCCGTCGCGCGGTAGAACGCCGCGAAGTCCGGCAGAGACCCGACCCTACCGGCCCAGCGTGGGCCGGCGCCGCCGTTAAAGTTCGAGTCCACGTACTGGATCGAGAGCGGGTCGCGCACTCCGTTCTGGACGCTGTGGGCGATCTCGAGGATAGCCGTGCCGGCCCAGACCCAGCAGTTCGCGATCCCGCCCTGCTCCCGCTCCCCGCCCGGGTAGGGAAGGTGGGAGAGGAGCGAGACCGAATCGGTGGAACCGGCCGCCCGAGCTACGGCAACCTCGTCGATCAGGGCCGGCTCGAGCGCGTCGTACTGTTCGGCCCACTGCTCGTAGTCGATCTGGTCGGTGCTTGCCGCAGCCAGAGCCGCAACGAGGAGGAGGGTGAGGGCGCTGCAACAGATCCATGCCGCGGCTCGTTTCGGTTCCATGTCTATCACCGTGTGGCTGTCATTCGCGGGAGCGAACGGCCGCCGGCGGCACGGCGGCGGAGACCCGACGGGCGGAGGACGGAAGATCCACCGTGCCGGCCGGTCCTGCGGTAGGATGATGAGAGGAGAGTAAAAAATCTTCCCCCGTCAAGCGGTGCCCCGGGCCCACGGGGTCAGGGCTGCCGCCTGGCCCACCGGACGACCATGCGCCTTGCCGATGCAGTGTCGAGCCCAAGGTCGGTGGCCCCACGCTCGATGATACGCTCGGCGGTCTCGGCCTCGATGGCGTTCAGGATCGAGGAGCGCATGATCTCCTTCTTCGCCTTGGCGTCGGCGGTGAGGGGGACGCCGCAGTGGGCGCAGTAGGCCGGCGGATCGTAGTACGGTGAGCCCGGGGTGCCGTAGGCGACGACCTCGGCACCGCACCGCGGGCACCGCGATGGCAGGCGTTCGGTCGGCGTCGTGCCAGACCGGGTCTCGATCGGGTCGGGGCTCTCGTCCATGGAGCCCCCTATGGTGTCCATTGGATTTGAGCCTCACGCTCGGGGGAGGCGCTGGCAGAACCCCCGAACCCCTGGGTGCTGACGGGGCGAAGGTATCGCGCCGTGCACTACCAAAACGTTATATCCGATTGGCGCCTTCACCAGGTCGGTGAAGACCTCTATGGATGAATATAAGACTGAGAGAGATGAGCGTGGTGTCAAGAAGACGACAGTGACCGAAACGACGCGACTCGACTCCGCGGCAGGCGAGCGGACGACACGGCAGGGTACCGCGATCGATACTGAGACCATGACTCCCCGGATGGCAGAGGAGCGTGCGAGGATACACGCCAGTGATCGGACCGTCCACCCCGACTGGGAGACCCAGCCGCAGATCAACGCTCCCCAGGACGTCGGTATCCCGACGGCCGAGGGGCAGGCCGATGCGGCCCGGATCCGGGCTGGTAGGCGGCGGAGCGATGTGGCCGAGGAGCCCAGGCTCGATCGCCGCGGCGGCGATATCGAGGTCCCCGCCGCAAGCCGCGCGAACGTCGAGAAGGTAAAGCGAGAGGTCCGCGACGAGGATCTCGACCCCCGGACCTGACACCGGGCCCACCCCTCTTTTCACGTGCCCAGGCGTTTTCACCGGGCGCACACGGGTGTATTTCCGGTCTCGTCGCTATCCGCCATGCACAGCCACCGCACGCGTTCCGGGCGAAACCGGGCGCGAACCCGGGGATCCGGTCCGCACTTGGCGAGGAACTGCTCTGGCGGGGAGAGACGGTTTTTCCTGCTCGGGCGCCCCCCCCCGCGAAGGTCGTCGCCACGGCAGGAAAACTCTCTTCGAGCGGGGACCGGGGTGCGGACGCTCGTCGCGGACGTGACGGACGAGGCACAGGTGCGGCGGGCGGTCGAGGGAACAGCCGCGGAGGCCGGTCGGTGCAACAATCTCATCAACCACGCCGGCATCGGCCGCACGACTCCGTTCGAGGCGGACACCGTCCGGGACTGGGAGGCGATCCTCGGTGCAACCCCCTGGTCCGTCATCCACGGCGTGTGGGTGGCTGGGACGATGATACCCGGAGGGGGGGGATCGTGCCATATCGTGAACACCTCTTCGATCGACGGCCCCCATGCCCGTGCTCATGCAATCACTAACACCACGAAGCCCGCCGTGACCAGGCTCACCAAGTCCCTGCGTAATGATCACGCCGGGACGGGAATCGTGTCCTTCGCCGCCAGCCCGGCATGTGTCGCAACGGCGATCTTCGGCAGGAGCCTCGACGGCAGGTCCAGCCCCGATCAGAAAGTTCCCGAGAGCGTGTACCCCTCGGACAGGGCCACCTCCAAGCTCCTCGACCGGTTTCGGAACGGAGGGGATCATCGTCGTACCCGAGACGCCGTATACCGATCTCTGGAAGGGCTGTGTCCTCGGTGACGGGGCGGTGGAGGGGTTTCGCGTCGATGGCGCAGCTCCGGAGAGAGGAGGCCGACCGGGATAGGACGCTACCGGCCTGCCCGCGCTCCCGTACTGAGGCCTGCCTCCCCGGTTCCGGGTAACGACGGCTCTACAGGATCGGGATCCGTTCGCCACGCTCCTCTTCGCCCTTCTTCAGACGGACCTCGAGGACGCCGTTCGCGAACGAAGCGGCCGCGCAGTCGGCCGTCACGTCCCGGGGGAGCGGGACCACGCGCCTGAGCCTTCCGTAGGCTCGCTCGCGTCGCACGAGCTCGCCCGCGTCGTACCCAGCGTGCCCGGAGCGGCGCTCACCCGTGATCTCGAGCTCTCTTGGCGAGAGGAGCCGGGCCGTGATGTTCTCGCGCTCGATCCCGGGCAGGTCCGCCACGACGACCACCCCGTCGTCGTCCTCGCGTACATCGACCCGGATCTCGCCGCGGACAGCGGGCAGGATCCGGTCGCCCACTCCACCCGCGCCGAACCCGGGCACTTTATCGCGGAGCATGCTCTCCATGCCGCCCATCGCATGGTCGACATGGTTCCAGACGCTGTGTTCGTGTGCCATCGTCATCTCTCCTGGTGGCCGCGGCAGGGCCACGGCGGTACCCCGTTCCGCCGCAGACGGAAAAAGGTATCCGTCCCGTCGCTACGGGTGTGCCGGATCAGAGGCCGCCGACGCTGCCGGGGAGGTGATGAGCGGAACAGGAGTCCTTCACCACTCAGGACTCGAAAAAGAGGAAACGGCCGGAGATCGGCGTGTTACGAGACGAAGTCCTGCGTCGTGAGCCAGACCTCGTCACGGCTGAATGTCGGGGAGGCGAAGAACCGAAAAACCGCTCGACAGAGGTGATCGTGGAGTGGCCACGCGCGCCGAGCTCACCGGGGTAGTCGGCGACGGCTCTCCTCCCCGGGCATCATCGACTCCCCGCCGGGGCGAGCCGCTCGGCCGCTACCTGGCCCTTGAGGACGCGGACGAGCCGCGCACGCTCGACCAGGTGGGCCACGCCCTCGAGGGCGAAGCAGATCCACCGGCGGTCCGGGCCTGCCCATACAACGCCGCGACCACCAGCGAGGTGTACGCGATGGCCCCAGAAGAGGAGGGGCACGAGATCATCGGGCTCGAGGACGTAGTTTCTCTCCTCGGCAAGGACATCGATACCGCCGTCAGGCCGCCGGAGGATCACGACGGGCAGAGCCTCGGCACGCTGATCTGCACGACAGTGCGACTCTGACTCCGGGCCTCCCGGGATACCGTAGTGGAGCCTGGCACTCGCGGGGGGACCGTCGTCTGGCTTCATCTCTCTTGACTCCCGGGAGCGGTCCCGCCTGCCGGAAGGACCGGTGCAGGGGAGAGCCGCGCCCATGCAGTAGCTGTCTGTGCGATCGGCCGCCGCCGGCCGATACCAGGTATACACTATTCTGATGGATATGAATGTACGTTCGCGGTGTGAAAGTGTTCGGGCCGCGCGCGAGGGTACGCGTTGAGGCCGAAAAGAGTGTCGTTCAACCACCCGTTTCGTGATCGAGGCGCCCTGGGTTGCGTACCATCGTCCTGGGATCAGGCCGATACACCGAAATGAGCCTCGTGTTCTGTCCACGGGACGAGTGGATCCTGTCGAGGCGAGGCCGGTCGTAGCGGCGTACGCCTGTCAGCGAAGGCCGGGACCGTCTCGCTCATAGCATCACCTTCATCCTGACTGGAAGCGGGCGATCGGTGACCAAGCCGCCGATGGCCGGCGTGGGCGACCGTGATGTCGAACAGGAATCCGCTGCCGCTCCCTGATCGAGAGGAGCGGCGCTATCGTGCGCGGTGAGCAGGGGTAGCACGATCTCGTCGACCTCGTGCGTCGCACCGAGGAGCAGGTCCGGACGTTTCAGCGTCCTGGAGGAGGCCCTGGCCTCCGTGACGGCCGATTGGGTCCTCCCGTCGACGAGAGAAGACTTACGCTATTTTCGGTTCGTGCTGTACACGCCGGGCCGGCACCGGAAGCTATACCCGGGTGGACGCCCCACTGCCGCCATCGAAGGGCTCGACGATGATCACGCAGGATATTGTGCGGAAGCTCTGGGATGAGGCGGGGCACGGGAACGTGGCTGTCTGGGCGGACGGTTCCATGACGGTGGTCCAGCCCGACTTTTCGGGCGATGTGGGCGGGCGGCGGCCGCTGGTGGTCCTGAAGCCGATACGGCTGGTGAACGAGTTCGCGCTCCTGGACTTCGCGCTCAACGACGAAGGGCTGCTCTCGACGATCGAGGACGAGGTCCGGGCGGCCGGCGGGACGATCGAGCGGGCGCCGCGAGGGTGAGGGGCGCACCCGCCGGATTCAATACCTGGCGGCCACGAGTACGGAAGAACGGAGTACTTACGATGACTGATACGACGGCACAGTACAGGTGCATCGTGTGCGGCTACATCTACGACCCTTCGGCGGGCGACCCGGCCGGCGGGATCGCACCGGGGGTTGCATTCACGGACCTGCCCGACGACTGGGTCTGCCCCGAGTGCATGGTCGGCAAAGACCAGTTCGTACCGGTCGAGTAGCCCGATACGCGGTCGGCGCCAGAAGAAGGGAGCCGGGTCGGCTCACCCGTTGAAGTGGTGGTGCTCGTAGGTCGTCCGGATGAACTCCTGCTTCCGGTACTCTGATCCCTTGACCGGTGGCTTGAGGTACCCGACCTCCGGGGTCTGGAGGGCCGGGCAGAACGGGCAGAGCGCCGCGTCAACGTCGTTTGCCTTCTCGCGGACCGGGCAATAGTATGCTCCGTCCACGGCCGTAACCCGGTCGCCGCCGGGAAACGGCATCCCGACGGGGTGGCCGGGCAGTCCCTGGACGAACATGCAGAACCCGGCGAGCAGGAACTTGAGCAGTCGCACCCGCGCTTCGTCTCCGCCCGGGGCGCACTGATCCTCCACCATCCGCCAGTACCCGGCGGCTCCAGGGCCGAGCGGCTCGCCCATGGCGGAGAAGCTCCGGAGCCCGTGCAGCCGCCGGACCGCCTGGTACGTTCCGTCGAGGTGGCCGCCGACCGACTCCTCGAGCTGCCTGCGGTACCCGGGAGCGAAGTCGCGGACCGAGGACGCGAAGTTCCTCCGCATCTGGCGCATGTCACGGGGCGAGTACGAGAGGACGAGGGAGGCGATGAGCTCGCCGAGCTCGCCGCGGGTCCGCGCCGCGCCAAGGGCGGCGCATTCGCGCGCAATCAGGTCGGGGTCCATGGAGCTCTCCGTGGAGGTTTCTGCCCTCCACGCTCAAGCGTGGGCCCGGGCGAGGGTTCAGGCTTGCGATCGCGGCCCACGCGATTAGCACCCCCCGGGCCGCTTCGACCGTTGTCCCGCTCCGCCCGGACGTCTCCGTGAAGGAGGCCACCCTGCTGCGCTATCGGGTTCTCCAAAGAGAGCCGGCTGCCGCTGGAAGCAATGAGACGAGCGGGGCAGGGGTGGTTCGGGCGGGACCCTGTTGTGGTGATGTTCTCGGGAATGGAGAGACGGAAGCCGGCAAGGGGAGCCCCGGGCCACCGTAATGATTAATTTGATCCTGTGCATTAGGGAGGTTCACACGACCACGTCAGGGTACACACAGATGATTACGGCTATGCCGAAAAGGCGTGTCCCGTGCGTGGCGAACCACACCGGCCCGGTGGACAGGGCAGATGGAGTAACGACATGGCTATGCAGCAGGCAACCGAAAAGCAGACGATCACTGACCACATCAAGAAGGACCACCGCAAGACCGACCAGGAGATCGCAGAACTCGAGAAGCGGGTCAAGGGGCCGCAGGACCCCTCGCTCGAGCCAGTCTTCGTGCCCATGAAGCAGGAGCTGCTCGGGCACATGGCCGCCGAGGAGAAGCTGGTCTACCCCCCGCTCGAGAAGGAAATGAAGGAGAAGGTCGCTGACGCGATCAAGGAGCACAACGAGGTCCGCCAGCTCCTCGACAAGCTGGCGGCCGGTGGCTCCATGCCCGAGACCGAGTGGACGCGCCTGCTTCAGGAGATGAAACAGGGGATCCAGCACCACGTCGAAGAGGAGGAGAAGGAGATCCTCCCCGCGTTCGAACGCATGTTCGACCGGGAGAAGCTCCTCCAGTTCGGCGAGGAGTTCGACCGGATGGAGAAGCAGTTCAAGTAACCCTTCCCCATCCTCTTTATTCTTCAATGCCCGGTCCCGGGGGCCGGCATTCCGGACACGTTGGACATGATGTCGAGGTAGTCCCAGACCTGCTGGCAGCTCCCGTCTTGTTCTCGACCGTGATACGCTGCGGTTCCCCATATCGATGTCTTCTCATCTCGGTTCGCCGTTTCGACCGCGTACCGGGCCTCGGTGGACCAGGAGGATCACGCTGTCGATGGATGACGCGATCACGCCACCGTCCGTGCAACCGGTGATCGCCGCAATGGCCGGCGAGAGGGGGTCGAGACGGTCCGCGATCGGATCCCGGCGGTACGTATGGCGTCGAGCAGGGTCCCCAGGACGTCGCGACGGCGTTCCTCGTTCACCATCAGCGTGCCGCGGTCGGCGATCCGCCGATTGGCAACCGCGATCGGGCCTGCCATCGCTGAAATGGTTCCCCCATCCACCCTACAGCTCGAGACGGGTCGAGACCCCGTGGAGGTGGTCGGGTGGGAGGCGGTAGAACTGGACAAAGGTCGGAGCGTTCCGCTTGATCGCGGCGAAGACCCACCATGCGAGCCGATCGGTCACGATCTCCTCGAGGCCGTAGAAGATCGCCTTCTCGTGGATCCCGTGCTCGCGCAGAAGCGGGACGATCTCCACGAACTCGAGGTACCCGTGTCGGATCTCGAAACTGCGGAGCCCCTCGGCCAGGTTTCGACGGAACTCGTGGGCGACGCCGAACGGTGCGTCCTCGACCACGATAGAGACCAGGATGTTCTCCTGGTACAGGATATTGTTGACGAACATCGTCCGGGCCACGTATGGCGGGATCTGATGGATATCTCGTGCGAAGAAGAGGGCCGTGCCGCTGATCCGGTTCATGGTGTCGCGTACCCTGCGGTACTCGCGGAGGAACTCGGCGAGCGGGATCGGGCGGAAGGCCTCGTGGAGCCGGCGCTGTCCCGCGAGGTAGATCAGGATCACGGTGAGCGGGACCGCCGCGAAGACGAGCGACCAGTACCCTCCCGACTCGAGCTTGCTCGTGCTTGCGCCGAGGAAGGCGATGTCGACCAGGGTGACGGCCCCCGCGAGCCCGGCGCGACCGAAATGGCCTCGGAACGAGAAGATGACGGTGATCAGGACGCCTGTCAGGGTCGTGGTCCCCGTGACGGCGAGCCCGTACGCCGACGCGAGGTTCGCGGATTCGCGGAAGAGGAGGATCACGAAGAGGACTGCGGCGAGCAGGCCCCGGTTGACCATGTCGATGTAGATCTGGCTCCGGAGGTCGGGCTAGGTATCGTCGACCCGCATCGGCGGCAGCAGGCGGGTGGTCATGCCCTGGTAGACGACCGAGAAGATCCCGCTGATCATCGCCTGCGACGCGATCACCGTCGCGACGATCGAGAGAAAGACGAATGGGATATAGAGAAGCGGCGAGAGCGCGTTGACCATCTCGAAGAGCAGAGTCGCGGCGCCGGGGTGTGTCAGCGCGAACGCGCCCTGCCCGAGGTAGTTGATCACGAGCACGAGGAAGACCCAGATCCATGCCCGCCGTATCGGCGTGCGCCCGAGGTGACCCATGTCGGCGTAGAGCGCCTCGCCGCCCGTGGCGCAGAGGATCACCGAGGCGAGGATCAGGAGTGATGCGGGACCGTTCGAGACGAGGAAGCCGGCGCCAACGAGCGGGTTGACCGCGAGAAGGACCGAGGGTGCACCGGCGATCATGACCATGCCCGAGAGGGCGAGCGCGGCGAACCAGGCAACCATGATCGGGCCGAAGGCGAATGCGACCCGCTCGGTCCCGTGGCGCTGAAAGTAGAAGAGGGCGACCGCGATACCTGCTGCGAGCAGGACGAGCATGTCGGTCCCGGTCCCCTCGAGGCCCTCGATCAGCGGTACGCCCTCAACGGCCGACAGGAGGCTGATCGCCGGCGTGATGACACCGTCGCCCATCAGGAGCGACACGCCGACGACGGTCGCGATCAGGAGGCGAACCGGGAGCCGTCGTGGCCGAGCAACGGGTTGAGGAGTTCGCGCAGGACGATGGTCCCGCCCTCGCCCTTCCGGCCGAGGCTCATGGCCAACCACGCGTACTGGACCGTGACGATGAGGACGAGCGTCCAGACAATCAGGAAGAGGACGCCGAGGATCGCTGACTCGGTGCGGGGCACGAGGGCCAGGACCACGGTAAGGGTATAGATCGGACTCGTGCCGATGTCGCCGAAGACGAGGCCGGCCGCCTTGACCGTGTTGAGGGCGCCGGACCGGTCTCCACCGGGCCGAGTGGTAGGTGGCAGAGAGACCCCACGCTGTCGTTCCACCGGCATGGGGATAAACCTGACGTGTACGCGGGCCCGTGGGAAGGCGAGTGAAGGGAAGGCCAGACCCGAGTCCGTCACGGGCTCGACCCAGGTGGTGTGGTCGGTCCGGGGATTACACGCACCGCCTGGGGCTTAGCCTATCGGCGGGTACCCGGAAGCCGCGCACCGCTCCCCGAGCGGGGTCAGGCGGTAGATGATCCAGCTCCCCTGCTGCTCGCCCTCGATCAGATCGGCCTTTTTGAGCTGGTTCAGGTGGTACGAGAGCTTGGAGTCGGCGATGCCCGCGATCTCTTTTATCACGCAGACGCAGAGCGGCTGGATCGCGAGGGCATGGAGAATCCGCAGCCGCAGTGGTTCGGAGAGCGCGTGGTGGACGCGGCTGGCCGCGGCGATCTCCCCCGCCGCCGGCAGGCGGGCTTCGAGGCCGGCAACGCCCCCGACAACCTCGAGGGCATCGGTGATCTCCTGTGGAATCGGCATGGGCGAGTTCAACTTTATGTGGAATCAGAAGGTATATACGCCTTCCCAGCATTCAACTTTAATTGAAATCTTTGCGACAGGGGCCCTGACCCGGGATCGGGGTCCTCGTCGGGGAATCACAAATTCTACGGAGCTCAGTCCACGAACGGAGGGGCAGTATGATGAAGATCGAAGTACTCGGAACGGGCTGCGCGAAATGCAGGCGGTTGTTTGCCAACGTGCAGGAGGCGGTGAAGGGCCTCGGCGTGGAGGCTGAGGTGGTCAAGGTCGACTCGATCGACCAGATCGTCGAACGCGGCGTGCTGAGCACGCCCGCCCTCTTCATCGACGGCAGGATGCGGATGGCCGGCAGGGTCCCGACAGTGGACGAGCTCAGGCGGATCATCCAGGAGTAGGACGATGGCCGACGCGCCGACCTGCTCCTGCGGAGCAGACGAACCCCGGCGGGTCATCTTCCCGTGCGCCGGGCAGGCGAACACGGGGCAGATCTCCAACCTCGCGGCCGTGGAGCTGACCGAAGAGGGCTATGGCAGCATCGCCTGTGCCGCCAAACTGGCGATCGGAGACGAGGGCCTGGGGGCCAGCGCGAGGAAGGCCGACGAGGTCGTGGTGATCGACGGCTGCCCGGTGCACTGCGCGAAGAAGATCGCGCTGGCCCAGGAGGTGGTGTCGACGCAGCACGTTGTCGTGACCGACCTCGGGATCGCGAAGGGGCCGTCGAAGGCGCACACCCCGGACGACGTCGAGACCGTGGTCGCCGCCTGCTGGCGGGGCGTCGGAAAGAGCGCGGTCGTCCCCGGGCCGGAACGGAACGACTGATGCGGGCAGCGAGGTCGGGCAGCGGGACCGGTGATCGCGGGGTCTTCGTGTCGGCGGCACCGGGCGGCGTTCACGCCCTTGGCCCGCGTGAAAAGCGGACCGAGGGGGCAGGCGACCGCGATGGTGTATGAAGACCTGCTGATAAACGGCCTGGCGGGAGGCGTCACGGCGCTCGTCGAGTACATCACGGCGCACGTGGCCACCTGCCTCATCCCGGCGTTCTTCATCGCGGGCGCGATGAACGCGCTGCTCCACAAGGAAGCGATCACGAAGTATCTCGGCGAGAAGACCCCCCGGTACATCGCCTACCCTGTCGCGGTCACCTCAGGCCTCCTTCTCGCCGTATGCTCCTGCACGATTCTCCCGCTCTTCGCGGGGATCAAGAAGAAGGGCGCGGGGATCGGGCCGGCGATCGCCTTCCTCTACACGGCCCCGGGCACGAACATCCTCGCCGTCTCCCTGACCTGGAGCGTCATCGGCGCCGACTTCGCGATCGCCCGCATCCTGCTCTCGATCGCCTTTGCCATCATCATAGGCCTGATCATCTCGACCCTCTTCCCTGAGAAGCGTCCCGAGGCGACGCCCGGCGCCCCCATCGCGTGCGCCTGCGAGCCAGGGACGGAGGCGGAGAGCAACCAGGGGAAGGTCGTCCTCTTCATCGGGACCCTCGTTGCCGTTCTCATCGTCGGAACCTGGCGGGTCTTCATCGAGATCACGCTGGTGGGGATCCCGCTCCGGTTCGTCATCCTCCCCTTCCTGATTCTCCTGGTCGCGATCGAGGCCTGGCAGTGGTTCGGCCCCGGCGAGCGGGAGATGTGGCTCACCGAGACCTGGGACTTCATGAAGAAGATCTTCCCGCTGCTCTTCATCGGGATCTTCATCGCCGGTATACTCACGGCTCTGCTCCCCGAGAACATTCTCGGAACGTATCTCGGCGAGAATACGCTCTGGGCAAACTTCATCGCGGTCCTCTTCGGGACGTTCATGTACTTTCCGACGCTCGTCGAGATCCCGATGGCCAGGATGTTCCTGGATCTCGGTATGGCCCGGGGCCCGCTGCTGGCATACGTCCTCGCGGACCCGGTCATCTCGCTCCCGAGCATCCTCGTCGTCCGGAAATTCATGGGAACGAGGCAGACTATCGTGTACGTGGTCCTGATCGTGATCTTCTGCACGCTGGCCGGGTTCATCTACGGGTCGTTCGTCTGACGGGTGGAGAGCCGACCGCTCGCCGTCCCCTCTCCATGGTCCCCACGGCAGGAGCCAGCCGGCTCCGGGGGGCAGGATGATCGATACTGCAATAACCCGACGCTGCGATGCTGTGACCATGCTCGACAGAACCGAGCGATGGGTCGTGTACGTGCTCTGTGCGGTGACACTGTTACTGAGCCTCATCGCGTTGTCCCGATCGGTGGAGCTTCCGGACACACGGGCGATCGCGATCTCCCTGGTCCTGGCGGGGATCGCGGTCGCCACCGCGATAGCGGCACGGTCCTCGGGACGGCCCTCCCTCGAGACGGGCGAGGACCCCCTCGTCGAGACCTGGTAGCCCCGGAGGGTGGAAATCCGGAATCTTATTAATAAGAACATATAATATGGATGGACTCAACGGAATTAGATCGCGGCGTCCTCGAGAATGGGTTCACTCCGGCTCGCAGGAGGCGGATCTCCCGCGGAGGCGTGGGGCCTGGAGAAGGGTGACAGAAACGGGTATCCGCTTACGGACGCCAGGAGGTGCAGGCGAGTTCGACGCAGGAGTGGAGAGGCCGGACAGCGCATGGCAGAGCCGCGCCCCTGTCCAGGAGGTACGAACATGCAGATCGGTTCATTTGACGAGATACTATCATGTCAGAGTTCTGGACCAGGTACCTGCCCGTCCTCGTGGCGGTGACCCTGGCACTTGTCCTGGTGGCCGGGGTAGGCGCCGCCCTTCCGGCGGCGAGCGCGCTCCAGGTCGCGTCGGCCTCTCCCTCTTCGGGCGTCGCCGGTACCACGGTGATCGCGACGGTCGCCGGATCGGGATTCAGGCCAGGCGCGCAGGTGGAGCTGCGGATGACGGGCGGGCCGACGATCTACGCGACGGGCGAGGAGGTCTCGGGCACGGCCCGGATCACCTGCAGGCTGCCGATCGCCGCCTCGGCGGCGGCCGGGGCCTGGAACGTCGTCGTGCGGTCGGGTGGGAAGACCGCCGTGAAGAACGGCGCGTTTACGATCAGGAAGGCCGCGATCCGGTTCACCTCGGTGCCGCTGAGAGGCAGCCCGACGGCCTACGTCACCGGGAAGGTCTCGGGGGTATCGCCCCCACTGTACCGTGTAACGTTATACATAAAGGTGAGAGGCGCGTGGTGGGGCCCGAAGCCGTACTGGAACAGCCCGTACACCACGATCGCCGCCGACGGCGGCTTTCGGACGATCTACCGTACGGGCGGGGTCTACAGGGAGGCCACCGAGTTCCGAGCCTACCTGATCCCGCGGTCGTTCGACCCACCTGACCTCTACGGAAGGTCCTCGCTTCCGTCGGTGCTCTCGCGGTACCCATACGCCCGGGCAACGCGGTAAAGGCCGTGCCCTCCCCTTCATGGGTGGGAGCACCTTATAAGCGTCTGCATAGGCAAATGTGCAATATTGCCCGGCAAAACCTTAAGATGCCCTGTGCGAACAACCCATCATCATGGCAACGTCTGCGCTCCTCGAGGGTGAAAGGACGGGCGGACTTTGGCGCCTTCCCCGGGAGCTGCGCCGACGGATCGAGAAGATCGAGGATCCGGTCCTGATCTACCTGCCAGGCGGGAGGATCGCGGCCGTGAACCTGGCCGCGGCCCGGTTTCTGGGGCAGCCCGTGGTAGGGCTGAACATGGGCGACCTCGTCGAACGCTATAAAGCCCGGAACGCGAACGGAGAGCCGCCCACCATCGGTGATCTCCCCTACGCCCGGGCGCTCCGGGGCGAGGTCGTGGCCCTGGGCGAGCGGCTCGAGTTCGTGCGCAACGACGGGACGCATAGCAGGATCATGGTGACCTCGGAGCCCATCGTCATGGATGGGACGGTGGTGGCAGCGCTCTCGGTCTGGCGAGACTTCGACGAGTACCTCAAGGGGCTGGCCGACCGCGAACCTGCCCGCTAACATCGTCACTAGGCCGTTTCGGGACCGGGACGGTGCCGGCGATGCCGTCCGTTCGAAGCTCCTCCACTCGATAGGGGAGCCGTTGCCTTCGTGCATGCAGGAGATGCATGACCGCGGCGGGAGGAGTGGGCACCGTGCCGGCTCGATCTAACAGTATATACTGGTTCCCCGCTAATAGTGTGCCATCATGGTCGACCCGTACGAGGCCCTGCTCAAGAAGGCCTACGAGAATATCACCGAGCCGAGCGGGACCGGCGAGCGGTTCGTCATCCCCGAGGTCCGGTCATACATCGAGGGCAAGACGACGGTCTTCGAGAACTTCAGCGAGGTCGCCGACACCCTCCGGCGCGAGAAGGAGCACCTGATGAAGTCGCTGGTCGGCGAGCTCGGCACGGCCGGCAAGATCGACGGCAACCGTGCGATCTTCAATGGCAAATTCGAGACCTCGCAAATCGCCAACGCGGTCAACAACTACTTCAATGACTACATCCTCTGCAGCGAGTGCGGTCGGCCCGACACGCGGCTCGTCAAAGACGACCGGATCCTGGTCCTCCGCTGCGACGCCTGCGGTTCGCACCGGCCCGTGCGGAAGCGGAAGGCCAAGGCCGAAGAGCCGGCCAAGATGTTCGAGGAGGGCAAGATCGTCGACGTCCACATCCAGTCGGTAAGCAAGCGCGGCGACGGGGTGGCCCGCGAGGGGAAGTACATCATCTACGTCCCGGGTGGCAAACCTGGCCAGACGGTCAAGATCAGGGTGACCCGGGTTTCGGGCTCCATCGTCTTCACTGAGCGGGCCCTGTGAGGAAGGCGGACGCGGGAGAGAACCCCCCGCGCCTGGCCCGGCTTTTTTAAACGGCGGCGGACCGTCCCTCACGAGAAGGCGAAGGCGTCGAAGTTCTGGCCATCGCCGTAGAACTGAATCCGGACCCGGTGGACCCCCTTCGTCAACCGGACCTGGGTCGAGATCCAGGTGTAGCTGTCGTACGACCCGGTCCGGGGCGCGACCACGGTCACCTCGGGACGACCGTCGATCTCCATCTCGACGAACTGGCCGCCGCTCGGGCTCGAGAGCCGGAAGGTGAGCGGGTAGTCGCGCTCGACGGGGGCGTTGATCGAGTACTCGAGCCACTCGCCCGAGCGGGCCTGGGTCACGACGTGGCTCGCGATGGACGTCGCATAGGCGATGTCGACGCCGTCGCTCCGGTACGCACCGCCCTGGTTGCCGACGGTGGTATCGTGGTACCCGACGCCCTCGCCGCCCGGCAGGTAGTCCTCGGCCTGGATCGTGGCCGGGAGGAGGACCGTGGAACCCGGTGCAACGGTTGTCGGGACGCTCGTAGGCATGGTCGTCGGTGTCGTCACCGTGCCGGCGGGCGTGAAGACGACCCGGTCCAGGTTCTGGCCGTCGCCCGTGAACTTCAGGGTGAGGGTGCAGGTACCGGCCGGCAGGGTCAGGGTCGTAGCCGCCTCGGTCCAGTCGTGGTAATCGCTGGTGGCCGGGACGGTCACGGTCGCGACCTTTTTACCGTTGACCTGGACCTCGATCGCGTGTGCAGTCGCGCCCCACGACGCGACCCGGAACGCCGCGCGGTACTTCCCCGCTGAGGCCACGGAGACCGTGTATTTCAACCACTCGCCGTTGCGGATGTAGCAGACGCCGTAACCCCCGCCATCGAGCGCCTCGATATCGACGCCGTCGTTCCGGTACGCGCCACCCAGGTTCGTCGGGGTGGTGTCGTGGTAGGCGAGGCCCTCGCCGCCGCTCGCGTAGTCCTCGGCCTCGAGCGTACCCGGAGCCGCGTTCGGCTTCGGCGTGGTCGTCGGTTTCGTGGCCGTCGGCGCAATCGTCGTGGGGGCCGTGGTCGGCTTCGTCGTCGTGGGCGTGGCGACGGCCGCGACCGTGATGCGGTCCAGGATCTGCCGGTCACCCACGAACCGGATGACGAGCCGGTGGCTCCCGGCCGGGAGCGTGGCCGTCGTCGAGACCGTCCGCCAGCCGTTGCACTGGTTGTTCGGGACGGCGAGCGTGCCGAGCGAGATGCCGTCGAGCGAGAGCGCGAGCGAACGGTCGTTGGCCCAGGACGCAACCGAGCAGGCGATGGTATACGTCGCCGCCTTCGGGACGGCGATGGTGTACGCGAGCCACTCGCCGTCGACGACGTACCCGATGTTGTACCCGCCCGACGGGTTGACCGAGAGATCGACGTCGTCGAACCGGTAGACATGGTCGTGGTTTCCCGCGGTCGTGTCGTGGTACCCGACGCCCTCGCCGCCCGCGTCGTAGTCCTCCGCCTCGACCGTGCCCGGCACGGGCCGGCCTGACGGTGTCGGGGCCGCCGTCGTGGCGACCGTCGTTGGCGGTGCCGTGGTCGACGTTGGTGTCGGGGCGACCGGGGAGAGGGAGATCCTGTCCAGGTTCTGGCCGTCTCCCAGGAACCTGAGCGTCAGGATGCAGGCACCCGGCGGGAGGGGGAACGTCGTCGTCGCCTCGGCCCAGCTGTGGTAGTCGCTGGTGATGGGAACGGGCACCGTTGCGACCGTGTTGCCGTTGACCTGGACCTCGATCGCGTGTGCAGTCGCGCCCCACGACGCGACCCGGAACGTGGCACGGTATGTGCCCGCCGACGAGACGGGGACGACGTACCGCAGCCACTCGCCGTCGCGGATGTAGCAGACGCCGTAACCCCCGCCATCGAGCGCCTCGATATCGACGCCGTCGTTCCGGTACGCGCCACCCAGGTTCGTCGGGGTGGTGTCGTGGTAGGCGAGGCCCTCGCCGCCGCTCGCGTAGTCCTCGGCCTCGAGCGTACCCGGAGCCGCGTTCGGCTTCGGCGTGGTCGTCGGTTTCGTGGCCGTCGGCGCAATCGTCGTGGGGGCCGTGGTCGGCTTCGTCGTCGTGGGCGTGGCGACGGCCGCGACCGTGATGCGGTCCAGGATCTGCCGGTCACCCACGAACCGGATGACGAGCCGGTGGCTCCCGGCCGGGAGCGTGGCCGTCGTCGAGACCGTCCGCCAGCCGTTGCACTGGTTGTTCGGGACGGCGAGCGTGCCGAGCGAGATGCCGTCGAGCGAGAGCGCGAGCGAACGGTCGTTGGCCCAGGACGCAACCGAGCAGGCGATGGTATACGTCGCCGCCTTCGGGACGGCGATGGTGTACGCGAGCCACTCGCCGTCGACGACGTACCCGATGTTGTACCCGCCCGACGGGTTGACCGAGAGATCGACGTCGTCGAACCGGTAGACATGGTCGTGGTTTCCCGCGGTCGTGTCGTGGTACCCGACGCCCTCGCCGCCCGCGTCGTAGTCCTCCGCCTCGACCGTGCCCGGCACGGGCCGGCCTGACGGTGTCGGGGCCGCCGTCGTGGCGACCGTCGTCGGCGGTACCGTGGTCGATGTCGGTGTCGGCGTTGTCACCGTGCCGGCGGGCGTGAAGGCGACTCGATCGAGGTTCTGGCCGTCGCCCGTGAACTTCAGGGTGAGGGTGCAGGTACCGGCCGGCAGGGTCAGGGTCGTCGTCGCCTCGGTCCAGCTGTGGTAGTCGCTGGTGATGGGAACGGGCACCGTCGCGACCGTGTTGCCGTTGACCTGGACCTCGATCGCGTGCGCGGCCGCGCCCCACGACGCGACCCGGAACGCCGCGCGGTACTTTCCGGCCGACGCGACAGAGACGACGTACCGCAGCCACTCGCCGTCACGGATGTAGCAGACGCCGTAACCCCCGCCATCGAGCGCCTCGATATCGACGCCGTCGTTCCGGTACGCGCCGCCCAGGTTCGTCGGCGTGGTGTCGTGGTAGGCGAGGCCCTCGCCGCCGCTTGCGTAGTCCTCGGCCTCGAGCGTGCCCGGGATGCCGCTCAACTGCGCCGGGGACGCGGCGGTGGTCGGCGCGGTCGTCGATTTCGTTGTCGGGGTCGCCGTGGTCCCCGCGAGGATCGGCGCGAGGGCTCGCTGCCAGGCCGCAGCCATCTTCTTCTCGCCCGAGGTGGCCGGGTGGAAGCCGTCGCCCTGATTGTCGGCGACACCGTTGTACCCCGTGAAGAGGTCGGCGATCGTCACGGGCGAGACGGCGGTCGAGAGCCCTGCCGCGAGTGCCGGGAGCGCGCCGTTGAACGCGACGAGCCCCGACTGCTGGTTGAACGTCCCGTTGGCAGTCGGGATGATCTGTGCCACCACGACCCTGACCTTCGGGTTCTTCTGGCGCAGGAGGGAGACGATCGCCTTGACGTTCTGGAGGCGGGTCGTGAGTGGGACCCCCGTTCGAGCGTCGTTCGTTCCGATGTGAAGGAGGACGACGTCCGGGACCGGCGAGGCCGCGAGCCAGGCCGCAAGCGGGGAGGACGAGGAGGTCCCGACCATCATCCCGCTCGTGTATCCGCCGTGGCCCTCGTGCTGCTCGTCGAAGACGAAACGCGAATAGGCCGAGGAGGTCGACCCGACGAAGTCGACTGAGTAGCCCGCTGCCCGGAGAGACTCGTCGAGGTAGTATCGGTAACTTGGATACGTGCTGCCCGCATCGGGCCCCCCGCGGGTGATGGAGTCCCCGAGCGGCATGATCTTGACCACCGCGCCGGCGTGGACAATGAGGCAGCAGAGGAGGAAGAGGACGGCAATGCAGAGGCGAGGCTTCATGGCTGTATCATCCTTGAAGTTGCCGCGCCGGGGCGCCCGGCGTCGGTGTGGAGGTGACATAGCATAAACGCGCCATGATATTTATAGTTATTTAATTGATTCTTGCGCGTTGAATTCGGGTTTGGATAAATGCAAGAAAAATAGAGGTTAATAGCCCGGTCCACCCAGCTCTTCCGGTCCCGCCCCGTACCGACGGCATCGTTTTCACGTCCCGCGTCGATCTGCTGGGTATGCGGACGTTCCGCAGCCCGAACATCGCGGCCGCGCACGAGTGGGCCGTCAGGACCGTCCTCGAGAAGGGTTACCCGGTCGAGACCGAGAACGGCGAGGCGACGATCGAGTGCGAGCCCCTCGCCATGGAGCTCCGCGATCCGCTGGCCGGACCGATGGCGAGCCCTGCCTCGCGGTTCCAGATCAGGTTTCTCGAGCAGTACGCGGCCGACCTCCTCGAGGGCTCGGACGCTGTCTTCGAGTACGACTACCACTCGCGCCTCTTCGGCTGGGGCGAGGGGCTCGAGTGCCGGGGCGCGCCAGTCCGGGTCGACCAGGTCGCGTACATCGTCGGCAAGCTCACGGAGGCGCCGTCGAGCCGCCGCGCGATCGCGGTCACCTGGAACCCGGCGACCGACGAGGCCATGCGCGACTGCCCCTGCCTCCAGCTCGTCGAGTGCCAGCTCCGCGACGGCCTGCTTACCATGCAGGTGGTCTTCCGCTCGAACGACATGCTCTCGGCCGCGGGCGCGAACATGTACGCGCTCGTCCGGCTGCAGGAGCGAATCGCCGGCCTGCTCGGAGCCGGTATCGGGACCTACACCCATGTCTCGCTCGTACCCCACCTCTACCATCGGCGCGACGCGGCCGATCTCGCCCGGTTCTGCGAGCGCTTCGGCGCGGTTGCCCCGGCGCCCGGAACCTGCGCGACATGCCGGGGCTGCGCGGGACGGTGAAACCGGCCGTCTCCGGCATCTTTTTCCCCGCTCAGGGCGACCTAGATGGGTCAAGCAGCCCGGTAGTGTAGCGGTCAATCATGGTGGACTCTGGATCCGCCGACAGCAGTTCGAATCTGCTCCGGGCTATCCCTGCAACGTTCTTCCGCGTTCAGCCGACGAGGTTGAAGAGCCGGACCACGTCCGCGAAGTCGATGCGCCCGTTCTCGTTGTAATCGAACGCCTCGAGTGGCGCGTTCGCGGCGATCCAGCTCATCTGGTTGAAGTAGAGCACGACGTCCGCGAAGTCCTCGCGGCCGTTCCCGTTGACGTCCTCGCGCCGTCCGTCGCCGTCGAGATCGCGCGCCGCGCCCGCGCCGCCAGGGACGACGACCGGCGACGGCCCGGGAAGGAGCGGGGTGAGGGCCGCGTACCACCGCGCCGCGATCTTCTCCATGCCCGCCCTGTTCGGGTGGATCCCGTCGGGACCGTTGTCGGCCGTGCCGTCGTACCCGGAGTGCTGGTCGACGAGGAGGACCCGCGATCTCGGGGTGGTAAGGTTCTGAACCACTCCGGGAAGCGCCGCGTTGAATGGGTCGACCTGCCGCGAGTTCCGGAACGCGTCCCCGGTCGGGATGATCCGGGCGACGAGGACCGTGACGTTCGGACTTCTCTCGCGCAGGACCGCGACGATACCGCGCAGGTTTTCGAGCCGTTCCACGAGCGGGACCTGCCGGATCGCGTCGTTCGTCCCGATCATGAGCAGGACGACGTCAGGCGGGGGATACGCGCCGAGCCAGCCCCGAAGCGGCTCGGCTCCACCGTACGAAAGGAACATACCGGTCGTGTACCCGCCGTGCCCGTCGTGGTCCTGGTCGAAGGAGAGGCGTGTATACGTCGGCGCCGTGGTCGAGCCGACGAGGTCGACGTCGTACCCGGCGCCGGCGAGGAGCCGGTCGAGGTAGTAGCGGTAGCTCCCGTCGGCGGAGTCGGCGCTGGCGTCGCCCCGGGTGATCGAGTCGCCGAGCGGCAGGACCGAGAGCGCAGCGGTGGATGCCGCGAACGCGGCGAGGGCCAGGAAGAGAATGGCGGTCCGGCGGCACAGGGAGGGCGAGCAGATCGGCTGCGGCCCACCCCGGATCGTCGGGGTCATGCCGGGGGCCGCCTCACCAGGACGACGTACCGGGGAGAGAAGCCGTGCCGGACGTAGAACGGCAGGACCCGGTCGTTCGCGGCGAAGACGAAGAGGGCCTGCTCGATCGTCCCGAGCTCGTCCATCCAGGCAGCGGCACGATCCAGGAGCGTCCCTCCGATGCCACGGTCCCTATACGCCTCCTCGACGTAGACCGATTCGACCTCGCCGTGTCCCCCGGGCGTGCCGCTCGCGACGCAGTACCCGACGGGACGGCCCGTGTCCTCGGCGAGTTCGACCCGGAGGGCGCGGTCGCGGTTCTTGGCGAGGAGCTCGTCGCGCCGTGCCACGAAGGTCAGCGCCACCATCTCCGGCACGAAGCCCGGCGCGCCCGTCTCGGCGCGCTCGAGATGGTACGCCGCGAGACCCTGCCAGAGCGGCTCGATCAGGTCGAGCCCCTCGGGGCCGTGGACGGAGAAGGTGATGGACTGCCGAGCGGGCATGGACCTTACCACTCCACGACCATGACCGCCTCCTCCTCGTCCGTGAGCGGCATGGCCGTCTCGGCGGGGTCGAACCGGTACGCGGTCCAGGGGTCGTACTCGGGATAGAGCGCGGCCTTGTCGAGCACGTCCACGAACTCGCGGAGGAAGAGACGGGGGATGACGTCGACCCGGCCGCCGAAGCGGCTGGTCAGCTGCCGGATCTGGGCACGGATGAACCGATGGCTGACGCGCTCGCGGTCGACCTCGCCGTGGGCCTCGGCGTAGATGTCCATCACCCGCAGTGCGACCTGCTCGAGTTTCTGCGCGTCGAACCGGGTGAGCGCGAGCTGGGGCTGGAGCGGGTTGCGGTACCCGTCGTCGCCGACGGTACCAATCCGGTCCGCGAGTGGCGGCACCGACCGGATCCCCTTGGCCCCCTCGAAGAGCGACGGCGTGCCCGTGACCAGCAGGTAGCAATGGGCGAGCTGGCCCCGGTCGAGCAGGTCGATCAGCTGCCGGAGGTTGTTGTAGGCCTTCTCGCGCGAGGCGCGGGGCAACGCCTGGGTCGTCTCGGCCTCGTCGAGCGCGATGACGAGCCCCGCGTACCCCGCCCCGCGGATCACCGCCACAAGATCCGTGAGGAACGCGAGAGCGACCGTCTCGTCGATGGTCCCGCGGACTCCGGCCTTCGCGCGGAACGGACGCCCGATGTTCGGTTCGCCCGCGAGCCAGCCGAGCGCGGCCTGGGCGAGCGCGTACTCCTCGTCCGCATTCGCCTCGTAGTAGGCCCGGACGGCGGCGGCGAACGCGCTCGAGCCCTCGGCCAGCTCGGCGAGCGACCGTTCGATCGAGCGGACGGTCTCGTCGCGGAGCTCGTCATCGGGGAGGTCGCCGCCCCGGATCTCGATCACCCGCTCCTCGATTGCGTACAGGAACGAGTCGAGCAGCGCCTTGAACGCCGCCCCGTCCTCGCGCGTCGCGAGGTTCGCGCAGACCCGCTGGTACACGGACCGGATGCGGGTAAGCGGGGTCTCGGACGAGACCACCACGTGCGCCGAGGCGAACCCCGCCTCCTGGGCGATCTCGAGCGTGCGGGCGAGCAGGAAGGTCTTGCCCGCGCCGTAGTCGCCCTTGATGAACTTCAGGTCGCCACCGCCGTCGGCGACATACCCGAGCTGCCGCGCGATCACACCCTCCTCGACCTCGATCCCCACGGCGAGCCTGGACAGGCCGCTCGCGGGCACGGTGCCGCGCCGGAGCGCGTTGATGATGTTGATACTCTCGGTCCGTCTCCTATCGTCCGACATAGACATACTCCTCTCCCTCGTCGCCGGTCCCACGCCGCTCTACCAGGGTCATGCCCTGCTCGGCGGCACGGCGTGCCAGCCGGTTCACGAGTCCCGCGACGCGCCGCGTGCCGAGGACAGCCCGAAGCTCGCGCTCGGTCGCGGTCCGGTGCTCGCGCAGGAACGCGACAAGCTTCGTCTCAGCCTCAGAGAGCGCGAGGGCGGCCTCGGGCGGCGGCACCGGGGGCTCGGGCACGGCTCCGCCGGCCCTCGTCCGCCCGAGCACGGGCCGGTCGAGCACCGACTCCTCCTTGCACCGCGCGAGGAGGGCCGAGAAGTCGTCGAGCCGGAGCTCGCCCGCGTGGGCGGGAAAGAGGTCGAGCCCGACGAGGCAGCATTCCTTCGCGAGGTCGTACCGGCCGGCTTCGTACGCGTCCGTCGCCCGGGCGAGGAGCGCGACGGCCGCGAGCTCCTGGCCGAACGACGAGAGGGCGTCGCGGCGAGCGCTGAGCCGGTCGACGAGCCGCTCGAGGAGCCGGGGCAGCCGGTGCATCCCTGTCGCGGCGTCGAGCGCGACCTCGGCCACGCGTTCGAGGTCGGCGGTCTTGGTCGCGTTCTCGGTGCAGTAGAGCATCACCTTCTCGCACTCCCGGCGGTCTTCGTGCCGCGCGAGGAACCGGGCATACGCGAGGCCACCGCGGAGGAAGTCGGTGCGGTAGGCCCGGTAGAGGTGGTCGCGAGCGATCCCGAGTTCGCCCTGCCGCTCGGCGGCCTCCCCGATCGCGACCAGGCCGACCGTGGTCGGGTCGGCCCCAACGACCTCGACAAACCGCTCGAGGGCCTCGTCCGCGGGTCGGGCCGCGAGCAGGAGGTCCTCGTACTGCCTGAGCACGATCACGAGTGTCTCCGCGTCCTCGAGGGAGCCGAGGAGGTCGCGGGCGAGCGCCTCTGTCGCGGCCTCGGCTCCGGCCAGACCGCCGGTGAGTGCCAGGAGCTCGGCCTCGACCAGCCGGTGGAACGGGGCGGGGTCGGCGGTCCGGAGTGTTCGCGCGGCCTCGAGGGCCTCGTCGTGCCGACCGAGGGACTTGAGCAGGAGGACGCGGTCGAAGTCGACCAGCGCCGAGGTCCCGGCCCAGCCCGCGTACGCTGCGGCCGCGCCGTCGGGGTCGAACGTGGACCAGGCCGCGAGGTGGGCGCGGAGGAAATCAGGGTCGCGCGTCACCTCGAAGGAGCCAGCGGCGAGCACTGCCGCGCGCCGGGCCTGGCCCGCGGCGAGCAGGGCCTCGACGAGCTCCATCGACGGCGGGCCGGCCTGCGGCCCCCCGAGGACCTTGACGGCCTCGTGGCAGTCGCCGAGCGCAAGCAGGGAGCGGGCGAGCAGGAGCCGGTCCTCGTGCCTGCCGGAGCGCTGAATCAGGCGCCGGCCGATGGCCGCGGCTGCCCGGTGGTCGCCGCGGCCGGCGAAGTACGCGGCGACCTCGCGCAACGCGCCCGGGTTCTCGGGGTCGAGCCGCACGGCTTCCGCGAACTCGCCCATGGCACGGTCGTCGCCCCGGTCCGCGAGCACGCGCCCGAGCAGGCTGTGGAGGTACGACGCCTCGGGGAGGCGACGGGCGAGGTCGCGCAGGAGCGCCTCGGCCTCCTCGTTCCGGCCGATCCGGTGGAGTGCCGTCGCCGCGAGGACGACGACCTCGGGCTCGACACCACCACGGAGCAGCTCCTCGGCGATCGCGAGCGCCCCCGGGGCGTCGCCCGCCTCGAGCAGCCGGAAGGCCCGGGCCTTCTCCTCCTCGCGGGTCATTGCCACCGGAGCCCCACCAGGCGCCCGAGCATCTGCATGCAGTCGACGCCGTGAACCTTGGAGCCGCCCCGGTCGTACCAGACCGTGGGCACCTCGACCACGCGGGCCCCGCGCCGGGCGAGGCGCCAGAGGAGTTCGACGTCGAACTCGAAGCCGGTGAGCGTCATCTCGTCGAGCACCAGAACGAGGACGTCGCGGCGGAAGACCTTCGCGCCGCACTGGGTGTCGGCGTACGGGAGGGCGAAGAGGAGCCGGATCAGCAGGCAGAACGCGCGCGACTGGAGCCGGCGGACAGGTCCCTGACGGATGGGTACAACCGCACCCGGGACCCACCGAGAGGCGATGGCTCCGTCGGCCTCGGCGAGAGACGAGAAGAGGCGGGCCATCTCCCCGGGAGCGGTCGAGCCGTCGGCGTCCATGAACCCGACGTACGGGGTCGTCGCGGCCCGGAAGCCGGCCAGTATCCCGCCGCCCTTGCCGAGCCGCGCGGGAAACTCGAGGCAGGCGAGCGTGAGCCCGGGGTGGCTCTCCGCGAACTCCCTGACCAGGTCGGCCGTCCGGTCCGTCCCGTCCGCGACAACGATTACGGGGCCCTCGAACTCAGCGAGCGCCTCGAGGAGCCCGCTGATCCGTGCCTCTTCGTTGTAGGCCGGGACCACGATCGTGCAGTCCTCGGGCCGCACCTCCGAACACGCCTCGCCCGGCACCCGTTCACAGCTCCCCGATCGGCCGCCCTCGCCGCCGATCATACACCTAAGATGAGCGCCCCGCCGGCAATAACCCTGCGGACGGTAGAACCTTTTTCGGCCGGGACGGTGACAGATCCTCCCGATGACGTCATATCTCGACCGGCTCCGGGCCGGGGGGGAGAGCGAGAACCCGTTCTTCGCGATGACCGGTACGCGCGTGGTACGCATGGATGCGGGCGTGGGCGAACTCTCGGTGACGGTGCGGCCCGGGTTCTGCAACGGTGAGGGCTGGGTTCAGGGCGGGCTCTACGCCGCCCTTGCCGACGAGGCGATCGTCCTCGCGATCTACCAGACGCTCGGCGAGGGCGAAACCATCGCGACGATCACCGAGTCCACGTCGTTTCTCCGGGGGGTGGACGGCGGCACTCTCCGGGCTGTGGGACGCGTGGTGAAGCGGGGCCGGCGCGTGATCTTCGGCGAGGGACAGGTCTTCGACGGGGACGGGAAGCTCTGCTCGGTCACGACCGCGTCGTACGCGGTCACGACCCCATGACAAGGCTCATTGTGACAGGACTCCAACCTGATCGGCGAGAGGCGAGCGGGTGAAGTATATATTCGTGACGGGCGGCGTGATGAGTGGCCTCGGTAAGGGGATCACGACGGCGTCGATCGGTCGGATCCTGAAAAACCGCGGCGTCGGCGTCACTGCGGTCAAGATCGACCCGTACCTGAACATCGACGCGGGGACCATGAACCCGGCCCAGCACGGCGAGGTTTACGTGCTCGCCGACGGCTCGGAGGTCGACCTGGACCTCGGCAACTACGAGCGCTTCCTGGACATCAACCTGGCGGGCCAGCACAACATCACCACCGGCAAGGTCTACCGCTCGGTGATCGAGAAGGAGCGGCGCGGCGACTACCTCGGTGAGACCGTCCAGATCATCCCGCACATCACGGACGAGATCAAGGCCATGATCCGACGCGCGGCCAACGAGCCGAACGGTGGTGGGCTGGAGCCCGAGGTCTGCCTGGTCGAGGTCGGCGGCACCGTCGGCGACATCGAGTCCATGCCCTTCCTCGAGGCCGTCCGCCAGATGCGCGGCGAGTTCCCGCGCGAGGAGACGGTCCTGGTCCACGTCACGCTCCTGCCCGAGGACACCATGGGAGACATGAAGACCAAGCCGACCCAGCACTCGGTCAAGGCCCTCCGGGAGGTCGGGCTCTACCCGGACGCGATCGTCGGCCGCTCGACCTCGCCGATGTCGCCCAACACCAAGCGGAAGATCGCGGCCTTCTGCGACGTGCCGCAGGGGGCCGTGATAAGCGCACCGACGGCACCCGATATCTACCAGGTGCCGGCCGAGCTCGAGAAGGAAGGGCTCGCCGAGATGGTCGTCGAGCACCTGCGCCTCCCCCGCAGCGAGCCCGCGACAGACTGGTACGCCACCGTGGCCCGCGAGTACACGAGCCGGGTGACTGTCGGGATCGTCTCGAAGTACGGTATCGAGGACGTCTACCTCTCCATCAAGGAGGCGCTGAAGCACGCGGGCAGGGCGACCTCGACCGAGGTGACGATCGCCTGGCTCGACGCGGAGCGGCTCGACTGCGGCCAGCTCGCGGACCTTGACGGTATCCTGGTGCCCGGCGGCTTCGGCCGGCGCGGGTTCGAGGGTAAGATCGAGGCGATCCGCTTCGCCCGCGAGGAGGAGATCCCCTTCCTGGGGCTCTGCCTCGGGTTCCAGCTCGCGGTCGTCGAGTACAGCCGGAACGTGCTCGGGTGGGCCGACGCCTGCTCGGAGGAGATGGGCAGCGGGAGGTTCGTCATCGCGATCCTGCCCGAGCAGGAGGAGGTCGAGGAGCTTGGCGGGACCATGCGTCTCGGCGACTACCCCGTCGCCCTTCGCGACGGGACCCGGATCCGCGAGCTCTACGGCGAGGACGAGATCGTCGAGCGGCACCGGCACCGGTACGAGGTGAACCCGGCCGACATCCCGGCGCTCGAGGCAGCGGGGTTGGCCTTCTCCGGGACCTGCGGGCCGCGCATGGAGGTGATGGAGATCCCCGGGCACCCGTTCTTCCTCGCGACGCAGTTCCACCCCGAGTTCCGCTCCCGGCCGGCCCGGCCGAGCCCGCCGTTCATCGGGTTCGTCCGGGCGTGTCGCGAGCGGCGACAGCAGCAGCAACAGCAGGTGATCTGCGATGGTCGATGCACAGCGATTCATCAGTGAGGCAACGGAGGAGATCCGGCGCGAGGCCGGCGGACGGACGGTCGTGATCGCCCTCTCGGGCGGGGTCGACTCCTCGGTCTGCGCCGCGCTCGCGGCGCGGGCAATCGGCGATCGGCTCCACCCGATCTACGTGGATACCGGGCTGATGAGAAAGGGCGAGACCGACCGGATCCGCCACCTCTTCGGCCACCTCGAGCTGACCGTGGTCGATGCAGCCGACGAGTTCTTCGCGGCGCTCGACGGGATCGTCGACCCCGAGGAGAAGCGGAAGGCGATCGGCGAGCGGTTCATCCGGGTCTTCGAGCGCGAGGCCCTGAAGACCGGGGCGACCGTGCTCCTCCAGGGCACAATCTATCCCGACCGGATCGAGAGCGAGGGCGGGATCAAGAGCCATCACAACGTCGGCGGCATGCCCCTCGAGTGCGCCTTCGAGAGCGTGATCGAGCCCCTGCGCGATCTCTACAAGGACGAGGTCCGCGAGGTCGCGGGCGCGCTCGGCCTCCCGCGGGAGATCCAGCACCGGATGCCGTTCCCCGGCCCCGGGCTCGCCGTACGGGTGATCGGCGAGGTGACGCCCGAGAAGGTCGCGGTCGTCCGCGAGGCGAACGCGATCGTCGAGGAGGAGCTCGTCGAGGCCTTCGGGCCCTGGCAGTGCCTCGCGGCCCTCGTCGGCCTCGGCACGGGGGTCAAGGGCGACGTCCGGCTCTACGGCTGGATCGTCTCGGTCCGGGCCGTGAACTCGCGCGACGGCATGACCGCCGACCCGCTCGATCTCCCGTTCGAGACCCTCGCGCGGATGGCGTCGAGGATCACGGCCGAGATCCCGGGTGTAGCCCGGGCCGTCTACGACATCACCCCCAAGCCGCCGGCGACGATCGAGTACGAATAACCACAGGATATCACACATGACGGAGACGGACTACCGCGCGCTCGACGCGCGGTACTACATGCCGGCGTTCGGCCGCGAGCGGATGCTCGTCAAGGGCCAGGGCGCCCGTGTCTGGGACGACCAGGGAAACGAGTTCATCGACTGCGTGGCGGGGATCGCCGTCTGCTCGACGGGCCACTGCCACCCGCACGTGGTGGAGGCCATCTGCCGGCAGGCGCGGGAACTGATCCACATCTCGAACCTCTACTACGTGCCAGGCCAGGCCGAGCTCGCGAAGAGGGTCGTGGCGCTCACGGGGATGCACAAGGCCTTCTTCTCGAACTCGGGGGCCGAGGCGAACGAGGGGGCGATCAAGCTCGCGCGGATCGCGACTGGTCGCCGCTCCTTCGTCGCGTTCGAGCACGGCTTCCATGGCCGGACCATGGGCTCGCTCGCCGTGACGCACAAGCCCGCGATCCGCGAGCCCTTCGAGCCTCTCGAACCGGGCTGCACGTTCGTCCCGTACGGCGACCTCGAAGCCCTCAAAGGGGCGGTGACGAAGGAGACGGCCGGCGTCTTCGTCGAGGCGATCCAGGGCGAGGCCGGCGTGATCTGCCCGCCCGACGACTTCTTCCGGGGAGTCCGCGACCTCTGCGACGACGCGGGCGCCCTGATGATCGCCGACGAGGTCCAGACGGGGATGGGCCGCACGGGCAAGTGGCTCGGGATCCAGCACACGGGGGTCGAGCCCGACATGGTCACGCTCGCGAAGGGGATCGGCTCGGGCTTCCCCATGGGCGCGCTCGCCGCCCGCGAGGGCCTCGAGTTCGGGCGGAGCCAGCACGGCTCGACCTTCGCGGGCGGCCCCCTCGCCTGTGCGGCGGCCAACGCGACGATCGACGTGCTCGAGGAGATTCTGCCGTCGGTAGCCGGAAAGGGCGAGCGCTTCCGCGCCGCGCTCGCGGCGCACGCGCCGCGCGTGCGCGGGTTGATGATCGGTCTCACGGTTGGCGACGCCTGCGCCGGGATCGCGACCGCCTGCGCCGAGAACGGCGTCCTGGTCAACTGCGCCGCGGACGGCAACCTGCGGCTCGTGCCGCCGCTCGTGATCACCGACGACGAGATCGACCGGGTCTGCACGGTCCTGCATGCGGCCATCGGTTAGGCCGTACCTCGCGGGGCCAGGGTACGTCTACGCCGAGCGGCCCGAGGCGATCGCGGTCCGGTACGGCTATGACAGCGTGGCCCGCCTCGGCTCGAACGAGAACCCGTTCGGCCCGTCGCCGCGGGCGCTCGCGGCGGCCTCCGCCGCGCTCGCGGACGCGCACCGCTACCCCGAGGAGTCGATGTCCGCGCTCCGCGCCGCGCTCGCGGCCCGGTATGGCGACCGGGCCTACGCGGTCGGGAACGGCATGGACGGGATCATCGAGACTCTGCTCCGCGTCTTCTGCGAGACCGGCGACCGGGTGACGGTCTCGACCCCGACCTTCTCGTTCTACGGGATCGCTGCCCGGGCCCAGGGGGCCGGCGTCGAGACCGTGCCGCGGAACCCGGACTTCGCGGTCGACGTCGAGGGGTTCGCCGCCGCCTGCCGCGGCGCGAAGATCGCGTTCCTCTGCACGCCGAACAACCCGACGGGAACGGCGACCCCCGTCGAGGACGTGCGGGCGATCGCCGAGTCGATCGACGACTGCCTCCTCTTCCTGGACAACGCCTACGTCGACTTCTCGAGCCGCGACTACCGGCCCCTCCTCGACGAGTGCGAGAACCTTGTGATCGGCCGGACCTTCTCCAAGCTCTACGGCCTCGCCGGCTTCCGCGTCGGGTACGCGATGCTCCCCGACTGGCTGTTTCCGGCCTACGCCCGGGCCGCGACCCCGTTCTACGGTGTCTCGTCCGTCTCGGCCGCGGCCGCCGCGGCCGCGCTCGGGGACGACGTGCACGTGGAGCGGACGCGGTCGCACGTCGTCGCCTGGCGCGAGCGGCTCGCGGCCGAGTGCCCGTATCCGAGCGCGCCGTCCGAAGCGAACTTCCTGATGGTCGACGTCGCGCCCCGCGCCTCGGACGACGCCGTGGGGGCGCTCGCCCGCGCCGGGGTGCTGGTCCGATCGTGCCGCTCGTTCCCCGACCTCGCCGACCATTACCTCCGCGTCTCGGTCGGGGCCGACTGGGAGAACGAGAGGTTCTTATCCGCGGTGCGTGCACTATCATCAGCATGATGGTCGGGATCGCCGGGACGCCGGGAACGGGCAAGACCGCCGTGGGGGACGCCCTCGTCCGGCGGGGCCGGCGAGTCGTCCGGGCCGCCGAGACGATCGGGCCGTTCGTGATCGCCGAGGAGGACGGGGTCCGCGAGGTCGACGAGGAGGCCTGGGCCGCCGCGTTCCCGCGAGTCGACGGTTACGTCGAGGGGAGCCTCGTCCATTTCCTCGCCTGCGACCGACTGGTGATCCTCCGCTGCCGGCCAGACGTGCTCCGGGGGCGGCTCGAGATGCGGGGCTACCCCCCCGCGAAGGTCGCCGAGAACCTCGAAGCCGAGGCGCTCGACGTGGTCCTCTGCGAGACGCTCGAGCGCCACGCACCGGAACGGATCCTCGAGGTCGAGACCACGGCCCGGACAGCTGACGAGACGGCCGACCTGGTCGACGCCTTCGCTGACGGACGTCTCGCGCCGTCACACGGGACCTTCGACTTCTCCGACTATCTCGCAGGGCTGCCATGACCCTCGACGCGTATCGCCCGCAGGTGGCCGGCGTCCTCGACCTGCTCGTCCGGGTCGCGCTCCGGATCCGGGTGACGCCGAACCTGCTCTCGGTCCTCTCGTTCTTCCTCGCGCTCGCGGGCGGGCTGCTCTATGCCGTCGGCTCGATCCTGGGAGGCCTGCTCTGCGTCATCGCGAACGCGGTCTGCGACTCGGTCGACGGGGCGCTCGCGCGGGCCCTGGGCGAACACGGGCCGCGCGGTGACTTCCTCGACCACGCGATCGACCGGTACGCGGACATCTTCATCATCACCGGGATCTTCGCGGGCGGCTTCGCGTCCTGGCAGATCGGCGTCTTCGCGCTTACAGGGGTGCTGATGGCGTCGTATCTCGGCACGCAGGCCCAGGCCGTCGGGGTCGGCCGGTACTACGGCGGGTTGCTGGGGCGGGCCGACCGGCTCGTGATGCTGATGGCCGCCTCGGTCCTCGATCTCGTCGTGGGCGCGCCGGTCTTCGGGATGCGCTTCCTCGGCTGGATGCTTCTCGTCTTCGGCCTACTCGGCCATTTCACCGCGCTGCAGCGGTTCGTCTGGGTCTGGCGGCAGATCGGGTAAAAAAGAGGTCAGGTGCGGCGGCAGGCCGCGAGTGCCGCGACCCCCGCCAGGGCCGCGAAGATCCCCGCGATCGGCGCCGGGACCGAGCGCGGCGGCGTCGGGGTCGCGTACGGGGTGATGTTGACGGCCGTGGCCGTCGGTGTCGGCGAGAGCGTCGCCGTCGCGTTCGCGGCCGTACCATTGACCTCGGTCAGGTTGGCGGCTGAGCCGTCGTCCCCGGCGGTCTCGTTCGTGTCATTGTCGGGGGTCTCCACGGCCTCCCGGAAGAGCTCGACGCCGTGGCGGGCGGTGTCGGGGACGTAGACCGTTCCCTGCGGGTCGACCCAGACCGAGAACGGCCCTTCCTCGAACTCACCGTCCTCCGAGCCACGGGCGCCGATCCTCCCGAGGAACTCGCCGTCGGAGTCAAAGACGGCGATCCGGCCGTTGCCCGAGTCCGCGACGTAGACGTTGTCCATCGTGTCGACGGCGAGACCCTCAGGGCTGTCGAGCTGCCCGTCCTCCGAGCCCTTCTCACCGAACCTGAGGACGAACGCACCGTCGGGGCCGTACTTGGTCACTCGGGCCAGGTCCTCGTCCAGGACCAGGAGGTTGCCACCCGAGTCGAGCGCGAGCGCCCGCGGTCGCGAGAGCCCGCCGTCTTCTTCACCCTCGAACCCGACCGTCTCCACGACCTCGCCGTCCTTGTCCACGACCAGGACCTCGGGCTGGTCCACGTCGGCCACGTACGTCCTGTCCTTCCCGGTCACGACCACGTCCACGGGACGGTGGAACCGGGACCCGTCCCAGGTCAGGATCAGGGCGCAGCCCTGGGTGAAGGCCTGGACGCGCCCATTCCCCGTATCGGCGACGTAGAGCGTGCCTCGATCGTCGAGCGAGACGTCTGCCGGGTTGGTGAAGAGGATCTCACCCGTGCCCTCGGTTCCCCATCGCCCGATGTACTCGCCGGACGGGCTGTAGCACTGGACCGCGGCCGTCTCCCGGTCCACGACATAGACCCGGCCGGACGCGTCGCCGGTGATCCCTCCAGGACGGACGAGGTATCCCTTCTCGTGCTCATCGTACGACCACCGCCCGGCGAACTCGAACGGTGCGGCGAGGGCGGGCAGGGCGAGGAGCGCGAGACAGACGAGGAGGCAGAGGAGACGGACGGGGGAGCTCATCAGAAAGTTTCTGCTACGTCAGAGGCTTATAGGTTCTGGTGCGGACAGGACGCTGGTCCCGCGATCCGTATCCAGCCAGAAGGTTGGCGCGGAAGGATGCCTCAGAACCACTGGTCCAGGGTCCGCTGGCCCGCCGAGATCCCGATCCGCTCGAGCGCCCCGTTCACCCGCTCCGTCGAGAATGAATACTCCTCGCCGAGCATGGTCCGGAGGCCGTCCGCGTCGGGGGCCCGCCACTCGAGGCAGTAGTCCCGGGTGACGGGCGGCTCGAGGAAGAACGAACGGATCGGGGCGGGGTCGAAGCCCGGCAACCGGTCGGCCACGGTCTCCTCGAACCGTCCCTCGCGGACGATCTTCAGTGCGGTCTTCGGGCCGACCCCACGGACGCCCTCGTTGAAGTCCGTGCCGACCAGGATCCCGACGTCGACCAGCTCCTCGCGTGTCAGTCCGAGCCCGGCGAGCACCTCGGCGAGCCGGATCCGCTCGGGCTCGACCACGATCGTCCTGCCGTGGAGACGCCGGCGGCCGCTGATGGTGATGTTCCGGGCAAGGTCCGGCGCGCCGAAGAGGAGGGCGTCGTAGTCCTGGCTGACCGCGAACGCGACCGCGCCGTCCGCGGCCATTCGCGCAGCCTGGGCCTCGCCCTCGCTCGGCGCCGTGAGCCAGGGGACGCCGAGGAGGTCGAGGAGGCGCTGCGACGACCGGATCACGACCGCGTCGATCCGCGTCGCAGCCCGCGCCTGCCGATACGCCTCCGCGTGGTCACCCCGCTCGACCGCCGCTGCGTGCTGCCGGGTCGCCTCGTCACGGACGGCCCGGCGGGCCTTGACCGTCGCCGTCTTGAGGTCGGGCGGGGCCCCGTCGAAGACGAAGACCGGCCGGATACCCATCGCGAGGAGTTTCGTCGTCCGGAAGAAGAGGCCCGAGAGGTGGGACGTGACCCTGCCTTCGGCGTCCACCAGCGGAGTCCCGTCGGACTGGCGGATGATCGAGAGGAACTGGTAGAGCGCGTTGTGCGCGTCGATGGCCGCCGTCCCCGCGAGGCCCTCCCAGCCAGCCCGATGCCTGTACGGGGCGATGATGTCCCGCAGAGCGACCCCCATGGCAGTCAGCTCTCGCGGCGCGATCGCTTAAACGTGCCGGCTAGCGGTAGAGCCGGCGCTGGAAGTCCTGGATGATCGCGTCGATCTGGGCCACGGTCTCGTCGTACTTGCCCGCGAGCACCTCCTGGGTCTCGAGCAGGTTGATCCGGATCCCGCGCTCGCGGTCGACAAGGGTGCGCGAGAGCGTCGCGATCTTGGTGCCGAAGACAAGAAAGAGCCCGCCGAGCGAGAGCATCATCAGCGTGGCCGAGACCGCGATCGCGATGTCCTGCCAGAGCCGCAGCACCAGGGTCAGGGTCGAGACCACCAGGATGATCGTCAGCACGGTCTCGGGCAGGGCGTCGCGCAGGTCCATGCTTTTAGATGATGAAGGTCCAGTAATTAAGCTACCTGTCACGGGAAGGGACCATGGATACGAACCGGCTGCTGCCCCTGATCGCGATCGGAGCTATGCTCGTCGCGGTCGAGGTCGGGGCCGTCCTGCTCGCCCCGCTGATGAGTGCGGCGGGGATCGCGGCGTTCGAGGACCCCGCGTCGCCGGCGAACCCGTTCATCTTCCTCGCGCTCCTGCTCGCCTTCACGGCCGTGCTTCTGCTCCTGATCCGGTTCGGGATGCGCCGGTTGATCGGCGCTATCCTGCTCGTCTCGATCGGGTCCTCGTTCGTCTACATCTTCTTCGCCGTGCTCGCAACGGCCGTCGATGATCCGTCAGTGGCGCTCGTCGCCTCGCTCGCGCTCGGGGCAGCGGCGACCGGGCTTCTCTATCGATACCCCGAGTGGTACGTGATCGACCTCCTCGGCGTCGTCCTCTCGGCCGGTGTTGCGGCGATCTTCGGTTCGTCACTCGGGGTCATACCCGTGATCGTGCTCCTCGTGTTGATGGCGGCTTACGACGCGATCTCGGTCTACCGGACCCGGCACATGATAGCGCTGGCCGAGGGGGTGCTCGAGCAGCGAGCCCCGATCCTCTTCGTCGTGCCCAAACGGCGAGGCTACTCCTTCCTCCGCGAGGGCGTCGGCCCGGTCGACGAGTACCCCCCCGAGGTTGGCGGCGATGGAGGGCGCACGGCCCTTATCGTCGGAATGGGAGACATGATCATGCCCGCGATCCTCGTCGTCTCGGCCAACACCTTCATCGATGCCCCCGGGCTCTGGGCCGTCAACGGCCCGGCCCTGGGCGCGATCGCCGGATCGATCGTCGGCCTCGCGGTCCTGCTCCACTTTGTCGACAAGGGCCGGGCCCACGCGGGGCTTCCACCCCTTGTGGCCGGGACCGTGATCGGGTTTCTCGCGGGGTGCGCGGCCTTGGGCGCCTGGACGTGGTTCTAGCCGTCGCCACCGGTTTCAGAACCTCTAAATACTTATCAACATGATCAATCATTATGGATCTCTCGCTCATCCAGAAAGACATCCTCATCACCCTGATCACGCTCTACCACCAGCAGTCCCGGCCGATCAAGGGTGAGGATATCGCGGCGGTGATCCAGCGCAACCCGGGCACGATCCGGAACCAGATGCAGGCCCTGAAGGCGCTCGAGCTGGTGGATGGCGTACCGGGGCCGAAGGGGGGCTACAACCCCACCGCGCAGGCCTACCAGGTGCTGAACATCTCGCAGTCCGAGGAAGAGGCGGAGGTGCCGGTAGCGCGGAACGGGGAGACCGTGCGCGGGGTGAGCGCGATCGAGGTCGACTTCACCACGCTCTGCCACCCCGACGTCTGCCAGGCCGTGGTCCGGCTTCGGGGGAGCGTCCGGCCCTTTGAGATCGGCGACGATATCCTGATCGGCCCGACTCCGGTCAACAAGCTGATGCTCCGCGGCGAGGTCTTCGGCAAGGACGAGGTCCAGGGGGCGCTTCTCCTCTCGATCTCGGAGATGCTCTCGCTCCCCAAGAAGCCGGTCCGGGCGTACATGTCCCCGACCCTCTTCGTGCTGCCCGTCGATGCCACGATCGACGACGCGGTCCGGCTCTTCGACCGTGCCAGGATCAACGGAGCCCCGGTCATGGACGGCGAGACCATGCGCGGGATCCTGACGGCCTCGGACGTGATCCGGGCCTGCGCCGCCGGGCGTGGCGGGGAGGCGCCCGTGACCGAGTTCATGACCGAGAACGTGGTTCAGGTCGAGGCCGGCGTCCGGTTCTTCGAGGTGATCGGGCGGTTCAAGGAGCGCGAGATCGGGCGAGTGATCGTTGTCGAGAACGGGCGACCGGTCGGGATGTTGACGCGCAGCGACATCCTCCGGGTCTTCCCGTCGTTGTGACGCCGAAGCCCTCCGTTTCGCCTGCGTCGCGAGAGATCGCATTATTTATAGCACGAGAAGCTGACCATTCTCACATGAACACGTTCTCCCGGAGCCTCTCGCGCAAACGCATCATGTCCAACGACGGAATGGTGATCGGGACGCTCAAGAACATCCTGGTGGACCTGGAGAGCGGACAGGTGATCGACCTGATCGTCCGGCCCGACCCGACGTTCGACGTGACCGGCTACCGGGTGGACGGCGACCGCCTGTTGATCCCGTTCGAGGCGGTGAAAGACATCAAGGACTATATCGTCGTCGACCGCTTCCTCTCGAAGAAATAGGGAGCGGTCAGGGAAAATAGTGGGCGACGGCCTCGACGAACCCTTCTCCGAACTCGGCCGTGGCCACGAAGTCGGCCGATTCCTTCGCCTCGAGAACAGCGTTGCCGACGACAGCGCCGGCACCGGCGACCCGGATCATATCCACGTCGTTCTCGGAGTCGCCGATCGCCACGAAGTCTGCGGGTGCCAGACCGAGGGCCTCTGCAACTCCAGCGAGCGCGGTTGCCTTGGAGATGCCCGCCTGCTGGATGTGTATAGCGAAGCCGGTGTCGAGCACCCGGACGGGCTGGTCCCGGAGGACCTCCCGGACCTCGTCCGGGTCCACGCTCGGGGCGAACGCGACGTCGGCGAACCGGAGCCCATGGGAGAACGGGTCGAGGGCGATACCATGACCGGCGTAGTGGTCCCTGAGAACCTCGAACGCCGTGAGCGTGATCCGGCGGTCGCCCGCAACGACGGGCTCGCCGAGAAAGCTCTTCCGCCAGACGCCGCCGTTCTCGCAGATGACGGTGCCGTCGGTCCCGATCATCTTGGCGATCCCGTCCATGAAACAGAGGGTGTTGCCCGAGGCGAGGACGACGGGGATACCCCCGTCCACGAGCCGCCGAATCTCCTCGATCGCAGCCGTGCTGATCCGGCGGCGCCTGTCGGTGAGCGTGCCGTCGATATCGGTGACGACGGCCTTCATGCGGGCTTGAGGCCCGGCTCCTCGACCATGAAGGTCGCCTCGCCCTCGGGCAGGTTCGGGCTGTCCACGAGCCGAGCGATGCGCTTGCCGCCTTTCGACTTCCGGAGATAGAGCCGGAAGGTGGCCGTGTGGCCGACGATGTGCCCGCCGATAGGCTTGGTCGGGTCGCCGAAGAAGACGCCCGGGTTCGACATCACCTGGTTCGTGACCAGGCCGACCGCGTTGTTCTCGTCCACGAGCTTGAAGAGCTCGTGCATGTGCTTGTTCAGCTTCTGCTGCCGGGCCGCGAGCGTACCGCGCCCCGCGTACTCCGAGCGGAAGTGGGCCGTGAGCGAGTCGATGATGAAGAGCCGGACGGGCTTGTCCGAGGTCTTCAGCTCGGCCGCGAGCTCTTTGGCCGAGTCGATCAGGAGCATCTGGTGGTCCGAGGTGTGGGCCCGCGCCACGTGGACGTTCGCGAGGAACTCCTCGGGCGAGGGGATCTCGTACTCGTACTCCGGGGAGTCGGCGAACGAGAGCCCGTTGACCATCTGCTCGATTCGCTCGGGGCGGAAGGTGTTCTCGGTGTCGATGTAGATCGCCGAGCCGTTGAGCCCGCCGAGCTCCTCGGGGACCTGGACGTTCACGGCCATCTGGTGGACGATCTGCGACTTGCCCGAGCCGAACTCGCCGTAGGTCTCGGTGATCGCCTGCGTCTCCATCCCGCCGCCGAGCAGGGCGTCGAGGTCGGGCACGAAGGTCTTCAGCTTGCGGATCTGCTTGCGCTGCTCGAAGACATCCTGGCCGGTCCGAAAGCCGCCGATGTCGGCGATCTCGCGCGCGGCCTTGATCATCTTCTTCGCGGTCGACTCGCCGATCTCGGCCGACTCGGCGAGGTCGGCGGGCGATGCCGTCGCGATGCTCTCGACGGTCAGGTACCCGGCCTCGCGAAGCTTGTCGGCGGTGGTCGGACCCACCCCGGGCAGGTCCTCGATGTCCAGCGGTCCTGGTGCTGGTTCGGTCTTCATATCGTATCTCCTACAGAACTTCGAGTTCTTTCTTGCTGTGCCAGTCGACCGGCGTGACCGGTCGCTCTTCACTCTACATTATAAAATCGACCCGGAAGCTTATAAGCAACCCTATCGCGGTGTGAAAGTGCTCGGCTCGTCCGGCTTCGGGGTCGGCACGAGGGCCGCGAGCCGTCTCCGGGCCGCTCCGGGGTCGGGCGATGCCGGCGTCAGGGCGGTCGGCGTCAGCCGATTGCCCGCGAGAAGGCCCTCGACACGGAGCTCGTCGCCCATCCGGCAGGTGCCGTCAGCAAGCAGGTAACGGTCGTGCCCGTCGTCGATGAAGAGACCGGCCGGCGCGGCGAGAACCGTCCCTTCGATCACGACCGGGACCTCGTCCGTCACCGGGAGGGCGACCGCCGCCGCCCAGCCCGCCGAGACCTCGAGGTCCCCGTACCGTCCGGGCTTCGCGGTGGCGCCGTAGACCTCGAGTGGGTCGCCGACGGCGAGCGGCAGGAGGGCGTGCTCGCCCCAGAGCACGACCGGGGCCGTGCCCGAGTCGTCGGCGAGCACGAGGTTCCGGACCCACGACGGCTCGCCCGAGCGCGAGACGAACTGGCGCGGTGGCTGGAGCGAGGCGACGGCTCCCCGGACCGAGACGGTCCCCTCGCCAGGCAGGGCGCCGAGCGGCGTGGCCGGGACCTCGATCGCGTCGTCGACCGCCTCGACGGCCGACCCTTCGTCGATCGCGTACTCGTTCCGGTTCGACCGCTGGCTGAGCTTGGCATTCGCGATCCGGACCGTGTCGCCTGGCGCGACGCCCTCGAAGAGGCCAGGCTGCCAGGCCACGAGCCGGAAGACCCCGTCGGCGTTCCCGACGAGCGCCTCGGTCATCTCGCCCGGTGTCCCGTCGCGGCGCATGAAGGTCCGGGGGGGCCGGACAGTCAGCACGCGGACGCGCAGCTCGACCTCGGCGCGGTCGACGGCCGGTCCCGCACCTCCCTCCGGCGGGACGCGGCAGTCGACCTCGCACCCGGCCTTCTGGAGGGCGAGCGCGGTCACATCCCCGCGGCGGCGGGGCGAGGGGCGGGCGATCACCTCGAGGACCTCGCCGACCGCTATCTCGGATACCGCGTCCGCCTTCTCGTCGAAGAGGGCCATCTCAACCCGGCCGGTCTCGTCACCGAGGGTCACTGTCGCGATCCGGCCCTCCTCGCTGTCGACCCGGACGAAGGTCCTCGGGCTGGAGACGGCGAGTACCCGGCCGAAGAAGCAGACCAGGCTCCCGCCGGAGAAGAGGTCCCGGACCTTGCGGTGGGCCCGCCCGAGGTCGCCGACCACGAGCATCGCGGCCGTCGGCTCGTCCACGAGCCCGCCGCAGGCCTCGGTCTTGGCCTCCATCCGCTCCTCGAACTCCGCCTCGGTGACGAGGTCGTCGACGAGCGCGTAGTGGAAGCGCATGGCTCAGAGCCAGGGCGGTGTGGCCAGCGTCCCGGTCAGGTCCTCGATCGTCTCGGCCCGGCGCATCAGCGCCCGGTCCGGGCCGCGCACGAGGAGTTCCGCGGCCCGCGTGCGAGCGTTGTACTGCGAGGCCATGGCGAAGCCGTACGCGCCCGCGTCGAGGACGGCGACGAGGTCGCCCTCGCGCACCGCGGGCAGGGCCCGGTCGGCGGCGAGGATGTCGCCGGACTCGCAGATCGGGCCCGCGACCGTGTACGGCCCGGCGGGGGCGTCGGATGCGCGGTTCGCGACCACGACCTCGTGGTACGAGTCGTACATGGCCGGCCGGATAAGCTGGTTGAACCCGGCGTCGACGTTGACGAAGGATCGGTGCGCGTGCTTCACGGAGTTGACCCGGGTGAGCAGCACGGTCGAGTCCGCGACGAGCGAGCGGCCCGGCTCGACCCAGAGCGCGGGCCGGATGCCGAGGGCCTCGACGCCCTCGACGAAGACCGGCATCACCGCGTCCGCGTACTCGCGGGGCGAGGGCGCGACCTCCTCGTCGTGGCGGTACGGGATCCCGAGCCCGCCGCCGAGGTCGACGAACGCGAGTTCGGCGCCGAGGACCGTCACCTCGCCCGCGAGCCGGACCATGACCCGCGCGGCCTCGACGAACGGCGGGAGGGCGAGTATCTGCGAGCCGATGTGGCAGTGGAGCCCGACCGGCCGGACGTATTCGCAGGCGAGGGCCGCGCGGTAAGCGTCGACGACCTCGCCGTGGGGGATGCCGAACTTGGACGAGGCCAGGCCGGTCGCGATCTTGGGGTGGGTCGGGACCTCGAGCGCGGGGTTGACGCGGAACGAGACCTCGGCCGTTGTGCCGAGCGCGCCCGCGACCTCGTCGAGGGCCCGGAGCTCGTCGAGGGAGTCGAGCGAGACGCGGATGCCGCGCCCGACCGCGAGACCCAGGTCCTCGCGCGACTTCGAGGAGCCGTTGAAGAGGAGGCGGGCCGGATCCATGCCGGCCTCGAGGGCGAGCGCGATCTCGCCGGCACTGAAGACGTCGGCCCCGGCCCCCTCGGACGCGAGGACCCGGAGGAGGGCGAGGTTGCCGTTCGCCTTCGCCGCGTACAGCACCTGGACGCGGTCGTAGTGTGCCCGGAGGGCGTCCCGGTACTCGAGGTACCGGGCCCGTACCCGCTCCTCGTCCGTGACGAAGAGGGGCGTGCCGTACTCAGCCGCGAGCGCGACTGTGTCGTGCTCGCCGATGTAGAGGTGGCCGTCGCGGACCGAGAGGTGCGGCGGCAGGTTCATGCGAGCGACTCCATGCGGGCGAGGGCCTCCTCGATCCGCGCGACCGGGCGCGTCAGGGCGAACCGGACGTAGCCCTCGCCGTGCGCGCCAAAGCCGACGCCGGGGGTCACGACGATCGCGGCCTCGTCGAGGAGCCGGGCCGCGAACGCCATCGAGTCATCGACGGGGAGCCAGGCGTAGAAGGTCGCCTTCGGCGCCGCGACGTCGTACCCGAGGGACCGGAGACCCCTGACGAGGACATCGCGCCGCTCCTGGTAGACCCGGCAGGCGTCGGCGACGCAGTCCTGGGACCCCGAGAGGGCCGCGATGCCCGCGTGCTGGACCGCGTCGAAGACCCCCGAGTCCACGTTCGTCTTGACCCGGCCGAGCCCGGCGAGGATCTCGGGGTTGCCGACGGCCATCCCGATCCGCCAGCCGGTCATGTTGTAGGTCTTGGAGAGCGAGTGCATCTCGACCCCGACCTCCATGGCGCCGTCGGTCTCGAGGAACGAGGGGGCGCGGTACCCGTCGTAGGCGATCTCGGAGTAGGCGTTGTCCGAGACGACGACGACCCCGTGCTCGCGGGCGAAGGCCACGACCTCGTCGTAGAACGAGGGGGGCGCGACGGCCGAGGTCGGGTTGTTCGGGTAGTTGACGAAGAGGAGCTTCGCCCTCCGGGCGACGTCGGCCGGGATCGCGTCCAGGTCGGGTAGGAAGCCGTTCCCAGCCGCGAGGGGGAGATCGTGGAGGACGCCCTCGGCGAAGAGGGTCGAGGTCCGGTAAACAGGGTACCCTGGGTTCGGGGCGAGGACGACGTCGCCGGGGTTCACGAATGCCTCGGGGACGTGGGCGATCCCGTCCTTGGAGCCCATCAGGGCGAGCACCTCGGTCGCCGGGTCGAGCTCGACCCCGAAGCGGCGGCCGTACCAGTCCGCGGCGGCCTCGCGGAATGCGGGCATGCCCGCGTACGACGGGTAATGGTGGTTGGCCGGGTCGCGGGCCGCGGCGCAGAGCGCCTCGACCACGTGCGGGGGGGTCGGGAGGTCGGGGTCGCCCACCCCCAGGTCGATGATGTCCGCCCCGGACCGGGCCTTCTCGGCCTTCATCGCGTCGATCCGGGCGAAGAGATACGGTGGGAGCGAGCTGAGCCGGTCCGCGTACATGCGGCAGATCTATTGGCTCGAACGGGTCTTTAACCTGAGGACGGGCACGTCAGTACCCGGTCGGGTAGAACCAGCCGTTCTCGGTGACAAGCCGCACCGGCACGCCGAAGAGGCCGCCGATCCGTTCGTCGGTCAGCACCTCCGCCCTGGGCCCGTCGGCGACGATCCGGCCGCCCCGCATCAGCACGATCCGGTCGCACTCGGGGATGATGTCGTGGAGCTGCTGGGTCACGGTGACAACGGCCGTCCCGGCCCGCGCGATCTCGCGCAGCATCCCGCGGAGCGCGTGGAGGGCCGCGAGGTCGAGGCTGTTGGTCGGCTCGTCGAGCAGGAGCGTGGACGGAGCGTGGACCAGTGCGCGGGCGACCAGGAGGCGGCGGGCCTCGCCCGAGGAGAGGGACCCGATTGGGCGGTCGGCGAGGTGCGCGATCCCGAGGGACCGGCAGACGGCGTCGGCCCGCTTGACCATCTCGTCCGTGACCACGTGGTTGAAGAGCCCGATCGAGGAGAAGAACCCCGAGAGGACCACCTCCCGCCCCGGGACGTCGCGGGCGTACGCCTGCTGGAGGTCGTTCGAGACGACGCCGATCGCGCTCCGCAGATCGAAGACGTCCCAGAGCTCGCGGCCCCGGCAGGCGAAGATAGTCCCCTCCCGGCGGACCGGGTAGAACTCGCGAAGCACGGTCCGGACCAGGGTCGACTTGCCCGCGCCGTTCGGTCCGAGGATGGCCAGGTGCTCGCCCTCATTGAGCCGGAGCGAGACCCGGTCGAGGACGGTTCGACCGTCGCGGGCGACCGTGACATCGCGGAACTCCAGGAGCGGCCAGCGGGCGGTCATCGCCACGCGACGGCGAGCGGCCGGCGTGCCGGGATCCGGGCCGGCCGGAACCGCGGGTATCCGCACATCAATGCGTGGGCAGGAATCCGTCCGGCCGGGAGAGCGAGGGCGTTGTGGAGCGGCTCCCAGCGGGCGGCCGCGATCATCAAAAAGCCCGCCCAGCAGGTGCCGACGCCGTGGGCCGGAGCGACCGCATCGGCCCAGGTGAGCGCGATGATCCCGTCGACGAGCGTGGCCTGGTCCGGGACGTGAGCGATCAGCAGGTGCGGCGCGCCCCGGCAGATCGGATCCCTCCCATGCTCCCACGCCGCCAGCAGCGGTCCAAAGACCGCCGGCGGCAGGAGCGGGGCCCCGGAGGCCGCCTCGTGCCGCATCCAGTCGACTGCGAGGCCGGCGAGGCGGTGAACCTCGGCGGCGTCATGGAGAACGAGCCACTCGACCGGCTGCCGGTTGCCGCCCGACGGTGCAAAGCGGGCCACGTCAAGGATGGCCGCGATCGTCTCGCGAGGCACGGGCTCGTCCATATACTGCCGCACCGACCGTCGTGACTTCAGGTACTTGCCGAGCAGACCCGGCGGGATCCCGCCGGCGGCCTCGAGAGGACCGTCTCCTCGCCGGAGCGCGCCGGAGGGGCAGACAGCCTCGCAGTGACCGCAATCGATGCAGAACGGTTCACGCCCGGCGTCGATGGCCGGCCGGCCCGAGTCGCCGGCGACAACGACACCGCCAGGGCAGATCGCGGCGCAGGCCCCGCACTCGTTGCAGCGTCCTGGATCGATGGTGATTGTGGCCATGGCTGGTGACTCCTGAGGGTCCTCGCAATGAGAGTGGACAGCGTCGCGGATAAAGAGTGCCGTACGGGGCGCCGGGTGCACATTTGCCAGGCAGGAGTGCAATGCAAAGGCGATTGAATATATATTGTCAGCGCGCGAACTGGAGTTCAAGATCCATGATCGATCCGCTCTCGCTCGCACTCCTGGTCTCGGCGATACTGACCGGGCTCCTGGCCTTTCACGCGTGGGAGCGGCGATCGAACGGCACCGCGATCCTGCTGGCCGCGTTCTTCTTCGGAGCGGTGACCCTCTACATCGGGGGTTCCGCAATGGAGCTCGCGGCGACCGGGCTCGACGAGATCATCTTCTGGCTGCGCATCGAGTTCCTCGGCATCGCCATCGCCCCGGCCCTGGTGATCGCGATGGTCCTCGCGTACACGGGCCGCGACCAGTACCTCGAGCGGCCGGTCATCGCCGGGCTCCTGGTCATACCCGCCATCACCCTCGTCCTCGCTTTGGCCCTCCACCCGCTCTACTACACCTCGATCGGGGTCGACACCTCCGGGGCGTCCCCTCGATTCTCCTTCGAGCCGGGCCTCTGGTACGCCGTGGACGCGGGCTTCAACCTGGCCGCGATGCTCTTCGCCGTCGTCCTCCTCGCACTCGAGCTCCGCTCGGCCATGGCACCGTTCCGGCAGCAGGTCATGGTGGTGCTTGCCGGCGCGATCATTCCCCTCGTCACGTACACGTGCTACATCCTCGGTGTCCTGCCGGTCTCCGGCATCGACCCCATGCCCTTCGCCCTCCTCGCCACCGCGATCGCATTCTCGGTCGGCGTCGTGAGGTACCGCCTCTTCGAGCTCGTGCCCGTCGCTCGGTCCGTCGTCTTCGAGCGGATCCCAGTCGGGGTGCTCGTCCTCGACGGGCAGGAGCGTGTTGTCGAGTCCAACCCGGCCGCCGCTGCACTCCTCGGCGCGCGGGCCGAGAACCTCATCGGGAGGGGGCTCGGCGAGGTCGTTCCCCTGCTGCCACCGCTGGCGGAGTTGCTCGGAGTCGACGACGGTGCCGGTGTCGAGGTGCGCGACCCGGCGAGTGCGCGGACGGTCGCCGTCTCCGCCGTGCCGCTCTGCGCCGATAGGGCCTGCGGCACGGTCGTGCTGCTGAGCGACGTCACGGCGCGGCGGCTCACCGAGCAGGCGCTCGCGCGACGGACTGCCGACCTCGAGGCCTCGAACCGGCGTCACTCGCTCCTCTCGACGTTTACCCGGCACGACCTGGCCAACCACCTGGTCGTGGTCGACGGCTACCTCTCCCTGGTCCGGGAGGACCCAACCGGCCCGATGGCGCCGGAACTGCTCGAGCGGCTCTCCGGGGCCGTGGCTCGCCTGAAGGTCCTCTCCGCGTTCATCCGCGACTACCCGTCGATCGGGGCGCACCCCCCGTCCTGGATGGACCTGTCCGCCACCGCCGCGCGGGCGGCCGACGGCGTCGACCCCGGGGACTCGGTGATCGAGAACCGCCTTCCGGCCGTGCTCGTCCTCGCCGACGCCCTCCTCGAGCGGGTCTTCTCGACCCTGATCGAGAACGCCGTCCGCCACGGTGGTGGTACCTCGCAGATCATCCTCAGGGCCGTGCCCGACGGTGACGGGTTCGTCGTGGTCGTCGAGGACGACGGCGCCGGGATACCGTGGCCCGACAAGGAGCGGATCTTCGAGCGCGGCTTCGGTCGGAACACCGGGCTCGGCCTCTTCCTCGCCCGCGAGATCCTCGAGAGCATGGAGATGTCCATCACCGAGACGGGGCTGCCCGGGCACGGCGCCCGGTTCGAGATCCGCGTCCCGGGCCGGCGTATCCGGCACCGGTCCGCGCCCGCACCCGAGGGTGCCGTGGCGGTTCTCGCCATGCGACACCTCTAGCCCGGCCCCCGGGGAATCGTTAACCGGCGCCGGGTCGACGGACAGGCATGGACGAGATCGTTCTGATCGAACGGTTCTTCGAGTCGTACGCCGCGCAGTTCGCGCGGGCGCTCGCGGACCCGCCCGAGGTCGACATCGAGGCGACGGCGTCCGCCTTCGCCGACTGCTTCGTCGAGAGCGGTCCACGCGGCGTTCGCTGCGGCAGGAACGACGAGACGTTCCGGGCGGCGATCCCCCAGGGCTACGCCTTCTATCGGCAGATCGGGATCAGGGATATGGCTGTCGCCACGCTCGCCCCGAGCCAGCTCGACACGCGGCACTGGGGCGTTCGCGTGGGCTGGTCCGCGGCGTACGACCAGGGGAAGCGGGTGGGGACGGTCGAGTTCGAGGTGCTCTACTTCGTGCAGATGACCGATGCGGGCCCCAGGATCTTCGCGTATATCACGGGCGACGAGGAAGGGGCCCTGCGCCGGCTCGGGCTGATCGGCGGGCCGGATCAGGGAGGACCGTCCGGGGGGTAGGCCACGTACCCCGTCTTGACGCCCGCCCGGAAGCCAGCCCTCGCGTAGAGCCGGTGGACGCCCGGGTCCGCGCGGCCCGTGAGCAGCATCACCTTGTAGCAGTCTACCTCCCTGGCGAAGGTCAGGACGTGGACGAGCAGGGCGGTCGCGTACCCGCGGTTCCTGCGGTCTCGGCGGGTCACCACGTTCTCGACCAGGCCGAACGGCCGGGCGCCGCGCGAGAGGTTCGGCAGCACGAAGAGGACGCAGGTCGCAACGGGCTCGTCGTCGGCCTCGGCGAGGAAGAGGTGCGCGCCGGGGTGGGCCGCGAGGGCCCGTTCGGCGGCGGCGCGGGCGGAAGGGTCGGCCGGGTCGTCGCCGTCGTGCAGGTCACGGTAGAGCGCGTGGACCGCCGGGAGGTCGGACGGTGCGGCCTCGCGGACCGTCACGCCGGTCATGCGCTCCCCTTCACGGCGTAGAAGGCCGCCTGGAGGTACGAGCACCAGAGCACCTCGACGGCCGCGAAACCCGCCTCGCGGTAGAGCCGGAGGTGCTCCTCGAGCGTGATCGGGAAGTACTCGGCGTCGAGCCGGGCGAGCTGAGCCGTTACCTCGGGCGGCTTCCTGCCGGCCCGCTCCTGGAAGCGGGCCCAGCGCCGGAGGCCGAGCTCGAGCCCGGCGGGGGTCAGGGGGCGGACGTTCTCGGACGTGACCAAGACGCCCCCGGGCCGGAGCCGGTCGAAGCAGGCGGCGACGGCGGCCCGCCGCCCGGCAGGGTCGTGGTAGTGGTGGTACTGGACCGCGGTGACTACGTCGAAGGCGCCGGGAGGGAGGTCCTCCGTTCCGCAGGGGGCGAGCACGGTCACGCGGGTTCCGGCGAGCCGCTCCCGGGCGACGGCGATCATGGCCGAAGAGGGGTCGGCAGCCACGAACCGGGTCGCCGGGAACCGGGGCAGGGCGCGCGCCACGAGCGAGCCCGTGCCGCAGCCCGTGTCGAGCCAGGTCCACGGGGTCTCGGGCAGGGCCTCAACGAACGAGAGGACTGTTTCGTGGATCAGGTCGTAGTGCGGGATGGTCCGGCGGACATCGGCGTCGTACGCGACGGCCGGGTGCGGCGTCGCGTTGTCGGCGGGCGGGAGCGGTGCGTCGGCCATGGTCTCCGTACGATCTCGGCGACGGAGAGGGATATACCTGCCCCGTCCGGGGCACCCCTTTATCCCGCGCCGCGCCCATCGCTCGGCCGGTGAGACGATGAATGGACCGATCGAGCTCGCGCTCGTCCCTATCGAGAAGCCCGCGGATGTGAACGTGATCCTCGGGCAGGCGCACTTCATCAAGACCGTCGAGGACCTCTACGAGGCCGTGGTCGGCTCGGTCCCGGGAGCGCGGTTCGGGCTCGCCTTCTCCGAGGCCTCGGGCGACTGCCTCGTGCGGCTCGACGGGACGGACGAGGCGCTGACGGCGCTCGCCCGCGACGCGATAGTCGCGCTCGGCGCCGGGCACTCGTTCGCGATCTTCCTCCAGGAGAGCTACCCGATCAACGTCCTGAACGCGGTCAAGGCCGTGCAGGAGGTCTGCGCGGTCTTCTGTGCGACCGCGAACGATGTCGCGGCGGTGGTCGCCCGCTCCCCGCGTGGCGGCGGGATCCTGGGTGTGATCGACGGGTCGCCACCGGCCGGCGTGGAGGACGAGGCCGCTGCGGCCGAACGGGTGGTGCTCCTCCGGAGGTTCGGGTACAAGCGGGGGTAGCCCGGCAGAGGGGGGGACCGGGCACGAGGGGCTCCAGAGATATCAGTGGGGGTCCAATGAGCGATGGCTTTTTCTACTTTCTTCGATACCCGTTAGCCTGTGAAGGTGATGAAGCATGGACCATAATACGCGGACGCGCCCGGCGGAGAGAGATCCTGTCTCCGGCAGAGCGCCATCCGGATCGAGAGAGCCCCGCGCGGCGCAGGGGGAGGCATCGTGGTAAGGTTCCGGCGTCCCACACCCAGCGGCAACGTCGAGGACCGGCGGACATCGAGAGGGGGCGGGGGCGGCATCCCCGGCGGGGGGGCCGCCGCCGGAGGCATCGGTGGGATCATCGTCCTGGTGATCATCGTCGCTGCAGCCCTCATGGGGGTCGACGTCGGTCCCGCCCTCGGGGGCGGCGACCAGCAGCCATCGTCGCTCGCGGCGGGTGAGGAGCAGGCGCTTGCGAACTTCTCGTCGCAGGTCCTCGGCGACACGGACGCGACATGGAGCCGGGTCTTCGCCGAGGAGCTCGGCCGTACCTACACGCCGCCGAGGCTCGTGCTCTATACGGGATACGTGGAGTCGGCCTGCGGCCAGGCGAGCGCCGCCGTCGGGCCGTTCTACTGTCCCGCCGACCAGACCATCTATCTCGACCTCGAGTTCTTCCACGACCTCGATACCCGGTACGGGGCGTCGGGCGACTTCGCGCAGGCGTACGTGATCGCCCACGAGGTCGGTCACCACGTCCAGACCCTCCTCGGCACGTCGCAGGCGGTCTCGGCCGCGCAGCGGAGGGCCACGAGCCAGGCGGAGGCGAACCAGCTCTCGGTCGCGCTCGAACTCCAGGCGGATTGTTACGCCGGCATCTGGGCGAACCGCGCCAGCAGGGATAACCTGATACTCGAGCCCGGGGACGTGGAGGAGGGGTTGAACGCAGCGAGCGCGATCGGCGACGACCGGCTCCAGCAACAGTCTCAGGGATACATCGTGCCCGACGCGTTCACGCATGGCTCGTCGGCCCAGCGCGTCCAGGCCTTCAGGGGCGGATTGAACACGGGGCAGCTCGGCGCCTGCCGGTTCGCTGGACTCCCCGCGGTCGCCTGAGCCATCAAATCCCCTTTTCTTGCACCGGCCCCGGCGGACGGAGCGGGGGGCCCTGTCACGGGGCAACGACGAGCAGGGCGACGAGGAGGACGTGGAGCGCCGCGACGAGCGGCACCCCGACGGAGAAGAGGGGTTTTCGCGTCTTGTGGCGGAAGAGCCTCATCCCGGCCAGCGCCCCGAACGGGGCGGCGAGGGCGGCGAGAAGGAGCGTCCGCTCGCGGATCCGGCGGCGGCGGCAACGGGCTCGCTGTTTGTCGGTGCCGAAGAGAGCGAGGGCAACAAGGTTCGCGGCGATGCCCGCGGCGAGGAGGAACAGGGATGAGTCGACCGGGATGAGCTCAGCTTTGGGCGCGCAGCATATTGCCGTTGTGGCGAGCGTACCTGACTGCCCGGGTTCCGACGCCTCCCGGGCCTCCTCCAGAATGCGGCCCGATGCAGCGGAAAGTCTTTTCTGTCGGGCCTGCACATGGCCGTGACGGAGTGAACATGGATCGATACGAGTGTTTGGTCTGCGGGTACATCTACGATCCCGAGGTGGGAGATTCCATGGGAGGCATCCCGCCCGGCGTGCCGTTCGAGGAGCTGCCGGCGGACTGGGTCTGCCCCCAGTGCGGAGCCGGCAAGGACCAGTTCGTCAGGGTAGAGTGACCCGCCCCGGTCGCCGCGAGCCCTGTCCTGCCGGGACCAGCCGGAGCACCTCGCCCGTTGTGGCCCCCGGGTCCGGGCCCATCTCCCGGCTGACCATCACATAGACTTCGCCGTCCTCATCCTCGCCGAACCCCCGGACGTAGGCATGCACCTGCCCGTCGGGGGAGCCGGCGACCTGCACCTCGCGAGTGGTCCACATCCGGTTCAGCTCGGGTGTCACGTGACCGGCCTCGAGCGGATACGCGTCGAGATCGAGACCCGGTGGAGGTGTCGCCACCAGGATCCGACCGCCGTCGCCGGTGCCGCTCCAGGCGCCGAAGATGTATGCTCCCCGGAGCTCCGGGAGGAAGCTGCCCCGGTAGACGAAACCGCCGACGATAGCCGTACCCATATCGTGCCCCAGCTCCACCACGGGACCGATGAGCGGCTCGCCGCGGGCGCCGTTGGTCGGGCAGGGTCCGGGGGGCGGGCGGGTGTTATCCGCGGGGTCGAAGCAGTGCGTCCCCTCGCGGATGCGCCAGCCATAGTTGCCCCCGGCGGCCACGACGTGGACCGACTCGAAGAGCACCTGCCCGGCCGATGCGGTGATCAGCCGGTGGCCCGGGCCAGCGTCGAAGGAGAGATAGGCCGGATTTCGGAGGCCCATTGCGTAGATCTCGGGTCGAACGCCCTCGGTATTCGCAAACGGATTGTCGGGCGGGATCGCGTATCCTGCGCCGTCGTTGCCGCGATGGTCGACGTCGATCCTGAGGATCGTGCCGGGGAGTGTCGACGGATCCTGCGCGTTGCCGCTCCCGGCGGTGTGGCCGGGACCCTCGTCGTCAGCGCCGCCGCCGTCGCCCAGGGCGAGGTAGAGGTAGCCGTCGTCGGGGCCGAAGAGGATCGGGCCGCCGTTGTGGTTGTGGGCCGGCTTGTCGACCTCGAGGAGAACGCGCTCCGATCGGGGATCGGCGCGATCGGGATGCTCATCCGAGACGTGGAACTCGGCGAGGTGGTTCGTGCAGTTCCAGCCCGGGGGTCCCCCGGGACGAAGCGGTGCCGAGTAGAAGACGAAGAACCGACCGTTCCCGGCATATTCCGGGTGGAACGCGAGGCTCAGGAGGCCGCGCTCGTCGTACCGAGGGTTCAGGGGCACCAGCCGATCGCGCAGGTCGAGGAACGGCGTCTCGAGGAGAACGCCGCCAGGATCGAGGACCCGGACAAGCCCGACCTGGTCGACGATGAACCGTCGTCCGGACCCATCACCGGGATCCACGAGCATCATGGGAGCCGTGAGGCCGCGCGCCACCGACTCGAGGCCGACGACGGCCGGCGGTGCAGCAAGAGGCGTGAACGACCGCCCGTTACGGTAGGTGCTCGCCAGCGGAGAGAACTGGTTTGTCAGGTCGGGGCCCATGGGCGCCCCTCGACACGTCACCCGATAAACATTTCCATGACTGGAGACGGGGGACCGCCATCACCGACGATACATCGTCGGCCGGCCGGTCTTCCCCTTCATACGCCGGTACCCCCCGCCGAGCGTCGCACTCAGCCATTCGACCCTGTCCCTCTTCGCCTCCTCGCTCCGGAAATAGTGGTCCGTGTCGTACCACCGGACGAGTTTGGGCTCGCTCGCCGCGTCGGCGAGCTGTTGGGACTGCTCGCGACTGAAGAACTCGTCGCGCTCGCCGAACTGGATGAAGAGCGGGGAGGGACGTACCCCGGCGACGAAGCCCGCGGGGTCGATCGGCGCCATCACGCGGCGGAAGTGCTCGAGGGCCTCGCCCGAGAGCGAGGGCACGTTCGCGACGGCCACGTCCGTGAAGCTCGGCGCGCCGGCTATCAGCACGAGGGCCCCAAGGCGCGGTTCGATCCTGGCGAGCACGCCGCCCACGAGGGCCCCGAAGCTGTGGCCGACGTACCCGAGGTTCGTGATGTCGGTGCCGGGCTGGGCGATGGCGAAGTCGAGCCCCCGCCGCAGGTCCCGTACGATCGCGACGAAGAGATCGCGGATCTGCTCGGGCGTGCCGAAGGACCGGGCGAAGGCCTCGCCATCGGCCCAGGGCGCCTCCACGAGCAGGGAGGCGATGCCCAGGCCGCCGAGGCGGATCCCCTCGTCGAAGAAGGTCGAACGGTCTCCGGGTGCCGGGTGGACGTAGAGCACGGCCGGGAACCGGTCGCGGCCCGGCGGCGTCAGCCAGTATGCCGAGATCCGGCCACCCCGCGCGTCGGTGAAGCTCACGTCGTGGACCTGGACGCCGTTGCGCTCCTCGGCGATCTCGTCCTCAGCGTCGAGCGGAGCAGTGCTGTCGTAGTCGAAGATCCGATCCGCGGCCGTGTCGTCACCGGAGACTGTCATTCGGAATGAGTAACATCAGCAACGACGATATCCCTTTTCCCCCTTCGCCCCCCGGCGGCCCCGAGATCGGTCGGCCCGGCGTAACGTATTTTTTCGAGGCAGGCGATGGTGAGGATATGCCCACCGACGCCGTCGTGATCCTCTCGACCGCACCCCCGGACCAGGCGCCAGATATCGCCCGAACCCTCGTCGAGGAGCGGCTCGGAGCCTGCGTACAGCTCGCCGCCATCCGTTCGATCTATCGCTGGCATGGCCCGGTCCAGGACGAACCCGAAGAGCTGCTGCTGATCAAGACGAGGCGACAGCTAGTGGAGAGGGTGATCGAGCGGATCCGGGAGCTCCACCCGTACGAGGTCCCCGAGGCGGTCGTACTCCCGATCGAGGCGGGATCGGCGGATTACCTGGCATGGCTCTCGGCCGAGACCGTGGATGAGCCATGAACTTCGTCACCTGGAGCGGGACCCAGTACCGGGCCGGTGAACCCCACCCGGTCGAGGACACGATCGTCCTCGAGACGACGTTCCGGATCCTGCTCAACGGCGAGGAGGTCGCATCGCAGGTCGCCTCGGATGAACAGCTCGCCGAGCTTGGGGCGGGGTTCGTGATCGGCGAGGGGCTCGCGGAGAAGGTCGACTCGGTCGTGGTGGAGGGGGACGCGATCCTGGTCACGGCCCCGCGCCGGTGCGACGCCGCGACCGAGACGGGGTCCTCGGGCGGAGTCTCGTACCGTTGCGCCGTGGGACGCGTCTCGTCGGACCTTACCGTTACGCCCGCGGAGGTGCAGGCCGTGACCGAGGCCATCTTCTCCGAAGACTGGCAGCGCACCGGCGCGCTCCACTGCTCGGTCCTCTTCTGCGACGGCCGGCTCGTCGCGAAGGCCTGCGACGTCGGTCGGCACAACTCGGTCGACAAGGTGGTCGGCGCCGCAGTCATCGGGGGTCTCGACCGTTCCCGATGCGTGCTCGCCTGCACGGGGCGCCAGCCGTCGGGGATGGTTCGGAAGGCGGCGAACGCCGGGATCCCCGTCCTCGTCTCGCGCGCGGCCTCGACCGACCAGGGGATCGCGACTGCCGAGGAGGCAGGGATCATGCTGATCTGCTTCTCGCGCGGCGACCGGTTCACGGTCTACACCCATCCCGAGCGGATGGGCGGTCCCCCGGCATGACCGGGCCGGCGCAGGTCAGTCGGAGTCGCCGGCGAAGAGCCGGTCGACGCCGAGCAGGACGTTGATCCAGCGCGTCTCCTTGCTGGACTGGACCAGGATCAGTACCATGAGCATCAGGGGCACGGCGAAGAGCATCCCGAGCACCCCCAGGAGCCAGCCGAAGATGATCACTGCGAGCACCACGAGCACGGGCGGGATCTCGAAGGCTCGCGAGGCGAAGAACGAGAAGACCGGGTTCTCGACGACAAGGTTCAGCACGAGCACGACCACGACTACCGCGAGCGCGCCCGCGAGGCCGTACTGGATCCAGGCGAAGAAGACGGCGGGAAGGGCCGCCGCGATCAGCCCGAGATAGGGGATGTACCCGAGCAGGAAGGTGAGCACGCCCCAGAGCACGGCGCCTTCGACCCCCATCGCGAGGAGGATGCCGCCGAAGAGAACGCCGTGGACGAGGTTCGTCTCGGTCCGGACCACCATGAAGTCGATGACAAACCCGCCCATGCGCGATACCTGGTCCAAGGCCGTGGAGTCGGGCCCGAGGATCCGGGCGGCCCGTTCGGGAAGGCGCCGTGCCTCGAGCAGCATGAAGAAGGTCGTGATCATCACGAAGAAGAGCATCATCAGCACGCCACCGAGATCCGAGATCCAGCCGACGGCCACGCCCGCGATGGCGCCGAGGTTGAGCGACGACGCCGAGAGTGCTGGCAGCGCGATCCCGAATCCGTTGAGGGCGAGCTGGACGCCCGCGATCCTCTGATCGAGCTCAGCCTGGTAGGTCCCGATCTCGGTGACGAAGACGTTCAGCGCGTAGGCGAGCAGGCCGACGAGCGCGAGCACCAGCAGGAACGCCACGACAGAGACGACCGTAACCGAGAGGGCGTGCGGGAGCCCGCGCCGCTCGAGAAAACCCACCGCCGGGAGGGCGAGGAGGGCCAGGATCACCGAGACGGCGACGATCGTAACCACGTCCGCCGCCATCCGGACGCCGAGCCCAATCACGAGCAGGAGCGCCACGACGAGCAGGACCCGGACCGGGGCCGAGAGCCGTGCCGGTTCGTTCATCGAGGAATAGTGGTCGCAACGGCAGACAAAGGTTCGTGCGACAGGTCGGAGAAAGGGTGGATCGGCCGGGTTCTCAGTCCCCGGTCTGCTCGTCGACGAGGCCGAAACGGTTCCCCTCGGTGTCCTCGCAGATCGCCAGCGTGCCGACGCCGGGGATGGGCGTGCGTGGCATGATGATCCGTCCGCCGAGCTGGGAGACGCGGTCAAGATAGTCCGCGACCGAGGAGACGCCGACGTAGTTCATGATCTGCTGCCCCGGTTCACCCCGCGGGCCCATGCCGCCGGCAAGGCCCGGCGAGCCGTCCAGGGCCCTGGTGGCGATCATGTGATACTCCATCGGGACACCTTCCGCCTTCTCGAAGGTCCATCCGAAGAGTTCGCTGTAGAATGCCTGCGCGCGACTGGTATCGTCTGCGGGCAGGTCGAAGTGGACGATTGTCGGCATGATGGGCATAGTTGCACCGGAATGCGATGAACATTTCGGATTGATGGGAGAGGTACGACCGGATGCGGATGAGGTCGATACCGGCCGACGATGTGTGAATGTTCAAATGGCCTGAGCGTGAGATACCATACACGAGGGACGATGACGGAGACCGAAGGAACAACCGCGCTCCTGCTGCTGGGATGCCCGCAGGTGCCGGTCCAGACGAGCGTCGCGATACACCTCTGTGACCAGCTCCGCGAGCGCGGAATCGCGCCCGTGATCGCTGGAACCGGGTCGGCACGCAGGCTGATCGAGGTCGCGGACCCGAAGCGCCGGTACATCGGCGAGGTCGTCGACCTCGACGACTGCATCGACGCGATCGCGGAGAAGGAGCGCGACTTCGACCACGCCTATGTCTTTATCCACAACGACGGCGGGGTCAGCTACGCGGGCACCCTCTCAGCGATCTCGAAGGCGCGCCTCGTAGGAATCGTCTACGGCGAGCACGCGGACGAGGTGGCGGCATCGATCACGTTCCCGTGCGAGATCGTCGCGACGAAGGCCACGCACAACCCGATGCCGGTCGTGGTCAAGCTCGGGAGGGTGCTGCCATGAGCTGCATCGACCAGATCGAGTACGAGATCCTGCTTCAGGGCGCCTCGTTCAGGGAGGGGGCCGAGTACATTCGCAAGAACTTCGCCGAGTGGTTCGAGGTCGAGCCCGGATACCAGCTCTTTGGCTCGCACCTGATCGGGGTGCCGCCGGTGGTCCTCGGGATCGAGGGCGAGGACGTGATCTTCCCGTACACGAAACCGTGCCGTGGCACCTTCCTCCTCCGGGCGAAGGGGCCCGAGGAGGTCGCAAAGCTGCGAAAGCAAAAGAAGCGGCGGTGATCGTTAGCCGGGCTTACGGGTCCTTTTTTGCCTTTTCACGACACAGTGCTACCTGAACGTGCATAATATCGACCTGATCCTCACGCTCTCCGGTGGGTTTGCAGCGGCCCTGATCTTCGGGTACATCACGCACCGGGCGGGTCTCTCGCCGATCATCGGTTACCTGCTCGCCGGTATTGTCGTCGGTCCGTACACGCCGGGATTCGTCGCCGACGCGGGCCTTGCAGAACAGCTCGCCGAGATTGGCGTCATCCTGCTGATGTTCGGCGTCGGCCTCCAGTTCCACGTCAGGGAGTTCCTCGAGGTCTGGCGGGTCGCCGTGCCCGGGGCCGTCCTGCAGAGCCTGACCGCGACCGCGCTCGCCGCGGTGGCGATGCATGCACTGGGCTGGTCATGGTCCGCCGGACTCGTCTTCGGCCTGGCAATCTCGGTCGCGAGCACGGTCGTGCTGATCCGGGTCCTCTCCGACAACAACGACCTGCACACGCCGATCGGCCATATTGCCGTCGGCTGGCTGGTGATGGAGGACCTCTTCACCATCTTCGTCCTCGTCCTGCTTCCGGAGATCTTCGGCGCGGGCGACCCCACTCCCGCCAGCCTTCTGGCGGCGACAGGGCTGGCCGCCGTCAAGATCGCCGTGCTCGGCATCTTCGCATTCGCCATCGGGGGGTGGGTGTTGCCACGGGTCCTGCACCGGATCGCGGACACGGGCTCGCGCGAACTCTTCACCCTTGCAGTGCTGGCGATCGCCCTCGGCATCGCCGTCGGGTCGTCCCTGCTCTTCTCCGTCTCCATGGCGCTCGGCGCCTTCCTGGCGGGGATGGTTGTCGGCCGCTCGGACTTCAGCCTGCGCGCGGCTACCGAGGCCCTGCCATTGCGCGATGCCTTCGCCGTCCTCTTCTTCGTCTCGGTGGGCATGCTCTTCGACTGGAACGGCCTCGTTGAGTCGCCCCTGCTGATCGTCGCCACGCTCGCAATCACCCTGATCGGCAAGCCGCTGGCCGCACTGGCGCTGGTCGTCCTGATGCGCTACCCCCTCCGGGTGGCCATCTCGGTCGCATTCGTGCTTGCCCAGGTTGGCGAGTTCACGTTCATCCTCGGCACGATGGGCCGGGACCTTGGCATCCTGCCGCCGGAGGCCACGAACATCCTCGTGGCCGCCGCCATCATCTCGATCTCACTGAACCCAGTCCTGTACCGGGGCAAGATCTGGATCGAGCGCTGGCTGGAGCGGAGGGCCCCGCGCCTGACACGCAGGATCCACACCCGCACGGCCTCCGCGGCTGGAACGGGCCCCCTGCCCCTCCCCGAGCCGTCCGGGAGGCTGCCCGCGATCGTCGTTGGCTACGGGCCCGTGGGGCAGACCGTCGTCCAGCTCCTCCGCGACAACAACATCGAGGTCACCGTCGTGGAGTTGAACGTCGGCACGGTGAAGGCGCTCCAGGCACAGGGGATACGGGCGATTTACGGCGACGCCACGCGGATCCAGACCCTGACCGGGGCCGGGGCCCGCGAGGCGAGCGTCCTGGTGCTTACCACGCCCAAGATCCACGGGTGCCACGAGATCGTCCAGCAGGTACGGGCGCTCAACCCTGCGATCCGGGTGATCGCGCGGACCGAGTACCTGCAGGAATGCGATGCGCTCTGCGAGGCCGGGGCCGACCGTGTTCTCTCGGACGAGGTCGAGGTTGCCCTAGCGGTCACCGAGTACATCCTGCAGCAGTTCGGCGCCACGCCCGAACAGGTGGAGCGCGAACGCAGGAGGGTGCACGATACGCTCTTCTGCAGGACCACGCCGCCGGAGGCTCCCGACAGCGGCGCGTGATCACGGCGCCGATCCCTCCGCGAACTCCGGGTGCTCGGCGAGGAACGCGGCCTCTTTTGCGGTCATCTCCGCGGGGGTGAGCTCGGACTTCATGCAGATGGAGCGATGGGAAACGAACCGGCCGCACGTGAAGTGACCGCAGTCGTCCTCCCGCCTACAGGCGCCGTAGCTCTCCTCTTCGAGGTCGTGGTAGACGAGCGGATACCCGGCCCGCTCCGCCTCCTCCTTCGCCGACGTCCATGAGTCTGCCATGCGCGACAGGGAGCCGGGCGAGCCCTTAATAGTGCCGGTGCGAATCCAGCCCGAGGCGTCAGGGCGCCGCCCGCCGCTCGTCCTCGGTGAGCTGCTCGAGGACCTGGGCCGTGGGGCCGATCGCAATGACCCGGCCGCCGCGCATCAGCGCGAGCCGGTCACAGATATCGCGAACGAACTCCATGTCGTGGCTGACGACGATGAACGTCTCCTCCATCTCCTCGCGGGCGTGCAGGATCGAGTGCTTGACATCGATCTTGGTGATCGGGTCCATCGTGCCCGTCGGCTCGTCGAGGATGACGAGCATCGGCTCGCGGATCAGCACCTGCGCCAGGGCGACGCGGTGCTTCTCGCCCTCCGAGAGCTGGGCCGGCAGGCGGTCGAGCACGGCCCGGCTCTTCTCGTCGCTGAACCCGGCCATCCGCAGGGTCACGATCGCCTTGCGCATCGCCAGTTCCTTGGGGAACTCGAGGCCGATGGCGTCGGTCAGGTTGTCGAGCACGGTGCGGTGGGGAAAGAGGTCGTACTCCTGGTGCAGGAGGCCGATATAGCCCTTGGCCCGGCCCCGGTTCTCGATCCCGGGCTTGGTCATGTCGATCCACTCGTCGCCGACGCGGATGTTCATCTCGCCGCCCGTCGGCTCGATGATCCCCGCGATGATCCGCGAGAGGGTGGTCTTGCCCGCGCCCGACCGGCCGATGATGCCGAAGATCTCGCCGCGCTTGACCTCGAAACTGACGCCGTTGACCGCCCGAACCACGCCGCGGTCGACGGAGATGTACCGCTTCATGACGTCGCGGGCGACGAGGAGGTTCTCGCCGAGGTCGGGCTTCTCGAAGGCCTCGAGGTCGGCGTAGTCCTGCATGAACCGCGCGACCACGTCCGTGGGCGCGCCGATGGCCACGACCTCGCCGTTCTCGAGCAGGAGGGCCCGGTCGGCCAGACTCTCGATGACGTTCGAGAAGTGCGAGGTCACGACCATGCCCATGCCCTGGTCCTTGACCGAGGTCTTCAGGACGCCGTGGACGATGGTCGCGGTCTCGGGGTCGAGCGTGCCCGTGGGCTCGTCGGCGAAGAGGAGGAAGGGGTCTTTCGCGAGCTGGCGGGCCAAAACAACGCGCTGCTTCTCGCCGCCGGAGAGGTCGCGGGCGATGTGCATCATGCGGTGGGAGAGGCGGACCTCGTCGAGCAGGTCGGCGGCCCGGCCGATGGCCCGCTCGGACGGGTAGCCGACGTCGTCGAGGGCGTGGAGCACGTTCTCGATGACGCGGTCGTTGCCGTAGAGGGCGAAGGTCCGCTGGAACATGATCGCGGTCCGGGCCATGAGGTCGCGCCGGGCCTGGTCGTCGACGGTCCAGAGGTCGATCTCGACGGGCTCGAGGGTGCCGGGGCAGGCGGGGCAGGGCTGGCCGGCCCGGCTCGGCAACTCGACATGCCCGCAGGCGGGGCAGCGGGTGACGTGATAGATCACGCTGCCCGACGTCGGTGGCTGGTCGACGCCCCGCAGCAGGTGCATCAGCACGGTCTTGCCCGCCCCCGACCGGCCGATGATCCCAACGATCTCGCCCTCTCCTATCTCGAAATTGATCTGTTTGAGAGCCTCGGTTCCATCAAAGACCATGGAGAGGTCCCGTATGGTGATCAGTGCGGTCATTGTGATGCGTCCCTACCTGTAAGTGTGACTAAATACGATATTACCTTTTATATCCCTTCGGACGGTCCGGCCTGGAGGCCGGCGACGATGCCGACGACCTCCACGAGATCGGTGATCGTCCGGCCGGCCGCCGATCGGACCGAGGCCGACCGCTCGCCCGGCTGCTGCATCGAGAGCACGCCCAGGTCCGCCTCGCGCATGGCCGCGACGTCGTTCTCGCCGTCGCCGACCATCACGACCCGGTCGTAGCGCGTACGGAGATCGCGGACGATCGCGGCCTTGCCGGATGGCGTGGCCGTGCCGTGGACGCGGTCGTCGGGGATGCCGAGCAGCCTTGTCATGGGCAGGAGTTTCTCGGTCCGGTCGCCCGAGGCGACGTAGACGTCGGCCCCCAGGGAGACGAGACCCCGGATCGCCTCCTCGGCCCCCGGGAACGGCACGCCGCCGGTCGCGATGGTGTACTCTATCCCCGGGAGCCCCAGGTTCACGATCACGCCCACGTTCAGGGCGACGGCCGGCTCGTTGCGGCAGCACGCCCAGACCGCGCGGATGCAGTCCTGGAGGTCGCCGACGCGGGCGCACCGGTCCTCGAAGAGTGCCGAGCCGACCTCGTCGGCCGAGACCGGCCGGTTCGCGCACGAGATGGCGAAGCCGAACTCGCGGGTCACGAGATAGGTCGAGAGCAGGGTCGCGGCCGGCTCGTCCATCACGTCCCGGGGCCGGACCGGGAGCATGGTCAGCACCCGGTCGGGCGACTCGGTGGTCAATGTGGTCGTCTGGACCTCCAGCATGACCTCCCCGGTCAGTACGTTCTTTGCCGTGCGCCAGGTGTTGAGCAGCGTTCCCGCCGAGTCGAAGACGACGGCGATCCGCCCGGGGGAGGTCATATTGGTGACACCAACATCTTTGTACACGGTCAAACATCTAATGATTGACGCTGACATGACGCTCGAGGAGACGGCGGAGGGGATCCGCAGCATGGAGATCCGGGGTGCCGGGCGGATCGCACGCGCGGCAGTCGAGGCGCTCGACGCCCACGCGGCCCTCCTCCCGGCTACCACGTTCGAGGGGTTCCGGGGCGAGATGCGACGGGCAGCGGACCTGCTGGTCTCGACACGCCCCACGGCGGTCTCGCTCCCGAACGCGGTGCGAGCCGTGATGCGGACCCTCGAGACCGACCTCCCGGTCGAGGCCGCGCGGTCCGCCTTCCACGAAGCGGCCCGTGCCTTCGTCGCGTCGTCTACGGGAGCCGTGGACCGGATCGGCGAGTTCGGTGCACGGCACATCCGGGACGGGGACGTGATCATGACCCACTGCAACTCCGAGGCCGCCCTCGCCTGCCTCGTCGCCGCCCATCGCCAGGGCAAGGCGATCGAGGTCTTCGCGACCGAGGTCCGCCCGAGGGGCCAGGGGCTGCTGACAATCCGGCGCCTGAACGACGAGGGGATCCGGACGAACTACATCGTCGACTCGGCGGTCCGCATGTACATCAACGACGTGGACCTCGTGGTCGTCGGGGCCGACGCGATCACCGTGAACGGCTCGGTCGCGAACAAGATCGGGACCGCCCCCATCGCGCTCGCGGCCCACGAGGCCCGGACACACTTCGTGGTGGCCGCCGAGACCTACAAGTTCGCCCCGCTCACGACCCTCGGCGACCTGATCCCGATCGAGGAGCGGCCTGCGGGAGAGGTCCTCCCCGACGACGTCGCGGCGACCCTGCCCCACGTCAGGGTCCGGAACCCTTCCTTCGACGTGACGCCGGCCGCGTACGTGGACCTGATCATCACGGAGGTCGGGGCGATCCCGCCGTCGATGGCGTGGCTCGTCATCCGCGAGCACCTGGGGTGGTCCATGGAGGAGTTTCACCGCCCCTTCGAGAAGGCCTGACCGGCAGGAGGCCGTTCCCCCCACCCCGTCGTCATGGTCGCATGGAGCGATGACTCTCCGCTGCTCGCGTGGCTGAGCGCCGCGGCCGTACTCTCCACGATAGGATGTCGAATTCCCGCTCGAAACCCGGCCTTTCTCGATAATTCACGGCAAATAGCTGAAAGTGGCAGGAATCGGGAAATTCGAAAATCGGAAGATATAAATGGCCTCTTGGTGATAGTGGGTCTTTATCCCTCCGGTTCCCGGGCGGCACGGTCGTGCCGCAGCTGGTGGGTGCGGTGCCATGAACCCGATAGTCGACCCGGGATTGGCCGGTCGAAGCCCGGTCCAGCTCGCGGTACAGAATGTCGTGGCCGCCGCCCGGATCGCCGATGCCCTCCCGCTCGCCGTCCTCGTCGCGAAGATCCCCGGAGCCGTCCTCCCGAAGCGCAGCTACCCCGGGATCGTGCTGCGCCTGTCCAGCCCCCAGGCCGTCTGCCATATCTACAGATCGGGGAAGATCGTCCTGAAAGGATTCGGATCCGCGGACCGGCTCCCGGGAGCGTTCGCGTCAGTGGTCGAGGTACTCCGCGCCGCCGGGATCGCCCTCCTGGAACCGGTCCCCGAACCCCGGATCATCAACCTGGTCGCGTCGGGCAAGTTCGGCGAACGGATCTCCCTCCTGCGGTTGGCCCTCGCGCTCGACCTCGAGCGCGTCGAGTACGACCCGGAGCAGTTCGCGGGACTCGTCTACCGCGCCGACGCGGGCGGCGTGGCGCTCATCTTCGCCAGCGGTGCAATCGTCGTCATGGGCATGCGGTCCCTCGACCAGGCCCACGTGGTCCTCTCCGAGGTCGAGGGGGTCATCGACAGCGTCGGCGCCTGGCAATCCTGCGACTGAGCCGTGGATGCCGGTGCGATCCCGTCCTTCGCGCTCGTCCGGGTTATCCCTTCAGCCTCGAGCGAACCCGCGATCCGGAACCATGCCACCCGGTTCGCCCGGTCCACCGGTGCGAGGAGACGGCGTGAAGAGGGCGCCAGGGCAGCCGTTGTTCGCGGCGAAAGGCATATACCCTGCATTCGCGAACGAGCCTGAGGACCGGTGACCACCATGACCGACCTCTTCGCGACCTACTACTACCACCCCCGAGCCGACACGACCCCGGAGTACGCCGCCCAGGCCCTGGCGGAGGAGGAGACGACGGGGACGTGGACCGACATCTCGACCACGACGGAGTACGTCCGTCGGCTCGACGGCGTGGTCGAGTCGGTGGAGCCGAGCGGCGGGGGGTACGTCACCCGGATCCGGTACCCGGTCGAGATCTTCGAGCCGGGCAACATCGCCCAGTACCTGTCGGTCTTCGCGGGAAACCTCTTCGGGCTCGGCCGGCTCGACACGGTCCGGCTTCTCGACGTCGAGTTCCCCGAGACGCTTGTGACCCCGTTCCACGGCCCGAAGTTCGGCATGGACGGGATTCGCCAGCTCGTCGGGACCGCGACCTCGAAGCGGCCGCATGTCGGCACCATCATCAAGCCCAAGGTCGGCCTCTCCCCCGAAGACACGGCGCGGGTGGCGTACGAGGCCGCGATCGGTGGCGTGGACCTGATCAAGGACGACGAGACCCTGACGGACCAGGCCTTCTGTCCGCTCGCCGACCGCGTCCCCGCCGTGATGGCACGGCTCGAGAAGGCGGAGTCCGAGACGGGCCGACGCGTCCTGTACGCGGTCAATATCTCGACGAGAGCGGACCTGATCCTCGAGCGCGCCGAGACAGCGCTCGAGAACGGCGCGAACCTGCTGATGATCGACGTCATCACCTCGGGGTTCGGGGCCATCCAGGCGCTCGCCGAGGACCCGTCGATCCGGGTGCCGCTCCACATCCACCGGACCATGCACGCGGCCATGACGCGCAACCCCGATCACGGCATCGCGTTCCGGCCGCTGGCCCGGCTCGTCCGGCTGGCGGGCGGCGACCAGCTCCACACCGGCACTGCCTCCGGCAAGATGGGGCACACCTCCGTCGAGGAGATCCGGGGCGACAACGAGGCCCTCCTCTGCGACTGCTACGGGAAGAAGCAGGTCTTCCCCGTCTCCTCGGGCGGACTGCACCCGGGCAAGGTGGCGGCCGAGCTCCGGGCGCTCGGGACCGATCTCGTGCTCCAGGCCGGCGGCGGCATCCACGGCCATCCCGAAGGTACCGCCGCGGGCGCCCGCGCGATGCGCCAGGCCGTGGACGCGTTCATGGAGGGGATCCCGCCCGAAGAGTACGCACGGAGCCATCACGAGCTCGGTCTGGCGCTCGAGAAGTGGGGCTCGTCGGCCGATCGCTCCTGAGGCGCCGGCACCTACATGAACGGCCGGCCCATACCCTCTTCTTCATGGAGATCCCGTTCGAGAAACTCCACGGCAACGGCAACGACTTCGTGCTGATCGATGAGTACGCGAGGGCCGTCGTCCCCGAGGCGATGAAGGCGGAGTTCGCGCGGATCTACTGCGACCGGCGTTTCGGGATCGGAGGCGACGGCGTCCTGTTCCTCTCCGCGAACGAGGGCACCCTGCGGATGCGTCTCTTCCAGCCGGACGGTTCCGAGGTGGGGATGTGCGGCAACGGCGCCCGGTGCCTGGCGAAGTTCGCGGTCGACCGCGGGTACGCGGGCGAGGCGTTCGTCGTGGAGACGGGCGCGGGCCCGGTCCCGATCGAGGCAGGGTACGACGACGATGGCGACTTCGAGGCGACGATCGGCATGCCCGAGCCCGCCTTCGACCGGTCGGGCGTCCCGGCCCTCGGCGACGGGGAGTACCTCGAGATGGTCGACGGGTTCGAGGTGCGCGCCGCGAACACGGGGGTGCCGCACGCGGTCGTCTTTGTCGAGGACCTCGACGGGCTCGACCTCGAGGCCGTCGCGCCGGCAATACGGCACCATGAGTCGTTCCCCGAGGGGGCGAACGTCAACTTCGTCCAGGTCACCGGCCCCGGTTCGATCCGGGTCAGGACGTTCGAGCGCGGCGTCGAGGCGGAGACGCTCTCCTGCGGGACCGGCGCGACGGCGTCGGCTGCGATCGCGCACCACCTCGGGCTCGTGGGCGAGACGGTCGAGGTCGAGACCCCGGGCGGCCCGCTCACGATCGCGCTCGGCAGCGCCACGACCATGACCGGGCCGGCCGAGACCGTCTACTCGGGCGTCATCCCGCTCTGACCCCCCGCGGGCGGCGCAGGCGGGCCCCCGCCCCCGGCGTCGCGCCGGGATGTGGTGGGGAGGAGACCCGCCCTCACCCGCTCCGCGTCGCCGCGACCTTCGGGCCGAGCACGGTCCAGAGCCAGTCCGCGAACTCGCGGATGTTCTTGGTCTGGATGTAGACCTCGCCCGGGCCCTCGATCTCGGTCACGAGCCACTCGCCCCCGAGGATCGTCGACTTCCAGCCGCCGAACTTCTTGACCTCGTACTGGCAGGTATCGGAGAACGCGACCAGGTGGAAGTTGTCGACCACGAGCCGTTCGCCAGGCCCGAGGACGTGGCGGTCGAGCGCGCCGAAGGTATTGACGAAGAGGGTGCCCTGGCCGGTCACCTTGATCATGAAGAGTCCCTGGCCGAAGAGCCCCTTGGTGAACCCCTGCCACTGGACGTCGAGGTTCACGCCCTGCGTCGAGGCGACGTAGCCGGAGCGCTGAACGATGAACCCGTGGTCGGGCCTGGTCTCGAGCATCTCGATGTCGCCGACGGGCGCGGCCACAAGGCCGATCTCACCCGGCGCACCCGTGGCGACGTAGTCGTTGACGAAGAGCGACTCGCCGCCGAGCACCGAGGTGACGATGCTGCCGAAGAGCCCCTTCTGGCGCATCCGGCTGTTGACCTGGATCGAGGGGGTCATGTAGGTCATCGCCCCCGCCTCGGCCGCGATCGATTCGCCCGGCGCGAGGCGCACGACGGCCATCGCGTACGCCGGCCGGTACCTGATCTCGTACTCCATGGATCTGACTCCGTGTCAACTGGAGCTGCCGGGAGAAAATAATTCTCGTTCGACCGTATCAGCGGCAGGAGATCACGACGGGCCGGTGCCCTCTGCCGCCCCGTCACCCTCGCCGGCGGAGGGCTCCGGAGCTGCGAGGTGCATCTCCCCGGCGGGCACCTCCCCCGGGACGACGTCCCAGACCTCGAGCACCTCGCCGGGCCCCCCGATCGGCGCCTCCTCGCCCGGTGCCAGGTCGACCCGCGAGACCTCCCCGCCCCGCTCCACGAGGAGGTGACGGGCCTCCCACGGCTCGTGCAGGCGGAACTCGCGGCCGAAATAGACGGTGGAGGCGAGGGCACGGGTGGCGTACCGCCCCGGCGCGACCTCGAAGAGCGCGTCCGCGATGTACCGGCGGACGTACCACCGCAGCTCCGAGACGAGCGAGAGCCCGGAGGAGAGTGTCGCCACCTCGACCGCGACGCCAAACGGCGAGCGGCGGGGGTGGTAGAAACGGAGGACCCGCCGGCTCGTCTCCGAGTCGAGCAGGGTCTGGTAGAGGTCGAGCCCCTCCCTGGGAAGAAAGAGGAGGCGCATCGCGCCCCTTAGCGGTACATCCGGTCGTCGCCCGTGGTCTCGGCCCGGACCTTGGCGACCCCGGCGAGGAAGTCCTCGTGCGTCACCGAGAGCGCCTCGCGCCTGACCGCGATCATCCCCGCCTCGCGGCAGACCGCCTGGAGCTCCGCGCCCGAGAAGCCCTCGGTCAGCTCGGCGATCCGGTCGAGCCCGACATCGACCAGGTGCATCCGGCCCGAGTGGATCCTGAGGATCTCGTGACGGGACGCCGAGTCCGGGAGCGGGATCTCGATCACCCGGTCGAACCTGCCCGGCCGGAGGAGGGCCGGGTCGAGCATGTCCACGCGGTTCGTCGCGGCCATGATCCGGACGTCGCCGCGGGTGTTGAACCCGTCCATCTCGGCCAGGAGCTGCATGAGCGTCCGCTGCACCTCCGCGGAGCCCGAGGTGCCGTCGTTCGTCCGGATCGACCCGACCGCGTCGATCTCGTCGATGAAGACGATCGAGGGCGCCCGCTCGCGCGCGAGCGCGAAGAGCTCGCGGACGAGCTGCGCACCCTCGCCGATGAACTTGTGGACGAGCTCCGAGCCCGACATCCGGATGAAGGTCGCCCGCGCCTCGTGCGCGACGGCCTTGGCGATGAGGGTCTTGCCCGTCCCGGGCGCACCGTGTAGCAGGATCCCCTTCGGCGGCTCGACCCCGATCCGCTCGAAGATCTCCGGCTTGGTCAGCGGGTACTCGACCGCCTCGCGTACCTCCTCGATCTGCGCGAGGAGCCCGCCCACCTGCTCGAAGGTGACGTCGGGGGAGGCATCGAGTTCCATCACCCGGACACGGGAGTCGTAGATGTTGCCGACGACACGGACGACCGAGAGGGAGTTGTTGACCGCGACCTTGGTGCCGGGCTTGACCGTGCGGTAGAGCTCCTCGTCGACATGGGTCAGGTACTCCTGGTTGTTCCCCTGCTGCCGGAGGTAGATCTCACCGTTGCCGAGCATATCCACGACGACTGCGACGAAGAGCGGCATTCTCTTGAGCTGGTTGTTCTCCTTGCGCAGGTGGGCGTTCTCCTTCTGCAGCATGTCGAACTTCATCTTCAGGTCAAGATACTGGGCCTCCATCTGCTGAAGCTCCAGCTGGAGGTTGATCTCGCTCCGAGGATGGATGTTGTTCAGCACGGTGTCGTCCATATCAAGATATTGATGCGGGGTCAAGACATTTATGTGGTGTGGAAGTGATAATCCGCGCGCGCGGCATAGGACGGGGAGCCGGGACGGGCCCCCTGCTCGTGACCGACGCCCCGATCTCGTTCCTGGGCGGGGTTGACCCGACGACAGGGGTCGTGATCGAGGCGGGCCACCCCCTCGAAGGGCAGTCGATCGCGGGCCGGGTCCTCGCCTTTCCCCACGGGAAGGGCTCGACCGTGGGATCGTACGTCCTGTACGGGCTCGCCCGGAACGGGGTCGCGCCGGCCGCGATCGTCAACGAGGAGGCAGAGACGATCATCGCGGCAGGAGCGCTGATCGCCGGGATCCCCCTCGTGGACCGGCCCGAGCGCCCGATCGCCGCCCTCCCCGACGGTGCCGAAGCGACCGTGGACGCGGGCGCCGGCGAGATCCGTCTCAGTGATCCATAAACTTTGATACGCCGCACCGCATTGCAGTGTACCATGCGGAGTGACGAGCTCAAGAACGGATACCAGCGGGCGCCGAACCGGTCGCTCCTCCGGTCGCTCGGGGTGACCGACGCGGAGATGGACCGGCCGTTCATCGGCATCGCGAACGCCTGGTCCACGGTGGTCCCGGGCCACGTCCACCTGCGCCAGCTCGCGGAGCGGGTGCGCGAGGGGATCGCGGCCGGCGGCGGGGTGCCGTTCGAGTTCGGCGTGATCGGGGTCTGCGACGGGATCGCCATGGGCCACGAGGGGATGCGGTACTCCCTGCCGTCGCGGGAGAACATCGCCGACTCGATCGAGGTGATGGTCCAGAGCCACCGCTTCGACGGGCTGGTCTGCGTCGGGACCTGCGACAAGATCGTGCCGGGGATGCTGATGGCCGCCGTGCGGTGCAACATCCCGACGATCGTGCTGACGGGCGGGCCGATGCTGGAGGGGTGCTTCCACGGGGAGAACCTCTCGCTCATCTCGGTCTTCGAGGGGGTGGGCAGGGTGGCGGCGGGCACGATGAGCGAGGCGGGCCTCGCCGAGCTCGAGTGCGCCGCGATGCCCGGGTGCGGCTCGTGCCAGGGGCTGTACACGGCGAACACGATGGCCTGCATCACCGAGTCGCTCGGCATGTCGCTCCCCGGAACAGCCGCGACGCCCGCGGTGGACGCGGGCAAGCTCCGGCTCGCGCGCGAGACCGGCGAGCGGATCGTCAGGCTGGTGCACGCGGAAATGACGCCGGGCAAGATCATCACGCCCGAGGCGATTCGGAATGCGATCCGGGTCGACATGGCCCTCGGGGGCTCGACGAACACGGTCCTCCACCTGCTCGCGATCGCGGCAGAGGCCGGCGTGCCCCTCTCGCTCGCGACCTTCGACGAGGTCGCGGAGACGGTCCCGCACATCGCCTCGATGCAGCCTGGCGGGATCTACTCAATGGAGCGGCTGCACCGCGCCGGGGGGATCCCGGCCATCTTCGCCCGGCTCCGGCCGCTCCTGGCCGACCTGCCGACAGTCTCGGGGCTCACGGTCCATGAGATCGCGAGCCGCGCCCTCGTCTCGGACCCCGAGGTGATCCGGCCACTGGACGACCCGGTTCACGCGGGGGGCGGTCTCCGGACGGTCCGCGGCAGCCTGGCGCCCGACGGGGCCGTGGTCAAGGCCGCGGCGGTACCGGAGGAGATGTGGCGCCACGAGGGGCCCGCCCGCGTCTACGACGGCGAGCAGGCCGCGATGGCCGCGCTCCTCACGGGAAAGGTCAGCGAGGGCGACGTGGTCGTGATCCGGTACGAGGGGCCCCGTGGCGGACCGGGCATGCCCGAGATGCTCTCGCCGACGTCGGCCCTGATGGGCCTCGGGTACACGCGTGTCGCGCTCATCACCGACGGCCGTTTCTCGGGCGGCACCCGGGGGCCGTGCATCGGCCACGTCGCCCCCGAGGCGGCCGTTGGGGGGCCGATCGGGCTCGTGGTGGAGGGCGACCTGATCCGTATCGATCTCGCCGAGCGCCGGCTCGACCTGCTCGTCGGGGACGCGGAACTCAGGCGCCGCCGCGCGGCATGGACGCCCCCCGAGCAGGAGCTCGCCGGTCTGCTCGCCCGCTACGTCCGGACGGTCGGGCAGGCGGACCAGGGCGCCGTGCAGCGGTAGCCGCCCCTTTTTTATCTCTCACGGTCGACCTCCTCTCACCAGGAGATGACAATGGTAGACCAGCTCTTCGAAGGCAACCGGGCATTTCGCGAGAACGACCTCGCACCGAACCGCGCATTCTACGAGGCTCTCGCCACGGGCCAGAAGCCGGAGGTACTCTGGATCGGCTGCTCTGATTCCCGGATCACGCCCGAGCGGTTCACGAGCGCGAAGGCCGGCGAGCTCTTCGTGCACCGGAACATCGGCAACGCCGTGCCCCCGCTCGACCTGAACGCGGGCACCGTGATCGAGTACGCGATCAACCACCTGAAGGTCAAGGAGATCGTCGTCTGCGGCCACTCGGACTGTGGGGCGTGCAAGGCGCTCGACGCGGACCTCGAGCACGACCACATGATCCCGCTCTGGCTCACGAACCTGGTGCCGGCGAAGGTGCGGGTCGACGCGACGCTTGCTCCCGCGACGACCGACGGCGAGAAGGCGGCCCGGCTCGAGGCGATCATCAAGGAGAACGTCCGCCTCCAGCTCGAGCACCTGCGCCGGTTCCCGATCGTGCGCGAGGCAGAGGCCGACGGGCGGATACGCCTGCACGGGCTCTACTTCGACATCGCCTCGGGCGAGCTCTCTACGATCGCCTGAAACCGGGGTTTCAGGCCGCCAGGGCCTTCTCGACCTCTTTTTTGATCGGCTCGACCGAGATCCGGCCGATCGGGCGCCACTCGCCGTTGATCAGGACGAGCGGGAGCGGCGGGGCCTCGCGCTCGACGATCGCCTTCACGTGCTCGGGCACGCCGCTGTCGAGGAGCGTCAGTTTCGTCTCGACGCGGTCGCCGTAGTCGGCGCGGAGGCGCTCTTTCAGCGCATCGAACGCGGCCTTCAGCGCGCCGTACGGCGCGCAATCCTCGAGCCCGCAGGTCCTGTTCTCGTCGCAGGGAAAGGGACCGCACTCGGAGTACGAGAACCCGACCACCTCGACGGTGACTCTGTCTGCCATACCCATGACTCCGCCCCCGGGCATAAGATGGTTGTGGCCGATCAGGCGAACCGGCCGAACCGCTCCCTCCCGACCTTGCAGATCGGGCACTGGAGCGGGGACTCGTCGCGGGCGCAGAGGTATCCGCAGACGCTGCACCGCCAGACGGGGAACGGGAGTGGCCCGGCGGTGCCGGCGGGCTGCGTACTCTCGGCCCGCGTCCGCTCGCGCTCGGCCCGGGGCGGCCGCCGCTCGGGGATCGCGCTGACGGTCGCCTCGCCGCTCTTCACCTCCCGGGAGACGTAGAGGGCGCAGTAGCACGCCCCGTGCTCGTTGAGGTCGGGATCGCGGTAGTCGCAGGGGCAGATGATGTCGAGATCGGCGTCCATGGTGCCCATCGAGAGGCGGCACGGGCAGGCACGGTAGCCGTACCGCCGCTCGTTCTCGATCAGGCCCCTGACGAGCTCCTTTCCGAACGCCTCGTCAGGGGTCAGGTGGTACCCCGCGGACTCCGCATCGCGGTCGAGCTGGCGGTAGGCCCGGTCGATCTCCTCGTCCGTGATCGGCGCCGGCTCGCTCACGCAAGGGCCTCCCGCAGCTCGTCCTCTCTGAACCCGACGATCGTCCTGTCGCCGATCACCACGGTGGGAAACGAGAGCGCGGGGTTGTACTTCTCGACCTCCTCGATGGCGGCCTTCTGCTCGTCGCGGCCGACGAGGTCGACGTAGAGGTAGTCGAAGGCGACACCGAGGTCCGTCAGGAGCTGCTTGGTCTTGGCGCACCAGCCACAGGTGGAGAGCGCGAAGAGCGTGACTTTCCCCCTGTCCGTGCCGTTGACATGTCCGTATTCCATGGCATGGATTCGCCGGAGACGGCATAAATACCTGCCGCCGGTGCCGTGCTCTCTCACGCGAGGGCGGCGAGCGCCCTCGCGAGCCGGCCGATTCCCTCCCCGCACCGCTCGGGATCGGTGTTCGAGAAGTTCAGGCGGATCACATCGTCACCGCCCTCGACGAAGAACGGGGGCCCCGGCATCACGGCCACGCCGTGCCGAACCCCCTCCTGGAAGAGCGCCAGCGACGAGATGCCGGGGGGGAGCCGAGCGAGCATGAACATCCCGCCCTCGGGCGACGTGTGGGAGAGAGCGGGGCACCGGTCGTCGAGCGCGTCGACGAGCGCACGGCAGTTCTCCTCGCAGAGCCCCGCGACCCTGCGGCACTGCGCGTCGAGATCATGGGTCGCGAGCCAGCGGTGGAGCACGAGTTGGCAGAGGTGGTTCGAGTGAAGATCGGCCGCCTGCTTCGCCACGTTGAACTGCGCGAGCACCTCCTCGGGGGCGACGAGCCAGCCACACCGCATGCCGGGCGCGAGGACCTTCGAGAACGACCCGGAGAGGAGCGCCTGGCCGGGAAGGTCGGCCCCGATGGGCCGGCGTGGCCGGCCGTCGAAGAAGAGCTCCCCGAACGCGTCGTCCTCGTAGAGGAGCGTCTCCGATCCCTCGAGAAGGTCGGCGACATCACGCCTCGCCTGGTCGGGATAGGTCAGGCCCGACGGGTTCTGGCAGTTCGGGATCGCGTAGAAGAACCTCGGGCGGTCCTCTCGAACGACCCGCGAGAGCGCATCCATGTCAGGCCCGTCGTCGCCGAGGGGGATCCCCACGAGCCGCGGCTCGTACAGGCTGAAGGCCTCGATCGCGCCGAGGTAGCCGGGGGCCTCGATCGCGACGGTCTCGCCGGGGTCCACGAGGCACTTTGCCACGAGATCGAGACACTGCTGGGAGCCGTTGACGATCTGGACGTTCTCGGCCGTGACGTCGAGGCCGACGCGGCGGCGGTACCGGGCCGCGATGAACTCGCGGAGCGGGCGGTACCCGTCGGTGGTGGTGTACTGGAGCGCGGCCGCACCCTCGTCGGCGAGCGTCTCGGCCGCGGCCTGTGCGATCCCCGCGGCATCCAGGACAGCCGGCGAGGGCAGCCCGCCGGCGAACGAGATCATGGACGGGTCGGCAGAGACGGCGAAGAGGGTGCCGAGGAACGACGGCGGGACCGCCGCCATGCGGCGGGCGAAGCGGTAGGGGCGCACGGTCACGGAAGACTGTTGGGGGCCGCGACCGTTAATCCTGCGGGTGGACGGTCAGGCCCCGTCGTACGCGGCCGAGTACTTGGAGAAGCGGGACCACCGGAACGGCAGCTTCTCCAGGACGGGCCGGGCGGCCTCGTCGTCGCCCTCACCGTACTTGACCTCGATCACGGTCCCGTCGAATGTCCCATGCAGGCGGACCAGGCGCCGGGACGGGGCCTGGACCCGGTAGAACGAGAGGTCCGCGTCGAGGGTGAGCCGGAACCGGCGATCCGCCGAGAGGTAGTAGCGCCGGCGGTACCGCGTGAGCCGCGCCGGCGCCAGCAGCGCCAGCGCCTCCCGTACGTCATCGGGGAGGGGAGGATCCCCGGTCAGCTCCCCCGGCGCGGGGGCGATGCGGGCGCTCAGGTCGAGCGGTGCCAGGGTAAACCGGTCCTTCGAGCCGAGGCGGCCCCGTTTCCGCTTGAACTCGAGGAGCGGCGACGCCACGGGTATCGCGAGGCCGCCGTACCACCGCACGCGGACCTTGACGCGGTCCCGCAGGCCGTTGACCGAGTCCGCGAGCCCGCCGAGGGACGGGGTATCGTAGTAGAGGCTGTTGATCCACCGCTCCGGGTAGGCCCGGAGGAAGTGCGCCGGGTGCGTCCGGATAACCACCTCCGCCTCGGCGGCCGAGCAGGTCTCCTGCGGGTACTTCCGCTCGTACCGCCACTCGCGCGCGCCGTCCGGGAGACCACTCATGCCGCCTGCTCCCGGCCATCGACCAGGATGGTGCCGCCTTCCTCCCGCACGAACGCCGTGGTCACGTTGGAGCAGGTCAACCCCGTGACCCGGGCCGTGCCCCCGGGGAAGCCAGCGCCCGCGCCGCCCGCGAGCACTGCCACGCCCGTGTCGTCGACCGAGAGGCCGGTGATCGTGGCCGTCGATCCCGACGCGCTCTCGAGGGCCGTGCCGGCGGCGGTGCAGCTCACGCCCGAGGCGGTGAGCGTGCCGACCCGCTCGGCCAGGATCGCCGTGCCGGCGATCCCCTCGAAACGGCCGCGGGCGAGCTCGACCACGCCCCCGGCGATGCGGAGCCCCGCCCCGTCCGCGACCCGGGTCTCGCGGATCTCTCCCGGGGAGTACTCGACCGAGACCGCGGGGGCCGACCCCCGGACGAACACGGAACCGGTGATGGTGAAGGGGCTGTCGACCAGGCGGAGCAGGGGGGCCGTTCCGTCACCATTCATCAGGACCCCGTCCAGGCCGACGGGGCTCTCGAGGAAGGTCAGGACGGCTCCGGGCCCGGCGACGCCGGGCGAGGCGAGCCCCTCGAACCGGACCCTGGCGAGTGTCGAGCGGTTCTTCGCGTTCAGCACGACAACGCCGCGGCCCGACCCGTCGCTCGACCCGATCGTGATCGGGGCCTCCTCCGTCCCCGTCCATTCGACCGGTCCGCGCGCGATGATCGACGCGTTCCGTACCAGGTCGAGCGACGTGTTCGAGCCGCACCGGAGCACGTACCCTTCGGGCACGACCAGGGGCTCCGTGATCCGGTGGCTGCCCGGCAGGAGCGAGACCGACCGGCGGGCGTGGTCGGTCACGGCGAACGAGAGGTTCCCGGTATTCGCGGGGAGGCGCGTGAGCGCCCCCATCTCCGGGGACCCGGGGAGCCTGGGGTCGGAGAAGACCCGCTCGCGGCGCGGTTCGGGGGTCCCGAGCACGCGGTACTCGACCTCCAGCGGCACCGAGGCGTCCCGGGCCGTCCCGGCCGGGAGGTCGAACGCGACCGCCTGGTACCGGACCGGCGCGTCGACCATCTTCCCGGGCAGGCGCACGGGGCCCCCGACGGGCGCGACGCTGACACCTCCGGCGATCATGCCCGTGACCTCGACGGGGAGGGGCTGCACCGCGCCCAGCTCGAGGTTCAGCGTCCCTGCGGACGAGTTCGCGACGTACGCGTTGAGGGCGCGGTAGGGGTGGAGGGTGGTCCGGATCCGGTCCCGGTTGGCATAGAACGGCCGGTAGTCGAGGAAGTAGAACGGCTGATCACGGTAGATATAGGAGACGTTCTCCTGGATGCCGGGCTCGAGCTCGGCGAACAGGGACTCGAGGTACCCGTCCGCGCTGAACCGCTCCAGCTCCGCGAGGTAGCGCTCGTTGAGCTGGGGATCGTCGAAGAAGAGGCGCAGGTACGGGTCGGTCGTCAACCCCTTGATCTCCTCGATCGTATCACCCGCGTTCGGGTCGTGGCCCACGGGCTCGAGCCGGGCGGCGATCGGGTTGTAGTAGAAGCGCATGTTGTGATAGAAGTCGCCATGGGTGTTGCCGAGGAGGTCCGAGAGCGCGAAGTAGCGGGCGGTCCGGTCAAGGTTGAAGGCATCGCTCGTCGCGATCTCCCCACTGCGCCACTGCTCGAGGAGGCGCAGGGCGGCAGAGGTCTCGTTCTCGGTGTACCCGAGATCCTTCACGTTCGAGCCGAAGGCGTCGAGCGGTACCGTCCTGTACGGGTCGACCATGTCGACGCCCGTGGTCGCCCACGACTCGAAGTACTCGGTATCGGTGAACCGGAGCAGCGGCCCGGCCGGCTCGCGGTTGTACCGGGTGATCCCGTCGTCGAACGCCTCCTCGATCGCGTAGGTGCCCATGTGCTTCCCGTTGATCGTGACGTCGACGAACCCGTAGGAGAGCCCCGAGAGGTTCTCGCGCTGCAACGCCTCCTGGAAGATCCATTCGGCCATGTAGTTGCGGACCCTGGGGCCCTGGAGCGCGAACTCGCTCATGTGCTCGAGGTGGTCGTCGCCGTCGAGCTTGAACCGGAGCGACCACTTCTCGGAGTACCAGTGATCGGGCCAGTCTCCCTTGAGCCGGACCTCGCCGTGGAGCGTCTGGTTCCCGTACTGGAGCGTCACGGGGACGTAGTCGTCCTCCGACGGGAGCCAGATGCCCTGATCGAGGGCCCGCTCCCGCTCGTAGGCAAGGCGCTGGTAATCGAGCTCGGCGAGGTGGAGCTCGACCCGCCTGGGGTCCGAGAGGGCACCCTGGACGAACTGCGCGGGCAGGCCGATGTTGACGTTCTTGATCCCGGAGAAGACGAAGAGGACGTCCGACGGGTGGATGCCGACCAGGCGCATGAGCCCCGTGGGCGACTGGGCCGGCGCGTCGCCCGCCGCGAGGTTGTCGAGGTTGCCGAAGACCCCCGCGGCCGTCATTCCCGCGATGATCCCGATCACTCCCACGGCGACGAGAACGAGGGCGATCACGAGGTACCGGGGGCCGCGCCGACGGGCCCAGCCGCGCCCCTGGTCAAGGAGCCGCGAGGCGCGGGTGTCCGCGGGGTCCGACCGCTCTCCCAGGCGCATGACTCACCGCAACTCGGGATCGAGGAACGAGACCTCGTGGTCGCCGGGCAGCGCGGCGATCTCCCTGCGGAGGGCGGCGAGCTGATCGAAGTCCGGGAGGTGAACGAGGAAGAGCGCCTCGAGCTGGTCTTCGTTCTCGTCGAAGCGGCGGAGCGCCGCGCCCGGGCTGAAGCGGCGCACGACCTCGACCAGCGGCTCGAGGCCCCCGCGCCCGGGTCCGCGCGCGACGACCGAGAGGTGCATGCCGATGTCCTCGCTCGACGGCTGCTGCGAGAACCGGTGGCGGACGAGGATGAGCCCCACGAGGAACAGGGTCGCGACGATCGAGATCGCCCGCTGGTCCGCGCCGAGCCCGAGGCCGATGGCGATCGCGATCAGGATATAGGCGAGCTCTTCGGGGTCCTTGACGGCCGTCCGGAACCGGACGATCGAGAGCGCACCGACCAGCCCGAGCGACAGGGCGAGCGAGGACTTGACCACGGTGATGATGAACATCGTCGTGACCGCGACCAGGATGAAGTTGCGCCCGAAGGCCCGGCGGTTCGAGAGCGCCGTTCCGTAATGGATATAGATGAACGCGACCAGGAGGGACAGGATCGCGGCGAGGAACAGGTTCACGATGAAGCCGCCGAGCGGCACTTGGGCGCTCTGCGTGCTCAGGAAATCATCGAACGACGGGATGGTCGATTGCATGCGGTCTCACAGTCGGGGGCGGTTGAATATCGCCCGTCTCCTCTATAGAGATTTCTCAAATAAAAACCATTCCCATGAGTGAATCGGGCGCCGGCATCGATCCCCCGCCGAGGCCCGTCCCGGTGCCGGCGGCACGGGGTGCGACCCCCGGGAACGCTCTGCTCTCCGACTCCGAACCGGGTCGGCGAGCGGGGGTCCCGTCTCCGGGACGACCTGTCCCAGGAACCCCCTCCCGCTGATCCGACGAGTCGCGATCATCCCCTCGCGCGGACCGGGAAGGATGGAACGCAGCAGGGGAGCCCGTCTTCATGACGACAACGGGCATCCGTCGTTTCGGGACGGTGACCGGGCGTCTCCGGTCCCCGGACACCGCTCCGTTTGCCGGCATACGAATGGCTTAAAGCGCTCCTGATCCATTCTATGCAGATGAACGTACCGCCGCTCACGCCGCACCTGAACCGGTTCTTCTCGGTTACGCTCGTCCTCTCCCTCCTCTCGACATCCCTCGGTGCCGTGATGATGGAGCGCCGGGCCCCCGCGGTGACCGAGCTCGAGGTCAAGGGTGCCGCTGGCGGGATCGTGTTCATCGCGGATCCCCATGTCCGGGAGGAGAACCTGCCTCTCATCCGTGATACGATCCGGGAGATCAACGCGATGGAGCCCGATCTCGTCCTGATCGGCGGCGACTTCGTCTTCAACGGCGACGAGGACCTCTCGCTCCACTCCGTGTGGCGTGAACTCGACGCGCCGGTCTACGCGGTCCTGGGCAACCACGATTACCGGTCGGGCGACTCGGCGTCGACGCTGGTCAGGAAGCTGACCCAGCTCCGGCAGGTCCGGCTCTCGGCCGGGGCCTACAACCTCGGTCCGCTCGACGACGGAACGGCCGACACGGCTTTCGCCGACCGGGTGGCGTCCACGCTCGAGTCCAGCGGAGTCAGGGTACTGCGGAACGAGGTCGTGGACCTCGAGATCGGTGGCCGGCCCGTGCGGCTCGTCGGGATCGACGACGCCTGGGCGGGGCGCGCAGACCCGCCCGCGCTGGAGCCGACCGACGCCTTCACCATCTACCTCATCCACGAACCCGACTGCGCGGCGGAGTGGGACGCGGACCTCATCCTCGCCGGGCATACGCACGGCGGCCAGTTCCTGCCGGCCGGCGTCGCCGACCGGCTCGGGCTCTCTGGCCGGAGCCAGTTCGGGAAGGCGGTGCTGTACGTGACACGCGGGATCGGGACGTCGAACCTGCCGCGCGAGATCCGGGCGACCTCGCCCGAGATCGTCAGGATCGCGCCTGCCTGAGACCGGACCTCAGGGCCCGCCCGCCCCGAACGAGGCGAGAGCCGCGAGGACCGCGTCAGGGTGCCCCGGCACCTTCACTTTTCGCCAGGCGGCCTGCACGGTCCCGGAGGGGTCTATCAGGAAGGTCGAGCGCTCGGTCCCCCACGCGACCCTGCCGTAGAGCTTCTTCTCCTTCCACGCGCCGTAGGCGTCGATGACGGCATGGTCTTCGTCCGAGAGGAGGGGATGGCGGAGCCCGTGCTTCTTCGCAAACCGCGCGTGGCTCGCGGGCGAGTCGGGCGAGACGCCGATCACGGTCGCTCCCCGGGCCTCGAAGGTGTCGAGGGCGTCGGAGAAGAGCCTCGCCTCGAGCGTGCAGCCCGGGGTGTTGTCGCGCGGGTAGAAGTACAGGACGACCCAGCGCCCGCGGAGGTCGTGCAGGCAGAACGTCTCGCCGTCCGCTCCGGGCAGGCAGAAGCCGGGGGCGGGCGCTCCGACCATGGGACCGGGAGTCGGCGTGCGCATGGTAGAACGTGGGTCCGTGGCGGGATAAACCCGCCGCGGACGGTCACTGCCGGTTCGCGAGCGAGAGGTAGTAGAGGAGCTGCAGGATCGAGGTCACCGCGGCCGCCACGTAGGTGAAGCCCGCGGCCGTCAGCATCGCGCGGGCTCCGCGCCGGTCGTTCTCGTCCACGAGGAGGCCGGCCTGGTCGAGGAGGCGCAGGGCGCGGTTCGAGGCGTTGAACTCGATCGGGATGGTCAGCACCGTGAAGAGGACCATCAGGCCGAAGAAGAATATTCCGAGGTAGAAGAGACCGGTGATCCCCATGATCACGCCGAGCAGGATGCAGATGTACGAGAGGGTCGGGCTGAACTGGACGGCCGGCACGAGGACGTTGCGGATCTTCATCATGGCGGAGCCAGACTGGTACTGCTCGACATGGCCGAGCTCGTGGGCGGTGACGGCCATCGAGGCCACCGACGGCGTCTGCGCGACGCCCTGCGAGAGGCGGACGACGTTCGCCTTCGGGTCGAAGTGGTCCGAGAGCTCGCCCGGCGTCGTCTGGAGCCCGATCGGCTGGAGGCCGGTGCGGCTGAAGAGCGCCTGGCCGACCTGGAGACCGTTGAGGCCGGTGCCGTTGGGCACCCTCGACCACTTGCCGTAGGTCGAGCGGAGCCAGAGCTGGACGCCCGCGGAGATGATGATCACGGGGATCAGCACGAAGATGAAGTAGAACGGGTCGAAGAAGAAGACCATCGTTGCGTCCTCAGTACCGGTCCTGATGCGTCCGCCCCGTTTTTGAATGTTTTGATCACGGCACCCGGGCGGCGGCCAGTTCCCTCCGCTGCCGGCTCCTTCGGAGCGACAGAACCGCTCAGGTTCGTTCGGGACGATGGGTTGATTGTCGTGCGAACCAACGGTGAATATGGTGAAGGTATGTGGGCTGCACGGAGGGGACTGGAGCATCAGCTCGAGGAGAACCTGGTGACCGTCTCGCTGGACGACATCCACGAGCTCTTTGTCGACCAGCCGTTCAACATCTTCTCCGAGGACGAGTGGGATTACATGGGCGAATCGGTCCTTGACCGCATCACCATGCATATGACTCCCGGGATGATCTCCCGCAAACGGCCTTTCCGGCTAGTGATCCGGCTCCCGGAGGAGAAGATCGTACCCGGCATCGCCCGGCAGACCGAGTCCGCGGTCCGCCGCTGGGCCCGGCAGAAGACCGAGGACAACCAGCTCCAGATCCGTGTCGGGCGCTGGAACAGTCTCCGGTCCCTGGTTCCCGGCTTTCTCTTCCTCGGGGGATGCCTCATCCTCGGTTCGTTCATCCTGGAGAGCATGGGGCCGTACGTCGGGGCGGTACTCGCCTTCATTCTGGCCGAATCGGTCCTGATCATCGGTGTCGTCTCGCTCGAGACGCCCGTGAGCTCCATCCTCTACGATCACCTTCCTTACCAGCGGGAGAACGCGGTGCTCGAGATCCTGGCCAGGATGGAGATAGAGATCCTCCCGCAGAGGCCGGCCGGCGATCGTTGAGCTTTCTCTGTCGAAAAGGCGGCCCTGCCAGCCCCGCGTCCTCCCGGGCGTGGGCTCCGTGCCCTCGGAATCTCCGTGACCCCCGGGCTCATTTCATGCCGTTGGATACATGCCGGCCATACGCCCCGACGAGCGTTCGATAACGGCGCTCGTGGAGAAGATGGCGGCCGTTTCGTGATTGCGCCAGGAAACCGGGAGGAGACCCGCTGCCGGGGACGGGCGATCCGATCTGCCCCTCGACTCCATCGGCCGGCAGGCTGCTGGCAGAGGGGAGTGCCGGAGGGGTCACTCCTCCCAGGGTCACCTCTCCCCGGGGGATCCCCATCCGGGCCATGGGGAGCGGTGATGACCGGAAGCAGTCGCGCTATCGGCGCTCCCTATCAAAACGGATGGAAATTGTGTAGTGATCCGCCTATCGTATCAGACGAGTGATCACCAATGAACACCACACCGAAGTCGCCAGAAATGGTGGCGTGACTCAACAAGAATCTTGAGAACGAACACGCCATCTACGTCCAGTACCTGAGTCATGCAAAGACCGTGAAGGGTGTCGACGCCCGGCTCGTCAACAAGCGGTTGAGGAGACTGGCAGGGTATCATCGTCTGCACCAGAAGAAGCTCCGGCACCTGATCGCGGATTAATTCGACGCGATACCCTCGATGGAGATGGGAACGACCCACGCGGCGGACAGCATGGACGCGATTCTCCAGACCAACATCAGGTGCGAAGGGGCCGCGATCGACAACTACATGAAGACACTTGCCTTGCTGGAGACGCAGAAAGACGACCTTCCATACGAGTACTGCAAGCTCGACTACGCGCTCAAGAAGATCATCCGGAATGACCAGGCCCACATCGCGACGCTCAAGAAACCGCGCGGAGAGTAACTCACTCGACGCGAGAGACGCGAGAGCATCCATACCAACAACCTCATTTTTTCGTTCCTGACGGCTGCTCGATGAAGACTCACCTCTGCGGAACAGGCCGCTGCCCCGATCGCTCGGGCTATCACCCGGTGGATGGGTGATTGCAGGAGGGGGCCGGTGTGCATCGTTACAGTGCAGGAACGCCCCGCCGGGGCCACTTCATCGTTGTCCTGGCCGGAGCGGAGCTACTCAACGTTTCGGGCTCCCCCCGGGCCGTTGCCGATCACCATTGGCAGGGAGCGAGGGTAGATGAGTGGAGCAGGGAGACGAGAGGAGTGGCGGGGTTACCGTGCCGTGGGCACTGCTCCGCCGATGAACCGGGGGTAACCCGGCTGGCTGACCGGATCACATCCCGAGGATCTTCTTCAGCGAACCCATGATGCCCGATGTCTCCGGTTTGGCTTCCAGGTACTGGCTGGCGAGAGCTGCGGCATCCGGCGAGGACTGCATCGCCGTTTTTGCCTCGTCCCCCAGCAGGGTGGAGAGGCTTCCCGGGTCCATCTGCTTATCCGGGAACCTGTTCTTCACGGCTCCGAGGATCATCGGAGTCACGACGGCGAGCAGCGTGCCGACGACCGCTGGGGGCAGTCCCGTCTTCTGGGCGATGGCATTCTGGATGGTGCCCATCTGGCTGCCGAGAATGCTGCCCACGATGTCCGTTCCACCTGGTGCTGCGGAGGTTGCTGCGAGATACGAGGCCGGACTGTCCGCGGCGACGCCACCCCCCATCTGTCCGATCATGGATGTCAGCTGATCAGCCCCTCCAGGCCTGGCTGCAGTCTGCGCCAAGGATCCCATCACCATGGGGAGAGCAAGACCCAGGGCCGACTGGACCTTCTGCTCGTCACCGCCAACCGTAGAACTCAGGGCGGTCAGGCCCTCACCCGTTCCGACCTGCGTCATCAGGTCTCCGAAGATGTCCATGGGTTCACAATAACGGCCAGGTTGTGTTAAACATTTGGGTCGCCATCAGGTGCCCCTGTGCGCTGGTATCGCCCTCGACCGGTTCAACCGACCATCACCGGGATACAGGCAGGCACTTCGCTCTCATCCCCGGTATGCCTGTAACCCTGCAGACCCTTCCGTAACCGGGACCATCTATCTCGACAATTCCGGGGGTCTGTCCGGTTCCATACCCCTGCTCCGTCAGGGTGAGAGATCAGTACACGGGGAAGGAGAGACACACGGGTTCTTCGACCTTCCCCGCACCTCGCTGGACCACGGTTGATCCGGCGCGACCATCAGTCATCCCCCCCGAGCAGCGCCAGGTGACGGGTTGATCGTCCGTCCCAGCCCTCGATCGACGTACCTACCCGGGGCGTCGTGAGACCGCCAGCGCCCATCCCTGGTCGGGGCCGGACTCCTCGTTCCGTCGCTATTCCTGCAGGCATACTCTCAAATAGGACCCGGTCCGAAGAGAGGTGGAGGAATTTCAATGTGGTTTTACATACTTGTGATTCTGCTCGGGCTTGCCTTCGGCTACATGCGCCCGGGCAGGGAGAGTAAGTGGGGGCTGCTCAAGAACGGGGTCATCATCGGTATCATCCTGGGCGTTGTCCTGGGTCTGATCGGCTGGATGTTCAATATGTCGTTCTTCGGTACGACTTCCTGGCTCGGAATCGTCTGGGACGTCATCATCCTCACGATCCTCTTCATCATCGGCGTCTTTGTCGGAGACCTCGTCGAGGGTATGAAGAAGTGACGAGGCGGTGGACACACCTCCATCTTCCATCCTCGGGCTGAGACCCGCCGGGGGCGGGCCACCGGCCTCCTGTCCCGAGATGGACAACCATCTCGGTTCTCGTCAGACGGCTCCGGGTGCGAGCGCCGCCTGTCCCCCGAACAGCAAACGGCTGGACATGCCTGCGATAGGTGCTGCCAACCGGCGATCAATGCACTTCCGCGGGCTCCCGTTCCGGGCATCCCCACTATCGTCGATGCCGTTTCATCATCATTGGGACCGTCATCAGCAAACGCTGATCGAAGCCCGCCGGCGGAACGCCCCGACGCACGTTCGATAACGGCGCTCGCGGAGTAGATGGTGGCAGTTTCGTGACTGCGTCAGGAAACCGGGCGGGAACCATGATCCGGCGCGATCGTGAAGGAGAGAATGTCGGCGATGTCGCGGATCGGGCGCTGAGCCCAATCCGGCTACGCCCCGGCCGGGACTTGAACCCGGGTCAAAAGCTCCGCAGGCTTCTAGGATATCCACTACCCTACCGGGACAGCTGTGGCGTTGTGCCCAGATATGTGGGCGCCGTATCTATTAATACGTACGGATCGACGGATAACGCGGAGAGGATCCAGCCACCCCCCGTATCTCGGGGCTCTCACGCCTGGTATTCCACGAAAAATGGAAATACCGTGATTGCCCCTCGCGATCAATTCGGATTGTTTAAATCTCCACGGCTGCTACCATCTCCTTGCCCTTCTCTCTGTCCCGGAGACCCTGTCCATGCACCGCGCCCGTGTCGTCAACGGACCCCTTCTCGTCCTGCTCGCCCTCGCCCTCCTCGCGGCGCCGGCCGCGGCCACGATCGTGATCGCCGCCGCCGACGCGCCGGCGGACGTCCGGTCGACGGCCGATCTCGTCTGCGACGGCGTCGACGATCAGCTCGAGATCAACCGCGCGTTCGACGCCCTGCCATGGGACGGCGGCACGGTACGGCTCTCGGAAGGGACCTTCCGCTGCACCGACAACCTGGTGCCGGGCCCGTACACGACGCTTGAGGGGGCCGGCACGGAGAGGACCACGATCGCCATCTCGGGGTACTACCATGCCATCAAGGTCGACAGGCCGCACGTGACCCTGCGCCAGTTCCGGATCACCGATCGCGCATGGATCCGGATCACGGCGAGCCACGTCCGCGTCGAGGACGTCCTGGCCGAGGACGATCTCCACGGCTACTACCCGGGGACGACGAGGGACATGGGGGCGAACGGTGCGTTCTTCGTCTGGGCCGAGAACCGCGTCGTCGAGGACATCCTCTTCTACCGCTGCGTCGCCCGCGACATCGGCACCCACGGTTTCAACCTGAACGGCGCCGGATCCCCCCGCCTGACCCGGAACATCCGCTTCATCGAGTGCGAGGCGGTTCGGTGCGGGGACGCGGAGGGGCACCCGTGGGCGGCGGGGTTCGATCTCCACGAATCGAACGACCTCGTCGACCTCACGGTCGAACGGTGCTACGCGGCCGATAACTGGGAGTCCGGGTTCCACTTCGAGCCGAACTACCGGCAGGAGCAGATCACGCTCGTCGACTGCGTCTCCGAGGAGAACGGCTGGCGGAACACGAACCTCGGGGACTTCACGGTCAACTCCGCGATCCCGGCGCACTTCTACATGGCCGGATACACGGTAGCCAGGGGGACCGTGCTGGTCAACTGCCGGTCGGTTCACAACCGAAACTACGGCTTCTACCAGGAGCAGGGCGGCGCCACGACCTTCATCTCCTGCTCCGACGTCCGGTCGGGGTACGGATGGAAGATCTGCAAGAACTTCAACGACGTGACCCTGATCGACTGCACCGTGGTCGAACCGGGCTCCTGGGCGCTCTGGGCCGCGGCCGGGAGCCGGCTCCAGGTGAACTCGTTCCACCAGTACAACGCCCCCGGCCGAACGGACGTCACGCCCCGTGTCCAGTCGATGCTCGGGTGGTACAAGGGCGAGGTGAAGTATGAGAAGCCGGTCACCGACTCGTTCTTCGAGATCACGGCGCACGGGCCGAGCGACCTCCCAATCCTGAACCTGGACGACCAGTACAATGGCGCGAACTGCAACAACGTCTACGAACTCCACGGATCGAACGAGACGGCGGCCCTCCCCGCGGTCACGCCGCTGCCGCGCGAGACGCCTCCGCCGGTCGCGGACGTGATCCCGGTTCCGCTGGCGACCCCGGAGTTCCCCGCCGTCCACGGGGTCCCGGGCCGGATCGAGGCCGAACACTACCTTCCCGGCCGGGAGAGCGGGTTCAGCGACACCACCGCAGGGAACGAGGGAGCCGTCTACCGCTTCGACGATGTGGACATCGAGTACGCCGCCGCGATCGGCAGCCACAACCTGGGATACATCCGCCCGGGGGAGTGGGTTGCCTACGACCTCGAGGCACGGGAGGGCGGTCGGTACACAGCCGCGTTCCGCCTGGCAACGCCGTTCCCGGACCGGTCCTTCCTGGTGATGGTCGACGGCGTGGAGGTCGGGCGCGTGAACGTGCCCTTGACGGGCTCGTACGAGACGTATACACCGGTCGCGCTCCCGGTCGATCTCTCGGCGGGAGTCCACCGGCTCCGCGTCGTCTTCGATCACTCGGACCACGTCAACCTGGACCGGATCGACCTGGTGGCCGACGGGTCGCCGTCGGTCTCCGCGACTCCGACGACGGCCCCTCCCGGTAGCCCGGTCGTTCACACGCTGCCCGGGCGGTTCCCGGCGGGTGCGTTCGCCTCTGCCGGGCCCGACGTCACGGCGGACGGGGAGGCCCTGCGGGCTCCCGCTGCGGGCTGGGTCCGCTACCTGGTCATCGTCCCGGCCCCGGGTATCTACGCCATCACGCTGGAGTCCTCGGTCGGCACCGGCGGGACGGCCGTGGTCGAGACCACCGGCGTCATCGGGGGAGCGGTACCCCTGCCGGCAGGGGGGCAGTCGGACGCCACCGGGTTCGGGTTTCTTCCCGCCGGCCCCCTCACTCTCACGCTCCGGTTCGACACCGCGGTCTCCTACCGGGCCGTCTCGGTCGTCTCGCCGGAAACCCCGACGCCCACGGCGGTCTCGACGCCGACCGTGACCCCCACGATCACCCCGACGCCTCTCCCTGCCACCACGCAGACGCCCTACAGCACCCCGACGACGCCTTCGATCTCGCCGACCATGGACCCCACCGGCAGTCCGGCACCTCCCGCGACCACCGATGTGACGCCGGGCGCCACGGCAACCCCCGGACCGACGGCGCCCGGCACACCCGCCGAGGGTCCGCGGCTCCAGGAAGTACCCGGCGGCGCCGGGTTGCCGGGAAAGACCATGGGCGGACCCTGGTGCGACGACGTGAACGGCAACGGCCGGAGCGACTTCGCGGACGTCGTCCTCTACTTCAACCAGATGGCGTGGATCGCGGCGAACGAGCCGGTCGAGTGCTTCGACTACAATGGAAACGGCCGGGTCGACTTCGCCGATGTCGTCTGGCTCTTCAACCGGCTCTGAGCCCCGCGGCTCCGCCCCTTTTTTGAACTCCCGGGACGATCTATACTCGATGGCTGCCGGATTCGATCCGAACGAGGTCGCCCGCTACGCCAAGTTCCGCAAGGTGGACGGCGCGGCCTATGAGAAGGTGAACCGGTTCCTGCGAAAGCATACCTACATCACGGCGCGCGAGTGGGCGCTCGCCCGGCTCTGCGCCGACTTCAGGACCACCTCCGGGGCGGAGATGACCTTCATCGGCCAGCACCTGCCCGAGCTCGTCCCCTTCATGACCGAGCCGTACTCCCCGCAGGCCGTCAACCAGGCGCGGAACTCCTTCAAGAAGAAGGTGCGCAAGTCCGGAGCGACCTTCTTCTACGGGGCCATGTGCGGCTTCTTCACGACCGGGGAGCTCGACGACCTCCTCTTCGAGGCGAGCGAGATCGCCCGGTTCCTCCTCGAGGTGGAGGGGACGAGCCTCCCCGTCGACGACGAGCTCGACATCGAGGACCGGATCGCGACGATCATGCGCTCCGTCGGCACGGCGGCACAGACCCTCCTCGAGACGCGGGCCCGCGCGGAGGAGGAATGAGGGTCGTCCAGTTCGCCGGCTGGTCGGGAACGGGCAAGACGACCCTGATCGAGGAGGTGATCGACGCGGCCCCGCCCGATCTCGCGATCGGCGTGGTCAAGCACCTCGGCGGCGTCCACCCGTTCGCGCTCGACCCCGGGCGGGATACCACCCGCTTCTACGAGCGGGGCGCGCGCGCCGTCACCGGGATCGACTCCGCCAAGGGCGTCACCGTGCTCAGGAGCGATACCCTCTTCGCCGCCCTCGATCGCCTCTCGGACAGCGGGTGTGACCTCGCGCTCGTCGAGGGGTTCAAGACCGAGCCGTTCTCCAGGGTGGTGATCGGAGACCTGCCCTCGGAACGCTGCGTGCTCCGGAACCCCGACGCACGTGAGGTGCTCGACGCCCTCGACCGGTTCGACGACTACGTCTCTCCCGGCGGGCTGCTGCGGGAGTGCCGCGAACGGGCGGGTGGGCCCGGCGGTTTCGAGTGCAGCGGGACGCTCGCGGTCCCGCCTTCCCTCGCAGCAGATCGGGACGGGCTCGAACGACGGGGGGCGCGGTGGCAGTCCGCTCCGGGAGTCCTCGCGGCGGGCGTGAACGGCAGGGTCTATGCCGGTGGCGGGACAATAGTGATCGCGCTGGTCGCCTGCGATCCCGCGACCGGGAGCGCGGCGTTCGCCGCGCTCGTGGCGGAGCTGATGCGCACCGTGGGTCAGGGAGGATGACATTGACGGAGGAGAAGAGGTTCTTCGGGACGAACGGGGTGCGCGGCGTCGTGGGGGAGTCCATGACACCGGGGCTCGTGCTCCGTATAGGACAGGCGCTCGGCTCGATGCGCCCGGGCACGATCGCCGTCGGGCGGGACACCCGGACCTCGGGGCCCATGCTCGTGCATGCGCTCAAGGCCGGGCTGATGGCGGTGGGGTGCACTGTGGTCGACTGCGGCGTCCTGCCGACGCCGGCCCTCCAGTATATCGTCCGCGACATCTTCGCCGCGGGCGCCATGATCACCGCCTCACACAACCCCCCCGAGTACAACGGGGTCAAGATCATCGAGCACGACGGGACCGAGATGGGGGACACGGAGGTGATCGCGCTCGAGGGCCGGCTCGTCCGCGAGGAGTACGCCCTCGCTGGCTGGCGCGGCCTCGGGTCGGAGCAGGCTGCCCCGGAACTCGTCGGAGGGTACCTCGACGGCATCCTCGGGCACTTCCCCGAGGGCGCCGGTGCGGGCATGACCGTCGCCGTCGACCCCGGGTCCGGCCCCGCGGCCCTGACCACGCCCAGCCTGCTCTCGCGCATGGGGTGCTCGGTGCACGCGATCAACGACCAGCCGGACGGCACCTTTCCCGGGCGACTGCCCGAACCGACTGCGGAGGGCCTCAAGCCCCTCGCCCGGCTCGTCGTGGAGACCGGTGCCGCGTTCGGGGTTGCCCACGACGGCGACGCGGACCGTGCCGTCTTCGTCGACGATCGCGGCAGGTTCCTCGAGGAGAACCGGGAGTTCGCGCTGATCGCCCGGCACGTCTGCCGGCGGCGCACGGGGGTGATCGTGACCCCCGTATCGACCTCGCAGCTGATCGAGGACGTTGCCGCGGAGACCGGTTGCACCGTCCGGTACACCCGCGTGGGCTCGATCTACGTGGCCCGGACCATGCTCGCGCTGATCGCGGCCGGGATCCCGGTGGCGTTCGGCGGCGAAGGGAACGGTGGGTTGATCTACCCCGACCACCAGTTCTGCCGCGACGGGGGCATGACCGCGGCGATGATGGTCGGCATGCTGGCCGAGGAGGGGCGCCCCCTCTCCGAACTGGTGGACGAGATGCCGTCCTATCATTTCATCACCGAGCGCGTCAGGACGCAGAAGGCGGACGAGGTGATCGCCGCGGTGGGGGCGGCCTTCCCCGACTTCTCCGCCGACCGGACGGACGGGATCCGGATCGCGAAGGGGGGGACCTGGGCCCTCGTCCGCCGGTCGGGAACCGAGCCGATCGTCCGTATCATGGTCGAGGCCGAGGACCGGGCTCCGGCCGAGGCGATGCGGGACGCGATCCGGGAACGCATCTCCCCGCTCCTCGATTAGGGTCCGGCTGCTGGATCGCTCTTCCCGGGGAGGCCGTTTTCGGCGGGGTGTCGCGAGCGGGGGAGCGCCCTACGGGAGGAGGCAACCCCTGGCCGGCAATCCTCTCTCCTGTCGTTCTTCCCGCGGGACCGCCCGTGGGTATACCCCTGCGGCCGCCACGGGGAACCGGACGATCGCGATCGCGACCATCGTTCCAACAGAGGGGGGAACCCTCCCTGTCCGGCCCCCTCTCTCGAACCCCCGCCCGCTGGACACGAGACGCCACCTGGAGGAACTCCTCCGGGACGGGATCGGAGCGACCGTTCACACGACCGCGGTCACCACGAGCGCGATCAGAAATGGTACGACTAGGTTGTCGTTGACCGGGAGCACGAGTTCTGCCAGCGCCCCGACGGATGCGATCGCCAGCGAGGCGAGCGCCGGGAGAAAGATGAGCAGGACGGGGACCGTGACGGCGATGGCCACGATGCTTCCCTCGATCGACTTCCCGTTCGGCAGGCGCCGGCGCCCGTACCGGAGCCCGGCGATTGTCGAGACCGCGTCGAGTACACCGAACGCGATCGTCGCTACCGCAACGGTCGTGGCCGGAAAGAAGATGAGCGCCGCGAGGACCGAGAGGCCGGTGTAGTTCGCGCCGCCCCCAGGCGCCTCGTGGGTTCGAATAAACAGGCCGACGAAACGGCCGGCGCGGGAGCTCTCCAGGTCCTGACCCACCAGCGCGTCCGAGATCAGAACGCTTGCGAGGAGCACCCCTGCCAGGATCATGAGCGGGAGGCCGGATGGCAGCAGCAGTATCAGGACTCCCGCGACCACCCCCTGGGCGAGGTGAGAGAACTGGCGGGGGTACTCGTCCCAGCAGCGACGGGCCCCGGTGATGCAGACCGCCTCCGTCCCTGCCCTGGGCGTGGTGGGACCGGTCGGGGTCATCGTTCGCCATCCCCTTTGGCCGAATCGCATTTAACCATATCCAGTAAAATGCGATGCCATCGCAAGGTTGATGTTACAGGACGCCATCGGACGGACCGGGATACAATGGATCGCAAGGACCGTGTGCGGGAGAACACTCCCGCCGAGATCAATGCATGGATCGACGCGGAGACCGAGGCGAGGGTCCGTTTCTACGCTGCTCGCCGGCTTCCGGAGATCACGGCGCGAATTGCAGAGCTCGACCGCGAATGGGACGTCGAACGGGTGCTGGAGTCGAACGCGGCAACACTGGCGCTGATCGGTCTCGTCCTCGGCGTCACGCGCGATCGGCGCTGGCTCCTCGTGCCCGGGATCGTGCTGCCGTTCCTGCTCCAGCACGCCCTCCAGGGGTGGTGTCCGCCGATCGAGATCATCCGCCGTCTCGGCGTCCGGACGCGGCGCGAGATCGACCGCGAGCGGGTCGCGCTCAAGGCGCTTCGGGGCGACTTCGGCCTGATCACCGGCGGCTCCACGCCGCAGGAGCGGGCGAAGCTCGCCCTCTCGGCAGCATCGGACTGAGGCCCGATCGCTGGGCGAACGCCGCCTTCGCCGGGGCGTCAGCCCACGGGCTTCCCGCATTTGGTCGATTCGACCGGGATCGATCAGTGGAACGTATCCGTCGCCGGGAGTCGCCGTGACGGTTCTAGCCCGTCAGCCGATGCAGGATCCACGCACTGCGGGCTCAGAGCGCGAGCATCACGACGAGCATCACACCCGTGACGAGGGTCAGGAGGACCGCAACCGGGGCACAGCGGCGGATCACCTCTCCCTCGATCCCCAGCTGGTCGATCACGGCGGCCGCGTTGATGATCTTGGCGGGCGCAACGCCCGACGCGATCCCGCCGGCGACCGCGTGGGCCGCGTACACCTTGATGAAGTCGAGGTCGAGCACGCCCGTGGCTCGCTTCAGGATCCCGTGAAACATCACGTTCGACGACGCCTCCGAGCCCGAGACGAACGCCCCGAAGAGCCCGAGCAGGGGGCTGATCAGCGGAAACGCGACACCAAAGACCATGGCCAGCGTGAGGCCGATCACGGCGTTCATGTTGACGTCCCCCATGCCCGGGGCGAAGGTCAGCTCTCCACCGATCACGGACTGGCCGGACCAGTCCATGACATATGCGATGGCGAAGAACACGGCGGCGGCGACGGTCGGGGCCCACGCCCGCCGCAGCCAGGTGATGACGATGGTCCGGGCCTCCTCGCGCCCCCTGACCATGAACGGCGCCGCGATCAGGGTCGAGCCGAGGACCCAGACATAGGCCTGGTTCAGCAGCTTCAGATCGATCGACCTGTCCGCCACGATCGGTATTACCTGCAGCGGTCCGAGCATCCCGTGCAGGAAGGCCGAGATCGCGGGAATACTGATTACGATGCAGAAGAAGACCAGGAGGATCCAGGGGAGCGCGGCCCGTCCGATCGGCATCACGCCGGCCGGCATCTCCGCCTGCCTGACGACGATCGGTCTGCCCCGGATGACGCGCAGCAGGAGCAGGACGGCGATCGTGACCAGGCCCGAGAAGACCCCGACCAGCCCGATCGCCGAGACAGGGAGAACCCGGACAAAGACGATGGCCGAGAGTCCGAGCGTGAGGCCGGCCACGAGCGCCGGCACGAGTCCTTTCCGGACCCCGTTCCAGCCATCGGCGATGAAGAGCATGCCGAGCGCGAACCCGGTCGAGACGACGGGGAGGAAGAGCGAGATCTGCGAGCCCAGCGCCTCGAGGTCCAGGTTGAAGACCTGTGCGGGCAGCGTGATGGGAACGGCCAGGAGCGAGAACGAGGTCAGCGGATCATACCCGAGGCAGGGAAGCGCCACGGCGGCCACCGGCGAGAAACCAAGCGCGAGCATGATCGGGGGGAGCATGGTGACCGGCGTGGCCCCGATCGAGACGAGGAAGGAGCCGAGGCCGACGTTGAGGAGCATGACCTGCTCGTACCGCTCGGCGGCGACGAGCCGGATGTACTCGGTGATCGAGGTGATGGCGCCCGTCACGTCCATCATCGTGACCTGGAGGATGGTGAAGAGGACCATGAGCGAGATCCCGAACGAGGCGAGGATCCCGTTGGCCGTGGCGAGCATGACGATCGCGGGCGAGGTCGAGAAGAAGAGAACCGCGATGACGACGGTCAGTACCCAGCCGACGAGAGCCATGAGCGTCCCCGGCTGCTTGAGGAAGACGAGACCGACGAAGACGACGAGGATTGGGAGGATGGCCAGGAAGAAGGATGCGATGAGGTCCACTGCGATCGCCTGCGTGGCACATAGGTTGGCCGTGCCGTTGCTTAAACGATACCCATGGGGACGGGATTAACGGCTTCCGCCGTCACGAACGGCTGCAGGGGCCGTATCGATGCACCGCTGGTCGTGGCGGCGGAGGCTTCGGGGTGGTCCTCGCCCGGCCGGAGCGGATCAGGGAGTGCACGCGGGGGCGGGCAGACCGCGCCGGACAGCGTCGTACTCGCCCTGGAGCCTGCGCGGGAGCAGCGAGACCGCAATGCCCACCCCGAGCGGTATGATGATCATATCGTCGAGGTGGCCGACGAAGGGGATGATGTCGGGGATGATATCGATCGGGCTCGCGACGTACGCGAGCGTGGCGATCATCACGGCCTTGGGCACGATCGGGACACGGGGGTCGCGGACTCCCTGGAGGAGCATCTGGAGAGGGTCCCGGAACCGTTGCAGCCGCGAGGTCAGCGTGGTCAGCCGATGCACGGTCTTGAACATACCCATACGGGAGCTCTTCAACGGGGATGAATATGGATGTTGCGGATGCGTACCGTATTGCCATCTGCTGTGAGTGGACAAAATGGACCTCTAGGGACCGAAGCGTTTATAGGAATAGAGATCCACGCAGAGTCCGGAGCGTGACCCCTGTGACACGACGATGGACTATCCCGACGATCCTCTGCTTTGCCCTGCTCGTGCTCGTGACTACCGCCATGGCAGCAGATACTGGATCCGCGGTCGCTCAGCAGGGATCCCTGCGGGCCTCGACCACCGGGGAAGGCAGTTCACTCGTGCAGGCGGCGATCGAGACGCCATCGACCACGGGAGCCCCCGGATGGACAGGGCTGCTCGTCCTGCTCTTCGGCGGCGTGCTCGCCGGGCTCTGGCTCGTGGCCGGCGCGCTGGCCGTTCTGCGCCTTATCGGTGAACCCCCACGCCCGGAATCGGCCGAGATTCCACCGTTGCCGAACCGGGGCCGGCGGGACGACACCCTGCCGGACTGGCTCTAGCACCGGTCCGCCTTCAGGCGAGGCACCGGCGATCACCGATAGCACGTGTCGGGCCGCATCGTGATATCGGAGTCGGATCGGGAGGGCAAAGGGCGACAGGAAGATCGGGAACCTGGATCGCTGGCCCTGCCGGAGCGGTGTTCACAGGCAGTCGGGTTGTCATGGGGCGTTCGAATCCCGGGCACGGGTGAGCAAACCCGGGTGAAGGATCCCCATCCAGCACCATATGTCAGCGACTCCCGGAAGGGTCGGCAGATTCGACCACCCTTCTCTTTCCGTACCCTGTCGAGATGACGGTCAATGAGCCGGGATCCGACCGGCCTGGCCCGGCGCGAACGTTCGGAAGTAGATCGCCGTCGGGTGAGGGTCCGGAAAAGTGACGGAGTGCTGCTATGGAGAACCCAGGACTGAGGTCGGATTCTGGAAAGTCCTCTGGATTTTCCATTTTCCAACCTCCAATGTTGTGTTTACGACTTGAAATGAATCTCAATGTCATAAATACTCTTCTGTACCCGTCTTGGGGGACAAAAACCAAATAGAGGCGTTAAATGAGGGAATTACATTCATATCGGTGTTATCCAGCACTCAATCTGTAGCCTTGAGCCAATCACTACAATCAGGGGTGCGCAGGAACATCGACGCCGGGCGAGGGCTCAACGTTCATCTTTTCCCTACCGGAGGCGTGACCACGGCATTTCGGAACGGCTATCCTGTCACGGCACAAACGGGACAGCGCTCCTGTCCGTTCCAGAAGAGTAGGGGGGGCGGGCAGGGCGCTGGTTACGGATATTTCTCGAGCGGCGCGGCGGCTACCCACGCGGCCCGGGGCGCCCCGCTCTTCTCGCCATGCATGTTCGCCTGCGCATTCCGCCGGCGGCCGCGAGACTCCATCGAGAGCACCGAGGGTACGACCAGAAGGCCTATGCCCGAGGAGCGGTATGTGACCGCTTGGCCCCGTCCGCTCCCCGTGATCGGGAACGCGGGCGAGGGCCGAGCATCAGCCAGAGCAGACGATACAGGCAACCTGCTTCCGTCGCGGTCAGCCTCTGCAACGGACCGGGTGATCGGACGGAATCGGCCCGCGCTCTTCACGCAGCCAGGGAGGCGGTGATAGCTCTCCTCGCGCGGGCCGGTTGCGTACCTCCACAGCGTTCGATGGTGGTGGATGGATCCCCTGCGTTTCCCTGCACGTTCTGTCTGCCTGCCGCGGTGGAGCACCCCGCTTCACCTCCGCTGTATCTCGACAGAGCGCTTTCACACCGCGATCGCTTTCATCATATGACCCCGAGCAGGGGTCTTCTTGGCCGCTTTCACGATGATGGCGGTCTCACTGCATCGGAGCAGTCCTTCATGGATGACTGCAACGGACGCGCCCCCTCCACTCTTCCCCGGTACCAGCGTGGCGATCGGACGGGGCGCACGGCGACGACGGGGGGCGTGGCATGAGCTGCCGCTCGGAGCTTCCCGTCGTCCTCGCGCGCGGGCGGCGCTTCCGCCGGGTGCTGAAAGTAGACGACTAGTCGGCGATGGACATGGTCAGCGCCGCTCCTCGAGGAGAATGCGTACCCGGCGCAGCTCGTCGAGGATCTGGAGCTCGGTATCGGCCGGCGCGGGGGCGGGGGCCGTGGGGCCGCTGCCGGTCCCGTCGCCGCCGGCCGCGCCGCGGACCTGGGCTCTCAACGTCGTGCGGAGGTCCTCGGCATGCTCCATCGCCTCGAGGACGATCTCGGCCGTCATCTGGCCCGAGTACCCGGCCGTCTGGATCGCGAGGTTCGAGATCCCGAGCGCCCGCATCACCGGCCCTTGGCGGATGTCGATGTTCGTGATCCGGTTGTACGGGACGATCCCGGTCCGCCGGAACCAGACCCCCCGCCGCCACGAGAGCTCGTCGTCCCGGAGCTCGTACTCCATGCTGGCATAGTAGAGCAGCATCCAGACAAGGAAGATCGCGACCAGAACGACCGCAAAAATGACGAAGCCGACGTACGCAACCGCCGGGAGAACGACGAGGAGCGCGAGCGGAACAAAGAGGACGACGGCGAAGAGCACCCCAAGCAGGGCCGTGATGGTGTACCAGAGCCGGAACTTCGGCGAGGGGCGGAACGGAACGTTGAGCGGAAAACGGGAGGGGTCCATCGCAGAAAAATTCGGTAGGCCGGACGTTAACCGTTCCGGCGAAGGGGGAAATTCTCGTCGGCCACGGCCCGCCTGAGGCCGCCCTTCGCGCCCGCGACGCGGCGTTCGAGGCCTCCCGCCGGCGCCGTAGATGTGCCGGCACTGCCCGTGGCGTTGCGCTTCAGGGCACCGGGCAGGGGATCCTCTAACGTGCCCGTTACCGGGATCCGTCTCCTGCGCACGGCACGATCCGCCGATCCTGATAAGGCGGAGGAATGCCATCTGCCATGGGGCACGCCACAGTGATGACGCCGAACGAGATCGCGCTCGCCCGCCTCCGGAACCAGCGGATCGCGTCGACGTCGTTCATGGAGCCCGAGCAGGTCGTCAGCTGGCTGGGCGCCGTCCAGGCGCAGGACTACGCGGGGGCCCGGTGGTCGGTGGGCCTTCGCCTGCCGGGAAGCAGGGCGGAGGACGTCGACCGGGCGATCGCCGGGCGGAGGATCGTCCTCACGTGGGCGCTCCGGGGCACCCTGCACCTTGTCGCCGCCGTGGACGTCCGCTGGATGCTCGCCCTCCTCGCTCCCCGCGTGATCGCGGGCCGCGCCTCCCGGTACCGCCAGCTCGGCCTGGACGAAGGGGATTTTTCCGCGTGCGAACGGATCCTCGAACGCACGCTGGAGGGGGGGCGGCGCCTGTCCCGCCGGGCCGTGCTCTCGTCCCTCGAGGTGGCGGGGATCGCCACCGACGGCCAGCGCGGATACCACCTCCTCAGCAGGGCCGCGCTCGACGGGGTGATCTGCTTCGGGCCCAGGGAGGGCCGGCAGCAGACCTTCGTGCTCCTCGACGAGTGGGCCCCCCGGTCCGGACCGGTCGCCCGGGAGACGGCGCTGGGACAGCTCGCCCTCCGCTACTTCGCGAGTCACGGCCCCGCCACGCTGCAGGACTTCGCCTGGTGGTCGGGCCTGACGGCCGCCGACGCCCGGTCGGGCATCGCAGTCGCCGGCCCTGATCTCCACCACGAAATCGCGGGCGGCCTCGTCTCCTGGCGGGCGGATGCGGTCCCGAGCCCCACCCCTGCTTCGCCGTTCGCCGTCCTTCTGCCGGCGTACGACGAGTATATCCTCGGGTACCGGGACCGGACCCACGCGATCGACTCCCGGGACCTCGAGCGGGTGCGCCTGGTCAACGGCTTGGCCCTGCCCATCCTTGTCGACGGCCGGGTGAGAGGAACCTGGAGACGCACGTTCACGAAGGATGCGATCCGGATCTCGCTCAGCTTCCTCGACCCCCCGACGAAGACGAGCGGCTCGCCACCGTCGCCGCGGCAGAGCGGTACGGCCGTTTCGTCGGGCGGCGGGTCGAGATCGCCGGATCTCGTACCGGTGACCACGACCGCACCGCAGGGTCCAGGGCGATGGTCTAGCCGGCGGTGGGCGTGATATACCGGATGTACTCTAGTCGATCGTCGTCAGCAGCCGCTCGTACGTCGACGACGTCTGCGGGTGGCCGGGGTCGTAGAATCGGCCGACGGGGAATCGGGCGAGGACTGTCTGATAGCCGCCAATATGGTCGGCGTGGGCGTGGCTGATGGCCGCAGCGTCGAGCGAGGTGATGCCGCGAGCTGACAGATCGGCGGCAACACGTGAGCCGGCATCGGCATCGCCGGCATCGAGGAGCATGGTCTTGCCGGCGGGCGACTGGATCGGGATCGAGTCGCCCTGGCCGACGTCGAGCACCGACACCCGGAGCATGCCGGCCCCGGCCGTTATCATTCTCGCCGTGTGGTCCCGGACAGCGGAACTCGTTCCGATCCGACGATCCCGAGGGTACCCTCTTGCTCGTCCATCGGCACAAGCAGCTGAGAGCGTCGTATCATCCGTCTCTTCGACCTGCACCGTCACATCGCCCTTATCGATGCGTTCGTCAGAGGGGCAGCCCACGGGGTGCCGGTTGTCGGTGGAACGAGGGGCTTCCGGCCGAGGCCGAGCGGGGCCGCCAGACCAGAACGACGGGGGACTCGACTGTCATAGCGGAGGGGGTGTCGTGGGTGCCGCGTCAATGCGCGGAAACCCAGGCGTAGGCCTCGAGCGCGGCCTTCGCGCCTTCGCCTGCGGCGATGATGATCTGGTCCGAGTTGATACTCGTGACGTCGCCGGCCGCGTACACCGCAGGCAGTGATGTATGGCAGTTCTGATCAACGAGGATCCTGCCCTCAGTGTCTAGCATGAGGAGTCCGCCGAGGAACTCGGTGTTCGGGAGCCAGCCGATCTCGGCGAAGACGCCGTCGAGGTCGAGTCGGACCTCCGTCCCGGTCGCTCTCTCCCGAACCGTCATCCCCGTCAGAAATCCGACGCCGTGGAGCGCGGAGACCTCGTAGCCCTTCAGGGTGTTGATGTTCTCCTTCTGCGCGAGCCGTTCGAGGTTGGCCTCGTCGGCCTTCAGCTTCGAGCGGACAATGAGGTCCACCTGCTTGGCGTAGCCGGCCATCTCGATCGCCATCTGGACGGCCATGTTGCCTCCGCCGACAACGGCTATGCGCTTGTCCTTGAAAAGGGGACCGTCGCAGGTGGCGCAGACCGAGAGGCCGCGCCCAAGGTACTTCTGCTCGCCCTCGACCCCGAGTTTGCGCGGGTGCTTGCCCGAAGCGATGACCATCGAGGTCGCGGTGAGGGTCCGCCCTCCACCGGTCGTGACGCGGAAGCGGTCGCCATCGGCGGTGACCGTCGCCACGCGGTCGAGCTCGAGCCGGACGTCCTGGGTTCGGACCTGCTCCTCGAACTTCTGCATCAGCTCCTCGCCCTTGATCATCCGGTAGCCCATGTAGTTCTCGATGGCCCAGGACTCGAGGGCCTGCCCGCCGATGTTGTCCGCGACGAGGAGGGTCCGAAGGCCCTTCCTGCCGCAGTAGACGCCGGCCGTCAGCCCCGCCGGACCGGCCCCGACGATCAGGACGTCGACCTCGTCGGCCCCCGCGTCCTCCCCGAAGTGCTCGGCGAGCCGCTTGGGGTCGTACCCGACGATCACCTCGTCGTCGACAGTGGTGACCGGGACGCTGTACTGGCCCGATCGCTCGACCATGTCCCGGGCGGCATGCCGGTCCCGCCCGACGTTGATCGTCCTGTAGCCGACCCCGCGGCGGTCGAGGAAGGCCTTGACCATCTTGCAGTAGGGGCAGGCGTCTGTATAGTACACGACAATGTTCGGCATCGGGAGCGGGATCGACGGGATCATATTTATAGAGAATGCCGCCCGGAGCGCGGTCCCGGGAGCCGCTGAATGCGCGGGCGATGCCCCTCAGGCCGCATCGCTACCTTCTCCCTCCCCTCCATGCCCTCCCGGGTGTGGCGCGCCGCGACGCCTACTGTGCCTCCCTCTCCCGCTGGGCGTACTCATCGCCGAAGTCGCGGAGCTGCTCCAGGTCGTAGTCCATCTCGAACTGAGGCAGGACGGCACGGTTCTCCTCCGCGATGTGCGCCTCAAGCACCCGCCGCATCTCCTGGAGGCGGCCGAGCCAGGCCGCGCGAGTCATCCCGCCGGCCGCGAGCGCCGCGAGGTGATCGCGGATCGTCTGATGCTCCCGCCTCGAGTTCTCGATCCACGAGCGCATCTCTTTCTCGAGGAAGTTGTAGACGTACTCCTCCTCGGCTACCATGTGCGCGAGCAGATCCGTCCTCAGCGGCGCAAGGACCGGTTTTACCGTCTCGTCGCGCGGCCCGGCGCCGCGCCGTTCGAGCTCTGCGATCCTCTCGAAGATCTTCTCGTGGTCCGCCTGAATGCGTTCGATGATCGTCTCCTGCTGTACTACCATGTATCCTCCTCGAGGGCGCACAGGAGATAACCTCTCTGGTCGAAAGGCGGCGCTCCAGCGGTTCGGCGGTTAGGTCGACCGCGCCGTGGTCGAGGCGAGCCTCGCGGATGACCCCGCGGGCCGCGCAATTATCCAGGAGCTGCCTGCGGGCACCGCGTCAGCACGACATCGTCTCACACAGCACCGGCCGGGTCTACTTCGCCGACGTCGTCTGGCTCTTCAACCACCTGTACCCCTTTTTCGATTATCGATCGCGGCACGATCACTTTCACACCGCGTCGCGAGTCCTCATATCCTTCGCCGTCCCGGATCTCTCCATCCGCCACAATTGCTATGGCGGCACCTCCGCATCGGAGATGTGCATGACGCAGAGCAAAGGATGCGGCCCCTCCACCCTTCCCCGGTACCAGCGTGGCGGTCGGACGGGACCCGCAATAACGATGAGTGGGCACGCTCCGTGCCCGATGGTCGACCTCAGAATCACAGTCGAGGCCGATGCGAGAGGGTGAGTCCCATGTGGATCCTCGACACCACCGTCGAGCGGGATCGGATCGCCATCTGGGGGCCTGGCGGGGCGGTGGAACGGGTGTCGTATCCGCCATCGTTTCTCCTGACCCTCACGGATCCTGCCTACCATTGGGAGCTCGTCGAGGCGCCAGTGATCCAACCCTTCCCGGAGGATACACCGCTCCATGGAGGGGAGCGCCGGGGAATGCCACAGGGCCGACCGGATCAATCGCATAGACGTGTGACGGATCTCACCGCAACCGGAGCGGCCGGAAGAAGGCCCGCACGTCCTCGGCGAAGAGCTCGGGCTCCTCCCACGCGGCGAAGTGCCCGCCGCGGGGCATCTCGGTCCAGTGCCGCACGTTCAGGTGGCGCGCGGCATACGCACGGGGAAGGGGGATCGGGTTGTCCCTGAAGACGGCGACCCCGGCCGGCACTTCGATCCGCTGGCCCGGCTGTATCGACGGCGGCGCATGACTGCCCTCGTAGTAGAGCCGGATCGAGGATCCGATCGTCCCGGTCACCCAGTAGAGCATAATCTGCGTCAGGAGTTCGTCACGGGTGAACCGGCGCTCGACCTCGCCGCCGCAGTCGCTCCACGAACGGAACTTCTCGACCAGCCAGGCGGCCAGGCCGATCGGGGAATCGGTGAGGCCGTATACGAGGGTCTGCGGCCTGGTCGAATGCAGCATGGCATAGGCGCCCTCCTGCATCCACCACTGCTGGATCGAGGCCACGTACGCCCGCTCGGCCTCCGAGAGGTCGGGCTGGCCGGCGTTCAGGAAGTAGAAGCCGATGTCGGTCAGGTGGATGCCGGCGACCGACTCGGGGTGCGCGAGCGCCAGGAACTGCGTGACCATGCTCCCGACGTCGCCCCCCGCGGCGCCGTAGCGGCCGTACCCGAGGACGTCCGTCATCAGCCGCGCCCACAGGGCCGCGACGCGGACCGAGGTCATGCCGGGCTCGTGCGGGCGGTCCGAGAAACCGAAGCCCGGGACCGACGGCACGACCACATCGAACGCGTCGGCCGGATCGCCGCCGAAGCGGGCGGGGTCGGAGAGCAGGGGGACGACCTTGCTGTACCGGTAGAACGAGTCGGGCCATCCGTGCGTCAGGACGATCGGCAGGGGGTCCGGCCCGCGTCCGCGCTCGTGGACGAAGTGGATCCCGACGCCGTCGATCTCGGCCCGGTACTGCGTGAACTCGTTCAGTTTCGCCTCCTCGGCGCGCCAGTCGTACCCGTCCCGCCAGTAGTCCGCGAGGGACCGCAGGTAGTCGAGGTCGGTGCCGTAGTCCCACCCGGCCCCGTCGACCGCGTCGGGCCATCGCGCCCGGGCGAGCCGTTCCCGGAGATCATCGAGGATCGGCTGGGAGATATCGACTTTAAAGGGCTGAACCGTCATCATACCGCGCTGTAGATCGGACGAGCCGTAATAATGATATCCCTCGACCCGAAACCCCCGCCCTCCCCGTCTCGATCACCCGGTTCGAGTGATGATCGCGTCGTACCCGCCGCCCGGCCAGTCCCAGCGGCCGGTGATGCTCTTTTTGTCCTCGCTGAACCTGCCCCGGAACGCCGCGGGTGAGCCCACCTCCCCGCCCCAGATCGTGACCGCGCCATCCTCGCCGACCTCGTAAATGTACACGAAGTGGTTGCCGGTGTTGTCGAAGAAGTGCGAGGTGCAGTGCTCCGGGGCGGTCCCGTCCCAGTCGCGGCCGTAGCCGATCACCTCGATCCCTTTGATCGGCTGGCCGGCGTGGTTGATGTCGACGTGCTGCATGAGGAAGTAGCCGCCCTCCATCCACTCGAAGCGAAGCGTGCCGTGGATCTCGCCGTACTCGCGCGCCTCTTTTCCCTGCAGGGACCAGGTACCGACGTAGGGGTCGAGCCGCCTGAGCCGGGGGTCCGGCGCAGCGGTCGCCTGGACCGTCCCCGTCTCGAGGTACTCGGCGAGCTTGTCCAGGGACTCGCGCATGCCGGCTTTGCTCGGCTCCCGCATCTCTTCCGGTATGCCCTCGGATCTCACGGTGACCACCGTGCCGCCGTCGCGCTCGTCGAAGGTGACCGTCATGACGCTCTCATCGGGCCAGTCCCCGGGCATCCCGTACTGCGCGGCGGGCACAACGTTGCCCTCGGCGTCCGCGAAGGAGTCGGTGAGGACAAGCCGCTCGGGTTCGACGACCTCGCGAAAAACGCCGGTGCTGTAGAAGTCCTGCCCTTCGGGCGAGCGCATGCCCCAGAGGTACCTGCCGCCCACGCGGGCGTCGGTCCTGGCCATGGGGGACGTGAAGCCCCGCGGACCCCACCAGTGCTTGAGGCGTTCCGGGTCGGTCCATGCCTTCCATACGTCCTGGCGCGGTGCGCTGATGAGGCGCGTGACCCCGGCCTTCGGGCCCGCCGATGCTCCCTCAGGTCGCTCTGCATATTGCTGGATGCTTGTGCGGTCTGACATGATCCACTCCGGCCTCTAGACCACGAGGCGCACCATAAATGTATCCCCGTGGATCCTCACCACCCCCTCGGAGGTCGAGGATCCCGCTGCAGCCCCGAGGGCGAACGTGACCGTCAGCGCGACGGCCATGGACAAGCGCAATGCGGGAGGTGCCGTTCAAGATCGGGTAGTTTGAGTCGTGGCGTTGGCCATTCCCGGCGTTTCATTCCTCCTCGAGCGGCTCGATCAGGGCCGGGTCGTCCGACACCGGGCTGTTCACCCGTGTCGAGACCGGGTACGCCTCCATCTCGCGGGCAGGGTACTGCCCGAGGAGATCGTGGAGCTCCTCCTGCCCTGGAGGATCGCTCGCGATCCAGCGCTCCTCGTCTTCCCGCTTGAGGATCACGGGCATGCGGTCGTGGATCGGGGCCACGACCTCGTTCGCGGCCGTGGTGATCAGCGTGTACGTGGCGAGGGCCGCGCCGTCGAGGTCGTGCCAGACGTCGTAGAGGCCGGCGAACGCGAAGATCTCCTCGTCCTTGAGCCGGAGGTAGTACGGCACCTTATGGCCGCCGTCCTTCTTCCACTCGTAGAACCCGCTCGCCGGAACCAGGCAGCGGTTGTGCTTGATCAGCCCGCGGAACATCGGTCGCTCAACGAGGGTCTCGGCCCGGGCGTTGATCGGGCGTCGGGCCTTCGCCGGATCCTTGGCCCAGTGAAGGAGCAATCCCCACTCCATCGGGACGAGCTCGGTCTGCTCACGCTGCACGACCACGGGCATGGTCTGGGACGGCGCCACGTTGAACCGCGAACGGCAACCGATTGTCGGTTCGTAGACCCGGAACCGGTTGCCGAGGTCATCGGTGCAGATGAGCGAATACCGGCCGCACATAGAACGCCCTCTCGCTCTGCGGGTGAATCAAAGTTACGACGGTCGGGAGCCAGTAACACCTGTCTGACCCGGGATACACCCGCAAGACCGATCGCTCCAAGGCGCAGTTCGAGCAGGTTCACGAACGGCACCGGTTCACCGGCCGGCCTTGCCACGGTTGACCGGGCTTCATTCTCTGACCCCGGCACTTTCGCGACGGCCTCGGGCGAGGTCACCCGGTTGTGGGGAGAAAGCTCTATCTCATGAGAACGGCATCGACCGGATAGTCGGAGGGGACGACCTGCAGCGCATCGTCGTCCGGTCTCCGGTCGAAAGGGGAGTGGCGAGCCCGTGCCCGATTATGCCGTACTCGATGCGCCTTCGAACCTGGGTCTCTGGCCGAGCGGCGTCGAACGGCTGCCCAACGCACTCCGATCGGCAGGCCTGCCCGCCCTGCTCGGAGCCGGCAACGCCGGACGAGTGGTACCGCCCCCATACGACGGCAGGCAGGACCCGGAGACCCTCCTGCTGAACGGCGACGCGATCCGGGCCTACTCGCGGGCGCTGGCCGACGCCGTGATGCCCCTGGTCAGCCAGAGGCAGTTCCCCATCGTACTGGGCGGCGACTGCAGCATCCTCCTCGGCCCTGCGCTCGCGTTGCGCCGACTGGGGCGCTACGGGCTCTTCTTCCTCGACGGCCACACCGATCTTTACCAGCCCGAGGCCGAGCCGCACGGCGAGGTGGCGTCGATGGAGCTCGCGCTCGTCTCGGGCCGCGGCCCCGCGGTGCTCGCCGACATCGACGGCCTCTGTCCGCTCATCCGGGACGCCGACATCGTTGCCTTCGGGTTCCGCGACAAGGAGGAGGCACTGAGAGCGGGCAGCCAGAGCATCCGCGCAACTTCCATCGGGGCCTGTAGCCTCGAGCACGTCTCTGCTCTGGGCGTTGCTCGAGCAGCCTCGCAGGCGCTGGCCCGTCTCGTTGCGACGACCTTTCGGCTTCTGGATCCACCTCGATGCCGACGTGCTCGACGATACAGTGATGCCTGCGGTCGACTATCGAATGCCCTGTGGCCTGAGTCTCTCTGAGCTCTCCGACGTGCTTGGTGCAGCCATCCGATCGGGCCGAGCCGTGGGTCTCACAATCACCATCTTCAATCCGTCACGTGATCCGGATGGCAGGATCGCACGCCGGTTCGCCTGCAGCATCGCGGCCGGACTTTCCGGAGATGCGCGAGTCGAGGGCGCGAGAGAATGAGCCGATATCCGTACGCCCTGCGACCGGTGATTCCCGGTTCGACCCCGCCCGGGGACCATGTATCCTATCCCGCAAGGTGGGCTTCTCCGCCGGGATCTCGAACCGCGCCCGCACGGCATTGCCGTCCATGCACGGAACCAGCTTCACCAGCGGCTTGATGACAACCGTGCCGTTTCTATCGACGGGCTCGAGGAGTATCATCCACCGACTCGAGCAGTATCGCCTTCACCCGTTTCCCGATCCATGACGGCGGGATCAGGACATGGGCAGAGTTCCCCTGCCTGGTCGCCCTCTTCTCCACGACATCGTACCCGGTCAGTTCGATCCGCATCGGCTCCATAACCATAACTTGCGTTCAGGACACTTAACAGATCTGCGATGTTCGATCATTGTTCAATCGCCTCCGTCGTGTCTTTCATTTTCATTCGAACAATGTTCGCATATACAGATAGCACTGGAGCCCGGTGACATGCGAAAGATGCCCCGACACTTCCCGGCAGTCGGGGACTGTCCGGAACCTGCGAAGCGATCGGGATCGCCGTGCGGCGGCACAATGCGGTCCGGCTCAGCATCGCCAGGGGAATTCAGGTCGCGTCCTTCATCGCGGCCAGATCGAACCGGCAACTCTTCGGCCGGCGGGCGACTGGCTGGCACCCGGAACCCCCGCGATCAGAGGAGCAAAAGCGAGCTGGTGTGGGGGCCCCCCATGAGCCTCGTCTCGAACTCATCAATTTATACGCAGTGGCGACAAGGCGAGCCCATGTCATCTCCACCATCGTCAACGGGACGTTCCCCCGGTTTCCGGACCTTGCCGAGGGCCCGGGGCAGTCACCGGTATCACGCAGCGAGATGCGACGCGGGGGTCCACCCCTTACCTCAGGTGATCTGAATGACCATCAAGGCGTACTCACTCTCCATCCCGCAGCCTGATCTCGACTACCTCCAGAACCGGCTCCAGGGCGCCCGATGGCCCGAAGTGCTCGAGGGTGCTGGTTGGGAACGGGGAGTACCTGTCCGATACCTGCGGGACCTTGCAGCGTACTGGTCGGGGACCTACAACTGGCGCCGCGAGGAAGCCCGACTCAATGCCTACGACCAGTTCATGACCACGATCGACGGCCAGCCCATCCATTTCTTCCACGTCCGGTCCCGGGAACCCGATGGGTTACCCCTCCTGCTCCTTCACGGCTGGCCGAGCACGGGAATCGAATACCTCCGGGTCATCGACCGGCTTGTCGCGCCCCGCGCCTCCGGAGAGGAAGGGCCTCCGTTTCATCTCATCATCCCCACCATCCCAGGGTTCGGCCTCTCCGCCCCCGTTCGCGAGGTGGGGTGGCAGTCCGTCCGGACAGCGAAGGCGTACCGCGAGCTCATGGCCCGCCTCGGCTATTCCCGGTACGGGGCGCACGGAAGCGACATCGGGGCTGACATCCTGGGCGAGCTCGGGAAGATCGATCCCGATCGGCTCATCGGGGCGCACCTGGCGACCGACACCATCACGCTGGTCATCTCGCTCGGGATGTTCATGGGCGGAGAGAACCCGGTCGACAACCGGCTCCTGACGGACGGCGAGCGGGAGCGGGTCAAGCAGATCTTGGCCGGGTGGGAGGAGGACATGGGCTACCTGAAGATCCAGGCGACCAAGCCGCAGACGCTCGGCTACGGCCTTCAGGACTCACCCGTCGCGCAGCTGGCCTGGCAGGTCGAGAAGTTCCGGGGGTGGACGAACCCGCCCGGCGAGCCGGTCGAGCGGAAGATCGATCTCGACCAGATGCTCACGATCATCAGCCTATACTGGTTCACGGGGGCCGGCGTCACCTCTGCAAATTACATCTACGAGAACATGCATGCACAACGGGACTGGGGCGCCGAGAGCCCCGTCCCGACCGGCTACGCAGTCTTCGCCGCTGAGAGTTTCGCCAGGAAACTCGTCGACCCTGATCACCGCATGCGTCACTGGAGCGAGTTCAAAAGGGGCCAGCATTTCCCCGCGATGGAGGTACCCGACCTGCTGGTGAGGGACATCCGGAAATTCTTCAGGGACCGCATCGCCGACCAGCTTGGTCGCTCGACCTGAGCCGAACCCGGGCGATAAGAGATCAGAGGGGGTTGAAGAGCCAGGCGACTTCGGCGAGGATTATGCGTACATGCATTCGTGATGTCCTGCCGTGGGACTGTCACATTCGCTAACGGCGCCGGCGACCGATGAAACAATCACTCACACCGGACCCTGGCTCCGCCCGCGAGACCAACCGCTCCGATGGCCAGCGCGAGTAGGGTCTCGAACAGCACCGATTCGCCTGCCGGCATCGCCGAGGTCGACGGGATCCTAGAAGCGGTCGAGCGGGAACTGGGAGAGGACCGTCTGATAGCCGCCGATGTGGTCGGCGTGGGCGTGGCTGATGCCGCGCTCCGCCTTGAGCTCGTCCAAATACTCGCGGACGAGAGCGGCGTCGTCCTCGTCGATGACGCGCGTCTTCTGGTGGCGCGCGAGGGAATGTGAGACGTATTCGGGGTGCTGGCGGCAGTAGTCGCGATCGAACATCGTCGGGGCGCCCCGACGCCGTGCCGGGAGCCTGACGCGTGCGCCGAAATCAGGCCCGCTTACCGGCTTGCTAGAACAGAATCGAACCTCAGAACGGGATGCTGCTATGGGGATTCGAACCCCAGTCGTCGGCGTGAAAGGCCGACATGATTGGCCGGACTACACTATAGCAGCAGACGAACCAGGATATTTGGGCGGATAAAATGATATAGGTTGTGCCTCGTTCGGTCAGTCGATGGCCGTGCCCGACTGCGAGGTCGTGGTCTTGAAGGCGGCCATCAGCTGCTTCGTGATCGGCCCGGGCCGCCCGCTCCCGATGGGTCGGCCGTCGATCGTGACGATGGGCCCGACCTCCGCCGCCGTGCCGGTTACGAAGACCTCGTCCGCCGAGTAGAGGTCGAAGTATCCCATGTTCCGCTCGGTGACCGTGATGCCCAGCTCGGCCGCACACTCGAGGACCACGAGCCGGGTGACGCCACGCAGGTTGTTGAGCGTGGGCGGGGTGACGATCTCGCCGTTCTTGACCACGAAGATGTTGTCGCCCGAGCCCTCCGAGAGGTAGCCGTTCGTATCGAAGAAGATCGCCTCGTCCCCACCCTTGCAGTTCGCCTCGAGCTTCGCGAGGATGTTGTTGAGGTAATTGAGGCTCTTGACGTTCGGCGGCAGTGACTCGGCCGGGGTGCGCCGGATCGAGACCGTCACCGCGCAGAGGCCCTTCTCGTACAGGTCACCGTACATCGCGCCCCACTCGACCGCGATGATGACCACCGTCGGCTTCTCGCACTTGCGCGGGTCGAGCCCGAGGTCCCCGATGCCACGGGTGACGATCGGCCTGATATAGGCGTCGCGAAGGCCGTTTCGACGCAGCACCTCGCAGATCGCCTCCGCCATCTCCGCCTTGGTGAGGGGAACCTCGAGGGCGATGGTTCTGGCCGAGTCGTACAGGCGGTCGAGGTGCTCGTCGAGCCGGAAGACCCGGCCATTGTACGCCCGGATCCCCTCGAAGACCCCGTCGCCGTAGAGAAGCCCGTGGTCGAAGACCGAGACCTTCGCCTCCTCCTTCGGAACGAACGCCCCATCGAGGTATATGATCATGGGATAGATCTAGGCGGGCCGTGGTTGTAGCCTTTACGCTTTCGCCGTTCTCCGGCACCGGTCGACGAACGCGGCGAACATGCGCCGGCTCGCCACGGGATGGAGATGGCTGTAGGCCCCGAGCACGTTCTGCACCACCGCGCCGTCCCGGGAGCCGTCGATCCCCTTCCCCCGGGCGAGCGTGTAGACATACCGGGTTCCCGGGTCGAGCACCACCTCGGAGTAGTGGAAAGCGTGGCCCCGGAACGCGCCGCCGCCCATGGGCGAGCCGGGCTCGCTCTGCCCCTCGACATAGGTGACGACCCGCCGCGCCGGCATCCGCGTCTCGCCCCGGAGGACGCCCGCGAACTCGTGGACCTCCTCGCGGGCCGCGCCCTGCCATCCCGCGGAGAGCCTCAGGCGGTCGGTCAGGTAGATCAGCCCGCCGCACTCCCCGTAGATGGGCTTCCCGCTGCCGGCGGCCTCGCGGATCGCCTCGCGGCAGGGCTCGTTCGCTTCGAGCGCGGACGCGTGCATCTCCGGGTACCCGCCGCCGAGGATGTAGCCGTCGGCGTCGGGCAGGGCGTCGTGGCAGGGGCTGAACCGGACCACCTGGGCCCCCGCCGACCCCAGCACCTCCTCGAGATCGGCGTAATAGAAGGTGAACGCCTCGTCGTGCGCGAGGCCGATCGTGACGTCGTGGCACGACTCGGGCTCGGGGAGGAGCGGCTGCGCGGGGGGCGCCGGGATCTCGCGGGCGATGGAGAGCAGGCCTTCGGGCGGGACGTACTCGCCAATGACCCGTGCAACGGTCCTGACCCGTTCGCGGAAGGCCGCCTCCTCGCTTCCCTCGCGGTACGGGACGAGCCCGAGGTGCCGCATGGCCAGGTGCATCGCCTCGATCGGCGGAACGGCGCCGAGCACGGGGATGCCGCAGAAGTGTTCGATGGCGGCGACCGCCTTCGCCCGGTGGGACGGGCCCGAGACGTTGTTCAGGATCACGCCCGCGATCGAGACGGCCGGGTCGAGGGCCTGGAATCCCCGGACGAGCGCGGCCGCCGAGCGGGTGATCGAGCGCGCGTTCACCACGAGCACGACCGGGAGGTCGAGGAGCTTCGCGATCTCGGCCGTGGACCCGGCATCCCCGATCGCCTCCGCCCCCTCGTACAGGCCGCGGACCCCCTCGACGATCGCGAGGTCAGCCCCGCGGTTCGCGGCGTCGAAGATCGCCCGGTTCTCGTCCGGCGAGAGGACGAAACCGTCGAGGTTCCGGCAGGGCCGGCCCGTCACCGCCGTGAGGTACGAGGGGTCGATGTAGTCCATGCCGACCTTGAAGGTCTGGACCGTCCGGTCCCGCGCCAGCAGCGCCGCGAGGGCGAGCGTGACCGAGGTCTTTCCCGACCCCGACCGGTCGCCCGAGATCAGGACCCCCCTCATGCGAGGCTCCGCAGGACAGCGCCGAACTCGCTCTCGACGATCGAGCGGACGCCGAGGGTCTTGGGGTGGAGATCGACCTCGACCATCACGTGTGCGTGGCCGAGCTCGCGGAGCGGCGCCACCTGCCGGGGGCCGTTCGTGATCGAGAAGACCTCGATCCCATCCGTGTAGAGGGCGGGGATGGCGTGCGGTACGCCCGCGAGCACCGCCCACGACGCCCCCGAGTCCCGGATGGCGGCGCCCAGACGGTCGCCGAGGGCGCCGTACTCGTCGAGCGCGCCGCAGGCCTCGACCGGCACGCCGCCGGCCTCGAGTCCCTCCCGGATGCGTTGGGCGTCGGCCCTGACCTTCGGCAGGCCCCGCTCCTCGAGGTTGGCGAGGTAGCGAACGGACGCGGAGGGGACGGCGGCATGCAGCGCGGCGAGGACATCGGCGAACATGTACGCCGTCTCCTTCTTCGCGTTCATGATCGCGATCCCGGGGGCCCCCGAGCGGGCGAGCTCGAGGAGGCGCGCGGCGGCCACGTGCTTGAGATCTCCCCGCTCGGGCTCGATGTACGGACGGCTCGCGGCGCCCCGGAGGTGCTCCACCTCGTTCGCGGCGACGAGCAGCCGCCGCTGGCGCTCCAGCTCCCCCTCATCGATCCAGCCCGCCTCGGCCGCCGACTGGAGCGTTACGAGCACCCCGTCGATATTCTCGGGGAAGCCCGCGTGGATGTCGACCGCGATCGTCGGGGTCGAGGCGCCTCCGGCCGCATGAGAGAGATCCTCGCCGATGATCATCGAGACGCAGGTCCCGATCACTGCCATCCTGCGGGGGGCGAAGTCGGTCTCGGCCCCCGCCAGCACCTCGGCGAGCCGTCCCTCGCCCCCGAAGATGAACTCGTTCTCGCCGAGCGAGGTGGTGAGTACGCGCATCCCGTCCTCCTCGAGGAGCCGGGCGTGCTTGAACGAGCATCCCGACGGCCCGTGGAGGATCGCGACGTCGACCCCGAGATCGCGGGCCGTGTAGAGAGCCGCCACGATCGAGCTCGGCCTGGGCTGTATGTACATCATCGCCTATCTCCAGGTCTTGACCGCGAGAACCACGGGCCCGGCCCCGCCGGCCCAGAGCGCCGCCGCTCGGCCCGCCTCGAGCGTCCCGGCCTCGAGGACGGATCGGGACCACCCGGCCTCGGCTAGGCGGTCCCGCGCTGCCCCCCGGAGCGAGGGCGGGCCGACGATCACGGCCAGTTCCGGGTTGACGGCCGTGACGGCCGCCGCCACGTCCGCGGCAGGAAAGCCGTCGCAGACCGCGCGGTACTCCTCCCCGACAACGAGGGCGAGCGGCAGCCCCGGTGCGAGGACGCGCGCGTACGCCGCGGCCTCGTACGCGGTCAGGCGCGTGGTCCCGCTGTTGGCATCGTCGACGATCGTCCGGCCCGCGTCGGTCCGTGCCGCGAGCCTCCCCGGGACCGGTCCCATCGCGGCGAGCCGACGGGCGTCGGAGCCGATCAGCATAGCCGCCGCGGCCGCGAGCTGGATCGCGTTCCGGTAGGCCGGAAGGGCCGCGAGCGGGTTTCGGATCTGCCCGGAGGGGCTCGAACAGGTGTCGCTGTGACAGGGCGCGAGCGAGCCCGCCTGGTAGAGCTGCCGGTGCACCGCCTCGACGCCGTCGGCGACGAGGAGGCGCGGGGATCGTTCGACCGAGTCGAGCTTGGACGCGAGGGCCGAGCGCGTCCCCGCCGCGCAGGAGTAGTCCTCCGCCGATGTGAGGACCGCGAGGTCCCCGGCACCGGTGACTCCGAGCGACTCCTCGGCCACGCACCACCCGCCCAGGGCTGCGGCGGCCCGGACCGCGGGGAGGGCCTGCGCCGGCGTGATGGACCGGCGCCAGAGGCGGCGGCGCTCGGGATACAGGAAGGTCCCAGCCGACGTGTGCAATATCCCGGGCCCCTCCATCGTCTCGGCGATCGCGAACGCGGTCGTCGTCTTGCCGCGCGACCCGGTCACCTCGACCAGGAGGCGCGGCCGGTGGTCGGCGATGCAGGTGCCCGTCGACTCGTGGTGCGTGACGAGCCGATCTCCTGCCCCGTCGACGAGCGGGTGTGCCGGATCGAGGTGAACGGGAGCGATCACCTGGTCGAAGGCATCGGGGTCGGGGAGCGGGCCGTTCCCCCGGTAGACGTCGACGGACTCGACCCGATGGCCGCGCAGCGCGAGCTCGTCCGCGAGCAGGGCACCGCCATGGATCGTATCGAGCACCAGAAGGTCCATGGGGCCCGCTAGATGAGCGTGAGCGCCTTTGCCGCGTTCTTGAGCATCAGCTCGGCAAGGAGCGGATCGACCCCGATCGGGTCGGCATAGACGAGGGGGACCGAGCTCCCGTTCGCGCCGAAGGTCCCGGTCTTCTCTCCGTCGGCGAGACCGAGGAGCGCCGGGATGTCTTTTTCGATATGAACGCCCCGGGCCAGGAAGAGCGGGACGACGACGAGCGCCTCGATCGGCTCGTGGCGGAAGGCCTCGAGCTGCTCGGTCACGGAAGGCTCGTTCATGGACATGAAGCCACAGCGGACCGAGAAGTCGCTGGACCGCTCCTGGATCATGCGGCCCGTCTCGAGGATCAGTTCCTTGTTGTAGGGGAGCTTGGACCCGTGCCCAACCAGAAGCATTCCATACCTGCTCATGTGTTACAGAGTACAACGCCGTCGCTACAAAAATATAACCGCAGGCCACGACTCGCGGCGTCCCAAAACCCTATCTCCCGCGACGCGAGATGAGTATAAAATCATGGGTGACGACGAGGAGCGGTTCGGGCTCCGTCTGAACGGGGCACCGGTGCGGACACCGATCGCACTGGCCTCGATGGCCGGCGTGGTCGACGCGGCGTACGCACTCTCCAGGGTCGCGCACGCCGGTGCGGCGTTCCTCGGCGGGTACGCCGTCGACGCACCCACGATCGAGGCGGCCCGGGCCATGACCGGCCGGGGACGCCACGAGTTCCTCCCCGACGACCCTATCGGCGCGCTCGAGCGCGAGGTCGCCGCACTCGATAGGAGCGGGCTCGTTGTCGGCCTGAACCTCCGGGCCTCGTCCCCCGAGAGGTATGTCGAGGTGGCGCGGGCCCTGGGTCCGACCGTGGTCTATGAGATCGACGCGCACTGCCGCCAGCCGGAGATGATCGGCGTCGGCGCGGGCGAAGCGCTGGTGCAGCGGCCGGAGCGGCTCGAGGAGACGGTCCGTGCGCTCGCGGCTGAAGGGGTCTCCGTCTCGGTCAAGTTCCGGGCAGGCGTCGGTGATGACCGGGAGATCGCGCGACGGTGCTGGGCGGCGGGCGCCGAGGTTCTACACGTGGACCTCATGGACCTCGGGTATCCGAAGGTCCGCGAGATCCGGAACACGGTACCGCTGACCCTCATCGCGAACAACTCCATCACCACCTTCGACCGCATGCGCGAGATGCTCTCGCACGGGGCCGACATGGTCTCGCTCGCGCGGGGGGCGACCGAGCGGACCCTCGCCGGGCTCGATGCCGCGATCTCGCGGTACGCGGACGAGCAGGGCTGGTACAATTCACCAAAACAGCTCTGCCGCGGCGGCGATGTCCGGGCGCTCGCCTTCTGCTGCATGCCGGTCAAGTCCTGCCCGCTCATCCCGACGCTGGAGAAGATCGGCATGAGCCGCGACCAGTACCTGGCTCTCAAGCAGGAGGCGGTCCGGGGGACGTCCCTCGAGGGCGGTGGCCAGACCTGCTTCGGCTCGCTCGCCTGGTGCTGCAAGGCCTCGTCCCCCTGCATGTTCCGCGACAGGACCCTCCAGCAGGCGGGGATCAGCAAGAAGGAGTACATGCAGGAGAAACGCCGCCTCTCGGAGGCGATGATATCCGATGTCTTCGCCTCGCCTCCGGGGACGGCCTGAGCGTATGCCGCCGTCCGGGTGCGCCTTTCCCTCGTCGGGCGCGGACCGCGCCCAGCTCGCGATGGCGCTCGAGGTGCTGGCCTCGCCCAAGCCCGGCAACGTGGACCGCTGCCACGACTACCCCGAGACCCGGATCGAGCACTTCATCGCGTCCGCGCTCGCGGCCCGGCCGGCCCTCGAGGCGACCGAGGCACGGCGCGCCGGTCTCGGCCCGCTGATCGAGGGCGCGGTGGGCGCGACGGCCTGCCACGTCGGGGGGAACACGCACTTCGGTGCGTTCATCCTCCTGGTCCCGCTCGTGTACGGCGGGACGCCCGAGGGCGCGCTCGCCGCCATACGCGCGACCACGGTCGAGGACGCGGTCGCGTTCTACCGGGCCTTCGCGCTGACCCGCGTGCGCGTCCCCGCGGAGGACGAGCTCGACGTGAACGACCCTCGCGCGGCCGACCTGCTCCGCGAGCGGGGGATGACCCTCCTCGACGTGATGGCCCATTCGGCCCCGCGCGACATGGTCGCACGCGAGTGGGTCAACGGCTTCGCCCTCTCTCGCCGGGCCGCCGACGCGCTCCTGGCCGACAGCGAACCACGCACGGCCATCCGGCGCGTCTTTCTCTCCCTCCTCGCCACCGAGCCCGATACCTTCATCGAGAAGAAGCACGGCGCGGCACGCGCCGGGGAGACGCGGGAGCGGGCGATCGCCGTCGTCCGGGGCGAGGCCTCGCTTGAGTCGCTCGACGCCTGGTGCCTCGCACACGGCGTCAACCCGGGCTCGCTCGCGGACATCACCATCGCCGCGATCTACCTCGCGCTCGGCCGGGGGTGGGGATGGGACTCCTGACCCAGGGGATCAGCGAGGTCATCGCGACCACCCGGCAGAACGCCGCGCCGATCGGGATACACCGGCGGGGGGACTCGCTCTGGGCCGTTCTCTATCGCGGGTCGCATACCGCCGCGAACGCCGTGAACGAGGGGTGGCTCGTCGCGAACGTGATCCACGACCCGGTTCTCTTCGTGCGGACCGCGTTCGACGACCTGCCGGCCGGTGACTTCGTTTCGATCCCCGGGCTTGGCTGGGACCGGCTCGCGGCGGCAGAGGGATACGTCGCCTGCCGGGTCGAGGTGGAGCGCGAGGCGCCCGGGGCGCTGCGGGTCCGCCTGACCGTGGTGCGCGAGGAGGTCCTCGAGCCCCGGTGCATCCCCGTGAATCGGGGCAGGTGCGCCGTGATCGAGGCGACGGTCCACGCCACGCGGTTCGGCCAGTCCCGTGACCCGCGGCTCGGGCGGCTGATCGAGCACCACGCCTCGATCGTCCGCCGGTGTGGCGGGCCGGCCGAGCTCGAGGCACTCTCGCTGCTCATGAGCTATGTCGGCTCCGTCTCGGTCTAGGAAATAGCCGTCGATACGGTTTTTTAAATGGAAAATACTTGAAAATTCTGGTTATTTCAATCTGGTCAGCATCCGGAAAAGATCGCAACGCTCATTAGGGCAGATAGCATACCAAGAGCTGCGTTAATCATTGCTGCGGTCCGTCCAGACACCCCCCCCACCTCTGCCCGGGCCGCGTCGACCAACGCACGTGGTGGACGATGCTCTACTCCGGTTGTGAAGGGTTGGGTTGTGCGCGCTGGCTGGTCCTCGGGCTGCTCCTTATCGGGTGCATGGTCGGGATCGGATCGGCGGTCGCGATAACGGGTCCCGTGGTGATCGACAAGCCCGGGACTTACGAACTGACGAAGGATATCATCGGTACGAAGGCGGTCGTCTGTATCGAGATCCAGTGCGACAACGTCGTGCTCGACGGGAAGGGCCACCGCATCAAGGGTGTCGACGCCGCGAACTCGGCCGGTGTCCTCATCCACGGCACCGGGCCGGTGACGAACGTCCATATCCGCAACCTCGTGACCGAGGACTGGTTCTACGGCATCTATGTCTGGGGCGGCAAGGACATCGAGGTCACGGGCTGCACGGCAACGGGCAATTTCTTCGGCATCGCCCTGAACCCGTCCTCCGACTCGGCGATCACGAACTCCCGGTTTACCGGGAACAGCTACGGCGTGGTGATGACCGGGTCGACCCGGAACACCGTCTCGGGGTGTCGCGTGATCGGCAACAACCCCGTCGGGGTCTCGCTCTACGGCTCGGCCGGTAACACCTTCTTCAACAACCTCTTCAACAACAATAAGAACGTGGACTTCGTCAAGGGCAGCAGACCGGCCAACTCCTGGAACGTGGCCAAGCGCCTCGGCAGGAACATCGTGGGCGGCCCGACCATCGGCGGCAACTGCTGGCTGACCCCCGATGGGACCGGGATCTCCGAGACTGGGCCCCAGAGCGACGGTTTCATCACCGAGCCGTACGTCATCGCGTCGGGCAACGTGGACCATATCCCCCTCGCTGCAAGGTCCGGTACGGGTACGCCTGCGCCGAGGGCGACCGTGACACCGGCCGACGACACCACGACGCCCGCTCCCACCGCCACTCCCACCGAGACTCCCACCCCCGGCTCCCGGCCGTTCAAGTCGCACACGCTCCCGGCGACCATCCAGTTCGAGGACTACGATCTCGGGGGCCCCGGTGTCGGGTACTTCACCCCGTTCCCGGTCCCGAACACGCTCTACCGCTCCGGGACGATCATGATCGAGCGGAACGAGGGAGAGGACGGGTTCCACCTGACCGGTACCCGGTACCGCGAGTGGCTCCGGTACACGGTCGAGGTCCCGCGGGACCGGACCTACACGGTCCGGGTGCGCGCCTCCTCGCCGAGCCCCGGCCAGTACTTCAAGGTGATCGATGAGTGCCATCCGAAGAACAGCGTCGCGATCTGGGTGCCGACGACGAACTCGTACGATACGTTCACCATGACGCGGACGCACCGGCTCCGCCTGACCGCGGGGACGCACACCCTGAAGGTCTTCTCGTTCGGCACCCAGGACATGGACTGGATCCGGTTCTCCTGACCCACCTTCTCTTCTGCAAACACCAGGCATATCCTCTTTTAGGGCGAATCTTCAGGAGCTATGGCGTTGAACCAGCTCGTGGTCGTCGCTGCCGCGATCGGCGTCACGCTCGTGTACGCCTCCGTACTCGACCTGCGGTCGCGGCGGGTCCCGTTCCGGACGTGGTACCCGATGGTCGCGATCGGTGCTCCCTTCACGCTCTGGTTCTACGCCTCGTCGCTCGCTACGAACCCGGATCGCGCTATCGCGCTCCTCGCCCTATCCGCCCTCCTCGGCGCTGTCTTCCTCGCCTTCGGCCATCTCAACCTGATCGGCGGGGCCGATGCCTGGGCGCTCGCGTTCATCGCCCTGCTCCTGCCCACCTTTCCGTTCACTCCCCTGCTCGGCGACGTCCCGCCCGGAGTACTCGCCATCCCGCTCCTCCTCAATACCGGGATCGCTGCCCTGCTCGTCCCATTCGGGCTCCTTTGTCGGAACCGTCTGCGCGGGGTGGATGGCCCCCTCGGCGCACGGCTCCGGGGGTACCCGGTCACTGCTGCGGAGATCACCGCGGGGGACGCCTTCGGTTTCCTCATGGAGGACCTCTCCGATGACGGTGGCGACCTCCGGCGTCGGTTTCTCACCCTGGGCGAGTCCGTCCTCGCCATGCTCCGCGGCACCCGGCTGTACACGCGCGAACTTCGGGTCGAGCCGGAGGAGCACGCTGACCAGATCGCCCTGATCCGTCGCGCCTCCCCGGTCTGGATCGCCGTCGGCGTACCGTTCATCGTCCCGCTCACGGCCGGCTTCGTCGCGACCCTGGTGATCGGGGACACGTTCATCTTCCTGCTCTCCCAACTCCTCGGAGCGTGATACCGTGCTCGAGATACGCTATACCAACGGGCTGGTCCCGGTCGTCGTCCAGGACGCCGGGACCGGCGATGTACTGATGCTGGCCTACGCGAACGACGAAGCTGTGCGGCTCACGCGCGAGACCGGCTTCGCCCATTACTTCAGCAGATCGCGACAGCGGCTCTGGAAGAAGGGCGAGGAGTCGGGCCATCTCCAGCGCGTCCGCGAGATCCTCGTCGACTGCGACGAGGACGCCCTCCTCTACCGCGTCGAGCAGACCGGCACCGCCTGCCACGTCGGCTACCGGTCCTGTTTTTACCGGACCACGGACGGCGCCGTCATCGCCGAACGGCTCGTCGATCCCGCGGAGGTATATGCTAATAAGGCGTGATGCCCGATCTGTTGTGGTGGTTTTTTAATGAGAATCGTCCCCGATACAAGCGTCATCATAGACGGGCGGATCACCTCCCTCATCGGTCAGGCTGACTGTCCGGACGCCGAGATAATCATCCCCGAAGCCGTCGTCGCCGAGCTCGAGTCGCAGGCGAACCAGGGGCGCGAGATCGGTTTTTCAGGTCTCGCCGAACTGCAGCGGCTCGATCGCATGGTGCAGGACGGGCTCTGCACAGTCCAGTTCGTCGGCGTGCGCCCAACGCTCGACCAGGTCAGGCTCGCTTCCGGCGGAGAGATAGACGCCATGATACGCGACGCGGCGCACGAGTACGACGCGACCTTCGTGACGAGCGACCGCGTCCAGAGCGAGGTGGCCCGTGCCAAGGGCCTCCGGGTCGAGTACCTCCGTCCCGAGATCGGCGAGTTCGGTCCCCTCGGGATCGACCAGTTCTTCGACGAACAGACCCTCGCCGTCTACCTCAAGGAACTGGTTCCGCCGTACGCGAAGCGCGGGACAATACGGGATGCGAGGCTCGTGCAGATACGGGACGCTCCCCTGAGCGAGCACGAGCTGGCCGCCATCGCGCAGGAATGCCTCGAGCGGGCCAAGCGAGACCCCGACGGCTTCATCGAGCACGAGAGCCGCGGCATCACGATTCTCCAGATCGGTTCCATGCGGATCGCGGTTGCCCGGTACCCGTTCGTCGACGGCATGGAGATCACGGCCGTTCGCCCGGTCGTCGACGTGACGCTCGAGGACTATACGGGCACGGACGGCCTGACCGAACGGCTGATCGCGGGGCCATCCGGCATCCTGATCGCCGGGACTCCGGGCGTCGGCAAGACCACGCTGGCCCAGAACTGCGCGACCTTCCTCTCGGAGAACGGGGTCATCGTCAAGACCATGGAGGCACCGCGGGACATGCAGGTGCCGGACCTGATCTCGCAATACACCGCTCTCGACGGGCGGATGGAGGCCACCGCCGAGATGGTCATGATGCTCCGCCCGGACTACGTGGTCTATGACGAGCTCCGGCGAACCGAGGACTTCCGGGTCTTCGCGGACATGCGCCTTGCCGGTGTCGGCATGATCGGCGTGCTCCACGCCGAGAATGTCCACGCGGCCCTGCGCCGCTTCCTCAATCGCGTCGACTTCGGCACGCTCTCCCGCGTGGTGGACACGATCGTGATCATCGAGGACGGCGATATCCGGCATATCTACGACCTGGAGTTCGGGCTCCGGGTCCCCGAATCGATCCCCGGAGACGGGGCCGTGATGCCGGTGGTCACCGTGACCGACGCGGCCACCGGGAGCACGGCGCTCGAGGTCTTCCGCTACGACGGCGAGATCATGATCATGCCGCTCGGATCCCTGGAGCCGTCCACGCATCCTGTCCGCGAGCGCGCCGAGGCGTCGCCGGAGCGTCCGGCACCATCCCCGGTCGAGGAGCGAGGAGGAGGTCGCGCGCTCGAGCGGGACATCCAGCGCGAGATCGGCCGGTTCACGGATGGACTGGTCGAGGTCAGGATGCTCTCCGACACCAAGGCCGTGGTCTACATCGACGACAAGGACGTCCCGGCCGCGATCGGCAAGGGCGGCAAGAACGTCGCGGCGATCGTGAACCGTCTCGGCGTCGGGATCGACATCCGGGCCCGTTCCGAGGCGGTGGGCCAGGTTCACGCCGGAGCCGAGGAGGAGCTGGGTGACGGGGCGATCCGCATCCGCACCGACCGGCGGCACCTCGCGATCATCGCGCCCGACCAGAGCGGCCGGATCGTGGACGTCTTCGCGGGAAAGGAGTACCTCTTCACGGCGACGGTCAACGAGAGCGGCGAGATCCACCTCGCGCGCACCAGCTCGATCGCGCAGGAGATGCTGAACAGGTTCACGGCGGGCGAGGTCATCCGGATGCGCCCCGTGTAGGAGAGACGATGGAGAGCAACAGTATACAGGCGATGGAAGAGCAGGTCCGGGAGCGCTGGAGCAATGCGTTCGCGGCGGACCCCGAGCCCGGACGAGAGAAGTTCTACCTGACCGTGGCATACCCGTACCCATCGGGTGCCATGCACGTCGGCCACGGGCGAACCTATCTCGTGCCCGACGTGGTGGCCCGGTTCTGGCGGATGCGAGGACGGCGTGTCCTCTACCCGATGGCGTTTCACGTGACCGGCGCGCCCGTGATCGGGATCTCGAAACGTATCGCGAACCACGATCCCGACGCGATCCGGCTCTACCGGGACCTCTACCGTGTCTCCACGGACGATCTCGAACGGTTCGTGGACCCGCTCGAGATCGTCCGGTACTTCTCGAACGAGTACGAGCGCGTGATGCGGATGGCCGGCCTCTCGATCGACTGGCGGCGGCGGTTCACGACGGTGGACCCTCACTACAGTAAGTTCATCGAGTGGCAGTTCGGCCGCCTGCACGAGAAGGGGTACGTCGTCCGCGGGGCTCACCCGGTCCGGTACTGCCCGCTCTGCGACAACCCGGTCGGCGATCACGACCTCCTCGAGGGAGAGAAGGCCGAGGTGATCCGGTTCGTCCTCGTCATGTTCCACCTCGGCGACACCCTCGTCCCGACGGCGACACTCCGGCCGGAGACCGTGTACGGCGTCACCAACCTCTGGGTCAACCCCGAGGTGACCTACGTGCGGGCCGAGGTCGACGGAGAGGCCTGGCTCGTCTCGAGGGAGGCGGCTGAGAAACTGGCGCTCCAGGACCACGAAGTCCGGATCCTCGAGGAGGTTCCCGGCGCCTCGCTCATCGACCGCACGGTGACCCACCCGCTCGCGGGCGAGGTCGCGATCCTGCCGGCATCGTTCGTCGATCCCGGGATGGCGACCGGTGTCGTGATGTCCGTGCCGGCACACGCGCCCTTCGACTACGTCGCCCTCCGCGACCTCCAGCAGGAGGGACGGTATACCGGGATCGTCCCGCGCCCCCTGATCACGGTCGAGGGGTGGGGAGAGTGCCCCGCGCGCGACGCCGTCGAGCAGGCGAAGGTGACGAACCAGAACGACACGCGCATGGACGCGCTGACCCAGGAGGTCTACAACGCGGAGTTTTCGAAGGGGCGGCTTCACGAGCGGCTCGGGGGGCAGCCCGTGCGGGAGGCCCGCGAGACGGTCGGGGAGTTCCTCTGCGCCGAGCACGGATCGGTGCCGATGTACGAGTTCGACACCCGCCCCGTCGTCTGCCGCTGCTCGAGCCGCGTCAACGTCAAGATCCTCCACGACCAGTGGTTCCTGACGTACTCGGACAACGACTGGAAGGACCAGGTCAAGGCCTACCTGGCCGGGATCTCCCTCGTCCCGCCCGAGGTCCGCGCGGAGTTCGAGCGCACCATCGACTGGCTGCGGGACTGGGCCGCGACTCGCCGCGTCGGCCTCGGCACGCGGGTTCCGTGGGACTCCACCTGGCTCATCGAGCCGCTCTCGGACTCGACTATCTACATGGCCTACTACACGATCGCGCACCGGATCCGCGACCTCGACCCCGCCATGCTCACGCCGGCCGCGTTCGACTACCTCTTCCTCGGCGTGGAGTCCCCGGAGCTCCGCGGCAGGGAGCTGCTCGCGCCCCTGCGCGAGGAGTTCCTGGCCTGGTACCCGTACGACTACCGGTTCTCGGCCAAGGACCTGATCTCGAACCACCTGACGTTCCAGCTCTTCCACCACGCCGCGATCTTCCCGGCCGAGTTCCAGCCGAGGGGGATGGTCGTCTTCGGGATGGGCCTGCTGAACGGCGCCAAGATGTCGTCGTCGAAGGGCAACGTCTTCCTCCTCGAGGACGCCCTGAAGGAGTTCGGTGCGGACACGGTCAGGATGTTCCTGATGGGGTCCGCCGAGCCGTGGCAGGACTTCGACTGGCGAAACGAACTGGTCGCCTCCACGAGACGGCAGATCGAGCGGTTCGAGACCACGGTGCGGGACGCGATCTCCGCGCCGGACGTCCCGGGCGAGATCGACGACTGGCTGCTCAGCCGGCTCCAGCGGCATGTCGCGAAGACGACCGCGTCCCTCGAGTCCTTCCAGACCCGCCAGGCCCTGCAGGAGGCCTTCTTCGGGGTCGAGGCGGACCTGCGGTGGTACGCCCGGCGCCAGCCCGAGGGGGCCGTCGGGGGGCCCGCCATCCGAGAGCTCTGCTCGGCATGGGTGCGGATCCTCGCCCCGTTCATCCCGTACACCTGCGAGACGCTCTGGCAGGCCCTCGGCAACGAGGACCTCGTCTCCTTCGCCCCCTGGCCCGCGGTGGACCCGGCGCGAAACCGCCCGGGGCTCGAGCTGGGCGAGGAGCTGCTCAGCCGCACGCTCGAGGATGTCGAGTCTATCCTGAAACTGCTGCCGATCACCCCCTCCGCCGTCGAGATCGCGGTCGCGCCGGTCTGGAAGCGGGACGTCTTCCGGACGATCGCGGCGGCGGACAACCGGAACGCGGCGGTCCGGCTCGTGATGCAGGACGAGGAGATGCGGAAGCGGGGGAGGGAAGCGGCCGATACGGCCAAGCAGTGCACGACCCTGATCCACCGTCTTCCCCCGGAGATCGTCGAGACACTTGTCCACGTCGGTCTCGACGAGGGTGCCGTCTTCTCGGGGGCCCGCGGGTTCCTCGAGCAGGCCCTCGCTCTCCCCGTGCGCATCGTCGCCGCGGAAGAGTCGACCAACCCGAAGGCGGGTATGGCCCTTCCCTTCAAGCCGGCGATCACGGTCGAGTGATCCTCGACCGGTTTGCTCTCTCTTTTATTTCGATACGCGGCTCGATTCCGTACTGGTCCCTCTGTCCCTCGACCATGCCGCGATTCACACCGGAAACCGGGACGCTCCTGGCCCGGGAAGATGTCGCAGGTTCGGTCCGGGGCTATGCGTGCACGTCGCCATGATCGCGATCGCGTCGGCTCGAGATCCTCGTCGAGGAGGGCTGCGATGAAGGCCCTCGCTACCGGGGTGCCGCGTCGAGGCGGGGGGAGGGCAGGGCGAGCGGACAACCCCCGGTTCCAGGTCGATCGTCTCCGCTCTCCCGCTCTCCGGCCCTATCTCGCTCGCGCCGTCCCGGGCGTTACGTGCACTCGTTCGCCGCCATTGCCTGGTCGATGCTGAGGACCGGCCGAACATCGCAGGTCATGAACGGCATCGTCATGAGGCCCATTCCCAGGGATTGCATCAGGCCGGACTCCGTGTCGCCGTTATCGTCCCAGAGGGCGAATCCCCCACTGGCATCGGCGTAGATGCCCCAGTCCTGGATGGAACCCGTCTCCAGCATGCTCTTCGTCATCTCGTTGAAGCGTGTTCTGACCTTCTTCTTCTGCTCCGGATCCGCGGGGGCCGCGAGCGGGTTGAGATGCCACAGCATGAGCCATCGTGTCATCCTGTTCACCACCGTGTACGCTGTCCTGTCCGGACTTCCTGCGGGGAGGGCAGGGGCGCGGACCGTCTCTACCCGCGGAAAGGAGCCGGACATGCCTCGATAGGTAATTGAGAGGATAAACCTATCGAATCGTACCCGGCGTCTGCCCATGCGGATAGCACTGGATGCCGGCCCCAAGACACCGAGACATCTCGTGAGGGTTGAGGCGTCGACGATCCCGGTTTATCACTCGTCGCCACGACCGGCACTGTGTTCGAAAAATCGCCTGCCGCCCCGGGCAGCATCCCGGGCGACTCGCTCGCCACCCCCCGGGTGCCCGGGTCGAGTGATCACTCGGCGGCCTTCTTTTTGGATCTCTTGACCCGCTCCTTCGCCGAGAACCCGGTGGCGCCCTCGAGAAAAGCGTTCCGCTTCCGGATGGTGGCGAGGATCACGGCATCGTCCTCCACGGACGTGTCCGTCTCGATCTCGACTCGCAGGGTCTTTCCTCCCGGGCCGGGGGTCGCCACGAGCCGTCGGATCGCCCCGCAGCTGATCGCGTACCCCTCGCCCGCGGGCTCGGGCTCGCACCCGAAGTGGCGGGAGAGTTCGACCGGGATCCTGCTGGCAAGATCCTTCGTCGATCCCCGTTTGACCTCGAACTCTTCCATAATACTTTTTAGGAAGATACACTATGTTAACCTGATGCCCCCCGATACCTCAACAGACGTCAAAATCATGGCAAAGCCGCTGACAGGTGAGCCTCCGACCGTCCTCATGGGCTTTCCCGGAAGCGGTCTCGTCGGCTCGATCGCTCTTCAGTACATGGTGGACCAGCTCGATTTCTCGATGATCGGGACCATGACCAGCAAGTATTTCCCGCCGTTCGCGATGATGGCAAAGGGACTGGTGAACGTCCCGGTCCGGATCTACGAGAAGGCGCCCCTGGTCTCGATCGTGGCTGACATCCCCATCCATCCCATGATCTGCTACGAGGTGGCGAACGGGATCATGGACTGGCTCGACCAGTATCACCCCAAGGAGGTGGTCGCCATCGCCGGGGTCGTCACGAACGAGCCGGAGAAGCGGGTCTTCGGCGTGGCCACGACCGAGGAGGCGCTCGAGCGGATCAAGGAGATCACCCAGTTCCTCCCGGTCGGCTCGATCTCCGGGATCGCCTCGTCGATCCTGACCGAGTGCAAGATCCGGGGCGTCCCGGGGATCGGTCTTCTCGGCGAGACCGTGAACGCTCCCGACCCGAGGGCCGCAGGCGCCGCGCTCGAGGTGCTGAAGCAGATGTACAGCCTGGAGATCGACGTGCAGCCCCTGGTGGACCAGGCCGAGGAGATCGAGGCGACCATGCACCGGCTCTCCGAGGAGGTACAGTCGGCGGAGTCATCGCAGAAGCGCGAGAACCTCCCGATGTACGGGTGATCGCGATGGAGGTACCCGCACTCACCAGTCTCTCCCCCGAGATCCTCAAGGAACTCAAGCGGGGACTGCCGCGGACGCTCGAGGTCCAGTCGGCGCATAACGTGATCACGATCGCGAATGTCAATCCGGGCGACCACATCTTCATGACGAGCGTGGACCCCGAGGACCTCTCGCCGGGAGATCGCGGCATCGTGGCCAACGTGCTCACGATCGGCGTCTCGATGAAACGGATCATCGAGTACGCGGCCGGCTCCCATTACGAGGAGCGCGAGCGGACCGCTGTCCGCGTCCAGGTACGGTACTGTGCCGAATCGACGATAAAGGGCGTCTTTTCCCGCGACAACTTCGAACCGACGAGAGTCGACGTGGTCAGGGGCTCGTGTGCCCACGCCGGCTGATCTCTCTTTTTCATTCGTCGGTTTGATTAGGCTCGCGGTCGTACTAGATCCCGCGTGGGCCTGTGGCTTAGCCAGGATAGAGCGCCGGGCTTCTAACCCGGACGCCGAGGGTTCGAATCCCTCCAGGCCCGTCTCTTCTACCGGATCCTCGTGCCCGGCTCGACGGGGCGAAGAGGCACGAGGAGCGAGGCATCCTCGCCCGCTGCGAGGATCATGCCGCGGCTCTCGACCCCGAAGAGAACGGCCGGCGCGAGGTTCGCGATCACCACCACGTCCCTGCCCACGAGCTCCTCCGGCGCGTAGAAACTGGCGATGCCGGCGACGATCTGCCGTTCCCCGGAGCCGATATCGACCACGAGCCGCAGGAGCTTCTTCGACTTCCTGATCGGCTCGGCCGAGAGGACGCGGCCCACCACCAGCTCCATGCGGCCGAACTCCTCGATCGTCAGCGGGGCTTCCGGCGCCGCCGTGTCACACGCGGCCCGCCGCTCGGCCTCGGCCACCCGCGCGGCGAGCAGGGCCTCGAGCTCGGCGACACGCTTCTCCTCGATACGGGAGAAGAGCGGCGTCGGCAGGGCGAGCGGCACTGGCGAGAGCGGGGCCGTGCACGCATCGAGCGGCTGGTCCCCCACCTCGCCCAGCTGGCCCAGCATCTGCCAGACGCTCCGGGCGGCATCGGGCATCACGGGGTCGATCAGCAGGGCAAGAGCCCGGGTGAGCTGCAGGGCGTCGGCGATCACCTGCGCGGCCGCGTCCCGATCGGTCTTAACGAGCTTCCACGGGGCGTTCGACTGTATCAGGTTGTTGCCGTAGCCCGCGAGGCCCATGACCGTATCGACCGCGCTCTTGAACTCGTACTCGGTCATCGCCTCCTCGACGGCCGCCCGGGCCTCCTCGATCGCGTCCAGGACTGGCGCGCTCGCGTTCAGCGCGGGGACCCCGCCGAACTGCGTGTGGGCGAAGTGGATGGTGCGATGGACGAAGTTGCCGAGCGTGTTGACGAGCTCGTTGTTGACGCGGTCCGCGAAGGCACGCCAGGAGAAGTTCATCTCGCGCGTGTGGCTCGTGGACGCGAGGAGGTAGTACCGGAGACAGTCGGCCGGGAGACCGAGGTCGAGATAGTCCTCGTTGGTCCAGACCACGTAGCCCCGCGACTTCGAGAACTTGTGATCGTCGACCTTGAGCATGCCCGAGGCGACGACGGCGCCTGGCAGGCCATACCCGGCACCCTTCAGCAGAGCCGGCCAGAAGATGCAGTGGTGGTAGGTGATGTCCCCGCCGATGAAATGGGTGATCTCCGCCTGGTCGCACCAGTACCGACGCCAATCGGCGCCGTGGTTGTCGGCCCACTCCTCGGTGAAGGAGATATACCCGATGGGGGCGTCGACCCAGACGTAGACCACCAGGTCGTCGCGTCCCGGATACCGGACGCCCCACTCGAGGGTGCGCGTGATGCACCAGTCCCGCAGCCCGTCGCGGACCCAGCCCAGCGCGTAGTTGCGGGCGTTCGCCGTGCCCCGCAGGCGCTCGAGGTAGTTGAGCAGGAACGGCCCGAACGACGAGAGCCGGAAGAAGAAATGCTCCTGCTCACGGAGCTCGGCGGGCGTCTCGCAGACCGTGCAGACCGGTTCGCGGATCTCGCCGGGCTCGAGGTGCTTGCCGCATCCCTGGTCGCATTCGTCGCCGCGGGCCGGGGTGCCGCAGTGGGGGCAGAGCCCCTTGACATACCGATCGGGCAGGAACCGCCGGCAGCTGGGACAGTAACTCTGCTCGATCCGCTCGACGTAGACATGCCCGTTCTCCTCGAGCCGCCGGACGATCGACTGCGTCCGCCGGTGGTTCGTCTCGCCATCGGTCATGCCGAAATGGTCGAAGCTGACGCCCATCCGGCGGAACGTGTGGTCGAAGTGCTCGTGGTAGCGACGACTCAGCTCGCCCGGGGTGGACCCCTCTGCCTCGGCACTGACCACGATCGGCGTCCCGTGGTTGTCCGAGCCGCAGACGAAGAGGACCTCGTCGCCGCGGTGGCGCAGATAGCGGACGTACATGTCCGCCGGCACGTACGTGCGGAGGTGACCGAGGTGGCACGGACCGTTCGTATACGGGAGTCCACAGGTGACGAGCCGGGGCGGATCGCTCATGCAGAGCTTTTTGAGAGCGATCCGATATATAGTACGGGCGGATGCCAGCACCACGGCGGCTCGAAACACGCGGATTCGGCGGAGAGACCGCGATTCCGTCTCCTTCTCTCCTCGCTGCGTACCTGCGGGAGCGCCCCTCGATGGAGGCCGATCTGACCACCTTCCGGTTGCTGGAGTCGCTCCATCCCCAGGTGGCCGCCGGGACGGGCACCGTCGCGGCGGGCGGCGAGTTCTACGCGGGCCGGTGGCGCGAAGCGATCGGCGGAACCCGGGACGGCGTGCTGCGCGAGGCCCCGTTCCCGAACGAGGCCGCCCTCGTCATGGACGCCCGGGCGATCGCGTCCGCGGCACGGATGCCCTCTGCCACGATGCCGGTGCCGTCGTCCCTCGGACTCGCCGACCGCTACTTCGGCGATACGTCCGAGGCCGACGCCGCGATCCGCGACGTCTACGGCAGCCTGATGCGCGCGATGCGCGACGAGGGCGTCGCGGGCCACGTGCTGGTCACCGCGTCTCCGGCTCACGACGAGCTGGAGGACCTCGCCTCGCCGTTCACGTTCTTCTTCTGCCCCGACCCGGACCCCGCGGCGATCGAGGTGCTGCTGGAGCACCAGCGTCCGCTGGCGCTGCCCGGAGCCCGCGTGGCCGAACTGGGCGGCATCATCGACCAGTTCGGGACGCGGGTCGTCTACCTTCTCGACCCGACCCGGGAGGAGATCGCGACGGGCCTCGGAGTCCTCGACCCCGACCACCTCCGCCTCGGAGGGTACTGCCGGCACGAGGACTGCCACAGCTACTGGCAACGGCTCGCGGCGCAGTGATCAGGCGGTGCCGCTCAGCACCGCCTCGATGCGCGCCGCCTCGGTCCCGCCGAGCCGCGCCGCGATGGAGCGGAGCGCCTGGGCGGCCATGCGCCGGACGAACGGGTTCTCGTCCTCGAGGCGCGAAAGAAGAGGGTCCACGGCCGATGCCGATGGATCCGCCGCGAGCCCCTTCGCGGCCATGTACCGGACGTGGTCCCGTTCGTCTCCGAGCAGGGCCACGAGGGTGGGGGTGACACGGGGATCGCGGATCCCGCCGAGGGCCTCGGCCGCGCGGTAGCGGATCACCCACGACGGGTCCTCGAGCGCTTCAGTGAGGGCGGGCACCGCTGGAGCCCCGAGGCTCGAGAGCGACCGGGCGGCGGCGGCGCGCACCACCTTCTCGCCGTCCGCGAGGGCCGCGATCAGCGCGGGAACGACATCCGGACGGCCCATCTGGCCGAGGGTCAGCGCGGAGAAGGCGCGGACAGCAGGATCAGGACTGGAGTCGAGAGAATCGAGCACCGGGCCGATGGCATCATCGATGGTGGGGCTCTGAGACGACACGGGGAAGGCCTCACTCCGGCTGGTGCTGGAGGATCTCGATCTCTTTCATCGTCCTCTCGGCCAGTTCCCTCATCCGCGCCGAGATCCTGTTCGAGGCCGAGAACTCCACGGTCCGCATCGCGTTGGCGATCTCCGAGCCGAGCACGAAGATCGCGTACTTGTGCTCGAGCTTGCTCTTATGGCCCTGCTGCGGCGTGATATCGAGTGCGTTATACTGGGAGAACTGCAGTTCCGGGCTCATACTCTCGAAGTAATCCTTGATCTCCGAGAGCATCTGGTGCAGGTTGATCAGTTCTTCCTTGTGCATGCCGCCTCCTGAATCAAAATGGAGGGCTCCCGATAAATATAATCGTTGCTAGGGCAGTTTCATCAGCCGCACGGAGAGCGGCCGCTTGATCACCCCTGAGAAGTCCCGAGCGGCCACGAATTCGACACCTCGACCGACGAGACGGTCGAGGAGGCGCTGGTCGACGGCCACATCCGCGACGACGCCGGCGATCTGGTCGCTCGTGCTCTCGACCGTCCGCTCCAATTCGTCGGCCCGCACCTCCGAGATGACCGTGTAGTCGGCCGAGAGAATTCGCGCGAGAGTCCGTCCCGAGACACGCTCGAGGTGATCCCGGAGCGTGGTCGGTCCCTTCTCCTCCTGTTCGGGCTCCGGCGCCTGCTCGACCGCCGCTGCCGTTTCATCGCCGTTGAGCGGCACCCTCGTGTTCAGGGGCTGCTCTTCCTCCTCGGCGTAGTACTGCTCACGGACGTACTCGACCGGGATCTTGTTCCGGAGCGCCTTGATGATCTCCTTCCGGGACATGTCCTCGACCGACTTGCCCCGCGGAGAGTACGCGACGAAGTCGATATCGGCGATCTGGAGGAGTTCGCGGAGGATCAGTTCGCCGCCGCGGTCCCCGTCAAGGAACGCGGTCGCGGTCTTCTTGTCGGAGAGGTCGACGATCGTCTCGGGGACGTTCGTGCCCTCGACCGCGACGGCGTTCTTGATGCCGTACTTGAGGAGGTTGATGACGTCCGCCCGCCCCTCGACGATGATGATCGCGTCCGAGTCGATGACGTTCGGCCCGGCCGGAACCCTGTCCTCCCCGATGGCCTCGATCTTCTCGATCCGGATCGCCTCGCGGACCTCGTCCAGGAGTATGTAACTGTCGATCGCCCCCTCGTCGAAGTGGTCCAGCAGGAGCTCCTTCGCCCGCTCGACGATCTTTCGTCGCTTGGTGACGCGGATATCCTCGATGGATTCGACCGCGACGTGGGCGACGCACGGCCCGACGCGGTCGATGGTCTCAAGCGAGGCCGCCAGGATGGCGGTCTCGGCCCGATCGAGCGATGACGATATGTAGATGTTCCCCTTCGTCTCGCCCTTCTTACTGGTAATCTGGACGTCGATCCGACCGACTCGTCCAGTCCGTTGCAGATCTCGCAGATCGAGGTCCTCGCCGAGCAACCCTTCAGTCTGGCCGAAGATGGCCCCAACTACATCGGGCTTCTCGACCACCCCCTCCGCCTGCAAGGTAAGGTGAATGAGATACTTTGTCGTATCAGGTGAGTACACGTGAATCTACCCCCATGTTGCCCGCTGGGTACTGACCGCTTGAACATAGGTACTGTAATATATATACAGAACCGCTACTTAAATACGCACCCCGGCGCGGACATGCCCGATCGCGCGGGCCGGGTCAGGGGGCGCGCGCGGGGACGGTCGTGCGGTCGCGGCGATCCCGTCCATGTTCCGCAGATCACGGTCGTTCCTCACCGCGTCGCGGGGCTCCCGGTCCCCTTTGCAAGGTCATTTATAGCTGGCACACGAGATCCAGTGTGACAACCGTGGCGGCGCGCTTTCTGCCGCCCCGAGCCGTTCCCCACGGGAGATGTACCGTGAGAGCATTCGTGAAATACTTCCTTCTCATCGCCATCGTCGGCCTCTGTCTCTGTGCCGCCGTCGCGGCCACGCCGACACCGACCTGGGGACTCCACCAGACCGTCAGAACCCCGTCCACGGTGACGGAACCGCAGGTGACCGTCCCGCCCGTTGCCGGAATCTCCACCCACGGCTCAGCGACGCCAGTCGCGAAGATCACGAGCCAGGCACCCCGCGCGACGACATCGCCGACGGTCCGGTCCACGACGCCCTCCACCCGCGTCTCCGTCAAGGCGACCGCCACCGCGCCACCGGTACGGCCGACCACGCCCCGGCACACGGCGACGCCGACAACGAAGACCGTGACGAAGGCGCCGACCGCGGCGCCCACGGTCCCGCCGGCGGGGCCGAACCTGACGGTGCCGAGAGCCACCGGGACGGTGATGGCGGTCGCGACGAACCTCACCACCCCGCTCCCGGCGGTCTCCATAAACAACTCGGTCCCCACCCCCTGGCTGGCCGTTACCGCGTATCCCACCACCTACGACTACTTCTACCCGACCGAGGACCGGACGCCGGATATCGATCCGGGGATGACGCCGTACTCCGGCGCGACCGTGATGGAGACCCTCGAACCGACGCCGGCGTGGGAGACCCCGACTCCCATCATGGAATACCCAACGCCGACCGAGTACCCGGCACCGGTGGCGCCGAACTACACGCCGGCGGCGGAGACGTCACAGCCGTTCGAACTCCCCCCCGGCGCCTACGGGGTGGAGCAGACCCCGACCCCCTCGGAGACCATGGCACCGTTCCCGGGCGCAGAGCCCCAGGACGCCGCGGGCGCGCCGTCCATGCCGCGCTGGCTGAGCTACCTGCTCTTCGTCCTGCTCGGTATCACGGGTGTGGCCGGCGTCGCCCTCGTCGGGGCGCGTGTCGGCTCCCGATCCCCGGACGAGCGTGACGGCGCGGCCACCCCGGTCCGCGCCATGCCCCCGCGCCCGACGGAGGTTCGCCTGCTCCGCCCGCAGGCACCCGAACCCACCCCCGAGCAGCAGATCCTGCTTGACCGGATCGCGGAGATGGATCCGCGATCGATGCGCGTCGAGCGGCTCGGAGAGACCCTCCTGCGGTTCGAGCATGCCGCGCAGAGCGCCGCGCAGGACCGCGCCCCCGGACTCGGATCGGTGCTCGCCCTCGATGCCATCCCGTCGCTACGGGTACCCTCGACGGCGACGGCGTGGGCGAGGGACCACGGCTTCTCCGTTCTCGCCGTGGACGGCTCCGGTATGGCTCTCGTGATGCCCGCCCTCTCGACGGGAGGTCGCACGGTCCTCGGCGTCCTCCCCGTTGACGAGATGGTCGGCGGAGCCAGTCCGGCTCCGATGCCGATCCGTTGCGCGGAGCGAGCCCGGCGCGGTGCGCTCCGGGCAGCTGCCCCGGCGCCTGCGATCGGCCGTTAGACGGCCGATCTCGCGCCCCCGGTGTCAGAGTTCGACGCGGGTTACCACGCCGTGGATCCGGTTCGCCGGCAGTTTGTAGAACTGGACGAAGGACGGCGAGAGGCGCTTGATCAACGCGAAGACCTTCCAGACCAGGTTCGTCGAGACGATCTCGTCGAGGCCGTAGAAGATCGTCTTCTCCTCGATCTCCGCCTCCCTGAAGATGGCGCCGACATCGAGCATCTCGAGGTATCCCGACCGCACCTCGAAGAGGCGAATGCCCGGAGTCGGACTCTTCTTGAACTCCCACGAGAGCCCGAACGGATGGTCGAGGGTCCGGATCGAGATGAGGACGTTGTCCTCGTAGATGATGTTGTTCTCGAAGATGGTCAGGCCGATGTACGGCGGTACGTGCTGAAAGTCGCGCGCGAAGAAGAGGGCGGTCCCGTCGATCTTCTGCTTGGCCGCATACACCTCTCGGAACTCGTCCAGGAATCGGTCGAACGGGATCGGCATGAGGTGCAGGTAGATCCGCTTCTGGCCGAAGTAATAGAGCATGATGATCGAGAACGGAACCGCGGCGAGGACCAGGGACCAGTACGCTCCAGCGGGGAGCTTGGTCATGGTCGAGGCCAGGAAGATGATGTCGATCATCGTGATCCCGGCCGCGACGAGGGCCTTGGAGAGAGCCCCGCGCAGGTAGAAGATGCTCGTGATCAGGATCCCGGTGAGCGCCATGTCCCCGGTGACGGCGAGGCCGTACGCGGCCGCGAGGTTCGAGGAGGCCTGGAAGACCACCATCACGATGAGGACGGCGACGAGCAGAACCCAGTTGATGATATCGATATAGATCTGCGACCGGAGCTCACTCGAGGTGTAGTCGATCTTCATCAGGGGCAGGATGCGGGTCGTGATGCCCTGATAGACGATCGAGAAGATCCCGCTGATCATCGCCTGCGACGCGATCACCGTCGCCGCTATCGAGAGGAGCAGGAGGGGGATATAGAGGATCGGGGACTGGGCGTAGAACATCTCAAAGAGGAGGTTTCCCGGCTGCTGGTGCCGGAGCAGGAAGGCCCCCTGCCCGAGGTAGTTGATCACGAGCGCGACGAAGACAAAGACCCAGGCACGGCGAATCGGGGCGCGGCCGAGATGGCCCATGTCGGCATAGAGCGCCTCGCCGCCCGTTGCACAGAGGATCACCGACGAGAGGACGAAGAAGCTCGCGATCCCGTGGTTCATCAGGAACCCGATGCCGGCCAGCGGGTTGATCGCGCCGACGATGAACGGCGCCTGTACCAGCGAGACGAGGCCGGACAGGGTCAGCACGGCGAACCAGACCACCATGATCGGCCCGAACGTGAACGCTACGCGCTCGGTGCCGCGACGCTGAAACGAGAAGAGGAGGATGGCGATCACGGCCGCGATCAGGATCAGCGAACTCTGCGCCAGCCCCTCGAGGCCCGGGATCAGCTCCAGGCCCTCGACGGCCGAGAGGATGCTGATCGCCGGTGTGATGACGCCATCGCCCATGAGCAGCGAGATGCCGAGGATGGTGATGAGCGTCACGAAACTCGCGGTGCGCCCCTTTCGGAGGAGGGGGATCAGGAGCTCGCGGAGCACGATGGTGCCCCCCTCGCCCTTCTTGCTCAGGCTCATGGCGAGCCATGCATACTGGCCGGTGATGATGAGGATGAGCGTCCAGATGATCAGGGAGAGGACGCCGAGGACGTTCTGCTCGGTTGGCGGGGTGGTGAGGAAGATCACCGCCAGGGTGTAGATCGGGCTCGTCCCGATGTCCCCGAAGACCAGCCCCATCGAGTTGACGACACTCCTGACGTTCACCTCGTGGCCGTCCTCTTTCGACGGTTTCCATCGCGGAACCCGGCGCGCCGCGGACAGAGAATCGTCGTCTCCCCGTCTCATATTCTCCATAATCTATGCCCGATCGGGCTATTAATACCCGGCAGTAGGACGGCAGTTATCCCCGCGGCATCTTCCCCTCGCAGAGGCGGCGCACCACGGGCGTGGGGAGCGCATGCCCGGACCGACAGATAGCCATCTCATTATTTTTTGGAGATTTATGGGCCGCATGGACATGAAATGGCGCTTCACCCATCCATATTCTTCGAATTACCCAATAAGATTTGAGAAGGTTTTTAAAGAAAGAGTGCAGATTTTTGAGAGGTATCTTACTGCTGTATCATGCGTAATGAACCATTACGAGTAGGTGAATTCATGAGATTTACAAAGCATCTGGCACTGTTCTTCATGCTCTCACTCGCAGTCGTTGGACTCGCGAGTGCGGCGGGCGTGGGAACATTCACCATCGAGCAGAATCAGTCTGCCGGTGTTGGCCAGATCGGCATTGCCACCCTGTACGTGGACAACACATGGGTCCCCCCGGCGGACGACATGTGGCTCTACGTAGGGTGGGACCCTGCCGTTCTGGGCTACGTCAGCACTGACTTCAAGGTCGGGAACTCCGTTTCGGCAACGCTGAACGGCACGAACTCGCTCTTCCTGCAGCTGGCGGACTTTACGAACAACTACCCGAACGGCAAGGTCGCCCTCGCGGACATCTACTTCCGGGGCATTGCCGAGGGTACGTCGCCCGTGACGATCACGATCGACCACGTCCGCTCGCACGATGCGTCCGGCGCGCTCGACCCCTCGCTCAGCCCCTTCGGTGACCTGACGGCCTCGGCCATCGCAACCCCGGGCACCCTCACGGTCGGCCAGGGCGGCGCGGTCACGACGGCGCCGACGGTCGTCCCGACGGCCAACGTCACGACGGTCGTGCCAACGCTCGTGCCGACGGGCAACGAGACGGGCCTGCCGACGCCGACGGTCACGGGTGTGATCCCCACGGCGCCGCAGCCCAACGTGACCCCGACGGGCAACCTCACGGTCGTTCCGACGATCGTGCCGACGGTCGCGCCGACGGGCGTGCCCTCGGGCAACCCCAAGCAGATCCCGGCCGCCGGGAGCACGGTCTTCATCGGCGAGTATGGGCTTGACCTCACGCCGATCGGCATCGCCGACGGCACCACGCTCGGCTGGTTCCAGGCGGGCTCCGAGGTGGCGACCAGTTCGCCCGACGACACCCTGATCGTCTCGAGCGCGGCCAACTTCAACGTCGTCGCCGGGACCCGCGAGGGTGCCTGGTACAACCTGAACAACAACCGCGCGCTCGCGATCAACGTCAAGGACCCGTCCCTGGCGATGCGGGTCTGGGACGTGCAGTCCAACAAGGACGTCACGGGCAGGACCGTGACCAAGGGCCGGCTGCTCTCGTTCCGGATCGACTCGAACCTCGACGCCGTCTTCGCCCAGCGCGGCATGGCCGCCGAGGTGACGATCGTGGTCAAGGACCCGGCGGGCAACGTGTACAACGCGCTCATCGACGACACGGGTGTGCAGAACAGCCTCATCGTCCCGGTGACGGCCTCCTCGATGCTCGTTGCGGGCCAGGGCACCAGCGGTGCCATGTGGGACACGAGCAACCCGAACTACAAGACCGGCGAATATCAGGTCTGGGCCCACACCAACCTGAACGGGATGAAGGACAACTACAAGGACCCGTCGGGCGCTGACTACACCGGTAAGACCATCACGGCGCAGCACACCGTGAGCATCGGCCAGGACCAGCTCACGCTCGAGGCCAACACCGATGTCGCGGTCGTGCGCAACAACGACTTCGCGGTGACCATCACCGGCCGGTCGGCGACGCCGTACAACCTGTGGATTGCCGGCACCGGCGACATGGGCGGCGCGGGCAACATGCCGCCGATGATCAAGGCGGGCCAGAGCGGCGTCAACCTCGGCGCGGCGGCTGCGGCGAACTACTCGTTCGACAGCACGGGCCGGACCATCGCCGACGACGTCCCGGTCGCACCGGCCAACACGACAGCCAACCCGTGGTATGCGGTCGTCACGACCGACGACAACGGCCGGCGGACGGTCGGGTTCTCGACGGACGCGAACACCGCTGACAAGACGTACAGGATCCGCATCCAGTGGACCGACGAGAACGGCAACTTCAAGTATGACACCGTGGACGTCGAGATCGTCAAGGGCGCGGTCACCATCCAGACGAGCGGCAACGAGTCGTTCTACCTGGGCGAGGAGATCACGCTCTCGGGCGAGAACACCGACTCCGAGACGACCCACCTGTTCGTGACGGGTCCGAACCTGCCCTCGGGCGGTGCGAACCTGGCGGATCTCGTTGCGGTCACCAACGGTGACGCGGCCACGTTCACCACGACCAGCGTCAACGCTGACAACACGTGGGAGTACAAGTGGAACACGGCGAACCTGAACGTCGACGTCGGGTCGTACACGATCTACGCCGTCGGCACGCCGAACAACCGTGACAACCTGCGGTCGGCCAAGTATGCGACGGCCTCGCTGATCGTGCGCAAGCCGTTCGTGACGGCCAACATCTCCGCGGCGGTCGTTGCCAAGGGCGACGAACTCGAGATCACGGGCACGGCCGAGGGCAAGCCGTCGAACCTGGCGGTCTGGCTGTTCGGCACGAACCTGTATCAGGCCGACTCGGTCACGGTCAAGGACGACAGCACGTATTCGTACACCATCTCGCGCGGCACGACGCAGAACCTGGCCACGGGCCAGTACTTCGCGGTCGTCCAGCACCCGATGTACAACGGTCTGTTCGACGTTGCCGAGGTCGCTGAGGGCGGTGTCACGCGGGTCTACGACATTTCGGGCAACTTCTTCATCGCGGCCGGTCCGGGTCGCCTGCAGGGCTCCGACGCGGCCAACGCGCTGGTGAACCTGATCAACGGCCCGAACATCGACGACACCTACACCAAGTTGACCTTCGCGGTCGAAGAGGCCCGGCTCACCATCGCCGATATCGGCGACAGGGGCGTGGGTGACACGTTCGACGTCACGGGCACGACCAACCTCGCACCCGACAACGACCTGCTGGTGACGATCACGTCGAGTTCGTTCGAGCCGACGGACAAGTCGCAGGCCGGCGGGTTCAGCGGCATCTCGGGCTCGACCAAGGTCATCAAGGGCACGGACGGCAACACGTTCAACTTCACGGTTGACACGGCGCAGTTCCAGCCCGACACCTACGACGTGACCGTCGAGTCGGTCCAGGCGGCGGCGAGCGCGACGTCGACCTTCGTGGTCGGCGAGGGCCAGGGCAACGTCACGCCCACCGAGACCACGGTCGCCCCGACGAACAACGTCACGGCGAACGTGACCACGGCCAACGGCACGACGGCCGGCACGGCGACCACGGCGGGTAACGACACGGCCACGGCCACCCCGACCCCGACACCCGGGTTCGGTGCGGTCGTCGCTCTCGTTGGGCTCGGCGCGGTCGCGGTCCTCGTCCTCCGCAGAGAGTAACCCCAACCACCCCTCTTTTTCGCGTTGTTTCTCCAGCCATCCCGCGCTCGAGAGAGCGCAGCGCGGATTGCATGCCGGGAGAGAGCAACGATCGCCAGACCGATCGAAATCCATAAATTTGCTCTGGGTTTATATCATCAGGACAGCTGATCTCCGCCGGCCTCTCTCCTGACGCCGATCACAATTCATTACGAAAGGGTAGAACTGCATGAAACTGAACGTCTTTCTTCTCGCAATGGTCGTTATCGCCTGTACTGGTGCCATCGCCGCCGGAACAGAGCACGCGGACGCCACGGTGAAGATTGCTCCGATCGGCGACTCGATCACCCGTGGTGGTCTCGATTCGAACTCACCGTATCCGAGCTACCGGTATTACCTCTGGAACATGCTCCGCAACGGCGGCTACGACGTGGACTTCGTCGGCTCGACGACCGAGCCGAACTTCCAGCAGTTCATGTTCGACCAGGACCATGACGGATACTCTGCCTATACCACTCAGATGCTGGCGGACGACATGGACCGGATCCTCGTGAGCAATACGCCCGACGTCGTCCTCCTCTACATCGGGACGAACGACGTGCTGCACCCGGTGGCGATGAAGGACCGCATCGGTAACGTCGGCCGCATCGTGACCTCGCTTCGCGAGAAGAACCCGAACGTGCGGATCCTGCTCGCCCTGATCTCGCCCACCGGCGACGAGTTCCGAAATACCAACAACGGGCTCTACGACTATAACGAGGAGCTGGTCGGCTACGCCCAGCGCACGACCACGGTCGCCTCCCCGATCGTGATCGTGGACATGAACACGGCATGGTCCGCGGCGCAGTTCGATCAGGAGGACGGCGTCCACCCGAACACGGATGGCGAGATCCAGCTGGCCCAGCGCTGGGCGAACGCGCTCATCTCGACCGGTATCATCACTCCGGCCGTCCAGACCCCCGTGACGCCCGCGCCGACCCCGACGCCGACGGTCTTCGTCCCCACGGCACCCCCGATCCAGACGCCCACGCCCGCGCCGACCGTGGTCGTCACCGCGGCGCCGATCCAGGCCCCCGTCACGCTCGCGCCGGCGGCGTCGCCAACACGCTCGATCTTCGGCGCGAAGCGCTACGCGCTCCGCCCCGGCCTGACCGGTCCCGGCCTGACCACCTCCCGGTCGCAGGTCACGACCGGGTCCCAGCGACCCGGCGGCTCGCAGGACGAGGTCACGAGCAACCCGCTCGTACCACCGACGCGGCAGTTCCAGCGGTGGTACCCGGCCCAGCGCTGGGCGATGGGCATCCGCTGACCGGCCCCGTCCCCCTTTTTACTTCAGCCCGACGACGGCCCGGTGCAGGACATCGAGCGTGCTCCGCAGGGCCCGTCCGCCGTCGCGCAGGTGATGGTAGACCTCCCGGCGCCGGAGGGCCTCCATCGCATCGGTCCCGCGAAAGACCGCCGCGAGACCCTCGATGTAGGCGTCCTCCATGCGGTGAAGGATATCCCGGCCCGTGTGAATACAGTCCCGCACGCGCTGCTCGTCGGTCGTCATGACACTGACTCCCTCGACGATGGTACGGGTGCCCTCGAGCAGCAGCCCGCCCATCTGCCGGATCGCATCGTCGGGAGCGACGCCGAAGGCGTGCATCTCCCGTGCCGTCTCGGCAGAGAAGTTCACGATGTAGTCCATCTGCCGTGAGAGGCTGTAGAGGTCCGCGCGGTCGAACGGCGTGGAGAAGGCATCGACCATCGTCTCCTCGAGATGGTAGCGCATGCCGTCCAGGTCACGCTCGATCCCGAGGATCTCCTCCAGGCTTCCCGTGCAGTCCGTGTCGAGCCAGGCGACGAAGGCCTCGACGCCCGCGAGCGATTGCGCCGCCTGGTCGTTGAGCATCTGCAGGAAGTCGTGCTCGATCGGAAAGATCCGGTCGAGAAGCCGCCGGGGCGTGCCCCGGTCCCGTGGATTTTCTGTATCAGTCATGGTCGTTCACATCCCGAGAAGCGGTCCCACGAGGAGGATGACGATCGCGGCTAGGGCGGCCGTGGCGGGTATCGTGGTCACCATCGCGATCACGACCTCGTTCGCCGCCCGCCAGTTCAGCCGCTGGGGGTTCTCGGCCACGCCCACCCCGATCACCGAGGTCGTGATGATATGTGACGAGGAGACCGGTGCGCCTGCGATGGTCGAGATGGCGATCGTCACCCCGGACGAGACCTGCGACGAGAGCGAGTGGACCGGCGCGACGCTGAAGATGCGGTGGCCGAGGGTGTTCATGACCCGCCACCCCCCTCCGAGGGTCCCGAGCCCGAGGAGGAGCGCCGCGCCCGCCCGGGCCCAGAGGGGGACCTCGAGCGTGGCCGTCTCTCCCGAGGCCAGAAGGACCAGCGCCACGACCCCGAGCAGTTTCTGCGAATCGTTGGCCCCGTTGAAGAAGGCCATGCCGAGAGCCGCCGCCCAGTTCGAGGCGACGATCCGGCGCCGGGCAATGCGGCGGCGGGCGTTTCGCAGCAGCACGGCCAGACCCCGCTGCACCGCGTACCCCCCCGCGAGGCCGATCGCCACCGAGGCGACGAGAACGATGATGACCTTGACGACGCCGTCGAGTTCTGGCACCGGACTCGTGAGTTCCGCCAACCCCCAGTTGACGGACCGGAGCCCCGTCCCGGCCACGGCGGCCCCGACAAGACCCCCGATGAGCGCGTGGGTCGAGGACGAGGGAAGTCCCCTCCACCAGGTGGCGATGTTCCAGGCGCTCGCGCTCGCGAGCGCGACGAGGAGCACGACGAGGGTCTGGGCCGGCTCGGTCACCTCGATCAGCCCCGAGAGGGTGAACGCGACCGCGCTGCCCCCCAGGATGGCGCCCAGCACGTTCATCGAGGCGACGAGCACGATCCCCTGACGGGGGGTGGCCGAACGCGAGGCGATGAGCGTCGCGGCGATGGCAGCGGCGTCCTGGAACCCGTTGGTGAATGTGAACGCGAATGCGATCAGCAGGGCGGCGACTGCAACGAGTTCCATGATCCCTTCCGCCCTGATTGGCTGAGGGGAGATAAATAGACATCCTCGTGCCATTGCTCGAGCCCTCGCCGGGGGCTCGCGGGACTTCGGGAAACGAGCGCAACGTTTATCGTTAGCCACTACCTGCAGCTTGAGTATGCCTTGCCGGTCCTGCATCCACCCCCGACGATCGTTCGTACTCGCGCTGGCCTTCGTCTGCCTCTGCGCCATCGTGTACGGGGCCGGCGCGGTGAACCTCGGCGCGGGTACGTACCAGGTCGATCCGGTGACCGAGGCGGTATCGATACCCATCGTCCTCGACTCGGCACCGGGCGGGCTCTCGGGCTACCGGGTCTCTGTGAGCCTGACCAATCCCTCGGTCGCCACGATCGCCTCCGTGGCCTTTCCCGAATGGGCCTCCCTGAAGTCCGTGTCGCAGCTCCCCGCGAGCCAGGTCACCATGCAGAGCGTCGACCTGTCGCAGATGGTCCCCCTGGGCGGCACGCGGATCACTCTCGCCACCCTGACGGTCCGGGGCACGGCGACGGGAACCACCGGCATCACGATCGTCGCCGACCCGACAATCGGTGTCCAGGGCCGAAACGGGGAGATGTATCCGGTCACCGTGACCCCCGGCACCCTCACCGTCGGCGGTGGGCTGGCGGCCCCGGTCCAGACGGCGGTGCCGACGACGGCGCCGACGGTCTCCGTCCCGTCGCCGGCCCCGACGACGACCGTCCCCATGGTGGTACCGACCGCGGGGAAACCGACGACTGTGGCCCCGAGCACGGTCATGCCGACGGCCACCGGGACGCCATTGGGCGGCGTGGTCCCATCGGTGCCGACATCGTTACCGGCCACGGACCCGACGCCGGCGCCGACACTCCTGGTCCCGGTGACCGTGCCGGCGGGCTCGCCACCGGCGCAGGGCCCCGACCCCAGGGATGCCACCGCTCCCCCCTCCTCCTATCCGACCTCCTCCCCGGTCCGCATCGTGACCGCCATCCCGGTCGTGACCTCGATACCGGCCATCGTCGCTCCTGTGAACCCGGAGGGGACGCCCCCCCCGACCGTGGTGGCGCCAGTTGCTGTCGGGCCGGCGTTCGGCATCGGAAAACGGTACGCGATCGGCGACCCCGGGTCGTACATCGGCACCCGGTTCGGCTCCGGCGGGACCACGACCGGGACGGGGACGCGCGTGGTGACGACGACCGAACCGACGTTGAAGCCCGGGAGCCGGGCGTACGGCATCACGCCCCCGGCGGGCAGGTTCATACGGTGGTACCCCGAGGCGCGGTGGAAGGCGGGTATCAGGTGACGGCCCCTATCGTCGCCTCTCCTCCGTGGGGGAGTCGTTACCTGCTCCCGCATTACCTTCCATCAGTGAACGGTTCACGCGCCGACCATCGTGGATCGGACGGCCGATACTGAGAGAGCCTTATCTAATCGCAGGCCAGTCTCCATTCGTTCAGAAATATTCCGCACTGTGATAAAGCAGAAATGCAGCTCGCAGATCGATCTTTGTGTATGATCTCTCGCTCTTCGCGGATCTATTCGGACCAAAAAGTGAGGAGGGCTGGTTTCGATAGCGAGTTCGGGACGGCGTTGGACGGATCGAGTACGTGATGGTTTTACAGGGCCAGAAAGGATGATCGTGAGAAGAATAGGGCTTTGAACCCTCTCATCGGAAGCCTCAGGCGAGATGTAGCGAAAAGAGTTCAAGTCTCTATAAAATGGAGGGCCAGAACCCCCGACCACAAAACCCAGGGACGCCGGCAGGGCAGCTCCGTCCCCGGCCAGCGTTGGTCAAATCCCAATGAGGTTCCGGGCGGCTCAGTTGAGCGCCGGCACCGCGTCCGCCCAGGTCTCGATGGCCGCGAGGATCGCGTCGGCCTCGTACCCGGAAACCGTGACTGCCGAGCGGGTGATCGCGACGTTGTACAGCTCGCCGTTCGCGTCGTGACACTTGATCGTGGCCGAGAACGTGTCGTCATCGAGGACATGTACACCGGTCGCGCCGATCGCGGTGTTGATCGCCGTCGCGGCCGGGACCGCCGTGACCACGCCGTTGTACGCGGCGACCGTCGGGCACTTGACCGCCGTGGTGCCGATGGTCTCGGCCTCGAGGTCCTCGTACACGAACCGGGCCGTGTACGACTCCTTGGTCTTCTCCGTGCCGTCGTGCGAAACGCCGCCGACCTCGTAGTCGGTGCAGCCGAACGGGTTGGTCGTCAGGATGTCGTCGACGACCTCGGTGAAGGCCGCGAGCGTCGGGATCTCCGTGGGCAGGGTCCGCACCGCGGACTTGACCACCGAGCGTGGGGTGAAGTTTGCCATGTTTGTTGCTCCTAGCGCCTTGCGCTGATTCTGTATAATTCGTTGTGCCAGGAAAATCCGTCGGCGATGAGCGCAGTGGGCTGCCCCCGCTGCCGAAAAGACTCCCGGCTCGCTCCCGCTCCGCTGCTCGCCGTGACGGGGGAGGGTTAACGGCACCCTCCCCGCTTCGCACCCCTCCCCCGGTTGCGCCTTCGGCGCAGCGAGATAAGTCCGCCCTGATGGGCGGGGACGGGACGGAGCCCGGCCAGCGAGCCGGGCGAGGTCGCGCCAGAGGCGCGGGCGAGGTCGGCGAGCGGTCGCCTCTCGACAGGACACCGCACCGGCCCGCGAGACTCGGCGAGCGGGACGGCGGCGCGATCGAGCGAAGCGAGACGGCGCCGAACGTGGCGCAAGCGGTCCGCAGCAGCGGTCCGCGCCGCGCGAAACCCCGACCGGCGACCCACGGCAGAAGACAGGCGCGCGGTCGCGAACGAGCGTTCCCGAAAACGCGAGGAGCGACGCCGCGCCGTCCCGGCCCCGACGCGCGGGGACGGGGGCGGGTGGCGGGCGTCCGGTGCGGCGACGCGAGCGCGGGAGAACGGCGCGGAGCGAGGCGGCGCGGCATCCCTCGGTGCGATGGCGGCGGGTGGCGCGGGCCCGGAGCGCTCGCGACGACCGTGGGGCGGGCGGTCCGCGCGCCTGGAAAAGGGGGGGTTCAGTCCTCGTCCGGCCACATGATGGTAAGGACGGGCTCGGCCCCGTCGCCGGGCCCCATCACGGCCTTGAGCGTGACCAGGCGCGAGACCCCGCCGATCAGCGCGTAGATCTGGAACGTGATGATCGCGCCGGCGCGCGGCCCGGTCCTGATCGCATAGTGCAGCATCCAGAGCACGTCCCAGAGCCGGCCCTCGATTGACTGCCCGGGCGTGTCGTCGGGCTCGACCACGCCGACCCAGGCGGCCCGCGTGAGGGCGACCGGTACACGGTAGCCCATCTCGGCCGCGGTCGCGGT
>Ga0255345_1000097_pt1 | contig 148344 bp, 125 predicted proteins | sample wastewater_treat_6_FD_192415 | JGI IMG/M metagenome (GOLD analysis project Ga0255345, IMG submission 192415) | Wastewater microbial communities from Lulu Island WWTP, Vancouver, Canada - plant20 | ecosystem: Engineered > WWTP > Wastewater > Unclassified | place: Canada: Vancouver, British...
ATGTCTTCCCCAACACCGTACCCCTCAAATACACCCTCTATTCCCCATACCCCCCCCTCATAACTACCCGATAATTCTATACCCCCTCCTGACTTCTTACACTCTATCCTCTTACCTCGCTTCTCCAGCAGAAGTTTTTGAGGCATAATGTGCCAGCCCGTAGAACTTGCCTCAAGATCTATGTTCATATCGATATCGGATAAATTGGCATTTCCACTTCCTCTAAGGCCAAATTCTGCATTCAAGTCCTTCGGTAAACCAAGAAGACCACTAGTCTTCAAAATCACTGAAGGCGCTATGATTACAGGAGAATCAGTTAGGCTCGAAAACTGGAGAGACTCTATGGTCAGGCTTCCTTCATTAATCACATTATTATCCATAGAAGCGTTGGAGCTCTTTGCAATCTCTCGCACTTCAGCGCGCACTGGCCCAATTGAGAGTTCAAAATGTGGAACGCTTTCTGCTTTTCCTGAAACGAAATTCTCCAGTATCTTTTTTATGATGTATTCATCATTGGGCAAATAAAGAGAAATCTGGACATCATCTACCGTGATATCCCTCACGGCTTCATTGTTATGACCTGAAAATAAAGCCCAAATGCTTATCCTGATTGATAGTTTTTTGATTCGCAGCGGCGGTTGTTCTTCATAATTTGATCTTTCTGAGGAAGGATAGAACTCCGAATAAGATGAAGGCTTGTTACCATTATGTTCTGCAGCATCTGAACGAATAAGCGCAATGCCATGCATGGAAAATCGGTTTAGAGACTCTATGTCTAAATTGTCATATTTCAGGATTAGGCCAGTGGCATCGACAACTGCCGACTGTAGCCTATCCAAAGCCTTAATGGCCAGCATCTGCACTTCGCGCTGCACTAGATCGGCAATCACGATGCTGCCCCAGATGGCGAGTGCAAGAGAAAATATGACGATTACTATTACGGATTTTTTCGTCCTCATTCAATGCGAACCCTGAATGACAAAATCTAAAGTCGCCTATATACTAGCATAATATGCCTACATATAACACAGACGAGCTCAAAAATCGTTTCATTGTCATCGAAGGAATCGATGGCGCCGGAACAACGACCCAGGTTCGCTTACTGGGAGAAACCCTCATTGCTAGAGGATTTTCCTGTATGGTTACGGCAGAACCCACCATGAATCATATTGGCCAACTGATACGCACCATCCTCTCTGGTGAAGATATGGTTGTTCCCACCACAGTTGCGCATCTGTTCGCTGCGGATCGAAATGAGCATCTATATGGTAAAAATGGCATCATGGAAAGTCTCAAGAGCGGTTCACTGGTTATCTCAGATAGATATGTTCTATCTAGTCTCGCTTATCAAGGAACAACATGCGGACATAGATTGCCTTGGTTATTGAATAGCGCTTTTCCAGCCCCTGGCTTGACGCTCCTATTTGAAGTAGATCCGGAAATCTGTATCTCTCGCATTCGTTCTCGATTAAAGAAAGAAATCTATGAGACGCTCGAATTCCAAAGAAGAGTGCAGACAATGTATGAGAGTATGGCTTATCGTCTTTCCAATAAAGGTTGGCGCATAGAGCGCATCGATGGTAGTAAAGATATCGAATCGGTACAGCGGCAAATAGAATCTATCGTTTTTGCCTTTCTTGGCTTTGAGTGCTGAATCTAGTTCTCAATTGCCTTGAATAATAGATTTGGCATATTTTCATTATTTCCGAAAAAGGATTATAGAATTAGCATAGCATCACCATAGCTGAAAAAGCGGTAATTTTTTTCTATGGCCAGACGATAGCACTCCAAGATCTTTTCTCTTCCTGCAAAAGCAGACACCAACATGAGCAGGGTAGATTTTGGAGTATGAAAATTGGTAAAAAGGCTATCGACCACATGGAATTCATAACCTGGATAGATAAAAATCCTGGTAGAAAAATTCCCATGCTTGACTTTTCCACCATACCAGGCTGATTCCAAAGCCCGCATAGAAGTAGTTCCTACTGCTAGTACTTTTCTTCCTTCGCTTAAAGCTAGATTTATTTTATCTGCAGCTTCGAGCGAGATATCGAACCATTCTTCATGCATTTGGTGATCTTCGACATTATCAGCTCTTACGGGTTGAAAAGTGCCCAATCCGATATGGAGGGTAAGGTATTCGATTTCTATCCCTTTACGAGAAAGCTCGTCAAGTAGTTGGGGCGTAAAATGTAATCCAGCCGTAGGGCTTGCGGCAGAACCAGTATGTTTTGCATAGACAGTCTGATATCGCAGTTCATCATCGCTTGTATCTTCTCGTTTTATGTAAGGAGGCAGAGGAACATGTCCATAGAGATCAAAATATTCATCGCCCACGATAAAAGAAAATTCAATTGTTTTTTCATGTCCCCTATCCTCGATAATTGAACCTCTCAGCTGCCCTGGAAACATATACGAACGGCCAATCTTCTGCTGTTTCGATTTATTGCATATGGCTCGCCATAGTCGCGAGACGGTTGATATCGGCTTACAAGCTTTTACAAGGTCGCCTTGGCTTTCATGATCGGATGATGAGTCGCCAAGGCTTGTTGGGTCATCCTGTTTCCATGGGGAGAGAAAGACAAACTCTACAATTGTCCCTGTCTGTTCACATGTTCCGTATAGTCTGGCTTTTCGCACTTTCGAGTCGTTAAACACCATCAGAGTACCTGGTTCAATAAAGGAAACTATGTCTTCCACCATGGAATCAATGGTGTTTCCGGTTTTGCGATCCAAAACCAAAAGGCGCGATCTACCGCGCTGCTCGGTGGGATATTGTGCGATTAAATGCTCCGGCAGATCAAAATCGAAACTGTCCGTTTTCATTAGGTCTTTCTATTCCGAGATGCCGGTAAGCTGTTTGAGTTGCAACTCTTCCTCTAGGCGTGCGGGCTAGCATACCTATCTGAATTAAATAGGGTTCGTAATAATCTTCAAGGCTCTCAATGCTCTCGCTAACAGAGACAGCGAGAGTTTCAGCACCTACAGGACCGCCTCCATACTTCAAGATTATTGTCTTAAGAATTTCTCGATCAAGACGTTCGAGGCCAAGATAATCCACCTCGAGTCTTTCAAGCCCATCTAGAGTGATATCTCTCGTGATAATACCTTCCCCTCGTACCTGGGCAAAATCCCGCATGCGCCGCAGCAATCTGTTGGCGATGCGCGGTGTCCCTCTACTAGTTCCTGAAAGCAGTTCAATAGCATCTTCATTGATTTTTATATCGAGAATATTCGAAGAACGGCGGATAACACTTGCCAATTCTTGAGGAGAATAATAGTCAAAACGCAGAGATATTCCAAAACGGCTTGAAAGTGGAGCCGATACCATGCCTGCCTTGGTCGTCGCTCCTACAAGAGTGAATTGTGGAATAGGAATCCTGACTGTGCGAGCCGCAGGGCCTTGTCCGATAATCCAGTCGAGCTCAAAATCTTCCATAGCTATGTAGAGCATCTCCTCAATTGATGGCTTGAGCCTATGGATTTCATCGATGAACAGAACACCGCCAGGTCTAAGACTAGTCAAAATGCCAGCCAGATCTTTTGGCTTCTCAATAGCAGGCGCGCTTGTAGGTTTGAAATCAACACCCATTTCCGATGCTACTACAAGAGCGAGAGTCGTCTTGCCAAGGCCGGGAGGTCCCATTAAAAATAAATGATCGAGGGCTTCACCTCTATCACGTGCAGCCTTGATAAAAATGAGCAGATTGTCTTTAATCCTCTGTTGACCCTGAAATTCAGCGAGGTAACGCGGCCGCAAAGAGGCTTCCTTGTCATCTTCAGCCGGATTATAGAGGGGATTCATTGGACTGCATGAAGATGCGTTATCTATTGTTGAAGGACTCATGCTCCAGCTCCAGCGGACAGCTCAAGAAGCGCCCTTTTGAACAATTCTTTTTCCGCTTCAGGACTATCTTCTAAAGATGAAGCCAGCTGAGCTGTTACGCGCTCGACTTCTTTTCGTTCAAAGCCCATCTCAACCAGAGCGCGAACCACATCCCTAAAGCGTCCTTGGGAACCGGAAATAACGGCAGAAGCCTCCTCTTGAGTGATCAACTTTCCTTTTAGTGCGAGCATCATTTTTTGGGCTGTCTTTGGACCGATGCCCGGTATTTTTTGCAGAGAAGCTAGATCACCACTATCTAACATGGTGACTAGGGAGCGCGGCGCTATACCCTGCAAAATCTTGAAGGCCTGGCGAGGACCAATCCCTTCAACTTTTTGCAGATCTAGAAATAGCTTGCGTTCCAATGCCGAAAAAAAACCATATAAGCGCATTGCGTCTTCGTAGTGATGTAACCATGTAAAAAGCTCTATTTCTTCTCCTGTGTGATTGTAAAAGGACGGATCCCGGATTGGAACTAATATTTCCCATTCCAGGGCACCGGTTGATATGTGAAGGGCTTCATCCTCGTGGCCGCTAAATACACCCTTTATTCTGTTAAACATGTTAGAGAGTATAGCCTGCAGGACCAATGGAATGCAATGTACAAATAGCCGCGGCAAGAGCATCCGAAGCATGATCGGGGGTAGGTATCTGAGACATACCTAAGAGGATCTTGACCATCTCCTGAACCTGGCTTTTACTAGCTCTCGAAGAGCCTGTCACCGCTTTTTTGATAGCATTTGGACTATATTCCTTTAGGGCTATGCCTGTCTTTTCGAAAGCAAGTCTAATAACGCCTCGAGCTTCTGCCACGGGAAAAGCCGAGGAGACATTTCTAAAAAAATAAAGCTCCTCGATACCACCAATATCGGGAGCGTATTGTCCAAGAAGTTTCCTAATCTCTTCAAATATATAAGTCAGTCTCTTACCAATAGGTTCGTCCGATTCCGTTTCAATACAACCATAAGTTACCAGAGAGAGTCTTCCTTCCAGAGTTCTGACAAGGCCATACCCAACAGCTGCTATGCCAGGATCGATTCCAATAGCTACTAGAGAACTTCGAGAATCCAAAGCACCGATCATTCCTCGAGCTCGGGCATCTCGATGTTGTGATAGACGCTTTGTACATCTTCATTTTCTTCCAGTTTGTCGATGAGCTTTTGTATTTTCTGGGCTGTCTCCAGATCGACAGTTATATAAGAGTCGGGCAGCATTGATATTTCTGCTCCCAGTGTTTCGAAGCCTTTGTCGTTCATAACATTTAATACATCCTCAAAAGATGAGGGATCAGTATATACTGAAATGGTCCCATCCTCGCTGACCACATCATCTGCTCCTGCCTCGAGGGCAGCTTCCATTATCTGATCCTCGGTATACTTTTCGCTATCATAAGTCAGGATGCCCTTGCGCTTAAAAAGGTATGCGACCGATCCGGTAGTTCCTAAATTGGCACCCGATCTCGTGATTATATTTCGTATTTCTGCAGCTGCTCGATTCTTATTATCGGTCAAAACTTCGATTAGCATTGCCCCGCCGCCCTGGGTATAAGCTTCGTAGAATAGCTCTTCATAGATAGAACCTTCAAGTTCGCCGGTACCCTTTTTTATGGCTCGATCGATATTGTCTTTAGGCATGTTCGCAGCCCTAGCTTTTAGTACTGCTGTACGAAGGCGGGGATTACCTTCGATATCGCCTCCACCCATGCGAGCCGCAATCGAAATCTCCTTGATCAGCTTTGTAAAAAGCTGCCCCCTCTTAGCATCAAGTGCTCCCTTCTTATGCTTAATACTCGCCCATTTGCTATGTCCAGACATGAAAACTCCTTTGGCTTTGAGAAACCAAATAACGATATCATGTTGCACAAATTGGTGTCAATTGACAAAAAAAGGTAGCAAAACACAGGCTATGTCAATTTCCAGAAACTAAGCAGTGAGAATTCATTGAGACCAGCGAACTTGATCTTATTCTTTTAGATGGATCCAGGTTTTCCCAAAACCTCCATCTTCTGGCCTGGCAAAATAGTAATCTGCAACTGAAATCTGCTTCTTCAACCACTCATGAATACCCCTAGAGAGAATACCTTCTCCGGTTCCATGAATTATGGAAAAACTGCTAACACCAGCGAGACTTGCAGCATCGATCTGGTGCTCTAACAAATCTAGAGCCTCTGAAAGTCTCATGCCACGTACATCGAGTTCGGCTACTGGTGCATTCCTTCCCATGGAATCAGAAGCGAGTTCAATCTGATAGTCAGGCTTTGCGGCTTTATCGAATCTATCCATCGTTTTGGGAAGACTAAGAGATTCGACTTCAATTGGGACTCGAAGAGAACCTATTTGTACAAGTGCATTCTTTTTATCAAGCTTTCGAAGGAAAACAGCTTCTCTATTGTGGAATATTACGGTATCTCCGAATTTCATTTTTTCGATGTCTATTCCTATATTGCCTTGCATTTCAGGTTTTAGCGAGCGTTCAATTCTATTGGTTTCTTGTGCAAAACTCTCAAGCGTCTCGCTTTGTCGATGAATTTCGTCTGAGATTTCTTTCAAGAATTCTCGTCCTGCGGATGTATCCCCATCTTTCTTGCCATTTTCTCTCAACTCTCGCACAATATTTTCGAAAATCCTTCTAGATTCATTAATAAAATGTTTGAGCTCAGCAATTCCCTGTCTTCTGAGTTCCAGTTCTCTTCGCCGAATTCTGAGATTCTCAAGGTCGACCTTGCGGCGTAACTCAAGTACTTTCCCTAGTTGCTTTTTCTTTTCCAGTTCAAGCTTCTCTAGCTCTCTCTGTTTTTCTCCCAAAGAATGAATAATCATAGAATAATCTGATCGCTCATCTTCGAGATAGCTCTTGGCTATATCGACAATTTCCATTGGCAAGCCAATCTGGCCAGCAATTTCGAGAGCCCTGCTTTCTCCCGGAACGCCCATTATCATCTTGTACGTCGGGCTAAGACTCTCTGCATCGAATTCCATAGAGGCATTCAGGCAGCCAGGTTTAGTATATCCATAATTCTTAAGGACTCCATGATGGGTGCTGACTATTGCGAAACATTGCAATCGGTATAAATAATCCAGCAGAGCCATTGCTATTGCACAACCTTCTTCAGGATCCGTTCCCGCTCCCAATTCATCCAGCAATACAAGGCTACGATCGGTAGCTGAAGATATTATCTCAGAAATAACTTTCATATGTCCTGAAAATGTAGATAATGACTGGTCGATGGATTGTTCGTCGCCTATATCTGCGAGAATTGTATCAAAAACTGCAAATGCTGAAGTTGATAATGCTGGTATGCCGGCACCATACTGATTCAAAAGCGCAAGAAGGCCAATCGTTTTTAGAGAGACTGTCTTTCCTCCTGTGTTAGGACCAGTGATTATGAGAATTCTTGAATCATCTGGAATATCCACATCTATGGGAACGACCTTTTTCCCAAGTAAGGGGTGTTTGGCTTGATAAAGATGTATACCATGTTCAAGATGACCTGCTATAGCAAGACCCTCTCTCTTGACCTGAATAGCCCGCGCAAAGCGAGCATCCGCGGCAGCCAAGAATCCTCTTGCTCGCATTAGGATAGGCAAAAAATGCCTGAGTGCAGCGGTTGTTTCTCTAAGAATAACCCTTATCTCTTCATTGAGTTTAGACTCAAGCTCAAGAAGCTTATTATTTCGTTCAACAAGTTCAATAGGCTCTATAAAGATTGTTTGACCTGTCGAAGAAAATTCGTGTACGATTCCCTTTATTCTTCCCTTGAAATTAGCTTTGATTGCTATTACGACTCGATTATCGCGTTCGGTAGCTATGTTCGATTGCAAAGCATCTTGAAGCGAAGGATCAGAGAGATATCGATTGATTATGTGCAAATTTTCGGCCTGGGTTCTTTGAATTGCCAGATTTAGAGCCTTTAGCCGGGGCAAATCCTTTATTTCACCATCTTCGGTAATGACTGCAAATATCATCTGTGTAACTTGGCTCAAGGCAGGGGCCGAATACACAATATTCTCAATTCCCCACTCTGCCCAAGATTCGTCATTTATGGAATCTTCTTGCCGGATCTCGCCATCCATGGAGTTTTCTGCGCTAACTTCTTTTGATTCTTCAATAAAAGAGTCAAGAATTCGCCGCAGAAAAGAAAAAAGCTGATGATAAGATTTTACCCAGAGCCCAATAGCGAAAAGCTCCTCAGCTTCGAGAACCGTGCCTTCTTTGGCTGCTTTTATTATGGGATTCTCGATGTTTGGAAAGGGAAACGAAGGAATCTCTTTTTCGTTGAGTCCTTCAACAAGCAGCGACAAGTCCTTCTTAAGTCTCTTTACTGAATTTTCCTGAGAACAGGGCAAGGTACTATTCAAGAGCGCCCGTCCTTCGTGAGAAAAACAGTATTCTTCCAAGCGATCACGCAGTCGATAAAAGTCTAGGAGCGCAAGGCTATGCTGATTAGTCACCATTCTTCATCCTCGAATTTATATGTAGCAGACCTGAGTGGCTTCCTGGACTCGTTTGTCTTTGTATTTCTTGTTTCTTCTAATTCCGCACGCATTCTGAGATAGCTCTCATAACGGTCATGATGTATGATCCCTTCTTGTACGGCTTGTTTCACAAAGCAGTGCAACTCATATCTATGTGTACAGGAAGCACCAAACTCACAGAGCCCCAGAAATGGAACCATATCAGGAAAATAGAATCCAAGATCATCCGGTTCGATATTTCGTATCGCAAGCCTGCGAATACCCGGAGTATCGATTATGTCAATATCGCCGTTTGACGAAGAAACCATGGCTGAGAGGGTTGTAGTGTGCTTTCCTCTCTTATGTTTGTCCGAGATCTCGGCTATTCGCTGATCTGCTCCCGGAATTAGACAATTTATGATGCTCGATTTTCCAGTACCGGATTGCCCTATAAAGACCGAAGTTTTTCCAAGGAGGCTCGTCCGAAGTTCATCGATTCCTATAGAATCCCGAACACTGCTCTTGACCACTCCATAGCCGAGTTTCTGGAATGCAGCGAGACGAGATTCGATAGAAACATCCAGACCTAAGTCGATCTTGTTGCAAACTATTAGAAAAGGCAGACCACAATATTCAGCCATCACACCCACCCTATCGATAAATCGAGGTCTAAAAGGAGGTGCTCTTGTACTGGCTATGCATACAACAAGGTCGATATTAGCTGCTAAAACCTGTTTTGTTTCCCCTTTTTCGTTATAGCGACTTAATTCACTTTTCCTCTCAAAAATGGATTCTATGACTCCATTCTGTTTCGATATGGGGATTACCGATACATGGTCGCCAGCAACAGGACTTTTGTAGCCTTGGAATGATGAATCGGTTATTTTGCCTTTGAGGGAGCATGTCAAAATATTCCCATCACTGCATCTGACTTTTGCATTTCGATTGCTAAACGAGACAACAACTCCTAAAACCGTGGATTCCTTACTATTGCCATTCATAGAAGCTGTGGTTTGGAACAATTGAATCTTTCTGACCATGCAATTAAAGAAGGGTTGGCACCTTGATCCCCGGTGAGATAGAATCTTGGCTTTACGAATTGGCCTTCACTATGCTCTTTATCAGGAATGAGCTTTTGGAGAGAGCAAATCACTTTCCCCCTCGGATCCAGACATTTGACATTGAAAGCTTGTAGTTCATTCAATTGATTAGTAATAGAATCTTCGAGAAGGATAAATTGGCTGCTGGCCAATACAATTCGATCTGTTCCTTCCTTGAGCGCATAATTGATATAAGGAGCTACCATTGTCTGTGCGGAAAGCTTAGATGCAAAAGGAAGACGTTGTTCCGCATATTCGATCAGATCTTGAGCAGGAATTCTGATAACTTCACAATCAGGAGCATCTCTAGCTATCAAATAATCAAGGAAAGAATCCTCGGTAGTACGAGAGGTGGCAAGTAACGCTATTCGATGAGTCTGCGATTCATTCGCTGCCTCTGCGATAGGAGGTATGGCGCCAATTATTTGTAATGTTCTATGAGCTGCCTGAAGCTCCTTTAGTCCTATTTGAACAGCCGTCATACATGAAAGTATGAGGACTTCGGGATCAATCCTTGCCCGAATTCTCCTAAATCGTTCAAAGAGTATATCGCGGATCATCTCAGGTGACTTTGTTCCATACGGGAAGCCTGCATCATCAGCCACATAATCTATTTCTAAGAAGGGAAACTCCCGATTCACAGCCTGGACGAAAGGCAATCCCCCTATGCCTGAATCAAATACGCAGATGCGCACCGTTCATTTCTCCTTAGATATCTATTCACCAAACAGGGCATTGAATCTTCTCTTTGCGTCATCATCCTGCTTTGAATCTGCGGTTTCCCCTTTTTCGAGATATTTCTCAGAGACCATAAAAAATTCACAATGATTTCGTTTTTCTTTATCTTGCACAAGCTCCTCTATTGTTTCTCGGCAGTCCCAATGAGCACCTGGTGTATAAAAACGACACATCAGGCACGCGTGCAGGTCTTTTCCGCATATATCACAGGTATCATTGAATCCTGGCCTATAATCATAGGCTAAATAAGAACCGCATTTATAGCACATATCAAAAATTCTACATTGTAAGCGAAATGCTGACAAGCGCTTGAAATCAATAGGAATAGCTGCAGCCTCTTATATCTACTTTTGGGCTTTGGTTTTTTAGTCTTGAGAATCCTCGCAGGATCATATAGGCTATAATCATGTTCAAGGTTTCTGCTTGCTCAATAGAAGACTGTAGCTTGCCTGCTTTCTCACTAGAAAACCTGTGCTATTATCACTTGCAGGACTATCCTGAGCGCATGAAGAAGGCCATGCAGGAGCTGCAAAGCAAAAACATTCTTCTTAATAGGGTCTTCGATAATGCATTTCTTATGGGTCTCGATTTTTCTCGCTATCGTTTCGTTGGTTGCTCTTTTAGAAACGCAAGGATTCAGCATTCACTGTTTACAGGAGCTTCATTCCATTTATGTTTCTTTGATAGTTCTAGCTTCTTCTCTTGTGACCTTTCTGGCGCCGATGTAGATTTTTGTTCCTTTGGGAAATGTTCTTTTATGGACTGTAGCTTTGAAAATTCCGAACTCATCCAATCATGCTTCAATGGCTCTGTCATAGTGGATTGTACATTTGCGGGTTCGAATTTGTATAACTCTCGATTCATAATGTGCGACATGAATACTGTCAATATTGACAATTGCGATTTCAAGAGAGCCTTTTATATTCCTTCTAAAGAGCAAAATGTCAGCTTCTCAAGATCGAATATTGCTGAGGCTGTCCGAGATCTGGAGCATCTCTATCTATGAAGATTTACCATCATTATTCGGTCTATGGCTTTTCGAATATATACACAATTGTAAATGAATCTTTAAAGAAGGCTATAATAGTAGATCCTTCAGAGATCACTCCGACTATGATCGAAAGAATCGAGCAAAACGAGCTCGATCTCTGCGGCATACTCGTCACCCATGACCATATTCATCATGTGAATGGATTATCTACTATCATGAAGATCTATAGTCCGACTATTTATGCTTCTGATGCAAAATTGCTTGGATTTCAGTGCAGGAAACTGAGGGACGGAGATGCATTTAGCGAAGCAGGCTTTGATATAACCGCAATAGCGGTGCCCGGCCATTCTCAGGATTCAATTGTATTTCTCATGGAAGGGTATTTTCTTTTTACCGGCGATGTGCTCCATGCGGGCGTTATTGGAAAAACAAATAGTGTTTTCAATACCAATGCGCTTATTGCCCGCATTAAGCAAAAACTATTTTGTCTTCCGGAAAGCACCCTTATTTTTCCCGGTCATGGTCCGCCAAGCACCATTGGTACGGAAAAAAGCGCTAATATATCTTTCCAGGAGGGCTTCGCCGAGCGCATTCGACCAAACTATGACTTTTTTGTATAGGTAATAGCCGAAAGCCTAAAGTTGTGCAGAGATCGAAATCCTTCTGGTCCAATTGCCTCTAACCATGACAATGTGATTCCCCAGCGGATTTATAAGCAGCTCTTGAGCTTTTTCATTAGGGAGATTTATCAAAGCTTGCGTTCTGCATAAGCCTTCGTCGCGCGGACTTGCTATGATTCGAGCCGGAGAATACCAGAGTTTATCAAGATACTTCCCCCCTATTCTGAAAAGTGTCACTTCTTCCTTGGGCAGGATTCCTGATATTGCAACCCCAAGCCCTGATTCGAAATGGCTGCGCAGCGCATATCTGGATAGAATTGAGCGAGGCGCCGTGCAGTGCGCTATCAGCATTTCGGCTGAGTCTTCTCCTTTCTTTGCAATGATATGAGATGGATTGGCCATCCATCCAATCTGTCCTGTCAAAGAACGTATCCAGCTTAAGCCTATGATCGATGGAATATCGCCTTCGCAACCTGCATCGATTCCCTCATCAGCAAGCTGGGACAGAGCAAGACATCCTGTGCTCCGGTCTTTGAGAATGAGATCGAAACAGCGCAGAGTAAGTGAGGAAAGTCTATATTTATCTACAAGAATCCTTAAGGCCTGCAATATCTGTATTGACTTTAGAATATCATCATTGCTCGATTCAGCATAGAATTCGGCCTTTTCCTGAAAATCCTCGATTACTGGAACTCCACAGGATCTGGAGCGTATCTCTTCGATGTTCCGCACAAGTTCTTCTAAAGGAATCTCGACAAGCCTTACACCCCATGAGTTCATAGCTGCATGCAAATCCTGACTCGAGGCGATGAGCCAGTCCGAAGGTCTACCTATTACACCGATTTGGCAGCTTCGCATTGTAATTCTGCTCTTACAGACGGCAATTATGTCCTCTAGCTCTTCAGCGTCGAATGCTCCTGAAGAATCGGCTTGAAGAATCAACCCTTTCCCACCCTCTTGTTTAACTTTTGCAAGAATCTCGAGACAAGCGGGCAGAGAGTTATGCGATGGATGAGCCAATAACACTATGGGCATTCTGAGATCGAGCATTCTTTCTCTAGAAATCAAGCTCATGGCTTCAGACTCAGTTCCACCTGTCAGTACGAGCATGAAAAGCGGCAGCTCAGAGTTTCTTGGATGAATCATATTAGATTCAAGCGTGTGTAATTCGCCTCCGAATCTCTGAAGTTTATCCTCGAAAACACTAAGCAACTGCTTTTTCTGAGGCTCGTCATGCAAAATCGATGAAATCACTGCATACTGGAAAATAGCCATACCAAAACCTCATAAATCGAGTTCTTCTAGACATTCAACGAGAAATCGATTGAGTATATCAAAATTGTCCGGTCTAAGGGCAACAAAATCTCCATTTCTTACTATTTCGCTATTCCATCGCTTGAGGGCAGAAGGTATGCACTCCTCAACGTCTATTCCAAAGAGAGATTTAATTCTTTTTAGATCTATTCCTCGCGATGTCCGGAAACCCATCATTAGAAACTCGAACAGAGCGGTTTTTTTATCGATTATCTCTATATCTTTAGGAATCTCCATTGGGGCTTCGATATATGCGCTTATGTCTCTTGTCTCTGTGATTCTGATAATAGTGCCCAATTCCTGGCTTTCTTCACACATGGGGTATTGGATCGTGCTCACTCCTCCACTTCCTACTCCAAGATAGGGCTCCATATTCCAATATACGGCATTATGCCTGCATTCATGACCGGGTTTCGCATAATTCGAAACCTCATATCGATGAAATCCCTGGCCTTCTAAATATAAATCGACCTTATCACGCTCTTCGGCTAATTCATCAGAATCGGGCATAATTAATTTTCCAGAAGAGACTTGGCTTTCAATCAATGTCCCTTTCTCCAGTGTTAAGTCATATATAGAAAGGTGTGAAACTCGGCCTATGAGGTATTCAAGTGAGTTCATAATGGAACTGTGGCCTTGCCGCCCTTTGTCTGTCTTATTGGGAATACCCATCAGTAGATCCACAGATAACTCAAATGGATACTCGCAAAGGAGTTCTATGGCTTGCACCGCCTCATCTATAGAACCTACTCGTCGCAAAATAGGCCATTCTTCTTCTGAGAGAGTCTGAATTCCAAGGGAGATACGATTCACTCCAGTTCCGGCGAGCATGTCGAGCAAGGCCTTATCAAGACTATCGGGATTAGCTTCGATGGTCCACTCGCAATCTGTATCCACAAATTGTTCAAGGTCGTCTATGAGTATTTTGAGTGCTCGTCTATCAATAACCGATGGCGTTCCCCCACCCAGGTATATTGTCGAAAAAGGCCCTGCTCCAAACAGTTTCGACCAATTCTGAATATTCATAAGCGTTGCTTGCACATAGGAGATTTCATATTCGATTGTAGAGAAAGTTGGATCTTTGATCAGAGGCACAGAGAAAAAATCACAATAAGAACATCGATCCGCACAGAATGGAATATGCACATATAGCGAGCGTATCTTGAATGGATCGATAATTGGAAATATTCCTCTCTCATGCCCAAAAACCTGTGAAGTCCATGCTTTCATTGCACCTTTCCAATTCGAGCTAATGGCCATATCTTCAAGACTACTCTGCCCTTAATTAGCGATGGTGGAACAATTCGGTCGCCTGTCATGAAGTTTTTATCGCTCTGAGAGTCCGTAGCAAGCCTATATACAGGCTGTGACTTGGAAATATCCTTATCGTGTTGGATACTCTGAATTCTCATTACTGTCGGAAGACCGAAGCCTTTGCCAAATTCGGCTGCCAGAAGTGAATATTTCTGCAGAGTCATAAATCTCAATGCTGAATCCTCGATCATCGTCATAGTGGGAACGATCGATTCGGAGCCGTCTTCAACAAGAACGACATCGCCTTTTTGAGGGATGCCAGCCAAACTGATGAGCATTTTATCCGAAAAAGACAGACAAGGTAAAACTATGACTATGTCGCCATCTCTGAGCGTTGGCTTCATAAGCTCCCCGCGAACTTTCCAGGTCTGAAACACAAAGGTCCTCAAGACAATGCACAGAACGATAAAAAGAGCGATATATAGGAGTATTCTGTTTCGAGTCCTTTTCCGCTGTATTCTTTCTGCATATCGTATGGAGCGTTTAGCGAACATACATAATCACTCTCAATGGATACTGCCAATTCTACTGAGGGGAAAGTAAATAAACAGAGCATGGCCTAGCACTTTTTTTTCAGCGACTGGTCCAAAATACCGTGCATCGCGTGAATTGTCTCTATTGTCACCCATAGGAAAGAGCCGCGAATCCGCAATATACCATCCATTTTCATAGCGCTGTGCAAGTTGTGCGTTTCGGTAGTCAGAGGGATTCGCATCTCGCAGAGTGGTCACACGAACCATGTCATACTGGAAAGCGTCCTTATTTGCATGCTGCACATTTGGCATCCCTACTCGAGAAGGGAGAGAAAGGCCAAGTTCTGTATAGGCTGAGGCTACGCCGACATTGTCTATCTCTGGATATTCGCTTGATTCAACTAATCGTTGCATCTTTGCAGGTAATCCAAGACCATCCATCAACATCCGCTCATCAAAGAACACCGATGATCCCCTAGGCCTTATGAATACTTCACCATTCCTTACGCGAAGCGTATCTCCCCCAACCCCTATGGCTCTCTTTATGAGATAGTGCACTCGCGGCTCGCCGGTTGGCTCTCTGTCTATGTCGACCAAGGTAAATGTAACCATATAAAGCAATTGATGAAAAATCGTATAGATCGGGCCGCGCGAGAGATATGTAGGATTTTCAAAGACAATGACGTTTCCTCGTTTAGGTGTGGAGACTCCTGGGGTTTTTAAGACACCAGGCAAAAGTTCGGGGCCATAGGAGAGTTTGTCTACAAAAATCATATCTCCTACTAGAAGCGTTTTTTCCATCGATCCCGATGGTATTCGGTAATTTTGGAAAAAGTATTGGTTTATGACAAGCACAACACAAGCAGCCCAAAGGATGGCATATATCCAGTCCAAAATGGGATGGCGTTTTTGCTGTTTCATCTTAGCGCGGAGAGATCTCTTTTTCCTTCTTGTGAGCAGGTCTTCAGAAAACACAACGAGCTTATCGAGAATGTCCATATTCTTCATCCCGATTTCAAGCTATCATGAGCATATATCGTTGACAAGACGGTGCCCATCGGCTAGGCTGCTTTTATAATGAAAGAGAGCGAAAAAATCACCGATCAAGATATTGAAAAGGCTAAAGTAACCTTAAAGCCGATCTTTGGCATTCGGCCACGTATATACATACCAATTCTCTTTGCGGTGCTGATCTTTATCATTCTCTTTTTCCTTTTAGTCAACCCAGGACTTGTTAACCCTGGCGCCAAGATAAGCTTCAAAGGTAATCCAGATGTAGCAGCCCTTTACGCTGAAAACACATATATTGGAAATACATCTGATGGGATAAGGCTTAGGCCAGGCTCATACCAAATCGAAATCCGGAAGCGTGGCTTCGAGCCTAAGACTATCGCTGTTAAGGTACCGAACCGTATATTTGCCACTCTTATACTGCCCCCCAGAGTCACAATACAATATGAATTGAAATCGGAATCGCTGGAATCCATACTAATCCCATCTTTTAAGGAATTTGCATCTTGGTCCCTTTCCGGTAGACCTAGCGCTATTTATCAGTTGCCAATGGTTCTGTCCGAAGCTTCGAAGGATCTCGCTGCTTTTCCAGTAGCGGATACAGTGCCAATAGCAGAGCCTTTACTTGCGGCAGGCTTGAGCATAACTCAGAATACCTCTTCAATCCGCGATCTGATATATGCCAGCTTTTCGCTTGGTGCGCCCGGAGCAAGTCCTTTGGGATTTATTTCTATGGCCCGCAGTGCTATAGCGTTGCTTGCAAACTCAAAGAGCTATGTAGGAGCATTTTCGGAAATTGCCCCTGAAAGAACGGATGATGCCATTAGAAATGCTCTATCGGCATTAGAAAAAGAAACTTCGCTTTTTGAGACTTCTCTGTATAATCCCGTCGGCGTACAGATCATCGGCTCTCATTCTTTTATCATTTTCAATGAAGGATATCTGAAAGGGCTTACCAGCACACCCGGTGGCACCGGAATACCATATATTGCTCTTGTTCCCAAATTTGGCCTGGCAAGCACAGAAGTGACACAGCGACAATATGCAAGGTTCTTGAAGGAGAATCCTGAATGGGCGCCCGAAAACCGCGCAACTCTGATTGAAAAAGGACTTGTCGACAACTACTACCTTGCAGACATCGATATATCGAGCCCAAGCGATAAGCCAATCACCGGTGTCTCCTGGTATGCTGCTAATGCCTATTGTGAATGGCTTTGCGGATATGCACCAGGTGGTTATGAAGTAAGGCTTCCAACAGAAGCTATGTGGGAAATGGCCGCAAGCCAAGCTTACCGAAACATAAAGAACCTTGGGGTTTTCAACAATCGTTCTTCAAATGGGCCGCTTTCGGTTGCTTCATACGGCCGCGATGCATCTGGCTTCTCAGATCTCTTCGGAAATGTTTGGGAATGGACTTCTGATAGCTTTAGGCCTTATGTATGGATAACGGAAGACTCGCCTGCATTCAAAATGCTAGCCAATGCAGGGAATTCAAAGACAGTAAAAGGAGGCTCATGGGCTAATAGTGCAGATCAAATCTCTATTGAATCACGTGGCCCTATGCCTGCGGATCATTCTTCTGAATTTCTAGGGTTTAGGCCTGCTCTGATAAGAAAATGAAAACGCAAGATTCCATAAAGATAATAGCCGTTAATCGCCGCGCGCGCTTTGATTACGAAATTGAAGAGAGACTTGAGTGCGGTATCGCGCTCTATGGTTCCGAGGTAAAGTCAATCAAAGAAGGAAGGGTGAGTTTCAGCGATGCCTTTGCGGAGATAAAGGGACGGGAAGTCTGGCTTAATAATTTGCATATTGCAGATTATCCTCATTCTTCCATTTTCCGTCACGATCCGGACAGGGCTAAAAAATTGCTTCTACATCGTCAGGAGATCAAGCGACTTGAGCGAAGAGTCCGAGAAAAAGGCTTTACGCTGATACCATTGAGCATTTATCTCAAACACGGGTTAATTAAGCTCGAACTAGGTCTCTGCCGCGGTAAAAAAGCATACGACAAGCGGGCTGAAATAAAGGCTCGTGATTTAGATCGCGAAATAAGGCGAGAATTCAAAGTAAAAGATTGGTAAGTTCGATGCGTATAACAGGCGGCGAATATTCGGGAAGAATCGTCAAGGTGCCTGAGGGAGACTTGAGAATAAGGCCTTCGATGGATAGGATGCGCCAGTCTGTATTCGATGTCCTTGGCGACCTGCTGGGTTATTCATTTCTCGATCTTTTCGCAGGTTCGGGAATACTTGGGCTCGAAGCTGCATCGCGCGGAGCTAGTCCTGTTGTGTGCGTAGAAAAAGATAGGAAAAAATTCCCGGTATTATTACAAAACGCAGCCATGGCTAAGCCCGCTGTTTTCTGCAAGGCCATGCCGGCAGAGACCTTTATTATGCGCAATAAACAAGCATTCGACATCATCTTTCTCGATCCACCATTCGACTATAGATTCAAACTCCAACTGTTAGAACGACTCGATAGATCTTCTTCTATTCATGATGGAAGCCTGGTTCTAATCCACTTTCCTCGCGAAGACAATCTGCCGCAGGAAATCTCGGGACTAAGATGCTATGATATGAGGATCTTTGGCCGTTCTATCGTGCATTTCTATCGAAGAATATGATATTTTATTTATTAAGAAACAACTGAAAATATTGCATTGATATGAACTAAAAGGTATAATAAAAACCGAAAAAGAGTAAAAGAATGACGGAAAGACTTAGGTAATAAATAGTTAGGCCACAAGGAGCCATATTTAAAAATACTTTCCGCCAAGAGGTAAAAAGCCATGAGTGATATGCCATCTTTGCCCTACAATGATGATTTTTTCGAAATTCCTAATGAAATCCAATTAGAGAACACAGAGGTTGCGGAGATCTCTAAAAAGGGCTATCAGCTCCTAAAGGAAAATCGTTTCGATGAAGCGGTTGAATGCTTTGTTCAAATTCTTGAAAAAGATAAAGAAAATAACTATGCCCTTGTCGGTTTGGGAGATGCCGCTCGAAAGCAAGAGCGCTTCAAAGAGGCCGCAGACTATTATAGACGTTGCTTGGTTTTTCATCCAGGTAATAGCTATGCATTATTCGGGCTTGCGGACTGCTACAAGGCTCTCAACCAATTCCAAAAGGCCATTGAAATATGGGAACAATACCTTCTCCATGACAACACGAATATCACCGTATTGACACGCGTTGCTGATGCATATCGCAAGGTTCGCGACTTCCGGAAATCCAAATCAATTTATCATCGCGTTCTCGAACTCAATCCAGATAATCATTATGCCCTTATAGGCCTTGGGCACCTGCACTATGATTTCAAGGAGTACAAAGATGCGCTCTCATACTGGCAGCGCATGGTCGAATTGGAAGGCGATAACGTTGACATTCGAGTTTTGACTGCGATTGGTAATTGTTATCGCAAGCTTAAGCATTTCGACAAAGGTATCCCGATTTTCGAAAAAGCCCTGCAAAAAGAGCCGGATAACTTCTACGCTCTTTTTGGCATAGCGGATTGCTATAGAGGAGTCGGCAAACAAAATATGTCACTGCTCTATTGGAACAAGATCCTGGAAAGAGATCCAAAGAACAAAGTTATCCTGACCCGAGCCGGGGATGCATATCGGAATATGGGTGATTTTGAAAAAGCCACAGAATACTACCAAAATGCCCTCAATATCGAGTTCGACATTTATGCAGTACTAGGTCTAGCGGTGATTGCTCGACAGCAAGGCAAGTATGATGAAGCTATTGCCAGCCTGCGCTCGCTCTTGCAGAACGACCCAAAGAACTATCGTATCTATGTCGAGCTAGCTCAGACCTATCTCTTGAACAATCAGCGCCAAATGGCAATCGAAATACTCACCGAATTCCAGCAGATGGGTATAAAAAACCCGGTTATTCAGGATGCTTTGTTCAAACTTACAGCCAAGACATGAATTACGATTCCGCTGATAGACTGAGTGTAGTCTATCCGAGCGGCCTATCTCAGGAAGAACTGGCTGCTATCTTATCTGAAGAGCCTCTTTATAGAGCAAAACAAGCATTTGCATGGTTTTCTAGAGGAGTGTCATCTTTCGAAAAAATGACAAATCTCCCAGTGGCTCTAAGAGAAAGATTGGCTCAAAATTTTGGTGGTAGTGTCCGCTCATCGGTAGTTCAGAATGAGTTTTCTGATAAAGACGGCTCTCTTAAGCTACAGATAAGACTCCGCGATGGAGCCTCTGTAGAGTGTGTGCTTCTTGAAGATATCGAAGGAAGAAAGACAGCCTGCCTTTCCAGCCAAGTTGGCTGTGCCATGGGATGCGCATTCTGCAAGACCGGCACATTGGGATTTCTTCGAAATCTCGGACCTGACGAAATCGTGGAACAATTTCATCATCTTCGGGAGCGCCGTGGATTTATATCGAATGTCGTATTTATGGGCATGGGAGAGCCGCTTCTCAATCTCGAAAATGTTAGAAAAAGTATTTCTATTCTATCGCACCCAGCGGGCATCGGATTGTCGATGAGAAAAATAACCATATCAACGAGTGGTATTGTTCCTGCAATTTTGGACCTTGCAAAGAATGGCCCTAATGTGCGTCTGGCTGTATCTCTAACATCCGCTAACCCTGACCTTAGAACAGAGCTCATGCCTGTCAATCGGAAATGGCCTCTCGATGATCTCAAATCGGCGCTTCTCGAATATCAGCAAAACACTAATGCACGTATTACATTTGAAGTCGTTCTCCTCGGAGGCCTGAATGTGGGAGAAAAAGATGCAATCGAGCTTGTAAATTGGATTACCCCGATCAAATCTCAGGTAAATCTAATTGCCTGGAATCCTATAGATGGAATGCCTTTCAAAACACCCAGTGTTCGTCAGATCGAAGAATTTTCTCGGATCCTTTCGGATAATGGAATTGTGACAGTTCGACGTATGAGCCGTGGCCGCGGCGTAATGGCAGCTTGTGGACAGCTAGGGGATACTCTTTCTATTTGCAATCTTGCGCTCGAGCCGAGCAATACGATGATCAAGAGAGGCAATGACTGAAAGCTGGGCGGCCATTTCCTTATCCTTTCTTTTGATTGTGCCTGAGTTTACTGAATTGCAAGCCAAATCATGAGCTTTCTGAGCCCAAACTAGAGCAGTCTTTTCATCCTTGAATGTATGTTCGAAGAGTTTTGCTTTAGCCACACAACCATATAGGAATTCGCTATCCATAGAAAGCACTAGCTCTGAGAATAAATCCAAGTCCTTGTCTTTCCTCGCTAGCTTTGCGAGATATCGTTGTACTTCTCTTATTATTTCCCTCGATAAATCATGTTCTTTATTGTTCCTATAGATCATCAGGAGTAGCGATTTAGCCTCCTCCAGTCTTCCTAGCTTACAGATTCGATTGGCTAAACTTAACGGATCCACTGAATCCTCGATAACAGCCCTGTATGGATCGCGATACAATGATTCGATATGTAGAAAGAGCCTGGCTAGTGAAACCACATCCATAATATTATGCTGCCACACCAGTTCCATGAGCGCCTTTTGGTTCTCACTTAGAAAATCGCTTTTTACATAATCGAGCCAGACTCTTGGAATTTCAGATCCTGGAATATCAAATTCCCTTGTGCTTTTAAGAACGAATTTTTCCATAGAGGCAAGAGAACAAGAATCGAGAATCTTGCCCCAGAATCGTCGGCAGTCGTGAAGAACATCGACATGCATTCTGATCGGCATAACAATCCCATTTAGTATGCACCGCGACCTGAGAAGCGGAATATCGAATGTAGCTCCATTATAGCTTGCAATCCAGTCTCCAGCCGAAAGCTGCGAAATCACCATTGAAAGAAAATCGCGCTCTCCCGGATAATCTTCCAGAAATACCTGGTTGAGAACTAGATTCCTTCCTTCAAAGCGAGCGGTTGTCGAAAGAAAGGCATAAGTTCCTGCACCGCCAGAGAGTCCCGTAGTCTCAAGGTCGAAAAAAATCACTCTATCGGCAGGAATTCGAAATGCCGAGCCTTGAGAATCGATGTCTCCTTCAGTCTCAGAAGTCTGCTCAGAAAACCTCTCAGAAGGCCGTGCTGATCGAATAATGCCTGAATAAAAGAAAGGAGGAACGATGAATATAGGCCCTTGAATCTCTCTTATCCATACATAAGGCAAGATATTCCGCCAATTATCCGGCATTTTTCTTGGTCTTGGAGCTGAGTTTCCTTTATTATTCTTTTCGTTGCTTTTAATCAATGCAAGGCGTTCTTTAAGATTCACTTACTGAGCTCCTTGTTGCCTGCCCTTTGGCCGACTTTGCTCGATATATTTCAGCTGGAGATGATTCAAATAGTTCAAGAGCACGAGAGCAAATCTAATAGCCTTAGGGATGCTGCTTTATTATCTGGATTTGCATTTTCTACACCTATACAGGAAGGACAGCCAACAAGGCACGTACAACTGGCAATCCTTTCGATTGTAGAACCAATAATCCCACTCATGTTCGAGCAAAGCGCCTCCGCAATTCCTGTGCCACCGGGATACATATCATATAGATAGAGAACGGGACTCTCATAAAATGGGTCTCTTGCACGAGAGGCAACTCCGATATCGCGGACATCGCAGAGAATTTTGGCTGGGGCGAGCTGGCGCATCAAATTAGCAACACCATATAATAAAGAATTAGCAGATTCTTGCCCGAACTGGCTTAAAAATTGAGCACTCTGGCTCTGAGGATAGATGACCATCATAAGAGAACGAGTCTGCATTTCTTCCGGCTCTTGCCATATCTCTCCATATCCAATATTTTCATGCGTGTTAAATCGCAATTTCTTATACTTTTCAACCTGGCTTCGCACAAGAATATCTCCAAGTATAAGGCGAAACTGGCTATACGATTCAACCGAATCCTCAGTAAGCAATGCGATATCGCGCTTTACAATCGAATCAGTCCAATAATCAGCATCGCTTGCCTCGACAAGACAAATGCGCTTCTCGAAATCAAGCTTCTTTACCTGGTATTGACTGCCCAGGTGCATATATATTGCTTTTTCAAAGAGCAACTCTTTTGCACTTGGCCGATCCATTTCCCCAATAACATCATGATGCCCATTGCTTATGTCTACTATAACGACATTCTCCGTCGTAGCGGAACGAAGGGATATTTTTTCCCCTGGATAACCTTCCGCGGACCAGAAGAATCTGCCTTCAGTATGCCTGACTATACCTTCTTCCTCCAGACATTCGAGCGCTTCCATAGTCAGTTCGGCAGCTCTTCGATTAGAATTATCGGGAGAAAATGCCTCATATTCAGAAAAGGGTAGCTCAAAAGCAGCACACTTGAGATGATCGGTGAATATATAAGGATTATATGTATCGATATGAGCTTGTTCCGCTCCCCTTGAAAGAAAATATTCCGGATGAGCTACAAAATACTGATCTAGGGGTGAAGAAGAAGCCACATAAATAGCTAGAGATATGCCCGAAGTTCGACCTGCCCTACCTGCTTGTTGCCAAAATGAAGCGATGCTTCCAGGATAACCAGTTATTACTGCGGCATCGAGCCCACCTATATCGATGCCAAGCTCCAGAGCGTTTGTCGAGACAACTCCATGAACAGTTCCATTTCTCAAGCCCCTTTCTATTTCCCTGCGTTCCGATGGGAGCAAACCCGATCGATAGGGTTTAACCACAATGCCATAGTTGCGGTTAAATGGATTTTCAAGTTTCTGATTTAGATAATGAGCAAGCAGTTCTACTTGAAGGCGTGATCTGGAAAAGAGGATCGTCCGCACACCCTTTTGTAATAGCCATAGCATTGCCGATTCAGCTTCGAGAGCATTCGAACGCCTTAAGCCCTGCACTTCGTCCACAATAGGGGGATTGATGCAGACTAGGATTTTTTCTCCGCTTCCCGCTCCGTTATCTTCGATCATCTCAACTTTCCGCTCTAGATAATGCTCAGCTAATTCCTGTGGATTTCCGATTGTCGCCGATGAAAAGATGAAAGTCGGGGAAGATCCATAGAATTTCGCAATTCGAAGTAATCGTCTTATGACCGAAGCGACATGGCTTCCAAAGACACCTCGATAGGCATGAAGCTCATCCATAACGATGAACTTCAGATTAGAAAAGAATTTGACCCATTTTGTATGGTTAGGTAGTATGCCAGCATGAAGCATATCTGGGTTGGAAATGATTATACGTCCATCTGTTCTTGCTCTAGAGCGAATATCCGACGGAGTATCCCCATCGTAGGTATTGACAGGGAAACCGATACTTCCGGCAAGCATTACTTCATTGAGTCCGCTCTGCTGGTCTTGAGCGAGCGCCTTTGTAGGGAAAAGATAAAGTGCTCTGGCTTTTGGCATCTCAAGAAGAGTCTGGAGTATGGGCAAATTGTAACAGAGCGTCTTTCCGGAGGCTGTCGGTGTTACTATAACTACATCGTGTCCACTACGAACTAAATCATAGGACTTTCGTTGATGTGTGTAGAGACTATCTATACCTCTTCTATGGAGCGCTTCGCTTAGTATAGGAGATAAATCTTCTGGAAATGGCATGCAATCGGCACTTTTTGGCGGCAGTATGGATGACCAAGCAATCTCATTCCTTTCTGCCAGCCACGATAAGAATTCACTATAAATTGCATTTGCGGATTCAGAATTCATAAGTTATACTGTAATCATCAAAATAAAAAAGGTAAATCGGCAGCTGACAAGAAAGGAGCATATATGGCAGAAATTCTTTCTATCGTGCTAGGGGGCGGCAAGGGAACTCGTCTATTTCCCCTCACAAAGGAGAGAGCTAAGCCTGCGGTTCCATTTGGAGGGAAATACCGAATTGTCGATATACCCTTATCCAACTGCATCAATTCGGATTTTAGGAAGATCTATATTCTCACTCAATTCAACTCCGCATCCCTTCATCTTCATATTTATCGTTCCTACAATTTTGACCGCTTCTCAAAGGGTTTTGTTGAGATTCTGGCTGCTGAGCAGACTCATTTGCATTCTGGATGGTATGAAGGAACTGCTGATGCGGTTAGAAAGAACCTTATTCACTTCCGGCCTCACCAGCCGACTCACTATCTAATCGTCTCGGGTGATCAGCTTTACCGTATGGATTTAGGAGAGATGTTCAAACAACATGTCGAGTCCGGCAGTCGCCTTACGGTAGCGGGGACCCTGGTTGATCGAGATACAGCCACCTCTCTTGGCATTATTAAGATAAAAGAAAATAGGAGCATTGATAGTTTTCTGGAAAAACCCGGCCCCACTAAGGATATCCATGAATATGAGGTACCAAAAAGCCTTAGACCTGAAGGAGCCAGCCCTAATAAACCATATCTGGCAAGCATGGGGATATATATATTCGATGCGCCTCTGATAGAAGAGACCATGCAGCTGGACGCGAATGATTTTGGCAAGGAGATTATTCCATTTGTGGTTTCAAAAGAAAAAGTCAATACATATGTCTTCGATGGCTATTGGGAAGATATTGGAACAGTTCGTAGCTTCTATGAAGCTAATATCGGGCTTACAGATATAAATCCGAAATTCAATTTCTATGATGAGCAATCGCCAATATATACTCATGCGCGTAACCTGCCTGCTTCTAAACTCAACTATTGCACTTTGAATCAGGCTCTGGCCAGCGATGGTTGCATAATAACTAACGCGTCGATTACTCGTTCAATTGTGGGCATTCGCACTGTTATTGAATCGGGGGCGAGCCTCGATGGGGTTGTGTGCATGGGCTCAGACTACTACGAGAATGCAGAAGAAAAAGAGGAAAATCGCAGAAAAAATATCCCTAATATAGGTATCGGAGGCGGCTCTATCATACGCCACGCAATAATAGATAAGAATGCTCGTATTGGCTCGAACTGCCGTATTGGAATAGATCCTCTTGCACGCCAAGAAGGTGAATATAGAACTTATTATATAGTAGACGGAATTATCGTCATTCCAAAGAATCAAATAGTCCCTGATGGTACAGTAATTTAATTGTTAGCGACTCATTTATCGCTAGTTGAACTAGTGCTCTCTTTAGCAACAAAACTCATCGGCTCTGCGAGGCTGGGATCATCTTTGAGATAATGCTCTGCTATTTCCTGCTGGGTTAGCCCTTCTAGCTCATGGCTCATATAATGTATCCAAAGCTCATCCTCCCTGGACTTCACTTCGATTTTTCTACACCAATAATCTGGGAGGATAGGCAAGTGCTGAGGGACATACTCTCTTACCTTATAGTCGTGAACAGCTATCTTCACATCGCTTCTTGGCAAGCCTCGCTCCATTATGACCCTAGCTAGATAGTTGATGGTGCGGCCTGAGTCGAAAACATCATCGACGAGCAGCACCTTATCGCCATGCCTCAAGAAATCCGGATTATAAGTCCATCCGTCGATCTTGATTGATTCCTGTTGATCAAAACCAGTATATGACCTTGCAACGACTGCAGCATAAAAAACGGGATGCTCATTATCTTTTACAAACTTGAAATACTCGCTTATCACATTGCCCATGTAAGCTCCACCCCTGAGAGAAACATAGATTATGTCTGGTATGAAGCCATCTCTATAGATCCTATAAGCCAGCTTGATGGCATTATTTCGAACTGTATCATAAGTTACGAATTCTTTATGCATAGAATCCCTTCCGAAAAAACAAGTGAAGCCCCCTTATGGAGGCTTCACTTATCGAATGACTTTCTCTAGAAAAGAAATATATACTTACTTCCTTACATAAGCAAGGGTCTCGACTGTCTGCCCATTCCGATTGACAGTGAAGACTAGCTTTTTCTCGGATTCTTTAGCTAGCAGTTCATAGAAGTCCCTGAGGTTGTCAATGTTCTTGCCATTGAGCTTAGTTATAATATCCCCACTCTGCAGACCCATCGATGCCGCTGGAGATTTTGCAAGAACATCGATAACGAGAGCCCCTCGTACTCCGCTGGGTATTTTTTTCTGATCGATAGAGTCCGATTTGAGTGAGATAACAGTTACACCTGGGAATATATTAGCATTGTTCGATGCGATTGCATTGTCCCTAAGCTCGATTTTTGTGCTCGCCGTCATTACAACCCCGCTTCGGATGAATTCCAATTTAGCGGTGGAACCAGGTTTGATATCGCCTACCACTCTTACCAGCTCATCGGTGCTCTGAATAGCCTTGCCATTGACGGCCGTAATGAAATCTCCAGGCAAGATTCCAGCCTTATCTGCTGGACCATTGAGAAAAATGTGGCTTATGAAAGCACCCTTTTTGCCTTCAAGACCTAGTTCTTTGGCACTGGCCTTGTCTTGAGAGATATTGGAGAGACTTACACCCAGCCAGCCATATTTGACAGTGCCATTTGTGATAAGGTCATCGATTGCATCTTTTACGTTATTGATAGGAATAGAAAAACCGAGGCCAACCGATCCTCCGCTTGGAGATGCAATCCACGTATTTATGCCTATTACTTCCCCCTTGATGTTTACAAGAGCCCCACCGGAATTACCTTTGTTAATTGCGGCATCGGTTTGAATAAAATCATTGATATTCTCATCCGGACCTCCGGTCCTGCCCAATGCGCTGATAATGCCGGCTGTAACTGAAGCGATATAACCGAAGGGGCTACCTACCGCTATTGCCAAGTCTCCAACTTGTAGTTTTGAGGAATCGCCAAGCTTTGCAATCGAGATGTCGGAATCATCTGTCTCGAATTTTACGAGGGCTATATCCTTCCGCTCATCGGATCCAACAAGCTTACCTTCGTATTCGCGGCCATCGCTCAATTTTACCGTAATCTTTGCTGCATTTCCTGCTACATGATGATTTGTCAAAATATAGACTGTCTTGCCAGTTCTACGCACTATTACACCAGAGCCGAGGCCTTCTTGGGGCTGAAACTGATCGGAGAAAGGACTATCGGGTCCAAAGAAAAAATAGAAAGGAAATGATGGCGCCTGCTGCTGGGTCTGCTGACCACCCTCAACCACATCAAGCTCTACTACCGCAGGAAGTACTGTCTTTGCGATGTTATGCAGCGCATTCTGCACTAATTCCGCAGTTTCAATTGAAGCTTCAGTGTCAGGATTGGTCACCATGGATGGGGTCTCAGCTTTGACTACTGGAAGAGAAGAGCTTCCTGAGGGGGGCGCCCTAAATAAAAATGCAAGGCCAAATCCTACCACAATCCCAAGTATTACAAGATTCGCGACGAAAAAATTCCGTGAATATAATCTTTTCCTCAAAGACATGTTCGATATCCTCCGTTATTTGGCACAGTATTTGCAATCTGTATCAAATATAATAAAACTGCACTCTCCCATGAACTGTACAAGAGATAAAAAATTAGAAAAAGAAATGAAAGAATATTACCATCTTGTAAGAACTTCGTGTCCTGAATCAGTTATGAGAACAGTATGTTCAAAATGAGCTGATAGCGAACCATCCATCGTTACGACGGTCCAATCGTCGTCTAGTACACGTACATCGCTTGTGCCTATGTTGATCATTGGCTCGATTGCCAGCACCATTCCCGACATTAGCCTTGGATTAGGGCCAGGCGAGACATAGTTTGGAATCTGAGGATCTTCATGGATTTCCAGTCCAACCCCATGACCGCAATATTGTCGTACCACGTTGAACCCATTCTTCGTTGCATGGGAAAAAACCGCTCTAGAGATCTCAGAAATGCGCACATGAGGTTTTAGTCTTTCTATTGCGAGCTCAAGGCTTTCTCTTGTTACTTTTAGCAATTTAGCCGCTTCCTGAGCTATGGATCCAACAGGCAATGTAATAGCAGCATCGGAGAAAAAACCATTCAGATTTATACCACTATCTATGCCGACAATATCGCCTTCTTGGAAAGGCTTATCGTTAGGTATGCCATGAATGACCACCTCATTGACAGAAATGCAGAGGGTAGCAGGATAGCCCTCATAACCAAGAAAAGCAGGCTTACCTCCATGTTTTATAATAAAATCATAGGCAAATCTGTCCAAATCCTTGGGCGTATTACCAGCCTGTACCTGAGGCTTCAGCCTCTCATAGAGCAAAGACAGCAAGTCACATGACGATCGAATTCCCTCGATCTGCCGTTCATTTTTAATTCGAATCATGGAATTCTCCGAAAAAGTCCTTTCTTATGCCATCTAGCACACCATTGATAAAACGATAAGAGTCATCGCTACCATATTCCTTAGCGATTTCAATCGCTTCATCGATGCTGATCTGTGCCGGAACATCCTGTTGATATATCAGGCTGTAAGTTCCAACCCTTAGAATGGCCAGATCAACTTTTCGAAGTCTCTCGAATGCCCAATGTTGAAGATGGTTTTTTATTAAATCATCGATAGAATCGATTTGCTCAATAGTCCCAATAATCAACAATTTAGCAAAATCAAGAATCTCGATCTCATAGCGTGCTTTTTTATCCTCGTCGAGCCACTCAAAAGATAATATATCCTCAAGTTCTTGGTGAGACATATCCCAGGCATATATGGCCTGTACTGCAAGAATTCTTGCTTTTCTTCTCGAAGCCACCAGAAATGTCCCTTACCAATTTAGGTTTTCCGAATATATTTTGATAGTTGCTTCTTTGCGCAGCACCTCGATCAGATCCGCTTCAGCCTTGTTCAAAAAAGCTTGCTGTTTCTCGGAGGCAAGTTGAATCGCTAAGAACTCTTGCACAGTCAAATTCTGATTTCCCGGAACAGGATCTGAGAGTGTAAGTTGCTTCTGAGCCAAGAATTCGTTGACACGGATAATCCTGTACCCAACCGGCGTTTCGATAACGGGAGTTATTTCACCAACATTTGCTTGAAAGGCCACATTGAAGAATTCATCGCCAAATATCGTTTTGCTCTGCTGAGTTTTTTCAAGATACATAGAGGGAATAGCCTTGTATCCAGCCTGATCGCTTGCGCGAAGCACATATTCGTCGAACTTTGAGGGATTAGATTTGAGAGAGGCAGAGATTGAGTTCATAAGCTCTTTTGCTTTTGCAATCTCACCATTGCTTTTCCCCTTAGTATCTACATAGATCACGCTGATTCGAATCGTATCCGGTCTTATAAGCGAAGCCTTTGTCAGATCATAGGCTTTCAAGATTTCATCCGCCGTTGGCGCCTTGAGCGCAATCTTTAGCTCATCTTGTCTCTTGGTCTGAATATAAGTCTCGAAAAGCAGTCTTTGACGAACAAAGGTTGCAGGATCTACAAATACGCCGGAAGCGCGAAGTGATTTCTCAAGGTCAGCATCTGTGGCGTTTGTACCCAACTGAGATCTGAGCTGTGCTAATGCAGCATTTACCTGAGCCTCAGATATCGAGATTTTTTCTCGCTCGCAGAACTGCAAAAACAGCATGCTATTTATTCTCGCATCGAGAACATCCTTTCTTTGATCTAATGTCAACTTCACACCTACGGAATTCTCCAGCTTTTCAACATCGGTGCGCAACTGGCGAACCGAAATAACCTCTTGCTTTATGAGTTTTATTGTTGCCGCTGGTTTATCGATGCTCGTTTGCGCAAAAACCGAAATCGCAGTAAACAGAAAGATACAAAACCAAGTTGCTATTCTCTTCATATCATTAGCCTGCTCTCAATATTATTTATTTACAAGCACTATACCGTGCTGTTCAGTATACTCTATCCTGTACAACCTGCTGCCCAAGAGCACGCTCAACTTTTACTCTCAATGAATCAAAGCCAGCAAGCTTAGGATAGATCTGCGATATTTGCAGCAGAGCTTCTGCGGCTCTGTCTGCCTCTCCTCTATGAATTAAGATTTCGACTTTTTTTCTAAGATATTGCGCAGTCTCTCTTGGCGAAATCCCTAGTTCGATAGCTTCTTCGAGCCTGTCCAGATAGTCATCATCATCTATTTTACCAGGCAATTTCTGCAAGACAAGCAACCTGAATTGAAGAGCGACAACATCAAAGTAATACCGAAACCATGGCTTTTCCAGCTCCATCTGAATTAGTTTCTTGTAGATCTGGTAAGCCTTTATGTATTTGCCTCGTTTTTCATATTCCTCTGCAATGCAGTACTCGCAATCCATGGCTTCGCCGCGCTCGAGCCAACGCTCAAGTCGGAAATCTTGAAAGCCCTTACTCCTTTCATAGATCCATAGTGCCTCCTCCTCGAAACCATGCAGAAGGTCAAAGACTATCAGTCTTGCCTGGCTTTGAGGATCGTCTGCTCGCATTTTAAGGAACTCGCGATAATCAAATCCTTTGTTCTCCTTCTCCTGCCTTCGAAGCTCTCTATCGTAGCTTCTTCTCTTTTCTGCATCGGATAATATCTTATATGCCTCAAGAATAAGCCTCATAGCCGATTCGCGGAGCCTTGCGGTTGATTCCTCGGATCTGGCTTTCTCTTTGGAATAAAACATATCTGGATGGAGACGCTTTGCTTGTCTTCGAAATGCGCTTTTTATATCCTTGGGGCTTGAATCCGGCTCTACACCAAGTATCTCATAATAGTTTTTCATGGCTCATCCGCGTTTCAGAGGAACCTCCGCGATTATATGAATCGCAGTATCTGTATTAGAAAAGACTTCGCCTTGTACAATCACCAAGCCTTCATGCTCCAGTGCTTCCATTAATTTTTTAAGGGTATGGCCTGATCTGAATCCTCGCTTTTGCACCATAGCAAGGCAGCGTTTTCCCACTAAATCTCCTGATTTTGCCAAATCCTGAGGAACTGAGGACAGAAGACCACCAAACATACCCTTTGGTTCTGTTACAAAGATAAGGAAATCAAAGGAGCCGAGGCTATAGGAATAATCTGATGTCAGTACTGAATCATGACCTTTCTGTTTTAATGAATGCAACATTGCATTAGAAACTGAAGAGAGTTTTCTTGATCCAATAGCATTTATTCCAATTCGCATAATAATTAAAAAACATCTATATGAATTAGCAAGTTACGCATAGAATACGCTATTTCATGCTAATTATTCATAGAATAAAGCACGGAATTACATTCTTCCGTGCCCTCCTTTAGCTTCCTGCCTTTCAAATTGAGCTGAATAGAGCTATTTAGTGGCAGGTGTATTAGTCCCCTCAGGCTGGACCGTCTGGTCCTGCGGCGCGAGCTGACCCTGGACCGACTGATCTTCCTCGCTCTGGGAATTCCACCATTCGCTGGTTGCTGTCTGGGCAGACTCTTGCTCCACTACCTTTTGGATATTACCTGTCGAAGATTTATTCAATATCGCAAGGGAAAATGCAATTACGAAGAATAGCGCGCCAAGCGCATAGGTTATCCGGACCACGATATTCGATGTCCTAGAACCGAAGGCACTCTGAGCCCCGCTTGCAAAAATCCCCCCTATCGAATCAGATTCTTCATCTTGGATAATCACAAAAAAGATAAGCAGGAGGCATACAATTACAAAAATAACAAGCAGCAATATGCTGAAGAAACCCATTCTCTCTCTCCAGTTGCAAGTTCATTTGACTGCAGAAAAAAGCTTTTCAGGTAAATTCGCAATCCGAAAAGCCATACTAGCGCAAAGTCCCCAATGAAGCAATACCTCGCTATTGGACTAATAATCAACGGAACTTAGCTATGGGCACAAAGCTCTCAGCCTTCAGGCTTGCGCCTCCCACTAATGCGCCATCGACATTCTTCTTTGTCATAAGAGCAACAACATTCTCTGGCTTTACTGAGCCGCCATATTGTATGACTAGGTTTTTCGCGATATCGGAGCCATAAAGTTCAGCGATAACTCGGCGACAAAATGCATGAACAGAATCGGCATCTTCCGGTGTAGCGGTTTTCCCTGTGCCGATAGCCCAGACAGGCTCATAAGCAATGGTCACATTGGGAAGCATGGAAGCATCGACCCCTATGAGTCCTTCAGCCAGCTGCCGTCGGATTACATTCTCTAGAACGCCTTGCTCGCGCTCCTCGAGTGTCTCGCCAACACAGAGAATTACTTCGAGATCATGCTTTAGTGCAAGTCTTACCTTTGTGTTTATGAGCGCATCGCTCTCACCATAAGTATGTCTGCGCTCTGAGTGCCCCAGTATTATTACCCGAACTCCGATATCCTTTAGCATAAGCACCGAAATCTCGCCAGTATGCGCCCCGCTCTCCTCGGGGCCCATATTCTGTGCCCCAAGCAAAATATTGCTGCCCTTTATAACCTGAGCAACCGAATGCAGCGCCGTAAAAGGCGGCGCAATCATGAGTTTCTCTTTGCAATCAGCTAACTCTTTCTTTAGTTCGGATGCTAATTCGACGGCTTCAGGTATGGTTTTGTACATTTTCCAATTGCCTGCAATAAAATAGCGTTTCATCGTTTTATTTCTCCCTCGAGATGATGCTTACATAGTAGCTGCCCTCAGTTAACCAGAGAGAAGCAAGCTTATTTCATGCATACTATACTTATCGATTTTTTTGGTAAAGCTATGGCACTTCATGCCCAAGAGAGTCGGTTTGGTCCTCCTCATTTCCAATTCTTCTTTCTGTTATTCCCTTTTTCTCAATGGCTGTCAGCGCTTCTTCAAGAGCACTGACTCTTTGCATAAGTTCGCTAATTCGCTGTCCAATTACATCTGGAATTCTCTCATGGTGAAGATCTGGCTTATCTTGGGCCTTATGTGGGATATCGCGCCTAATTACTTGACCAGGTATTCCAACAACCACTGAATTGGGTGGAACGCTCTTTACAACCACGGCATTAGCCCCAATACGCGAATCCTCGCCTATGCTTATATCGCCTAGGATCTTTGCTCCTGCTCCAATGGTAACTCTATCTCCAATAGTAGGATGACGCTTTTTCTTCTCGAGAGAAGTACCTCCGAGAGTGACACCATGATAAAGCGTTACATTCTTGCCTATTATGGCGGTTTCTCCTATTACCACTCCCATGCCATGATCGATAAAAAAGCCTGTTCCAATTCTTGCGGCAGGGTGAATCTCAATGCCCGTGAGAAATCTTATGGTCATTCCGGAATGTAATTGCCCGTTTTTCTCAGCTTCCAGCACCATGGATAGCGCAGGCCTATCCTTTATAGAATGGCCTGGATTCTCGAATTCAAGCTTTGCTGCAATCTTGCATGGCAAATCCTTGCCAAGCTTATTGAGATAAAGCATCGGAGTATTGCCAATTAGATCTGTGATATTCTCATAAATACGCATTTTTGGACTCCTCCTCTATAAAATCTATCGTTCAATCATGAATAATGGTCGGCGCGGATCGGAATCCGAATCGATCACATTAGATAAAAAAACAGCCACCCTTTCGGGCGGCCGCTATATGCTTACTCAACCGAAAGGGAGGCCTATTTTTGTTCGAGACACGCAATACCAGGAAGAACTTTGCCTTCAAGGTATTCCAGAGATGCTCCTCCACCTGTCGAAACATGGCTAATCTTGGAGGCAAGTCCGAATTTGTTGACAGCGGCAACCGAATCGCCTCCTCCCACAACCGTAAGAGCCCCTCTCTCCGTTGCTTCTGCAACAAGTTTGGCAACCTCCATGGTGCCCTTTGCAAAAGCATCGAATTCGAAAACCCCCACTGGTCCATTCCATAGGACACTCCTTGCATCCTTGAGAGTTTCCGCATACAGAGCCAGCGTTTTTGGACCGATGTCGAGCCCGATGAGAGTATCAGGCAAAGCTTGCGTATCTACTATTATGGGCTTTGCATCGGGCGCAAAATGGTCAGCAGCAATATGATCTACTGGAAGAACAACTTTTACATCTTGCGCGGCAGCTTTCTTGAGAAGCTCACTTGCTGTTTCTATATATTCTTCTTCCACCAGACTGTTGCCAATAGCCACTCCTATTGCTCTGAGAAAGGTATAAGCCATACCTCCTCCGATTATCAAAGCAGAAGCATTCTTTAGTAAATTTTCCAGCACTCCTATCTTTGAGGATACTTTTGCTCCTCCGATAATTGCGACCATCGGTTTAGGAGGATTATGAAGCATGGGCTCAAGATTTGCCACCTCCTTCTCCATTAATAAACCACCAAGCGCTATCGGCACAAACTTAGCAACTGTCGCAGTGCTGGCATGGGCTCTATGGGCAGATCCAAAAGCATCATTTACATAAATGTCACCATAGGAAGCAAGCTCTTTTGCCAAGACTTCCTGCAATGCCAGGTCCTTTGCCGTTTCTTCTTTATGGAAGCGCGTATTCTCGAGCATCGCCACTGATCCCGCAGGAAGAGCATCAATCGCGGCTTTTTGACCAAAACAAGATGGCAAAAAGACCACCTCGACACCAAGAAGTTTTGAAAGATAATCCGCTACAGGTTTCATGCGGTGTTTGCCGGATAGGTATTCTTCCAGATCGAAAGGCTTCCCTTCCTTTTCGGCTTTTTCTTTAGCCTTTGCCGCATCTTTTTCCGGATCTCCAAGATGTGACATCAGAACAAGGCTTTTTGGCTTTTGATCAAGGATATACCTTATAGTTGGCAGCGCGGCTACAATACGCGTATCATCCTGTACAACCCCATTCTTCATGGGCACATTGAAATCAACACGCATTATTATCCTCTTGCCTGTTAAGGAAACATCCCGGACTGTCTTGATCATTGCGATCTCCTTAGACGGATCCTAGAAATTGTCCTTCGACGCCATATAGCGAAGAAGGTCAACTACCCTATTCGAATATCCCCATTCGTTATCATACCAAGAAATCACCTTGAAGAACCGCTTCTCTCCGGGCAAGTTGTTCTGAAGCGTAGCCAGGCTGTCGTAGATCGAAGAACGACTATCATGGATAAAATCAGTGGAGACAAGCTCTTCATCGGTATATCCAAGAATATCCTTCAAGTAGGTTCTGGAGGCTTTCTTCAATAGCTCATCGATCTCTTTTATGGAGGTCTCCTTTACCGAGCGAAATGTCAAATCGACAACCGAGACTGCCGGCGTAGGAATGCGGAAGGACATGCCTGTAAGCTTTCCTTTTATTTCAGGAAGCACTTCCCCCACTGCCTTTGCAGCGCCGGTAGTAGAAGGAATGATATTGATAGCGGCTGCTCTACCGCCGCGCCAATCCTTCTTGGACACTCCATCGACCACCTTCTGCGTTGCAGTATAGGAGTGTATGGTAGTCATGAGGCCAGTTTCAATGCCTATACCTTCTCTGAGAAGCACATAAACGAGAGGAGCAAGGCAATTTGTGGTGCACGAAGCGTTCGAAACAACATTGTGTTTTGCAGAATCATATTTGTCATTGTTGACACCCATGAGGAATGTTGGAATCTTCTTATCCTCAGCCTTGCTCTTTGCCGGCGCAGTTATGATAACTTTTTTGGCTCCGGCTTCAAGGTGGCCATAGGCTTTTTCATCTGTAAAGATACCGGTGGATTCAATCACATAGTCAACCCCTAGTTTCCCCCATGGAAGGTTCTTTAGTTCCTTTTCGGCCATGATACAGGAAATCTCGTGGCCGTTTACTACAAGGATGTCATCTTCTAATTGCGATGGATCGCTCTTTTTCGAGGCTATATCTGCTTTCATCTTTCCTTGGACAGAATCATATCTCAGCTGATAAGCAAAATATTGGGCATCAGTAACGATATCGACCACCGCCACCACATCTATTTTGTCTTCTCCATGGCCAAGAAGATTCTGATCTACAAGAGACTGGAAAACCAGCCTTCCAATTCTTCCAAAACCATTTATTGCTACTTTCATCATGTTCCTCCTCGGGAACTAGGTTTGACACGGGGCTCAAAAGGCACCTGTGATCGGCTCAGAATAAAAATAAAATAGTATCGATTAGGCAAAAGAGTCAATCGATTCGCATCAATCTACTCAAATTTCCTGAAAACTTCTATACCTTCTTCATTATGTAAGATTGACCAAAACATCATCATATCTATAATCTAAAGCCATGAGATTTCGAAAGCCCAAGGCAATATATGTCTTCATTGGGCTAATGTTGGTTCTGACGGCAACGCTGGGAGCTGGACTTGGCCTTGCCTTGGCGGAAACCGTCAATACAATGAGGACAGAGAACTTCACTGAGTTCGAAACTGCGCTTCCCACAAAGATCTATGACATCAATGGCAGACTAATTACAGAGTTCTTTGCTGAGGAGCAAAGGATTCCTATTTCGATAAAGGAATTACCAGATCATCTTATCGAGGCTTTTATTACACGAGAAGATCAGTCATTCTATTCGCATAATGGATTCAATCTCAGATCCATTATGCGCGCGGCTATTGGTCAGATTCTGGGCAAAAGCCTTGGAGGTGGATCTACAATAACTCAGCAGCTAGCCGGTACTCTCTATGCTGATCGTAGAATAGTAAGCCTGGAGCGAAAGTTAAAGGAACTCTGGTGGGCTCTACAGCTGGAACGCCGTTTCACGAAGGAAGAAATACTAGAAATGTATCTCAACCGCATGATAATGGGACCAGCCGTCTATGGTGTTGAGGCAGCCAGCCGCTACTTTTTTGGTCATCCAGCAAAGGAGTGTACTCCTGCGGAAGCGGCCATTCTTGCAATTCAACTCTCAAGTCCATCGCGTTACAATCCTTTCCGAAATCCCATGCTCGCTCGCGAGCGTTCGAAGGAAATACTCGATCAGATGGTGGATCGCCGTGTCATTTCTAGAGCTGAGGCCGATGAATCCTTCGATGCTTATTGGGCTTCTTTTGATTATTCAAGAATAGCTGTATCTGCATTCTATCGCCGCGAAGATAAGGCTCCATGGTTCAGCGAATATGTAAGACGTCAACTGGAAGACATGTTTTATGGTTCCATAGATATGTATAGCGACGGATTATCGGTCTATACCACGCTAGATCTAGATAAACAGGCGGCAGCTGATCTCTATATGAAGCGAGGTATCGAGACTGCCAATGCATCCTTTAAGACAACCATGTCGCAACGCCTCACAGAAGCAGAGAGAACTTATGTACCCATTATCGAACTATTGGGTCTTGCCTTTGATATTCCGATGCTCTATGCTCCACAGAGTCGAAGCGAGTCAGCTTCACAGAATTACTTCTTTGACATCATTAATCCAATTTTGGATGCAACAAGCTTAATGCTCAACATTCCTTCTCTAAAGCCTTATGTTGGAGCAGCTTCCGCCAAGATAAAGACCGAACTCGAAAAGAGCACCGTGGAAGGTGCACTTGTGACGATCGACAACAATACAGGCTATATCCTTGCGCTTGTTGGAGGCTCAGATTATAGCCAGGCAAATCAGCTCATTCGTGCGACCCAGTCTAAAATTATGCCTGGATCAACCTTCAAGCCCCTATACTATTCTGCAGCCATAGATTCCAAAAAAATCACCGAAGCGACTTACATTCTCGATGAACCAACAACTTTCTACAATGAAGATGGTACCCCCTACTCTCCTCAAAATTTCAAGGGCGAGTGGAAGGGGTCTGTTCTCGCATGGCAAGCCCTTGCTCATTCTATGAATGTCGCATCGGTCAAGGTGCTTCAAACAGTTGGCTTCGATGCAGCTATATCGCGAGCAGCGGCTCTTCTCGACATAACGGATCCAATAGAGATACGTAAAACCTTCCCTCGATATTATCCACTAGCGCTAGGAGTAATCGGTGTCACACCCCTCAAAATGGCAAGAGCCTATGCAGTATTTGCAAATGGAGGAAAAGCAATAACACCCATTGCCATAAGATATATCGAAGATCGTTATGGCAATATCATTGCTGAACCTGAAAAAGATGCACTACAGACCCTTCGGCAAAAATCCCCGCAAGTAATATCATCGCAGAATGCAGCGATAATGATCGATATGCTAAAGAGAGTTGTATTTTCGGGAACTCTTGCCGGCACAACACAATCAGGCTCTATCTTCAAGCAAAAAACAGCGGATGGACATTCATATGTAATTCCCATTGCGGGTAAGACTGGCACAACGGAGAATTGGGCTGATGCATGGACTATCGGTTCAAGCCCATATTACACAACCGCCGTATGGCTTGGCTTCGATCGTCCAGGCAACTCTCTTGGGGTTTCTCAAACAGGAGCCACACTTGCAGCTCCAGTTTGGGCTAATTATATGCGCGATATACATCTTGGCCTGCAATATAAGAACTTCCCCAAGCCTGATTCAGGCCTGATTTCTGCAACGGTTTGCTCCCTCTCCGGACAGCTCCCAACTGAATTCTGTTCTGATGGAACAATAAATCTCCTTTTTCTGGAAGGTACAGAGCCCACTCATTTCTGTGAACTGCATCACCCTGTCATTGCTCCTGAGCCTATTGACTCGACAGATCGGCTAGATTTTGAAGAACCTATTCTTTCAAGACCTGAAGAATCACCTATTTTTCAAAATCGATAAGAATATGAGTAGGACTTAAGTTGACAAACTTATTAAATCTGGGTGCGGATCGGCTCGGTTCGATTCTCTAGGCTTATTCTTTTTGCTGACTGTTCTATGGATTTGTACTGGAAAAGCTGTATGGCCAAAAAAACGAGTATTCCTGTGATTGCACTCATAACGCGAATCAGTGGATCCGGTAGTCCTGTAGACTCTCCTGCCAAAATGGGAGTGTTTACTTCATTGTTCTTTATCTGACCGGCATCTCTCCATGACTCCGGAAGTGTGATCAGTACTTCTCCTTGATGGATATATCCTAAAGCCGCAGCCATCTCTGCGGCAGCATAGGGATTGCTTTTAAGTTCCTCGATTGTATTCATCTTGTTCTCATTTTGAGTCTGAAGAGAATAGATTGCTATTTGAATCCGTTGTTTTTGCAAGGCTAGATCTTTATAGGCTAGTATTCCTGCTTTGCCTGCAACGACAGAGATAAAGCAGTACGCAATCAGAAATGAGAATAAGCCATAAGAAAGAGAGCCAAGCAGCCTCTTGCTTGTTTTGAATGAAGAATGAGGCGAATACATCAACCAAATTTTCGGCATAAATATCAATTCTGATGAGGCATTTCTGCAGGAAGTAGTTCCCTGTATGAGTTAAAGGGTGTAGTATTCTTAAAGAGGAAGACCGCGATGGGGAAAAATACCAAGATACCACCACCGAGCAAAAAGCATGAAGACTTGCTCGAAGGCCTTTTTATAAGCCCTCTTGATGATTCGGAGTCTCTCAAAAAAATGGAAACCGAAGAAATGAAAATTCTCTCTCCGTTAGAAGGAAGAGCTCCTTTAGAAGAATCTCACTCAATTCCTTTCGATGACTCTCAAGGAAAGCGGGTCTTCCCTTTGGACAATACGAACAAAAGGGAAGCGCCTGAAATCAGCACAAGAGAAAATCCATCCGGACCAGAGAGCTCGGCTCAGGAACAGCTTTTACTGAGATTTGCCAATGAATTGAAATCAATCAAGCAAGATCTTCTATCTATAAAAGAACATTTTAAGGTTATAAGGGAACCGCAGATCCAACCTTCGGTATCTCCCACATCCGTGGAATCTCCTTCCGATAGATTATCTGGAGCTTCGGAAGTCCAACAGCAAGCCCTGATTGATGAAGTGAAGAGACTGCTGCTCTACCTCGATCGTCTCCTGGAATCATTGCCAGAAGAAAAAATCGAAGAATTTGCAAATTCTGAATATTTTAATCTATATAGACACGTATTTGATGAGCTGAACCTTTCTTAAGCAATCTTGGAAACTATAATTCGAGAAATCCACAACAGAATCATAGCATGCATAAAGGAAAAACCAGAAATGAAGGCCGATATTCAATAGCGCAAAAAATCCCAGTGCGGCTACCTTGCTCTACCTTGCTCTAAAAAGCATGCCTGGCTCAAATCCATAAGTAGACTCTAGAAAAGAACCCAGTTGTTCAGCACATGACACAAGTGCATCAAGATGCTCTTCCATATAAAAATTGATATCTTCTGTTAGCTCAGGATGCTCCTCTACAAGTCTATTCGCTAATGTTCTTGAAAAATATTTCTCTAAATCTTGAATTGGCTGCTGAACTAAATAAGCCTGCATTTCGTTAGCCATCAAATATGATGAATTAACGTTATATCGCATCCAGCGGAAATAACGATCGAGAAACCATCTTTCATCATTAGTCAATCTCTGATAGAGAGAAATGACAAGGTCGCGGTAGCTGGTATCTGTAAAAAAAAGGGCATGGCTCAACTCATGATTGAGCAGGCGATATTGCAGGTAGCTGGGAGATTCTTGCGAAATCGATACTACTGCCCCTATGCCTGGTCGATACTTGCCTCCGCTTTTTAAGATAATTCCATTTTTTATCAATAGCTCTCTCAATTCAATTTCCTCATTCGATAGCGAGAAATTCTGGGTAGCGGCTGCATCAAAAAACCTCGCCAGGTCCTCTGCTCGATAATCATGAGCATTCCAGCCATGGAGGCTCGCGATCTGGCTGTCTTGCGCCAGGCTTCCAACAAATCCCATCTTTTCAACAAAAAAAGCAAGCCTCTTTAGATAACGGTCTTGAACAGAATAATCCTTGAATAAGAACAAAAGAACTTCGGGCTGTTGATCCCATCGCGCAAGGTAATATGGATCTGCAATCAGCGGAGAATGAAAAACGAGCAAACCCGGGTCAATACTGGGTGGTTCCTCGGCCGACTGCAATGGATCAACACAAAAAACCGAGGCTCTGATGTCATTCTCAACATCCATGGCTATTTTACCGGGGCTGTTCTCAAAAATCGTATAAGGAATTACAAAGAGGCTTCTCTTTCCTTGATGAAGATAGCTTATCTTTTGATTTCCCCAAAAAAAGGTAGCCAGACCTGGACTTCCTTCCAATATGATTTCCACTTTCATTCTTGAAGAAAGTTCAGGAGAAAGCCCAGAAAAAGGAGCCATGATTTCGTAGTGTTTTTTTTCGCCTTGTTCTTCGTATAAAAAATGGGGCGATATTTCTGTAATGTCATTCTGGATCCGCATACCGCGGAACGGAGGTACAAAACGTAGCTCCTTAACAGAGAAAAGAGACAAATCGGAGCTCCCATCAATTGCTGCGTTCGAATCATCTTTGGAAGCTGTCTTAAGGCTATTAATATTGCCTTCACTCATGTTGGAACCAAGTTTTAGCACTTTTATCTCGAGCCATTTGATGGATTCGATCTCTGAAAGGGGAATGACAAAAGCATAGCTTCCAGCCTCCGAAATCGAGCAGTGTATTGACTTTGATTTACCTCTTTCCTCGCCAAAATTGAGCAAGAATTCTGTCTCATTGCTCAAAGATGATACCAGTAGACGAATACCATATCCTTCAGGAATTTCTATTGCTTTAATCAGATTGTATTTTTCTTTCTCGCCCTGTCTCTCGAAGATACCAACATTCTTATCGATCAGGAGGGATGTAAATGCTAGACTTTGCCCATCCTTATCATACCATCCAAAAGCATGGACTTCTCTAGATCTGCAGGAGCTAAAAAGAAGGAGAAATAAGAAACACAAAAATACACAGAGAGTGAGTATGTTGCGAAATAGACCCTTATTCTCATGCGCAAACCATCGGACTGGCTTATGCGCTATTTGTATTTTACTCATCTCTATCTAAGATCTCTATCTAAGGCTTTTGTCTATCGGAGCTCGAAGATTTCTCGTGCAAGCAATCGAGCGAGCTCGAATTTCTTGAACTCCGAAATACCATTCTTATCGCCGGCAATTGAATCCCATAGGTTCATAAAATTCGCCGGGAGTCTTGGCTGAGCCTTTAACTTTGATTCGAATTCGGCGTGAGATGGTTCAAAAACATGATTCACCATAAAAATCGAAGCACCTGCATATCTTAGAAATCCTGAGTGCGACATTAAGCGAAAAAATTGATTACCTGATACCGATGCTGCCCCAAAGTCGGAGAGATAGTGTTCCATCTTCGCAGCAAAGCTATCGAATAGCGTATTCCAAGCTTCTTCCGGGAAATTGGTGAGATTAGACCGCATGCGTTCGATCCATTCGCTCCTCGAAAAAACAAGCGAAAAATGAAGTAAGCGATAGAGAGGATAAGTACCTGAATTCTTTAGGAGCTTTATATGATTAAGCGGATGTTCTACCAGATTCTGAATGCTTGGTATATGCTTATACTCTACCCTTATGGGTATTTCATCTAGAAAAAACCTATCCTTCATACCACCACGAGCCGACTCGAACGCACCTGGATTGTCGAAGAGCATTTGTCTTTTTTCCATGGTAGGAATGGCGCGCCGATAGTATACATCGAGAACCAATGCATAGTGTGGGTCTAATTCATCTTGTTGGGAGCGCTTATCCATAGATATGCAATCCACACCTGGCCAGCGAGAAATCGTATCGATAAGAAAGCACGATATCTCTTCAGATTTGCGCTTCATGTACACTACCCTTCCTAGGCCAATTATATCATGGACGCTGGCTTTCTGCCATGCATCTTCGATGGTACTCTTTCACCCATGTTAACCAAGAGCCTAAGTGACTATATACTCAATTGACATGCAGATCTTTGTACTAATTGTAAGGCCTTATGGAAATATTAGAAAACAGATATGGATGCTCAAGAGAAAGAGCTTTGATTGGACTCCAAGAAATAGCCACGATGTTCTGATGGCATTGCCTGAAGGCATCGTATGTGGCTTATTCGAACACCGAAATGGCCAAAGAATAGATCATAAGAATCGCGATTTCTTGGAGCATGTTCAGCGAACCCTTGTGCGCCACTCTCAAGAAATCTGCAAGAGCTTCCCTGACATCTTTGCGCTATCGGCAGTGGAAAAGAATGGTGATCATACGATATTGAAGCTTGACAAAGCAATCGATTCGCAAAATCTTGACATTGCTCTTGAGCTTTTTGCTGAAGATGCTGATCTGAAAGTATCCGAAAATGCTCTTTTCTATGGTAATAAGATGCGTGAAGGGATCTGGTTTGGCAATGGATGTGCAGTTTCTCTCGATGCAGCCATCAGTTTCAAGAAATATGAACTTATGCTATATCTAGCGGAGTTACCAGAAGCATCGTTCTGTGGTTTTCACTTCAGAGCTTTTGCTCGTGTCTACTGTAGAGAGAAGATGCATTCTCATTCAAAAGAGGATCAGATAATTTAGGGAGGGCTGATGCTGAAAAAACAAATGTTGGTTACTCTAATGATTTCCGCCTTGGCGCTTGGTCTTAGTGCGCAAGAAAAAATCGAAGACCCCTTTGAGGCGACACGAGTCAAAGGGGACCAATCAATAAGCATACAAATCGGAGGCTTTTTGCCCCTTTTTGTGATCGACAATGCTGGAACGCCTATATCACCATCAAACATGAGTATTGGATCGGCATTTTCAGTTCAATATCGCTATATGCTGGGAAAGAATTTCTCCATAGGCGGTTCGGGTGCAGGCTCCTTTGTGACTACCGTGGGCGGAGGCACGCTTTTTATGGCTCCGATTGGAATAACCGGAGCATGGATATGGGGTCGCGAACCAATGGAATATGAGGTTTCTGCCGAACTAGGTATGAATATTATGCGACTCTATGGTAATGGTCTTATTTCTCCTATTGCCAAGTTCGGAGGAGGAATCTCCAGATTCGTAGATTCCTCATGGAGTATTGGATTCAAGTTAAATTGGTGGTTCGTTCCAGAGATACACCTGGGGACATTTAGCTATTTGACCAGTTATGCTAATTTTCTGGAGTTTTCCATTGGTGCAAATTACCATTTCTGAGGGGTGCCACATGCTTAATAAGAAGAGAGACAGAGAATTCAAGTTTATTATTGATAGAAAAGCTCGAGAGAATTCCAGAAAGGATATCCCAGTCCAGTCCAAAAAGAGGCAATATCTTTTAGCTGCAATTCTGATCATTCTGACCTTGTCGAGCTGTGACAATACTTTTTCGATTTTTCAGAGCATAGGCCAAGAAGTGAAGCAATTGGGCGCTGAGCTTTTTAAGGGAACAACCGTGCGCGCAATGGGCTCGGATGCTACAAATTATTATGCCCTCATGTCTAAGGTGGTATACAAGCCAAAAAGCGGCGTAAATTGGGATGTCCTTCCTATAGATGGAGATACAGATTACTTTTCACCAGGTCTTGCATCCGATGGCAATACTATATATGTTGCCAAAGCAGATTTAAACGCTAATTTGAAAGATATATATTCGAGTACCGATGGATGTAAGAACTGGACTGGTATGGACGCAAAGAACGACATCCAAAATGTAATTGGTGCTGGCAATAATTTTTGCGTTGATTGGCTCAAATGCGAGAACAATACGCTTTTTGTGGCCTTCCATAGCTCAGCAGGCTATTCTCTTTTCTATTATGATGTAGCATCAACTTCATTCAAGAATGCTTTTAGCACTATTTCCAGTCTTTCCGAGCCTCTCGTAGATATTGTATGGGATGGACCCACCTCCGCGCCAGGCAAGTATTGGCTTATATCATCCAGTAAAGTATACAGTGGAGTAGAAGGCTCCATTGACGAGGACTCAAGTCCGAATAATCCAGCCCTTTCAAAAGGCCTTAAGGGTATTGCATCCGATGGTGCTGGTCGTATCCTTGTTTCGAGGAGCGATGGAAAAATCTATGACTATGCATCGGGAAACTGGTCCAACTTTTTAGTAAAGAGCTCTTCAGAACTTGGGCCTCTTATCCTTTTGGATCAACCTTCAACCTCTAAACGTATTCTCGTTGCCATGGGAACTTCAACATCAGGCTATATGGAATGTGATGAAAACGGATCTATTGTCTACGAAAATGGAGTGGGATTTATCTCCACATCTCAGAGCATTTACAACAGCACCGTGCGTGCAAAGCAGGTCGAAGGTTTCTGGCAACCAGTAGACGATTCTAACACGTTATTCGCTCTTCTTGCCGCAGGAAGCGAAGGTTCCTACGCACTCTATCGGAATACCTATTCCGAAGGAGCCTGGAGTGGCTGGATCGCAGAATAGCAACTCTCCTCACCCTCTTTTCAGTTCTGACATAGGCTATGATGCTTCGAGAACAACAGAGCCCCTTGCTTTCCGCATGCGCCCGCGCATCCTCGATGAATTCGTAGGCCAAGAACACATTGTAGGACAAGGAAGACTTCTACGCCGGGCCATCCAAAAAGACCAGCTTAGTTCCGTTATTTTTGCGGGTCCACCTGGAACTGGCAAAACAACCCTCGCTCGTATCATTGCCAACACAACCAAGAGTCATTTTATAACCCTCAATGCGGTACTTTCGGGGGTAGCTGATATACGTGAAGCTATCGATCAGGCCAAAACTTATCGCGACATGTACAGCCGAAAGACGATCCTCTTTGTCGATGAGGTCCATCGATGGAATAAGAGTCAACAGGATGCCCTCTTGCCATGGATCGAAAACGGCACCGTAATTCTAATCGGAGCCACGACAGAAAATCCCTTCTTCGAAGTCAACAGGGCACTGCTCTCGCGCTCTCGAGTCTTTGTCCTCAAGCAGCTTACGAAAGAAGACCTTTTCAAAATAGCGCGCCAAGCCCTCGAAGACAAAGAGCGAGGATATGGCCTATACAATATTGGATTTGAGGATGGAGCGCTCGAGCATATCATAGAGACGGCAGATGGTGATGCGCGCAGTCTACTCAATGCCTTGGAGCTAGCTATCGAAACCAGCAGTTCTCCTTGGCCCCCTCAGAAAGGATCGAACCTTTTTATCAGCATGAAAGACGCAGAGGAAAGCATTCAACGCCGCGCAGTGCTATACGACAAAGATGGCGATTACCACTTCGATACCATCAGTGCCTTTATAAAAAGTGTACGAGGCTCCGACCCTGATGCAAGCCTATACTGGCTTGCCCGGATGATATACGCAGGAGAAGATCCCGATTTTATCTTGAGGCGACTTCTCATCCTTGCTTGTGAGGACATTGGCCTTGCAGATCCCCAAGCGATTACGGTGGTTAATTCCTGCGCCCAAGCCTTTGATCGTGTGGGCTTGCCTGAAGGTCAGCTCCATCTTGTGCATGCAACACTCTACTGTGCACTTGCTCCAAAATCCAACTCCATTCTTTGCTACTTCGATGCCTTAGAAGCTGTGCAATCAGAACAGGCCGAGGTTCCAGACCATTTAAAAGATGCAAATCGCGATAAAGTTGCATTCGGCCACGGAGAAGGCTATCAATATCCTCATGCATATCGAGAACACTGGGTAGCCCAACAATATCTGCCTTTCTCCTTGATGGGAAGACTTTTCTATATTCCAGGCGAGCTTGGATATGAAGGTACAAAGCGCAGCGATGTCTTGATCCGAAGAGAAGCGCAACTGGCAATACAGCCCGAAGATCTAAACTTGATCGAAGATGTGAACCTTATATGGTCTAAAAAAGGAAAATCTCGACTTAGCTGGAGGATTCGCAGTGAATCTTCGACAACCGATCGCCTCCTTGCTATACGCACGGCTTTTTTCAATCATCTTCCGCTCAAGCCATTTGATAATATTATAGTTGTCGATCCACGATCCGGATTCTATACCATGGAAGCGCTGAGAAGGACTCGCGAAGGTAAGGCTTTTGTTCTGCTCGGCAATAAAGAAGCCAAGATGGAGCTTGAAAACTTGAGCAAGACAGAAGAAGAAATAATCCAGCCTGAAATTCTTACATATGGAAATTTTACAACATCTGGTGCTACAAGTGCTGCACTTGAAAGCTTCTTTTCGGAGGCTAAGCCATCTTTTATTATCTTATGTGAATTCTGCCGTGTCCCCATCGATGTAAGCGAGTTTTTGGCTGGCCTTGCGGGAAATGTTGAAAATGGATTATTAAGCTTTTTAGCTTTCGATATAGATGTTGAAACATCGTCGCGACTTTCCAGCGCACTACTGGCTATGGAGAATCTTAGCAACAAAGAAAAGGAGTTTTGCGAACGTCTCTTGGCTTTTGAAAATGAACTTGGACATGGTCCAACCTATGCAAGACTTGACTCGGAAAAATGTTCTAAACAGGAATGGTTCGAGAAGAAGTCGAGCATGGGCTCTTCCGGTTTTCGAAAGGCCATACTCAGAGCTTCCTATTCTCGGCCTATAGATGAAAAGGAATTGGAGAGATGGCTGGATTCCTCGACTTTCTATGGTTCCAATTTCCAAAAAGCCTTCTCCGAGAGCGAAACAGTGATGCTCAAGAGTCTCGTAAGTAAATTCAACAGAGATCCACAATGGCCTTTAGAAATTCTATGCTTCGAATTTTGATGATGTCAAATGCAAACGTGTAGCTATGTACCTTGAAGTCTTCATGACATTGAATTCTTGACACATCTGCTCGTAGAATGGCTCAGCATGCATATCGACTTTCCATGCTTCTCCGCGAAGATAGGCCGGAAACCAATGTTCAGCCAATGTCTTCCAGGCATCTTCTTCCAGGCCTGGAGTGATTGGATAAAAGCGAATGCCTGCAAGTTGAGCTGCGCGAAACATAGCTGCCGATGCTCCGATAGCTACCATGCTCGAACGCTCGAAACCTGCAGATAGAGCGGCTCGGAGATAATCTCCAGGCTTTCCTCTTTCTCTCCCTGCAAGGCGATAGAAGCATTCTCCAAGTCCAGCATTTTGCCACATTCTCATCGCCGAAAGCTCGGCAAGACGGCTATATACAAGCACCTCTGAACGAGGAGCAACATACTTTACGCTATGTAAGAATTCTTCCGCTGTGCTGAAATGAGGTACTCTTCCGATCTCTTGAATCAATCCTTCGGCCATAGAAAACCAATCGATGATCATCATCTCCGCAGGATTTTTTTCGTTCAGATTAAAAAGATCTTCAAGTGTTTTCTCGGAGAGACTATATTTTTCCAGAGTCTTGATGATCACAGCTCTCTGCATGGAAGGGAATAGCGCATTTAGCACCCGCAAAGCCGCGAGAAGAATAACAATCGGATTTTCTCCCCGAAGAGATGTCTCAAGAGCTACAGTCCTCCAGACCTCACCCACAATCGATGGATCAACATTGCCACCAAAGCAACCAATAAAAGACGGCAGATAAGCCATTTCGTGCCAATATTTATGAATATTAAAAACGGCTCCTTCAGATTCGATAATAACCACTACCTGCTTGTCATGCAGATGCAGAGGTTGGTCTATTTTTGTAGATTCATAGGATTGAGAAAGTGCTTTCTGCGAAGATCCCCAACCGCGGCCCCTTCGGTGTATCGGGGATTTTGCTGGCTGCCTTTCTTCTGCAGCGTGAATATTTCTCACATCATCCTCATCTAAGCTTATCGGCAAGTTGAAGCTAGCCTTTTATCAAAGCACAAATCTATTTTAAACAATAGACAATCTCCCTTGACGAATTTAAGCGCATTGCGCATGCTCTATCCGTGAGCAATAGACATTTTTCATCCATCGATGGGGTCTATGATTTCGTCCTTGGATTTGTCAACGTCGAAAAGGGTCAGGCAACCGAATTCAAGCTGGATCGCATGCACTGGATGGCCGCACAGCTTGGCAATCCGCATTTGGGAAGACTAACTGTACATGTAGCGGGTTCGAAAGGCAAGGGCTCGGTAGCAACATTGATTGCAAAAACACTCGAATCATCCGGACTGCGAACCGGACTGTATACATCACCCCATATCCTCTCTTGGAAAGAACGAATCACAGAATCAGGCATAGAAATGGCTGATGAGCTCTTGCTTAAGGCTGCGGAAGAAGTCTATTCCCTTGTCGAAGGCAGGACTCAAGAAGACTTTCCTGGCAATGAATTGCCAACATTCTTCGAATTGACCACCCTGATAGGCTTTTGCGCCTTTCGTCTAGCTGGTTTCGAAGCACAGGTTATCGAGGTAGGATTAGGAGGACGGCTGGATTCTACCAACATCGTATCACCCAATGTATGCGTAATAACACCTATAGAACTCGAGCATACTCAATTTCTTGGTTCGACCATACCTCTCATTGCCGCAGAAAAAGCGGGAATCATAAAGAGAAGTGTACCTGTCTGCACTATTCAACCAAAAACAGAGGCCTTCAGAGTGATCAGCAAGAAAGCCGAAGATATAGGAGCTCCCTGCCTTCTGGTCGGGAGAGATATCTCTTTGTCCGATATAAAGATCAATATCCATGGCACTTGTTGTAGATTATCCGCAACCGATACTACACCATCCAGCCTTCTTCGACTCATGCGAGGTGCTTCGATTGAAATCAGCACGCCTTTGGTGGGCTCGATCTATGCTGGAAATATGGCCGTTTCTGCCCTCGCCCTTTCTCAGCTAGACATCGAGCTGAATACGGAACACATGCTTCAGGGCTTTTCTTCATCATCTATGCCCGCCCGATTTGAGATAGTCTCACATTCTCCATTCGTTGTGCTGGATGGAGCTCATACTCCAGAATCGATTCGAACCAATCTTTCCACATTCCTAGAGCTTTCGAAGGCTCCACGCATTTTATTGTTCGGATGCGCTCATGATAAAAAGCATGATGAAATCGCGAAAATAATCTCACCATATTTCGACGAAATAATCATAACAAGGCCAGGCACATTTAAACAAAGTGAACCAGCTATTGTATTTAATAGTTTTCAAAAACAGATGTCGAATAGCATTATATCAGATCGCTATCTAATCGAAGATACAAATAGCGCAATAGCCAAAGCTCTTAGCGATGCAAGGGAGAAAAATGCTAGCCTTCTTGTAACAGGCTCATTCTATCTGTGCGCAGAGTTTAAAAAGTCGAGATTATGCTCTGAATGAAGCCTATCATTCCTCCCAAAATACCTCCAAGCCATGTAATCCAAGCCAATTCTTTTTTTACTACTTGAAGAACAATGCGTTCGACCTCTTTCATGTCCAGGCTATCGATCCGTTCTGAGACCATCGAAGTTATATCGAATGCGTCTATTAAAGTCGATATTCTGGATTGAATGAGTTCGATTAAACCATCGGTAAGCGATACCGAAATTCTCTCGATTTCGGAATCTTGAATTTTGAGAATATCCGCGAAGGTCTTGCCTTTTGAAACATCCTTTAAGACCTCAATAAAAATCGATCCCATTGTATTGGAAGCGCTGCTATCGGAGACATGCATGGTTGGAACGATGATTGAAAAGACAAATCCAGATATGGCTTCCTCATTTGACCTTATTCCTAGAATTTCCCCAAACTCCAGATCCGCAAGAGAGTGATATATGGCTTCAGCTCGCAGTCGCAAGTCTTCGGAAGAATCCTTTAGAGACAGAACAATCTGTTCAGATACAACTCTGCTCTTAGAGCCGATGGAGTCATCAGCGCGCTGATATATCTCTGGACCGGTCTTTGTGGTTTCAGCTTCGTCCTTCGAACGCCAATTAATAATTGCCCTGGAAATAGTTTTGGAAATACTTTGAGGAGTGGAGGGATCTTTCAAGATGCGTTCTATGGTTTGTATTAGATCCTCGATGTTCTCGGGCATGGCTTGAGCAATTTTGGCATCGTATCCCGCAATAGAGATAAAAAGCCTTTGGATGGGCCCTAGTCTATCCAATGCTCTTTTTACAAATGCTTGAGCTTCGGTTTCTAGCCTTGCCCTAAATCCTTCACTATGAAAAAAACTATCGATATAGTCCAGAAACCAGGTATATACTTGCGGAACAAGAGCATCTGTAAAAGCCATAATCGTTACATCCGGAGGAAGGTCTATAACGGCTTTCAAAAGCGGATTAAAACGTGATGATTTAGATTTCGAGGATTGAAGGCTCTGCTCATGGTTAGATTCGGAAAGCACTCTTGTTTGCAAAGTAGAACAAGCTTTGAGTACAGATGCTATAAATTGTTCTTTAGAAACTAATTCTTTAAAGGAGAGCTTGCCAATTCGATTCAGGAATTCGGCGAAGATTCCCTCTATGGAGCTTTGAACGCTCTTGCGCTCCACTAGATGTTGTAAAGCCTCAATTATATTGCGTTGAAGCGCAGAGACTTCTGAATCTATTGTAGTTCCATTACCAGACTGGACTTCTTTCGTTATTTTCTGGCCATTTGATTCCAGCAGAAGAAGTGAGGGCTCATCATCTTTTTTTTCCTCCAGGCCTGGCTCACCAATTTGGGAAAAAATCCGTCCTGCATCCTGATTGAAAAAACTAGCTAAAGCCGATTTGATAGCCTTCAAGATAGTTTGCTTTATATCAGCAGACTGAATTCTTTGAGTGATCACCTCTGCAGTCAGGAGCTCCTTAGAGACTGTCTCTCCTAAACTTACAGCAAGCTTGTCCTTCTCGCGCGGCAGCAAGCCTGGAGTAAAGGGCAAGGCAATGCCCGCAAATTTGATTGTCTTGTATGGTCTGAAAAGCATCTTTATAGCGAGCCAGTTAGTAAAATACCCGATAATTGCACCGACAAGCGGTGGAAGGATCCATGCTTTGAAAAATTCCATGCTTATTCCATCCTGAGAGCTGCATTTCTTGCTTGCTTTTCGCTGGAGTAGGTCATTACCTCCAGGGCTGGAACCCATCCGGTTTGCCCAGCTTCTTGTATTCTGAACCAGAGTGTCCCTCGATCGCTTTCCGATGTACTATACGTGCTCTCTATTATCCGCAAAACGGTCCCTTTTCGGAGAATGGAGAGGTTTTGTGAACTATTGGTAGGATCTTTTTTCATTTGACAATACTGGGAAGATATAACAAGCCATTGCGCATTTCCGCCCAGACTATTATCCTCCGGTAGCCGCAAGCGAGGTCTACATCCTGACATGGCGCACAAAACAAATGAAGAAATTAGAATTAATGATGAATAAACAAATATCTTCTTCATACTGACATACCGCTTGATGACGCTGCGAAGGAAACCATGTAGTATTAAACAATAACTATGAATATGACAATCGGCAAGGCAAAAGCAAAGCCGTTTTTGTTCTTGGTGTTTATGGTTTGCAAACTTGGCGCTACGCAGGCAATCGGGGCTCTTCCGGCTCTGGAATTCGGCATGGGATTTGCTTATGCTAGGACGAAAGTCGAAAGCGCCGCAACAGGATATCACCATGGATGGAATGTCTCAGCTGATGCGAATTGGTTATTCCTAATATCTCTCGAAGATGAGAATCTTATAAAAGCAAAAGCAGAAAAAGAGACTTCATCGCGCGTCAATATGATATTTTCACCGGGACTGCATGCTCAATTTATAACCATGTCAGCTTCTAACTGGCTCTCGGATGGTTCACGCTATAGAGCATGGGATTCTATTGGGCTTGGGCCAGAACTGAATCTTGGCTTAGAATTCACTAATTCCATGACAATGCATAAAAATGGCTTCTTGTTTTCTATGGCATATCTTGCAAGCTTTTCTAATTATACACAAACAACGCTTTATTCGGCATATAATTCGTGGTTTTTGAAAGTATCTTGGAATGCCAGAATTGACAATGGTGCAGCTTTTTTCGCAGCCCTGCCCTTGGAATATGCATTCAGAGCGGATGGCAACAGCCTATTATCTGGGCTTGTAATTGGGATGAGATATGAATTCTAAAACTCTACATACATCCAGCAAATATACATATATGTTTATGTGCATAAAGATGAAAGATTTCGCAAAAGAGACTAGCAAATATGGCGGGTTAATGAAGGGAGCATTTTTTCTGCTCGTTCTATGGCCACTATTAGCAAGCTGTGAGATTTTAGCTCCAACTAATGCCACATTCGAAGGGGAAAAATATGCGGTTGTGGTGGGGATAAATGATTACATCGACAATACAAACAATCTGATTAGGGATTTAGATTTCTGTGCCGCCGATGCCGAGGCCATGAAAGACATGCTGACAGGCGCAGGCTGGCAGGTGGAACTTATCACGGCCGAAGCGAACGAATCAATAAAGAAAAATGCAACCAAAGAAAAAATCAAGACGGCATTTCAAAAGGACAAAGATGGCTTGACAGCGTTTCTCTTCTATTTTTCCGGCCACGGTGATGTACATGAAGATCAGGCTTACATTGTGCCAAGCGATGCCTATCGATCTGGCAATTCCGTAGAGAAATCAAGCATGATCTCAGCTACTGAATTGTCTATGTGGCTAAAGGATTTGAATGCCAACAAAATCATGATCTTCGACTCTTGCTACTCGGGCGGATTTGTGGATCCGGGAGATTGTATAGATGCTGCTCCGGGAAACATTGAATCTGATCAGATTTCCACAAATATCGAAATGTTTTTCCGCTTTGGCGAGATACTCGCTCAGAACTCTGCTTCCGCAGCCAGAAGCCCATCTACGGCTCCTCTTGTGATATCCGCTTCAGGCTCGAATGAAGCCTCCATGGAAGACGCCAATGAAAGACCAACTCATGGAAGTGGCCATGGATTCTTTACTTATTATTTTCTTCAATCTGCCGAAGCATCAAAAGATGGCTCAATGAAAGGAGATCTTGATGGCGATGGAATACTCTCCTGTCTAGAAGCATATAATTATGCAAAAAATGCGCTCGAAAAAGACTGGATAGCTTCCCAGCTACCGCATATTACAGGCGGTCTTAGGGATTTCGCTCTGATCGATTTGCGCTAGGACCTATAACAGATAAGGCATGATAATAATTCGAATAGCCTTCAATCGATAAAATCCGTATCTTCCTTTGAGAATTCGGGGAAAAAATAGACAAGTACACCGGAACTCCGCACGCGCACCTGTGCAATGCTCTTCTTTGCAAGATTATCGAGTTGGCGCTGTGCCTCTTCTATAGGGATGTTGGCCTCAATCGCCACTTCGCCTGCCGTGACCATGCCATTGTTAGCCTTAGCGAGGCGAAGAATAACCCGCTCTGGAGTTTCGGACTGTCGAATATGTGGAATGAACTCACCCCATTGGCCATAGTTTTCATGTCCAATAGCCTCTCTCGCAGAATAGGCAAGATTCGCTTCTCGAACTTGTCGAGGCAGAGTAATAAGATCATATAGGCCTCCTAATCCTCCTAGACCACCTGTAAACATCCACAAAAGCCCAGTTCCGGTCTTCCCTAAATAGAAACGATGGAAGCCCAGGGCTCCAAAGCCAGAAATAAGCCAGAGGAAATAGGCTGTTGTAAGATTGTATCTCACGCTCCGCTCCCAAAAAGATCTTAATTAAACTCTATGGTATTTGACCATTATAGCTATGTCGTGCTAAAAAGGAGTATATGAATTTTATCGCATGACGAAAAGCCATGCACCACTCTTTCTATGGAGCTTTTCATGACTCTTCTTCCAACAATAAAGCAACTTCTTTCCATGGAAGCTGTAGGTCAGCCTGTGATCATCAGGGGATGGGTCCGCACTAAACGCGAGACAAAACAAGCTATTTTTATCGAAGTCAACGATGGTTCTTGCCTGTCTAATATCCAATGCGTCCTGGATTCCTCTCTCGAAAAAAACCAATCGATAGCTGAGACTATCTTGAGATTATCTACGGGAGCAAGCGTGGAGATACATGGAGAGCTCGTTCCCTCTCCTGCTAAGGGTCAAAAGGTAGAAGTCAAATGCCAACAGATCAAGCTAATTGGTGAAGCACCATCGGAGCGCTATCCGCTTCAGAAAAAAGCACATAGCCTCGAATTTCTGCGTGAAATTGCGCACCTCAGGGTGCGGACAAATACTTTTGCTGCAGTTGCCCGCGTTCGAAATCGGATGGCATTTGCCATACACCAGTTTTTTCAAGAGCGTGGCTTCTATTACATCCACACACCAATCATTACCACAAGTGATGCCGAGGGAGCTGGCGCAATGTTTCAAGTTACTAGCCTCGATATCGAAGAACTCTCGAAATCAGGTACTCTCATAGACTACGATAAGGATTTTTTTGGTAGAAAGGCTTTTCTGACTGTATCAGGGCAACTAAACGTCGAAACCTATTGCCAAGCTCTTTCGCGCGTTTACACTTTCGGCCCTACCTTTCGCGCTGAAAACTCTAATACCACGCGCCATCTTGCCGAATTCTGGATGATCGAACCCGAGATGGCATTTGCTCATCTAGATGACAACATCGCTCTGGCAACCGAGTTCATTCAATATCTTGTTGCCACAGCTATCCGAGATTGTGCCGAAGATGTAGCCTTCTTTGACCAGCGCATACAACCAGGCTTAAGAGAGTCCTTAGAGAGAATTGTACAGTCAAGCTTTGCTCGAATGAGTTATACCGAGGCAATTCGAGAACTCGAAGCCTCGAATGCAAATTTCGAATTTAAGCCCTATTGGGGCTGTGATCTTCAGAGTGAGCATGAAAAATTCTTAACTGAGAAGGTTGCTGGCGGACCGCTGGTTGTAACAGACTACCCAAAAGAAATCAAAGCCTTTTATATGAAGCAGAATGAGGATGGCAAGACTGTGGCAGCAATGGATGTGCTTGTACCTCGTTTTGGCGAGATCATCGGGGGTTCCGAGCGCGAATGGAGACTCGATCTTCTGGAAAAGCGAATGGAAGAGTTAGGCCTTGATAAGGAACCCTACCAATGGTATTTAGATCTGCGACGCTATGGCTCTACCCCTCATTCTGGCTTTGGTCTTGGATTCGAGCGGCTACTCCTCTATATAACAGGAATGACAAACATTCGAGATGTAATACCTTTCCCAAGAGCACCGCGCCAAGCTGATTTCTGATCAACAGGAAAACATCGATGAAGCTTCTTACAGCAATCAAAAGACACCAAACATGCATAAATAAGGCCAGCCTTTTAATTATAGCTATTATCTCATGCTTTTTCATTTTCGATTTTCCGGCTGCAGCCAATTCAATCGAGTCGTTCAGTAGATTGGGTGTCGAGATTCCCAACCCGCCTTCGCTCAATGCGAGATCAGCGATACTTATAGATGCCGCAACTGGGACTGTGCTATTCGAAAAAGAGGCAGATATAAGACTTCCGCCCGCAAGCTTAACCAAGCTTGTCACTCTTCATATCGTTATGGAAGAGATAAAATCAGGAAGACTTTCACCGGACGAAATTGTTGAGATCGATCCGCAAGATTGTTCACCTTCCATACCTTATGGTTCTTCGCTCATGTATCTGCAGCCAGGAATGAAGGTGAGTGTGAAAGATCTCATGCTGGGGGCCGCTGTAGTATCAGGAAATGACGCGGCCTATTCGCTGGCTCGCCGGATTGCAGGGTCGAACGAAGAATTTGCCGAGATGATGAACAAAGAGGTCAAGGCAATGGGCTTCCAGAGCCTTTGCTTTGTGGAGCCCAGCGGACTTTCGGAGTTCAATCTTGTAACCGCGAGAGACTTTGCTTTTTTCTGCAAAAAATACATTGAACTACATCCTAAGGCACTCAAAGAACTTCATTCGGTACATTCAATTCAATTCCCTAGACCTGAACACGCAACATCACAATATCGTCCCAATGGTATTGTCCTTCAATATAACCGCAATCCTCTTATTTTCAGCTACGAAGGAGCCGATGGCCTCAAAACAGGCTATATAATCGAAGTAGGATATAATATGGCTGCTACGGCGATGAGAAATGGTAATCGCTATATTGCCGTGCTCTTGGGAGGATCTTCTACCCCTTACGCCGATGGCGCTGCCTTGCGCACAAAGGACACAAAGGCTCTCTTCGATTGGGCATTTGCAAATTTCGCTACTGCAAGACCCGGCTACATAATGCCAAAGCCACTTCGTGTCTGGTTTGGCAAATCAATTTGGATAGACCCAGAGCCTGAAGGTGAAGCAGCGGCTACGGTCCCCGTTGTTTATAAAGACCGAGTAACCGCTCGAATCGAGACTGTTAAAGGCATCAAAGCCCCTGTATATAAAGGACAAAAGTTGGGTGAGATCGTCTATGAAATAGATGGTACGAAGATAAATTCGGTCAATCTGGTTTCAGGTCAGGATATTCCGCGTGGTAATTTATTCAGGACTCTCTTGGATAGTATACAGTATTTCTTTGCTTACATATTCGGAAAGCTCTGAACTCATCGAAAAAATGACCTGTTCTAAGAACAGGTCGGCTCTAAACCGGACGCCAGATAAAGAAATAAGATTTCAATACCCGAGTTCTTTCTCTGCTTTATCGATTGCGGCAACAAACTTGTTCATCCAGATACTGCCTTCCTCCTTGTACTGCGTAAGTAAGAATTTATTCGCCGCAGGAACTACTATATCTTTGAATTGTTTCATTACTGCTCCGGATGGGACATAGACCTGCATTTTCCCAGAAAGCATGGGAAGACCTCTTTCTGTTGAGTCTATTATTCTTGAGAGTCCCCTTCCTGCCACAATTGCTGTTCTTGCGGCATCATCCACGACTATCCTGAGCTCTTTCGATAGGCTGTTGTAGAACTCCATATTGATAACCCATACATAGGGAGAATATATCAGATTGCATAGTGTCGCATATCTCTGTACTTCGTATAGTCTATCCATGACTATTATAGATACCGGATTCATCTGACCGTCCACGACCCCTGCTAGAAGACTTGCATATAGTTCCGACCAGGCAATGGTAACCGGAGTTGCGCCTAGCGCTCTGATAATCTCCTGATGAAGTGGAATAGCCATAGTCCTTACTTTGAGGCCTTTTAAGTCTCCAGGTGATCTAATTGGCCTCTTTGAATTCGTGATAGCGAAAAATCCTCCCGATTCCGCAAAACCAAGGACATGAAAACCAGCTTTCTCTTCTATGTCAGCAGCAAGCTCTTTCCCAAACTGTCCATCATATACATGATAAGCCACATTGTAACTCGAAAATGCAAAAGGGATGTTAGTGACATCGATAAGAGGATAGAACTGAGCAATGGCGCCTGAGGTAGAGATAGAGGATTGTACCTGCCCGGATTTGACCTGAATAAGTGTTTCAATTTCTTTCCCTGTCACGCCATCAGGGTAAATGTCCACTTTGATCTGACCATCGGACTTGCTCTCCACTTCGCTTTTGAATACCGCTGACATAGCAGCGGATACAACCTCAAAAGGTGCCTGAGTATTCAGGTGTGCTAGTTTTAGAGTGATTTCTCCAAACGCGGAAAATGGAAATGATAGAATTGATATGATAAACAAGGCAGCTACCACATTTTTCATGGATGCCTCCTTAAGCCGATGACATATCAGGATTCGCAATTTCTGCTAGAGTAACGGATTCGAGATATAGATCAACTGCATCTTTGAGTCCTAGCCAAAAATGCCGAGGCAGACAGCCTTGACCTAATAAGCAGATCGCCGCATTGTCGACACACTCGACAATCCTTATCTCGCCTTCCGTTGCCCGTACCACTTCGCTCATCCGAACAAGCGCCGGATCTTTTGCAAGCCTGTATCCTCCATTTCTACCCCGTTCAGCAATCAAGAGCCCTGCATTCTTCAGTTTTCCAAAAATTGCTTCTAGGTATTTAGACGGAATACACTCTGCTTCCGCGATACTCGCTACACTTGCGGATTTTACATGCACCAGATGTACAAGCGCGCGAATAGCATATTGTGTCTTTGTTGGAACCTGGAACATTAAAATTCCTACTAAATAAGTCTGAATATTTAATATCGCATTAATGGAGACTTTGTCAATCAGCTCAGAAGCTCAGCGTGATCGAAGCTGCGGTTGATCGAAAGCTCTTCAAACAAAAAGCCATAATCAGTGAAACCCTCAGGCCTTTCATGGCAACCATTTGCGGCAATAGATCGTGCAATTATACTGCCCAGACCAGGCCCCATCATAAAGCCTTGTCCACACATGCCGACAAGCTGAAGGAAATTCACGGCTAAATCGGGGTAACCTATAATCGGAAGACCATCAGGAGTCATGGGATACATGCCGCGCCATGTTCTTCGTACTCGTAGATTGCGAAGCCTAGGATACAGCTCAAGCATTCGGCGAACAACAAGTGGAAGAAAAGTAGAAGTAGAATCCTTGTCTCGACCCCATATCTGTGGACGAGGAGTAATACAAAACACTATCTGCCCAGTAGCAGCCTGATAGAAATAATAATTGCCGGACTCGGCGTCGGAGCGGACATCGACAATCATTGGTTCCATAAAACGCTCGACCGGTTCTGTCACACCTGCCTCGTGGCAATCCGGGAAAACAGGCAGATCGAAACCTGCGATTTTTGCAATATCAGCAGCCTTTGCGCCTGCCGCATTGACAAAGAGGTCTGCCGAAAAACTCTCGCTGCCAGCTTCGAGCGAAGAGATCCTCTCGCCTTCTCTATGAATTGCTTTTACCTTTGTATTGAAGAAAAAAGATACACCAGCCGCCAGCGCAAGGTAATGAAAAGCACTTGCAGCCATAAGAGGTGAGGCATAACCGTCTTGAGGGCTATAGGTTCCTCCTCTCAGATCATCGGTCCTAAGCCCGGGCGCAAGTCGATATATTGTCTCTGAGCCCACCCAGTCAATATCCAAACCAGCGGCCTTCTGCTTTTCCAGAAGCGCGCAGAACTGCTGCTCCGTAGCCTCATCAAAAGCTAGATAAAGATAACCTCCCTGCCTCCATTCCACATCCAATCCATACTTCTCTTGCATTGAAGAGAAGAGCCTTATCGACTCAAGACAAATACGAATCTTTGCAGGATCCGAGTGAGTAGCTCTTATTCCGCCTATAGCAGCCCGATTCTGACCTCTACCCCAGGAAGCTTCCTCATCGAGCAACGCAACCTTGAGACCTTTTTCTGCAAGCTGCCAGGATAGCGGCAATCCAACGGATCCAGCTCCTATTATTACGACATCATAATTTTTCATGGGGCGCCTCTGGTACCTGCGTCTTTGCCACCTAGTTTATGCAAACCTTCATTCACAAGAGAACCCATAGGCACTTCCATAAAGAGTGGTCTCTGAGTAAAAGGCTCGATCTCCGCTGGATTCACTCCTGCAATGCTAAATGCCTTGGCGATTAACTGCGAGCAAGTTTTCCCTCCACATGCGCCCATTCCTACTCTGAGAGATTTAAGCTGATTTGCATCTTTGACATCATGCCTCTTGATGAAATCGACTATTTCCCGCAAGGTAATTCGTTCGCAGCGACATACAACAGTGTCCAGATCTTCTTGTAAACTCTTATCGACAGGCATTATGCTAGATGAATTCTCCAATTCTATTGCCTTTTCTTGCAGTCGAGCGGGCTTTTGTGTCTTGAGGCGTCGAACACCTGCAATCCTTGCCGCATGCGCTACATCTACCTCGAAGGTCAAAAGCCAGGTGTTTCTTTTCTGCACTTTTCGCCTAGATATTATGCGCGCCCTTTCTAATATCTCACCCTTCTGATCCACGAGTTCCATGTCTTCCTCGAGTCCAGAATCGACATTAAACTCCCATGGAAGAACTACCAGTGCCTTGTCGTCCGTAACTCTTCGAACCAGAGTAATGGCAAGACCAGGGCAGATCGACACACAGGCTCCACATCCTGTACAGTGATCTCCCGCAAAGTAAGGAAGATCCATAATGTTGCCTTGCATCGACCTGAGCTCTATGGCTCCCAATGGGCAAACCGTTGCACATGGATTGCATGGAATCTCCTCTGAACAAAAGAATACTGGCCGCCATTCTTTACCAGGAACTATTGGAGATCTTTCATAACTGTCTCCAGGCCGTGAAGCGAGCACTTTTCTGGTTATTTCCCACCCTGGATCTATTGCCCCTTTTTTTGTTAGTCCAAGCATGAGCGCAAGATTTGCTGCTGCAGTTTTGCCACCATAGATCGCACTCGAAGCTTCTGCAATCTCTGAAGCATCTCCCGCAGCCACAGCCATAATGCCATAGCGTCTTGCTTGTTCCAGAAATTCATTGCAGGGCGCAAGGCCCACCGCAATGAGAACAGCATCTACTTCATAGCCTCTTGCTGTTCCCGGGATAGGCTGAAATCTCTCATCGACTGCGGATACATAAGCTCTCTGGACCTTTTGACAGCCCTCTGCTCTTGTTATCGTGGTATTCAGATGAATTGGCACTCCCAAACGTCTTATCTTGTCTGCATGTACCTGATACCCATTGACCCTACCAGCTGCTTCAAAAATACCAGTGACTTCGATGTCCGCTTGGAGGGCATGATAGGCAGCGATTAAGCCAACATTACCTGAACCTACAATGAGGATCTTGCTATATGCTTTGACAAGATCACGATTTACAAGCGTCTGGAAAGCTCCTGCCGCTATTACTCCAGGAAGATCCCAGCCAGGAAAAACCAGTGCTTTCTCTCTTGCTCCGGCAGCAACGACGAGAGCACTGAATTCGACAAGCAGATAGGATTCGTAATTGAGATAAATCCCAGCTTTTCGGTCTTTGTAGATACCCACCACTGGCGCATTCGTCAGTATGACTACCGAAGGGTATTTCAATGCTTCCTCTTTCAGGATCTCAGCAATATCGATGCCGCGTGTTCCTGCATAGCAATCGGCTTCTGATCCAAAGAATTTATGAGTCTGCAAAACTAGTTTGCCTCCGGCTTGCTGCTTGTCATCGGCCACTAGAACCTGAAAGCCCATATTACCTAGCTCAGCAGCTGCAGCAAGCCCAGCAGGTCCAGCGCCTATGATAAGAATATCAGTGCGAATAGATCTGCGTTCCGCTTGAACAAGCGGCCTATCCTGAGAAGGCAACCTCGGCAGTCCATGAATTGTGCGTACATCCATTCCTTGGGCCAAAGGAGTTACGCATGACTTCTTTGGAATGCCGTCGATCAACATCGTGCATTGTGAGCATTGACCATTTGCGCAGAATAGTCCCTGAGGAAAGTCATCCCGAAAGTGATAGGAAAATACATGCCTATCCGCTGATATTAAAGCAGAAGATACTGGTTCTCCCTCATAACCAGTTATTTCCTCTCCATCGAAAGAGAATTTCACCAGAGTCAGATTCTTTTTTGCAGTGAGTATTGGATGGTGTTCTATTCGGTTCATATTTCATTCAAGCCTATGATTGAATTCCAAAGCTGTCAATAAACATACTGCTACTAGAAAGCAGACTATCGATGATATTCTGCTTATGCTATATTAAAAAAAGTCAAATGACAGCAACACCATAAATTAAATCAAAACGAAAGAGGAATTATTGCCCAAATGGATGAATTTCGCGGCAAATATATCACCATAATGGGACTTGGCCTTCATGGTGGCGGAATCGCGAGCGCCCGATTCTTTGCAAAAGCTGGAGCTGAAGTCACTGTCACAGATCTTCGCGATGAAAAAACTCTTTCCCCAGCTATACATGAACTTCAGGGCCTTCCGATCCGATATGTTCTAGGTCGTCATGAAATAGAAGATTTTGCCCATGCAGACTTGGTAATAAAAAACCCAGCTGTTCGCCGTGATTCGCCCTATCTCGCATATGCAAAGAGAATAGAAACCGATATTTCTATATTTCTGCGCTATTCTAAATCGCCTCTCGTCGCGGTCACGGGATCAAAAGGAAAATCGACCATAGCATCCGCCATTTGGCATGTTCTCTTCCAGAACAATAAAAAGGCCCTACTGGGAGGAAACATCACTGTCTCGCCTCTCGATTTCCTAGACAAGACAGACGCACAAGTCCCTGTAGTTCTTGAGCTTTCAAGCTGGCAACTTGGAGACTTGCGAGGCACAGGTTTATTAAAACCATCTGTAGCCGTGCTGAGCGATATTCTGCCCGATCATCTTAACTATTATGATTCCATGGACGCTTATGTCTCCGACAAACGTGTAATCTATGAATCACAGGATGAGAATTGCTGGACAGTATGTAATGCAGATCAAAAATGGGGACATGCTTTTGCAGAAGAAACTCTGGCGCAAGTCCTCTGGTACAGTGAAAGACCTCTCGAGGATTCAGTAGGAAAAAACGCTTTGGGTGGTTGGCTCACGAAAAGCAAGACCAAATCAAATTATTCCGATGATTCTGGTCCTTCTTACTGGTCTTTAGATCTTCTCGAAGGCTATGGCAGATTCAGCCTCGATGGGCAAGAAGAGCTGCTGGTGCCAAGCCAGGTTTTAGTACCTGGTCGCCATCAAAAAAAGAATATTCTGGCAGCTGCTGTTGCAGCACGGGCCTTTGGTCTTTCTCCGGAAGGTATCATGTCCGCACTCGCAAGCTTTCCTGGAGTACCACATAGGCTTGAATTCGTAGGCTCCATTCGAGGCATAAGATGGTATAACGACAGCACGGCAACTATTCCTGATGCGACAATCGCAGCCATTGATAGCTTTTCGAGCCCCATTGTTCTAATAGCCGGCGGAAGCGATAAAATGAGCGATTTTTCGGCTTTTGCCCAAAAAGCAAAGAACCTAAAAGCAGTAATTCTTCTAGCGGGGAGTGGAACAGATCGTCTTATTCCAATCCTCGATGTGAATAAGATAGCCTACAATGGACCATTTTTTTCGATGCATGAAGCAGTTCAAGCTGCAGACAAGCAGGCGGATCCTGGCGATATTGTAATTCTTTCCCCGGGCTGTGCGAGCTTTGGTATGTTTCTGCATGAGTTCGCAAGAGGTGATGCTTTCAAAAGAGAAGCCCTAATGCTTTTTCGCCAATATGCAGAACAGGGCTCTACGGCACAAAAGCGATAGCGGCATATCCAACAAATGATCGATCAGGATGGATGTCGATACTGAGCTTATGCCCAATTAGCAGGCTATGCCTGGCTCCTGCATTGAGAGCGAAAGAGATGGCTGCAGCAACAGCTCCTGAGGAGCAAGCAGAAAAATTATTCCTGGCATGTTTCAATACCTTGTCCGCATCCATTGCAAGCGCTGCGCTTATGAAACCCTTATCGTTTTCATTTCGAACCCATTGAACAGCTGGCTCTCCTAGACCTCTCGGCATAAAACCATAATTAGGGCCATAGTGGGTTAGGTCGGTGGAAGCAATGGCAACGAGTTGCTTTTTGCAGGAAGATGCTGCCCTGAAGAGCGCAGATCCGAGTTCTCTGGCCTTGTAATCCGGCGGAACGCGAAGCCATAGAATTCGAGCATTTGGGAATCGAAACCCGGCAAGTGGCAACAATATTTCGACGGAGTTATCTATGTCTCGATCTGGAGCCATTTCTTGAATCCCAACGTTCTTCAATTCTGCCTTTAGGGAATTAAGAACTTCAATATCGTTCTCTGCATCTCTAACAGTACAGTCAAAACCATCTTCATCTCCATATAGGATGGGCTCTCCGTTACCTAAATGACCTCCGAGAATTGCCACTGTATCGCAATCTCTCAAGGCCCAGACTGCCCTGGCAGCCAAATCCGCAGAAAAATACCATCCAGCATGTGGCGCAACGACGGCATAGGCCGATAGATTATTCTGAGATTTGGTCCAGTCAGCAACAAGAGAACTGATTTCCGCTGAATCTTCAGGATACCAACCCGAAGGCAGGTATCTTTTTCTAATCCTGCGATTTGTAGTCATGGCTTCTATCCTCCTAGCGGCAATCCCATGCATTTTATGCATTTGAATCAATAAACAATACTCTCCGACTGGGCAGGTTTTTGCCGATAATGATATTATATACTGCAGGGATGGAAAAATGAAACGAACATTGCGTATAATCTTGTTCATTGGGACTTTTGTGCTTTTAGCTCTCATTGTAGGATATGTCGCGTGGAAGATCGGTGAGATGCGCCTTCTGGGAGAACAGAGCGCATCAGCTGAATATTCCATCCTGCGAAATGCAGCATCTCTCATAACAAGTGAAGAAGATCTTGGCGATCAATTCGTAAGAGATAGGCTCAAATCACTATATAACGCAAGCACACACCTCCTGGCCGTTCAAGTTCTTGACCGAAACGGGCTTGTTCTTTGGAAAATGCCCGATGAGTCCCCCTACTTCGCTTCGCCAGCCACAAATCCTGGTAGCGTATTTCGTGCTCCAGGTATGTCGACAATAATCTACATGACACCACTTCCCGACGGCATGAAACTGATGGCACTCTATTCAATCTTATCTCAAAGAGATATTTCGAATATTCTCCTTGTTCCAGCTATCATACTTGCTGCATGGATTGTGCTTCTTGTGGTATTGCAATTTGCGTTAAAGGAGAGACCTATAGAGGCTTCAGAGATAATCGGCACAGAAAGAATGCCCGAAACTCCCGAAAAGCCTCAGTATCACGAGGAGCCATTAGAGAGTGTTTCCTATTCTGAAGAAGCTCTTCTTACTATTTCTGATGAAGCCTCTTCTATAGCAGAGGAAAGCATAGAAAACCATGCGTCTCTGGAAAATATTGAAAACATAGAAGAAAACATAGAAGAAGAAGCAGAGGAAATCACTAATAAGAAAGTGGAAATTCCGGTATTTCCACAAGCTCCTCAACCTGAACCCGAAACGATTCCGATGTCTATCTCATCATCTGATGATTTCCTGCCTGGAGAATTTGTCGCTCCTGCGCAACAGATCGAAGAGGAAGCAGAAGAAGCACCGCAACCTGAGATTTTTCCATCCACACTTTCACTCGCTGAATTGGAACGCAGCCTTGATATAGAGCTTCGACGCGAGAAAGAGACGTCTCTGCTCCTTGTTCACTGTCTGCTTTCTGGTGAGCTGGATCCAAGTGCTTTAGCCTTGGGAGTTACAATTCGCGACTATTTTGCATCGGATTCGCTTGTCTTCGAGCTTGGGAAAGGCTGTTATGCGGTGGTTCTGCCTGGCATGGATGCGGGTTCTGCGCTCAAGGTTGCGGTGGATCTCGACGACGTGCTCACAACTACCGCAAGTCTCTATAAAGATCTATCGGAAGAACCACCCTTTTATTTTGGATTAAGCGCCCGATACAATCGCACGATCTCCCCTGATCGGCTATATAGAGAGGCTTTTGCCGCGCTCAAGGAAGCACAGGAGAGAAGCGGTTCGAGAATCCTGGCATTTAAGCCTGTCAGCTCTGTAGCATAGAGCAGTGATATACGCTAATCGACAAACTCGATAGGAAAGCGCATCCTATCCTTTGTTAGCACGGTATCAGGAAATACCTCGCGCGCCTCATCGAGCAATATTTTGAGCTCTCGATCGGCATATCGCGGACTATAGTGAATTAAGCCCAGCTTCTTTATGTTACCTGCATCTCGAGCAATCAGAGCGGCTTGACGTGCGGTCATATGCCGCTTGTCGACTGCGCTTTCGATAAGCGCGTGCTCGAACATCCCTTCGCATATAAGAAGATCCGAATTTGATACCTCTTGAGCAATTTCTGGGAAATAAAGCGTATCTGTAACGAAGCTAAATTTTCTACCGCTGCGAGGCTCTCCCATAACTTCCGAAGGTTCTATAGAGCTTCTTTCCGTGAGTCGCACCGTCTTGCCAGATTGAAGCTCAGACCAAAGAGGACCACGTGGGACACCTAAGGCAAGAGCTTTTTCAGGGTAAAAAACCCCGGGTCGCTTTGATTCTTCCAGTGTATAACCAAAGCACATTTTCGTGTGCTTTAGTGGAAAGGCTCGTATTAAATAATCATCGCTCTGCCATATAATTCCAGCTTCATATATCTCTCTTACGATAATGTCATAATTGATATACATATCCAGGAGATGACGATTCTGATCTACAAATTCCGCAATTCTTGGAGGCCCAAAAATATAGAGCGGTTCTTCCCTATCGACCTGGCTGGAAAGCATTAGAATGCCTGGCAGACCGGTAACATGGTCAGCATGCATATGGGAGATGAAAATTGCGGTGATCTTCTTCCAGCGTAGATTTAGCCTTCGAATCGAAACCTGGGTTCCTTCTCCCGCATCAAAGAGAAATAGCTCACCCTCGCGACGTATAAGCATGCTTGTTAGCTGTCTATAAGGCAGGGGCATCATGCCACCACATCCAAGAACAAATGCTTCTAAATTCATAGCGAAATGACTATAGCGGAAATGCTATAGAATGTCATCATGAATGTTCCGAATCTTTTGAATATTGCTTTTTCGCTATACCTAAGTCATCAAAATCAAGCGCTCCAATGACTTGTCTCACCTCAAGGTGAGTATTCTCCATGTATACATCTTCAGTTCGGTAGATAGCTGAGTAAGCATATATAAATTTCCATCATCACCAACTACCATATCTATAAGGGAAGCATCGGCATCAGGTACTTGAAAGTCCAATTTGCCATTTATTTTCCCCTGTTGATTAAAGCGGAAAACCTCTCCAGATAATCCTTTATCTCTCCAACGAACACAAAAAATGCCATTCGATTGGGCAGCGATCATCTGCTGATCGATCCCCAAGTCTTCAAGACTGCTCTGCAATGGAAAAGAATTTAGAAGCGCTCCGTTTGATGCATCTGTCTCAATAATCCAACCACCAACAGGCTCGATAGAAATCGTCACTCCAGATGAAGGATCGCTTATCTCGTAATAGTAGTTGATCTTGAGCATTACCACTCTTCTTCCATTCAAGAAGCAAGGCAGAAATGATTCAAGCGAAGCAATGATACTTGAACCACCAGTATTCGGATGATTCTCAGCTATTGAAACAGGGATTGGCATGTGTTGCCCATCCCATTTTAGCACATGCAAAAAGGTGCCATTTCGATCATAGAAATAGACTGCCTTCCCCGACTCGGAAGAGCAGGAAACTGCAATATCATCATTGCTAAGAACATCTAGCGAAGTAATTACCGGGAATCTAATTCCTCCGATGCCCTCTTGTCCAAGAAAAGGGAGCTCTCTACCGTCGGAATCAAATCTCCTTACAATTTCGGCATCAGAAACATAGAGCATTTGTCTTGAATCGCTAGCAATATGACCAGGATCTTCAAATGAAACCTGAATGGCAAAACGACCCAGGTCTTTTCCTGAAGAAAAGTCACTCATCTGGACATCCTCAAGGACAAGGGGTGCACTTCCTCTTTTTGGATCATACCACATTGCAAGGGTCTGGCCATAAGAAGAAATACGAAGTATTTTTGCTTCCTCTTGGCTCAGTAGATGAAATATTCCTTTCCTGAGGCAAATATCGACTGAGTTCTTATTCTGTACAGAAATATCGATCGAAGAATCGGATTTACCATAGCCAAGGTCGAAAAGTTGCTGTATCTTTCCTTCTTCCATAGAGGATTGGCAGCTCACAAGAATATTAGCAATGATTATCAAGCATAGCAGACCTACAAATCTCTTCATTGCGAGAATTATACCATTCCTTGACCCTTTTTGAGAACAAAAGTATTCTTAACACATGTCTAGAAACACATTTCTTTCAGCCCTCCTGGGCTCGAAAGAAGAGAAAGATATCAAAGCTGTTTTGCCACTTCTCCATAAGATAAACGAACTCGAGCCCTGGGCTCTGTCTCTTGCTGATAGCGACTTTCCTGCCATGACAGAGAAATTCAAAGGCCGCCTCGCCAATGGAGAGACCCTCGATGATCTTTTGCCTGAGGCTTTCGCTCTTGTGAGGGAAGCGGCACGAAGAAAACTGGGTGAGCGTCCATTCGATGTTCAGATAATCGGAGGAATTGCTCTGCATCAGGGAAAAATCGTAGAGATGAAGACAGGAGAAGGCAAGACTCTGTCTTCGGTAACCGCTGCTTACTTAAATGCACTAACTGGACAAGGTGTCCACATCATCACGGTAAACGACTATTTAGCCGAGCGCGATAGTCAATGGATGGGGCAAATCTATAAGTTTCTTGGACTTACTGTTGGATGCATCCTCTCGGCCATGGACAATATAGCAAGAAAGAAAGCCTATCTCAGCGATATCACCTATGGAACTAACAACGAATTCGGTTTCGATTATCTGCGCGATAATATGGTTTGGTCTTTGGATCAAAAGGTCCAGAGAGGGCATGCTTACTGCATCGTCGATGAAATCGATTCTATCCTTATCGATGAGGCGAGGACACCGCTTATAATCTCAGGCCCTGCGGACGACGACACTTACAAGGTAAATGAGGTCAATCGCCTGGCTTCGTCCCTTTTCGAAGTCAAAAAGAATCCTGAGACAGGCGATTATCCCGACGAAGCCAGGGGCGAACTTCTTGAAGGTGATTTTAAAATAGACGAAAAATCCAAACGAGTCATGTTTACTAGCGAAGGATTGAACCACATCGAGTCATTGCTACAGAAGAGAGGATTGATAAAGGGAAGTCTCTTTGACCCAGAAAACTTCCAATTTGTCCATTATTTTACGCAAGCGGTTCGAGCTCAGCATCTCTTCTCTAAAGATGTAGATTACGTTGTACAGGACAATCAAGTTCAAATCGTCGATGAGTTTACAGGTCGAATTCTTCATGGCAGACGCTACTCAGATGGTCTTCATGAGGCTATCGAGGCAAAGGAAAGAATCAAGATTGCCAGGCGCAATCGAACCCTTGCTACAATAACCTTTCAGAATTACTTTAGGTTATATAAAAAACTAGCCGGAATGACTGGAACCGCTGAAACAGAGGCCGAAGAGTTTAATAAAATATACAACCTCGACGTAATGATCATTCCCACAAATAGGCCTGTTGTTCGAAAAGATGAGAACGACCTTGTATATCTCAATGAAGCAGAAAAGTATGATGCCATAATCGGCGCGATAAGGGAAATACACACAAAGGGACAACCTATTCTAGTAGGCACGGTTTCCATAGAAAAATCCGAAAAGCTCTCTGCTTTGCTCATTAAAAGTGGCGTAAAACATGAAATATTGAACGCCAAGAACCATGCACGCGAAGCTCTGATAATTGCAGAAGCGGGTTCGAAGGGAGCGGTTACCATTGCGACAAATATGGCAGGACGCGGAACAGACATCAAGCTCGGAGGAAATCCGGAGTTTCGTGCAAGGCGCAAGGCCGGTACCGAAGCACCTGAAGAAAAATACAGAGAGATCTTATCTCGCGAATACGAGACATGGACTAAAGATTATGAAGAAGTCAAGAGCCTTGGGGGTCTTTGCGTCATAGGAACCGAGCGTCATGAAGCAAGGCGCATCGACAATCAGCTGCGAGGCCGAAGTGGGCGTCAGGGAGATCCTGGACGGTCGGCATTTTTTATTTCGCTAGATGATGATCTGATGCGCCTCTTCGGAGGAGACAATTTCAAACAACTCATGGGCAAGGCTGGCATGAAGCCAGGAGAGCCTATCTATCATCCTCTGCTCAGCAAATCGATCGAAAGCGCACAGAAAAAGGTCGAAGAAAGGAACTTTGAGATACGAAAACACCTCCTTGAATACGATGATGTTCTAAATAAGCAGCGCAACTTCATTTATGAACAAAGAAATTCAATCCTAGCCGATGACAATCTTATAGAGAGGGTGCGGGATGCAGCCTACGAAATGCTGGAGGAACAGAATGCTATTCTCAGCCAGGCATTCAAAGATAATGCAAATAAGGCAATCCAAGAATTCGGCTCGTGGCTCTTTGATAGCTTTGGCATAGAAATGACAACAAAAGAACTAGGTGCGCTGTACAAATCAGGTGGGCTTGTTTCTGAGATCAAGAATAATCTTGATCTTGATCTCGATGCTAAAATACAAGTGGCAGGTGCGGAGAACCTCAATATTTTCATTAGATTTTCTTATTTGCAGGAAATCGATGAAAAATGGCTTAATCACCTGGAATCGATGGAAGCTCTTAGAGAAGCTGTGTATTTGCGAAGCTATGCTCAAAGAAATCCTTTGCTCGAATATAAAATCGAAGGATCAGATATTTTCGAATCCTTGATCTTTTCTATTCGGCATAATATCGCCTCAAAGGTCTTTAGAGTAAGAATCAAAGAAAGTACCCCAACGGTCGAAGCAACAAGTCCACGATCTACATCGAGGATAGAAGCGGCACAGACAAGTCATGAAGCAGTAAGTTCCTTTGTCGACCAAAGCAAATCAGTGCAGAAAGAGTCTGCGATAGCTTTGGCATCCACTCCAGCTACAGCCACGGTGGTCAGACAAGGAAAGAAAATCGGCCGTAATGATCCATGCCCGTGCGGTTCGGGCAAGAAATACAAGTATTGTCATGGCCGATAGAACCGCTTGATATCGGAAATGATGATATTGGACGCTTCCTAGAATGGCTGGAGTTTTTCTATGTCACTAAACTGCGAAGAAATAGATCTCATTCTAAACGAAGCTCCACTTGTCGGAATGAAGATTCAAAATGTCTATCAACCTACTTTTGATTCTCTCGTATTAGAACTATTTGGCAAGGGAATATTAACCCAGTATTATTTTAGCATCGCCCATAATGCCTGCAGACTCCATCCTTTAAGTACCCCTGCTCCCAAAAACGAACGACCCTTGCGCTTTATGGAATGCCTACGCTCAAGAATCAGAGGAGGCACTATATTACACGCAGCACAGATTAGCAAGGATCGCATAGTAAAAATAGATATTATCAGAGCAAACGAAAAAGGGGTTGTGGAACGATCCTATTTATATGCAAGATTATGGAGCGGAGCGGGAAATATCATCCTTGTCTCTGTTGAAGGTATCATAATTGACGCCCTGCGACGCCTACCGGCTCGCAATGAAGTATCCGGGGCAGCATTTGTGTTGCCTCAGCAGCTTGATTCCAATAAACAACCTTCCAAGCATTACGTGGTTCGCGATCTGGAAGGCAAAGGCACATTTTGGCAAAAAATAGAACAATTTTATGCTCAAAATGCGGATAATCTCTCTAGATCTACTCTGCTCACTCAAGTGCACGACAGATATGAGAGAAAAAAGACCTCAATAGAGACTAAATTGAATCACCTTGTTTCCAAACAACAAGAATATGAACAAGCCGAGCGATTCCGCCAACTGGGTGATATTCTGCTGGCTGGATATTGCCCTGAGATACAAGGAAGAAAAGCATTTGCGCGTGTCTACGATTATTACGAGAATAAGGAGATTCTTATCGAGATAGATCAAAATCTCAATCCTGCTAAGAATGCTGCCATATATTACGAAAAATACCGAAAAGCGAAATCTGGCCTCGAAGAGATTCGTTCCGAAATTCAATATTGGGAAAAAAGCCTTAATCATTTGGACGCTTGGCTCAATAGACTTGAGAAAGAGACTAATCCTTTGATAATAGCCAAGATTCTACGAAAAGGTGGAGCTGCTCGCTCAAAAGAGAAGCCTGCTTTTCCTTGTCAATATCTAGATTTTAGGGGTTGGAGAATCTTGATCGGTCGTTCTGGCAAAGAAAACGAAGATATCCTGCGTCATATTGTACGAGGTTCAGATTTATGGCTGCATGCACGGGATTATGCTGGCTCCTATGTATTCATCAAAGCCAAGAAAAACAAATCGATTCCCCCAGAAGTACTTCTAGCTGCAGCAAAGCTCGCAATATACTACTCAAAAGCCCGCAAAAATGGTGGTGGCGATGTTCATACGGCCTTTGTCAAGAATCTGCGGAAGGCCAAAGAGGGGCCTATAGGCCGGGTTATTCCCTATTTCGAGAAAAATTTATATATTACTTTCACGGAAGCTGAGATAAAGGAGATTTTTCAAGAATATCAATCTAAAGAGGAGAACTATGTATGAAGCGATCTAAGATTTCTCTAGTTGCCACATTGTTGCTGGCGGTTAGTGTTTTTATTTTATATGCATCGCCTAAAGATAAGATTGCGGTGTCGGTAATTAGAGGTCCTTCTGGGTTAAGCAGCACATGGATGATGTCTGAGCTTGCCAGGACCAGCCCGAGCGAATTCGAATTCATATCGGTTGCGGGCGCTGACATGGTAGTCGCAAAACTTCTCAATGGAGAAATAGATGCTGGCGTTTTGCCTGTAAATGTGGCTGCTAAGCTATACAATACAGGTGCGCCCATAAGAGCTTTGGCGGTAGTGGGCAATGGTATGGTAAAATTCTTGACAACAGACACCAAGGTGCAGAGTCTTGCAGACTGCAAAGGCAAGACAATCTACATTGCAGGACAAAAAGCGACCCCTGATTATATCTTTCAATTCCTATGCGCGCAAAAAGGCCTTCAAATAGAAAGAGATTACACAGCAATCTATAGTCTGGCATATCCTGAGATAGCAGCAGGGCTTGCAGGCGGAAAGATATCTTATGCTGTGTTGCCAGAACCTTTTGCATCTCAAGCGATTCTCAAAAATCCTGCTATAAGAACGCCCATAGACATCACAAAGGAATGGCAGGCAGCGACAGATCAGCCTGATTACCCAATGTCTCTATTTGTCGCGCGAAAAGAAATGATTGAAGCATATCCAGATAAGGCAAGAATCTTGCTTGATTCGTATCGCGCCTCTATCAATAAGGCTATTGAGGATCCGCAATTGATAGCAAAACTTGCAGAGAATCTCGATCTGGGCGTCAATGCTCAAACAGCAATTATCGCCATACCAAAATCCAATTTTGTATTTGTTGAGGCTTATCAGGCAATCCCATCCATCGAAGCTCTGCTCTCGGTATTTTTGAAATTCGATCCTGCAAGCGTTGGTGGTGTGTTGCCAAGCAAATCATTCTATGCGCAAATCAAGTGAACACCGTTTTATGCTGCTTCGATGGCAGCTATTAGGGATTATTTCATTTATCTTATTATGGGAGATAGGAGCTCTCCTTGTAAAAAGCGATCTAATTCTGCCAAGCCCTGCTCGAGTTGCCAAAGCTCTTTATCAGCTTTTTGGAAAGAATTTTTTTTGGCTTTCAATTGGAGGCTCTTTCCTTAGGGTTTTCGAAGCGTTCATTCTTAGCGGCCTTATAGGCCTTGCTACTGGCACTATGAGCGGCATTAAGCCTCAGGCGCGGGCTTTCTTGAATCCATTTATTGTGGGAATTCGGGCAACACCAGTCATGGCACTGATATTAGTGGCTATGTTTTGGTTTCCGGCTTGGCAGGTACCTGTTTTCAGTGCAATTCTAATGGCGTTTCCTGTAATGCATACTTCAACGGAAGCAGGCGTGCATGCGGTAGATAAGAAGTTACTTGAGATGTCGACTTTTTTTAATGTTCCTTCATCATTTATTTTCTGGCGGCTTCGTTTGCCATCCGCACTTCCATATATCCTATCTGGAGCAAAAAATGCCCTGGGGCTCTCATGGAAAGTGGTAGTTGCTGGCGAGGTCTTGAGTCAACCGCGCATGGCCTTGGGTACCGGTATGCAGGAGGCCAGGCTCTCCATTGAAACAGCCACGGTTTTTGCTTGGGCAATAATCACGATCTTTCTTTGCGGTCTAAGCGAGTATCTATTCGGACTTCTCGCAGATAGATTAAGCGCGCGATTTCAACAATCTTCTCAAGAAGAAGACCAGGATCTGAGCTGAAAATGAATATCAAGATAGATAATCTGAGAAAAAGCTATGGAGCTCTCAATGTGCTCGAGGATGTAACTTTTTCTCTCGAAGAATCTCGTATAACCTCAATTTTAGGGCCCAGCGGCTGTGGCAAGACGACTATCCTCAATATAATGTCTGGAATCTTACAAGCCGATAGCGGTTCTATAATTGGCATTGAGGGCCGCAAATTTTCCTATTGTTTTCAAGAGCCGAGACTTCTCGGTTGGCTCAGCGCAGAAGATAACCTGCGATTTGCCTTGAGCTCTCTATTTCAATCCTCTCCTAGAACAAACGACATCGAATTGAGAATCGAACGCTTTTTACGAGAAGCTGGACTTTGGGAATTCAGGAAATTTAAGCCTAGCCAGTTATCAGGGGGAATGCAAAAGAGGCTTGCTTTGGCAAGGGCATTTGCTTTTCCAGCCGATATGCTTCTTCTGGATGAGGCCTTTTCAGAAGTCGACTTAAGAAAAAAGATGGAGCTTATGGAGGATTTTCTTCATTTATGGAAGGATGAAGAGCCGACTGTCGTAATTGTCACACATGACATCCACGATGCCCTATATCTAGCTGACCAGGTGATAGTCTTGAGTCAGCGCCCAGCCATAGTAGAGGGGACTATATTGATTGATATACCTCATGAAAAAAGGACTTTTACTTCTTCAGAACTCTATGGATATGAAAAGGAACTATATCGCCTCTTAGGCCTCGATCGAACTGTTTAGAGCATTATTGCAATACTCTAGAAGAGAACGGGCATCAAATGGCTTGTGCAGCAAAGCGGCTCCTGCAAATTGCTCATTTTGATAAGAGTCATACCCCGTCATGAAGACACATGCTCTGGCCTGACCATTGTTCTTCATCCTATCCCATAATTCGTTTCCATATACGCCCGGCAGTACTATATCTGTGAGGAGAAGGTCGAAGTTCGTTCTCTCAGCTTGAAGAATAGCCTCTCCGGCATTGATACAAGCACCAACAATAGCACCTGCACTCTCAAGGATTCTTGTGCACGCCTCCAATATTGACTCATCATCGTCAACAACAAGAATATGCTTTCCTTTCAATATGTTATTAGGTGGATTGATTATGGAGAGCAAAGAGTATTCTTCCTGGGCTGTGAGCTTGGTCGTGGTTTTAGTCTCTAAAAGAATTGGGAACCAGATTTTGATTGTGGTTCCTCTTCCCTTTTCGCTTTCAAGAGTAATGTAGCCCTCATTCATTTCTACAAGAGATTTAACGATAGATAATCCCAAACCTGTTCCTTGATTTTGCTTTTTAGTAGTAAAAAAAGGCTCAAATACCCTTTTTATATTCTCATTATCAATGCCAGCTCCGTTGTCTTTAACTACTATTAGAGCATAGTCGGCTGGCTGCATCATGATTTCTTTTGGATAAAGTGCGTTTTGCCCAAATTGGCTAAGCTGGATCGATATATGAGGATTCTCGGTCTTTTCCAGCGCATCCCTGGCATTCACAACAAGATTTAAAAGTATCTGTTCCAGATGCGATATGTCCACATTGACAACTAGGGACTCTTTGGGAAGGCTAAGTGTAAGGCTTATGTTCTCAGGGATAAGCCTTTTGAGTATCTTATAGGTGTCGCCCATGACCTCTTTCAGATCTATTGGAGCAGGTGAATAAGGTTTGTGCCTAGAAAAGCCCAATAGCTGTCGCGTAAGTCCAGAAGCCCTATTAACAACTCTCTCTATTCCCTGGATATCTTCATTTATTTGAGAATCATCTGGAATTTCAAGCTTTATCATTTCCAAAAAGCCCATTATAGATGTCAAGAAATTATTTAGATCATGAGCAACACCACTTGTGAGTCGTCCAATTTCCTCTCTCTTTTGTGACTGAAACAGCTCCTCCCTCAACCTCCTAGATTCCGTGACATCCAAGAATTCGCATAGGATTTGTGCGTCGCTACCCTCCTCGCGAAATCTGGAAAAGCTGCAGATAAGATCGAGCGATCTCTGTTCGAAGCTATCGGAAATCCTATTTGTTTGAATCTCTCTCTGTAGAATCTGGTTTTCTTCAAGGCTTTCTATTATCTCGCTCCAGATTATATCATTGGGCAAGATATCCCTGACATTTTCCACTTTCATCGGATTGGAAAAGCTCGATTCAAATACTCTGTTTCTCTCAAGGATTCTTCCTTCGATATCGGTGACGCATCTTGCTGATAGGCTATAAGCAAATAAATCCTTGTAACGGCGCTCACTGTCTCTCAGCTTTTTTTCCATCGATGAATGGTATAGAGCCGTCTCCACATTAACGATAAGTTCTCGTGTAGAAAATGGTTTTACAAGAATGCCAAGAGGCTGCGCTTCACGTAGTCTTGCGGGAATACTTGTAACGCCATGATCACTTATTACCAGGCAATATAGACCGGTCTGTCTATGTATCGCTACTGCAGCGTCTATTATCTCAGGTTGATTGTCCCCAATATCGATGATAAAAAGTTCATGCTCGAGATTATTGAGTTTCTGATATGCCTGCTCGAGTTCTTCATAGATGTCTACCTCTGCCAGCCCTTCTTGTTCAATGCTCTTTGAGATGTCTAGCGCTATTAAAATATCGGATTCAAGAATGGCAACTCTTGGCATGTTGCGGGCCTCCTTGCCTCCATCCTGCTTTAGTCGATTGTCTACTGAAGGGACTTTCAAATAATTGTAGCACTTTCGGTGGAAAACTCCAAATGGATAGTGCGTTCGAAATATCCACTAAGTCTAGACTTGGCCGAAAATTCAAGGATAAATACTTTATTTTTTTCATCGAGCCGAAATTTGTAAATGGTGATGACGTCGTTTTCACTAAGGCCTATTTCATCGGCTGGCTCAGCGGGACATACCCATTGTATAGAATAGAGCCCCCCTACTTTAGTCGATTCTTTTAATTGAGTAAGTCTAGCGCCGAACAGTCCCTCAAGAATCGAATTCTTGTGAATTCTGTCCCATGCAGGTATCAAAGAGGCTCCATCTGTATGGCTTATCTGCCTCAATCTCCTGACTGGCTTAAAGTCGCGCTGCGCTTCTAAAAAACATAATGCACCTTTCGGAACAGAAGCGAGTTGAAATTGAATTGAAGCTATGTCCTTTGTGAGTTTCCCATTTATAGAAGTAAGTGTATCCCCTGCTATGAATGCCGAAAGAGATGGATCAAGATCAGCGAGAACCAGTGGACTCTGACCACTGCCTTTTCCCATCATTAAGCCTAACCTTGCATGAATGACTTCCTTTCTCTCGAATAGATCAGGAAGAGACAATGAAATCCATTGAACGGGCAGTGCAAAGTTTATGTTCTGAAAAGATGGCAATCCAGCAAAGACCATGCCGACCAAAACTCCGTTCTCAGAAAAAAGCGGGCTGCCCGAGTTGCCCTGATTGACCGGAACATCGATCTGAGCAGCCTCGCCAAAAGATATTATCTTTCTGCTCAATGAGCTAACAACACCAGCCGTAATGCTGTTTTCAAGACCGATCGGCGAGCCAACGGCAAAGACGCGATCTCCCGCATGAAATCTCATTCCCGGAGGAGGCAGCATGACTGTGCTGCGAGCATGTTCTGCTGACTGTATCAGCGCTAGATCCAATTCTTCGTCCCAGCCAAGGACTTTTGAAGGCACCCTAATCTGAGGATTATCGGAAGGTCGGATACTGATACGCGAATATCCTTTATAGGTTGGATCAATCTCGCTCTGAACAACATGATAGTTAGTCAGGTATAATCCCTCAGAAATCTGGAAAGCCGTGCCAAGCACGCGATCTGGAACGCTGTATCCGCCTTCGACCTTGAACCCCCGATCCACATATACTGTGACCACGCTCGACACCGCATCGGCTAACCAATCTTGGTCGGAAACAAGGATAGATGGAGAGTAACTCATCTGGCCAGACGAGAGCGATTCAAACCAGGCTTCCGCATTGACATCATTGTTCTCCTTAGCTCTCTCAGCCCAAGTAATGAAATATTCTTTTGGATCTCTTGTCTCGATAAGACTCTTCAAGTTTTCTATAGAAAAATCCTCAATCTTATTGAAAGAATATTCTTCCTGCTCTCCTAAGTGAGCCTTTGATAGCGTTGCTTTGCCTATGACATAACCATGTTCTTTGAACTTATTCTCAGCTTCCCAGAGAGCGAGCTGCAATCTCATCGCTGGCGATGCTATCATCGAGAGCTCTTCAGATACAATTTCACCAAGAGAATCATAAAAAGATACATATTGAACCAAAGCATCAGCAGAAAAAGAGAGCCGACGAGCCGTGAGAATATCCTGACTTGCGATGGCTTTTTTAAAGAGAAGACCGATATTTTCTACGGCTTTTCTAAAAAGCACAATTCCTTTCTCACCGATGATGCTATTGTCAAAAGATTGGTTTTTCTCTCGTTGCTGTTCGAATAGATTGGAAATCACAGCGATGCACTGTTCAGGATCGGTATCTACAAGCAGATCTAGATGGCTAATAATTGAATCTCCAGTAGAATTGGCATTTGGCTCATTCTCAGGCAAAGATGAACAGCTGCTTAGAATTGCTGCTATACTCAAGGACAAAAAAAGAACCAGAATAGCAGCTTGCCGTGTCTTCATTCAATTCCTCAACATGGCGCGATCCCCTCTTCCAGGAGAATTTTGCCCTCAGGCAGGCCAAGAAGCTCTCTCACCTCTTTATCTTCCAGCGTTTCAACCTGCATAAGCTTATCTGCAAGTCTGACTAGTCGATTCTTTTCCCGCTTTAGAATATTAATTGCCTTGTCTAAAGCAGAATCAAGAATGCCTTGTATCGCCGCATCTATCCTCTGTGCCGTCGCCTCTGAATAATCCTTATGTTGTGCTATTTCCCGTCCGAGGAAAATAGGCTCTTCTTCTTCTCCGAGAGAGATTGGGCCGATTTCTTCAGCCATTCCCCATTCGCGTACCATCTTTTGGGCGATCTCTGTAGCTTGCTTAATATCCTGTGCAGCCCCTGTAGTGGTCTCGCCATATACAATCTTCTCTGCGGCATATCCACCATAAGAAATCACGATACGATCGTAAAGCCATCCATAGGTTCTGGAGTATGTATCCTTATCTGGCAAAGATAAAGCCAAGCCTAGAGCTCTTCCCCTGGGAACTATAGTCACCTTATGAAGCGAATCTGCGTGTGCAAGAAAATAATGCAGGAGTGCATGTCCCGATTCATGAATTGCAGTGGCTCGTTTTTCTTCCTCAGCAATCACCAAGCTCTTGCGCGCTACACCCATCAAAATCTTGTCTCGTGCATCTTCGAAATCGTCCATCTCGACCAGCTCTTTGTTTTTGCGGATCGCAAAGAGAGCGGCTTCATTGACTAGATTAGCAAGATCGGCACCCGAGGTTCCTGGGGTCGCGCGAGAGAGTTTCTCCACATCTACATCACCAGAAGTTGGAATCTGGCGCATGTGTATTTTGAGAATCTCGGTTCGCTCATTTACATCTGGCATTGCAACAACAACCTGTCTATCGAAGCGACCCGGTCTCAATAATGCGGGATCCAGTACATCAGGCCTATTGGTAGCTGCCAGAACAATGACTCCATCCTTTGTATCAAATCCGTCCATCTCAACAAGCATTTGATTCAAGGTCTGTTCTCTTTCATCATGACCTCCCCCAAGTCCAGATCCCCGGGTCCTGCCCACTGCATCGAGCTCGTCGATGAAGAGTATGCATGGAGCATGTTTCCTGCCTTGTTCGAATAAGTCACGAACCCGACTGGCACCAACACCGACGAACATTTCGACGAAATCCGAACCAGACATATGAAAAAAGGGGACATTTGCTTCACCGGCTGTAGCCTTTGCGATGAGTGTCTTTCCTGTTCCTGGCATACCCACCAGAAGGACCCCTTTGGGTATCTTAGCGCCCATTTTGAGGAACTTGTTCGGATTCTTGAGAAAATCGACGACCTCCATAAGCTCATACTTGGCTTCCTTTTGCCCAGCGACATCCTCAAAGGTGATCTTTTTATTGGAATTGCTATACATTTTGGCTCGGCTTTTTCCAAAACTAAATGCCTTATTATTGCCCTGCATTTGTCTCATCATTATCCATATCATGATAAAGCCAAATATCCATGGAGTGAGCCCAAATAGTATCTGAAAAGGACTTGTGCCACTGATTGCTCCGGTTACGCTTACTCCTTTTTCTTCAAGCTTAGCCATCAGCTCAGCGTCAAAATAGGGTATTCTTGTCGTAAAAGGCATTTCTGCCCCACTCTTGCCCTTCAATACACCTTCTATGTCCCTCTGATCCATGATTTTGATGGACTTTACTTCTCCGAGTTCAAGATAAGATAAAAATGAAGAGTAAGAAATCTCTCGCGAACTCTCGTCTTGCCCAAAGAATAGAAAGACAACTAATAGGACAATTATTGACAAAAACAGGACAAGAGCCGCTCTATTGCCTTTGGGAGGAATCGACAGATCCGGCTTATTCCCATCTCTATTATCGTTTTGATCTGGCATTTATCTAAAAATCTCCTTTCCTCGATAGGAAAATATATAGTATTTTTCTTTTTTCGCACAGCAACCGTGAAGAATAATCCGATTTTATACTAAATCTGCCATCAAAAGTCATTGTAAGAATCGCCGCAATCCCATATTCATCCTCTAGAATAGCCACAATATGACTTATATCAGCAGAGATTTTCTGGTTTTTCGAAGTCGAGCCCAAGTCTTTCGATCTATCTCCATCACCTATGTTTTCACCTTCCTTTCTATTTCGAAAAATAAAAGGAAAAGAAAGCGGTATCGATAGACGCAAAAACTGCTCCTTGTCTATTGAGGCATTATCTAAAGAAGGAGGTTGTACGCTTTGAGATACTACCATCTTCAATGGCCCGCATTCATACTGGCCTGGCTCTCCTACCCTCAGAAAGAACTCATCAAATCTGAATAAACCCTTAAGTTGCGAAATACTTCTATCCAAAAATCCGGAAGAAGAATTCGCCTTTCCAATGTACTTGACAACTCCATTGGAGAGATCGAATTGACATCTTGCTGCTTCGACTCTAGGTGCTCCTTGTAGAATTGCACGTTCAAGGGATTCCAGTGCACCTTGACTGACAGCATCTTTTAATCCCAAATGCATAAAAAACAGCCTCAAAATTCTCCTGCGCACCAAAGCTTCTTCTTTTCTGAAGAGGGCTTGATCCAGTATGGCATCCTTACCCAGACCTCTCATCACTTTTGGCATGCTCTGACAAGCAATTGAGGTGATTAGAGTGTTTAACTCCTGGGCTTGCCACCGATAAGACTCGATTGAAGATCTCCAAGAAGGAAATTCCTTATCGAGTAGAGGAATGAGCACATGTCTTATTCTATTTCTCAAAAAAGAGAGCTCCCTATTTGTTGAGTCTTCTGACCATTCGAGGTTATTTTCTCTTGCAAACGCTTCTAGCTCGTGACGTCTAAAACTCAAAAGGGGGCGAATAACATTAATACCTTTTGTGCTATCGACTAATCTCGATGCTGAAATGCCACCGAGAGTCTCGAGACGTCCACCGCGAACAAGACGCAGCAAGAAGGTCTCAGCCTGATCATCGGCTTGATGAGCAGTGACAATCGTCGAGATACCAAATCTTTGTGCTGTTCTTACAAGAGCATGGTATCGATAATGCCTTGCCGCCGCCTCGATGCCACAGTTTTTCCTGTGTGCATATTCAGAAATGGCGCCTTGTCTTATATTAACAATGGTTATAGGAATACTATAAGCCTTGCATGTTTTTTGGAGAAATATTCTCTCTCTTTCGAGCTCTTCCTTAGATCGAAGATTGTGACATACATGGATGGCCCTTATGTTATCATGATCGAAAATACGAACCAGGATATAAAGCAGAACGCTTGAATCGAGTCCTCCCGAAAAGGCAATTGCCAATGGCTTATGAAAATCTACATGCATGTCGAGGAGAAATTTCTTGACTTTGTATTCGAGGGTTTTCATTCTATTTGCCTTGCCCAGGCTTGCCTCTGTGCACCCTGGTTTCTGTCTTGCAGATCCAGATGTATCAAGCCTAGCAATAAAAAGCCCAGCTTTCCAGCATCTGAAGCCGGAACACTGGACTCTTAAGAATAAATTGAAGTATTGAAAAGCTATTTATGTACAGCTTCACTTGTCGTTTCTGCAGATTCCTGCTCTGAAGATGCAACAGCTTCTCCTGCTTCCTCAGCTTCTGGCTCCAATGCCTTTTCAGGCTCTCCATGTGCAAACTTTATTATCGCAAATACGGTGTCAGGGTTAGTAACCAACTTTACCCCTTCAGGCAAGGCTACTTCCTTCAGATGAAGGGCATGATTCGCTTCAAGATCTGTGATATCGACTTCGATCTTTTCTGGAAGGTGATCGGAATCGCACTCAACTTCGATCTCATGAATTGAATGCTCCAGAATCCCACCATCTTTGACACCTTTTGCTACGCCATTCAGGTGAAGAGGAACTCTAACATGGATATTTCTATCGTGCCTTACAAGATTAAAATCAATATGTATGACATTACCAGAAATTGTCTCCTTTTGGATTTCCTTCAATAGAGTGGCAAATTTTTTCCCTTCCAAATCGAGGTCGATGATCCTACTCTCGGTGACACGTTTTGCAACATTAGCAAACTCCTTGCCTTCGAGAAAAACCGAGATAGGCTCAATCCCCTTGCCATAGATCTGAGCGGGCAATCTGCCTTTTTTTCGCTCTTGCCTGAGCTCTCCTTTAGTCAGTTCCCCTCTCGGCGAGACTCTCAATGCAATATGTTCCATATTTTCCTACTCCTTGAGCCATATGCTTTATCCTGGGACGGCAGGATTCGAACCTGCGCATGCCGGAACCAAAATCCGGAGGCTTACCGCTTGCCTACGTCCCAATTAAAAGAATTCATTGCAATATACGAGGAAATCAAAAAAATGTGAAGGTGTCAGTCAAATTCGGGCACTGAAGAATCGCTTGGCGCATCAGAATTATATGCAGCGAGAATTTTTTCCTGAAGTTTCGATCGGAAATCAGGACAAATGGGATGTGCAATATCCTTGTATTCTCCTGTTTTTGTCCGCCTACTGGGCATAGCAATGAACATGCCACTCTTGCCTTCGATTATTTTTACATTGTGAACAACAAAGCACTCATCGAAGGTCACTGTTACATACGCTTTGAGTTTTCCCTCAGCACTTACCTTCCGGATACGGATGTCAGTCACTTCCATAGCAAGGACGCTCCTTGTCTGACCTTGTATCTACGTTGCAAGCTTGAATATAACTTACAATCATGCTTCGCGCAAGCGGTACTACTGAGAAAATGCTAACAATATTGCACAATTCCGATTTCTCGGCTCTCTTGATCAGATTTCTGCATTCTTCGGCAGCCGCATCGGCCTCTCTCATGGATTCGAAAACTCCATACATAGCTGAGCCAGAGCCAGTAAGGCTTGTACAGACCGCACCATTATCGATAAGTAACTGCGACCACACTTCATATTCTCTGTGCTGTTCTTCCATTACCTGCTGAAAATCGTTTCCCAGATGCCAATAGGCAATGGGACCATCATACCATTTCTTCAAATCGCCGTCCGAATGGCAAACACGATAAGTTGATTCGCCCTCACAAACCTCGGTCGAGGAATGAATCCGAGAAAGACCATTTCGGCGCATAACATCCAAAAGCCTATAGGCATCCTTAGTAGAAGAAGCCCATGCAGGCAGCAAAATGACTATTCCAAAATCAGTCCTTGGTTTTATGAGACTTATCCGCTCGCCTCGCCCCCTAACGATGGCTGCACCCTCCCCAAACAAAAAGAAGGGAACATCGCTTCCTATTCTTATTGAAATGCGAGCGAGTTCTTTTTTTGAGAATCGATTGCCAAAGAGTTCGTTTAAGCCGCAAAGCGTGGCTGCGGCATCAGCGCTGGCTGCACCCAAGCCTGCCTGTGCAGGAATTTCTTTTCCAACCTGGACATGTACACCGTTTCGTCTTATGATTCCATCGGTAGCTCTATCGAATTCAATCGCTGCTTTATATACACTTGATGATTCTATAGGGCATCCAAAGTCACCTTCTATGGTTACTCTTGCTTTATTGCTCTTATTGCTGGTTGATATCCAAATAGTATCGGCTAGATTGACATTCTGAAATATGCTTTCTATGTCATGGTATCCAGAGGTTCTGCTCTGAAATACCTTAAGTCCGATATTGATCTTTGCAAAGACCTTAATTTCGAGTGTAGGCATCTTTCATGGTATTATATATGACAATTTTTTCTGTTAAAAGCCATTTCTAAAGCATTATTTTTGCGATTTTTCCTTGACATATTTTCATTTGACCTATAAATTTTGCCTTGCCGCTGTATTGACGCACTGACTGTTTCTCGTAATAGTACATCTGCTTCAATACAAAGAGAATATTTATGGGAGGTGCGCAATATGAACCATAAAATTAAAATGACAGCCGATACGCAGGAAGAATTCGAATTGATCACCCTTACCAATGGCGATTCTGCCGATACCATATATTCGCTTCGACCAACTGTGCGATTCGATGGTGCCTACGATGATGAATTCGACTATGACAGCGATGATGACGAGTTTGATGACGAAGAAGATTTGGAAGATGAAGATGACTTCGAAGAGGATGAGGAATTCGAGGACGAGGAAGATATCGACGAAGATTTCGACGAAGATGAGGACATAGGTGAGGATGAGGAATTCGAGGACGAGGACTTCGAAGACGAAGATTTTGATTACGACACGGATGAATAAGAGCGTGGTCTTATAAATCAAAAGGCGCGGCGAAAACCGCGCCTTTTAAATATCTTGCTCATACCAAGATTAATGACACTATTCCATTCCGAATTCAGATTCCATTTCCACGAAAAGCGACTGCAAAACGGGGTGCATTGAACCAGAGTGATTCCAGATCATAAAAATCCCTGGCCTCAGCGCTCATGATATGAATAATCACATCCTGGGCATCCATTAAGAGCCAGCACTGATCGTCTGTAACTTCAGGCTTATTGAGAAGATCTATTTTTTCCACTTTTAGAAAATCCTCAATGTGCTTTTGAAGCCCTCGCATATGAGTGGAACTTGTGCATGTGGCCAGTACAAAATAGTCAGCCCACCCAGCTATCTCATGAACATCCATAACGAGAACATTCAGCGCTTTATGTTGCGCCAGAATCTCAGCACTCTGATATGCAAACGCCTTACTGTCCAATACAATACCTCCCGTTGAAATCCTTTCCCAATATTATAGTGATATTGGCCTTTTGAAGCCCTGGCAGAACTGAAGCATCGCCAAAATTCTTGCAATTTATAATATTTGCAACCTGCTGAAGCGCTGCCTTATCTCCATCGTTGTCGTACATGACTGTTTTTGCATAATCGAAGCTTGGTGCATTGCCTACAGATACAACTTTGTAGCCATAGCTCTCGAAGAGAATCGATGCTGTATTTGCAAGCCCTTTTTCTCCACAGCCATTCAGTATGTCTATTGTCACAATCGTCTTCTGAGAAGCTCCATCTTCCTCTATACCCAGCGCCTTTGCTGTTTGACTCACCACATCCCGAGCAAGCTCTCCATCATAATATGGAAAGAGAAGGCGACGCCCCTCGAAGCTTCTAAAAGATCCGGAAATGAACTGCGTAATTATCATATCATGATCAATCTGAGCTAAGTGCTCAAAAATGCTCAAACGGGTTGCAAGGCTGAAATTGCTCTTTGGCTTTGAGGCAATCAAACGAAGATTACTCTTTTTGTTGAGACTTGCTGATTCATCGGCAAGCCTCCCCAACATGTTAATAAGCAACCTTTGTTTACGGCTGATCTCCTCGGAATATGAATCCGTAGCCAAGGCATAAAGAAGATATTGGTTTGTCTTATCCCCATCTAGCACTACAGCGCCTCCTGGCAGAGACACCCCTTTCAATGAGTCGCTCTCCATCACAGTCTCGGGGATAAACATCTGAATTCCTTCTAGCAGATCTATTGTTTGACAAAGGCTAGCCTCATCGTATACAAACCAGCCATCTATCGGGTATTTAAGATAATCACTTATTTCTTTGACAAATTTGCTGGGATTTCGAGAGTCATAGACAGTGTCGATGCTGCTCATCTTATTTGCGCTTTTCAAGATGATGCCCATAGTGCTAGGAATATCCATAATCGCAGCCTTGCGCCTCGAAGGATACCAGATTAAAAGTTGATTAGAAACAGGCTTCTTATTACTCTCAAAAATAAAGAGCATAGCCATGGGCTGGTCTTTCTTGATAATGCTCTCGACAGTTCCCTTCTCGGTGAGTTTTACGACAAAGAAAATCCCGACAGCCGCAACGATCAAAATCACTAAAAGTGGCAAGGTGCTCCGCTTTAGAATTTTCGATTTAGAGTCGCTCATGATTTTGTCATCCTACTATATATCTCGGCAGTGTATGGGCAAAGCGGCTTCCCAGATTCAGAAAACCATCTTACGACTGAAGCAAGCGTATATGCAAAAAGGGAATCCAGGTCCAAAGTCTGCATTTTTTCATCTGCATCTGCTGATCTATTGCGAAGGGGCTCAAGCTTATCCGCTATGTATACAATCTTAGCAAGAGGAGACATAGCATCATCTGCAATGCTATGCAATGCCACAGCTTCCAATATCGATTCTTCCCTGACCTGGAACCTATAACAGAGCGAACAAGCTGCCGCCGGGCCATGAATCATCTTTTCCCTATATTCTCTATCCGATAAGATTGCTGCTAGAGATGGGCGCTCACTTAGAAAAGCGATGCAAGCTCTATGTTTGTTTACCAGATTGATTTGTTCCTCAAAACTCAATCCCCTGCACATATCATGCGACAATCCCGCCAGATGAGCAGCCCATCGATCTTCACCAAAACGTTCGGCCAATTTTACCGCGGTCTCTGAAGTCGATCGAGAGTGAGCATATCTCTTGGGAGACAAATTGCAGGCAATCTCTTTTTCAATTATTGACGCAATTTCAGGTATTTCGATATAGTCCATAATTCTCTATGATTGTGCGGACGGAAGGCATAACGAGCGAACGCCATGCACCGCCACCATGAATCCTCCCTCTTACAAGCGTGGAAGAAATGGGAATAACAAGATTATCGAGATAATCATGAGGATAGGGCAATGGGATATTCTCGACATAGAGACGATGGGCAACGATAATATCCGCTAATTCCAGAATCTTTTCGGCTCGTTTCCATGTCGCTAGAAAATCAGGAGCTAGATCATCGCCTATCACAAGCCCGGGCTTTTCATCAAACAGCCTTCTATCCCATAGTTCTTCCAGGGTGTCTGAAGTATAGGATAGACCAGTTCGCTTCAATTCGCAATCTTCGATTGCCACCTTAGGCCATCCTTCAATGCTTGCTTCCAAGAGAGCAAGCCGCATTTCTGGACCTGGGTCCATCTGAGGAACTTTATGGGGTGCAGTCTTGGCTGGAATAAGCAATACTCTCTGGTAACGACCGGTGGCAAGAATCTCTTCAATCAGAATCATATGCCCGATATGAGGCGGATTAAAAGACCCTCCTATAATTGCAATTCTCATTAAATAAAGCCCTCGTCCGAGAAATCTATTTCATCGAATATGCGCTCCTTGGCATTTTCTTTTTGAGATTCATAATTCTCAGCAGCCTCATAGGCCAAAACCTTTTCAAATAGTTGCTGTTTGACCTCATCCAGACCTTGACCGGTAAAAACAGATATTCCATAAATGCTCTCTTCTGGGAAAGACGCTTTGAAATCAATAAAATTTGCTTGGGATTCCGATAGATCCATCTTTGTTCCTAGCAAGATACGCGGTTTCTTCACCAGGGTTGGCGAAAATAGTTCCAATTCGCGCAATAAAGTAGGAAAAGCCGCTTTCCAGTGCTCATCGGAAAGATCCACCAGAAAAGCAAGGCAGGCTGTCCTTGCGATATGCTTTAGAAAGCGAAGCCCCAATCCAGCTCCCTCATGTGCTCCCTCTATTATGCCTGGGATATCAGCCAAGATAATATCCCTCTCATTAACCGTAAGAACGCCCAAATTTGGTATCTTTGTCGTGAAAGGATATGGAGCGATCTTTGGACGTGCGTTTGTAAAATACTCTAGTAAGCTTGATTTTCCAGCATTTGGAAACCCAACAAGCCCTATATCCGCAATGAGGCTCAGTTCGACTTTGAGCTTTCTCTCTTGTCCTGGCTGTCCGGGTTGAGCAAAACGCGGCGCTTGATTTACTGAGCTCTTAAAATGAGTATTTCCCCAGCCTCCTTTGCCGCCCTTTAAAAAAATCCATGGCTCTTCATCCTCCAGAGCCCCAAGCTTTTTGCCTCTTGCCCGATATACAAAATCCCTAATAATCTCATTTGTCTGAGCGTCGCGAAGAATAGTCCCAGGCGGAACTTCTATTATAACATCCTTTCCATCTCTTCCATGCATGTTCTTTCCCATGCCAGGCTGACCGTTTTCGGCTTTGAACACCTGTCTATATCGAAGATATGCGAGCGTCCGAAGATTCTTCTTTACAACAAACACCACATCTCCACCACGCCCCCCATCTCCGCCTGCTGGGCCACCCAAGGGAATAAATCTCTCTCGCCTAAAGGCAACGCAACCATCGCCCCCCTTACCGCTTGCGACGCTTATAATCGCTTCATCAGCGAATTTTATCACAGAAATTCTCCATTATTGTGAGCATAATAAAAAACCGCCCTCTGTGCTACAGGAGCGGTTAGAATTATGCTCTAGTTTTACCTTCATGCTTGAATGGCTGGCTCCACATCTACAAATTTCTTGCCTTTATATTCATGGAAGCGCACTGTACCGTCGATAAGCGCAAATAGGGTATCATCCTTACCCTTACCTACATTCTTGCCTGGATTTATTTTCGAACCCCTCTGTCGTACAATAATCGAACCTGCGCTAATCCTCTCGCTAGCATAGGCCTTGACACCAAGACACTGCGGATTTGAATCTCGGCCATTAACACCTTTATGTGGCATGGTATATTCCTCCGGTTAAGATGGACGCCTCAAGCGCCCACAATTTCATTGACCGTTAGCACTGTATAAGGCTGACGATGCCCACGGGTTTTGCGATATCCTTTTTTTGGCTTATACTTAAATACAATTATCTTGTCACCCTTGATCTCTTCTCTTACTGTAGCTTTAATAGCGGCATCATTGACATATGGAGTTCCGACTTTTGTTTCATCCCCACTAAGCAATAACACTTTTTCGAAGACAATCGACTGACCTGGCATTGCATCAAAGCGATCTACTACCAGATCCTTCCCCTGCTCTGCATGATATTGTTTTCCGTTGATTTCTACGATTGCGTACATTTAGCTTATCCTCATAAATCCTCAAATATTCATATCAGGCTGCAATTTATACACTTTATGACCGCATCTTGTCAACAGCTCTCAGAACCAAAAGAAAGCGAATCAGTATCCGGGTCTTCTTACATGGCGTCGAGAAATGGTATGCATAACAAATTGCTTGCTCTTCGGAGTATTTCTTTAATCGCTGTCACTAACGCCAAGCGGCTGGCCGAGATATCAGGATTGTCGTTCTTCAGCACTGGATTGTCTCGATACCAGGCGGAAAATTCGCTCGCAAGCTGATGCGCATAAGCAGCAAGTATGGAAGGATCCTTGTTTTTTGCCGACTGCTCGATAGTATAGGGAAAGTCCATCAATAGCCTCATGAGAGACCAATCGGAATCCGACACTATAAGAGAAACATCGATTTTCCCTTGGCCCGCATTACCCTCACCATTTTTGTGTTTTCTAAGAATAGAGCTGGCTCGAGCTCCCATATACTGAATGTAGGGCCCCGTATCTCCAGTAAAAGATAGAGATTGCTCAGGATTGTAGAGCATGTCTTTGCCCGGCGAAACTTGCAGAAGAAAATAATGTAAGGCTCCAAGGGCAACCTGCTCGGCAACATCTTCGATATCGCCCACCGCTTCCTCCCTTCCCTTATCCGCTATTTCATTTGCTGCAAGTTCTGTAAGTTCGTCTATCAGGTCATCGGCATCTACAACCGTTCCTTCCCTGGTTTTCATTCTGCCGGAAGGCAAATTCACAAGCCCATATGAGAGATGGTAGAGATTCTCTGCCCAGCTATAACCAAGCCTCCTTAGAACTTCGAAAAGTACTTTGAAATGATATTGCTGCTCAGAGGCCACAACATACACGAGCTCATGGAAAGGCCATCTGTTGTAACGCATAATCGCTGTTCCGATATCTTGCGTGATGTAGATACTCGTGCCATCTTTTCGGAGGAGTACTTTTTTTCCTAGACCGACATCTTCCAGATCTACCTGAATTGCACCATCCTCTGCACGATAGAATATTCCTCTAGCAAGGCCTTCCAGCACTTCCTGTTTGCCCAGTTTATAGGTCTCGTGTTCGAAATGGAATTCATCGAAACTAACCCTCTGGCGTCTATAGGTATCCATAATGCCTTCGACAGCCCATTTGTTCATCTTTTCCCATAGTGCAATTACATCTGGGTCCCCAGCTTCCCATTTCTGCAGAAGTTCTTGAGCTTTTTCTTCTGCAAAAGGATCTTCTTCTTTTAATCTATTGAATAAGACATAGTATTTGCCTACAAAGTGATCGCTTTTCAATCCTTCGTCTTCCGGTGTACGTCCTTGTCCATAGGCAAGATATGCGAGCATCGACTTGCAGATATGAATTCCCCTGTCGTTTATCAGATTGACCTTTTTAACTTCTGCCCCTGCTGCTTTCATGATTCTCGAAAGAGACTCTCCAAGCACATTGTTTCGAAGGTGGCCAAGGTGAAGAGGTTTGTTGGTGTTAGGGCAGGAAAACTCAATCATTATCCTTTGACCATTAAAAAGTGGGCTAGATCCCCAACCTTCTTTCTCAGCATTTTCAAGGACATAATTCGTCACATATTCTTTGTCTAGATATATGTTTAAATATGAACCTGTTGCATTAATGGTCCCAGGTAGAATGAGTTTCTCAATATCGATTGTCATGTTGCAGAGACTCGCTATTTCCGCTGCAATTCTATCCGGTGACATTCGAAATTGCTTTGCATATGAGAACATGGGAAAGCCTATGTCGCCAAGCTTCGGCCTAGGTGGCTTCTCGGCAATGATATCCTGAGATGAAAAAGAAACATCCTTAAGCTCTTTTTGGAGAGCGAGCTCATTCAGGCAGTTTGCAATTATCGATTTCCATTGATCCACAAAATATTCCATGAGGAGCTCCATTTTAGCGATTTTCTCTGAAGCTTTGCAATAAGATGGACTTGCGTTTTGAACTATGACCTCGCAATATACGAAGATTCGAGGATGCTATATCAAAATAATCCGCAATTAGGTCTAAAACGGCCTCATTTGCTTTTCCCTTTTCCGGCGCTGCCTTTACTCTCAGCAATATGCGCCCATCGCGCAGTCCCTCTACACTATCGTAAGGAGCACGAGGAATAACATAGACATCGAGTACTATCCCCTCCTTCTCTTCATGGAGGGCTGGCTTTAAAATATCGAGATGCTCTAGAAGCCTTGCTGAAGGTGTTCTCATTCAAAATCCATCATTTAAGGCCGGCCATCTCAAGGAATTGCTCTTCATCGATGATCTTAATCGATAATTCTCTAGCCTTGCGGTTTTTTTCCGATCCTGAGCTTGGATCATTCGTGACCAGATAATCAAGATCCTTGGTTACGCTGGATTTTATTATACCGCCCTTTTCCCGAACCAGTTTTTCAGCTTCCGAGCGCTTCATCGATCTCAGCTCGCCAGTAAAACAAAAACTATTGCCGGAGACTGGATTTGCGGTCCTCTGGGTTTTAGGGAGCGGAGGTCTGATTCGCACATATCCACTATCGACGAGCTTGCGCATATCTTCCTCGACCAATCGCAGCCCTTCGTAAAGAGTCTTGGCGCTGATTTCAGCAAAACCCGCGATCTTCTCGAAATCCGCCGGTGAAGCAGCTAGAATTTTATCTAGAGTATCATATCCAGCTTCTATAAGCTTCTCTGCCATGAGCAAGCCAATTCCTTCTATATCAAAACCTGCGATAAACTGAGAAAGACTGACTTCATTTCGTTCTCTTATATTGCGCAATATCTTCTGAGCGCTCTTCCGGCCTATTCTTTCAAAGGAGATAAGGTCATCTATTGTAAGTGAATATAGATCCGGTATGCGCACAACTCTCTTAGCTTCGAAAAGTCTCTTCAACAACGTCGATCCTATATCTTTTATATCAATTACAGAAAGCCATTTTTCGAGGCGATGATAGGCTTTCCCTGGACATTCTGGATTCGGACAATAAAGACGCGTATCCTCATCGATTAGCCCTGCGCCACATAACGAGCAATGTGAAGGAATAGGAATCGGAATAGCATCTTTGGGGTTTTCGACCAGAGATTCGATCTTAGGAATGATCTCTCCGCGCTTCGTTATTACAACCTTAGAACCGATTCTTAAGTCCATAGAGCGAATTATGCCTGGATTAGCCAGATTGGCACGCTGAACAGTGGTTCCTGCAAGCCTCACAGGTTCGACTATACCAATAGGAGTAACGGTGGTCCCAGACTCACTCCATTCAACTGCTATGAGTGTCGTAACAGCCTCTTCTGGACTGAATTTGAAGGCTATCTGTAGCTCGGGACGCATCTTGTTCATATCCTCGAAATCGATTCGATCACCCTTTACTACAAGTCCGTCTATGTCATACTCGAGAGTAGGCCGTAACTCCATGATCTTGGCACGATATACAATGATCTCCTCAGGACTCTTACATTCGATGGTTGGAACAACATTGAAACCCATTCTTTTCAGCCAGGCAATCTTTTCTCGTTCGGTGGAGAAGGCTTCGCCAGTGGGCAATCTGCCCACGGCATCATAGCATACGATATCAAGATCCTCGACTCCCTGACCATCTTTGCGTTTCATGAGACCATTTGCGGCATTGCGACAATTGGCCTTGTCAGAATATTTGGATGCATGCACTCTCTTCGACATGAGCACTTCACCGCGAACTGATCCTGTAAATGGCTCTGGAAGCCGATTCGGAACTCCATTCATACGCACCGCGTTGGGAGTGATATCGTCGCCTATTACCCCATCTCCACGAGTGACGGCTCTTGCAAAGCCACCTTCATCGTATTGAAGCTCTATGCTAGCGCCATCGAGCTTATATTGCACGAGATAAAGCGGATATCTGACTTTAGCTGCCCAGGCTAAAAATGACTCTGGATCGCTTGCCTTTGAGAGACTCCCCATTATCATCCTATGCCTATACTTAGGCCATCTATCTGATCTGTCTGCTCCTATAGAAGCAATAATAGGATTTGCTGGATCTATCGAAGCGAGTTCATCCCATAATGCATCGAATTCTTCATCCGAAATCTCGGGTTCGCCATTATAATACAGTTCTTGGTGGTGCCTGATCAGATACTCCAATTCTCTGATTCTCTTCTGCCGAATATCAGGATCTTCACTTATTCTCAAATCATCTGGCATGATCTTATACTAATCATCCAAAGGAAGCCTGTCAAATTACTTTGAGATAAGATCCTATTCCACATTTCTTACTGACTGGATATTCAAGATATGCTATTCTATCGACATGCGTTTTTATGCTATCCAGGTAATAACATGCAAAGAAGAGGAATGGCTTGAGCGAATTCAACATCAAGTACCAGATATAAAATTCCATAAAATAATGAAGAAGATGTACATAAGAAAAAAGGGGAAAGCCAGACTTGACAATTCACCGGTTTTTCCAGGCTACGTATTTTTCGAGTATGATGGTGATTCTCTGCCTTTGGAGATAGTATATCGGCTGAGGCATTCCAAGTCTTTCATACGATTCCTACCGAACAACGAAGGTCCGCAACCACTCAACAATCGCGATAGCGAAATTATTCGCCATTTCATCAGTTTTGGAAGCTTGATTCCGCCATCGCTTGTAAGATTCGACGAAAATCAGAGAATAAAGGTAATAGAAGGACCTTTACAAGGTATTGAGGGCTTTATCATTAAGGTGAATAGAAGAAAACGTCGCGCAAAAGTGAGGCTCGATATAGCAGACTCTATTATATTACTCGACCTGGCCTTTGAAGTCATGGAAGCGGAAACAGCCAAAGCAGCTCCGCTAGGTGTATATCATGACAAGAGATGAAGCTGTCCCATTTGAACAGCTCTTGGCGCAAGATATGCTATATGCCTTTGCCATAAGGGCGTTCTCAAATATTGGAAATATCCAGAACATCAATGTTCCTCCTTTGCCGGAAGGCTATACTCTTATCACTGCTGATCGGTTGCCATTTAAAAACGAACTTAGAATAGAAGGCATGAGTCTGCCATTGTTAGCAGCCAAAAAGGTCTCCTACATAGGAGAAGTCGTTGGGCTAATCGTTGGTCCGGATCCATTGCTTACGGAAGAGCTGGCATTGAATACGATAGTCGACTGCGAAGCACAAGAATCAAGACTGGACTGGCAAGTATTTTCATCTTCAGATATTTCAGCCCGAATTGATTATTCGCGGGGAAAAGAGAAATTGTCTTCCGAATCCCTAAAAGCCTCAGAAGCCGAAGATAGTCTTGAATTGGCTTCCTATTTGCGTCTGGAGCCCCATGAATTTAGCTTTCATAGTGGCCTGGGTGCTCTCGCAGAATGGGAAAACGGTAGATTGAAACTCAGTTGCCCCGCTCTGGCGCCTGAGCTTATACACTCATGTCTTGCAGAGTTAACCGGCCTCTCGACTGAGGATATCGAAATCCTTCAATCTAAAATGTATGACAATTCCGGGATATATTTCTGGTATCCTTCATTGCTTGCAGCCAGAAGCGCAGCAGCTGCTAGAGTTCTAGGAAGGCCTATAAAGCTCCTTATATCTATTCAACGAGAAAAACGATTCCTACCTGGTATACATGGTATATCTCTTCATATGAAAACAAGGTGGTCAACGCAGAAACATTGTCTTATGGATGTTGCATGTCGCTTTGCGATTCCTGTTGGAGCTTATTCTGTCTTAGATGAGCTGATATTAGAAAAGACTGTGCGTCTCGTTGCGGATGCTATGCCCAACATTCCTTTGACTATAATCGGCTTTACGGTAAGAACCAACATGATTCCCATGGGAGCTCTCGACTGTATTTCATCATCTGCGATATTTAGCATGCTGGAGACTCATATTGCTCGCGCCGCAAGAAAAATGGATGTCGAGCTCCTAGATTTACTATGGATGACCTTAAGCGGAATAGATTCTTCCTCAATTATGAATAAGATGCCACCAAAGGAAGAGTCTTCTACCGAAAAAATCTTAAGACCTTTATTGGAACATACGGATTTTCATCGGAAATACGCAGCCTATGAGCAAATTCATAAGAGAAGCCATGGAGCAAAAGAGACTAGAATACGAGCCATCTCTTTGTCTATTGCTGAACAAAGCCATATCGACTCGTCTTGCATTTCAACAATGGCAGATCTGGCAAAAATAAGAAATAATTGGATTAGCTATAAACGATATGGAGAAGGCCTTCCCATTAAAATCCAGATATTTTCATCGATGAAGCAAAGTGACGTCTCCGATTCCCAATCCAAAAGTATAAGACATCTATCTCAAGGAGCGGCAATCCTTGAGGTCGATTATGATAGCATTAGGTCCATCTTCCATAGCCTTCGTCTTGATATATCGATTTATGTCGGAAAAATTCTCTGCCAATCCGCCGCAAAGGGTGCAATTCGCTCTGCGAGTATCGAAGCTCTCCTTGCATGCCTTTCCCGAAGCATTTATCAAGATAGAAACATAGATGATATATATAAATGGATCTTTTCTGAGGGCAGAATCAATATAGAACTTATGAAAGACGAAAAGGCCAATTTTGAGCGTTCTATAGGAGATCTCGCATATACCCTCGTACTCTCATGCTTTCTCGAGGTGATGCAACAATTGAACAGCTCGGAAAGGCTTATATTGCCGCTCAAGCCTACCCCTACCGCAATGTACTCTAGCGATCTTTTGGAGAAAGATGATGAACATTGAGTTTTTCTTGAATGGCAATCTGCAGAGAATCGCAATTACTAGCGTACAAAGAGCCTTCGACGTGCTTGTTGATCAATGCGGAATAAAGAGCCTCTCCGAGATCTGTCCTGATAGCGAATGCAGTAATTGCCTTATTCTATATGATGGTAGGCTTGTACAGAGCTATATCCTGCCTGCCTTTCTTTTGCGGGAAAGGCATATAGAGACAATCGAAAATTTTACCAAGAGCAAGGAATATGGCATTCTATCCGCAGAGTTCGATAAGGAGGGCCTATTGTCCTGTGCTTACTGCAATAATTCGCTGATGCTAGTAGCAATTCATTTGATTCAAAGATCTTTATCTCCCTCATGGCATGAGATATCGGATATCCTTGCCAGCTTGCATTGCAGCCATATTGATCCCAGAGCCTTTGCTGATGCGCTCTCCAAAGTAATACAGCAATTGCCCATAGCGAGAAAAACGCCATGAACCTTAGCGAAATCTATTATCCGCGTAGTATCCAAGAACTCATAGCCATAATGGCCCGACAAAAAAATCTGCAGATAGTTGCTGGCGCAACAAGCTTCGGATATATTCAAGACACACGTTATCTTTTTTTTGACCCTTCTATAGCAAGCATCAGAAATATACCCGAACTAAAAACCATTCATAAGACTGAGCGGATGATATCCTTCGGGGCTGCATGTGCTCTAAACGACCTTGAATCTGTATATCCATTCGAAAAAAAACCTGCCAGAGAAGTATTGAGAGCCACCGCAAACTCCACAGTGCGAAACATTGCAACTATAGGTGGACATCTTATGTATCAAAAGAGATTCCTTGCTCTTTGGCCTCTGTTGGCATGCTTAGATGCAGAACTTGAGTTCAAGGGACCCTCAGGAACAAGCATCAAGAATATATGGTACCTGACCAATGAAGAAGGCTTGCCTTCTCTGGAATCCAGAAGGGTTCTCACAAGAATTAGAATTCCGCTTCAATCTATCGATCGCCTTTTTATTAGAAGGACAGGTGCGGAGATTTTCCCCAACGGAGATGGTGCATATCTAGTTGCGGCCTCTACCATCGAACGCAACTCGATTTCTTATTTTAGGCTGGTTATAGCCGGACAGCGTGCATTCCGAGATTATGATGCTGAGCAAAGAATTACCTCTTCGCCCTATCCCCTGACGGAACGTGTTTTTCATTCCGTCTTAAGGATGTATAGCGAGAGCCTCCATCGTACCAAATTCTGGAATATGGAGCTTTTCCTTCCGCTGATATCGCAGGCACTCGAAGACCTGCAGCGATCAAGTGTATTATAGCTAAGGACTAAATGAGAGGTATCATGTCAGAGAATGACAAAAACCGCGGTACCCTTTATCTTTTACCGGTTCCTTTATTGCCTTATTCACCTGAAGATTGGAAGCCTTGTCAACTCATGAATATGATAGCCCCCAATGTTATTGCCATAATGAAAAGCGTTCCATATTTTGTGGTAGAATCAGAGAAAACAGCCAACCGACTGCTCTCCCGATTGCTTTCGCCAGAGCAATTCTCTGAGGTCGGGTTTTTTATCCTCAATGAGCACTCGAAAGAAGAGGATCTCAATGCTCCGCTTTCTGCACTGAAAAGCGGTTATGACTGTGCCATACTTTCCGAGGCGGGGCTTCCTTGCATAGCGGATCCTGGTGCGGCGCTTGTATTTCTAGCACATGAAGAGCAGCTGCGAATTGTTCCAATCGGAGGCGATAGCTCCTTACTCCTCGCGCTCGCTGCTTCTGGTCTCAATGGTCAACGCTTCTGTTTTCTCGGCTACATGCCAATACGAAGCGAAGAGCTTCAAAAAGAACTGGTCCTTGAAGGCCAAGCTGCCATGCACGATAAAGCTGCAAGAATTTTCATCGAGACTCCATACCGTAATGAAAGGACATTAAGAGCTTGTATTGAAGCACTACCTGAAAATCTCTATCTTTGCGTTGCATGCAATCTTGGAACTAATCAGCCACTAATAAGGTCGATGCCCATTACATCTTGGCGAAATAAAGCCATTATAATCCCAGAGAAGCCAGCTGTGTTTTGCTTTGGAATACCCGCAAAGCTGAATAAGAAGCAGCTTCAATCAGCTAGTAGAGAAAGACGCTCCTTGAGATAAGCGCTTTTCTCCTTTAAGCCAATTGCTTTTGTCTGTATCCGAATGGCATTTGGCTTTTCTGTCGATAGGCGGATTGTGCCTGCAGACTCACGTATAAGTCTCAGAATTTTCTCCGCGGAAATCTTCGAGACCTTCGAAAATTCCACGGTAACGATTCCTGCTCGTTCCTGCAGGCGCCCTATGGAGAGCTTTCTACATAAGACTCTCATTTCTGCAAGCGAAAGCAGAGAGAGTGCCTCATCCGGAAGGGGACCAAAACGCTCTTCAAGTTCCTCATGTAGAGAATCAATCTCCCCCTGTGTCCAAACAGAAGCGATGCGCTTATAGATTTCCATTTTAATCATCGGAGCAGAGATATAGCTATCTGGTATATAACCAGAGTACTCGAGCTCCAGATAGGGCTCTTCTTCCTCATTCTGGATGCCTGAAAGTCTAGATACGGCATCGTCGAGCAATTTTAGATACAGATCAAAACCAACAGCATATATATTACCGGATTGCTCGCGTCCTAGAAGATTCCCCGCGCCGCGAACCTCGAGGTCTTTCATTGCAATCTTAAAGCCAGAGCCAAGCTCAGTAAAATCGGATATTATTTGAAGTCGTTTCATCGCAATTTCGCTGAGAGCCCTCTTATCTGGGTATAGAAGATAGGCATAGGCTTGTCTATCGGATCGTCCTACCCTGCCCTTAAGTTGATAAAGCTGAGAAATACCATAATTATCTGATCTATCAATAATTATAGTGTTGACGTTTGGAATATCGATACCATTTTCTATGATAGTAGTGGAAACAAGGACATGGAAGGCTCCATGGATAAAGCGATGCATTATCGACTCTAGATCTTGGCCATTGAGCTTGCCATGGGCACTCTCTACTATGGCTTCTGGAACAAGCTGCCGGATAAAATACTCAACTTCGGGCAGTGTTTCAATGCGATTATGGAGATAAAATATCTGACCGCCCCTCGCTATCTCATTTCTTATTGCGCGGGCGACGAGTTCAGGAGAGAATTCCTCTACAAAAGTCTGAATTGGTTGTCTTTCCAACGGAGCCGTCTGCAGAACAGACATATCTCTAATCTTGAGTAGCGACATATGAAGGGTACGAGGAATGGGAGTCGCCGTTAAGGTTAGGCAGTCTATACCGACCTTCATTTCCTTTAAGCGCTCCTTGTCTTTCACCCCAAAACGCTGCTCTTCATCGACAACGAGTAGCCCTAAGTCTTTGAAACGTACATCCTTTTGAAGAATCCTATGAGTGCCAATTACCATGTCGATGCTTCCATCCGCTAATCCCTTTATAACAGCATTCTTAGTTTTTCTATCGACCAGTCGTGAGAGCAGCGCCACTTTGATTGGAAAATCTCCAGCCCGCTCGAGAAAGTTCTCGAAATGCTGTTCGGCTAGAATAGTGGTAGGAGCAAGAAATGCAACTTGCTTGCCTGCGAGGATCGCCTTGAAACATGCTCTCATGGCAATCTCTGTCTTCCCAAAGCCCACATCACCGCACACTAACCGATCCATGGGCTTCGAGCTCTCCATATCGCGTTTGACCTCTTCGATGCATTTTAGCTGATCTTCGGTTTCTTCATATGGAAATGCTGCCTCAAATTGGATCTGCCATTCGTTATCAGATGGAAATGAAAAACCACGGGCGTTTTTCCGACGAGCATAAATCCGGATAAGTCGCTCAGCAAGCTCCTCCACCGATTTACTGACTCTTTTCTTTCTGTTTTCCCAGACTTTTGATCCAACCGAGTCGAGATGGGGAGCCTGGCCTTCATTGCCTATATATCTTTGTACTAGGTTAGCCTGCTCGATAGGCACAAAGATCTTTTCATTGCCTGCATATTCGATACAGATATAATCTCGCTCCAGACCGAGGACTATCAGACGCTCTATCCCCGCAAACTTACCAATGCCATAATTGGTATGAACCACATAATCACCTGGAGTCAGATCTATAAAGCTCTCGATTACGGCACTCTTCGTCTTGGCAATAGAACGAGGGACATGTTTCCGCCTGCCAAAGAGCTCGTGCTCGGCGAGAACTCGCAATTTGAGAGAAGGAATGGTAAAGCCAGCAGAAATAGGCCCTTTAGCGATAACAATAGAATCATCCTGGATGAGCGAGCTAATCCGCCCTGCTTGCAGCTCAGTGGAGCCAATTATCCATGTTTTATAGTTTTCTTTTTTAAAACCCGACAACTCTTCTTTGAAGAGCCTTATATTCCCGAAATAGGAGTGTGGCGGTTCTGCTTCCAAAGATATGCGCTCTGCTGAGCCATCGACTCCCTTCAATGCATGACAGAACAGCACAGAGGAGAAAGCAGCAAATAGCCCATCTGGACTTATATGGATCTTATTTGGCGGTGGCACTAAGACTTCCCGAAGTGCAATCCGATACATTGAGGCATATTCTTTCCTTAATGTCTCGGAAATTGCATAAATGCGCTCGCTGCCTACTAGCACAAGCATCGCCCTATTATCGAGATAATCCACTAGGTTGTACATTTTATCAAATGCAAGCGGAAACCATAGTTCTTCACCCTGCATCTGCTTTTCACTGTCAAGAATCTCGATAATCTCCTTAAAACGAGGATCATTTCGCATGAAATCCGTAGCATTGTTCTGCAGCTGATAGATCCTGGTTTTGTCCCACACGAGTTCTTTGAGAGGTCTCACGTGTACTTGAGTAAGCTTCTCGCGCCCGGTTTGTGTCTCAGGATCGAAACGGATTATTCTTTCGATACGATCATAGTCAAAATGGATACGAACTGCATATTCATAACCAGGCATATAGATATCGAGCACTTCACCTCGCACGGCAAATTCGCCCGGCAGGCTCACAGAAGGTACCCTCAGATATCCAAGTTCCGCTAGTTTGCTGGATATAAGGGTTGGTTCGAAATCTGCCCCGATTTTCAGCGGCAAGATATGATTTTTGATATATTCTGGTGGCGGAACCGGAATTGCAAGAGTGCGCGCCGAAACAGTTGCAATTTCAAAATCTCCTTCCGCGAGCCTAGCAAGAGCAGAAGCCCTTTCCGTAAACATACGAGAATACAGGGGAATAGCCCTATAAGGCGCTCCAAACCATGAAGGAAAACTCAAAAGGTCAACGCCCGTAAGCGCTAGATCCTGAGAAAACTCTTCTGTTTCATGGTCTGATGGAAGAACGACAAGGAATCTTCTTTTGGTTCGCTTTACCAGAGTTGCAAAAGACAGAGCGAGCAAAGAATTCTCTGAATTCTGAATATGGAGAGGAAAGGAGTTCTGCTCTATCAGCTTCTGAATTTCTCCCAATGCTGGATTTCTGGATATCTTTTCGAATAACGCTTGCAGATTGTCTTTTTTCATCGTATGCTGTGTCATTGAAGGTGGATTGAAGTATAGTCCCTTTTGCGGGTTTTATCCATGGGTGCCAAAACTAAGATACCATGCTAGTACTTGTCCTTATCGAACAAACATCGATTGCCGACCTTGTCCTTAGGCAATTGCGTCAGAAGAGCATTGCCTCGATAGCTTACCGCGATCCACTGCGGCTATTGGATCATCTCGCAGAGTTAAATCCTGAGGCGGTCATAATTCGAGGAAAAGATTTTCCCTTGCATCAGCAGCTGCTTGCGGCCTTAATCCGTTATTATGTACCGTTGAATCATTGCAAGATGATTGTCCTTGGTAGGGGCATTCCTGCTTTTCCCCCATGCGCCTGTATCGCTGAAGAACAATTTCTAAAGGATCCTTCTTTACTTACAAATGATCTATCAAAAACCCTCCGTATCGATTCCAGGACTGGAAGCAGGCTAGTTGCAAAAGCACAGCGTACTATGAAACTTTGAATATAATCTGAGAAGCCAGAAAGTCGGCCTGATCTATTCGGCTATTCGGCTATTCGGCTATTCGGCTATTCGGCTATTCGGCATGCATATCGCATTATCAGCTTTTTAACTTGAGTTTTTATGATAATTGCTATATAATACAAATATTATGAACCAGACAGGAAAACCGTGCCATGAAGAAAAACTAAGGCCTTATGCACAGAAGTTCAAGGCAATTGGACATCCAATTCGTTTGAAAATTCTTTGCCTCATTGCCGGTCAAGAAGTGCCTTGTGTTGGTGATATCTGGCGCTGTCTCGATCAGCCTCAACCAGTAGTGTCTCAACATCTTGCCATTCTAAAGCACTATGGAATCGTAACTTCCGAAGTAAAGAAAACGCGTCGCATCTACTCTATCTGCGATCCATTTATCAGGAATATAATTGATGCGATGATCTGTCAGATCAATACGGAACCGAATTCTACCTCCGAAAAATGACGAGAATTAGCGCATAACTCGAAGAGAACAGTACGCCCAACAGGCCTTTAGCCTGCAATAGCATTAAAGCTCAGTTGAATTCGATCTCGTCTTTTAATAGTGCTTCGAGTTCTTCTTCGAATGTAATATCAGCCTGCTCTTTTTCAACTCGCCTCGAAATTTCTCCGTGCTTGAAAATAAGTACCGAATTACCTGCTCCCGTAATACCTAGATCCGCCTGGCGAGCTTCGCCCGGGCCATTTACTATGCAGCCCATAACGGCGATCGATATATCTGCGTTTATTGAATATAGGCGGTTCATCCATCTTGAAACAAAGGCATGAGTGTCGAAAGATGCCCTTCCGCAGCGTGGACAGGAAATAATCCTCACTCCATGCTTGCCTTTTCCTGCGCAGGCAAGAATTTCCTTGCCTGTAATTACTTCCTGTTCCATGGCATCGGAGAGAGAGACGCGGATAGTAGCACCAATGCCCTTCTTTAAAAGTGGTACAAGCGCTGCTGTGTTGCGGACAATTCCAGCTACCAGAGGCCCGGCCTCAGTGACACCTAAATGCAGAGGATAGGGATAGTGCAAAGAAAACTCTTCATTGGCTCGCACGACCTCATCCGGGTTATTCATCTTTAAGGATACAACGATATCATGGAAGCTCATGGATTCGAGCAACTCAATCTCGCGATCAGCCGCTTTTATTGCCGCTTGAATGACATCCTTCTCCCGAGCAAGATCTCGAGGCAAAGAACCGGCATTTATGCCTATACGAATAGGGATTGCTTTGTCTTTGGCCTTTGTTGCGACCTCGCGGACTTTCCAATCAGCACCTATATTGCCTGGATTTATGCGGATCTTCGCTATTGGGAAATCCATGCATCTGAGCGCTATGCGCCAATCGAAATGAATATCTGCCACGATCGGCATCGGAGAAAGGCCTGCAAGTATACCAAGCGATTCCGCCGTGGATATTTCCGGTACTGCAAAACGGATAATGTCACATCCCAGATTCTTAAGGCAAGAAAGCTGTTCAAGGACGGGCAAAAGCTGCGCTTCTTCGGCCGATGAAAATATGGGAAGCGGATTCTTCCACATGGTCTGGATACGCACCGGCCATTCCCCGCCCAAGAGCACATCCCCTACTTTTACTGTCAGCGTTTCCTTCATATAAAAAAGCTGATACTCGACACCTTGAATGCTATCCAAGAATTAGATTGCGCTGAATGTGAAAGCCAATACGAAAAGAGCCACGGTTTCGCACAGTCCTACCACAATTATGTAGTTAGCAAAACCTTTGCCTGTCTCTCCAAATGCATCACAACCCGCGGCCGCCGCCTTTCCCTGTGCAATTGCTGAAACAGCTTCAGCGATTCCTGCAGTGACTCCTGAAGCAAGCAATAGCAGCGGATCTTTTGTGGAGTTTATTATTCTGCTCATCAAGATGAAGCTATATATTGTCTGGGTCAAGGGAGCTCCTGCAAAGGCAACGAGCAAAAACGATGCAGCCTTATTATTCAAATAAGAGCGTTTCCAGGATCCAATTGCTGCCATGCCAGCAATTCCTGCCCCAATACCGGAGCCAATGGCACCAAATCCAAGCACACACGCAGCACCAATCAACGCAATATTCATACACCACTCTCCTCAAGGGTAGATTGCTAAGACGCGGAAAGATTCTCATCCTCTTTCAGCGGATCATATTTGTAACCGGACCACTCCATGCCGAGATGTCCCGAAAACTCCAACATATTGAGTCGTATGCCGTGCACTATAACCGAAAGAACTGTAAGCATGAAATTTAGCGCATGGGCAGCGACTAAAATTACAGCTGCAATGATCAACTTCAATACGAAACCAATAAGAAAACCCGAAGGCCCACCAAGCATTCCCGAGGCCATTCCATTGACCGTCTGAGAAAAAGCGAGCCCCGCAAGTCCTACAGCCCAAAGCCTTATATAGGAAACGATATCGGCAAAGACGCTTACGGTGCCCAAAAAAGTCGGAATTATGTTTTTCAAGCTCTCGATAAGACTAGAACCTAACTTACCATTCCAATTGCCGAATATGAATACAAGAAAGAAACCTATGGCGATACAACCAATCGCCCAATTCTCTATTGGATATCGAGTTGCGTCAATCACCAGATTCAACGCTGCATTGAACATGCCAAGAAGCAACAGAAGCGACCCCGCTTGCGACATACACTTCAGGTCTGGGAAATCTCGCTTAAAATTCTTTATGTGAGCAATTGAAAGCTGAATAAGGCCAATCAGAAAGCAAATAACCTTGACATTGTTTTCAGAATCCGGCGACTGACCATTTATGAGAGGAAGAGATATATTTTGAAGTAATTTAGGAAGATTGTCGAAGTTTATACCGAACCAGGTAGCAGTCAGCGCGCCCCAGATAATAGTTGCACTTCCCAAAAGAAGAAATAACTTCTGTGCATCGACAATTGGCTTTCCTTTTCTTTTTCCAGCATAAATCGAAGCAATCGTTGCTAGAACGATGATCGCTCCATAGCTAGCATCTCCAAATATCATCGCAAAGAATATTGAGAAAAATATCAAAAACCAGCTCGATATGTCATACTCCCAATAATTAGGCACTGTCCCAAGAAACTCGAATACAGGCTGGATTATTCTCACTGCCGGTGAATTTTCTATAAGGGTGGGGGGCTGGTCTTCCTCTACCGGATCATCGAAGGCAATAGCCCAGCCATATTTAGCGGCTGTCTTCTTGAATTTCTCGCAATCCCGCACAGGAACATATCCCTTCATATAAGCAAAACTCTCGTGTTGCGGCATGCCGGATCGCAATCGTTCTAGTATTATGTTGTAATCAAGCATATGCAGATATTTCTTAATAAGAGATAGATTTGCTGAGTGCTTTCGAAGTTTTGCTATGATCTCCTGCTTTTGGTTTTCGATCAGGGCAATTTCTTGTCGCATCTGCGAAAGCGGAATTTCGGGCGGCAAAAATTCTAAGAATGATGGGGGCAGATCTGGTATCTGATCGCCTTCGCGGACAATGAGGCTTATCCTGCACCTACCTTTTGGAGCAGAAATCCTAATATATTCGGTCTCTTTTGGCAGTGCAATCAGCTCCTTAGCCGGAAAATCGAAGAATCGAAGAGAGAAACCTGCTCCTTCGACGACTCGCTCGAGCATTGTCATCGAGACTTCTCCCCAACTCGCTACTCTATCTATTTCTCTTTTTAGATCAATGACTTGATCCTCAAGCAAATTAAGCTTTTGCTTCGCAGCAGATATTTCATGGATGATTTCCCTAACATCTTTGCATTCTTCGTATTTGAGAGATTTCGAAGAATCGGCCTTGCCTGGTTTGGATTTTTTATCGATATAGTTCTGAAGAAAATTATGGACCGATTCAACCTCCATCCTTTCTCGCTCTAGATTCTGATATTTATCTCCGATACCCTGAAGTTCCTCCACATGGGCTACACCGAGTTTTCGAAGTCGCTCGGGAAGGTTTTCTCTATCTCTCTGGAGCACGATGAGGTAGAATTTTTTCATAGGCACTATCATCGTTCAGCTCCTTCCACCTTTCTTTTTGCGATCTTGCCCCTAACTACTTGAGCCGTCTCCTGATCGCCCAAATAAATGCGAATCTTTCGTATGTCGGCGATGGTCTCGGGAATTTTCACTTTTTCGAAAAGGTTTACGCGTTGAGTTGTTATTCGTAACTCCTGCGAAAGCAGGTCTTTTTGCTTTGAAACCACCTCTAGCTCCAATTGTGTGCGGACAAGCCGCTCCATAAGTATCAAAGCAGCATCAACCCAGAGAGAAGTCGAATACAGATCATAGCCCTTATGTTCAAATTCCACTCCAAGGAATAGAGGAATAGCAACTCCCGCAATGTTTCCGGTATCGGTGCTAATAAACGCAACCTTCAAGAGAGGCTCACCTTCCTGGGTCCTCGCTGCGCCCTGCTCTGCGAAAACTTCCATCCATGGAGATGCATCTTGCTCGAGTGTCTTTTTAAGGGCTTGGAGCTCCTCCATTCGAGTCTGGACGCTGCGCACTTCGACTTGAAGCTGCTGTTTTTTAAGTTGAAGCGTTGGAAGATAGCGCTCATACATCTTGAGCTCATCTCTTTTCTTTTTCAACTCATTCTTGGTCAGCTTGATCTTCCCCATGATTCTATTGCCTTCTATTCTTGCTAGCTGGAATTATTTCTTTCCTATCCAGAACTTTTGTATGAGATCCGAACGAAGACCTGTCTCGCGCGGCTCAAAGCACTCAGCCAATGTCTCCCAGCATAGGTCCAAGGCCTTCTCCAGAGGTATGTTGACAGATAAATCCATGATCCTCTGCTCAAAGAGTTCTCCATATTTGAGGAGCTTACGATCCCAGGCGCTCATCTGGAAGCCCATAGATTTCTTCTCGAGGGTGTCTCTATATGCAGCGAATAGCTTTATCATCGCATCCATGATAGAGCGATGATCTTCCCTGGTCTTGGCGTTAACCAATTGCTTTAGTCGCGAGAGAGATCCAAAAGGCTCAATATGCCCATCGCGAAGATAGAACTGGCCTTCGGTTATATAGCCAGTGTTGTCCGGAATAGGATGCGTCACGTCATCTCCGGGCATTGTGGTGACAGCCAGAATGGTGATGGAGCCTGCATCAGAAAAATCTACGGCTTTTTCGTATCGTGCGGCTAGTTGTGAATACAAATCTCCTGGATAACCGCGGTTTGATGGTACCTGTTCTTGGGTAATGGCGATTTCCTTCAAAGCATCAGCAAAGTTTGTCATATCGCTAAGCAAAACGAGGACATTTTTGCCTTTGAGAGCAAAACGCTCGGCAATTGCCAGAGAAATATCCGGCACCATGAGACACTCGACGATAGGATCGGCCGCTGTATGCACGAACATTATGGTTTTCGACAAAGAACCCCCCTGCTCCAGGGTATCTTTGAAGAAAAGGTAGTCGTCATATTTGAGCCCCATACCTCCCAGGATGATAAGGTCGACTTCAGCCTGCATTGCAATGCGCGCAAGAAGAGGATTGTAAGGCTCTCCTGAAACCGAAAAAATAGGAAGCTTCTGGCTTTTGACAAGTGTGTTGAACACATCTATCATTGGAATACCGGTTCTTATCATCTCGCGTGGAATAATACGCTGGTAGGGGTTTACAGCCGGTCCGGCTATAGTTATGAGATTCTCCGTAAGAACAGGACCTCCATCGCGCGGCTCTCCTGCACCATCAAAGATGCGACCCATGAGATTGTCCGAAAAGCTAACTTGCATTGGGTGCCCTAAGAACCGCACCTCGTCGCCTGTCGAAATGCCGCGGCTACCCGAAAAAACTTGAAGATACACCATCTCACTATCCAGACGGATTGTCTCCGCTAGAGAAGCACCATATCTAGTATTTACTTGCGCTAGCTCACCATAAGCAATATCCTGCGCCTTTACAGCAATAACGTTACCTACGATTGATTCGATTCTCGAGTATATCTTATTCATGCCTTACTCCAGCGTGCTAATCAATTTAAGTCCACGGTCATCAAACTCAGGTTTTCTGTCAACCAGAGCCTCCTCTACCCTATTATACAGAGCGCTGAACATGTCGCTATCTTGCGGGGTACCATTCAAGTCTAGCATCGTTTGACGAAGCTCGTAGAAGAAATTACGCGCCTCTTCTTTATCGGAGAATTCTATGCCAGCCGCAAGTATCTTAAGCACCAACTTGAACACATGCTTCTGCCTTGCCGGAGATACTGCTGCATCGACAGGATCAAATGAATTCTGCTGCAAGTATACCGCATCCAAGAATTCGCTCTTCAGATAGATTACATAATCCTCCAGGCTTGTCCCTTCTTCACCTACAACTTTCATCATTGCGCTTATTTCAGCTCCACGTTCCAAGAATGAATGAGCATACCTAACAGCAGATTTGGGCATAATTCCATCATACTTGGTCCATGAATCAAGAGGATGGATCGAAGGATATTTGCGCGCATCCGAGCGCTCACGCGAAAGCCCATGAAAAGCACCTACGACTTTGAGCGTCGCCTGTGTCACAGGTTCTTCAAAGTTACCGCCTGCGGGCGAAACCGTTCCTCCGATAGTAAGGGATCCCTCCTTGCCGTTATATAGCCTTACTATACCAGCGCGTTCGTAGAATGCAGCTATAACAGACTCAAGATATGCCGGAAAAGCCTCTTCTCCAGGAATCTCTTCGAGTCGTCCGGACATCTCTCGCATTGCCTGTGCCCAGCGGCTTGTAGAATCGGCAAGAAGAAGCACGTCGAGACCCATTTGTCGGTAGTATTCCGCAATCGTCACAGCCGTATAGACCGAGGCTTCTCGAGCTGCTACAGGCATAGAGGAAGTGTTGCAGATAATAACAGTCCGTTCCATCAAAGAGCGGCCGGTCTTTGGATCGATGATCTGGGGAAATTCCTTGAGTGTTTCGACAACTTCGCCCGCACGCTCGCCACATGCGGCTATCAGCACAATGTCAACCTCGGCATGGCGGCTTGTTACCTGCTGTAAAACTGTCTTTCCAGCTCCGAAAGGTCCGGGGATACAATAAGTGCCACCTTTTGCTACTGGGAAAAACGTATCTATGATTCGGGTTTTTGTAACAAGCGGCTCTGAAGGCTTAAGACGCTCGGAATAGCAATCCACGGCTCTCTTAACAGGCCAGGAAAAACTCATTCGGATATGTCTTTTATTTCCTTTCAAATCCACTACTTCCGCTATCGGCTCATCTATCGTGTAATCGCCTTCCGCCACTATATCTGCAACTTTCCATTCTCCATATAGATCAAAAGGCATCATTATGATATGCCGAAAATATCGCTCAGGAACCCAGCCTATACCCATTCCGCGTTTCAGAATATCGCCCTTTTTCAAGATCGGGGTAAAATGCCACTTTATATCTCGAGGAAGAGCCTTGAGGTATAGGCCTGGCTCTAAAAAATACCCTATCTTGCTAGCAATCTCCGGCAGAGGGTTTTGTAGTCCATCGTATATCTGCCCGAGAAGACCCGGACCAAGCTCGACCGATAACAGCTCATTGGTGAACTCTACTCTGTTTCCGACCTTTATACCTTTGGTAATTTCGTAGACCTGAGCCTGAACGGAAGTACCGCGAATACGAATTACCTCGCTCTTTAGCCTTCTTTCTCCTACCAGGATATAAGCGACCTCATTCATGGTTACAATCCCTTCGGTTTGGATGGAAACCATATTGCCATTTACTGCTGTGACGAATCCTTCTGTCATGTTGCTACTCCGGTATCAAAAGCGCTCGCTGCTTCTGCTGCAGCATTTACGATATCTTGGTATAAGACATTGAATCCTTGCATCCCGCGATTTCTATCGAAGGAAGCAATTCGTGATGCAATAAGCAGTTTCATTTTATATGCTAGAATATAATCAAGTTCAAATGCCGAAAGCGCGGAGAGCCTTTCTGTTGCATTCCATCGTTCGCGCTCTAAGGCAAGCTCGGCTTGGAGCGGATCCGAAGCAGATTGTGCCGCTTGCGCTGCTTTTAGAGAATCCGGATTCATATCCCCTGGTCTGGTCCATTGGCCAGCATCTTGCTTTGTAGCTCTTGTTCGATAGACTACAAGCGCATTGCGCAGCCCTCTTTCAAATTCATAATATGACATCAAAAATGGAGATCTCGTCATGGAGTCAGAGAACCTGCCATTCCTTGCCTCTTCTACATATAAGAGAACTTCTAAATCACTTTTATCCATCATCCTGGAGCAGAGTTCATCAAAAGCCTGCATAGAGATGGGAGGGGGTGAGCCAAATGGAAAAGATGTAAGTGTTGAAGCAAAGTACCAATAATGCTTCATTTCAATCGAGGCTCCCTGCAGATTCTTTTAGATATTGAGAAAGGAGCCTGTTTACACGAACCGAAAGCACTTGTGCAATGCTGTCTGCAGAAAAGTCATATTGCACCGAGGAACCAGACAAGGCTATTCTGAATCCAGCATCGATTCCATCGTATGGCTTGAATGTGACACCTCTTGAGAGTTCCTTGGCAAGTCTTGCAGAAAGAGAACTGTCTATTTTCTCGAGTTGCTCTGGTGGCAAAAGCACTTCGAAATCGCCCGATTGGCCGGATGAGAGAATCTTCAAAACTTCAGGGATAACCTGTGCGGCCATTTCCTCATCGAAAGCTTTCTTGATATCGGCGCTGATTGCTGAATCGAGAAAGCGCTGAACACTTTGGCGCAGAGCAATCATTGTATCTCTAGATGCTTGGAGAAGACTTTCGCGAGAAGCTGCTTCCATTGCATCGATACGTCTCAAAGCCTCAGCTTGCATCTCCTCAGCGTCTCTCTTAGCGCGCGCTATAATTTCTGCTGCTTCCGATTGAGCTTTTTGGATAATCTGTTCTGCTTGCTGTTTTGCATTTTCGATGCCTTCGCTATGAATTCTCTCAAGAAGTTCTTGTAATTGGATCTCCATATTAATTCCCTCTGCATAAAATCGACAACGGAAGAAAAGGATCGTATCTCATCAATGCACTAATATCTACAAGAATATGCTCAGGGAACCAGCAAAAATAAGTCGTCCTCTTCTCAACATCGATAAAATATAGAATTTATTGCCAATATACTTGCAAATTGAAATTAATTTTATACTGAAAGATAGATTGGGGCAAGAGCCGGTTTGGCGATTAATGATTAGCGAGAGCCTACTTGACAAGCACAGGATCATGCGATTAAATCGCCCAGGTCGATAAGCTACGAACAAGCAAAAACCAGAGCAGGGTCGGGCTACCTTTGTCTTTGGTCGTAAGAAGAAACGCGAATTGATTGCGACCGTCGTATAACGGCTATTACCCCAGCCTTCCAAGCTGGAGACGTGGGTTCGACTCCCATCGGTCGCTTATATCTTGCATAATATACATAGAATAGAGCATCTTGTTCATGCAGAATGCTGCCGTATCTAGCTGATCCGAGTCTGTTGCGATAAATATCCCAAATAAATTAAAATATAAAAAGATCTTTTGCTTTTCGATCGAAATAAAAGATACTATTTGCCGATGAGGTGCTTGGCTCAGTTTCCCTGGTGAGTATAATGAATTCGGGAATAACGATTATGAAACCAAAAGTAAAGACACCTATTGTGGAGCTTGATGGCGATGAGATGACAAGGGTCATCTGGTCGATGATCAAAGAAAAACTCATTCTCCCCTATATTGATGTCCATCTTGAATATTACGACCTTGGTATTGCGAATCGAGATGTGACAAATGATCGAGTCACGATGGACGCGGCTCGAGCCATTGCCAAATATGGGGTAGGAGTCAAATGCGCAACCATAACACCTGACTCTGAAAGAGTCAAGGAATATCGCCTCAAGAAAGCATGGCCTTCGCCTAATGCGACTATTAGGGCATATCTTGATGGTACAGTTTTCCGCAAACCGATCATAGCAAAGAATATAGCCCCAGCTGTCCGCAGCTGGCAGAAGCCCATCATAATAGGAAGGCATGCCTATGGCGATATCTACAAAGCAGTGGATTTTGTGGTACCAGGTCCGGGCACCGTAAGCCTTGTCTACCAGCCGGCACAACTGGGTATGCCCATTTCTTTCAAGGTTCACGAATTTGAAGGCCCAGGAGTAGCTATGGGCATACATAATACCGACGCTTCGATCCGTTCCTTTGCCCGAGCTTGTATAGAATATGCACTTTCAGAAAAAACAGATATCTGGTTTGCGGCTAAGGATACCATTAGCAAGAATTATCATGGACACTTTAAGGAACTATTTGGCGAGGAGATCTCGGCGCGAAGTGCCGATCTAGAAGCCGCTGGAATTCACTATCGATATATGCTCATTGATGATGCGGTCGCTCAGCTGATGAAGAACGAAGGAGGAATCCTCTGGGCTTGTATGAACTACGATGGCGATGTCTTTTCCGATATGGTAGCCTCTGGATTTGGCAGCCTTGGCATGATGAGTTCAGTCCTTGTATCTCCTTCAGGAGCTTTCGAATATGAGGCTGCGCACGGTACTGTTCGTAGGCACTATTATGAATACCTCAAGGGAAATCCTACGAGCACTAATCCCATTGCGTCTATCTTTGCGTGGACAGGAGCGCTTAGAAAACGTGCTGAGCTCGATAAAACACCCGAGATAACAATCTTTGCGCAACAGCTTGAAGATACGGCAATTGAACTGATCGAATCGGGTGTGGTCACAAAGGACCTCATAAACCTTATAAGCCCACCTGCAAAGAGCTTTGAAACAACTGAATCATTTTTGGATAAGATCGATGCTGGCCTCGCCCGGAAGCGAACCGCATTGCAGGCTTAATTGAAAAGCTAGATCCCTAGATGCTTCAAGTCTTGTGGGTCTAAATACCTTCTACAAGGAAATGACAGCAAAGTTCAAGTAACAGAACTCAGGTAACAACGGGTATTTGCAAGAACAATATTATGTAATTCCTTATGGGATCAGCGCGACTCGAACGCGCGACCTACTGCTTAGAAGGCAGTTGCTCTATCCAGTTGAGCTATGATCCCAACAAAAGAAACTCTAAAGCAAAAAACATATAAGGCCAACAAAAATTCGCTCTTTTACCACATCAAAAAGTCGTATTCGGTATTCGGGACGAGAGGATTTGAACCTCCGATCTTCTGCTCCCAAAGCAGACGCCTTAGCCCCTAGGCTACGTCCCGGTTTCAGCGTTGTAAGCTAATTGAAAAACAGGCTAGCTGTCAAGATATCCATGTTCTTAGAAGCTTGTCCATAAATAACTCAAATAACCAAAGCTATTTAGGGCTTGACTATAGCCATTTTATGATGCATATTAAACTGAATTCCAAATTTATATAATCCCAGCAGAAAGGAGGGTGTGTCATGAACGACTCGGATAGCAGTCATAGTCACTGCATCTTTACCGAGCCCGAAGATCCATTCCCGCGACCATCTCACCTGACAGCTGGTATCGAAAAAGTATAGAACCACATATTGTTCTATGCATTCACCTCCTTCTGTCAGGCGAGCGACAGAAATGTGAGGTGAACTATGACCAAATTCCCACTGATTTTACCTTCTTTAATGAAAAAGACTGAGACGAAGAATGGGGGTGTTTCTAGCGCAAATGAGAACAAGCTGATTTCTATCTGCTTGGCTCCCCTTCAGAGCGTATTTGAAACGCTCGAATCGAGTCAGCACGGTCTCTCCGAAAAGGAAGCCGAAAAAAGACTCTCAGAGTATGGGCACAATGAAATTGCACAGTCGGAAAAGCTCAATTTCTGGGAAGACATGCTCGATCGTCTTAAAAACCCTCTTGTCATCCAGCTTCTCGTCATTGCAACGATTTCTGCTCTCATTGGCGAAATGCTATCCGCAGCTGTTGTTGGAGCAATGATCCTATTGAGTGTAGGGCTCTCTTATGTCCTGGACAGCAGATCCAATAGAGAAGTCGAGTCTCTAGGCAAGCGTGTGCAGTCTCGCACTTATGTGCTCAGAGATGGGGTTGAAATCGAAATCAAAATGTCAGAAGTCGTACCTGGGGATATCGTGCTTCTCCAGACTGGTGCAATAATACCCGCCGATGTGAGAGTAATCTGGGCAAAAGACTTCTTTGTAAGTGAATCCGCTTTGACCGGAGAATCAATGCCGGTGGAAAAATCTGCCACTCTGCCGACAAGCACGATAAAGTCCGCGATCGAATTGCCTAATGCCTGCTTTATGGGCACAAGCGTTACGAGCGGAATAGCTCGAGCCATAGTCGTTTCCACAGGTATCAACACGCTTTTTGGTGCTATCTCGAAGAAGCTAATAGAGCGCCGCGAAGAAAGCAGTTTCGACAAGGGGATACGCTCCTTCACATGGCTTATGATTCGCCTGATGCTCGTTATGGTGAGCATTGTATTCCTGATCGTTGGAATGACCAAGGGGAAATGGCTCGAAGCGCTACTCTTCGCCTTATCTGTGGCTGTGGGGCTTACTCCTGAGATGCTTCCCATGATCGTTACAGTGAACCTTGCCAAAGGAGCTCTGGCAATGGCGAAGAAGAAGGTCATAGTAAAGAGACTGCCATCTATCCAGAATCTTGGAGCTATCAACATCCTTTGCACCGACAAGACAGGTACTCTGACACAGGATCGCGTAGTACTTGAGCATAATATGGATATCATAGGGAACAAGAGCGATGAAGTCCTCAACTACGCCTACCTAAATAGTTACTTTCAAACAGGTCTCAAGAATCTCCTGGATAGAGCAGTCTTAGAACATGTCGATCTCAATGTCGACCAATGCAGACTTGTGGATGAGCTCCCATTCGATTTCCAGCGCCGCCGGATGTCGGTTGTCGTAGAATACGAAGGAGATAACGTCCTCATTTGCAAAGGAGCGGTTGAAGAGATATATAGCTGTTGTTCCTATTACCAGATCGACGAGGAAATATATCCGCTGATAGATATGATCCGTGCAGACCTCTTCGAAGATGTAGAGAAACTCAATACTGAGGGATTCAGGGTTCTAGGCATAGCTTACCGTGAGTTTCCGCGCCAAAAGACTACATTTACTGTCGAGGATGAAAGCCAGCTTATACTGTTGGGTTATATTGCCTTTATCGATCCTCCCAAGGAGTCGGCTACCAAGGCCATCGAACTACTTTCTAAGACTGGCGTAGAAGTGAAGGTTCTAACGGGCGACAACGGCCTCGTGACCAAAAAAGTATGCAGGGATGTTGGAATCCCCTTTACTGCATCCATCACTGGGCCTGAACTTGCTGCGCTCGAAAAAGATGAATTCTCTGATATAGTAAGGAAATGTGAGGTTTTTGTTAAGCTCACTCCAAATCAAAAAGAAGAAATAGTGAGGGAATTGCGACAACAGGGAAATGTGGTCGGATATTTGGGAGACGGAATAAACGATGCAACTGCCCTTAAAGCAGCTGATGTGGGAATATCGGTGGACTCGGCGGTAGATGTTGCCAAGGAAGCAGCAGATATCGTATTACTTGAAAAGAGCCTTCTGGTGCTGGAAGAAGGTATCATGGAAGGCCGACGTATCTTCTCCAACATAATCAAGTACATCAGGATGGGAGCAAGCTCAAATTTTGGCAACATGTTTAGCATGCTGGGGGCAAGCTTTCTTCTGCCCTTCCTCCCTATGAAGCCTCTTCAAATACTCGCCAATAATCTGCTCTATGACATATCGCAGACAGGCATCCCTATGGATAATGTGGATCCGGAATTGGTGGCAAAACCAGTGAGATGGGATATCGACAATATAAAGCGATTTATGATGTGTATTGGACCAATTAGCTCAATTTTCGATTATGCTACTTTCGCACTTATGTGGTTTTTCTTCAATGCAAAAGATTACCTTAACCCTGCCCTTTCTTTAGCACAACGGGATGCTGCAGCCAGTCTTTTTCAGACCGGTTGGTTTGTCGAGTCACTACTAACCCAGACTCTCATCGTTCACATAATTCGCACTAAACGTATTCCTTTCCTTCAGAGCAGGGCATCGGCTCCAATGATTCTTGCATCATTGCTTGTCATGGGAATCGGAATCTGGCTACCCTACTCTCCCATAGCAGGTATTCTTGGCCTTGTGCCTCTTCCTTATATCTATTGGCTTTGGATAGCGGCATTTCTTTTGACCTATTCTATTATCACGCACAAAGTAAAATGCTGGTTTTTAAAACATTATGAAGGAGCATAACCATGGACTCGATACTAGATGCCCTCCAGGAAGGCAGACTTTTTGAGCTTCCTGAAAATGATAAGGATCATGCTCTCCAGTTTCTAGCGCATATAATCGAAGCCTTCCCTCAAATTCCCACCGGAACAGATATTGTGGGTAATGTTATGGCAAGAGAAAAATCTATGAATACGGCTCTTGGCAGAAGGTGGGCTTGTCCTCATGCGCGCGTGGAATTCGAAGAAGATTTGATGTGCGTAGTGGGATGGAGTCCGACAGGTATCGATTATGGAGCTCCGGATGGTAGACCTGTCTCGATAATAGTCATGTATCTGGTTCCTTCTAATCAGCGAAACCACTATCTTCGAGAGATATCAACTTTGGCCAAGGTGCTCAAGTCTTCGCCGGAAATAGACAAATTATCAACAATAAGAGAATTGAATGATGTTCGCAATTATTTGCTGGATCTAATATCAGTGAGCAAGGATACGGTTGGACCAGATGCAAGAGCGCGCATGATTCGTCTACAAGCAAAGGCAGCCATGGCAACTCAACCTGTAGCAGAGCTGTCCAATCTGATAATCGAACCTGTCTCGATAATTGCAGGTATGGGCTTAAAGCCACTTGCTCTAACACAAAACCTCGAACTAATGAATTTCATAGAGACAACCGCTGGCTTGACCGAAAGGATTGAAACTGAGGGCAAATATCAGAATGGGCTTTGGAGAATTATCAGGCGAAGTGCTACTGCTTATCAGGGAGGACGGACTGTATTCGACTGCATTGCGCTCATGCCTGCAAGCACCGGACAAAGATGAATCCCAACTATATTTGTCAGACTGCTGTTGACACCGACGCCTTTTGAATTATAATAGCTCGTCTTCCTTAAATTATGAGAGGAAATTCTAAACCATCCCACCCTGTGAGGAGTCATTATGTCCTATACCACGGAACAGATTCGTAATATTGCTATCATTGGACATGGTAGCACGGGAAAAACGACTCTGCTTGAGCACATTCTCTTTCAGGGCGGAATGATATCTAGACCTGAAACGGTAGATTCGGGCAAAACCGTCAGCGATTATAGCGAAGACGAGATTGCACGCAAGATATCAGTTCGCTCCAGCCTTACGCATGTTAACACCGATGGATACAAGATCAACTTCATAGATGCACCAGGCTCCGGTGATTTTGTTGGAGAAGCAATTCTAGCTATTCGTTCGACCGAGGCTGCTCTGCTCGTTATCGATGGCAAATCCGGTGTACAAATTGAGACGGTAAAACTCTGGAGAATTCTGGAGCGCCACAAGAGACCAAGAATGATGTTTATCACACGGCTAGATGAAGATAGAGCCGACTTCTCGAATGCTCTTGCTGACATCAAAGAAAAATTCCGAGTCACTCCTGTTCCGGTGACAATTCCTATGGGAGAAGGGTTCTCTTTCAAGGGAATAATCGATGTACTCAATAACAAGGCATATATGCGACCTGTCTCTCATGATCAAAAGGAAGTACCCAGTGAAGTTCCGCCTGAGTATTCCGAAGCTGTGGAATCCGCCCGCGCACTTCTCTCTGAGGCAGCTGCCGAAGGAAACGATGATCTTATGGAAAAATACCTTCTAGAAGGCGAGCTTACTCAAGAAGAGACTCTGCTTGGTCTTAAGGAAGCTCTTGCCGAAGGCAAGATTATTCCAGCCTTTGCCGGAGCAGGGTTTGTAAATAGCGGGACCGCCGCGCTTATGGATTTTATTTTTCAGAGTGCTCCTTCCCCATTTGCTCGTGCTCCGGAAAAGGCTAAGGATCAAGATGGCAATGATGTGGAAATATCTATCGATCCTTTGAAGCCTGCATCGGCCTACGTATTCAAAACTCAAATCGATCAATTCTCTGGTCGACTTTCTTATATTAAAGCTATAACTGGAACCATCCTTTCCGATATAGAAATGGTAGTCAGCCGTGATTTACACAGAGAGCGCATAGGAAAACTCTATACTATGCAAGGAAAAAAGCTCGAAGAAATACCTTCTTTACCAGCAGGAGATATCGGAGTCCTTGCTAAGATTTCCTCACTCAAGACAAATGATACAATCAGCCAATTCGATAAGCCAATCTCCTATGAACCGCTGCAGTTGCCCTCTCCTGTCCATATGTTGGCAATTTCCGCAGTGAATAAAAAGGAAGAAGATAAACTCAACGAATTGCTAAATAGAGCCGCGGAAGAGGACCTCACTTTTAGAGTGAGCTATAATCCGGAGACAAGAGAAACAGTAATCGCAGGGATGGGCGAACAGCAGATCAACATGATACTGGACAAAATCAAATCTCAATCAAAGATAGCGGCAGAAACCAGGATTCCTCGCGTGGCTTATAGAGAGACCATAACCAAGAAGGCAACTGCGGAATATACTCACAAGAAACAGACAGGAGGGCATGGCCAATATGCCCGAGTTGTATTCGAAATCGAACCACTGGAACGCGGAAAAGACTATGAATTCGAGAATAGAATTTTTGGTGGCGCGGTATCTAAAGGTTTCATGCCGGGCATAGAAAAGGGCATTCATCAAGCAATGGAAGCCGGCGTGTTGGCTGGCTATCCTGTAGTCGATACTAAAACAGCGATCATCGATGGAAAAGAGCACACAGTCGATTCATCTGAAATGGCATTCAAACTAGCCGCTAGAGGAGCCTTTCGTGAAGCCATGAAGCTAGCAAGCCCGGTCTTACTTGAGCCAATCATGAATCTCTCTGTCTTTGTAGAGGATAAATACCTTGGCGATGTCATGTCCGATCTTTCGGGGCGCCGCGGGAAAATATCCGGCCAGAACCCCATAGGCGGTGGCATTGTTCAGATAGATGCGCAAGTTCCACAGGCAGAGCTTTTGCGCTATGCGATCGATCTGCGTTCCATGACCTCCGGTACTGGTTCCTTCGAAGTAGAATTCTCGCATTATGCGCCTATCTCTGGAAAGATTGCAGAAGATGTCATAAAGGCAGCGCAAGCCTTCAAGATTCAGGAAGCTGAAGAAGAGTGATAACTAGCAATAATACGATCTCCGCTAGCCGGTCTGCCCGTTTTCCAGGCGTTCGATCTCGCGAATGAATTCATCGAGGGTGTCATATTTTCTATACACCGAGGCAAAACGGATATAGGCAACTTTGTCCAGGGAGTATAGCTTTTGCAAAACCATCCGACCCAATTCTTCGCTCGATATTTCATTAGAAGCTTTTGCATGTTCGGCAGCATTGTCTTCTATTTCATTGACGAGATTCTCTATGGACATCTGTGAGATAGGCCTTTTTTCCAGGGCACGGACAAGACCTCGTTCGATCTTCTGTCTTTCGAAGGGCTCACGCCTGCCATCTCTTTTAATAACAAGGAGAGGCTTTTCTTCTATGCGTTCATAACTGGTAAAACGAAGCCCACAGGAAATGCATTCTCTGCGCCTCCTTATGGCTTCTCCGTTAGCCAGTGTTCTAGAGTCGATCACCTTGTCTTCGGGGCTTCCGCAATATGGGCACTTCATTCTGAACTCTTTTCAGCGACCTTGGAGATAACATTCAATAAATCCATAGGCAGAGGAAATACTATAGTTGAGTTTTTTTCAACCGCAATTTCCGATAGAGTCTGAAGGTATCGTAGCTGCAAGCTTGCAGGAGATTTCGCTAACACATCGGCAGCTTGGGCGAGCTTTTCGGAAGCCTGAAGCTCTCCTTCCGCCGCGATGATCTTTGCTCTTCTCTCTCGCTCTGCTTCCGCTTGCCTAGCCATGGCTCGTTTCATAGTCTCTGCAAGCTCGATCGCTTTTATCTCGACTGCCGAGACTCTAATACCCCAAGGATTAGTAGCATCATCCAAGAGTCCTTGAAGAACTTGTCCCAGTTGAGCTCTCTGAGTGAGCATTTCATCGAGCTCATGCTGACCGAGAACCGATCGGAGAATCGTCTGGGCAAGGAGACTGGTGCCCTTGGTATAATCTGCTATTTTTACAACGGCAAGCATGGAATCGAACACATTGAAATACACAACAGCATCCACAATGACAGGCACATTGTCTCGGGTTATAACTTCCTGCTTTGGAACGTCTATGGTGTACGTGCGCATATCAACCTTGCGAAGTGAATCGATACCAAATGGTAGAATGAGGTTGAAGCCTGGTTCCATCACTTTTTGTAAGCGACCAAATCGAAATAAAACCCCTCGCTGGTATTCCTGAACGACGCGCATCATCTGAATGAGAATTAAGAAAGGCACAATGAACAAAATAGCCGCTATCGGAGGAGAACTCATCATTAATATAATCTCCGAAATCCCCCATACCAAGAATAGGATTAGAAGAAATAGAAAGACAGGTTTTTGTTTTCGAATTGCAGCGATTATAATAAAAACTACCCACCATGCGGAAAGGACCGCAAAAATCGTATAAATCCACAACACCTCATATACCCCCTATTTAAATTAAGTATAGTGTATTTAGTACTATTTCGCAAAAGCTAAACAATTCTCTGGCCAAATGAATCTACTGCGCTATCGACATGCCCAGTTCTTTTCTGTTCGTACGTTCCATTATATTGCTAATTTTTTTCTCTGGGATTATTGTATCGATGATGAATTGCCTATCATACTGTAAAAAAAGGAGGTCAAAATGGACTTTTCCGAAAAGCTAAAAAAATTCATGGAAAACAGCGCCGAAGCATCTAGAGAATTCTTGGAAAAAGCCGCGGATCAAGCCCAAGTCTGGGGAGAGATGGGTAGGCTGAAAATCGAAATTATACAGTTAAGGACAAAGGCACAATCCCTCACCGCGAAGCTCGGCACAGAAGTCTATAACCTTCTGGTAGAGAAAAATGAACCCATGATAGGCTCTTCGACGCCCGAAATTGAGCCTATAATAAGAGAGCTCCAGAACTTAGATCGGCTCATCGATGAGAAGGAAAATCTATATAGATCCAAAGGCGGTAAAGATAGCGACCTCAATATAAAATCAAAAGAATAAGCGAAAAACCATAATCTATAGAACTTGGAGTCCTCATAGTGCAAAAATTGCAGCCTGAACTTATAATATTCGATCTCGATGGGACACTTGTCGATACCATTGTCGATATTGCCTCATCCGTAAATTATGTGTTATCTCAGTTTGGCCTTCCTAATCACGAGATTTCAGATTACAAACAAATGGTAGGCAATGGCTTTCGTGTTCTTGTTCAAAGAGTCCTTTCGCCAGAAAAATCCAATGATGATATATTCTTCGACAAGATACTGAGACTTTCTATGCAGAGATATGAAGAACATGCGCTTGATAGGACAAGGCCTTTCCCTGGGACGGTAGAGACTCTTGAATCCCTCTACAGGAATGAGATAAAACTCGCTGTACTCTCGAACAAGCCAGACCATCTCTCAAAAAAGATCATCGAATCTCTTTTTGCCTCTGTCAAATTTGTCGCTGTCTGGGGAGACAATAAAGACCGAGCTCGTAAACCAGATCCAAGCGCTACACTTGAACTCTGTCGCAATGCAAGGGTTGACCCTCAGAAAAGCCTGTTTGTGGGCGACTCGGCTGTCGATATACAGACAGCAAAAGCAGCACGAATAGCAGCTGTGGGTGCCGTATATGGTTATCGAAGCAGAGAAGAACTCGAGCTTGCCGGAGCAGACTATCTTATAACCTCGCCGCCAGAACTACTCTCCATTGTCGAGTTCAAATAGCTGAGAACCCAAAGATCGATCTCTCTTTTGGGAGGCTGACTTTTCTTATTAGAGCACAATAGCTATAATTAGAAATAAAATAAGAACGCTTGGAATTGCTCTTTATGCGTTGCAGGATTTGGTCTTATCGAGGAGTCATTATGAATCATGAGGAAATAATACTGAGAGCGCAGGAATACATTGCTAATGAAACCGATCCGTCTTTTTCTGAGGAGATAAAAGAGCTCCTTCAGAAAGGCGATTGGAAGGAACTTGAAGACCGCTTCTATAGAGATTTGGAATTTGGTACAGGAGGGCTTCGCGGCATTATTGGCGGTGGCTTCAATAGAATGAATACACTAGTGGTAACACGAGCAACGCAGGGACTATGCGATCATATTAAGGAACAATTCCCTCAGAAGCAGCTTTCTGCTTGCATTGCCTATGATTCTCGTAGAAAATCCAAAGAGTTTTCGTTGGCAACGGCCTTAGTTTTCGCAGCCAATGATATCAAGGCATATATATTCCCGGAGCTCAAGCCTACTCCCGTTCTATCTTATGCTATCCGAAAGCTTGGGGCAGACACAGGTGTAGTAATAACAGCCAGCCATAATCCTCCCCATTATAACGGCTATAAAGCCTATTGGAATGATGGCTCTCAGGTCGTGCCTCCCCATGATAGTGGTATTATCGAAAAGGTATTAAAAGCAAAGTCTGCAAAGCAGATGTCTAAAACAGAGGCTCGCTCAAAAGGGCTCTTGGTAGAGATTAGCCAAGAGATAGACGATGATTATGTTGCCATGGTGAAATCGCATCTTTTGCGTTCATATCTTTTCTCCGAAATGGGTAAATCGGTCAATATCGTTTACTCTCCTCTTCACGGCACTGGGGCAAGACTATTAGAGCGTATAATGAAAGAGCTGGGTTTGAATGTCCTTACCGTGCCAGAGCAACGCGAACCGGATGGCGAATTCCCAACCGTGTCTTACCCAAATCCTGAAGAATCAGCAGCGCTTGCTATGGCAATTGAGTTAGGCAAAAAAACTCATGCCGATGTGGTAATGGCTACCGACCCAGATGCAGATAGGCTTGGTATTGCCGTTCCGGACAAAGCAGGAGAATTCGTATTGGTAACAGGAAATCAGCTCGGGTCACTGCATCTCGATTACATTGCGCTTACTCTTAAGGAAATCAATAGCATGCCACCTAGACCGGCGGCTATCCGCACCATCGTTACCACCGAATTACAAAAGGCTATAGCTGAGAAATATGGCATAGAGAGCTTTGAGTGCCTTACTGGATTCAAATGGATTGCAGATCTAATGCGACGCTTCGAGACCGAGAATATCGATTTCATCTATGCAACGGAAGAATCCTATGGTCATCTCATCGAAAAGGAAGTGCGAGACAAGGATGGTATTTCCGCAGCGGCCCTTACTGCTGAAATGACCCTCTATTGGAGATCACAGGGCAAAAGCCTCCTGGACCGCCTTGAGGATCTATACAAGGAACACGGTTATTACGAGGAAAAAGGACTAAGCTTCTATTTTGAAGGTGAACAAGGCATGAGGATAATGAATAGCATCATGGAAGACTATAGAAAGCAACAGCCAGATCAATTTGGAGAGCTTGCAGTAATCTGCACTCGAGATGTCAAAGCCGGTACCGAGTGGGATAGAGATGGCAGAATTCGCAAAATCGATCTGCCTCAAAGCGATGTGATCCAATGGCGCCTAGAAGACGGCACGCTACTCACTGTAAGGCCATCTGGAACTGAACCCAAGATAAAGTACTACATTCTCTGCCACGATCAGAGCAGCGAACTTAGCTTAAGCAAAGAAATCACACAAAAGAAAATAGCTCTTATAGCAGAAGCAATTACTGCAATGGTCGATTCGCATCGCAAATGATCAATAATTCGACGACCCTCTAAAAGCAATGATGATCTTGAGAGATTGACCTTAAAGGCAAGCCCGTGGATTTTCGAATAATCAAACATGTAACGATTTCGGTTATATCAATTGTTTGCTTATTGGTCTTTCGTTGCGCGATGCTTTCGCTTAATCCTTATTCTGACACGAGGCCTATATCGCTTTCAGAAATTGCTGCTTATCCCAATAATAATGAGCGATCTTTTATGGAGAACGATTTCTATCATAACCTCTCTATGTTGAATAGCAGTAATTTCTCATTGCTTTCGATGAAACAAATTGAACAACTAGCGTCTAGTCTTTGCATTCAAGGCATGACTATGGATTTAGACAATAGGGCAATGGCTTCTTTGTTCCTTCCATCTTCTGGTCATGTTCTTGCCATGCTCATCGACGATCAAGACTCCGAAGAATATCAAAATCTAGATGGAATATCCTTGCCTGCAAGACTCTCATATAATCGTATTGCAGCATTGCATCCAGAGATGAATGCCCTTCGACCTCGATATGAAGCATTTATCGATGTTTTTTATCGAAGATTATTAGAAAGCGGTATATCTGACTTCCCTGCAAAATGGTTCGAGCAAAATGCACAAACATGGAATGGCAATGTGACCCTTCCTGGCCTTTCCTCACTGCCTCGGCTTGATGAGCTCGACTATTCGCATACATTCGCGCTGGATATTTTTCTGCAAGATGTGGAGTATCTCTCCTGGAATATTCAGCGTGGCCCTGTTATCCATTCATTGAGCAATGGTATCGTAGTGGCTGCTGAAAGCGGATGGCTTGGGTTTCCTAGAAAGAGTGCTGCTCTTTCCTATATAAAAGGAGGAATATCTCCAAAATCGGGTAATGGCGTAATAGTATATTCACCTGAAGAACATAGGTATTATTTATATTTCCATCTCTATGATCTCTTTGTAAAAAAAGGGGATATTCTCTTGAAAGGCCAAGCCATAGGTCATGGGGGAAATTCGGGCATCAATGCACGCAAAAAAGGAGGGGGAGATCATCTTCATCTCGAAATCTTCGATTCAAAGAGCGGACGTTTTCTAAGAAATACACAAATTATCGCGCTTTTGAAAGACTCTTCAAAGAACAAGACAGCTGTTTCACCAAAATAATTTCTTCGCTATAGTATAGCAATGAGCAAATTATTCCTCGTTGGCGATGTTGGAGGGACAAACACTAATCTAGCCTTAGCCAGACATGATGAGTCGGGCATCGAATTGATCGAAAAGGCGCAGTTTTCAACTCAGAATGAAAAGTCCCTCTTGGATCCGATCAAGCGTTTTCTTGAATCAAGGCGCGGAGACGGAGCTAACCATAAAATCGACTTTTGCTGTATTTCTGGGGCCGGTCCTGTTCAGGCCAATAATAGCATTCAACTCACCAATGCACCTTGGGGTATCAAAGCCTCGGAGCTTTATGAATTCCTTAGAGTGCCAGTCAAATTGATAAATGATTTCACGGCCTTATCATATGCCGTGACTATTCTTGATCATAAAGATAAGGATAAGGTTACACAGCTTCCACATCCGGATGGATCTATCTATGAGCCCCAAGACGGTATTATGCTTATCATTGGGGCTGGAACAGGTCTTGGTGTCGGCTTTGTGGATAGGAGAGGCGACAGTGTGATGGTTTTCCCTTCCGAAGGTGGACATTCCGAATTGTCCTGTTTCGATAGGCTGAGCGATTCCTTTTACGCGTGGCTTCGCAAGAAATATGATTATGTGCCTGGTGCTGAACTAGCTATCTCAGGCCAGGGCATTGCAAATATATTTGAATTTATATGCACAGAAGATCTAGCAATGAGTATCGTGGAAGGCGACTATGAGATTTCGCAAAAAGCGCTGGAAAAGGGCCTCTCCGATACTGCTCGAAATATCCTTGATTTACCACGATTTGAGTGGCCGGCTCTTATTTCACAAAATGCCAGGTCTGATGCATTTTGCAGCTTGACAATGGAACTGTTCGTTCGGCTATATGCGCTCAAGGCTGCCAATCTCGTGTCCATCTTTTTGCCTGCTGGAGGAGTCTGGCTTGCGGGCGGTATATCATCCAAAAATGAGGATTGGCTCATCGAAAAGTCAAGATTCATGCGATGGTTCGAGAGGAATTATGCCACCCATATTCGCGATATACTCTGTAGAACTCCGGTTTTGATCGTGAAGAATTATGACATCTCTCTGATGGGTGCTGCCATAGCAGCGCTTCAATTCTCCACACATCACTAAGGAAACTCTAGATGAAAGAACAGGATTTGCACATCGAGCTACTCGCTGACATGAAGAAAAAGAACATCGACATTGCCCTCACGCTGGATATTCTCAATCGCTATAATGCTGGCCAATTCGATCACTATGAAAAGGTTATACCTTCGGGAGTGCCGCCTCTGGATGGTATCCATGTCATAGATATAAGGAACAGAAGCCCTAACAATATTCTTTTCAAATATCCCAAGCAAGAATCCATTTTGAATCTAGAGCATAATGACATATTCCTCCATTCCGCATTTCCTGCTGGTAATAAAAATATCTTCGAAATAAGGGAAATGGGAAGGGAAATGCTTTGCTTTACCGAGAATGCCCTCGAAGAGATAGGCAAACATCTTTTGCCAAAAACCGCCTATGGTGTTTTGAATGGTGGTTCTGCTACAAGTTATATCGACATCAAAAAGAATGGTTCTATAGATGAGTCTCTATTCGAAGCAGTAAGGCTGACTTTTGAAGATCTGGCAAAAGAGATAGAAAACAAACCAAAAGGATTGACTCCTGCTTATATCAACCCTGATGGCAGTGCCGGAGCAAGTTTTCTAGAGCTAAAGATGCGCTCTCGTCTTCTTATTGCAAAAGAACTTGGTCATGGTAGATTGTCAAGAAAACCTGGAGCGCTTGCATCCTCTGCATATCAAAAACAACCTGATTTCTTGCCTCTTTTTCAGATGACAAGTGTGGGCAACCATGAAGAACTTCTCAGGGCTTATGAAGAAATGCGAGTCTCGCCATATCTAAGCGACCTTGCACACGTAGTTGGTCTAGAGCCCTGTGAATGGGTAAGCGGAATACAACCTCTAATAGCTGCATATACCCATTCGACCGAGGGGCTCCCAAAGCGCGTTTTTGATCGAGCTTATGGAAAGCATAATTCTTCTCTTGCGATTCCAGGTGGTCATGGCCAGAGCTTCATGATACTTGCCGACATATATCGAACTCTTCTAAAGCAAGGAATGCGCTATGCAATGCTCAGCAATGTGGACAATACAGGGGCTTATCTAGATCCAATAGAGCTTGCTATCCTGGCTATCTCAGGAAAACCCGCGGGTTTTGATTTTGCATTCAGAACACCTGTGGATGTTAAGGGCGGTATACTAATCCTTGCCCCCAACGGTTCAAGAAACGTAGTAGATATCGGGCCTGCAATAGGACTTGAGGAAGTAGAATGCCTAGAAAAATCGGGTTCCGCCATCCTTTTCAACTGCGCTACAGGTATTTTTGATCTCGAATGGCTAGTCCCACATATAGAAGAGATCTCCAGAGCCCTCCCTATTCGCTTTTCTGACCAGAGCAAAGACGCAGGAAACTATTCACAAGCAGAACAGGTTACCTGGGAAGTAGTATCCCTTTTGCCAGATTTTATCGCTTTTGCAGTTCAAAAAGATAGGCGCTTTCTTGCCGCAAAGATGCTTATAGAGATGCTTCTCGCAAGTGGCTTTGGTATAGACAAACCTTCTATCGACCCAAGCCTTAAACAGCTAGGAATGACTATGCATAATGGACAATCCTGGCTATTAGAAAATGTATATGGACTAACAAAAGTCAATGGCCGATGGTTGCCTCAGGAATCCGCCCTATGCATATAGGTATCCCATGCATGATATTCGATATGCTCTCAAGTGTTCCTTCATCCGAGGTGAGCATATTGGGGTTTCCGCAAAGATCAACTTCATCGATAGGCATTGTCCAGATGCCTTCTTCGATCCATACAGTACCGGGCTGGACCCAGTCATCGGCTAGTGCTGAAGCGATAAGCCTCCCGTTTTTATTCCAAACCTTGAGGATTTCGCCATCTTGAGCACCAATGGCGGACATATCCTTGGGGTTGATATGAATTTGAGCGCATTCGGATCGGTCTTCTTGGCCAATGCGCTGAGAATGGATGAAGTTCGATACTTTTGGCGTCAACAGCCGGAATTCTCTGAAAGATTCTTCTGTCGAGCCTTTCTTCATTAGACCTTGCCAATGCAAGGTCATATTCTGGTTCCATAAAGGACTTGCAAATTCTATTTTGCCACTGTTCGTTCCGATCGGACAATGCACAGGATCGGCAATAAAATCGTCCAGCCCACCTCGCAATAGGCCCTTCTTAAGAAAGATCCCCTCGATCCTAAAGGCTTCTATATCTGCAATTTCCGATTCAGCAAGAAATTGTTCTATCCATTGGGATTCAGTTCTCCCTTCTGTAAAGACAGATCCCAGACCAAAACGCTCAGATAACTGTGAAAAGATCCAATAATCCGAATGCGTGCCTGGAAATGCCCTACATATTTCCGGCTTATAGAGCACATAATTGCCTGCCCAAGGAATGCCAATATCTTCCTTTTCGAATCCATCCGAAACAGGCAGAACAATATCGCAATACCGAGCTGAAGGGGTAAGAAATAGTTCATGACACACGGCAAATTCTACACTTTCAAAGGCCTTGATATTCTTTGTTACATTTGCGCCTTGATTAAGGAAGTTCCCCCCAGCAGAATATAAAGCCTTAATAGAGCCAAGCCCATAAGAAGATGGACTTAGCACAGCATCGGCCCATCGAAGTATAGGCACTGTCTTTGTGAACAACTCCGCTTCTATCCCTTGAGATTTATGGTTGTCCTCCCATAGGTGGGCCTCCTTAGTAAAGCCCTCTTTGATAAAAGCTCCCTTAGTCAAAGAGGAAGGCAATTCCTTTAGAGTCCCAACTTTGATTCCTGGAAGGCAGTTGTTTATCGATCCTGTCGATGCACCAAGCAGGCCACTATTGCGAGTAGCAAGCTGTATAGCCATAGTTAGCCGAAAAGCTTCTTCGCCATATGCTACCCTTTGAATGGAATAACCCGGAATAATCATGGCTGGCTTCTCATCCCAGAAGAAGGAGGCTAGTCTAATGATCACGTTAGCATCGACACCACAGATAGAGCTTGCCCATAGAGGAGTCTTTTGGATTCCATCGATCTTGCCAAGCACATAATCTGCTAACGATTCGAAGCCAATCGAATATTTGGAGATAAATTCTGCATCGAATCGCGCATCTTGGAGCATTTCGAATAGCAGAGCATAGCCCAGGACGGCATCTGTACCCGGAATTATGCCAATCCATTCGGCGTTTAGAATTCTTGCCGAAATACTCCGCCGTGGATCGATAGCGATAATGCGCGCTCCTCTCTTTTTTGCTTCAATCAAATAAGCAGGAAGTTCGGCGCCAAGTCTTGCCTCGAATGGATTTGAGCCCCACAGAACTATAAGATTGGAATATCTAATTGTCTCTGCATCAAATCCGCTATTCATCCTTGATGCGCCCAAAAGCCTCGAAAGCGCATATGTTGCCGCATTACATGAATAATTTCCTTTAACATTTACGCATCCGCCAATGGAGTTGAAAAATCGACGAGCCAAAGTCTCGCTATTGTGCAGGGCTCCAGTCGAACCACTGCTAGCTATGCAGAGTACAGAACCAGGCCCGTCTTTGGCTCTGATATCAATAAGTCTTTGCACAATATACGATAAAGCTTCATCCCAGCCAATTTCTCTAAATTGGCCTGAGCCTCTTCGCCCTGTTCGCAGAAGAGGAGTCTTCAATCTTCTTGGCGACGCATGGTTTTTGTGAGCGCGAAAGCCCTTGCCGCAGGGCTTAATATATCGACCCGCAAGCGGATTGAGATGCATACCCCTTATATGGCCATCTTCAACTTCGGCCAAAAGGGGACATGCATCTCCTCCACAATCTTTTCCACAGAAAAAAGGCAAGAGTGCCATGTTTTGTTATTCTATCATGAGCCAAACACTATTTCGATCACTTCTTCCATTCGAGATACCGGATGAAATACAAGTCCTTTCTTGACATGTTCAGGGATTTCATCTAGGTCCTTCTCGTTTGCAGCCGGTATTATTATTTCCCTTATTTTGTTGCGCTTTGCCGCAACTGTCTTTTCCCGCAATCCTCCAACAGGTAGAACTTGCCCGGTGAGGCTCAGCTCCCCAGTCATAGCTAATCTATCTCTTATTCGCTTGTTGATCACAAGCGAAAGAAGAGCTGTGGCCATGGTAATTCCCGCAGAAGGTCCATCCTTTGGAGTGGCTCCTTCTGGGATATGGAGGTGTATCTGCCTTGATTCGAAGAATTCAGCCTGGATTCCATACTTCTGAGCGGCAATATTCCTTACATAAGTATAGGCTATTCCCGCCGATTCCTGCATAACAGGCCCCATCTGACCGGTCAGTTTGAATCCTTCCTTACCAGGGTTAGCTACGGCTTCAATGAGCAAAGTATCCCCTCCCAGGCTGGTCCAGGCCAATCCAATAGCCATGCCCGGCTTGCTGGCGCGCTTTAGCTCTTCGTCACGGAATATAGGTTTGCCCAGGTATTTTTCTACCGCATGCTTATCTATTTTAAATTCTTCTTCTTGTCTGTTCTCGATGACTATGCTCTTTGCGATTTTTCTATGTATTTTGTCGAGAGACTTTTCGAGATTCCGGACACCAGCCTCGCGAGCATAGCCATCTATGATTGCGAGCAGAGCACCTCTTGTGTACTTCACTTGATTCTTTCCTAGTCCATTTCTTTCAAGACTCCTAGGGATGAGAAAGTGCCGTGCAATCTCTATCTTCTCAACGTCTACATAGCCGGGAAGCTGAATCACTTCCATTCTATCGAGCAGGGGCCTGGGAATAGTGTCCAGAGTATTTGCTGTAACAATAAAGAAAATGTTCGAAATATCGAACGGCAGATCGAGATAATGATCCCTGAAACTGAAATTTTGCTCCGGATCGAGAACTTCTAGCAGGGCGCTGGATGGATCTCCTTGGTAGGAGATGCCCATTTTGTCTATCTCATCTATCATAAATACGGGATCTCGGCTTTTAGCGATCTTGAGACCTTGGATGATCTTACCCGGCAAAGCCCCCACATAGGTTCTGCGGTGTCCTTTGATCTCAGCTTCGTCGCGCATTCCTCCCACAGAGAATCTAAAGAATTGCTTGCCTAGAGCACGTGCTACAGACCTACCAATGCTTGTCTTACCAACACCTGGCGGCCCAACAAGACATAGAATAGTCCCACGCGTATCTTTTTTGAGCTTGCGCACGGCTAGATATTCTATTATCCGATCCTTGACATCCTGTAGACCATAGTGGTCCTCTTCGAGTACTTTCTTTGCATGCTTGATATCGAAATCAGCAGTTATTGATGTATTCCAGGGCAATGAACAGACAAGATCTAGCCAATTCCGAGTCACCATGTATTCACTGGAAGAAGGCTCCATGAGGTTGAATTTTTCCAGTTCCTGCTCGACTATTTCCTTGATCTCGCCTTCAAACTGAAATGAATCGATCTTTTCTCTGAAGCGCTGATAGTCAGAACTTCTCGCATCCGGGGCCATTCCAAGTTCTTGTTTGATAGCCTTGAGCTCTTCCCGAAGAAAGTATTCTCGCTGGCTTTTTTCGATTTTTTCATTAATCTCAGCCTGGACTTTTTTTTGAATCCTAAATAGCTCTTTCTCTCTGTTGATATGAATAAGAACTTTTTCCATGCGCTCGCGGACATCTAGAGTTTCGAGGATGTCTTGCTGGTCTTTTTTCTCGATATTGAGTATGCTGGTGATAAAATCGGCAATCTTACCTGGATTGTCGATATTGATCATGTTGAGGCGCATCTCTTCAGAGAAGAGAGGGTTATTTTCGCTAAGCTGCTTCATCTCACTTATGAGTGCTCGAGTTAAAGCCTTTACTTCATCGTTGTCATAATTCTCGTCGTCCAAATAACTGACTGCCGTAATTATCGGCGGCTCCTTAGAGATGAATTTCTTAATCTTGAAACGCTTGAAAGTCGATATGAAGATATTGATGCCACCGTCTGGAAGATTGATTTTTTTTATGATCTTTGCAGCAGTACCAACATGAAATAAATTATCCGAGGACGGCTCGTCAGAATCGTCTTTTTGAAGCACAAGACCAATCATCCCATCAGCCGATATGGCCTGTTCCACAAGCTGAATGTCCGGCTCCTTGCCAACCATTATTGGCGTAAAGATGCCCGGGAATATTGGTTTTCCTATGAGCGTTATTACGGGCAGCTTACCAGGCAGAATTTGATCTATTGGTATAAGCTCGCTTGCCGACATATTGTACCACCTAATAGAATTATAATGAAAATATATTAATGTTTGCATTGCGGAATAAGAAACCGCATTACAAATGTACGGAAAAATAAGGCTATTCGGCAAGGATTCTGTGAATCCATTGCCTTTAAGGTCATTTTGCTTGACTCATCTGGCTGGGTCATGCTAGTGTTCAGCCGCTATATGAATGGATTTTAGGGCGCTTGGCTCAGTTGGTCAGAGCGGCTGGTTTACACCCAGTAGGTCGGCGGTTCAAATCCGTCAGCGCCCATAAGGAATCATAAGATAACGCATAATCCGAATTTGACTGTCAATGGGAATGAAAGACAAAGAGAATTGCTAAATCACAGTTTTTCATAACATGGGGATCATATATGGATTATGGATTGGCATTGGACTCTGATTCATTTTTGCGCTATTGAGTACCATCAAATGCTGAATGAGATGATAAACTTTTAATAGGAAAAACAAGAACTATTGGCGTTGAGATCATTCCAGAAATCGGAATAACGAAAGTCACCTTAAGGCACATGAACATTAAAGATATAAAGCAGATGAGGAAATAAGTCTTAATGTGATTTTCGTTAGAGAGGAGTACAGGCTGGATTTTGTCCAGACTTTTTCGCAATTTGCTGCTAAAAAGATCATTGGGAATCGTCTCCATTGAGCTTATCAAGATGCATCGATTCGCACTTCATGAAGCAAAAAGAGATACTCAAATCTCAAAGCAGTAGTTCGTCAAATCATACTATAGTAGGCCGTATCTCTCTTATAATGAGCTGTCAGAGCTTCGTGTAGATGCTGAAGGAGCGCTGGATTCTATTCGAGGAAATAATCGAGTGCGCGGTGCACATTTTCATTCGAATAGTCAGTATTCTCAGAGAATATACCCCTATTCTCCCACTAGCCATGCCCAGAATCGAAAAAGGTACTCTACCAAGGATGAGTCTCTTAAAGATAGCCTTGAGGTTCGCACCAAAATTTGCAGAGAGCCTGCGGTTGTTGAGAAAAATCCTGATTCCCATCTTGAGGTAGAGTGTCGAGAGTACGGCCTAGCCTAGATTCTTGCGATGCAATCTAGCCGGATTCTTTCCTCTTTCAAATGTATCATGGTTGCCCTACTGTGGGAGCACCGAGTATCCTTGGAATGGGAGGACTAAAAGAATGAGATATTGTTGGACTACAATTATCGTAAAAGATCTGGAACGTTCCCTTGCATTCTATTGTGATATAGTAGGATTGCCTATCGTTAGGCAACTCTCTGGAGCCCATGGTAACATTGTGTTTCTTGGAGATGGCGATACAAACATTGAACTCATTGAAAATCCTCATGCGGCTGTCGTGACAGGAAACAGAATCTCCCTTGGATTCGCAGTTGATTCACTGGATGCCATGCTCGAATTCGTCGCTTCGAAAAAGATAGATGTCGAGAGCGGTCCTTTTCGACCAAATGAACATATAAGATTTTTCTATGTGTTGGACCCAGACGGGGTACGTATTCAGTTCTCCGAATCCATGTAGCCAGGAAAAGCATATAGAAACATCAAATTGGCCCCTGACTTATAGTTCCTGAGCCCGACTTCATGCTAGGGCGCAAGGCTATCTCCGTATCCCCGGAAAACGGCTTCCTCACTTCCACAACAACCTAGCTACGGGCGCCGATTTTCGGAGAATATACGAATTGCGATGATCCTGTATTGGAATTAGTGCTATCTCCGCATGGTAATATTATCAGTAAAGCACTGAGAGCCATCAAAACTGACAAAGCCATCAATACATATAGGCCTTTAGAAACAGCTAACGGACGCAAGAGTGCATGCATAGCAAGAGTCTGACGACTTAGAACTTATCCTTATAGTTCAGGTCTGAGTCAGAACCCATCATATGGTCGAGATGTGACACAAAGTAATGGCTCGGAATCAAAGTAAATTGTATAAGAGGCCGTGATCTCTCACCAGGTTTTTCAATCGATCGGAGTTTCGCCACCCTTCCGACTCTGGAGTCTTGAGGGCTGATGAAGTATGATTAATTGCAACATTGTGAGGAGTGTATGTCATGAACAATCAATCTGATGAAAAACTACTGAACGACGTTCTTCGCTTTCAGGGCGAGGAAATCACCGGCTCTCTTCTCTACGAAAAACTGGCAAAAGAATGCAAGGATGAGCACAATGCTGCTGTCCTCTTCGACATGGCCGAGGCGGAAAAACGACATTACGCATTCTGGAAGAGCATCTCGGGACAGGAAGTCGCTCCCAGCAGAGGGCGAATCATGTTTTTCACCCTGCTGGCCAAGGTCCTCGGTTTGACCTTTACACTCAAACTCCTCGAAAAGGGCGAAGAGGTAACAGCGGCCGACTATGCCCGCGTGGCTTCCATTCATCCTGGCGCCAAAAAAATGGGCGAAGAAGAGGAACAGCACGAGGATGCTCTGCTTGCTATGATCGACGAGGAGCGACTCTCGTATGTCGGATCTATCGTCCTTGGCTTGAACGATGCTCTGGTGGAGCTGACGGGCACTCTGGCGGGCCTGACCTTTGCATTCCAGAAGGGGAAGCTCGTCGCGGTCAGCGGTATCATAACGGGCATAGCGGCCGCCCTGTCCATGGCGGCCTCGAACTATCTTGCCTCCAAGGCCGACAACGATCCTAAGGCGAAAAAGGCAGCCCTCTACACGGGAGGAGCCTACCTCATAACGGTCATACTTCTGGTGCTGCCCTATCTCATCGTGCCACAGACCGGCTTCTGGATCTACGCTAGCCTCGGGATAACCCTCCTTATCGCCGTCGGCATCATTGCAGGCTTCAACTTCTACGTATCGGTGGCCAGGAGCGAGGCCTTCAAGCCACGTTTCCTCGAGATGGCCGGCATTAGCCTTGGCGTAGCATTCTTATCCTTCCTTGTCGGGCTTCTCGTAAGGTCGGTCGTCGGCGCCGAGTGAACTTAACCGTTACCATGCAAAAGACCTCGCTTGTGTTCAAGGACTATATCGAGATAAAATCCTGCAATTGCCTTATCATCGAGATTTATTCCGCATCCCGGCTGGGCATGGAAGCCGAGATTATCGAATAGATGAAGACGGGTACGCAAAATGGCTCCAACAACGGGCTCTTTGTTGTCCAGAAACCCAGGCTAAACTTGATTATGATGCCCTTCTTTTTCGAGAGCCGGCATGATCTCACTAAGGTGACGCATAGCGAAATCGGAAAGATGATAAAGAAAGACCTTGAGAAATACCTTATATAAAGGAGCTCAACAACCTTTTGATACATGAAGACCGAGTCATGAGCGCGATACTGCCCATTGACGACGGCGTAAAAATCGCAATCAGGAGAGATACTGATCTATGAGTCTAGAAAGGGCAAAAGAACACCTAAAAAAGTGGAACAAAGACGAACAGGTAAGAGAGCTGGATGAATCGAGCGCAACGGTGGAACTGGCAGCTAAGGCGCTTGGTATTGAGCAAGCGAGAATCGCCAAAACATTGGCCTTTATGGTCGATGACTCTGCCATATTGATTGTCGCTGCCGGAGACGCAAAAATCGACAATAGAAAATACCGACAACTTTTCGGTACAAAGGCAAAGATGATCGATAAAGATCTGGTCGAACGGTATATCGGCCACAACATCGGCGGAGTATGTCCATTCGGGATCAATGAGAATGTACGAGTGTATTTGGATGTCTCTCTCAAGAGATTTACCACTGTGTATCCTGCCTGCGGGAGCAGCAATTCGGCAATAGAGATGACATGCCAAGAGCTGGAAGAGATCGCAAGCGCAGAGAAATGGATCGATGTCTGTAAGACAGAAGTCTGAAGACTATAAGACAACGAGGGAGGGACTCGACACCTTGATAGATAATAGAATACATGTATAAATGAAGGATGATTTCTTCACTAAGTTGGTCGTGAGGTTGAACAAGCAAGGCGAGAAGATGTAAAAGCAAACCTGGAAAGCGCTTGCATACTTCTTCAACAATCAGATCGTATCATTGGAGGCAGATAAGCAACATACCGGACGAAATGAACATCGATAATAATTACTCGAATAAGATTCGGATCGAATAAGAAGATGTTATATCATGAGAATCATCTATAAGATGAACGGAAAAGGCTTCGTTGGCTCACTTGTCAACCTGCCTGCTGCCTATTTCCGCGGAAGAATCATCAAAGAAACTAGCTCGAAGATTGAGCGGGAGATAAGGGCTTATAAGAGTTGGCTGGAAAACAAGGCAGTATGAAAGAAAAGGCTATAATAAAAAGCGCCTGAATCCGGTATTTTACATTCTCAACGATTGACAATGCCTAAAATTGAGCGCGAAAAATATTATATATATATATCTGGAGGTTTGTTGTATGAAAAAGGCTAGTGTCATACTTATCAGTATTCTTGTGATGACAAGTTGTGCTACCGTAAGCGATGTTACTACACTGAAGAGATGTGAATTTCGAATGCAGGGGATTAAGGATGTTGTTGCTGCAGGAGTGAATATTAGTGGTAAGAAATCAATTTCTGAGTTGAGCCTTTTGGATGCTGGTAGAATTACTCTAGCCATTAAGAAAGGTTCTTTGCCAGTAACCATGACTCTTGCTGTAGAAATCCGAAATCCGAATACCCAGACTGTAGCAGTAGACCGTGTAGATTATGCTGTAGCCCTTGATGGAGAACCATTATTTAGTGGTTTCACTACCGATTCTGTAAAGGTTCCTGGAGGCAATCGTGTTGCAGTCATTCCATTAAAAGTGACATTCGATCTTTTTTCTTTAAAAGAAGACAATACACAAGATGCTATTCTGAATTTGTTGTTTAATTTAGCTGGTGCATCCGAAATACCCTCTACACTAACCCTCCAGTTAAAGCCTTCTATTTCTATTGGTAAAGCGATGATCCCATACCCCGGCTATATGGAAATAAGCCGTGAGTTTGGCGGAAGACAATAAATCTAATACGGTCTTGAGGACTCGTTCAGGCGTTATTATATACAGTAGCGTAATGGAGACGATTCCTAATGATCTTTTTAGCAGTAAATCGCGAACAAGACTGGACACTATCAACAAGGACTGGACACAATCATTAGTTATTAATTAGTAAGAAGCTAGTTTTGAGCATATAATGCAATATTTTATATATACCTTGTGCAACTTGTGATTTTCATCCGGTAGGTCGGGGATTCAAGTCCGTCAGCGCGATAATTCTTGTTTATTCAACTTTCAATACCCTAGCAACTGCGAATACGGTCTTGGCTCAAGAGCGCTTCTTGAAATGCCACATTGATCGATAACCCTATATAAGCGGGATTTGGCCTCTTCTTGCTGCAATGTGACGCGACTATCGCCAATGCATTCAACTTCAAGAAAAAGACCGAGCGAAGATACTTCGACTACCTCCGCAACCAAGCCTGTACCATCCTCCCAGCGGGTACCTCTCTTTTGCTTTTGGTAGATCAGATGTGCGTGCATTTTTTCTATGAAGGCCTTAAAAGCTGGTTCACCATTGACACTAAACTCGAATTCATGGTTGATTTCTACGTCTCCATCGAAGGTCTTTTCTTTGAATGTTATAGTAGTACTAGCCAATTCATGGCGAACGCGAAATCTAAAACCACCAAAATCCCCTAATCTTGCATTTGATACTTCCCAATATTCGTCTAGCTTATTGATGGGTCCTATATAGTGCATGAAACTGGAAAGGCGAGATTCCACTTCCTCTCTCTGCTGAACTCGTGCCTTAAGTTCTATCTCCAGGTTATGGCTATATTCTGGATTCTGCATTATTCTGCTATGCCTCATTCTCTATAGGCATGTCCAACACCGATGGATCATAATGATCAGGCGGGATGTAACCCAGAAGTTCAGCACAGGTTGCGGCCAAGCTTGATATTCCCATTCCTTGCCGAAGCTCCTTTTTGTACTCGCCTTGATATTGCGGGTCGTATATTACGCAAGGGACAGAGTTGAGCGAATGGCTTGTCTTTGCCTTTGGTTTGCCATCGGGACCTAAAATAACTCTTCCAGTCTGCTTATCGTGCTCATACATATCATCGGAATTTCCATGGTCGGCCGTTATCAAGAGGATTCCGCCTTTTTTTCGCACTGCCTCATATATTCTGCCTAGCTGGATATCCATTCCTTCCAGACCACACACCACAGCTTGAAAGACCCCTGTATGCCCTACCATGTCGCCATTTGGGAAATTGAGGCGAATAAATCTATATGGGCCATTTTCGATTGCATTTATGACATAATCGGCTATCTCTGCGCATTTCATCCATGGCCTTTGCTCGAATGGCACACGATCACTAGGTATTTCGACATAGTCTTCCAGTTCTTCCGAAAATTTCCCTGACCTGTTGCCATTGAAAAAATAGGTAACATGACCATATTTCTGTGTCTCTGAAATAGCGAGTGTCTTTAAGCCCGTATAAGCAAGGTATTCGCCGAGCGTTCTGTCGATAGCGGGTGGTGAAACCAGAAAATTGGAAGGAACCTTGAGGTCGCCATCGTACTGCATCATACCTGCATAATATACCTTTGGTCGCCTGACTCTATCGAATTTGTCGAAATTATCCTGCTCGAAGGCTGCTGTAATCTCAAGCGCCCTGTCACCCCGGAAATTGAAGAATATAACCGAGTCTCCATCCTCGATTGTACCGATGGGTCTGCCATTTTCGGCAATGACGAACTCGGGAATATCTTGATCAATAATGCCTGGAATCTCCTTTCTATAAGTCGAGATTGCCTCTTCCGCACTGGCGAATTGCCTTCCTATGCCTCTAACATGGCAGTCCCAACCGCGCTTGACCATCTGCCAATTGGCACCATAACGATCCATCGTTATGTATTGCCTTCCACCTCCAGAGGCGATGCGATAATCCGACCCTTGATTTCTAAATTCCTCAAGAAAAGTCTCAAAAGGAAGGACATATTCAAGAGCACTTTGGCTTCCAACATCTCGCCCATCGAGCAAGATATGTATCCGCGCTCGTTTGATACCTTCTCTCTGTGCTTGAACGAGCATGGCTTTTAAATGATCGATATGCGAGTGAACATTACCATCCGAGAAAAGGCCAATAAAGTGGAGTGTTCCTCCGGTCTCCTTTATATTGGCAATAAGCTCTCTCCAGACTTTCCCTTCGAATATTATCCCTGATTCAATAGAAATATTGACGAGGCGCGCACCTTGGGCAAAAACTCGACCACAACCAATCGCATTGTGACCGACTTCCGAGTTTCCCATGTCATCATCGGAGGGAAGGCCTACGGCAGTTCCATGAGCCTTAAGCCGCGTTTTGGGGCAGTTGGCTTCAAGCTCCCTGAAATGATCCATTCTCGCTGCAAGGACTGCATCACCTTCTTTGTAAGTTCCGTAACCTACTCCATCCATTATCACAAGGACTAATGGACCTTCTCTATTTTTCCAATTAGGATTTTTTTTTAATCGTTCAAGCATAGATTGCTCCTTTTTCTGTTATTACCTGGCTCAAACCAAATTCGGAGCTCTTTTCCCCAAAGGGCTTCTTTTACTCACCTATTCTCCAGAATACTCGATGAGTGTATCTATACCAACATCTGTCACTTTCTCTTGGTATTTCAAAGATGGTAAGCCTATCACTGAGAACGCGCGAACAGGCACCGCCCCACCGCGTTTAATCATTTCACAGGTAGCGTTAATAGTGCCTCCTGTAGCGATGAGGTCGTCGATAATCAGAAAACGAGCCTTTGGCTTGATATCTTCAATATGCATCTCCAACACGGCAGTTCCATATTCCAACTCATAGGCGCAGGAAATGGTCCTTCCAGGCAATTTGCCCTTTTTCCTAACTAAAAGCAGAGGGATATTCCGCTCATAACAGAAGGGTGCGGCAAACACAAATCCTCGGGATTCAATAGCAGCTGCCGCATCGAATTCAGTATCTCCATATAGCTTAAACATTGAATCGATACAATATTTGAATGCTCTTGGGTTAGCAAGGATGCTTGTAATATCATAGAACAATATGCCCGGTTTGGGAAAATCCGGAATTTTGCGGATTGCATCATCGAGGTTGAATTCTTGATAATCGCCTCTAAAATCGCTGCCATTCGCCATATTTAGCCTCTCTCGAAAATGGAAATTATGGCGCTACCTTATAGAAAGGTTACGCTGCAGTATACAGAATACAGTGCTTTTTGTATATCACTCTATGATAACGCTCAAGAAACCAAGCAATATGCTTGCTCCGGAAGCTATACCGATTCTTGTCCATACTTCGCTATTTGTCAGGGCAACACCATATTGGGTATTGAATGGCCAAGGCGCGTAAGCCGTATCGAAGCCATGCGATATATAACGAGCCAAATCGAAAGCAAAATTAGTATAGAAATAGCTGAAAGGAAAAAGCCCAATAGAGATCACAAGGCTGCGCCTAAACATGCCTTCTTTAGTGTCACTATAAGAAAAAGTTGGTAGAGTCACTTTTGGCGCTTCTAGCGCTGCAGGCGCTTCTTGCGCTTCCGGAGCTACAGGCGCCTCTGGCGCTGCAGGCGCTTCCGGAGCTACAGGCGCCTCTGGCGCTTCTTGAGAATTCTCTTCTTCTTTAGCGACAATTTCTGAGCCAGGATTTTCTTCTTGAGCTTGTGCTGGAAAACAATAAACCAAGAGGTCTCCGCATAGAAAAACAATGAGCAATAAAAGGCAGCGCCTATTCATTTTATGCGTTCCTCTCACCAAAGATAGCAGTTCCTATCCTCACGAGTGTCGAACCTTCCTCTATCGCAATCTCAAAATCATTGCTCATGCCCATAGAAAGCTCGCTAAATTCTGGAAAATCAAAGCTGCTCTTTATTTTTTCTTTTGCAGCGGAGAGCATCTTGAAGGATCTACGGATCAATGAAATATCCTGCGTAAAAGGGGCCATGGTCATAAGACCGCAGAGCAAGGCTTTTGTCATCCACTGAGGATCTGATTGACGATATCTTGCATAGACCTCGCACCCTCGCAGGAGCTCATCTATATTAGGGAAGCCGGATTTCGAAATCTCTCCCGTATGCAGCTCCAGATATAGCTTTATTGGTCTTTTTGGGGCCTTGATTCTTATAAGGATAGCCTCTAGAGTTTCTATATCGTCTATCCCCTGAATCCCATCGAAGATTGTCAAAGCTTTATTGATCTTATTCTTCTGAACTGTGCCAATCATATGCAAGCTAGCACCTTCTAGCTCTAGTTCCAGAGAAGGAAATTTCGCAGATGCTTCCTGTACTCTGTTTTCTCCAAAGATTCTAATGCCTGCCAAATAGGCCTGTCGAATAACATCGATAGGCTGGAATTTGGTCACAGCCATGAGATCGATTTTATCGGAAGACCTCCCGGCCTTTTCTGCCGCGCGCCAAATCCGTTCTTTTATGATAGTCACATTATCAGCAATGGTCGCTCTATTATTCGACATATCTAGAATCCTATCAGCGAACCGAAATCGGGGCAAGCTTTTCTAGTATGCGGTTATGGAAGTTCGCATAGTAGTCTGATTCCCCGCAAAATCATTCACTTGAAGCATAAGATCGTGTTTGCCTCTGAGAATCAAGAATTGACCAACATGGTATGAATAACCCTCTCCTGAATAACCTTCTCCTATGGATCCTCGCGAGGGGGGTGGATTGCCCAGAAATGATATCCCTTCTCCGCTTGCGCGCGCGGCTATGAATGAAGCATCGATTACGGTTTCCCCATCAAGCATGACCTTGATGCAATAGGGAGCAGAATAGTAACGCGAACTTGTGATGATGATATCTCGCGCATCGACAAACAATGAATAATTTCCCTGAGGACAGGTAATAAGTTTTTCTTTTTTATTCGTCTCCATTAAATCAAACAATACCTTCTTATCTGTGCCAGTCATGATCAGTTTTGCGCTGCGCATGATTGGAGATGTATTATCCCTGATCCAGGGAGCAAGAAAAATCGTATTCATCCATAATTCGTTCTTTGCGTCGAAAAGTCTAACACCGAAATTTTTGGATGGGTATACGCCCGAGCCATCTCCTCCAGTAAGCTTGTCTCCTTTCTTTATTGCAAAGCTATTCTGGACTTCTTTCGATGATCGGGAAGTTGATTTCATGACCTGAATAGGATCAAGCCCTGAAGTTATGCTCACAAATCTATCGGGATGAATAACAGCCAGGGCTCCACCTAATGGAAAAGAGAAGACTGTTGGCAAATCTGCTTCAACTTGCGAATAAAAAATAGAACCGCTTGAAGGTGCTTCAAACGTTGTATCTAACGATATCAGCTGAACATCGCTTCTTGGAATCATGCCATAGCATCTTTCTCTTACATCATATTCTAACGAAACCCCTTGCTTAGCTTGATCGCCAAGGACTGTTCCAAACCCTGATAAATCAATAACTTCAGGTATCTTGAAGTCCAATGCACCAAGCAAGGTAGCGAGCCATAAATAACTTATTAAAAAAGGATATTTCCCCTTCATGGCCGCCATCCTTTTAATAGTTCCAGGCCATCTTTATATACAAATCCGATTACTTCTTCATCGCCAATTGCGCCAAAAGCTCCGGGAGCAATATGTACTGGAAGGCCATGATTAAGAATGATAACATCAGATTTTGCTTTTCCTTCCAGATCGCTTCTCAGGATCGCCACGAGCGAGTCTTTTAAGGATCCAAGTACAAAATACCTAAAATCAACCTGAGTCTCTGATAACTCTACACCTGCCATTCCTGCTTCAAGAATTCTATAATATTTATTCTTTATATTATAATATATTATCATATCACCAAAGCTCATTATTGCGTGTGAATTGTCCCGGGCTATTGCTATGGTTGCCTGGAAAGTCGTATTTACCATCAACGAAGACTCGGATACCTTTGCAAAGGAATTGTCTGTAAACCTGTAGGTTTCAATTTTCTTGGGTGAGATACCTCTTACGATAATGAGATAGTTGCTGTCCGCAGATAGGGCTAGACCATAGATTGTCTGAAATTCTTGAAGACTATTTTGCATTGAAAGGATAGCCCATCCATTTGGATCGAATACGCTGATCGATCCGTCAAGTGTTCCAACGGCGAGGAACAGAGAAGATGCATCGATCGCCGTTATCGGCGTCGGAAATTCCTTCTCCCACCTAATCAATCCTGTCTTGTCCATTACCGCTATGCCCATCTGATCGGCTCGAAGCAATACTCTCCATGAGGCCTTAAACCATGGATAAGCATATGCTCGAAATTGCTGCCCACCACCATTCAGGTCATATAATTTCAAATCGGTAGCAAGCCGATCATATGTGATCCAACCGAGTCTATCTATTGCTGCTCTTCCCTTGAAAGGATGGACATAGAGCAGCTCTTCTAATGGATCGGCATAACCTAAGAAGGATTCTGCAATAAAGGGCACGATCTGATCGCTTCTTGCTTTAGGAATTCTTGACACATCCAGAGCCTCAGCAAATGTCAAAAAAACGCTTGATGTGATCTCTCTCTCCGGCAAAGTGCTTCTTATTGAAAAGAGCGTAAAGATAATCGCAGCTATACCAATAATAAGGCCATAAAATCGCCTTCTCATTGTATTTTATGGTGCATGACTGAAGTCTTTGAGTCAATACCGCATGGCGCATTTCAATTCTGTTCATTTTCGGATATATTATTGGAAAAGGATCTTAACTGACATGACAACGGAATATACTTATCTATTCAAGCATGCTCTCAAAGCCTGTGAACAGAGTTATGCCCCTTATTCTAAGTTTAGGGTTGGTGCGGCATTGCTCTGCGACGATGATAGCATCATTACCGGCGTCAATGTTGAAAACCGCAGCTATGGATTGACAATTTGCGCCGAGCGCAATGCGATCGCCGCGGCTATCGCTTCTGGCAAGAAGCGATTTAAAGCACTAGTCATAGCAACGCCGGATGCAGATTACCCTGTCAGCCCTTGTGGAGCGTGCCGACAGGTGATATCAGAGTTCATGCACTCCTCAGCTCCGGTAATCTTCGGCAACAGCGAAGATTCATATATAAGTTCGACTGTCGGTGAGCTTTTGCCTCATGATGCTCTTCATGAGCTTGCCTGTCGAGGCTAGGAATTGAAAAGTTCCTGAAACCTATAATCTATGGAAATAGGCTCGCATGTTCTCTTTTTAAACTATTCAATTATGTGAAATGGCTTTTCTCAAAAGTTCAGCAGCATGAATTCTGGAGGCTTCGCTTTCTGAAAATCCGGATAGCATCCGTGCAATCTCGGTTTCCCGGTCTTCTCCAGAAAGAAAGCGTATGGAGGCACCTGTTCTGCCTTTTGATACAAATTTATCGACTTTGCCTTGGTGATCAGCTCGCACCGCGATGGTCGCAAGATGTGTAACGCATAGAACCTGGCGATATTGGCTCAATTGCCTCAGGTATTCGCCAACGGCAACACCAACTTGGCCTCCTATACCTGAATCGATTTCATCGAACACTAGGGTCTCTACTTCATCATGAGAAGCTAATACAGCCTTGATTGCAAGAGCGAATCTCGACAACTCTCCTCCTGAAGCGATTCTAGACAAGGGAAGTTCCGGTTCTCCAGGGTTTGGAGCAATGAAGAATTCCGCTTCATCTATGCCGCGAAGCGTTGCCCTATTTCCTCCTCTCTCGTCTACAATTCTCTTCAGACGAAGGTTTACCTGCGCTTCTGGCATTCCTAGATCTTTAACTATCTCTCTTATCGAAGATGACATTGAAACCGCTGCCATCATTCGCTTTTCAGACAGCTGATACGCTCTATTCAACACTTCTTTCTCGAGCGATTTTTCTTTCTTTTCCAGTTCTTCAGCATTCTCCTCAGCATGTTCAAGCGCTTCGAGTCGTCTCTTTGCCCTGTCGTATGTCTGCAGAACATCATCGAGCTTTGGCCCATATTTGTGCTTTAAGCGTTGAAAATCGGATAGTCTCCTTTCGATTTTTTCCAGACGATCGGGATCAAATCGAAGGCCAGCCTTGTACTTATTCAAAGATTCTGATATGTCTTCCAGCTCATAGTAGGCTGCGGAAAGCCTTTCAGAGAAAGATCCTAACCGAATGTCGACTGAGCGCGCAGTTTCGATACTTGCTCGAATCCTTTTTAGGGTATGGAGCACATCGCCACCTTCCCCGCTATCCAAAAGCACTGATGCCTCAGATACTGCTCCAAATAGCTTCTCGTGCTCGGAGAGTACCTTTTCCTCAGTCAAAAGCTCATTGTCTTCATTGGGTTTGGGCTTTATCGATGCAATGTCTCTAATTACAAAATCGAGATAATCAGCTTCTTGCGAGCGCTTTGCTTTTTGTTCCAGTACTTCCTGCAGTTGACGAGTCGCTTCTCTCCATTCCGAATACAGCACTTGATACGATTGCAATTCATCCTCTAGGTTAGCATATGCATCCAACATGTCCAGATGAGTAGACGAATCAATAAGTCTTTGATGTTCATGCTGACCATGTATATCTACAAGGTACTGAGTGAATTCCAGGAGCTCATTCCTGGAAACCTGTCGATCTTGAATCCATGCCAGTGTTCTGCCATTCTGTTTGAGAATTCGACGCAGCAAAATTCCTTCATTGATCTGCCATTCGATGCCTTTTTCTCTAAGCCAGAGCCCGACCTGAGCATTGCTCGAAGCAGAGAAAAGCCCTGATACGGAGCATTCTGTAGCTCCTTCGCGGATTATTGAATTGTCGACTCGTGCGCCAAGCAAAAATCCTAGAGCATCGACGATCAATGATTTTCCTGTTCCGGTTTCTCCTGAGAACACCGTCATTCCGGCAGATAAATCTATATCTATGCTCTCAATAATGGCGAAATTACGCACCGAAAGCTGCTCAAGCATCGTTGTCTCCCGACCAACCCAGTTTTGTCCTTAGGGCAGAGAAAAAGGCATTGCCTGAAGGAACAATTAAGAATGCACTCTTCTCATATTTTCGAATCCGGATCACATCGCCCTTCTCGAGATTTGCCACTATATGACCATCCGAGATCAGAAGAGCTCCTGCTTTCTTGGTCTCATCGATTTCAATATCTATGTAATTAGAAGCGGGTATAACTAAAGGCCTGGATGCCAACGTAAAGGGGCATATCGGATTTATTATAAGAGCACTGATCTCCGGATGTAAGGCTGGACCGCCCGCCGCCAGATTATAGGCAGTAGATCCGGTAGGTGTGGAGACGATGAGACCATCGGCTCTGTAATAACCAAAGCATTCTCTATTTATTGACAGACACATGCGTATCATTCTAGCGCCGCTCTCAGAGGATACGACTATATCATTCAGCGCGATTCCTTTGTGCAAAATCTTCTTTCCTCTGTACGCATAAGATTGCAGCATCAAGCGCCTTGATGGATCTAGAGCTCCTTTCTGCCAATGTTCGAAAGTAACAGCCCAGGTTTCCATCCTGTTAGCGGCTATAAATCCTAAAGTTCCTAAGTTTATTGGAAGTATGGGTATGCCGCGAGGACCGGCAAATCTAGCAGCATATAGAAGAGTGCCATCGCCACCAAGACTAACGATAAGGCTATAGCGATCAAAATCAGGGTATTCCGATATTGAGCCTCGAAATGCCAGGATTTCTGTATGCCAGCCATTCTGTTCCAGCTCAGCTTGCACAATTTGTGCTGCATGACCTGCATCATCTTTGTTCAAATTTGCGAAAATTAGTGTGGATTTGCTCTCCGACATAAGAATCTCCTATGGTAGTGTGGCAATTACCTTGCCTATCTGTTCTACTTGCTGGTTTGTGAGTTTATGATGCATAGGAAATAAAATACAGCGCAATGCTACCGACCGTGCGATTGGGAATACCGCTTCTTGTTCGGGCTCGCTCTCATATAATCTCTGGGATATGCAAGAAGCAAATGCATGCTTGCTTTCTACACCATGCTTCATCGCATAGTCTATAATCTCTTTAACGCTTGTTTCAGGAAATATCGGAAAGGCATATAAGGGACAGGACTCAGAGTCCTCTTGCTGCAAATATGAATGCCGAGTCCGCAAAAGTTGCCCTACCAATCTCCGGTAGATTGTCTTTCTTCGCTCTATCATCTTAGGATAGCTTTTCATCTGAGATATGCCAAGTGCCGCATTATAGTCGGTCATCTTTAGCTCTCTTGGCATAGATTCATCCAGCAATCGAAGTATTTGAGCGTCTCTCTTGCTGCTCGCACAAAGAAGAGCCCCTCCTCCAGTTGCAATTGCAGAATCTGACTCTAGACTCCAGATCAGAAAGTGCCCATATAGATGTTTTTCATCTGACACTTTGATCATACCCAAAGTCTGCGAAATGTCCTCTATAATAGGTATATCGATTCTTTCTAACAGAGCTTCAGAAGGGGACTTTCCAAGGGCATCGAACAGAATAATCGCCGATGGGTTGGCCAGGGAAATGCTTTCCGGTTTTGGATGAAATGTTTCTTGATCGATATCCAGAATTACCGGTGTGAATCCACTGTCCTCTAAGGCATCCTTTTGCCATGCTGGTGCA
>Ga0255345_1000107_pt1 | contig 144614 bp, 145 predicted proteins | sample wastewater_treat_6_FD_192415 | JGI IMG/M metagenome (GOLD analysis project Ga0255345, IMG submission 192415) | Wastewater microbial communities from Lulu Island WWTP, Vancouver, Canada - plant20 | ecosystem: Engineered > WWTP > Wastewater > Unclassified | place: Canada: Vancouver, British...
CCGCTCCTCCTGCGAGAGGAGGTTCAGGCGATAATTACGGACCTGGGGCAGGCCGATCCGCTCGACGGTCTTGCGGCGCGCGGCAAAGGCGTAGTCGGCCTTCTCGCGCTCGCGTGCGATGCGGCCCCGGTGCTCTTGCACGAGCGCTTCGTAGATGGGCTTCCCGTGTTCCTCTGCGGCGCTTTGCAGCTTTGCGAAAGCGGCTTGGGAGACCTCGGCGTCAAGGACGGACCGGACCTTTGTGCTTGCCGCGAGGAGCTGGTCCCATACGTGTCTGGCCGTCGGCATGTAGACCATGCCGTTGTCGGCCAGGAAGAGAGGCATGATCCGTCGACGGTTCCACTCCATGGTGGCAATTGCGATCCGCCACAAGGACCAGACGCCCTGTACTTCCTCGGAGAGACCTGGGATCGACACGATGGGGACCGGCTGGCCCGGCGCAAAACGCGGGAGCCGCATGGCCAGTCCACGGACCTTCGGCTCTTCAAGGGTAAGGTGACGGGCGGCCGGAAGCCTCTCGGCTTCCTTACCGGAGAAGACCACATTCTCGTAGGTCTCGCTGTCGGGCCAGGTGAGTTTCCAGCTCTGGCTTCTCCTCTCGGCCTGGCCGCCATGCGCCTTCAGGTAGCTCACGGTCATGCGCTCGACCCAATGGGGCAAGGGGTGGGTCAGCAGCCGCTGGGCTTCGCCAGGCTCCAGGTCCTCCGTTGCGCCAAAGACGGATGCGGTCGTGCGCGCATCGCGGGCCTGCTCCTGCAAGCAGGCGACCACGCTCTCCACGGATTCCTCCACCTTTTCGGGATTGAGGATCGCCTCGACATACATCTCGTCGAACATGTGGCCCGCCTGGGCCGAGTCGAGGACGTCGCCGGTCTTGTCGATGCCGAACTCCTCGAAAATGACGGCGAGCTTCTGCTCCAGTACCTCGCGGACCCGATGCTCGACCGAGCCTTCGAAGACGAAGTTGACCGCGCGAACCGCGTGGGCCTGGCCGATACGATCCACCCGGCCGATCCGCTGTTCGAGGCGCATCGGGTTCCAGGGGATGTCGTAGTTGATCACCACGTGGCAGAACTGGAGGTTCAAACCTTCCCCGCCGGCGTCGGTGGAAATGAGAATACGGACATCCTTGGCGAATGCCTCCTGGACTCGCTTACGTTCTTCCATGTCCATGGAGCCGTTCAGACAGACGACCGAGAACCCGCGCTCGGTCAGGAATCGACGCAGCATCTCCTGGGTGGGAACGAACTCGGTGAACACGAGCGCCTTGAGCTCCGGATCGCTCTCCTCGGACTGAAGGCGGTAGAGCCAATCGAGCAACGCCTCGGCCTTGGCATCCGGTCCGATCTGCTCGCAGCGGGCCGCGGCTTCCAAGAGCAGCTTGACCTCAGCGCGTTCGTTCTTGAGCGCCTTGAGGCGGGTGCGGAGCAGCACGTCGATTTGCTCCTGGCCGTCCAGGTCCGCCCATTCCTCTTCAGTGGTGAGCGGGAATAATGTCAGTTGTTCCTGGGGTGCGGCGAGCGCTTCAAGTCGCCTTTCGAGTGTGGTGCGGATGGCGCTTGTGCTGGAGACCACCAGGCGCTGCATCAGGATCATCAGAAAGCCGATGTAGCTCCGCTTCTCCCGCATGGCCTGGTTGTAGCCTTCGCGGACGTATTCGGTGACCGCCTCGTAGAGGTGCTGCTGATTGCGGTGACGCTCTTGCCATGAGACCGGGCCAAGCTGCGTGCGCCGCGGCTTGAACAGGGGCTTCCCATCGGCATCAATGGCGCGGCGCTTCTCGGTGCGGATGACATGCGGCTGGACCCGCTCGCGGGTGACGCTGCTGATATCCGGGAACTCCTGGGCGTCGATCAGGGAAACCAGCCGATGAAAGGCGTCGGTCTTGCCCTGGTGCGGGGTGGCCGAAAGCATCAGGAAATATGGAGCGGCCTCGGAGAGTCCCTGGCCCAGTTTGAAGCGGGCCACCTGATCGGTGCTGCCGCCGAGTCGGTGCGCTTCGTCCACGATGACCAGGTCCCAGCCGGCGGAGATCAGATCCTCGAACCGTTCGCGATTGTGCTCGCTCACCTGAGCCGCGCTCCATCCGCGGCGCTTGTCCAGGGGCTTGACCGAATCCATGGGCACGACCACCTGCGCAAATAAAGTCCACGGGTTGCGGGTCACGGGTTGCGAGTCTTCCTGACCCGAGACTCGGGACTCAGGACTCGTGACTGCCGAAATGCGGCCCAGCGTTTTGATGTCGTCCGGCAAGACAAGCTGGAAATGCTCGTTGAAGTGGGCCCGCATTTCGGCCACCCACTGGCTCACCAACCCCTTCGGGGCGATGACGAGCGTCCGCTTGACCAGCCCGCGAAGCTTCAGCTCACGCAGAATGAGTCCGGCCTCGATGGTCTTGCCCAGGCCGACCTCGTCCGCCAGGAGATAGCGCACCCGGTCGCTGCTAATGGCGCGGGACAGGGCCCGTATCTGGTGCGGCAGCGGGATGACGGAGGACTCGATGGGCGCGAGCAGGACGTCCTGGGTCAGGGCGTCGGCTACCCGCGCGGCAGCAGCGATGTAGGACAAGTGATGAGGACTGAGGACTGAGGACTGAGTGGAAGAAATCTGGGCTGCCTCTATCCGGATTATTGAATCAGTTGAAGGAAGCCAGACTCGGAAGGACGTATTTCCCCACAGGCAGGCTTTCTCGATTACCTTGCCGGTGGCCTGATGGGTGAGCACATACACCCAATCTCCTTCAGAAATGGAGGTCTGAGCGTGCTCTATCATCTGCCTCCGACCTCTTTTTGTTTTTGAACAGATGCTCGGAGCCCGCCGACTATACGGGCAACCTCTTCGGCTTGTTGCATAAGTCGTTCGAACATGGATTGATCGATGTGGCCAACATCCAGCGCCACATACAACTGGGAACGTATTTCGGCGCAGGATGCCTTTGCAGTTGAAAGAAACTGGTGAAACTCACCACGTCCACCCCGCTCGAATCCTTCGGCGATGTTGGACATAATGGACACCGTAGCCCGCTGGATTTGCCCACTAAGACCATAATCTTTGGCGAACGCCCCTTGCCGCGTCGCCTCATATATGGCCCGCGTCAGTTCCCGCGCCTTCTGCCACGCAATCAGATCTTCAAATCTCTCAATCTTTCCCATACTCAGTCCTCAGCACTCATCCCTCAGTCCTCGTCAACGCCTGGTCGTACCACATGAGGAGCTTGGGGTCTTCCTGGAGGACGTTCTCTGGAACCTTGCGGGCTACGGTGATGATCGTGACGTAGTCGCGCTCCTGCCATGCCTTCTTGAATCCGGCCCGGACGGCCTCGAGGCGGAACACCTTCAAGCGCTTCTGGCTGGACGTCCGGTAGTCTTCGAACTCCTTGAGCAGAGACCTCTCGCGCAGCTTCTCCAGGTCACCGGCCTTGTTGGGGTCGGGCACATACCAGCGGTCCTTGCCCTTAGCGCGTAGGCTCTCGTCGTCTTTGGGCAGGTTCCGCAGCTCTTTGAAGTTGCTGGACAGGTAGCTGTGTATCTGGTTCGGCACCTCTCCCTTGCCGTCATACCGGAGGAAGTTCTGCTCCAGCAGTTCCGATAGCTCCAGCGGCTTTTCGTGTTTCTGCCAGCCACCGATCTCTTTCATAAACTGCGGATGGATTTCCTGAAATGTCTGCGGCTTTCCAACAAGTTGTTGCTTAAGCCACTGGATAGCCGAAGACTCGTCGGTAACGAAGAGTTGGAGTTGCAGAACCTCCCGTACGGTCATTCGCTTTTTGTCGTATTCGGCTACCTGTTCAGGAAGAAAGTACATCCCATCCCGCTCTGAGAGCCTTTGTTCAAGGCCAGCATAAAACTCTGACATTGACAATGGAACTGTGACTCCGCGTTGCACATGAAACGCAACCATGCGGTCAAAGAGCAAATAATTTTGGCGTTCGGCGATTATCTTGGCTTGGTTATCTCTGGAGACGAACAACGGGAGTTGCTTCAGATGTGTGCGAACAAAATCCCAGACTCCATCTTCAGTTCCAGCTTCGAGCTTGAAGCGATCTTCCAGGCCGCCGTTCGGCTTATAAGCTGATATTGCGAGGTCTTGTTTGACTGCACCCGCGTATACATTCGCATTATAACCACCCTGTTTCTTGTCTAAGATGGCCACGTTGGCAACAATGAAACCCGCCTGTTCAATGGCCTGCTGGAGGGAGGCCCACACAGATGCCTTTGTATTCGAAAACTCCACTGTAATCCATCTACCTGGCTTTAATATTCTGCAAAATTCACTAAAGCATCTTGTAATTATTATCTGGTATTCTGGGAGCGCCTTGTCGTGCCTATTGTTTACAATCGCCTCTTCCTTGACATTTGTTGAGACTCGTAGCCAAGCCTCCCAGATCGTATTGAGATCGGAATATGCCAAATTGGAGCCGAAAGGTGGATCAATAAATATATAATCCACTGAATTATCAGGAATAGGCAAGGCTGTAGACGACCCAGTTCCAATGATGGTCGAACCGTTTGGACGCAAAATCCGCTCGATGGCATTGACTCGTATTGGCCAATATCTCAAGGGGTTTTGTTCAAGTGAAATAGTGGGAGGATGAAGCATCCCTTTCATGTTCCCTGATGCTGCTCCTCCTCCACCGGTAAAGTAGTTTGAGATATGCAGGTTGCTGAGTTTTGAGAGACGTGTAACAAGACTTGTAAATACGAATTTGTTTTTGCTGGTACCACAATGCGCCCATAGCGCGCTCGCCGCGATAAGATTGCGTCGAGTAAAAAATAAATCCTGATGGGTAATTCCAAGACCCCGCGGCTCATCAGTTTTTGAACCAGATGGAACCTCTGAATCCGGAAACCAGTTCTCAATGCTTTTCTCGTCTACCTTCCGAAGAACCGCCAAATCGAACTCATCAAGGCTCTTTTTAAAGCTCTTATTGCCAAGAGTATAGTTGATCTCAACGGGAACCTTCTTGGGTGTCTTGTCAATTCGGCCCTTGACGCGGTCCATGGAAGAAGACCATGCTCGTTTCAATTCTCCTTTTGAAACAAGCGCTTTGCAGGATGGGCACTCGAAGGCATCCAAGGCACACCCATTCTTATGATCTAAAGCAACTTCCCAAAAAACAAGCTCCTCTTCGCAGGCATTGCAGACAAAAACATCACTCCAAATGACATAGTTGATATCACAGATTATATTCGAGCCTGGATGCTGTGTTTTGTACATCCAGGCGCAAGTGTCTTCTGCTTTCTTGAGTATCTCTTGGCATTCCGCACGAAACAGATTTGTTGCGTAGGGCAGGTTATATCCTTGTGCAATAAAAGTAGCCGCTGGGCTTAACTCGGTTTGGATTGAATATCGTTCACCCCATAGAGAATCTGTCATATCTGCAGATATCGCTGCTTTCGTCTTTTGATCCGCCATGCCACATTCTCTGGCCGCCACGCCCGTCATCCCCGTACCGCAGAATCCATCAAAGACCACATCCCCTGGTTCGGTGTAATGGAGGATGTACCGCATGATGGCTTTGTGCGGGACCTTGGTGTGATAGGAGTGGGCGTTGTAAATCGGGTCGTTCTTGCCCTCGCTCACATCTGCGGCAAACGGTTCGCGGCTGTATGGCTTGTTCGGGTCGTAGGGCTTGCCGTAATGCTTGATGAAGTCGGCGATGAACGGATTCGGGCAGGCGGTGTAGTACGGCGGGTCGGAGAGCGCCAGGATGTCCTCGTCCGAGCCGATAGGGAACCCCTCGATCTTGCGGAACTCTGGGTCCTTCAGCTTCTCGCGCAGGATATTGAGGAAATGATTCCGCCGCTCCTCATCGTTCGGAAACGTCATGCCCAAACAGGTCACAGGCCCCGAGTCGCGGGTCGCGGGTCGGTCTGTTTTAAAGAAGGTAGGCTGATTGTCTTGCTTGTTCTTCATGGTCTCGCTTTCATTTCAAATACTTCTATGCACGAGCTAAGCACGCGTGTATAGAACGTATAACGCCTTTCCCCTGTTAACGTGATTCAACCCCTTACGAGCGCCGCTCATAAAATCGCTCGTAAATACGTGCGCGCACGCATTTACGAGCGATGCTCATAAAAAGTGCCTTTCCCTTTTCCTCTCCGTTCAATTTTTTCCTCTTTAACCAATCGATTAAGCAACCGGGTTGCCTGAAATGGTCCAATTTTGCACAAATCCACCACGTCCGCTCTCTTAATGGAACCGTGCGTTTCGATGAATTTGATCACCATCTGTTCCTGCTGGATAGGGTCGAACCCGGCCTGTCGGACATAGGCGGCCTTCTGATCGGTTTTCTTAAACACAGCGACACATTAAAGTGCGCATAGCCTTTTCAGAGTCGGATTGCCGGTTCGCCATGGTTCGAACACGCTTTCAACGGCGGCAGGGACGGAGTCGAGCGTCGGAAAGTACCGATTATGGGTTGCCAACCTCCGCGTCAGTTTCCAGACCCGCTCAACGGGGTTGAGCTCCGGGCTGTAGGGCGGCATGAACAACAACGTAAAGCTCTTTTGGCATTTGTCTCGCCACGTCCGGTGCAGGCGGGCATGATGGTATCGGACATTGTCCAGGATCACCACGACCCGGCGCCCGGAACGGCTGGAGAGCCGCCGGAGCTTCTTCAGAAACGCGAAGAACGTATCGGCGTTGAACCGTTTGTCTTCACGGCTGTACACGAACTTGCCGTCCCGGATGCGGACGGCTCCAAAGTAGCCGATGCCCTTCCGGGTCGGATGGTGCAACAGGACGGGGTCCCGGATCTCCGGCGGCACCCACATCCGACAGGCCGAGCCGTGCTGCTCGAACCGGACCTCATCGAGAGCCCAGAGATCCACCGTGTCGTCCCGGGCCAGGGCGCGCAGTTTTTTTATATGCCGTCTGCAGGGCGGGATCGGCATGGGCCATCTTCGGCCGGGGCTTGCGCAGTCGGAACCCCAACTGGCGGAACAGCCTCTGACACTGTCGGACCCCCAGGGAGATGTCCCATTGCCGCTGCAGATACTGTGACAGGGTCTTGCCGTCCCACTGCCCCGACAGACCCACGGCCCCGGGAGGCTTGCGCAAGACCCCTTCGAGGGCCTGCAGCTGCGAGGGGCTGAGGCTCGGGGTTCGGCCCGGACGAGCTTCGTCCATCAGACCCGAAAACCCCCGCTCCTCGAATCGCGTCACCCAGTACGCGACGGTGCGGGGGGCATCACCGAGCAGCTGGGCCACCTGGTGCCCGCTCATGCCCTGGGCGACCAGCAGCACGGCATGGAGCCGGTGATCGTAGCGAGATTCCTCGGTTCGCCGAATCTCGTCCTGCAGGGACAAGACGGCACTCTGCGGATCGGTTATCGTTAATCTTTTCATGAAAAGCAGCATAGCACGAAACAACAATATGCGCAATTAATTATGTCGTAGTGTATATCAATGGGCATCTGCACACCGGTCCGCGCCTCATAGGCGAGGATCATCTCAAGAAATGCGGTGTCCGCATCTGCACGGGACATGAGCAACACCACAGAATAAATGTCAGACATGGAGTAGTCAGGAGCCGGGCGGCCGTAACGCAGCATCCCTTCAAAAATTCGGTCAATGCCGCGTCCCGTACGTTCGGCCAGACCGATTCTTTTGACAATATCGGCCAAAAAAGGGTTACGGGAGCGTGGCGGCGCCACAAGCAGATTTTGCAGCGTCACACCTTCGACGAAACCCCCAGGGCTGGTAATGGTCAGACCGTCATCGTTCAGCCGCACATGCACGGCGCCCAATCTTGCGTAATCGCGATGGACCAACGCATTGATAAAGCCTTCCCGGAAGGCCCGGCGGTCAAAATTGGGAATGGGCACACGGAAAAGTCCGACTTGTATTTCCTGTTCAACCACCCGGGCCTTAAAAAGCAGTTCGACTTCTTCGAAGGTTTGCAGCAGCGGTTTCCGGAAGAATTCGTTCACACGGACATCCGTGCCTTCGAGTATCTGAAAAGCAACTTCATGAGCGGGAATATGCCGGCGGATGATTTCTTCGTGCCCCAAAAAGAGCAGTCCCGCAACTGTCGGCCGACGAACCCCTTCAACGGTGGCGACGAGTCCCAACGCACCATCCAGTTCTTCATCGGCCAGTGGCAGCAGCGTCGTATCGCCGCCGTAACGGCGTATGGCATCGCGTATGCGATGCCGCTCAAGCGGGTTCAAATCTTCGGTGCTCAGCGACACCAGGGGCATGGCCGATGGATCAACCAACCCCAAAGTGGCCTGGCGCTGGATAAACTCGTGGGGGTAAAAAGGTATGGCCTCGGGTCTGCCGGAAGCCATGAGGCGGCGGCGCAATACCAGCCCGTCAGTGGTTGACACGATGGAACGAGATTTTGGCACGGTTATGCCAAGGACAATCTTTTCATCCTGTTCGATGATTTCCGTGGATATGGCCACCGAGGGGCTGGTCCGGTTAGCGATCAGTGCCTTAAGTCCGATTGTGTTTTGATGACTGGGCTGAACACCGGTAACGGTCCCGTCATCTTCGACGCCCAAAAGAATCAATCCACCTTCGGTATTGGCCATCGCAACCACGGCTGCCACAAGATCACGATCCGGCAACCCCTTGACATCACTCTTGAATTCGACTGTAAGGGTTTCGCCCTTGCCCAAAACCGTCTTTATTCCGCCTTCTTTCGTATTCATCCCTGGTTCCTATTCCAGTACGATCCGGACCTTGCCGGGCTCCTTGCCCTTGGTCAGCCCGTCCAGGTATTCCTCAAACCGCTTCCGCATCTCCGCCGGGGTGGCCGGTGAGCCGCCCGAGAGCAATGCGTCGCGCAAGTCAGCGATCTTGACCGAGACCTTGGTGAGCCCGGAGAGCACCTCCCGCAAGGCATGGATGAAGTCCTGGCTGAGATCGTCCGGCAGGGCCCGTTTCTTGGTGAAGCCATCCACTAGCTTGCGCGGCTCGGGCTTGAGCAGGCTCAGGTTCCCCTTGGTGGTCGGGTCTTCGAGGTTGGCGAGCAGCGTCTGGGTCCAGTTCTCGACCAGCTTGTCGAGCTCGCCGTCCAGGGCGTCCAGCATGGTCGCCGCGGGAGCCGTGGGCGGTTCCGCGCCCGGCTTGAAGTTGCAGTGCGGGCAGACCGGCGATGCTTCCAGTTCCTGATAGGTGAGCGCAAAGCAGCTCCTCAATCCGGCGAGCCGGTTCTGGAAGTCCGACAGGTGCTGGCGAGGCATCAGGTCGATGGTGGAGAGTTTCTGCAGGTCCTTGAGCCGCTCGTCGCCCATGAGCTGGGCCTTGCGCTTGTCCTCGTTCACGCCGAGACGCGCTTTGGCGTGCATGGAAAGGTAGGCCAGCAGGTATGCCTTCTTGAGGTCGCCGAGCTTGCGCTGGGTCTGCTGGCGGAATGCCGCCGCGCTCCGTTTGGCCGGGTCGCCGATCTGGGCTAAGACCTCGTCCCGCGCCGTCTTCATCTTGTCGATCCACTCGTGGCCGGTGGACAGGACCGCCTCGGCGGTGGAGAGGTACGATGCTGTGGACCCGAGGTCCGCCACCAGTTCCTCAAGTGACTTGATCTCGGCCAGGGAATTGAGCCCGCTCCGATGGTCGGTCACTTCCGAGGCGTCATAGCGGAAGTTCTTGAGCTTGCCGGTCGTCGTGTAGGCTTGCAGGGATTCGAGGAAGGTCTTGGTTTCGTCCAGTTTCGCGCGCAGCTTCTTGGTTTCATCCTCGGCCAGAAGGCTGCGGCCCCAGAAGAACAACCCGGTCTGCATGCTCTGCTGCACCAGCACCAGTTTCTGCACCGCTGCGATGACGGCTTTCTGAAGCTCCTGCACCGGCTCATCCTTGCCCTGGGTAACCAGTTGGGCCATGCCCGGCGTGAATCCGAGCAGTTCGAAAAGCGCCTTGAGTGCCGGGAGGTTCCAGTCCTTGGGCCGCTCGATATGCTTGAACTGGGCCAGTTCGTCGATGCCGGTCCCGGCCAGTTGCGCCAGACCCGTGGCATCGAACTTCTTGCCCGGGATGGAGAGGACCACCTCGCCGGCGTAGACCAGCGCGGCCAGCACCACCACGGCCCATTCGGGTTCAAGGCGGAGCGATTGCGGTGCGAGGTATTCCACGCCGAGAACGTCCTGGATCAGCTCGGAGCGGTTGACCACCTGGCCGTGGCCCTTTTTCTTGGCGACGCCAAGGATGTGTTTGGCGTATTTGGACCGGTAAGGATCGAGCCGCTCACCGTCGAGAAGCTCCAGGGCATCCAGCACCGCAGTGGCCTGCTTGGTGCGGTTCTGTCCGGCGATGGCACGCAGGGCGTCCTGCGCGGCCTGGGCCCGGTTCGCTCCGGTGATGAGCACCGAGAAGAAGGGATATTCGGGAGCCTGGTCCTGGAACTTCGTCCCGAGGCAGATGCCCGCGGTGGTGTTCACCAGGTCGCGGAAGTTGATGCGCTCGTGGGAGCCGATGCCGGAAAGCTCTCTGATGGACTTACCTTTGGCCCATTCGGTCAGGGACTTGGCGCGCCCTTGGTAGGTGACCTCGAAGGCCGTGGTCATGTTCTTCTGGAGCCACTGCACGAGGTCGCGCAGGAAGTTCGATGCCTTGGATTCGTAGGTTGACTTGGCGTGGCCCGAAGCGGTGGATGCAAGGTCCAGGGCTGCAGCGTAGCTTCGAAGCGCGGTGCGGAATTCTTCGTCCGTGTTCGTCAGGCGCAGGAACAGCTCCTCGGGTTTCTTCTCGTCCTTGAAATGCGGCGCGTCAAAGGGCTGGATGAAATAGAGGTAGAAGTCCCGCGGCGGTACCGCTGTGGAACGTTCGTTGGGCGCGCCGAAGAAAAGGTATCCCTGGCGCGCGGCCTTGCGCTCCAGCCATTCGAGCTCGTGCTGCCAGATCTTGTAGCCCGTGACGTAGGTCTGGTCCGTGCATTCCATGACCCGCCGGAGCGCCTCGTAGTAGTAGCGGTCGAGCTGCGAGGAATCGAGGCTTTCGGCCCGCTTCTCGATCAGCGCGTCGAAGTCGTCGGTCTTCTTGAGGTCCAGGTAATACTGGCGGTTGTCCGGGTTGGACGAGATGAACTGGCCGCTGACTGTTTTGTGGATTTCCCGCAGGACGGTCTCCACCTGGGAGAGCAGGTCATCGGCGGGATCGCCGCCCAGTTCCTCGATGCCCGGCTGGAAGAGGCACAACCCGTCGCGCAGTTCCTCCGCCGTCGCGCCCAGGGTGGCGTAGATGTCGCCCGTAGTGAGCCGGTGGACGGACAGCGCATGGATGAGCTGCGTCGCCATGGGCTTGTATGCCGGGCGGGTGAAGGCCTGCTGGATGCGCGACTCAAGCACCATGCTGCAATCGATGACTGCCTTGATGTCCGGAACGGCGCGGAAGGACGGGTTCTCGCGCAGGGTCGTCCAGTAGCCGTCATAGGCGATGACCCCGGGCCGGTCGTCGGGCACGTTCTGACCGAGCAGCTTCTTCATGGCCAGGGACAGGGTCTTGAGCACCTCGCGCTTTTCCACCGCGGTGACCCGCTCGAAGGTGTCGATGTAGTCCGGATGCACGGGGAAGAGGCGCACGAACTCGTCCATGCGCTCGTTCATGCGGCCATAGAACTTGGCGAAGGGTGTCAGGTACTCCCGGATTTTCACCTGCTGGTCAGCAGTCTTCTTGAGCAGACGCTCGGCCACCACGAACTTGACGTCCTTGCGGGCGATGAGGACTTGCTCGAAGCGGTCCTTCACCCGGCGAATGCTGTCGGCCACAAAGGAAAAACGAGGGCTGTCAAAAATGGCTTCCTGGACACCGGCAATGAAGCGGAACCGCAGGTCCTTGCAGACCTCGCCGATCTCGCGCAGGAAGTTGAGATCGAGAATGAGTTCCTGATCCTTGCGGGTGCGCAGGTAGTCGAGCAGTTCGTCCACCACCAAGAGCAGACCGTGGTCGGGATGCTCCTGGTGGAAGGCGCTCATCAGCTCTTCGAAGGAACGCTTGTTGTTGGACACCTTGTCCGCGGGCGGGAAGGAATAAGATACGCCCATTGCGACCAGGTGCTCCTCGAGTTCGGCCACGAGGATGTCGCGCAGGGACATGGTGGTTGCGCCGATTTCGGTTCTGATTACCTTGAAACGCCCGCTGATCTTGCTCGCGGCGCTGGCCACGCTCTTGTCGTTCAGATGCGTTGCGAGATCGCCGTTTTCAGTCAGAGCAGAGAGCACGGACATGAGGTGCGATTTACCGGTGCCATAGTTGCCCACGACCAGCAGCCCCTTGTTGTCCATGGGCTGGTCGAACTGAAGCAGGGGAACGACCAGACTGGTCAGCTTCTCGGCCATCTCCGAGGAGATCACGTAGGTCTGGACAAGCTGCCTGGCAGCAGCGGCATCGTCGGCGTCCCGTAGCTGGACCACGGACTCGATAGGCTCGAATTGGATCAGGTCTCCGTATTTCATCGCGTCTGCCCTCCTGCGCTTTCGTTCCTTGTCTTCATGCAACGGCCTCGGGGTTCACTACCAGGAAATCTCGTAGGGAATATCGTTTGTATTCGGGGTGGCCCGGCTTCGCATAGACCATGTGCTCCCCGTGAATAGAGCCACTCCAGGCGACGACTACTGTTCTGTTCCTGGATAGACCCTGCAGGAGCCGCAACGGGTCCTGCTTGAGCGAGATATCGAAGAGGACCTCGACGTTGTCCAGAAGAACCACATCGGCTGCGGATGCGCCCACGATCTCCGCGAGGAGGCGGGGCAACTGCAAGGCCCGCTGGCGCTCGGTGAGGTCGAGCATGCGCCGGGAAAGTTCGAGATTGACGTTGACCAGCGGAGCCATCGTGCGCTCATGAACATCCTGGAGCGCGGCGGTCTTGCCCGAACCGGCCGGAGCCACCAGCATGACAAGCCGGTGGTACAGCTCGGCAGCCTGACCAATTCTCTTTATGACTCTATCGGCGAGCGGTTCCGCCATTATCGATCTCCTCCTGAACCGGGCTCGTTCGCTCGCGTTTCCTCAAGCCAGTGGTCAATGGCTCCTTTCCGGAAACGCCAGTGCCGGCCGATCTTCTGGGAGGGGATCTTGCCTTCCCGAACGATCTTGTAGAGCGTCGACTTCGGTATTTTCAGGTAAGCGGCCAATTCTTCGATAGTCAATATGTCACCCGGTTTTTCATCCATCAAGCGCACCTCTCTAATCTCAAAGCAAAGTTCGACCCAGCATGCCTCATATCAAGAGTGTAGTTTATAGTTATTGTCAGTTGCTGTCAAGCGCTTTGGGAATCGCAGAGGGAAAATCAGCATCAGTTTCCACGAGTTGGCTCCTTGACGCTCCCAGTCCAGCGATCTCCCACCACATAGAGCCAGGCCGGAAGCACGGTTCTGTTTTTCCGGACAGCGACCAGGACTCGGCGGTAGAGGCGGGCACCTACCGATTGTGGATTTCTGATAGCGGATCATGGCAACGACTTGAGAAGTAAAGCAATTATCAATCCACAATCCCAAACCCGAAATCCATAACCACCCCGATCCCCTTTCTTTCCTTGACGACGAACTCGAAGGGCTCAACCGAAAACGCGGCCAGGTCCTCGCGCCGGAACACCACCAGGCTCATGGGCGGGACCGCAATCTCACGCCAGCCTTTTTCCTCCGCCAGCACGGCGTCGAGGTATGCGGGGTCCGAAGCGTAGAGAACCGCTTTGCGGCGGGGATGCCAGCGCAGTTCCAACGGCCGGTTCCCCTTGAGCACAAAGACGGTGCCCGGGTCGGTCCGGCAGGCGATGACGGCGGTGATCTGACCCCGACAGCGTCGGAGCCGGGCTTTGAACCGCTCGATATCCATAGCCCCGTCCCGCGCGGCGTTCGCGGACAGGCGGAACAGAATCTCGCTTTCCACCTCGTCGAAGCGCCTCAGTTCTCAGCGCAGGAACTCCTTGTGGTAGGAGCTGGTCTCTTGGTTCAGGGCTTCGTCCGGCGGGTGTAAGTCGGCGTGGACACGCCTGAAACGGTAAGACCCCGAGGGGATCACCCCACGGGGTCTTGCGTTAAACAAGAACCGCTTAAGTTCAGCGGATTGAATTCTGGCTCCCCGGCGCGGACTCGAACCACGGACCCGCTGGTTAACAGCCAGCTGCTCTACCGACTGAGCTACCGGGGAATGTTCGGTTGGATTTCCCTATCGGTAAAAAACCGCCCCTCTCGAGGGGCGGTCCCTTGTATCAGATTTCCGCGCTATCTGCAACTCGTGCAGGTTGTCAGCTTCTCGTAAGGCACTCCTGTCTTTTTGCTGATCCATCTGAGCTGGTCAACGGGGGCAAAATACCTCCCGCAAACCGCGCAGGTCTCCATCTTGAAGTCCTTCTCCCAGATCGTCCGTTGACCGTTCTTGTCTTCCATCTTGATGAAACCCGTGGGGCAGACGAATGCGCAGGACCCGCAGCCGATGCAGGCGTCGGCGATGTATTCGATCTTCGGCTCGTCGATGTTACGTCCGGGGCCCCTATCCATGAACGTGAGGGCATCAACCCCCACAACCTCGCGGCAGGTCCTCGTGCAGAGCCCGCAGAGGATGCAATCGTGGTCATCGGCTCTCCCCTCGGCCACATCCACGCCGAGCTTTTTCGCCATTTCGCGGACGGCGCCGGTCGTCGGGTAGCGGTAATACAGGAGTTCCGCCGCGAGCTTTCTCCCCTCCCTGACACGGTCGGTGTCGGTGCGGACTTCCATCCCCTCCTTCACCGGTGCGTCGCAGGACGTCGAAAGCTGCCAGCTGCCGTTTGTCTTGATCTCCACAACGCAGAGGCGGCAGGCGCCGAAGGGGCTCAAATCCTTGTGAGAACAAAGAGTGGGAATTTCGATCCTCAGTTTATGGGCGTTCTGAAGGACCGTGGTCCCCTTTTCGGCCTTGACCTTGCGTCCGTCTATCTTGATATTCACCATTTGCGTTCCCTCGGTTGAACTCTTTTCATTCATCCCTCTCTTCGGCCTCCTCAGTCCTTCGTTCCGACAAAACAGACAAAATAGACAAGACGGACCAAACGGACCAAATTACTCCCAGACCACCAGCCGGTAACAGCGGAGGCACCTCTCCGCCTCCTTGATGGCCTGCGCTACGCCGTAACCTCCCTCGACCTCCGCGAAGCTCCCCCTCCGTACGGCGGGTTCCAGAAAGCTCACCTTCTCCTCGGGCCTTGCCGCGACAAAACCCTCGACTCTCTGCCTGCCGACATCGATTCCCTTGAACGAAATGCCGGGTTGGTATTGCCCGCCCCGGAGGTAGGCGTCGATGCTCCGGGCGGCCTTGTTCCCCGCATCCAGTGCCTCGATGAGCGTGGCGGGCCCCAGGACGCAGTCGCCTCCCGCGAAGACCCCCTCGATCCCGGTCCGGTATGTCACGGGATCCGCCTTGATCGTCCCCCAGCCGGTCACGCCGATCTGATCCTTGTCGACAATGAAACTGAGATCCGGAACCTGGCCCGTGGCCGCGATGACCATCTCGGCCGCAACCCTGTATTCAGACCCCGGCACGGGGATGGGGCGGCGCCTGCCGCTTTCATCGGGCTCCCCGAGTTTCATCTTCCGGCACTCGATGGTCGTTACCTTCCCGTCCTTTATGAACACACAGACGGGCGCGACAAGGTAACGTATCTTCACACCTTCTTCAATAGCGTGCTTGATCTCTTCGTCTCTTGCAGGCATTTCCTTCCGCGACCGTCTGTAGAGGATCTCCACATTTTTGAAGCCGAGCCGCAGGCAGCTCCTGGCGCAGTCGACGGCCACATTCCCGCCGCCGATGATGACCACCTTCTTTTTGGGCTCGATCTTTTTCCCGAGGCTCAGGTCGCGGAGGAACTCGGCCCCCTGCACGAAGTCCGCGCAGGCCGTCTCCTCCCCCTCGCAGCCGATCTTGGTCCCCACGTGGGCGCCCACACCAAGGAAAACGGCCTTGAAGCCCTGCCGCTTGAGATCTTCGAGATCCAGTCTGTCGACCCGGCGGTTGTATTCTATGTTGACGCCCATGCGGCGGATGAGATCGATCTCGTAATTGAGAACATCTTTCGGGAGCCGGTAATCGGGAATGCCCACGGTGGCCATCCCCCCGCCACCGGGAAGGGCTTCAAAAATCGTGACTCCGTAACCCATGAGGCGGAGATGATAGGCCGTGGCGAGACCCGCCGGGCCGGCGCCGATGACGGCAACCTTGTCGTCTTTTTCTTCCGGCGGCGCACCGAGGCCGCTTCCGCCCTGGTCACGGTCAAAATCCGCCGCGGCCCGCTTCAAAAGCCGGATGGCCAGCGTCTCGTCGATGTCGTTCCTCACGCAGGCATCCTCGCAGGGGTGGGTGCAGGCGCGTCCGATGACACCCGGCAGGATGCATCGCTCGCGGATGAGGTTGAGGGAATCGACGAACTTGTTGTTCCGGATGAGTTCGATGTAACCCGGTATGTCGAGGCCTGCCGGGCAGGCGGCCACGCAGGGCGCCGTGACGGCCGAGGCATAGGGCTTTTTCTGCAGTTTCTTCCGGCCGTCCGCCAGGGCCCGGAAGTCATCACCGAAATACCGGATGGCATCCAGAATGGGGACAAGGGCGGAGGCCCTGCCGAAGTTGCACTTGCTGAGCTCGGAGACACCCTTGATGATGCGCTCCATCTCGGCCAGGTCTCCCTTCGTTCCTTTGCCCGCCGCCATGTTTTCCATCATGTCGATCATCTTGTCGATGCCGATCTGGCAGACGGAGCACTCGCCGCAGGAGAGCTTTCTGGCCTCCCGGAGATAGGCCAAAGCAAGAGAAGGGATATCCGCCTTCGCGTCGGTGACCACCAGGCCGTTCCACCCCATGAGGGCCGCCACCGGGTGACCGTTGAGCCTTGTCGGCACACCCGCACCGACATCCTTCTTTTCCGCGGCCTTGCGGTTGTCCAACACCCTGCCGTCCCAGCTGCTGAATAATACGTCGCTCATTCCTGACACATCCTGTCTTTTTATTTTTGCCTGTTATATCTCATCCCAGCCCTTAAGGCCGCTCACCTTGTCCATCAGCTTCTTCATTTCGTAATCCACCTTCTGCTGAACCAGCTTGATGTCCTCGGCGTTCAGGTGGCTGAAGCGCCCCTGATGCTTCAGGTAGTCTTCGACAGGTCTTCTTCTTTCCGGCATCTCCACGGTGATGCGATATTTCCCGTTCTCCACCTCGTAGAGGGGAAACACACCGGTCTCAACGGCAAGCCTCCCGATCTTGATGGTCAACTCGGAGGCGCATCGCCAGCCCGTGGGGCACATGGAGAAAACATGGAGATAAGAGGGGCCCTTGACCGCCTTCGCTTTTTTCACCTTGTTGACAAGATCGATCGGATAGCTCGGGCAGGCCGTCGCCACATAGGAGACGCCCTGGGCAACCATGATCTCGCACACGTTTTTCTTTCCGGTCCTCTGCCCCTTGATCTCCCTGCCGGCGGGGGAAGTGGTCGTGGCCGCCATGAAGGGCGTCAAGCTGGAGCGCTGGATGCCCGTGTTCATGTAGGCCTCGTTGTCCAGACAGACAAACATGAGATCGTGTCCCCGCTCCATGGCTCCGGAGAGCGCCTGGAGGCCGATGTCGGCCGTCCCGCCGTCGCCTGCAATGGCCACGGATTTGACGTCGCGATCGGGAATCCTGCCTTTGCGCCTGAGGGCCTTGACAGCCGATTCCACACCGGAGCCCACGGCACCGGCGTTTTCAAAGGCTACATGAATGTAAGGGACCGTCCACGCCGTCTGGGGATAGGCCGACGAGACGATCTCCATACAGCCCGTGGCATTGGAAATGATCACATCCTCACCGAGAGCCTTGAGAATATGCCTGAGGGCGAGGACCTCTCCGCAACCCTGGCAGGCACGGTGCCCGGCGCTGAAATATTCCTCGCTGTCAATCAGCTTGGGGGCGAATAATTCGTAATTTTGTACGATCGTCATTATTCTCTCACTCCGTAAAATTCGTAGGTTTCGTCTTTTTTCTTCTTCGCACGATCCACCATGGCGATGAAATCATCGACGGCGACGTCGCGGCCCCCAAGGCCCATGATGAAGTCCACGATCCTCGGCCTTTTTCGGTCCTGGAACAGGAAGGACTTGATCTCCGTTGCCACGGGACCGCCCGCACCACCGAAGGAGACGGCGCGGTCCATCACAATCAAGGTTTTCGCGCCCCCGATGGCCGCCCGAAGCTCCTCCACCGGAAAAGGTCTCCAGAGCCTCAGCTTCACGAGTCCGACGGATCGGCCTTTTCCCCTCATCTCGTCGACGGCGATGGACGCCGTCTCACCCATGGAGCCCATGGTGAGGATCAGGGTCTCCGCCCCTTTCGCCCTGTACGTTTCCACGGGCCTGTAATGGCGCCCGAACATCTTTCCCCATTCGTTCCAGATCTTCACGATCGTCTTCTTCGAATTCTTGAGCGCCGTGTCTTTCGCCTTCATCGTCTCCGTGAAGATATCCGGCATGTTGAAGCACCCCATGGAGACGGGGTTGTCCGGGTGCAGCGTCGCGAAAGGTTTCCGCGGGGGCAGGAATTTGTTGACCTGGGCCTGGGTGGGAAACTCGAGCGGTTCGATCATGTGGGTGAGCTGAAAGCCGTCGATGTTGAGGACCACGGGGAGCATCACGTCCGGATGCTCGGCAATCTTGAAGGACTGGATCGTCATGTCGACGACCTCCTGGCCGTTTTCGGCAAACATGCAGATCCAGCCGCTGTCCCGCTGGGGCATGATGTCCGTGTGGTCGTTCCAGATGTTGAGCGGCCCGGAGACGGCGCGGTTGGCGTTTCCCATGACGACGGGAAGCCTCATGGCCGAGACGATCGGGAGGATCTCGTGCATGAGCATGAGCCCCTGGGAACTCGTGGCCGTGTAAGCCCTGGCACCCACCGCCGAAGCGCCCGCACAGGCGCTGATCGAGGAATGTTCCGACTCCACGGTGATGAACTCGGCATCGATTCGCCCGTCATGGATGATGTCGGCCAGATGCTCGGCCATGTGCGACTGGGGGGTGATGGGATAGACCGCCGCCACATCAATGTTGCAGAGGGCCACCGCCTCGGATGCGGCGATGGCGACTTCCATTCCGACACGCTTTCCCATCTTATTCCTCCTCTTCCTCCATTGTGATGGCCTCCGGCCAGCACTCGTGGGCACAGATCCCGCAGCCTTTGCAGTAATCCAGATCCGCCCTGTAGAAACCCTGCTCATTCGGCTTGATGCAACCCTCGGGACAATAAATATAACAAAGCCCGCACTTGATGCATTTCTCATCATTCCATACCGGGTGTCGGGCCTTCCAGCTGCCTGTTTTGTAAGTCCTTGCATTGCCAGGCGTGAAAACCATGCAGCCCGGTGTCACTTCATGCCATTTTTCAGGCCAGCTCGGTCTGCGCAATCCTTTTTTCAGCGGCTTTTTCATGCGATGTTTACCTCGAGTTCATTACGCGGCTTTGGAGAGGTTTACCTCACCATAGGCTCTCTTCAATGCGGACAGATTTTTAAACGCCAGTCTCCCGAAGCGCACCTCCAGCGGATGCTTGAGGGCCTGAAGCTTCAGGATACCCGTTGCTTTCAGAACGGCTCCAAGCATCGTCGTGTTCGTGATGGGGACACCCAGTTCCTCTCTTGCAATGCGGGTGGCATCAACGGTACAGAGTTTTCCTTTGTAGTTCAGTATTTTGCGGATCTCGGAAGCCTGCTTTTTTGTATTGACGATGAGCATGCCGTCAGGTTTCAGCCCTTCGGTGACGTTGACAAGACCCACCAGGCTGGGGTCCAGTACAACAACGACATCGGGGCGATAAATGCCGGAGCGGACCTTGATGGGCTTTTCGGATATTCGATTGAAGGCCATCACCGGAGCCCCCCTTCTTTCGGGGCCGAAGGCCGGAAATCCCTGGGCATATTTTCCTTCCTCGATTGCCGCAAGAGCCAGCATCTCGACGGACGTCACCGCCCCCTGGCCACCCCTTCCATGCCACCTGATCTCGATCATCCCCTGTTCTCCACGCTGGTTTTATTGCACTGCAGAAATGATGTCAGAGCCGATATGAAAACATGAAGAATTTTCTTATATGAACCGTCCCATCCTGTCAATAGCTAATTAAAAAACTGTTTCTTTTTGCTGAAACGCTTGAGGGCCTTTTCGTAAAGATCGCCGCCGTTCATGTCGTTGATCACCACGAGGGGAAGATCCTCGACAGCGAGCCTCAATACGGCCTCGGGCCCGAGATCCCCGTAAGCAGCGACCTCGACCCGCCGAACGCATTGTGCCATGAGAGCCGCAGCACCGCCGATGGCACCAAAATAAACGGCACCGTGCTTCCGGATGGCCCCGATGACCTCGGCGGAGCGTCTGCCCTTGCCGATCATCCCCTTCAAGCCCATCTCCAGGAGCTTCGGGGTGTACGGATCCATCCGCGAGCTCGTCGTCGGACCCATCGAGCCGATGACCCGTCCGGGTCCTGCCGGCGTGGGCGCCGCGTAAAAGAGGGTCTCCCCCCGAATCGGGATGGGGAGTTTTTCGCAACGCAAGATCGCTTCGTAGAGCCGCCGGTGGGCCACGTCCCTCCCCGTGAAGACCTCCCCGCTCAGGAGAACTCTGTCTCCTGCCCGCAGTCCACGGCAGACCCGATCATCGAGAGGTGTTTTGATGGATTTTATCTTGCTCATCTCAGATCACGGCCTCTTTGTGCCTCGCGGCATGGCACTGGATGTTGACGGCAACAGGGAGGCTTGCGATGTGGCAGGGCATCATCTCCACGTGGACGGCAAGGGACGTTGTTCGGCCCCCGTATCCCTGGGGACCGATACCGAGTCTGTTTATTTCTCTAAGGGTTTCAATCTCAAGCTTCGCCAGGCGTCTGTCCCGGCAGTTCTTCTCTCCCAGCGGCCTGAGGAGTGCCTTTTTGGCGAGGATCGCCGCCTGTTCCATGGTGCCGCCGATGCCGACGCCGACGATGGTGGGTGGGCAGGGGTTCGGACCCGCTTCCCTGACCTTGTCCACGATGAGTTTCCGGATCCCCTCGACACCCGCTGCGGGCAGGAGCATCGTCACGGAACTCATGTTCTCACTGCCGCCGCCCTTGGGCATCGCCGCGATCCGGATGCGGGAACCGGGGACGATCTCCGTATGAATGACGGCGGGAGTGTTGTCGCCTGTATTCGCACGACTGATCGGATCGCAGATGGATTTTCTCAGGCGGCCCTTGCGGTAGGCTCTCCGCACGCCTTCCTGGACGGCGTCCCGGAGATTTCCGCCCGTCACGACAACGTTCTGGCCGACCTCCAGGAAAAGGACGGCCATACCCGTGTCCTGGCAGATCGGGAGCCCTTCTTTCCGGGCAACTCGGGCGTTTTCCACGATGCGGTCCAGGGCAAATCGGCCGAGCCCGGACTTCTCGGCGGAGGCGGCCTTCTTCAGCGCTCCGAACACGTCCTTGCCGAGGTCCGTGCTTGCCGATAGAAAAAGCTTCTCGACGGTGTCCCGGATGGTCCTGCAGGAAACCTTTCGAAGGGATGACATGGAGACTGCTCCTCGAATATCTTCCCGGCGGAAAAGTCGCGAGCCGGAGAGCCTCAGGGCTTGTGTTTCTTCCCCGTCTCCTCCATGCTTCTGCGGAATTCCATTGCCTTGGCGAGGGTCATCTTGTCGGTGTACCGGAGATCCCCGCCCACAGGGACACCCAGGGCGATCCGTGTCACCGCGACGCCCTTATCCTTCAGGAGCTTCGTGATCAGAAGCGCCGTGGATTCCCCCTGCACGCTGGGGTTCGTGGCGATGATGACCTCTCTCACGTTGTCGGCCGATACGCGGTCCAGGAACTCGTTCATGTGCAGCTGCTCGGGGCCGACGCCGTCCAGGGGCGCGAGGGCCCCGTGGAGCACGTGGTACCTCCCGTTGAAAACGCCGCTTTCCTCGATGGCGATCAGAGCGTCCGGCTCCTCGACGACACAGAGGGACTCCCTCTCACGACCCGGGTCCCTGCATATCTCGCAGAGATCCCCTTCGGAGAGATTGAAACAGTTGCGGCATAGACGGATCCTGTCCTTGATATCCAGGATGCTCTCGGCCAGTTTTCGGGCGTCTTCATCGGATGCCCGCAAAATGAATGTGGCCAGCCTTGTGGCCGTCTTCTCCCCGATCCCGGGCAGTTTGGTGAGCTCCGCGATCAGCCGCCTGATGGGAAGTGCGTAACCGGTCATGGAAACCCCTTCACAGCAACCCGGGAATCCGAAGACCGCCCGTGAGTTTCGACATTTCCCCGGAGACCATCTCCTGGGCCCTGCGGATGCCCTCGTTGACGGCCGCCACGACAAGGTCCTGAAGCATTTCCACATCCTCGGGGTTGACGGCATCCTTCTCGATGCGAAGAGCGACCAGCTCGAACTTGCCGTTCACGGCGGCGACGACCATCCCGCCGCCCGCCGAGGCCTCCACGGTCTTCGCGGCGAGTTCCTCCTGCAGGCGCGCCATCTTTTCCTGAAGCTGCTGGGCCTGCTTCATGATCTTTCCAATATCCTTCATGGAAGGCTGTGACCTCCTTACGTATGGTTGTTCCTGATAATCACCTCGCGGACCTCCGCGCCCTCGAACACATCCATGATCTTCTGCAGGATGGGGTGATTGAGGGCTTCCCGCCGGATGTCGCCCACCCGGTGGTTCGGCGCGGAGGCGGCCGTTTCGTGGTTTCCCGCCGACGGATTCCCCGCCTTCAACGTCTCGATTTTCACCGTGACCGCCTCCCGGTAGAATTCGGCGGCTATTTCTTCCAGACGGGCCTGCTCTTCTTTCTCTTTGAAATGCTCGAGGAAGAGATACCCCTCGGGGAAGCCGATCCGGAGGACTCGGTTCTCGTATCCCAGGAACTGTCCGGGCTCGATCTTCGACCAGAGGGGATGGCTCTTTTTTTTGACGAAATCCCTGAAGGCGTCCCAGGGGTCATCCCCCGAAACCGGATCCGCCGGCGCCGCGGTGACGGGATCCATCACCGGCCCCCTGTCGGTGGGCGCTTTCTCGCGCTCGGAAGCCGCCTCCCGCCGGGCCGGCGGCGGTTGCCCGCCGCCTTTCTGCAAAAGCCTTCTTTCCATGTCCTCCATCCGGGAGAGGATCTCGTCGACGGCGATCATCGGCTGGAGGCGGGCCATCCGGACCAGGGTGAACTCGAGGTTGAGACGCGGTTCGAGACTCCGTCGCACGGCCTCCTCTTCACCGAGCAGGATGTCGAGGAGTCTCTGGAGGGTTTCCCCGGAGCTATTCCCCGCCTGTTCCTTCAATCGTGAAATGTCGTCGGGCGAAAGTTCGACAATGCCCGTGTCTGCCGCCGTGATCTTGACCAGCAGAAGATTGCGGAAGTGGTTGAGGAGCATACCGTAGAACACCTTCATGTCCAGACCCGCGAAATAGGCCTCCTCGATGATGCGCAGACAGGCGGCGGCATCCCTGGCCAGGACCGCCTCGGAGAGGCTGAAGAGAAAACGCCGGTCGGCGGTGCCGAGCAGTTCTTCGACCTCGCCGTCCCCGATTTCGGTCCCGGCAAAAGAGATGGCCTGATCGAAAAGGCTCTGGGCATCCCTCACGCTTCCCTCGCTCGCCTCCGCGATGAGGGCGAGCCCGGCGTCGCTGATCCTGATGCCTTCCATGGAGGCGATCCGCCGGAGGTTGTCCGTGATGTTCCGGAGGGAAAGTCGCCTGAAATCGAATCGCTGACAGCGGGACAGAATGGTTGCGGGAACCTTGTGCGTCTCCGTCGTGGCAAAAACAAATATGACGTGAGGCGGCGGCTCCTCGAGGGTCTTCAAAAGGGCGTTGAAGGCCTCTTTGGTCAGCATGTGGACCTCATCGATGATGTAGATCTTGTAACGCGACGAGGCGGGCGCGAATTTCACGTTTTCCCGCAACTCCCGAATTTCGTCGATGCCGCGGTTGGAAGCGCCGTCGATCTCGTTGACATCCATCGAAGAGCCTTCGGTGATCTCGCGGCAGTTCACGCATGAGTTGCAGGGGATTTCGACCGGGCCTTTCTCGCAGTTCAGCGCCTTGGCGAGGATGCGGGCGACGGACGTTTTGCCGACACCGCGAGGTCCGCTGAAGAGGTAGGCGTGGGCCACGCGGCCGAGCCGGATGGCGTTCTTGAGCGTCTTGACCACATGCTCCTGCCCAAGGACGTCTTCAAAAACCTGGGGTCTCCATTTGCGGGCGAGGACGAGGTATTCCATTGAAACGTACGGCGCTCCCCGGAGATCGATCCGGCTTCACGTGGATGAAAAAAGGTGATAGCCAGGATTCCCGTAGCACACATCGGTTATTGCTACCGCTGCTTCCTTCCGGACCTGACGGGGTTCACAATCCTCTGTCGCACGGGGCCCGGCTATCATGTTCTGGGAAGACATCTGGCGGAGAGAGGGGGATTCGAACCCCCGGTGCACCTTTTGGGGCGCACACACGATTTCCAGTCGTGCCCATTCGGCCTCTCTGGCATCTCTCCCTGAAACATACCCTGCCGGATGCGGACCGTCATTCACAATAATAATGGCGGAGAGAGGGGGATTCGAACCCCCGTGAGAGCTTTTGGCCCTCAAACCGATTTCGAGTCGGTCCCGTTATGACCACTTCGGTATCTCTCCGTCAATCGTTTTTTATCCTCTTTTCCCGAAAAAATCTACTCAAAAGTTCCGCGCAAAGGCCTGCTAAAACGCCCTTTTTCACTTCTACCCGGTGATTGAGCCTCCGGTCCTCGAGCATCCGGTAAAGCGAGGTCACAGCGCCGCTTTTCGGGTCTTCGGCACCGTAAACGAGTCTCGAGACCCGGGCATGAACGATGGCGCCGACACACATGACGCAGGGCTCGATGGTGACATAGAGGGTCGCGCCTGCGAGGCGGTAATTGCCGAGCCTCGCCGCGGCCTGTCTCATCGCGAGAATCTCCGCGTGGGCCGAGGGGTCCTTCAGAGTGATGGGGCTGTTATGGGCCCTGGCAAGGATGTCTTCCCCGAGGACGATGACGGCGCCGACGGGAACCTCCCCCCTGTCGACGGCCCTTTCCGCTTCCGCGAGGGCAATCGCCATGAATTTTTCATCCCTGTCCCGGGGTTCTTCGATTGTACGCCGCACCGATCCGCCGCTCGCGGGGCATGATATTTGCTAAACTATATACTGCATTGTCTCAAATGAAGTCAAATATGGCCGGAGGACACACTCGGGATTTCCGGTGGTATGCCCTTGATTTTCTGCCGACCCATCGCTTATAAAGCATCTTGAACCGGGAGTGCTTTCGGATATGATCCCCTCCAGAATGATGACCCTCTTTGTCCTGATTTCTCTGGCCGGCCACATCACCGTTCTTTCCGCCGCCGGTCTCGTCGGGCTCTCCCCGGAGCCGGCCGGGGAAGAACTATTCCAGGTTGAACTCACGGCACCGGCGCCCGAAGACTCCACGAACAGGACGGCGCTCCCGAGGGGGTTTAAGAAGGCATCGGGGACCCCCGGCCTCGGTCGTTACCGGGGCGAGGACACCGTCGAGCTGGGCGCTCAGAACAGGAAGTACACCCATTATCTGAACCGGCTGAGACAACAGATCGAAAGCCGCTGGGAATACCCTCCCGAGGCTTACGCGAAAAAGAAAACCGGGACGGCCGTTCTGCAATTTTCCATCGCCGGGGACGGAAACCTCCTGAACACCGTCATTCTCTCATCCTCCGGCTTTGAAGATCTCGACAGCGGCGCCCTTACCGTCGTCAGGGCGGCAGCCCCTTACGACCCCCTCCCGGAGCAATTCAACCTCTCGCGGCTCAACATCGTCGCCCGGTTCCAGTACGACATCTTCTGAGGGCGCAGCGGCCCCGTCTCCGAATCATCCCTTTGCCCGGACGAAACACCCGTGATATAAAGCAACGGAACTCTGTGGAGGATAGAAGCGGTGATGAAAAAGGACTCCCTGCGATACGCGCGTGACATCGTGGCGGCGGACCCCATGGCCACCTTCCTGGGGATCCGGCTCAAGGAACTCCGGAGGGCATATGCCTGTCTGTCACTCGACATCCGGCCCGAGTATCTCAACTCACTGGGCCGGGCTCACGGCATGGCACTTTCCGCCCTCGTCGATCAGGCTGCGGCGGTTGCGGCAAATTCAACGGCGTCCCCCGCTCTCATCGCGGAGATCAAGGTCCACTTTCTCGATGCCGTGCATCCCGGCGACACCGTGACGGCCGAGGCGAAGGCCATCGACATCAAGAACACCCTGAGCCTCTGGCAAGTCGATGTTCGCGATTCCTCGGGTAAGCTCGTCGCCGCAGGTCAGGCCCTGGGTTATCACCGGCCGCCGGAGGAGTGAGCGGGAACAACCCCCCAACTCCGCCGACGCGGCTCAGGCGGCCTTCTCGCGATCGTCCCTGTCGGTGACGCAGTAGACGCCCGCACCGACCAGGGCCGGTTTGAAACAGCGGTTGTCGGAGACACAGGCGGCCCGCCTTCGGTCCCCTTCACGCCAGCGCCTGACGAGGCCGGGTTCGCGGATGAGGGGACGGCTCATCGAGATGTAGTCGGTGATCCCTTTACTCACGAGTTCCTCGGCGACCTCGAAAGACCGGATCCCGCCCACGAGGATCAGCGGGACCCGGAGTTTCGTCTTGAAGGCTTCGGCGGCGTCCCTGAAATAGGCTTCGTCCCGGACCGTTTCAATCCCGCGCCGAGAGGGGCTCAATTCCCCTGAAAGGAGTGTACCCCCGCTCAGCTCGATGGCATCGACCCCGGCATCCTGAAGGTCGCCCGCCGTCTCCAGCGAGCCCTCGAGATCGAGTCCGCCCTGAATGAAGTCCCGGGAGTTCATCTTGACGAGCAGCGGGAAGTCCTCCCCCGCCGTGTTCCGGATCTCCCGCACGATATCCATGAGCATCTTCGCCCGTCCCTTCGCGTCTCCCCCGTAGGAATCCCGCCGCCGGTTGAAAAAGGGGGAGAGAAACTGGCTCAGGAGGTACCCGTGCGCGGCGTGGACCTGCACGCCGTCAAATCCGGCGGTCCTCGCCCGGAGGGCCGCCTTTCCATACGCATCGATCAGGTCATGGATGTCCTCAACGATCATCTCCGAGGACCGCTGGGACCGCGAGATTTCCTCGACGACGGAGGGACCGACGGGTTGAAGACCCGTCAGCTTCTTGCTCGAGAGAAGCCCCCCGTGGGCAAGCTGAAGGACGATCTTCCCGCCGTGTCCGTGAACGGCCTCCGTCATTTTTCGGAGACCGGGGATAAAAGCATCGTTGGAAATGCCGAGCTGCTTGGTCGCCGCCCGACCTTCAGGCCGGACAAAGGTGTGCCCCGTTATGATGAGTCCCACCTCCCCTGCGGCCAGACCGCACATCAATTCCACGAGCTGCGGGGTGCAGCCCCCCCCATCCGTCGCCATGCCTTCCCAGGTGGCGGAACGGATGAATCGGTTCGAAACCGTCATACCCCCGATCTTCGTTTTTTCAAAAAGCCCGGACACGGCAATCCTCCCTGCAGGTCATCGGGTCATCGAAGAGGCTTCCCGGGAAAAACCGGGTTGACAATCCTCCTCCGCCCATATATGGCAAAAAAGCGTCCTTTATTCAACACATTCTGTGAAAAAAACATGAAGGGTTTCGACGGTTCATCATGAAACCGCAACAAATGCTCATCGGGGAAAAGTGCAGATTCCTGCGGAGAGGCTTCGCGAAGAGAGCTTCTTTCCCCGCGGTCCTCTTTTTTCTCCTCCTCGCCGTTCCGGCGGCCCTGCCGGCCGCAGTCTATCACGACGATACAGGAAGGACCGTTGAGATCCCCGCTCAACCCCGGAGGATCGTATCGCTCGCGCCGAGCATTACGGAAACCCTTTTCGCCCTCGGCCTGGACCGGGAGATTGTCGGCGTGACGGATTTCTGCAACTACCCTGAAGCGGCTCTTTCCAGACCGAAGGTGGGGAGCTTCATCAGTCTCTCGGCCGAGAGAATCGTCTCGTTGAACCCGGACCTGGTCCTGGCGACGGCCGACGGGAACCGGAAGGAATCGGTTGATCATCTGACGAGGCTCGGGCTGCCCGTTTACACCGTCAGCCCGGCCAATCTGGATCAGACGTTCCGGATGATCGCCACGATCGGCAGGATAACGGGAAGAGAGAAAGAAGCCCTGTCCCTCCTTCACAGGCTCCGTCGGAGAGTCCGTCACGTGACGACGGTCACGGAGCACCTGCCGCGCCCGAAGGTCTTCTTCCAGATCGGCCTCGACTCCCTGGTCACGGCCGGCCGTGATACCTTCCTGAACGAGCTGGTCCGTCTCGCCGGCGGAGTGAACATCGCCGGCGAGTCAGACACCCGCTACCCGCGCCTGAGCATCGAACGGATCCTCACGGCGGCGCCGGACATCATCATCGTCACGTCCATGAAAGGCGAGGGGAGTTTCGCCCAGGTAAAAAGGAACTGGATGCGGAGGTCATCCCTCCCGGCGGTGCGCAGGGGGCAGATCTACCTCATGGAAACGGACGTCGTCTTTCGTCCCTCTCCGAGAATTGTGGATGGTCTCGAGGAGCTCGCAAGACTCATTCACCCCGAAGCCCGGGACAGGCTTTGATCCGCCCCATGAAAAAGCGGCCGGATCAACGCCTCCCTTCACTCACGTTTCGGCGATCCCTTCACTCACGAGACCACTTCGAGGACTCCACGTACTGCACGATTTTTTCGGCGAGCGTCCTCACCGTCTGCTCGAACTTCGACGCGTCCTTTTCCAGAAGGGTCATGCGGAAACCCTGCAGAGGAGTGAAAAAAGAGGTGAGCGGGACGACGCAGATGCCCGTCGACCCGAGCAGATAATAGACGAACCGTTTGTCCAGCTCGATTCTCTCGCTGCAGATCTTTTCGATGAACTGACGGATATTGTTGTGTTCGATGGGAAGGGTCTGTTTGTCATTCAGGACCGCTTCATTGAAAACGATGGACATGTAGAACGCGCCGTTGGTGCGGTTGACAACGACGTAGGGGACGTCCTTCAGGATGTTGTAGGCGACATTGGACAGCTTTTCATAGGTGCGGAGCCTGTGGTTGAGGTATTTTTCGTATTCGGGATGGGCCATGAGCCTCGGGATCGAGACCTGGGGAAGGGTCGTCGAGCACACCTCGGCCATCTTCTGGTTCAGAATGGCCTGGATGTAACTGACGAAAGCCTCATCCTTGTGCCCGTTGTAGACCTCGATCCAGCCGCACCGGGCCCCGGGCCAGGGGAACTCTTTTGAAATTCCCTTCATGCAGACGGCGGGTACATCCTCCACTATGTCTGAAAGGGGAATGGTCTGCTGCCCGTTGTAGACCATGTTGATGTAGATCTCGTCGAAAACGAGAAACAGATCATTTTCCTGAGCTATTTTCACGATGCGCCTCAGCGTCTCCTCCGGGTAGACAAACCCCGTGGGGTTGTCGGGGTTGATGACGAGGATCCCCACGATGGCCTTGTGGCTCTTGACCTTGATCTCGAGCTCGTTCATATCGGGATGCCACTTGTGATATGGGTTCATCCGATAGGTACTCGGCGGGAAGGACGCGTGATGCACTTCGGCGAGGAAATGGGTCGAGTAGGTCGGCTCGGGAAGGATGATCCTGGCGTCGACCCGGATCGCACTGTAGGCCCTGGCGATCGCATCGCCCAGGCCGTTGAAGAAAATGATGTCGTCGGCTGTGATCTGCGTTTTGCCCCTCTTGTTGACACGCTCGGCGATAAACTCACGCGTTTCCTCATGCCCCTGCGTAGGGGAGTAGGCGTAGTTGATGTCCTCCTTCAGGAGATCCACCAGAACCTCCTTCATCCAGTCGGGGATTTTTTCCCCCTTGTGGACGGGATCGCCGATATTCTCCCAGGTGACCTCCATGCCGCAGGACTTGAGCCGGTTGGCAACGCCCACGATATTCCGGATCTCATAGGTGAGGCCTTCTCCCCGTTTTGCGATGTCGAATCTCATTGTCTGCCCCTCTTATTTTAATATTGCCGATACCAATGCAACTTCTCTGCACATCTAATATACCTGAAGACAAATTTCTACTTTTTTTTACGATCCGTCAACCCGGGTCCCCCCGGAACCGTGTTTTTGATGGGGAGCCGCCGTACATTCGTATTGAAATATGGCGGGCTTTATAGTACCGTCTGACCACCGATTTTGAGTGACTGCCGGGGGACGGCCGCCCGCTGTTTTTATCTCTCATCCAATTGATATTTATATGCATCTCGTCCAGGCGCCTTCGCCATGATCATCAACCCTGAAGACCCGACTGTTGTCAGGAGAAAACCATGAAAAAAACCCCGCTTTTTGAACGTCACAGACAGCTGAACGCCACCATGATCGAGTTCGGCGGCTGGTGCATGCCCGTGCAATACACCACCGTCATCGAGGAGCACCGCGCGACGAGGTCGGCGGCTGGAATTTTCGACATCTGCCACATGGGAGAAATCGAACTACGCGGGCCCGGCGCCAAGGACCTCCTGCAAGGTATCATGAGCCGTAACCTCGAAGGTCAGGAAACCGGCCAGATGAAGCTGAGCGTCATGCCGAACACCTGCGGAGGCATCATCGATGACCTCACGATTTACAAACTGGGAGATGAGCATTACATGGTGGTGACCAACGCCGTCACCCGGGAGACGGATTTCGAGTGGATCTGCCAAGCGCGGAATGAAAAAGGACTCGCCGGCGTCACCATCCGGGACATCAGCGACGACACCGGCAAGATCGACCTGCAGGGGCCGAAGTCGGAAGCCATTCTCCAGAAAATCACAAAAGGGAGTCTTGCGCCGCTGCGGTTCTACCATTTTATGAACACGGAAGTCCTGGGAACGGCCTCCATCGTCTCGAGGAGCGGGTACACGGGAGAGGACGGCTTTGAGATCTACGCCGACAGCCGCCGGATTGGCGAGATTTTCGATGCCCTGCTCCATGCGGGGGAGCCCCTCGGACTGAGACCGGCGGGCCTGGGAGCCCGTGACACGCTGCGGATCGAAGCGGGTCTGTTGCTCTACGGCCACGAAATGGACGAAACGATCACGCCTTTCGAGGTGATCTACGGCTGGCTCGTCGATCTGACGAAACCCTTCACCGGTTGCGAAGCCTTCCGGAAACAGCGGGAGGAGGGTGTGAAGAAAAAGCTGATCGGCTTCGAAATGACGGACCGCGGCATCGCGAGGCACGGATACAGAGTCTTCAGCAACAGCCGGGAAATCGGCCACGTCACGTCGGGGACCTTTGCGCCCACCCTGGGCAAGGCCATCGGCTTTGCCTTCGTCGACGGGGCCCACGAGGGTGCCGGAAGTGAAATCGACATTGAAATCCGCGGCCGGAAAGTAAAGGCAAGAGTGGTCCCCTTGCCTTTCTACAGAAGACCAAAGGCACAGAATAAAAGTTGAATCCCGCCGGAAAGGAGCAGGAGATGGCCAAGCCCAGCCCAGCAGACAGGAAATATACGAAAGAGCACGAGTGGGCCCTCGACCGTGGAAACGGTATCGTGACCATGGGCATCACCGATCACGCCCAGGAGCTTCTGACGGATATCGTATACGTGGAGCTGCCGAAAATTGGAAAGAAAATCAAGCAGATGGAGGCGGTCGCCGTGGTGGAATCCGTCAAATCCGTCTCGGACGTCTACTCGCCCGTGAGCGGCGAGGTCATCGAAGTCAACGGGAGGCTCGAAAGCGAGCCGGAGTTGATCAACAAGGACGCCTTCGGCGACGGCTGGATCGCCAGAATCAGGATGGATCAACCTACTGAACTGAACAGCCTCATGGAAGCATCGGGCTATGAAGCCATGATCAAGGAGGCGGGCCACTGAAAAACGAGGCCTGCTTCTTCCTATCCCTCTCTCCACACTGTAAAAGACCGGACCGCTTCGACCAGAAAGGAGATTCCCATGGATTATGTCCCCCACACAGCCGAAGACCAGAAGGCGATGATGCGGACCGTGGGGATCCGATCCCTCGAAGATCTCTTCGCGGACATTCCCGACCGCTACCGGCTCAGACGACTGCTCGATCTGCCGACGGCAGGGTCTGAACCGGAGGTCTTCGACCTCATGAAAGGCCTGAGCGCCGAGAACACCGTCCCCCGGATCACCCTGGCGGGGGCCGGTGCTTATCACCACTACATCCCGGCTGTCGTCGGGCACGTGATCTCACGGTCGGAATTCTACACGGCCTACACGCCCTACCAGGCTGAAATCAGCCAGGGCATCCTGCAGGCCATTTACGAATACCAGACGATGATCGCAAAACTCACAGGAACAAGGGTGGCCAATGCTTCCATGTACGACGGGGCGTCGGCCATGGCGGAAGCGGCGGTGCTGTCGGCCAAGACTCTCAACCGCAGGAAGATCGTCGCGGTCAAATCCGTCCACCCCGAGTACCGCGGCGTGGTGAAAACCTATGCCTGGGCGAACGGGTACGAGGTCGTCGAGACGGGATTCGGAAAATCGGGGCGGCTTGACGCGGAGGAACTCCGGGCGGCCCTTGACGAAAACACGGCGGCGGTTCTCATCCAGAGTCCGAACTTCTTCGGCGTCATCGAAGACGTCGGCTCCATCGAGAAGGCCGTGCACGAGAAAGGGGCCTATCTCGTGTGCGGGTTCACGGAGGCCACATCGCTGGGCATTCTGAAGCCCGCCGGTGAAGCGGGCGCCGATTTCGTAGTCGGCGAAGGCCAGAGCTTCGGAAACCCCGTGAACTTCGGCGGACCCTACCTCGGGATCTTCGCCGGCACAGACCAGTTTCTCCGCAAGATTCCCGGACGGCTTGCCGGCGCCACGGTGGACAGGGATAACAGACGGGGGTTCGTGCTGACGCTTCAGACCCGGGAGCAGCACATTCGCCGTGAAAAGGCGACCTCCAACATCTGTTCCAACGAAGCCCTCTGCGCACTGGCGGCGGGGGTGTACCTGGCCTGCCTCGGCAAGAACCTGCGTCGCCTCGCGGAACTCAACATCCAGAAAGCCCGGTATCTGCGTGAGAGGCTGCTGACGCTCGGGGGCTGGGAGCCCGTCTTCCAGTCGCCCGTCTACAATGAATTCGTCCTGCGGTGCCCCGACCCCCGGCGTGTAAACGAGAAACTCCAGGCGGAAGGCATCCTCGGGGGCTGCGAAGTCGGACGATACTACCCGGGGCTGGAAGACGGTCTTCTTCTCTGCGCGACGGAGATGCTGAAAAAGGAGGACGTGGACCACGTGGTTTCGATCTTGTCCTGAACGACGTCACCAGCGCCGTGACCGCCTTTATGGCACGACGAGAGGAGGATTCCATGGATTTGATCTATGAAAAAAGCCGGCCGGGCCGCAGGGCCTGCAGCGTTCCTTCATGTGATGTGCCGGAGAAGCCCGTTGAAAAGCTCATCGAAAAATCCCTCCTCCGGGATGACGTCGACCTGCCCGAAGTCGCCGAAATCGACCTCGTGCGGCACTACACGGGCCTCTCCAGGAGGAACTTCGGCGTCGACATCGGCTTCTACCCCCTGGGCTCCTGCACGATGAAATACAACCCGAAGGTCAACGAGGAGGTGTCGCGGCTGCCGGGATTCACGATGCTGCACCCCTGCGCGCCGGAGGCCTTCGCTCAGGGGAGCCTGAAGCTCATGTTCGAGCTTCGGCGCTATCTGAGTGAGATCTTCGGCATGGCGGATTTCACCCTGCAGCCGGCCGCCGGCGCCCATGGCGAACTCACCGGTGTCATGATCATCAAGAGGCACTTCGAAAAAAAGGGGCAGGTGCGGTCGAAGGTCCTGATCCCCGACACCGCACACGGTACAAACCCCGCATCGGTCGCCCTCTGCGGCTTCCAGGTTGTGACGGTTCGTACCAACGCCGAGGGAGGCGTGGATCTCGAGCAGCTGCGGGCGCTGATGACGGAGGACGTGGCGGGACTCATGCTTACAAACCCGAACACGCTGGGGCTTTTTGAAAGAAACATCGAGAAGGTCGCGGCGATCGTCCACGGGAAAGGAGGCCTTCTCTACTGCGACGGCGCAAACGCGAATGCCTTCCTGGGAATCACCCGCCCGGGGGATCTCGGCTTCGACATCATCCAGCTCAACCTTCACAAGACCTTCTCTACGCCTCACGGATGCGGAGGGCCGGGCGCCGGTCCTCTCGGCGTGAGCGCCGATCTCGTTGCCTACCTCCCGGTGCCGAGGGTGATCCGAAAGGGAAATCTCTACGCCTGGGACGAAAACCATCCGGACAGCATCGGGCGGGTGAGGTCTTTCTTCGGGAATTTCAACGTGATGGTCAAGGCCTACACTTACATTCGTTCCCTCGGACCTGACGGTCTGAAGCGGGTCAGCGAAAACGCCGTTTTGAACGCAAACTACGTGAAGGAGCGTCTGAGGCCATACTATCACCTGCCTTACGACCGGGTCTGCATGCACGAGTGTGTCTTTTCCGGAGAAAGGCAGCTCAGGGAAAGCGGCGTGCATACGACTGACATCGCCAAGCGCCTGCTCGACTACGGCTTTCATCCGCCGACGATCTATTTCCCGCTCATCGTCCGGGAAGCCATCATGATCGAGCCGAACGAAACGGAGAGCAAAGAGACGCTGGACGCCTTTTGCGACGCCATGGCCGCCATTGCGGGTGAGGCGAAGACAAATCCTGAGATGCTCAAGTCGGCGCCGCACACAACGCCGGTAAAGCGTCTCGACGACGTGCTGGCGGCGCGCAGGCCCGACGTCTGCTGGCTTGACGATTGCAAGTGATGGTCCTCTTGATTCGTGTTATAATAATCAGGAATCCATCAAAGACCGGGTCAGCATGAAGAATTTCTTGTTCATGACCAAGGATCAGCTCATCGAGCAGCTCAGATCCACAGAGCCGAGGATATGGAAAATCCTCAAAAATTCCAGGCATGTAGAAGAAGCCCGCCATGTCATTTTCGACTACCTGAACCGTCTCGATCGGGACCTCTACAACTTGAAGTCCGACACCTACTTCGTGAATCTGAACATCATCGAAAAGCGTAACGCAAAGGAGTGCATCCGGGTCCTCATGAACACGATGCGCTCGGAAAACGAGTATCTCACGAGGGTCTCACCTCTCGAAGCCCTGTACGATATCGCCCAAGGGAAGGAGAAGGCCCTCGAAGCCGTGACGGAGGCCTTTCTCTGCGACTATCTCGCGCTCTTCCTCGGCATCACAGGGAAGGCGGGGAAGCACGTCAGGAGCAAAGAGCTTTTCGTGCATGCCGATGGCCGTGAGGCGGCCGTCATCCGGTCTGATCAGCTCGACGAGTACGGTTCATACGTCAGAAAATACTTCAGGCGGTACAAAACAGGGCTGGACCGGAGCGTGATCAGGGAGAGGAAGGCTTTCAAAGACGTCATCCTGAAGTATTTCAAAGGAAGCGAGGAGGACTGGCGGGATTACCGATGGCACCTCAGGCATACCATCAAGGACATCAAAACGTTGAGGGGCCTGGTAAAGCTGAGCAAGAGTGAAACGGAAGGGCTTCGTTGCGCCGAAAAAGAGAACATTCCTTTTGAGATCACTCCGTACTATCTGTCCCTGTTTCACAGGGAAGGGCAGGCGCCCGAAGATCGACAGATCCGCGCACAGGTGATTCCCAGCAGACGCTACTGCGAGAGCGTCGCCGAAAGCCGGCAAAAGGGGTTTGACATGGATTTCATGGGAGAGAAATCCACGAGCCCCATCGACGGCATCACGAGGCGTTACCCGGAGATCCTCATTCTCAAGCCCTACAATGCCTGCCCGCAGATCTGTGTGTATTGCCAGCGGAACTGGGAAATCAAGACGATGGACGAAGATGTGATGATGAGCAGGAAGAAAATCCGGGACGCCATCACTTGGATCAGCAAACATGAAAGCATCTCGGAGGTGCTGATCACGGGGGGCGATCCACTGACGCTGGACAACAAATATCTGGATTGGCTGATCGGGGAGGTCGCGAAGATCGGGCACGTGGAGCGTATACGGATCGGGACCCGCACGCTTGTAACACTACCGTTCAGAATCGATGACGGCTTTATCGCCGTAATCAAGAAATACCACCGGTGGGGTCGGCGGGAAATTACAATCGTGACGCACTTCGAGCATGCCGCAGAGGTCACGCCCGACGCCGTGGAGGCCATTCGCAGGCTCAAAGAGGCCGGCGTCAACGTATACAACCAGCAGGTCTTCACCTACTACAACAGCAGGAAGTTCGAAACGGCCCTTCTGCGCAAGACCATAAAGATCGCGGGCGTTGATCCTTACTATAGCTTCAGCACGAAAGGCAAGGAGGAGACCATCGATTTTCGAGTTCCCATTGCGAGGATCGAGCAGGAGCGCCGGGAGGAGGCAAGACTCCAACCGGGACTCGTCAGAACGGATGACCCTGTTTTCAACGTTCCTAAACTCGGAAAGTCGAACCTGAGGGCGTGGCAGGACCATGAGGTCATCATGGTAAGGCTCGACGGAAGCCGGGTTTACCGCTTCTATTCCTGGGAAGTGAGACTTCTCACGGCCCTGGACTACCTTTACACAGACGTCCCCATCTACGACTACCTCAAAAGGCTGAGCCGGGACGGTGAGAACGTCAGCGATTATATCTCCATCTGGTACTATTTTTAAGAGACCGATCCCGGCCATCCGACACATGTAAAAAATCATAACTATTTGATATTAAAGGAAAATAACTAATTCTTGATCTTTATATCGCATGCCCAAACCACAGTGGCTGAAAGTTAAAATCCCCTCCACCGACGAGTACCGCCGGGTAGTGAAAAGACTGCGACAGTTCGGTCTTCACACGGTCTGTGAAGAGGCAAGATGTCCCAATGTCGCGGAATGCTTCCATGAAGGGACCGCGACATTTCTGATTCTTGGGACGATCTGCACCCGTGGGTGCCGATACTGCAACGTGACGCAGGGTACACCCCGGGATATCGATAGCGGTGAACCCGAGCGGCTTGTCAAAGCGGCGAAGGAAATGGGACTCAGGCACGTAGTCATCACATCTGTCACCCGCGATGACCTGCCGGATGGCGGTGCCTCTCAATTTGTCAGATGTGTTGAGCTTATGCGGCGGCAGCTACCGGAAAGCAGGGTGGAAGTACTGATCCCCGACTTCCAGGGAAACGCCGAATCGCTGAAGCTTGTTGTTGAGTCAAAACCGGACGTGATCAATCACAATATGGAGGTGGCGAGACCACTCTTTCATGCCCTTAGACCGCAGGGGGATTACGGACGTTCACTGGATCTGCTGCATCGTATTAAAGAATGTCAGCGAGGCATACGGACGAAATCGGGATTTATGGTAGGTTTTGGTGAAAACACAAATGATATCGAAAATTTAATAAACGATTTGGCGTTGGTCCGATGCGATTTTCTCACCATCGGTCAGTACCTTCAGCCAACGCGCGGTCACTGGCCGGTCCACAGGTATTACACACCGGAGGAATTTGAATCGTTCGCCGAAACGGCCTATCGGAAGGGTTTCAAGAAAGTCGAATCGGGGCCTCTCGTCAGGAGCTCATACCGCGCTGCATACTACGAATAGGCTCGGTCTTGATGCACTTGCAAAAAAATCGGTAGAACACCCGTGTTTTTCCATTTTACCCTGCGGCCGACGCCTTTATCCAAAAGCTTCCTGCCTCTTTTTCTACTTCACATAAATCGGATTGGAAAAAATCCAGGGTCTGTACCTCAGATAGCGCTTCAGGAATACTTCAACCCGGTAGACACCGGCCTGATCAATCCCCATCACCAGGCTTTCCGTGACTTCCTCATTCACAAGCTCGCCGTCTTTTATGATTCGGATTTTTGCCTCGGCAGGGACATAGACCCGCAGGATAGCCATATCGTCGAGGAAGAAATCATCCCCCATGGTGGCAACCTCGGTTTCATCCATGATGATAAAAGAAAACCCTTTCGCCGGCTGAAAATACTCGAGGGCGATGTAGGCACGGCCACGCTTCAGTGCCGATAGTATCAGATTACGGTCAAGAGACTCGTCTTTAAAAAAGGGCGTCTCCGTCAGAATGTGGGTTGTCACGAAACGAAAGGCCCTGTGGAAGGGAAAGATCTCGAAAGGAATGCCGAGCAGCTTTTTCACCGTATCGTGATTATCCAGCTCACCGATACCGACGATCTTTCTATATCTGCTAAATTCATCCCAGCGGGTCAACGTTATCTGTTTGGGCCCTTTCAGAATGTACGCCGGGAACAGATACCCGAAAATAGCGCTGGCGTATCCATTCAATTTACTTTGCCAATCGGTCATGAAATCCCATATTCCAATTCCAGTGTAGCCGGTGACACCCCAGTCAAGCCATGGATGCTGTTTCACGTGAAACTTCAATGCCCCCTCATGATCGGGATGGGCGATAAATCCGATTCCGCCCCTTCCGCGCACCCAGTCGATATAGAACTGTGGCTTTACTTCGATGTCCTCATCATAAGGGAAAACCCAGGGGATGTCGCAAACGATCAGGGGCTCATCCACACCGAAGGCGATGTAGTGATTGTATCGCGGCGTCACCTCGACACCGACCATCACGAGGACATCTCCATACCATTTCTCACGCCCGTCATACCTGGCCTGGTGCCAGTTATGGTCGGTCAACATCAAAAAATCGATGCTATTCCGTCGTGCCGCCGCAACAATCTCTTCGATGGTCCTTCGCCCGTCATGGGAGTAATCGGAGTGCAGATGAATCGCTCCTGTATAATCATATGTCTTGAGGATGAAGAGATCTCCCTTCTCCTTGAGTCTCGTCTTCATCAACTCTTCTCGCACGAACATCTTTTATGGCCTCTCTCTATAAGACCTGTTCGGCCTGTCGTTTTTTCAACAAGTACCGTTTGCGCTATCCGTTCCCCTGTTCTGTCACATTTACATAACAGAGAAAATCATGAAGTCCAATCCTCTTTCGGTCTTCCCGCCATCTTGCCGAGAGGGCATGAGGAACACCGGGGCGTCTTCTTACAGAAGTCCTTTGCTGCGTTGACGAGCAGCGCATGATACTGGTTATATAGCGCTGCATCTGCCGGCAATCTTTCCATGAAGAACCTCTGAACTTCCCCGTAAGTTGCATTCCCGTCAATTAACCCATGCCTCGAACAAAGTCTCTTTGTGTATTGGTCCACGACAAACACGGGTTTCTGACCTGCGTAAAGCAAGATACTATCCGCCGTCTCTTCACCAATACCCTTGACCATCAACAGTTTTTTTCGCAATTCACCCCAGGCGGCACTGAACATGGCCTCGAATGATGCTTCGTATTCGTCGAAGAAGAAGTCGAGAAATGTTTTGAGCCTCCTGGTTTTTACCCTGTAGTACCCGCAAGGTTTGATCAGTTCCTCTATTCGTTTATCCTTCGCCCTCCTTAGCCTCTCAGGACTGAGCAGGTTTCCCAACCGAAGGTTGTCAATCGCCCTCTCCACGTTCCTCCAGTTTGTGTTCTGCGTTAAAATGGCCCCCACAATGACTTCGAAAGGGCCATCGGCCGGCCACCATTTCAGGTCGCCGTAATACTCGTCGAGAATTTTGTATATTCTGAGGAGTTTGTTCTTCTTAGTCATTATGAGATTGCACTGGATCAGTCATGGCCCTGTTCCCGGGTGGCACTCTTAAAGGTCTGCCGGCTGGGTAGGCCAAACGCTGGAGAAGAAGAAGGAGAGAATCTTTGCCGTAACTTTCCCTGGTCATCGTTCCGGCAGTGTCACTTCGCAACGATATAACTATATGTATTTATTGAATTATTGACGATTTTGCCGTTTGTTTACGGCCAGGGGCCCCCTCTGTATCGGCGAGCCTTCTCTCATGTTTTACCTGCGTTGAAATCTCACCCTATTCCTTCCTGATGGCCACGTAGTAAGTTCCTTTTCCTCTCTTGATCAGAAGCAGAACCCTGTCCTCTGCGGTCTTTCTGGTGATCTCCCGCTGGTAGTCTCTCAGATTGTAAATCTTCACCTTGTTGATCTGGAGGATGACATCCTGGGGTTGAATCTGAGCATCTTCGGCCGGGCTGCCCTCCTTGACCTGTGTCACAATGACCCCTTCCGCCCTCGCCATTCCGAGCCTTCTCGCTATCTCCGGTGTCACCTCCTGCACGGTCATTCCGTAATTTTCCCTTGTGTCCCTCCGTGCCGAAGCCAGTTCCTTGCCCTCCTCGCGCTCAGCCACGGTGACCTGGAAGTCCTTTGCCGCGCCGTCTCTTAATACTCTCACGCTGACTTTTTTTCCAACAGGAACCATCGCAACAACCCTGAGAAGCTCGTGAGTGTCACGAACGGTTTTCCCGTCGACCTCCTTGATGATATCCCCCTGTTTGATGCCGGCTTTATCGGCAGGATCGCCTTCGAACACTTCCGTGACCAGAGCACCTGTCTGATCCTTGATATTGAGACCCTTTGCGATATCGTCGGTGATATCCTGAACGGAAACGCCGAGCCAACCCCTTGTGACCTTCCCTTTTGCCTTCAGTTCATTCAATATATCCTTCGCCATGTTGACAGGGATGGCGAACCCGATTCCCTGCCCGTGGGCTACGATGGCCGTGTTGATTCCCACGACTTCACCCGCCAGGTTGATAAGGGGTCCGCCGCTGTTTCCCGGGTTGATCGACGCATCGGTCTGAATGAAGTTATCGTAGGGTCCCGCTCCGATCACTCTCCCCTTCGCGCTCACAATTCCCACGGTCACCGTGTGATCGAGCCCGAAGGGATTCCCGATGGCCAGCACCCAGTCCCCGACCCGAAGTCTGTCGGAATCCCCCAGCCGGGCCGTCGGTAGACTTCCTTCCGGATTGATCTTGATCAGCGCAATGTCCGTCCGCGGGTCTCTCCCCTTGACGGTTGCGCCGTATTCTTTGCCGCTCGACAGTTTCACCTTGATCTTGTCGGCCTTCTCGACGACGTGATTGTTCGTGAAGATGTACCCGTCGGCACTGATGATGAAACCGGAACCAAGGCTTCTCTGCTTGAGTTCCCTCTCCGGCATTTCCTCGAAGAACCGTCTGAAAAAGTCGTCCTCGCCAAAGAATCGTTCAAAAGGACCTCTCGGGCCCTGGGGAGATTTTGTTCTGCCCTCCATCCTGAATGTCTTCGTCGTGCTGATATTCACGACGACGGGACTCAGCTTCTCCGCAAGGTCTGCAAAGGAAAACGGCGCTGATCCGCTGACGGGGAACGGCGCTTTCGCAGCCGACACCGCCGGCGCCGCGCCCGTGCCTTCGGATCCCGCCAGTCCCATGCTTGGTCCGACGGAAAAGCGAAGCACGCCTGCTATGGAGACGGCAAAAAATCCGATCAGCAAAATCAAAAGCACCATGAAAAAAGGCTGCCTGTACCTGAAATCCATCTTCATCAAATCCCTCCCTGCAATGACCTCGCCCGGCTCGGGCGATCAACACTCAACATATGACAACCGTTTGATTTATTAGCATATCTTGGACCGAAATGCCAACCTTTCTTCACCATCGGTCCCCTCGGGCTTGCCCGTACCGTACCCTTCAGCCCCGATTCCCACCCGGGCTTTCAGGGTTCCCGGATGACCGGGTTCGTCAGCTCTCCAATTCTGTCGATGAAAATGGAAATGGTGTCCCCCTCCTTCAGAAAAACGGGTGGTTTACGCGTGAAACCGACACCGTCCGGTGTTCCCGTCATGATGACCGTCCCGGGCAGCAGCGTCATGGAACGGCTCAGATCGCTGACAACCGACGCCACATCGAAGATCATGAACGCCGTCGTTGAATCCTGCATGACCTCCCCGTTCAGAACCGCCCTCAACCGGATGTTTGCCGGGTCGGGAATCTCCTCCTTCGTAACGATGCAGGGACCCAGCGGGCAAAAGCTATCGAAACTTTTCCCGCGGGCCCACTGGTGTCTCTGTTTTCTGATCTGCCAGTCCCGGGCGCTTACGTCGTTTGCACAGGTGTAGCCGAAAACATAATCGAGTGCTTCCTTCCTGGAAACGTTCTTCGCCGCCTTTCCGATGACAACGGCAAGCTCCGCCTCATAGTCCACCTCCTCCGGTCCGGCTTTCGGCAGCAGGATCGGTTCACCGGGCCCGATCACGCTGTTGGTTCCCTTCAGAAACAAAATCGGTACCTCCGGGTAATTCTCCTTGAATTCATCGGCATGGCTTCGATAATTGAGCCCCAGGGCCAGCACATTCGGCGGGTCCAGGGGTGCGAGGATTCTTTTTACCTCCACCGTCTTCTTCGACAGCCGGGTCTTGCCGAAAAGATCGCCCTCCACGACCCTCGCCAGAGGCAGTCTTTCGGGTTCGTAAAGACCCCTCCGGACTCGATCCTCACCGCAGACAAAGCGCATCAGTTTCATCGTTTCCTCCTGATCTTTAAAAAACGTGTTCCCTGTCTGTATCAATTCCGGCGTGATCCGTCATCCAAATTCTTCTTGCTAAAGACGGAAAAAAACGAGTAATAAGTCGCGGTTGGAATGATGGTAGAAGGCAGGCCTGCTGGTATCGGGAATCAACGGCTCGCGATCACGCGCGTTTTCCATGAACGGAATCTCTGCGAGCCTCGAGGATGACGCGGCCATGGTCTCACATCACAGAGGGACGTTGTGGAAGATCCACACCTTCCTTCTCTGTCTCAAGGTCCCGTTTTTTCTCGCCCCCGCGGGTTTCGCCCTCGCTCTCAACGAAGCCGTCGCCGTGGGGCCCTTGGCAACCGCCCGCGAGCAGATGACCACATCAAGGCTGAACCTCATTCCGTCGCGGTCTCTGCCGGAGCGCAATGCGGCTGTCGAATGCCCGGATAGCCTAAAAGTCTCTTCTCCGGACGAGATGTGCTCCGCCGGGCGTCCGTTTCATCCTTGCGGCTGAAAAAATTGACCGCCTGGCTGAAAGGCTTTATGATATTGTTAAAATGGTGTCGCTTCATGAAAAAGCTTTTCTTCATCCTATGGATCGTGTTGTTGGGCCCCGCCCTGGCGGCGGCACAGGGCCCGATCAAAAAAAACGAACTCGTTGATCTTCAGCGAGCGATCCGGATCGCCCTTCAGTACCACCCCGTCATCGCAGCGGCTTCCGGCGCCGTCCGTGCGAATGAAAGCAAAGCCGGGCAGGCCAGGTCGAACTATTATCCCCAGGTCAACTGGCAGTCCAACTACAGCAAAATCCACCCCTACACATCCACGTCCGCCCGGTCGAACAGCAGCACCTACGATCTCTATGCGAGCAACCTGAACCTGACACAGAACATCTTCGATTTCGGGAAGACATCGTCCCAGGTCGAGATCGCCGATCTCAACACCAATGCCTCCCAGCAGGACCTCGACAATGTCAAGACCCAGATCGTCCTCGGCGTGAAGCAGACCTATTACGCTCTTCTCCAGGCGCTGAAGAACCGGGAGGTCGCCCAGGAGACGGTCCGGCAGTTCCAGCAGCACCTCGACCAGGCGAAGGGGTTCTTCGAGGTCGGTGTGAAACCGAAATTCGATGTCACCAAGGCCGAAGTCGACCTGAGCAATGCAAAACTGGCCCTCATCCGCACCGAAAACACCGTCCGCATCGCGAGGGTCAACCTCAACAACGCCATCGGTGTGCCCGCCGCCCCCGAATTCAATCTTGAGAACGACCTGCTCTTCGAAAAATATGAGATCGGTTTCGAGGAGGCTTTGAAACAGGCCTATGACCATCGGCCGGACCTGCGTTCTCTGATGCTGAAAGAGGCCGCTGCGAGTCAGTCGATCGAGCTGGCCAAAACGGGACATTACCCCTACCTGACCGGCAGTGCCGCCTGGGGCTACAACGGCACCCAATTCCCTCTGGATGACGGGTGGAATGTGGGGGCCTTTCTCAACTTCCCGATCTTCAGCGGCTTCCTGGTCCAGAACCAGATCGCCGAGGCGAAGGCGAATCTCGATGTGACGAAATCCAACGAGGAAATTCTCAAACAGCAGGTCCGCCTGGAGGTCGAGCAGGCATACTCCAACATGGTCGAAGCGGCGGAGAGGATCGTGACGGCTCAACTCACCATCCGGCAGGCGGAGGACAATCTCGAGCTTGCCAATGGCCGGTATGCAACGGGCGTGGGAAACCCCATCGAAGTGACCGACGCCCTCGTGGCCGTCAGTGCCGCCAAAATCGCCTATATATCCGCTCTGACCGATTACAAAAGCGCCCAGGCAAGCCTGGAGAAAGCCATGGGCATGAAATGACCCGTTTTCCCCCGCACCGGACAGGGCTTGGGATCGGCACCTGATTCACGATCGCAGTCCTTTCGCAAAAGAGATGGATTCATGAACAAACCACTGACAGCCCTCATGAACAGGAAAATCGCCGTTGGCGCTGCGCTCGTCCTTCTCCTCCTGGCCGCCGGATTGTTTTTCTATTTTCGATCCGGGAACAACGGGCCGAAGTTCAGGACGCAAACCGCAAGCCGGGGGGATATCCGGGCCACGGTGACGGCCACAGGGACCATGAATGCCGTTACGACGGTTCTCGTCGGCACCCAGGTGTCCGGGACCATCTCGAAGCTGTACGTGGACTTCAACTCCGCCGTGAAAAAAGGCCAGCTCCTGGCGCAGATCGACCCAGCCTCGTTTCAGGCCCAGGTCGACCAGGCCAGGGCCAATCTGCTGGCCGCCCGGGCGAACGTGCAGAAGGCCGAGGCCTCCGTTGTAGACACGAAACGGACCCTGGAACGGAACAAAACGCTCTTCGCCCGGGACCTGATCGCAAGGAGTGACGTGGATACGGCGGAGACCAATTACCTTTCGGCCGAGGCCCAGTTGGCCGCAACCAGGGCCGCCGTCGCGCAAACCAAGGCTGCCCTCGATTTCGCCGAGACCAACCTCCGATACACGAGGATTGTATCTCCCGTGGACGGGACGGTCATTTCCAGAAACGTCGATGTGGGCCAGACGGTGGCAGCGAGTTTTCAGACGCCCACCCTCTTCAATATCGCCCAGGACCTGACACAGATGCAGATCGATACAAGCGTTGACGAGGCCGACATCGGGAAGATCAAGGTCGGGCAGCCCGTTGAGTTCAGCGTGGATGCCTACCCGGACATGACCTTCAAGGGAAAGGTTTCCGAAGTCCGGATTGCCCCCATCACGGTTCAGAATGTCGTCACCTACGATGTGGTGGTCCGTGTGGAGAACCCCGAACTCAAGCTCAAACCGGGAATGACGGCCAATGTCTCCATCATCCTGGAAGACAAGAAAGGCGTCCTCCGGGTACCCAATGCCGCCCTGCGTTTCAGGCCCGCCGAGAAAAGCAGGGAAAAAACGGAACCGAAAGGACCCGTCGAACAGAAGGGCGCCGCCGTGTGGATCCTGGAAAACAACAAGCCGAAGCGGGTGGCCGTGACGGCGGGCATCAGCGACGGCAACGACACGGAGATCCTGTCGGGCGACCTCAAAGAGGGCGCTGCGGTGATTGTCGAGTCCATAGGAGGAACGAAGAAAAGCGACAGCCCCATCGGCCGCCCGGGGATGTTCAAATAAAGAGTCCGCAAACGGCAAAGGCCGCACAGGCAAATGGCATTGATCGAAACACGGGACCTGCATAAGATCTACGACGTCGGCGAGAGTCCGGTCCACGCCCTCGACGGGGTGTCCGTCACGATCGAGCGGGGCGAATTCGTGGCCATCATGGGGCCGTCGGGTTCGGGAAAGTCGACGTTCATGAATGTCATCGGATGCCTCGACCAGCAAACACGGGGGCAATACCTGCTCGACGGAATCGACGTGAGCCACAGGGACCGTGACGAACTCGCCGCCATACGGAACGCGAAAATCGGTTTTGTCTTCCAGGGGTTCAATCTGCTCCCGAGAACCTCCGCTCTCGAGAATGTCGAACTCCCTTTGCTGTACAACAACATCTCCGGCGCCGAGAGAAGAAAAAAAGCCCTTGCCTCACTGAAAGCCCTCGGCCTGGAAGGACGTGAACACCACAATCCGAACCAGCTATCGGGCGGCCAGCAGCAGCGTGTGGCCATCGCAAGGGCCCTTGTGAACGACGCCCCGCTTGTCCTGGCCGACGAGCCCACCGGCAATCTGGACACGAAAACCAGCATCGAAATCATGGAACTCCTCGTGAGGCTCAACCAGGAGTCCAACATCACCATGGTCCTCGTGACCCATGAACCGGACATTGCCGAATACAGCCGCCGGATCATCCGCTTCCTCGACGGCCGGGTCATCAGCGACGAACGAAGGCAGCCGTCGAACTCTCCTGGAACGGCCGAGGGCGCAGAGCAATGATCAACATTCCGGCGACAGTGAAAATATCCCTCCGGGCCCTCCGGATCAACAAGATGCGCTCGGCCCTCACCATGCTCGGGATCATTATCGGCGTGGGTGCCGTGATCGCCATGCTGGCCGTCGGAACCGGCGCAAGCGAGAAGATCAGCCAGCAGATTTCGAGCATCGGCAGCAACCTCATCATCATCCTTCCCGGAAGCACGACGTCGGGCGGCCTGAGGATGGGCCTGGGGTCCCAGCCCACCCTCACAAGGGATGACGCCGATGCCATCCAGAGGGAATGCCCGGCCGTTCAGGAGGCGGCGCCCGTCCTCAACGGTGCGGCGCAGGTCGTCTACGGCAACCAGAACTGGTCGACGGGGGTTTACGGCACCACCCCGAACATGCTGATCATCCGGGACTGGCCCATTGCCATGGGACGGTCCTTCACGGAGCAGGACATCCGCAACGCCACCAAGGTCGCCATCCTGGGACAGACCGTGGTGGAGAATCTCTTCGGAAATATCGACCCGGTCGGCCAGATGATCCGGATCAAGAAGGTTCCCTTCGTCGTGATCGGTGTGCTGGACGGAAAGGGCCAGTCGCCCCAGGGCCAGGACCAGGACGACACCATCTATATCCCTGTCACGACGGCCCAGAAAAGAATCTTCGGGACCACCTTTCCCGGCATGGTCCGCACCATCATGGTGAAGGCAAGGAGCGCGGAAGACCTCCCCGCCGCAGAGATGCAGATCAACGAACTGCTCCGGCAGAGGCACCACATCGGCCCGAGGCAGGACAACGACTTCACTGTTCGCAACCTGACCCAGATCATGCAGGTCGCGGAGCAGTCGACGAAAGTGATGACGCTGCTGCTGGGGGCCATCGCCTCGGTCTCCCTTCTGGTCGGCGGCATCGGGATCATGAACATCATGCTGGTCTCGGTCACGGAGCGGACGCGGGAAATCGGAATACGGATGGCCGTCGGAGCGAAGACCTGGGACATCCGGCTTCAGTTCATCATTGAAGCGCTGACCCTGTCGCTGATCGGCGGTCTGGCCGGGATCACCGCGGGGGTCGCCGGTTCAAAAATCATCTCGGCCCTTGCCGGCTGGTCGACGATCGTCTCGGCGTTCTCGGTCATGATTGCCTTCGGCTTTTCGGGACTCGTAGGGATCTTCTTCGGGTTCTACCCGGCCTACAAGGCATCTCTCCTCAATCCGATCGATGCGCTGAGATACGAATAATGCCTTCCGGCGATTTTCGGGCATGAAGCCCCTGAGAAAAGGAACTCTGTCATGGCGGAAATCAAAAGCACTCTCGACATCATCATGGAAAAGACAAAGGGGCTCAGCCTCTCGGCCGAGGAGAAAGAGGCCCTGAAGCGCGATGAACAGGCAAAAAAGATCCGGGGGTGGCTGACGAGATTCCTGGACGACCAGGTCACCTTCGAGACGGTCAGACGGGAGCTTCAAGAAAACCTGAAGGACCCCCCCGCCAGAGACCTCCTGCGGGTGGAACTCATCGCCCATCTTCACCCCGAGGGGGACAACCGGAAGGTGTATCGTCTGATGAGGGAACTCCTGAAGATCGGTACCGAACCGATCGAGGAGAAGATCGACGCCTTCCTCAAGGGTCTCATTGCCGAGCGGGTGCAGCGCCTGAAACACCTGGAGGAAACGCTCGGCCGCAGCGGCGTATCCGGCCCCGCCGTCCTGCCCAATATCGCCCGGGATCCCGAATGGACGTCTTTCTACAAAAAGGCCCTCACGGAATTTCGGGCGCAGGTTCTGAACCTCACAGGTATTTGAACCAGTAATCCTCGATCATCTTGAAATTGGCCTTCACGGCCTCCCGCCCCGAAAGCAGCTCCCCGTGACCCGGCAGCAGGTACTCCACGTCGAGCGTCGCGAGGCGCTGGATGCTTTCCTTCAGAAGGCGTCCGTCCCCGCCGAGAAGGTCGGTCCGGCCGATCCCCCCGCCGAAGACCACATCCCCCGTGAAGAGCGCCTTTTTCAGGGGCCAGTAGATGCAGATGGACCCGGGGGAGTGCCCCGGTGTCAGGAGGATCCGGAGAGCGACATCCCCGATCAGGCAATCCCCCTCCCGGAGGAGAAAATCCGGTTCGGGGATCCTGTAATAGGAGGCGTAGGCCTCCCTCGTGAAATGGTACTCCTCCTCGCCCATGCCGATCAGGGTCGGCGCCTTGAAGTGAGCCGCCATCTCGAGGTGATCGGGGTGACCGTGGGTGACCAGAACAACGTCGATCGTTTCCCGGGGGATCTTCAGGCTCGAGAGTTCGCTTCGAACGTGGTCGAAGAAGTCCCGGTGCCCCGGATCGACGAGGATCCGCTTTGAGCCCTCGATGAGGTAGGCGTTGCAGTTGTTGGCACGGTTGTCCCGCCAGATGAAAGCGTGAAGTCCCTCGAAAACCTTCATTCCCTTTGTCTCTCCATTGGAAGGCGCCGGTCAGGCGGAGGCTTTCACGAGCTTGAGGATATTGGTGCTCACCACCTTTTCGTAATCCTCATCCCGGAGTTTGAGCCGCTGGACCTTGGCGAGCTCGCTCCCCGGGTAACCGAAAGGAAAATCGCTCCCGAAAAGGAGCCGGTCGCTCCCGTAGCGCTTCAGGAAAATGTCCATCTCGTAGGGGGTGGCGAGAGCCGTGTCGGCGAAGATCGTTTCGTCATCCCATATCTTCGCCTGAAAGAGGGCTGTGAACCCTCCGTTCAGGCCGCCCATGTGCGGGATGATCACGGGCGTGCGCCCGTCGATCCGGCGAAGCATGTAGAGCGTGTTTTCGAAAGATTCCTCGAGAACGACGGGGAGCTGCAGCCGGTAGATTTCCTGGAGGAAATCCTCGCAACGCGGATCATCGTAGTTGTACAGGGGCTCGTACTCGTGCCTGTGCCACTTGACCCCCCGGTAACCCTTCTTCAGTTCCTCCCGGCGGAAATCGTTCCACACGAAGTAGTAACCGAAGATGTTCTCGTTCGACTGCTGGAGTTTCAGCACGTATTCGTTGGCCCGCTGACGTGTGGCGATCCAGGGCGCCGAGTCCTCGAAGTGTTCGTCGTAGCGGTTGTAGATGTCCTCGACAGGGGCATAGAGACAGGCCCCCTGAATGCCACCGCTCGCAAGGTATCGCCGGATCAGTTCGAAAGGCAGGTCGGAATTCTGGATGCCGCAGTGGATGTGGGAATCGATGATCTTCATGCCGGCGTGTCAGTCCTTTTCTTTTTTGTAGATTTCTCTCACCCGCTCCAGCTCCTGGGGGGTGTCGACCTCGATGGAGTCCTGCCGGGTCTCGACCACCTTGATGCGGAAACCGTGCTCCATCGCCCGCAACTGCTCGAGAGCCTCCGATCGCTCCAGATAACCCTCCGCCAGCTTCGTGAAGGTCGAAAGGAAGGACTTTCGGTACGCGTAGATCCCGTGATGCTTGTAATAGACGGGGGAGGCACCGGCATCCCGGAAGCAGGGGATCGGCGACCGGGAAAAGTAGAGGGCAAAGTGCTCCCGGTCGAAGACCACCTTCACCGCATTGGGGTCGGTGACCTCCTCCGCCCGCCGGATCCGGTAGATGAGGGTGGAGAAATCCACCGAGGGGTTGTCGATCAGCGGTTTCACCACCTCGTCGATCTGAGAAGGTTCAAAAAGGGGCTGGTCCCCCTGGATGTTGACGACGATGTCTCCGTCCGCCGCCGAAAGCCCTGATACCGCTTCGGCGATCCGGTCGGTCCCGGAACGATGAGCCGTCGAGGTCATGACGACCCTGCCGCCGAACCGTTTGACCGCATCGAAGATCCTTTCGTCATCGGTCGCCACGACCACATCGGACACGGTCCGTGACCTCAGGGCCCTCTCGTAGACCCGCTGAATCATGGGTTTTCCGCAGATGTCCGCCAGGGGCTTGCCTTCGAACCTCGAGGAGGAATAACGAGCAGGAATGACGCAGATGACCCTCATGAAGGAACCCCCCTGTCCTTTACAGGTAAGGATCTTTTGTCTTCAGGTGATTGACGACGTAGTCGTAAACGGCGTCCTCCAGGGAACGGAAGGTCACCGGACATCCCGCGGATCGGAGTTTGTCGATCCTGGCTTCCGTGAAATATTGGTACTGGTCACGGATGGCTTCGGGCATCTCAATGTAGTCGATCTGTTTCTTCGCGCCCACGGCATCGAAAACGGCCTGCGTGAGGTCGTTCCAGGTCCGGCTGTAGCCGCTCCCGAGATTGAAGATGCCGCCCGCTTTCCGGTTTCGGTAGAACCACCAGAGGACCTCGACGCAGTCCTTGACGTAGACAAAATCCCGGCGCTGCTCGCCGTCCCCGTAGTCGGGCCGGTGGGACTTGAAGAGCCGGACCTTTCCCGTGTCGCCGATCTGCCCGAAGGACTTGTGGACCATGCTCCGCATGTCTTCCTTGTGGTATTCGTTGGGGCCGAAGACGTTGAAAAACTTGATCCCGACAACCCGCTTCTGCAGCCGGTTGGAGAGGACCCAGAGATCGAAAAGCTGTTTGGAGTACCCGTACATGTTGATGGGCAGGAGGCTTTCCGTCACCCCGTCGTCGTCGGAAAATCCCCGGGACCCGTCGCCGTAGGTGGCGGCGCTGCTCGCGTAGATGAAGCGCACACCCTTCGTCAGGGCCCATTTCGCCAGCTCCACGCTGTAGCGGTAATTGTTGCTCATCAGGTAGTCCGCATCCCGTTCCGTCGTCGACGAACAGGCCCCCATGTGGATCACCGCCTGAACGGGGTGACGGAACCGACCTGTCCGGATCGCCTGCAGGAATTCATCCTTGTGCATGTAGTCGGCGAATCGGCGCTTGGCAAGATTCTTCCACTTGTCCGTCGTGCCGAGACGGTCCACGATGAGGATCCGGTCAAGGCCCTCTTCGTTGAGTTTCCAGACCATGGCGCTTCCGATGAAACCGGCGCCCCCCGTGACGATGATCCGGTCTTTCTTCGTCGATGATTTCTTCATAGAACCTTGGTCGCCTTCTCAACGGCGAGGGAGATCGCATCGAGGCGCTCCTTCGGCATCCGGACCGAAATGGACATCACGAGTGTCCGGCCCAGGATGTCCTCCGCCCGGGGGATGTCCTCCCGCCGGTATACGACCTTCCCCCTGTAGCAGGGATCCGTGAAAGGATATTTCGTGGAACTGGCCGTTGCCTGCGCCAGGAAATGCTCCCAGTTCGGCACGTAGTGCCACCGGTTTTCCCTGTAACAAACCGCTTCCACCCCGTTTTCTGCGAGAACCTTCTGGAACTTCCTGGCCAGAGACGCCTCGGGAAGATTGAAGGCAAGAAAGGTTGCCGTGTCGCCGTCCGGATCGGGGATCTCGCGGAACCCGATCCCCGGGACCCCCGCGAGGGCCGCCCGGATCGCCGCCTTGTTCTTCCGCTGCTCGCCGATGACGGTGTCGAGTTTCGAAAGCTGGGCGAGCCCCAGGGCGCCCTGGATTTCATTCATCCGGTAGTTGAACCCCAGGATGAAATGGTCTTCGAGAGCACGCGGTCTATCGGGATTGTGAACGTGGCCGTGATCGTGATACCAGTCGGCCCGCAGGTAGAGTTCCCTGCTGTCCGTGAGAATCATGCCGCCTTCGCCCGTCGTGATTGTCTTGTTGTAGTCGAAACTGAAAATCCCCATTTCGCCGAAGGTTCCGAGCTTCTTGCCCTTGAAGCTGCCGCCGCAGCCCTGGGCGTTGTCCTCGAGAACCTTGAGACCGTTCCTCCTCGCCACCTCCAGGATCCGGTCAATATGGGCCGGCGCACCGCACATGTGAACGGGGATGATGGCCTTCGTGCAGTCCGTGATCCTGGACTCCGCCGAGCGCGGGTCCAGGTTGAGGGTTTCGTCGATGTCGGCCATAACGGGGATCGCACCGACTTCGAGAACGGCCTCGTAGGTGGCCAGGAAGGTGAAGGCCGGGACGATGACCTCGTCACCGGGGCCGACATCCAGGGCCTTCAGGGCGACCTTGAGAGCCGCCGACCCCGACGTGACGCCCAGGCCGTAGCCGGCACCGCAGTATTTCGCGAAGGCCTCTTCGAAGGCCTGAACCTTGTAGACCCCCTTCCGCTCCCTGTCAAAGCCGTACCGCATCAGGACGCCTGTACTCAGGACGTCCATGACCTCCTTGATCTCTTCCTGACCGATCAACTCAGCACCTGCCATTTTGTCGCCTCCCTGTCATTCAGTGGATATAAAATGAGCACTGCGGCCGCAAACGCCGCTGCAACGATAGAGCCCGGGTCACGAGCCCCGTCAATAGGCGGCCCGGTACACCTCTACGGCATCCTCGAAGGTGACTTTTCTCGGGTTGTTTTCGAGGGGCCGGACAACGGTCAGGGCGATCCTGGCCAGTTCCGGGAAGTCTTCTTCGGCAACCCCCAGTTCCCGCAGGGTGGTGAAGATGCCGCAGTCCTCGATGATCGATTCGACGGCGTCCACGGCGAGATAGGCCGCCTCCCGCAGGGGGAGCCCTTCCGTGCTCTCCCCCATGGCCTCCGCCACGAGGACGAACTTCTCCTGGGCCGAGGGCACATTGAAATCCATGACCCGGGGAAGCATCAGGGTGTTGGCAACACCGTGAGGAATCCCGTAACGACCCCCCAGGGGATAGGACAGTGAATGGGCTGCGCCCACGCCCGCGTTGGCAAGGCCCAGGCCGGCATAGAGGCTGCCCAGGAGCATGCGTTCCCGGGCCGCGAGATCCTTGCCGTTGTGAACGCAGGTTCTCAGGTTCTCCGCGATCAGCCGGATCGCCTCCAGGGACACCATTTCGCTCATGGGGCTTGCATTCACAGACGTGAAAGACTCGATGGCGTGGCAGAGGGCGTCGACACCCGTCGCCGCCGTCGGCTGCGGAGGAAGCGAGAGGGTCAGCATCGGGTCGAGCAGCGCCAGTGAGGGGTACAGGTAGGGGCTGTTCATTCCCTCCTTCCTGTTGAGGTTCTTGCGAAGAAAAACGGCCGTGAAGGTCACCTCGCTCCCTGTCCCCGCCGTGGTCGGGACCATGATGGTGGGAAGCCCCGCCCCGGGGACTTTATTGAGCCCCAGATAATCCTGCGCCTTGCCCCTGTTCGGCAGAAGGACCGCCACGGCTTTCGCCACATCCATGGCGCTTCCGCCGCCGATGCCGACGACGATGTCACATTTGCCCCTGCGGGCGGCTTCCACCCCTTCGTCGGCCAGTTCCAGCAGGGGTTCCGGTTCCACCCGGTCGAAGACCACGGCCTTGAGAGAGCCCCGGGCCAGGACCTCCATCGCCCGCCCACGGAAGCCGGATTTCGACAGGTTCCGATCGAGAACGATGAGCGGTTTCCGTCCGCCCAGCTCCTTGACGTGATCGGCAAGGCGTTCAAAGGCGGCGCACCCGAATACGATCTTTTGGGCTCCTGTGAAGGAAAAAGTCTTGTACATTCGTTTCATCCCCCGGTATTTGCGACAGGTTGTAACGGGTGTCGCCCGCGCAGCGGCCCGGGCCCCCGACGTCTTTCCGTTGCACGAACTAATAAGTTTTCCACCCCGTGAAAGTCAAGCTTTTTTGTCCTTCACGTACCCGTCGATCCGGCGACAGAGCCCCCGGATCATCTTCACGTCCCGGGAACGGAGTTCGACCCGGGAGAAAAAACGGCGAACATTCAACATCCAGTACTCGGGGTTCTGCGGGTTGAGGAAGCCGATGCGCACAAAGAGGTCCTGGACCTGACCGTACATCCCCTCCAGCTCGGCTGACGGGGCCAGGCGCGGCCTGAACCGCTCCGGAACGGCCGTCGAGGCGAGAAAAATCTCGTAGCAGACGATCATGACGGCGTGTGAGAGGTTCAGGGACCGGAGTTTATCCGATGTGGGGATGGTGATGAGTGCCTGGCAGTGCTTGAGTTCATCGTTCGTGAGACCGATATCCTCGGGACCGAAAAGGACGGCGACCTTGTTTTTCTGAGACAGACCCACAAGGGTTGAGGCGACCTCGCGGGGGCTCCCCGTGGGCTGACGCATGGAACCCGTTCTGGACGTGGTCCCCACGATCCAGTGAAAACCGCCGATGGCCTCCTCGAGACTCTCGACGAACCGGATCCTCTCGACGACATCGACGGCCAGGTGCGTCGACATCTGCCGGATCTTTTCCATGTCGGGCTCGTCGCGGGTCACCACGACGATGTTCCTCATTCCCATGTTCTTCGCGCAGCGCGCGGCGGAACCGATGTTCCCGTGATGTTTCGGCCTGTGAAGAACCAGGGTGATGTTTTCGCGTCTGGCCTTGAGCGGTTCCATGTTTTTCATTGCCCTCCCGTATCGCCTCTGCTATTCAAGCGGAAAAATGCCCTCCCGTAAACCGAGGTTTCATGTCCCCAGCGGATGAATCCACAGGGCTCGCCGAAATCCTGTCCGGCGCCTCCGCCCTAACCGGTCTTGTGCCCGGCGAGAAGGAGATTTCGCTCCTCGAATCATACAGGAAGGCGATCCTTTTCTGGAACAGTAAAATGAGCCTGCTCGCCCTCCGGTCCCCCCCGGATCTGACGGTGAAACACTTCGTCGATTCTCTCACCGTCGCCCCCTATCTCCCCGGGGAAGACGCCAGAGTGCTGGACATCGGCACCGGCGCGGGGTTTCCGGGTATCCCCCTGAAAATCTTCATGGGCTCTCTTCGGCTCTGGCTGCTCGAGTCCCGGAGGAAGAAGGTCTCCTTCCTCAAGCATGTCGTAAGAGAACTCGGCCTTCGTGAGGTCACGGTCATTCACAGGCGCACGGAAGATCTGATCGCGGAAGGATCCTGCAGGGCCTTCTTCGATGCCGTCGTCTCCCGGGCCCTGTGGAAACTCTGCAGACTTATCCCCGCAGGCGGCCACTTTCTCTCCACGGGCGGCGTCCTCATCGCGATGAAAGGCGCCGACATCGAGGAGGAGCTGCGTGACGCCCTGGACCTCTGCCCGGCTCACGGCATGGCCTTCGTCGCCGCTCACGAGCTCACCCTACCCGGAGAGGCCGGCCGGAGAAAAATCGTCCTTTTCAGGAAAGTTTAGCCCCTCTTCGCGCGCTGTCTAATCGGTCGATTTTGCGCCGCTTTAGACCCCGACTTTCCGGCCTTGCAAGCCTGTGGATAACTCGGGCGTCACCGCTGAGCGTGGTTTTATCCAACTCTCTGAAATCACTGATTATTTTTTTTTAAATTTCCCTTTGAAAAATCACGTTTGTATGTTAGCATCGCCGCAACGAAAACCCAGCCAGAGCCAATTCCCGATCAGAAAAATTTAATGAGCAAAATCATAACGATCGCCAACCAGAAAGGTGGGGTGGGTAAAACCACGACGGCTATCAACCTGTCGGCCTCCCTTGCCACGTCGGAAAAAAAGGTTTTGCTCATCGACTGTGACCCCCAGGGGAACACGACGAGCGGTGTGGGCATCGACAAAGCCGTCACCCGGGAAAAGAATCTGTACCGGGTGCTGATCGGGGAACTCCCTCTGGACAAGGTCATCACCCAAACGCAGATCGCAACGCTCGACGTGATACCGTCGAACCAGGATCTCATCGGCGTCGAGGTTGAATTTGTCGCGATGGAAGACAGGGAGAGAAAGCTGAAGAATGTCCTCAAGAGCCTGCGGAGTCCCTATGACTTCATCATCATTGACTGTCCGCCCTCGCTCGGGTTCCTGACGATCAACTCGCTGGTGGCGGCGGACTTTCTCATCATCCCCCTCCAGTGCGAGTATTTCGCCATGGAGGGGCTGGGACAGCTGTTGAACACGGTCAGGCTGGTGAAAGCGAGGCTCAATCCATCGCTTGCGCTCCAGGGAATTCTCCTCACCATGTTCGATGTGAGGAACCGGCTTTCGCACAGGGTGGCCGAGGAGGTGAGAAAGCACTTCGGCGAAAAAGTCTTCAGGACGATGATCCCGAGAAACGTGCGCCTGTCGGAGAGCCCGAGCCACGGCATGCCCGTTCTTCTCTACGACATCAACTCGCGCGGCGCCATCTCCTACATGGAGCTGGCCCACGAAATTCTATCCAACGGGAGGGTCTAAATGCCGGCAAAAGAATCTCTGGGCAAGGGGCTGGGGGCCATACTGCCTGATATTCTCGGCGAGGTCACCGATCGGGCCAACTATATCATCTGCGGCATCGAGGAACTTGTTCCCAACCGCTACCAGTCCAGAAAGGAATTCGACGGTGAAGAACAGAAAAACCTCGTGACCTCCGTCCGAAAAAGCGGGATCATCCAGCCAATCGTAGTCCGGAGGCTCGAAAACGGCTACGAGATCATCGCCGGTGAACGACGCTGGCGGGCAGCCCAGGAGGCCGGGCTCAAGCAGGTGCCCATCATCGTCCGTGAGGCCGAGGATCTGGACATGGCCGAGATCTCCCTTGTCGAGAACATCCAGCGTGCCGATCTGAACCCCATCGAGGAGGCCGAGGCTTTCCTCACGCTCATGGAAAAGTTCGGCCTGTCCCACGAGGAGATCTCCGCCCGGGTGGGGAAGGACCGGTCAACGGTTGTAAATGCCGTCCGGCTGCTCAAGCTGACCCCGGAGGTGCGGGAGGCCCTTGCGAAGAGACAGGTCACGGCAGGTCATGCCCGGGCGCTTCTGTCCCTGTCCTCCGCGGCGGAGCAGGTCCGCCTGCTGAGGGATATCCTTAAAAAAGGCCTCAATGTCCGCGAGACGGAGCTCCTGGTCCGGGGCTTGAGGAAAAAGGCTTCGATGACCCGGAAAGCGATCAAAGATGAACAGCTGGCCTTTCTGGAGGGGAAACTCTCCAGGAGCCTCATGACCAGCGTACGGATAAGGACGGTGAAAAACGGCGGGACGATCGAGATCGGGTTTTCCTCGCCGGAGGAGCTGGACAGGCTCCTCGGAATCCTCATGCGGTGACCGGTAGAGCGAAGGATTCGCCCGAGAGTATAGACAGATAATTCATCAACAAAACCGGGCAGTTGTAATATCAACATGCTGTATTTCTCTCTGGCCGGTCAATTTGTTAACAAATGTTCATAAACTTGTGCACAAGGTAGGCGCTTTTGGAACATCTCTGGGAAAAAAGCCTTGTATTCATTAAGGAAAAAGTGTCGCAGCAGAATTTCGACACCTGGATCAGCCCCATCCGAATCCTTTCCGTCGAAGGCTCAAGCTGTCAGCTTTCGGTTCCCAACAAGTTCTTCAAGGATTGGCTGACCGATAACTACGTCGATATCATCAGGGATTCAATCGCCAAAGCGAGCGGTCTCGACATAAAGATCGCTTTCGTTGTTGATAAATCCATCCCGGACAAGGTCGTCTTACCGGAGGACAGGGGAGTTGAGGCACAGAGAAAGCCGGTAAGAAAAGGAGACATCGTGAGGCTTCGCATCCACCAGTCTCTTAAGCCGAACTACAATTTTGATCGTTTTGTCGTAGGTCCAAGCAACCAGTTTGCCCATGCGGCGGCACTTGCCGTCGCTGAACAACCGGCCAGGAACTACAACCCCCTCTTCATCTACGGCGGTGTGGGTCTCGGAAAAACCCATCTTCTGAACGCCATCGGCATCCACACGCTCGCCCTCCACACGGAAAAAAACGTCCTCTATGTCTCCGCCGAGGAGTTCATGAACGAGATGATCAACTCCATCCGCTATGACAGGATGCCGAAGTTCCGTGAAAAATACCGCAACATCGACTCTCTGCTGATCGACGACATCCAGTTCATCGCGGGGAAAGAAAGAACGCAGGAAGAGTTCTTTCACACCTTCAACACTCTTCACGACTCGGGCAAGCAGATCGTCGTCACGAGCGACCGGTTCCCGAAGGACATCCCGAACCTGGAGGGGAGGCTACGGTCCCGTTTCGAATGGGGTCTTATCGCCGATATCCAGGTCCCCGATGTGGAAACAAAGATCGCCATCGTGATGAAAAAAGCGCAGGAAAACAACATCGCTATCCCCCAGAGCGTGGCCTACTACATCGCCTCCAAATCGGAGTCGAACATCAGGGAGCTCGAGGGATTCCTGATCCGGATCGGCGCCTACGCCTCTCTGACAGGCAGAGAGATCGACATGGACCTCGTCAGGGAGGTTCTGAAGAAGTTCTTCAAGCAGGGGGAAAAAAAAGAGATTACCGTCGACGAGATCGTCAAGACCGTCGCCGGGAAGTTCAACATCCGGATATCGGATCTGAAATCCCAGAAGAAAAACAAAAACCTCGTCATTCCAAGGCAGATCGCCATGTACCTGTCCCGGAAGCTGACGAGTCTTTCTTTTCCCGATATCGGGGCCAAAATCGGCGGCAAGGATCACTCCACGGTCATCTACGCGACGAACAAGGTCAAGGACCTTCTGGAAAAGGATCCCAAGATTATGGCTTCCGTCAGGGAAATTGAAGACGCCCTGAACAGGAGTTGACAGATGACCGGACGGTTTTATCCACAGCCTGACGCGCGCAGAGCCTCGAAATAACTTTGACAAAGGTATTCATGAACAGATTCACAAATCCTACTACTATATCTGATATCTATTTTATTATGATATAGTAATATCAGTGAATGTTGTGGATTAAATATTTCAGGGGAAGGAAGGGATCGACATGGAATTCAGTTTGACGAGAGATGTATTCCTGGGGGGCGTGCAGAGGACGCTGGGGGTCGTGGATCGGAGAACGACGATGCCGATTCTCAACAATGTTCTCATCAAAACGGATGGTGACAAGATAAAAATTGTGGCGACGGACAGAGAAATCGGTCTCATCGCTGACTACGAGGCCAAAGTCGTGAAGGATGGGGAAATCACCGTTGCCGCGAGAAAACTGTTCGAGATTCTGAGGGAAATACAGGGAGAAACCGTCCAATTCAGGGTGGATGACTCGAACTGGATCCGATTGGCCTGCGGTAAATCGACGTTCAGGATCGCGGGGATGCCCGCGGAGGAATTCCCGAGGGTTCTGGATGACGAGGGCATCCGGTACGTGAAGGTGAAGGGGAGCGTCCTCTCCGACATGATCAGCCAGACCTTTTTTGCCATGTCGCTGGACGAGACGCGCATCAGTTTAAACGGCGTCTTTCTGAGAACAGAGCGGGACGCCGGAAAGATTGACTTGAACATGATCGCTACCGACGGTCACCGTCTTGCCATGGTCAGCGTGCAGCCCGGCATGGAATCGTCGCCGGAACTCGAGCAGGGAATCATTATCCCGAGAAAGGGGGTCAACGAGATCCGGAAGCTTGTGGACGACGGCGAGACGGAGATCGAGTTCGGGGCGAAAAAGGGCATCTGCGTTCTCAAGAAGAACAACGTCGTCCTCAAGGTGAGCCTCATCGACGCGGAGTACCCCGACTACAAGCGCGTCATCCCGAAGGACAAGGGCGTGACCGTTGAACTTGAAAAAGACGCCATGATCCACGCGCTTCGGCGTATGAGCGTCATGTCGAGCGAGCGTTACAGCGGTGTTAAGATCAAGCTGTCCGAAGACAGGGTGGTTCTCAATTCGACCAACCCCGACGTGGGGGAAGCGCAGGACGAGATCGAGGCGGCCTACAGGGAGAAGGAGACCGAGGTGGGGTTCAATGTCCGCTACCTCCTGGAGGGCATCGAGGCGGTTCATGAAAAGAAGTTCATCCTCGAGGTGAGAAACGGGTTGAGACCCGCCGTTGTGAAGCCCATGGAGGAGCAGAGGTACATATGCGTCATCATGCCGCTCAAGATATAGCGGTTTTTCGAACGCAGGCATAAGGCCTCCGGCTCCGACAGAGAGGTTTCGAGAGTCTGGGGCGGAGGGTGTAAAAAAACAAAGAGGAGCAAGAAATTTACAGCATGTCTGAAACCTACAGCGCGGACAGCATCAAAGTACTGGACGGCCTCGAGGCCGTGCGGAAAAGACCGGCCATGTACATCGGGAGCACCGGCAAGGACGGTCTCCACCACCTCGTCTACGAAGTGATGGACAACAGCATCGACGAAGCCTCGGCCGGTTACTGCGACAACATCACCGTGAGGATCCGGGTGGACAACAGTGTCATGGTCGATGACGACGGCCGGGGCATCCCCGTGGATCTCCACAAGGACGAAGGGGTGTCGGCCGCCGAAGTCGTCATGACCAAGCTTCATGCCGGCGCGAAGTTTTCCAGCGATAACTACAAGATTTCGGGCGGTCTCCATGGTGTGGGTGTCTCCGTCGTGAACGCCCTTTCGAGCCACCTGGAACTGGAGGTCCGGCGTAACGGCAAGGTCTACCGGCAGTCTTACGAGAGGGGCGTGCCCACGGGTCCGCTGAAGACGGTGGGGACCACCAAGGGGAAGGGCACCCGCGTGACCTTCAGGCCCGACGAGGAGATCTTCGACGACATCGAGTTCAGCCTCGATGTCATTTCGAACCGGCTGCGCGAACTCGCCTTCCTGAACCGCGGGCTCAAGATCACGCTGATCGACGACCGGGTCGACGAGAAGAGGGTCTTTCACTACGACGGGGGAATCGTCTCCTTCGTGGACTACATCAACAAGAACAAGGGTGTCCTGCATAAAAAACCCATCTACATCGAGGGCGAGAAAGAGGGTACAGTCGTCGAAGTGGCTCTCCAGTACAACGACACCTACACCGAGCACACATACTCCTACGCCAACAGCATCAACACCACCGAGGGGGGGACCCACCTGAGCGGCTTCCGCTCGGCGCTCACGAGGGTCATCAACAATTACGGCCTCGCCAACAACATCATCAAAGGAGACAAGGAGTCCATCAAAGGTGAGGACGTCCGGGAAGGGCTCGCTTCCGTCATCAGCGTGAAACTGCGCGAACCGCAGTTCGAGGGGCAGACGAAGACCAAGCTCGGGAACAGCGAGGTCAAGGGGCTGGTGGAAGGCATCATCTACGAGAAGCTTACCAGCCACTTCGAGGAGAACCCCTCCGTCGCGAAGACCATCGTCAACAAATCCCTCGAAACCTCTCGCGCCCGGGAGGCGGCCCGGCGGGCCAAGGAGTTGACGCGCCGGAAGAGCGCGCTCGAGGTGGGCGCCCTGCCCGGGAAACTGGCGGACTGCCAGGAGAAGGACCCGGCCCGGTGCGAAATTTACCTGGTCGAGGGCGACTCCGCGGGCGGCTCGGCCAAGCAGGGACGGGACCGGCGTTTCCAGGCCATCCTGCCGCTGCGCGGGAAGGTCCTGAACGTCGAGAAGGCCCGTTTCGACAAGATGCTCCAGAACGAGGAAATCAAGATCATCATCACGGCCCTGGGGACGGGCATCGGCGACGACGAGTTCGATGTGAGCAAGTTACGCTATCACAAAGTGATCATCATGACCGACGCGGATATCGACGGGTCCCATATCCGGACGCTTCTGCTGACCTTCTTCTTCCGGCAGATGAAGGACCTGATCGAGCGGGGCTATCTGTACATCGCGCAACCGCCGCTTTACAAGATCGCGGACAAAAAGAGAGAACTTTACATCGGCACGGAAGAGGAGATGAAGCGTTTCATCCTCGAAAACGGGGTCAACCGCGTCCAGCTCGTCACCGGCGACGGCAGCAGCATCACGGGGAACCGCCTCTTCGGCCTGATCAACAGGGCGGTGAGGCTGGAGACCATTCTCGACAAGTTCGAGCGGGAGGACAAGAACAAGGAAATCATGCGGATCCTGGCCGGCGACCCCGCCTTTTCCCCGTCGGACTTCAAGAACGAAAGCGCCCTGACCAGGATCGGGAAACGCACGGGAAAGGCCTTCGGAGAGCAAAGTGTCCGGTATGCCACCCAGGTCAACCAGGAGCACGGAGGCTACAGCCTGGTGTTCACGGTCCGGGCCAACGGCATCGAGAAGACCACCTACATCGAGGAAGACATCTTCCATGAACCGACCTTCGCCGAGGCCAAGACGCTCATGAACCAGCTCGCGGCCCTGGGAGAGAGACCCTTCACGCTCGTCGTGAACGACGAGGACGGCCGGGGCAACCGGACCCTCGAGAGCCTGCCGGCCCTCATCGAGTACCTGATCGGTCTGGGGAAAAAGGGCCTGACGCTTCAGCGCTACAAGGGTCTCGGCGAGATGAACCCCGAGCAGCTGTGGGAGACGACGATGAACCCCGAGAAGCGCACCCTCCTGCAGGTCCGGGTCGAGGACGCGCTGCTCGCCGATGAAATTTTCACGACCCTCATGGGGGATCAGGTGGAGCCCAGGAGGGAGTTCATATACAAAAACGCCCGGTACGCGACCAATCTCGATATATAATCTCAGAATCCCGTCGAGACCCGAGACGCGGTGATATTTACCTCCCCGGCTTCCAGGATCACCGAAAGCAAGGGTCTTTCCGGAAAGACAGCCAGACAAGAAGCGGAGCACATGCAGGAAGATGGAACAGCTTTATCAGAAGAACCTTCCGGTAAACATCGAAGATGAGATGAAAAAATCGTACATGGATTACGCCATGAGCGTGATCATCGGCCGGGCCATCCCCGATGTCCGGGACGGACTCAAACCCGTGCACCGGCGGGTGCTCTACGCCATGTACGAGATGGGGAACCGTTACAACAGGCCCTACAAGAAATCGGCGAGGATCGTCGGAGACATCATCGGCAAGTATCATCCCCACGGGGACGCCGCCGCCTATGACACCATCGTCCGGATGGCCCAGGACTTCTCCATGCGTTACGTCCTGATCGACGGCCAGGGCAATTTCGGTTCCATCGACGGCGACCCGCCGGCGGCGATGCGTTACACAGAAATCCGCATGTCCCGCATCGCCGAGGAGCTTCTGGCCGATCTGGAGAAGGAAACGGTCGGTTTCGTCCCCAACTACGACGAGTCCCTCACGGAGCCGACAGTCCTTCCGGCCAGGGCCCCCTTCCTCCTCCTGAACGGAACGGCCGGCATTGCCGTCGGTGTCACGACGAACATCCCGCCTCACAACCTGGGCGAGGTCGTCGACGGGACGATCGCCCTGATCCGGAACCCCGAGATCAGCGTTCAGCAGCTCATCCAGCACATCCAGGGCCCGGATTTCCCGACGGCGGGGTTCATCAACGGCCGCGACGGCATCCTCCAGGCGTACACGACGGGACGCGGGACGGTACGGATGAGGGCCCGGGCGCTCATCGAGCGCAACGCCCGAAGCGACCGGGAGAGCATCATCATCACGGAGATCCCCTACCAGGTCAACAAGGCCAACCTCATCGAGAAGATCTCCGATCTCGTCCGGGACAAGAAGATCACGGGGATCGCCGACCTCCGGGACGAGTCGGACCGCGACGGTATCCGCATCGTCGTCGATCTGCGGAAGGACGAGGTGGCCGGTGTGGTGCTGAACCAGCTCTTCAAACACACCCAGATGGAGTCCACTTTCGGGATTGTCATGCTGGCCATTGACAACGGCCAGCCCCGTGTGTTCAACCTCAAGGAGCTCCTCCTGCGGTTCATCGACTTCCGCAGGGAGGTCGTCACCAAGCGGACGATCTTTGAGCTGGCGAAAGCGAGCGAGCGGGCTCACATCCTCGAAGGCCTGATCAAGGCGCTGGAGAACATCGACAAGGTGATCGCCGTCATCAAGGCCTCGAAGAACCCTGAAGAGGCCGCAACGGCCCTGATGAAGAGGTTCGGTCTCACGGAGATTCAGGCCAGGGCCATCCTGGACATGAGGCTCCAGCGGCTCACGGGGCTCGAGCGGGAGAAGATCCTCTCCGAGCACGAAGAGCTCGTGAAGCTGATCAAAAAGCTCAAGGGAATCCTTGCCGACCCCCAGAAGGTCCTGGACATCATCGTGGAGGAGCTCGAGGACATCAAGAAGCGTTACGGCGATGAGCGCCGGACGGAAATCGTCGCCTCCACGGAAGACATCGACATCGAGGATATGATCGTCGAGGAAGACATGGTCGTGACCGTCTCCCACCAGGGGTACATCAAGAGAAACGCCGCGAGCCTTTACCGCATCCAGAGAAGGGGCGGGCGCGGCAAGGTCGGCATGGGGATCAAGGAAGAGGATTTCGTGGAGCACATCTTCATCGCCTCGACCCACAGCTACATTCTGATCTTTACCGATCAGGGCCGGGTGCACTGGCTGAAGGTGTACCAGGTGCCCCAGGCGGGACGGGCGGCGAAGGGGAAAGCCATTGTCAACCTCATCCACATCGCCGAGAAGGAAAAGGTGGCCGCCATCCTCCCGGTGAGGGAGTTCGAAGACGGGAAGTTCGTCGTCATGGTCACGAGAAGGGGGATCATAAAGAAGACGGAGCTGGGGGCCTTCTCGAACCCCCGGTCCGGAGGCATTATTGCCATCACGATCGACGAGGGAGATGCTCTCATCGACGTCAAGCAGACCCTCGGCGACCAGGAGATCCTTCTGGGAACCAAGAAGGGGATGGCCATCCGCTTCAAGGAAGACGACGTGAGGGCCATGGGCAGGACGGCGATGGGGGTCATCGGCATCCGGATGGACGCCGACGACGAACTGGTGGGCATGGAGATCCTCACGGAGGGGCACACGATCCTGACGGTCGCCGAGCGCGGCTACGGCAAGCGCACCGAGGTGAATGAGTACAGGCTTCAGTCGAGGGGCGGCAAGGGTATCATCAACATCCGGACGACGCAGAAGATCGGGGATGTCTCCGGCATCAAGCAGGTGACCGGCGAGGAGGACATCATGCTGATCAGCAGCACCGGGAACATCATCCGGCTGCGGGTCTCCGAGCTCCCGATACTCCACCGCAGCACCCAGGGCGTGCGCCTCATCGAGCTCGGGCCTGAGGAGAGCCTCGTCGGCATCGCCCGCGTCGAGCGGGAGACGGAAAGCAGGGAGGACGACTCCGCCGAGGAAGAGACGGCGCCGGAGGAAACGGAAAGCGCAGAGCGCTGAGGCGGGCCGCCGACTTGCCGGTCTTTTCGGAACATGAAGACGTACAGGCCCATCGACCATACCGCAGACCTGGGTATCGAGGTTTCCGGGAAGAGCGAAAAGGAGCTCTATCGAAACGCGGGGATCGCCGTCCATGACATGATCGCCGACCTGCGAAGCGTCCGCCCGCGGGAGGTCCGGAATATCGGTGTCGAGGGGAGGGACCGGGAAGACCTTATGATCAATTTCCTGAGGGAAATCCTCTACCTTTACAATGGCGAATCCTGGCTTCTCAAAAACCTCACCATTGTAAAGATGGAGGGCGGCCGGATCGAGGCGACCCTCAGGGGCGAGGCCTTCGACCGGTCGAGGCACGCTCTCAAGCAAGAGATCAAGGCGGTGACCTACCACCAGGCCGAGGTGAAGGAGACGCCCCGGGGGTGGAAGGCGAAGGTGATCTTCGATGTCTGAGATCAAAATGAGACAGCTTGATGACTATCGCTGGGAAATCCCTCCCTTCGGGGGGATGCGGGTCCCGGGGCTTATCTATTCCAGCGAAAAGCTCATGAAGGGCCTCGAGAAGGACGAGAGCCCCAGACAGGTGGCCAACGTCGCCCACCTGCCCGGTATCGTCCGGTACTCCCTCGCCATGCCGGACATCCACTGGGGCTACGGGTTCCCCATCGGGGGTGTGGCCGCCTTTGACCTGCGGAAAGGGATCATTTCACCCGGCGGTGTCGGTTATGACATCAACTGCGGCTGCAGGCTCGTCGCCACGAACCTGAAACACGACGACATCCGTGACCGGCTGGAGAAGGTCGTGACGGCTCTCTTCAGGGACATCCCGGCCGGCGTGGGGTCCACGGGTGCGCTCAGGCTCAAGCCGAGGGACGAAAAAGAGGTTCTCGTCGAGGGCGCATGGTGGGCCGTGAAAAACGGGTACGGCACGGCGTCCGACCTGGAGGCCACGGAGGACGGGGGCCGGATCGGGGGCGCCGACCCCGACAAGGTCAGCGCGAGGGCCATGGAAAGGGGGCGGGGGCAGCTCGGCACCCTGGGCTCGGGCAACCACTTCCTGGAGATCGAGATCGTCAGAGACATCTACGACGAGAAAGTGGCTGCGGCTTTCGGTCTCGAGAAGGACCAGGTGGCCTTCATGATCCACTGCGGATCCCGCGGACTCGGCCACCAGGTCTGCGACGATTATCTGGCACGGATGATGAAGCACGTGAACGCCCTCGGGCTTCAGCTCCCGGACAGGCAGCTCGCCTGCGCCTACGTGCAGTCGGAAGAAGGGCAGGACTATCTGGCCGCCATGGCCTGCGCAGCCAATTACGCCTGGGCGAACCGGCAGGTGCTCATGCACTGGACGGGGGAGACCCTCCAGCGGACGCTCCAGATCGGTCCGCGCGAACTGGGCATGCGGCTCGTCTATGACGTCTGTCACAACATCGCCAAGATAGAGGATTTCGACGTGGAAGGCTTGAAAGCGAAGCTCTGCGTCCACCGGAAAGGTGCAACGAGAGCCTTTCCGGCAAACCACCCGGCTCTGTCGGAGAAATACAGGCACGTGGGACAGCCGGTTTTAATTCCCGGGGACATGGGGACGGGATCTTATGTCCTGGTGGGGACGGAAAGGGCCCTGGCGGAGACCTTCGGGAGCACCTGCCACGGTGCCGGGAGGGTCTTGAGTCGCGCGCAGGCCATAAAGGCGGGCAAGGGGAGAGCCATCCGGAAGGAGATGGCGGAACGGGGCGTCCTCGTCATCGCGTCCGCCAAGGGAACCCTGGCGGAGGAGATGCCCGAAGCCTACAAGGACATCGACGAGGTCGTCGAAGCGGTTCACGGGGCGGGTATCTCGCGCAAAGTGGCGAGACTCAAGGCTGTGGGATGTATAAAAGGATAGAGGGTTGTGCATCCGGGCCAGAGAAAACAACAAGAGATTCGATCCTTACTGGCGAACCACGTAACTCTTTTTACGCTCAGCGCACGGCCGAGCGATCATACCCCTCAGGTGCCGCCGTAGCCGATCCTGACCTTGTCCCCCTCGACGATGACGGGAACCTGGCGCTTGCCGCCGGAGTGTTTCAGCATCTCCTGGAGTTTCACCGCATTCGTCTTGACGTCGTAATACTCGGCCCTGGTTCCGTAAGCCGACCTGGCCTCATCGGTGTAAGGTCAGCCGGCCTTTCCGTAAATGATAACCTTTCCTGCCACTCGTCCATTCCCCTTCGATGTTCATCTGTCAGGATTTGAAAAATTCCTCCTGTAATCTACCTTTGCATTTCTGCAACACGGCGTTGTTTTTTTATAATAACAGAAAAAAGGGGGATTTGGAATGGGAGATCCTCCTTCGACGTTTTTTGAAGATCCGCTTTTGTCCACCCTTTTCGCGACGGGGAATTGATAGGGACGTTGAAAAATTTCTTTCAACGCCTTGAACGTTTCTTTAAAAAAGAGGTCATCCGCGACAAAAGACGAAAAGCGTAACATGGAAATAAACCCTTGAATTACAAAAACTTACAAAAAAATTTTTCCTGAATTCGCTCTGGCATGCTTTTCTCAATAGTAAGAAGGCAAATAGGAAATAAAAACTCTCAGGAGGATTAAGGATATGAAAAAGACACTTTCAATGATCGGACTCGTAGCATTCATCATTCTGGCAACGGGAACCTTCTGTCTGGCCGAGTACGCCGCAGGCGGCGCAGACAACTTCCCCTACTTCCACTTAGGCGCGCTCATCGTCGGCGGGCTCACGATCATCTCCCTGAAGCAGAGATACGGGAAGCTCTACCTGGGTGAGGCGATCGCATCCTTCGCGATGTACACCCTGCTCGTGGCCCTCTTCACCGCCCCGGTCGTGGATGCCGTGCGGAATCTCGTCGGATAGTCGGGATCAGTCAACTGAGAAAACCCCCCGTCGGTCGTGGCGGGGGGTTTTTTATTTGAGCACCGCGGGAATGCACGAAGTAAGGTTGGACCGGGCCCTTGGTCCGTTATCGGAAAGTCTTTTCACACCGTAAACCCATGCCGCCGGGAATAGCCCCTGTTCCGCGGGCAAACGGGGATGCGGATCCCGCAGGACGGCAAATCCGACAGGGGATGCCCCTTCACCTCCGAGTTTTTGTTCAAGTCCTGCCCGGAGGGCCTTCATGATTTCCCCGACGGCTGCTTGCGAACTGCTGAAGGACCACGCCGCTTATGATCAATGCAAGACCGATCACCGTGGATAGGAGGATTTCCTCACCGACGATGAAATGGATGAAAAAAAGCGAAAGGAAGGGTGCCGCGTAGACGAGGTTGCTCACCTGGGCCGTCGTTTTCGAGAGCTGAAGGGCTTTCAGCCACGAGACGAAGGTGATCCCCATCTCGAAGAGACCCACATAGATGACACCCAGGAGTCCCGGCAGGGGCGGCCAGTAGAACTGTCCCGTGGCAGAGACGACGGCAAGGGTGTAGAGAAAGCCGAAGCAGAAATTCAGAAAAAGTTTCATCACTTCGTCCCGCCTGTCCCTGATATTGTAGATCCAGAAGAGGGCCCAGATGATGGAGCTCGAAAGGGCCAGGAGGGCGCCCGGCAGGTTCGTGAACTGAAAGGAGAAAACGTCGCCGTGGGTCGAGATGACGAAGACGCCGGAGAAACTGATGAAAATGGCGATGACGTTCAGGAGGCCGATGGGCTGTTTCAGGATCACGATGGAGAGGAGTACGAGCATGATCGGCCAGGTCCAGTTCAGCGGCTGGGCCTCCTGGGCCGGCAGGACCGAGTAGGCCTTGAAAAGGATGGTGTAGTAGAAGAAAGGGTTCAAAAACCCGAGGATGGCCGAGGCGAGGTATTCCCGTTTCGAGAACTTCCTGAGTTCCCCGAGCTTGCCCTGGCACAGGATGATCAGAAACAGGACCGTCATGGAGACGAACGATGCGTAAAAGAGAAGCTGGATGAAATTAAGATGGCGAAGGGTGATCTTGAAGGCCGAGGCGACGGTGGACCATAGAAAAACCGTGAGCACCGCGTAGAGGTAAGCCTTTTTCTGCCTGTCCATGGAAATCCTTTGTTTTCCGGGGCCCGGGGGTGAAAATCTATAACTTATGTGGGTAGGCGTTACAAGGGCTAATTGAACGGGGCGCTCGCCGGGCGCATTTTCGTTGATTTATTGGTCCTGGGAATGCATAATGGGCAGACATTTTTTGCGTTTTGCCGATGGAAAGGAAAACCTCATGAAGCTGACCGACGACCTTTATGCCTACGAGTGGAAGAATTACTTCGAGAACAACTGCAATAGTTTCTATATCGGCGGGAGCGTGCAGGCCCTCATCGATCCGGGCCTCAAGGCGCACGTACCGGGGCTCCTGGAACAGATGGCAAAGGACGGGATTAAAAAAGAGGATATCCGCTATGTCGTCAATACCCACTCCCACCCGGACCACTACGAGGGGTCCGAGCTTTTCAGCGGCACGGAGGTGAAGATCGCCCTTTCCGCGGCGGAAATGGATTTCATGACGAAGGGCCGGGGCGCCTACCTGTACGAACTCTTCGGGCTGAAGGCGCCGAAGGTCCAGGTGAACCTTGTCCTCAATGACGGGGAGGTGAAGCTGGGGGAGGAGATTTTCAGAGTAATCCACACCCCGGGGCACTCACCGGGGTCCGTAAGCCTCTACTGGCCGGCGAAGAAAGCTCTTTTCTCTGGGGACGTGATCTTCAGCCAGAACGTGGGGCGAACCGACTTCCCGGGGGGTGATGGCAGCCTTCTCAAAGAGAGCATCCGTGCCCTGTCGACGCTCGGGGCCGATTATCTCTTGGCCGGGCATCTGGGGTTCGTGAAGGGCGGCCCGAACGTGGCCCGGAACTTCGAATTCGTGATGGAACGAATCTTCTCCTTCCTGTAGGACACACCGATTCTCCCGGGACACGCATCGGACCAATCGAGATGACCGATCATTTCCGTTACGTTGCCGGGATCTACGACCGTATCATCGGGCCTTCTGATCCCGGAAGACTCACCCGGATACTGAAACTTCCCGTCGACGGAAGGATCCTGGATCTAGGGGGCGGGACGGGGAGGGTTACCTACCCGCTCCGAACGCTCGCCGGCGCGGCCGTCGTCACCGATTTGTCCATGCCCATGCTTGACCAGGCTGCCGTGAAAGGGGGTCTCCTTCCTGTCCGTGCCGTCGGTGAAGCCCTCCCTTTCCCGGACGGTACCTTCGACCGGGTACTCATCGTGGATGCCCTCCATCATTTTCGCGATCAGAGGAAAGCCATCCAGGAGTCCCTGCGGGTCCTGAAGCCGGGAGGCAGATTGGCCATCGAGGAAGCGGACATTAGGCGGTTCATCGTCCGGGCCGTTGCCTTCCTGGAAAGGCTGATTCTCATGCGAAGCCGCTTTTACACGCCCATGCAGATCATGGAAATGATCGAGGGACAAGGGCTGAAGCCCCGTATTGGAGATTATTATCTTTTTCGGGTATGGATCGTGGCCGACAAGCCGTGAACGGATAAAAAGCTCTCAACGGAAGCGGGATGGGAAGAATCGGATTGAATATCGGGGAAAAGCCGTTACATAAATCCGGAATCTTTGGCTGTGAGAGACTGCTGTCAATGGGGGGATTACCGCAAAAGACAAAATAAAAACAGCCTTTTCTGATGAGAGGCCATAATGCATATAAAAGGAATCCGTCAGGTCTTCTCCGGGCGGGATAGAAAAAAGAGACAACAATGACCGGACAGACGAGGCGCAACTTTATGTCTGTCACTCCCATCCCAGGGGCTCGTACCCCTTTTCTCTGAGGCACCGATTAACGAAGTCTTTATAAATGGGGCTCGGCTCCGCCGATTTGAAGATGCCATGGGTGGCACCACCCGCGGCACCGCCGGCCGCACCCGCGGCGAGACCGCGGCCGAAATCGCCTGTCACGGCTCCGATCGCGGCGCCCGTTGCCGCACCGATAGCCCCGCCCTTGAGGGCGCCTTCGGGTATCTTCGAATCCTGGTGTTTCTTGACGTAGGCTTCGGCCATCTGCATGCACTGATCGATGTCTCGCTCGGCCTGTTCCTTGCCGGCGCTGTTCAGCTTTGCATTGGGGTAGAGGACGGGCCTCTGATGGGCCCCGCAGCCGAGAAGAACGAATAGGGCGACAAAAACCAGAATTTTCTTCAATCCACCCTCCCTGACTTCATCTGTGCGCCTATAACGATCAATACCCCCTCTCGGAAGACATGGTTTGAAGGGTATACGATCAGACCGGTTCATGAACCTTAAACCCTTTCGATCCGGATCTTCGAGGCTCCCTTTTCCTTTTTCAGGACCCTTGCGTCGTCCCTGATCTTTCCGACAAGGTTCACCTCGCTTGCCGGTACGGGGTCGGGGCCTGTGCTCATTGGTGTGGGCCCGAAGAAGACGGCAAGGGCCTCTCCCGGCGGCCAGTAGCCGATATGACCGACTTTCACCCTTGTTGTCGCCGTTTCGTCCGGCGGCATCTTGAGGCCGATGGAGAAATAGAACTCGTCTCCCCACTCGTTCGGCTGCGCCTCGATCGGAAGGTGATTGTAGACAGCCTTTGCGCAGGCCGTGTCGTAGAGCTCTGCTTTAAGGGTGCTCTTTCCGATGATTATATTTATCTCATATGACATCGGCCGGCTTTCTCTCCGGGCAACAAGCGGCTGACGCTCCTCTCTCAACGTCTATCGACCACGGCATAGATGACGGTCACCAGGATCGAGAAGGACTGTTCCCCCGGTGATACCGGCACGGACTGAGCCGCCCTGGCGTCCAAGCGGGCGACCGGGTACGGGGCGAACCTCCCCGGCTGCTCTTCAATGGCGATCGGCTTTCCCAGTTTCAGTCCCGCTGCCTCTGCGTATACCCGGGCGCGATGCTGTGCGTCGGCCATGGCCCTCCGGCGCGCCTCGTCGAGAAGCTTTGCGGATTCGGTCACCTCGAAGCTGATCCCCCTGATCTGGTTCGCCCCCAGGGAAACCGTCTCATCGATGAACTCCCCCAGAATGGAGAGTTGCCGGATCTTTACATGGACCTCGTTCGTCACCTGGTAGCCCGAGATCGTCGGCGGTTCCTGCTGCGTTTTTTCGTATATGTAGCGCGGCGTTACGCTGAACTGGACGGTCTGGACGTCCCGATCCACGATGCCGCGCTTTCGGATCATGGCCATGAGGCGGTTCATGGCCTCGTTGTTCTTCCGGACCGCCTCTGCGGCTTTTGCGTCCTCGGTGACAATCCCCAACTGGATATGGGCGAGGTCCGGCTTACCGAAAGCCTCCCCGGTACCGATAACGGTGATGGACGGGAACCGGAGCCCGGGACGCTCGGGTGCCTGTGCCATGGCGGCTTCCGATGCTGTAAGAACAAGTGTGCAAATGAGGAGGACAGCAAGTTTTTTCACGTGAACCTCACGCCGGGATCTATTCAGTCGATGTTCCTACTACCTGATGCAAAAGAGCATTTTTGTTTCATACCACCATAATTTGGGCTTATGCAAAGAGTTTTTCACCGGGGTTGCGGGACGACTTCTTCGCTATATCTTCTTCATGGCGAAAAATGTGCCCAGGCTGTTTCCGCCCGCGAAGGCCATGATGTTCATAAGGCCCTCCGTTGCCGAGTCCTTCAGGATCACCGTGATAAGGACAAAATTGGCGATCGTGATCATCCCTGAGAGCACCGACGCCCGGTAGACCCTCTGCTGGGCGACGTCGCTCGTGTACTTGGTGATCAGGAGATCCACGACGAATCCCGCGATGAATATGAGAATGATTTTGAGGATCATGGCACACCTCCTCTTTGGTTATTTCAACGTTCGCTGACATGATGGCCCCGCAGGGTCGGAAGGGAAGACATCCCCCGGTTCCGGAGACAGGGGGACGATCCTCTGCGCTTTCGGGTTTTCTCGACTGGCTACAATTTGCGGTTTTTAAAGGGGGTTACGGGCTGATGCGACCCGTGGGGTTTGCGGAAGGGCAACGACTTATCACGGATCCCCTTCACCCATAACCGGCTGGTTGTTCAACGGACTCCAAAACGTCCTCCTGTGAAAAGCTGCAGGGAACACCCGCGCGAAATCTGAAATCAGGTTTATTATAGGAGAAAAACGGAAAGGGGGCAATAGCGAGAATGATGAATGATTTCGTTGTGTTGGACAGATTTCCGAAAAACTTTCATGATTTCAGCAACTTACGCAAGCAAATCGGGGGTCAGGTCTTGCCTTTTGCCTTTTCCTTCATGCCCGCGATCTTGCTCACTCGCGAGTAGTGAAGACCAAGATAGTCTCCCACATCTTTTAGCTTGAAACCCCAGCGGTTTATCGCTTCGCGGATGCCCTCGTTGCGGTTCCTGACCCGAAATATTTCCGGGAGAGAGGGTCTTACCGCATGCCTCTCTCGGTGTGGAATCTCCGCGGGAACCCCCTGGCCAAGCCATTCGCGGAACTGTGAGACGAAATCGTCGCTTCCCAGGAGGATTCCCCCTTTTGCGTTTTTCAGCGGATCGTCGCTCTCAAGTCCATCAGCGACAAATGCGAGATATAGTTTTTGTGCTTCTTCCGGAAGGGTTGAGAAATTCGCGAGGATCTTCTCTGTGTGGAGGAAAGGCATCCCTTTGTCCAACCCGGCCGTTTTCCTGTAGGAAGACCATTTCCACTTTCCCGGTGATGCGGCAAGCCCCGCCCTGACGGGATTCAAGGCGATATAGCGGGAAAGCTCAGAGAGGTAACTGTCCCTGTCGACCACGTATGCCTTGAAGCGTCCTTGGAATAAATGTCCGGGTCGATTATGCCGGCGACTGAAGTACTGGGCATAGGTTCCATTGAGCTGCCGCATGCCCGCGGAGAGGTTAGCGTGCGGGGTCTCAACGAGGAGGTGATAGTGGTTGTCCAGTAGACAGTAGGCGTGGATGAGCCATGTGAACCGCTCCACGACGCCTCCCAGAATTCTGAGGAATTGCTGGTAATCAGTATCGGCGCGGAAGATCTTTTGACGGGCGTTTCCTCTCGAGATGACGTGATAGAGAGCGCCTTCAAACTCCAAACGAAGCGGTCTGGCCATGGCTGACCCTATACCACCGGAAAAGGCAAAAGGCAAGACCTGACCCCCATTACGGGCAGGGAAGTGCAGACTTCTTTCTGCGGAGGGGGCAGATCTCCGAGGAGCCCGGTTCGAAGTCGCGGCAGACCCTCGGCCTTGTCTCGTAGATGGCGCACGCGGTATGGTCTTCTTCCCAGACCAGGAACGGGCAGGAGTGGAGGTGATGACCGTCATCGATAGCGACGAGGCGGTCTCCGGCCCAGGCCGCCGCGCTATGCTTTTCCAGTATGTCGTCGCGTCCTTCCCGCCGCCAGCGCTCCAGATCCTCCTCGCAGGCCTCGGGGATCATGTTGGCAAGACAGCAGATCCCGCAGCGATTGCATTCCATCGGGACCTCCCGGATATCTCCCTCCTTGACGGGCGGATACCAAAGTTGATAAGGCCACTCTACACACTGCCTTCGTCCGGCGCAAGGCAAAAGGTAAAGGTGATGACGCCGATTCACGACACACGAGACTATCACAGGCACGGGCGGATCGATCTCATGACGGAATTCACAATCTCCGAGTCCCTTCGATCCGTCGGCTCCCCCTATGCGAGGGCTCTGAAAATATCGGCTTCCTACGGGGCGATGGTGGGCAGGAAACTCGCGGAGGCCGGTTTTCTGCGGCCGGGATGCCGGCTCTGCGAAGTCGGCGGGGGCTACGGGAGCCTGATGCAGGGTTTGCTCGAGTCCTATGCGCCCCTCATCGGTCGGGTCACCATGGTTGACCTCTCAAGCCGCCTCCTCGCAAGGCAGAAGGCCTGCCTGAAGCCCTGGGGTTCGAAGGTCGATTTCATCCACGGTGACATTTCCGATCTGATCAAGTCTCTCAGGGGCATCGATCTCGTGATACTGAACGAGGTGATCGGCGACCTCGACACTTGGACGGACCTTGCGGCAAGTGCGCTCCCCGTTGAAGTCGAGGGGCTCGTCGGCAAATACGGACTCGAGGTCCCCGTAAAAGGCAGATTTCATTTCAACGTCGGCGCGATCCGTCTCCTGGAGGCGATCTGCCGGGGAGGATTTGCTGCCTTCATCAGCGAGCACTCGAGCGACCCGATCATCCCGCCCGGAATGGATTACCTCGCCCGGGGAATGGCGCTCGACGGTTTCCCCCGGGAAATCAGGCTGAGGGACCACTCGGAGTACACCATCCGCTTTTCCCATCTGCTGAGCGTCGCGAAAGCCCTCGGGCGGAGGGCGCGGACGGGTTCGCTCCTGGAACTCCTGGGCATCGGGGATGCGCCGGGGTTGCGGTTCATCTTCACGGCGCAGGCGAGTGCGAAGGACGAGCAGGCGGTTATTCTTGAATTTCTGGACCACGCGAGGGAATACCGGTGGCTCATGCTAGAATAGGCAGGTGAAGAATACCCGTCCTGCGGGGCTCCCTCGTCCTTCGTTGCTGCGACGTACGCTGTAAAAGGGACCGGGTTCAGGGGACAAGGTTCAGGGACAGATTGATGAGAAAGAAAGATAAACAGTTGATCGGAGAACTTCAGGAGTGTTGCAGGCGGATTGAATCACTGAAAGAAAGGCCCGCCTTTTCACCGGAGTTTACTGCTTGGCGCCGTGAGACGGAATCGTTGCTTGAGGATCTCCTCGGCCCGGAAGCGACCGTCCTCGAGGACTTCAGGGCGATCTATTACACCCCTGTTTTTCTGACCTGCCGTATGGGCGATGAAGCCTTCACGGATGCCTACCGGGAAGGCCTGGAACAGGCGGGCAAGCTGATCGATGCCTTGATGGGGACGATCGGGCGTGAGCCGGGAGGGTAAACTCGCGGGGCGGATAAGACTAAAGCCGCTTGCTCTCACGCAAGGCCACCCAGAGGGTGAGGAGGCGGGTTGCGATAACGGCCGTGATGAACCGTGGGACCCAAAGCCAGAATGGGCTGAGGCCGAAGGTCAGGAAAAGCGAGGGGTCCTCGACCATGGAGTGGTTGATGCCGATGGAGAGGTGAAGCTCCTGGAGTTCCTCCCGCGTCAGGTGCCCCGCCTTCGCCTCCTCCACGATCACCGCGCCGCCGTAAGCGAGGCCGAAGACCACCGCGGTCATCCAGAGCATCGCCACCTGCCGGCTCAGACCCATCAGTTTGAGAACCGGTGACAGGGCACGGACGACGGGGTGAATCCACCCCATCTTTTTCATGATCTCGAGAAATGTCAGAATCGTCATGATAATCAGGAAGATCTTCAGGGAAAGACCGAGGATCGACAGGAACCAGGCCTGCATCATCTCCGCGAAGGGCGGCGAGACGGCCGGGAGACCCCCCGCGACGGCGGCGACCGGTGTTTTTGTGTCCAGGAAGAGCGAACAGATCCAGACGGTGATAACGGCGGCGGTGAGCCGGAAGAGGGTCGCCTTGACGGGATGAATGCCGGAGTTGGCCTGCACGATACCCTCCTGGATCAGGTTATGGCAGATGAGGAGGAAAACGGCGATGAGGGTCATCTGCTCCATCGAAAAGGGCAGTACGGCCATGGCGGCGATGCCCGCGTAAATGTTCGCCAGCATTCCGATAATGAGGGGCAAGGCGGCGGCAGCGGGCAGGCCGATCAGCGCCATCAGCGGCTGGAGAAGGAAATCTATCTTCGAAAGGAGGCCGCTCCAGTCGAGAAGGGCCGTGAGGAATGAGACGGGCAGGATGATCTTCATCATCCAGATGAAGCCGTCCAGGCCTTTCCTGACCCCCTCTTTCAGACCCTCCCGAAACCGCTGCCGGCTCTCGCTCATCACAGCCTCAGAAGACTCTTGAGGCGCCGCTCGATGTCTTCCCTCGAGAGGACGCCCACCATCCGGTCCAACAGCTTGCCGTCTCTGAAGAGAAGCAGCGTGGGGACCCCCTGGACGGTGTATTGCGCGGGGACGGTCCGATTTTCATCGATGTTCATCTTTGCGACCTTCAACCGGCCTTCGAAGTCCTGCGACAGGTGCTCGGCGATGGGAGCCAGCATGCGGCAGTAAGGGCACCAGGGCGCCCAGAGGTAGAGGAGGACCGGCTCCGGAGAAGCGAGGACCTCCCGGGTGAAGGTACCGTCGGTCACCGTAGCGGCCAGGCTCTCTCTTGTCGGGGCGGGAAGGGGCGCGCGACATCGGCCGCAGAGGGGCCGGTCATGAACTTTAGCCGCCGGGACCCGATTTTTAGCGCCGCATCTGCTGCAGGTGAGGATGATCTTTTCCTGTTCCATTCTATTTCATCTACCTTGCCACGGTAACGGGCCGTGGTGAGAGGATCCTTACGAGATCCTGCGTCGCCATGTCGGCGAGCAACCCCTTCCGCCCGGCGTTGATGAGGATCCTCGGGATCCCGAGAATCGTCTCTTCTATATAAACGGGAAGGTTTTTCCGCGTGCCGAAGGGCGATGTGCCTCCGACGATATATCCTGTGTGCCTGCCGGCCGTGGCCGGGTCACAGGGCTGGACGGTCTTGACACCGAGCATTCTCGCCAGGTCCTTGGTGGAAACCTGTCGGTTTCCATGCATCAGGACAATGAAGGGCCTCTTCCGGTCGTCCTCCATAACAAGGGTCTTGATGACCCGGTATTCGTCCACCAGGAGTTCCCGCGCAGCGACCTCCGTTCCTCCCCTCTCCTCGTACTTGTAGGAGTGAAGGGTGAAATCCGCCCCCTGGTCCCGGAGGACCCGAATGGCCGGTGTAACGGGAAAGTGCTCTTTTGTCAAGGGGTGCTCCTCCTTCGTTCCCGGTAACCCTTCCGGGCGGTTTTTTCGGACATCGATTCGAGAATCACGCGGGCGATTTCGCGATCCGCCTTTGAAAAGATAAAACGGTTCAACTCTTCCGGAGACGCCCACGCCCACCCCGCGCATTCCTTTGCCCGCGGCTTGCCTTTCAGTACCCGGCAGTCGAAGGCGTGGAGAGTCACGCGAAAATGGCTGTAGCCGTGGTCCACCGAAAGAAGCCTGGGGCCGACGGCGACTTCCACACCCAGCTCCCTGGATACACTCCGCCGGAGGTTTTGTTGAAGGGATCGCCCGTTTTCCCTCTGCCCGCCGGGGAATTTCCACAGCCCACCGAGCAGGCCTTGTTCGAGCCGCCGGACGACGAGAACCCGGCCGTTTTTGCGGATAATCCCCGCAGTTACATCCCGGTGCGGCAGGACAGCCCTTTTCGGCACAACCGGGATAACGTCCTGAAGGCCCCGGATGCGGGCCAGGCAGAGTTCCGCAAGGGGGCACTGTCCGCAGTCCGGTTGCCGCGGCAGGCAGACCGTGGCGCCGAGTTCCATGAGGGCCTCGTTGAATTGACCGGGCCGGTCTTCCGGGATCAGAGACTGTACGGATTTTTCGATTTTCTTCTGGATGGAGGGTTCCCCCGGGGATTGGCGAAGGGCCAGGAGCCTGCTCAGGACACGGCGGACATTGCCGTCGACGGCGGGCACGGGCTTTTCGAAGGCGATACTGAGGACGGCGCCCGCCGTGTACGGCCCCACCCCGGGGAGAGAAATGAGCCCTTCGGCTGTCGAAGGGAGTTTCCCTCCGTGATCGCGTACAAGGATCCCCGCTGCTTCGTGAAGGTGTCTCGCCCTGGAGTAATAACCCATGTTTTCCCAGGCTTTTAGCACCTCGTCCCTCGATGCCCGGGCAAGACGGTGAACGGTGGGGTAGCGCTTCATGAAGCGCCTGTAGTAGGGGATGGCCGTATCGACCCGGGTCTGCTGCAGCATGATCTCTGAAACCCAGATCGCGTAGGGGTCACGCGTTTTTCGCCAGGGGAGGTCGCGGCGGTTCTTGCCGTACCAGGCCAGGAGGCGGCGGGTGATCTTTTTCCTTTCGGGGCCGGTCATGGGCCTATGGTAGCGATGGGACCGCCGGAAGTCAAATGGAACGCAGGTGCCGCTGTTAATCCCCTGAACCTTTCGCCTTCTGCCCTCTTCATGCGTGATTTCGAAGCTGCAACTCCGTCGGGTGGGGGTTGAGGTAGGTCTGCGTCTTCAGGTACTCCTGGCTGTATTTCCTCACGAAGTGGTTCATGAGGGTCACGGGAACGATGAGGGGTATGAGCCCCCTGCGGTACCGGCCGATGACCTCCAGGAGTTCCTGTTTTTCGTCGGCCGTCAGGTCCTTTTTGAAGCAGTCCATCATGTGGCGGAGGACCTTTGCGTGTTTTGCCGCCGATGACTTAAGAGCCATGGCTTCCGTCAGGAGGGTTTCGTACTGATCGAGAACCGCCCCGACGTCCCGACCCTTCGCCCGGGCCACGAGACTTCCCATCTCTTTGAGGTGCCGGGAGCTGCGGGCCATGAGGAGGAGCTTGTTCCTGGCGTGGAAGTCCGCGAGGCTCCCGAGGCGATTCTTTCCCCCCATGCTGTCGCTGTAACGCTTGCGGGTGAAGGTGCGCTCGATGAAGTTCTCCCGCAGGGAGGGGTCGTGGAGCCGGCCTTCCTCCTCGACGGGCGTCAGGGGGAAGTGTTCCTCGAAGGTCCTGGCGAAGAGGCCGACGCCTTTTTTATGCGGCATGCCCCTGTCGTCATAGACCTTCACGCGCTTCATGCCGCAGGAGGGGGAGTTGCTCTTGAAGATGAAACCGCAGAGGTCCTCCTTTTCGAGTTCGACGACTCGTTTGCGGGCCCAGGCGAGCATCCGGTCCGTGTGATCGATCCTGGTGTGCGTCGTGGTGAATCGGGGGTTCGCCGGGTCGCCGACGAGCCGGAAGGTCTCCCGGGGGATACTGAAACCGCACTCCACCTCAGGGCACACGGGCACGTATTCCACCCATTTGCCGAGGGTGTCCCTGAGGTATCGGTCCAGGGTGTGGCCGCCGTTGTAGCGCACGTTTTCGCCGAGAAGACAGGTGCTGATGCCGATTCGTATTTTGCCGCCGCTTTCCATTTCGGGTTCCCCCCCGACGGTTGCTTTCCGGAAAACAGGCCGGGATTCGGGGTGACGACAGAAAAGACGTTGCCTCAGGAGCTCCATAGTAGAATCTTGCAGAAAAATCAAAGGAAACCTGGCGTGACCGACGGACGGGAGGGTATCCCCGGCGGCGAAGCCTTGCCTTTTCGGGGGGAAACATGCACAATACAGCTCCTGTTTCAAAAGGAACGGTGCACATGGACGGCATCAGGAAGATTGAGATGAAAGGGAAATTTTCCCGCGACGACCGGGGGTGGGTCTTTTTCCCCCTCGGAACGATCGAAGGGGAGGGCGCGGTCAACCGGAATTTCCACACCGTTTCCTTGAAACCCGGTGCCGTCCGGGGCAACCACCGCCACGAAGCCGCCTCCGAGTGGCTTCTTTTCTGCGGCGGGCCGGCGACGCTGGCCTGGCGTACTCGCGACGGAGGGGAATCGGGGGAAATCCATGTCGGCGGTGAAGACCCCGAACTCTATCACGTGCCGGCCGGTGTGGAGCATGCCGTCAAGAATATCTCCAGCCGCGAAATCTATCTCGTTGTTTTTCAGGACAGACCGGAGTTCGAGACCGTGAGGTGCGGTCCCCTGCTCCGATGATCCCGGGAAGGAGGATGGAACGGATGCTCGACAAGATGAAATCCTTGGTGAGGAAGAAAGACACCTGCGTTCTGGCGACGGTTTCGGGCGTCGAGCCGCACTGCTCACTCATGTCCTATGCCACCGACGACGACTGCCGTGAAGTTTACATGATCACCCACAAGCAGACCAAGAAATACCGCAACCTGCTCCACAACGGAAAGGTGAGCCTCCTCATCGATACCCGCGAGGAGGGCCAGGACGTCGGGCGTGAAGTGACAAAGGCCCTCACCATCAGTGGTGTTTTTCAGAAGATCGAAGGCGAGCAGGAAAAGAAAGAAGCCCTCCAACGTCTTCTAACGGCACATCCCCACCTCCGGAAGTTCGCCGACACGCCCGACGCGGAGGTCTTCGCCGTGAGGATCAGGTCTTTCCAGCTCCTGGAAGGGATCGGAGACTCTTCGTTTGTAGCGCTGGATTAGAAGATCAGGAAAGGTTCATCCGCCAGAGGTAGAAGTTGAGAACCCCGGCGAAGGCCACCCAGGCGAGAGTCGGGAGCATGAGGAGCCCTGCCGGCCGGCTCACCTGCCAGAAGGCGATCGTCGCGGCCAGAATCGCGAGCCACAGGACGACGATCTCCGCGAAGGCGAACATGGGCGCGCGAAGGCCGAAAAAGAGATAGGACCAGAGCACGTTCAGCAGGAGCTGGACGACGAAAAAGATGATCGGAAGCTTCGTCCTGAAAAGCCCTCCCTGCCGCCACACCAGCCAGACGGCAACCCCCATCATGGTGTAGAGGAAAAACCACACGGGGCCGAAGACCCAGTTGGGCGGCGTCCATTCCGGCTTGAGCAGTTTCGCGTACCAGTCCGGCAGCCCGAGGGCGGTAAGGTAAGACCCGGCCAGCATCGCGGCAAAGCACAATCCCATCCAGGCGGTCAGGTCGATGTAAGGTCTGAATCGAGTGATCAATCGCTCCAAAGGTACCCTCACAGTTGCATCACAGGGGTGATTTCAATCTGGCGAGAGAGAACTCGCCTTCCTGCCTGATCGGGTCGGGAAGCCCGCTCGACAGGACCTTTTTCAGGAGAGCCTCGCTCCAGGGTGCCCGCAGGGCGCCCGCAGCCCGGACGGCGAGAGCCTCCTTGAGGGGTTTCGGGGGGTAGACCCTTGTGACGGTCCTGTCCTCGGGGTAAAAAAACTGGATGTAACCCTTCCGGACGGCGCGGCCGTATACATTGATGGTGATGGCAATGTCGTCGCTCCGGTTTTCCATGCGGTGGATCCCGTTGTTCAGGGGGAGCACGCTGGTTGTCTCGCCGGGCTTCAGGATCTTCGAGGAGATTTCTTTCAGCTCTGCGTAATCTTCCCTGGTGCCGTCGTCAAGACGTCTGTACTTGCGCTCGCCGATAGGTTTCACGAAACTCCCGATGATCCCCCAGGAGCCGTGATCATGCGCGATGTCGGAAAGGTAGGGCCCCCAGATGTAGCACAAAACCTGGAAAGACCTATCGGGGCTCCTGTGCAGGGTGATCTCATTGGGCCAGATCCCGACCCTCTGGCCTTCGCTGAATTCCCGGTCGAAGAGTATCTTTTCGAGAATCCCGCCGAACCAGTCCTGGTGGCCCATGAGCTCGCTCATCATCCCGCCCCCGTCACGGATGAGGCTTGTCATCTCGGGCTTTTCTGCGAGAAGTGCCCGGAACTGCCGGCAGAACTGCTCGAGGTTCGTGATTCCCATTTCACCTGCTCCCTCTTTTCTCTTTTTCCTGCGCCGGCTTCCTCTCCCTGCCTGACTCCGCGACACCGTATTGGCGGATGTGGCTCCAGGATTTGTACCTCTGATCCCCGGGATCGGCGGCAAGAGCTGCGGCCTCCCCGAGATATTTCTTTCGTAACCCCTTCTGCTTGTAGAGCAGGCGGTCTTTCCCGATCGGGCAGACCTTCACGCAGATGCCGCAGGGGTAGCAGCGCCTCTTCACGAGCTCCTCGGCCATCTCCAGGCAGGCCGTCTTGTCGTAGTCGCCGGGCACAGAAGCCTTTTTCATCGTGAGGGCCTTCTTTGGGCAGCAAAGGGCGCAAAGCCCGCACTTGATGCAGAGGTCTTTCCCGATCATAGGGTCTGGCGGAATGACCGCCTCCGTGAACACGGACACGAACCGCACCCGGGGACCGAATTCCGGCGTCAGGAGGCAGTGGCTGACGCCGATCGTGCCGAGGCCCGCGTACCTGGCGGCCATGACATGACTGAAGGCGGCGAGGTTTTGCTCCCGCAGGGCCCTCATGCTTCCGAAGCCGTCCCGGGTGAAAAAGAAGGATGCATGGCCCAGCCGGTTGAGCCGACGGGTGAGGGCGACGGCCAAGTCGTCGAGCTGGCGGTTCGTTGTCCTGTAGAGTTCCATGTGGAGTGCCGAGGGTGTCGTCTCCACGACGGGCAGGGGCATTTCGAGGCCCAGGACGATCACCGTCCGGGCCGGCGGCCAGATCGATCGCGGCCGGAAATCCGGGGGCACTTCCCCCGCCTCGTCCCAGCGCTCCACGGACGCGAAACCGACGAGGTCCGCACCGCGCTCCCGGCAAAACTCTATGATGTGGTCTTTGAGCTTCTGACCTGCCAGTGCATCCCTGGTGTTGGATCCCATAGGGTCCACTCTATAACCCATTTTGTAGTGAATGTAAAACCTTATGGGTCTCCGGTCAAAGAGGAGTCCCGGAGGGCACGGCCTGTGCATCAGTTATTCAGCCCGTCTTCAGGTCGGGGCCGATAGGCGCTTTTCATGCAACCATTTAGGGATATCTATGTGATATCATTGAAAATATAAATTTATGCTTGATTTTTGTTGCGGAGTCATAATAAAGGCGGAACTGTTTTCATCCGAAGATATGCCAGAGAATCACCGGAACAGGAGGAGGGACGATGATTTCTTACAGAGACTATCTTGATCTTGTCCGGGTGGAAATTAGCCGCCGGTCCTTTCTGAAATTCGGGGTCGCCGCAGCTGCCCTTGTCATGACCCCCCGCCTCGTCTCTGCCGGCATCGATCCCGGCGTCTCTCCAGCGGCGTCGGCCGAGGGCGCAGTCGACGCCACACCGATTATATCCGCCGACAACGTCTTCGACTCCCGTCCCGAGAGAAGGCTTGCTATCTACAATACGCGGACGGGCGAAGAGTGGAGCCGGGTGTACTGGTGCGAGGATGATTACGTTCCCGAGGCACTGGCGGAGATCAGCTACCTCCTGCGGGATCACCGGACAAACGAGGTCAGGGAAATCGACCCGCGCCTCCTCGACCTTCTCTACGGACTCAACGACAAGCTCGAATCGCGGGGACCCTTCCTCGTCGTTTCGGGATACCGGTCGCCTGAGACCAACGCCATCCTCCGCAGGCGCAGCCGGAGGATCGCCCGGAACAGCCTCCACATGGAGGGTATGGCCGTTGACATCAGAATGAAGGACCGGAGCACGAAACAGCTGGCCAGGGCAGCCCTGTCCCTGAAGGCGGGCGGCGTCGGATATTACCCCAGGAGGCAGTTCGTACACGTCGACACCGGCAAGGTCCGTCGCTGGTAGGATTCTCTTTCAGGGGGTGAGCGTCCCCTGCTGCAATGCCCTCAGAAGATCCTCATCCCTCTCGTAGATGTCTTCCCGGAACTGAACAGTTCCATCTTCTTCCGCCCATGACGTCCAGTAGAGAATGTGCACGTCGATAGGCTCGGGGAGTGTCACCACCCGGGTCTTCTTGGACGCCATGGCGGATTCGATGCTTTCCCTCGGCCAGTTCGGGTCTCCCCGGAGGACGTATTCGGCGAAATCGAGGGGTTTTTCGATCCGGATGCATCCGTGGCTGAACTCCCGCCGGGTGCGCTGGAAGAGCGCCGGTTCCGACGTGTCGTGCAGGTAGACGCCGTATCTGTTCGGGAACATGAACTTGATCCTGCCCAGGGGATTCTTGCGACCCGGCTCCTGCCTCAAACGGTAGGGAAAGTTCTCCCGGGACATCTCGGACCAGTTCACCGTCCCGGGGTCGACGACCTCGATGCGATTCCTGCCCGCGTCCTTGAGGACCTTCATCCTCTCCTTTTTCAGGTAGCCCGGGTCCTTCTGGATCTTGGTCAGGAGTTCTTCCGTTGCGATGCTTGCCGGCACGTTCCAGTACGGGTTGATCTCCGCATAGGTCATCTTCCCGCTGAAGACGGGGGTCCGCAGGTAGTTCTTTCCGACGATGACCTTCATGCCCATAACGGTCTTGCCGTCTTCAGAGACGTCGAGGCTGAAATCCGCGATATTGACCATGACGTGTCTCCGCCCGAGGTCCACGGGGAGCCATCGCCATCGCTCGAGGTTGAGTTCGATCTGGCGGACGCGTGCATCGGCGGGTGTGTTCAGCATCCGCCTCGTGCCGCGGCCCACGATACCGTCGGGGTCGAGCCCATGGCGTCTCTGGAAATTTTTCACGCCCTCCTCCAGGGCGTCGTCAAAGAGGTCGTTTGCACCGGGCGGCGAAGGGGCAAGGTCGCCGGTCAGGGCAAGCCTTTTTCTGAGGAGGACAACCGCCTCGTCCCGGCTCTCCTTTTTCAGGACGGGTCCCTCGGGCAGAACCGGCCAGGGGTCGCCTGCGGCCAGGCGGCGATAGTCAAGAAGGGCTTTCTTCAGCCTGTCGTACCCCGGCTGCTTCGGAACGAGGCTCCGGAGGGTCTCCTCGACGCTGTTGGTGTCGAGAGCAACCTTCAGGACGCTTGCGAGGTCCTCATAGCGCCTCCGGGCGAACCAGTCCTCGTGGATTTTCCCCGGGTCCACCCGGCCGGAGATGACGTGGGAGCCGCACAGAAGGAAAGCGTCCGTCATGAGAAGATCATAATCGACCCGGAGAGGAGCCGGCGGCTTTTCACTCTTGGCCTTTGCCTCGGTCATCTCCGACTGCAGGTGCTCCAGCAGGTCGAGGTGATAGTCCGCGGGGTTCAGGCCTTCCCGGTCGATCTGGCGGATGAATTTCATGAGGGCCTGCGCCTGGGGCAGGGGTGCCTCCTCGCCGATCCAGGCAAGCCTGTAATCCCGGGCGGCGTAGAAATTGGGGAGAATCCTCGATGAGCATATAATCCGCCCCGCACAGAGAATCCTGGAAGGGGAGGACCGCTCCAGCCTCTTGCGGAGCAGTGCGGAGGCGATGTCGGATCGGTATTCCGTGCCGTGGACTGCGGGGGTGACGGGCAGGATCATGAGCAGGCAGAGTGCAACCGCCGAGATGATTCTTTTCATGTTCGCCCGGTTGTCGGGTTGTCGGTGTTTTTCCGTCAAGGGGCTGTCGGGTGCCTTCAGAGCCTTCCCTTTTCCGACAGAGGCCCGCAGATCAAATTCCCGCTTCAGGCCGACCGCGTTCATGATGCGGACCTTGCCGAATATATCTCTCTCCGCCCCGTTCCGCCGGGAGGCCTGCATCCGGTAACGGCCAAAGCGACTCCTCCGTATCGATGGATCGTTGAGCCTCCGGATACACTCCTGCTGGACGGGGACTTTTGCCGTACGCGTCATGGTTCAATCCAGGTAGCGGGTCTTTTCTCCGGGTTCCTTCCTCTTGGCCGGCGCCGGCCCGCCGGCGCATTTCCCGATGCAGACGAGACCCACGGGGTCCTTGCCCGGATCGAGCCCCAGGGTCTTTCGGAGAGACGCCGGCTCGAACAGGGTGAACCAGAGACTCCCCAGACCGAGAGCGTGGGCCGCAAGCATCATGTTCTGAATCACGGCGGAGCAGGCTTCCAGGTATCCCCGACCGGTACCCTCGTCGAGGAACAAGTCGGCCCCGCTTTTCTGGGGGTCACCGATGACGGCAATGACGACGGGCACCTCCCTGATGAAATCGATGTGATAACTGTCCAGCCATTTCCAGCCGCTTCTCTCCAACAGCTTCCGCTTGCACAGCATCCCTTCCCTGTAGATCTGCTCCTTGACAGCCGGGTTGCGGATCACAACGAACTCCCAGGGCTGCCGGTTGGCGGGGGAGGGGGCCCAGTTGCCGGCCTCGAGGACCCGCTCGACCAGATCCCCGCCCGGTTCATCGGGCAGGAAATTCCTGCAGCTTCTTCTTTCCCTGATTGCCGTGAAAACGTCCATGGTCCCTCCTTGTTCGTTGAGAGGTGTTTCAATGGTTTGCCTCATTTCCTCAGGGCTGAACCCTTCATGAGGATCTCCGCCACAGGGACATCCGCGCCGGCGAGATCGTAGCGCAGAAGCTCTGAGGGCAGCACCCACCGTATCTCGTCGTGATCGTTCAGTTTGAAGGCACCCGAGACGTAGGTTGCCCTGAAGGCGAGAAGCTCGATGGTCAGGTGAGGGTACTCATAGGGGCTCGAGACGAGGAAATCACCGATCCGTGCCTCGATGCCGAATTCCTCGCGGAGTTCCCGGGCCAGACATTCCTCGGGGCTCTCCTTCCCTTCGGGTTTGCCGCCGGGGAATTCCCACATCCCTTCCATGCGATCGCCTTTTTTCCTGCGAGCGATCAGAATTCTACCGTTCCTCTCGATGACGGCGGCCGTTACGATCTGCATTTGCTCACCATAGAGAGTTGAATCAAAATGGAGCGAGACTAACAGTCTTTCCGGGCATCGTCAAGTCCCTCAAGGGAAAGGGGCGATGCCTTCATGCCCCATGTTTTTTCCCGCTAAAGAGGCGGCTTTATGAAGCCGATATAGAATGCAGGAACATTTATTTTCCGGGGTGCCAGTTTCACCCTCCTTCATCTGGCACCCTTTTTTTATCCCACCTTTTTCGTTGACATTCTTCGGTCTTGACCATATGAAAAAGCTGTATTTTAAAGAAGTTTCCAGCGAAGCACTTTTATCGGCCGGGCAGGTGATCCCCGTGGGTCTTCTCGACAGACTCGAAAAAGCGCTGATCAAGAAACTGATGAAGAGTTCGGAGAAGCAGCCCCTGATTGTCATTCTTCTCGTCTTGTTTATCTCAAGGAAGAAGCCCCAAAAAAAGGGGCCGCCGACGAGAGATGAAGCTTACTGGCGACAATTGGGCGGCCTTTGACCCGTCAAGCCTCTCCGCGACATCGAGCAGGCCGACCGGCCTGTCAGCGGATCGTCCCCTTTCAGGTGAAGCCCTGTCCGGTCGCGCAGCCGAAGTCGTGATCCCCGATGCAAATTTCCTCCTTTGTGGCGGTCCCTGCGGAACGGGTGGTCTCGGAAGAGGCCGAGAGGCTTTTTCGATAATACAAAGAGCCCTGTTGACGGTGATATCGTACGTGCCTTTCAACTCTTTTCCGTCGGCGGCCTCGATGGTGGACTGTCCCGCCGGATGGAACGGTCCCCCGGGGCTGTGTACAGGGTGACCTCGATCCCCCGTCTTCGCAGGTATTCTTTCACAGCCTGGATCGTAAGGAGGCGGTAGTGGAAGACCGATGCGGCCAGGAGGACACGAGCACCCCCGCGGACGACGGCTTCGTAGAAGTCCTCGAGCTTGCCCGCGCCGCCTGAGGCGATAACGGGGAGCTTCACGGCGCCCGAGACGGCCTTCGTGAACTCGATGTCGTACCCCGCCTGCGTCCCGTCGCCGTCCATGCTGGTCGGAAGCAGGACGCCGGCCCCCAGTTTTTCACACTCCCCGGCCCAGGCGATCGCGTCTTTTCCAACGGGCTTTGTTCCACCCGCCACGACGAGTTCGAAACCCGACGGCATAGCCTTGTTTCTCCTGGCGTCGATGGCGACGGTGATCCGGTCCTTCCCGAAGGTCCTGGACGCCGCCGCGATAAGTTCCGGGTCCTTCACGGCGGCACTGTTCATCGAGACCTTGTCGGCCCCCGCCCCGAGGACCATCTCGATGTCTTCAAGGCTCGAGATGCCGCCCCCGACCGTCAGGGGAATTTCAATGACGGAAGAGACCTTTTTCACCCACTCCAGGCGGGTCTTTCTGTTCTCGAGGGTCGCTGCGATGTCCAGCATGGCAAGTTCATCGGCCCCCTCCTTCTGGTAGAAGGATGCGTTTGCGACGGGGTCGCCGGCATCCTTCAGATCCACGAAATGGATGCCTTTGACCACCCGCCCTTCTTTCATGTCCAGGCACGGCATGATCTTGATCGTCATTGAGGTGTACCTCGGGAGGTAATTGTTCCGGCTTATTTACATGATTTTGCGCGATATATCGAGCGACTATTGAGGGCATCCCGTCAAGCCTCTTCTCAGCGCATCATCACGCATTTCGCGCAGGCCATCTGTTCCATGGCCTCCCTCGCAACGGACTTCCCGAAGAGGGTTTTCGGTTCACGGGTCTCCGCTGAATCGTCACGGAAAAGAACACCGATCGGGATTTTCGGTCCCCAGACCTTCGCAAGCCCGATGGCTTCAGCCCGGCCTTCCGCCGGTTTCTCCACCTTGTGGACCCGATCACGGTACCAGCTGTAGGTGTTGATCTTGTTGAAACTGACGCAGGGCTGGAGGATGTCCACGAGGGCCGTTCCCTTAAACAGGACGGCGTCCCTGATGAGGGTCTTCAGGTGGTCCTTGTCTCCGGCAAATCCGCGGGCCACGAAGGGGGCGCCCAGCGTGAGGGCGAGCGCGAGGGGGTTGAGCGGGATGTTATCGTTCCCCCGGGGATCGAGGAGGTTCTGAACCCCCGGGTCCGTCGTGGGGCTGCTCTGGCCTTTCGTCAGCCCGTAGACCTGGTTGTTGGAGGTGAGGATTGTGATGTCGAGCCTCCTGCGAATCGTGTGGATGAAGTGGTTTCCCCCCTCGCTGTAGTTGCATCCGTCGCCGGAGTACGCGATGACCGTCAGGTCCGGCCGGGCGAGCTTTATGCCCACGGCGAGCGGGAGCGCCCGGCCGTGAAGCCCGTTGAAATAATTGACATCCAGGTATTGGGGCATCTTGGCCGCCTGTCCGATCCCGGAGGTCAGGACGACCTTGCCGGGCGGTACGGGCAATTCCTTCAGAACGCTTTCCAGGACGTCCCGTATGGGGAAATTCCCGCAGCCGGGACACCAGGCAATGTCTTTTCTCGCACCCATTTTCCATCCTCCCTCAGGGCAAATGGTTTCTCAGGGTCTGACAGAGCTCTCTCACGGTGAAACACTCGCCGTTATACTTCAGAACGCGGCGGCTCACCGTGATCCCCAGCTCCCTCTTCAAAAGACCGGCAAACTGGCCCATGGCGTTATTTTCTACTGCGATGATCCTTTTGCCGGCAAGGTTCCAGGGCTCAACCATCTCCTTCGTCAGGGGGTAGACCTGCCCGAAGTGGAGAGCCCCCGCGCTTGCACCCCCGGCGGCGAGCCTGCGGACGGCCTCGTCCACGATCATCCTGTTGGAGCCCCAGTTGATCACGATGACGTCTGCCTCCGGGTCGCCGCTGAAGGTGGGCATGACGACGTCCTTTCGCAGAAGGTCGAATTTTTTCAGCCGCTTTTCGACCATCCGGCTCCGAAGACCCGGATCTTCCGTGATCTTCCCCTCATCGTCGTGCTCGTCGGAGTCCACCTTGACAAGGGCCTCGCCCGTGCCGGGGCAGGCCAGGGGCGACACACCCGAGGGGGTGAGACTGTAACGCCGGTAGGAACCGTCGAAGATGCCGTATTCGCGCCGGATGATCTCCGGGGGGATGTCCTCGGTCATCATCTGGACGGAGTCGGCGAAATACTGGTCGGTCAGGATGAAGACCGGGGTCTGGCATCGATCGGCCACATCGAACGCTTTCCGTGCCAGGGTCATGGCCTCGTGGAGGGAGCCGGGGGCGTAGATCACCCGGGGGAATTCCCCATGACCCGCGTGAAGGACGAAGTTCAGGTCCCCCTGCTCGGTCCGTGTCGGGAGCCCCGTCGCCGGGCCGGGACGCTGAGCGACGATGATGACGACGGGGGTTTCCGTCATGCCGGCCAGGGAAACGCCTTCCTGCATCAGAGCGAATCCGCCGCCGGACGTCGCCACGAGGGAGCGAAGGCCGGCGTAGGAGGCCCCGAGGGCCATGTTAACGGCCGAGATCTCATCCTCGGCCTGCTCGAAGTGCACGGGGTGTTCCAGGGCAACGGTGGCCACGTAATGCATGACCGAGGTGGCCGGCGTCATGGGGTAGCCGGCCATGAACTGGCAGCCGCCGAGAAGTGCCCCGAGGGCCAGAGCCTGGTTGCCGTCGAACTTGCAATGGGCGGACGCCCTCGCCTCTACGGGACAGCGGCCCTCGAGACCCCAGCGGCGGGCAAACTCGAACCCCGCCGCCAGGTGGTCCTGGTTCAAGGAGATGTCCCGGATTCCGTAAAGTCTTTCGGGGGGACACCCGATAACGGACAGGATCAGGCCGGCAAGCATGGTGTTTGTCACGGTAATCTGCTCGAAGCGTTCGCGGGCCGCCTGCTCCATTTCTTTCACCTGGCCCTGCGACAGAAAGATCCCGGACGCCGAAAGGTCGGCCCTGTGATATCGCTCCGTTTCCGTGTCGAGCCCGATGATCAGGTCCCAGGGCACCCCGGAAAGGGCGTGGACGGGTTCTTCGGCAACCCGGATCATGTGAAAATTGTGGCCTCCCCGGATCCTCGACATGTAGTTCTTCGTGGCAAAGAAGTGATAACGAAGCCTGGAAAGAATTTCCGTGAGCTCGAGTTCGACCGAAAACATGCCCTGTCCAGCCTGTCCCCCGATCAGGACATTGAATTCCATGGCGACCTCCCTGTTTCAATGATGAAAGATCTGTATGTGTTAGAACGGGATTCCTGACGCGACATGCTGCTCCGCGTGAAAGGATGCGTACCGGGAGGGGTTCGAGTTTGAAAAACCGGGGTTGTCGAAGCCCGGGAGATTCAGGGTCCGGCCGGCTCGCTCTTTTCCATCTGGCCCATGAGCTTCTTGTACACACCCTGCAGGAGGGATTCGATCGTCTCGTTCTTCTTTCTCAGCGGCAGCCACTCGAGGATATGCTCGTTTTCGGCGATGACTTTTTCCTTCATCTGGTCGAACCGGCTCTGGATCTCAGCGGCCTTTTCCAGACCGTATTTCTTTTCGTAATCCCTCAGGGCCCGTTCGAAGTCTTCCTTCATTTCAAGCGCCTCCCCGATCCTCAAAGAAAGCCCGGAGACCTGAAGGGCCTCCGGGGTCGCCCGAATGTGCCGTCAGAGGTTTACTTTACCCACACCGGTTGGCCCGACGGCGGGAACCCGTCGTCGGTCAGCGCCTTGCTGATCGTCTCGAGACTGGTCTTTTCGTCATCAAAGGTCACAACGGCCGTATGCGTAAACTGGTTCACCTGATATTCTTTCACGCCGGGGATCTTCCCCAGGATAGAACTTACCCTGGCTGCCGTGGAAGGTCACCCGCAGTCCAGGATCAGGAGCTTGACCGTTTTTTCTGCCGCAAAAACGGGCTGAGCAGACAGGCAGAGGAACATCACCACACTCAAGACACCGAGCATCCATATCCGTCCTCTTCGCTTCATGAAAACCCTCCGGCCTTTTTCAGTTATAGTAAACACTGGTCGCGATAAAATCCAGAGAAATCCGCCGCCGGCAAAAAATCTTGGCATTGACCGACCTGACCTGCCACTTTACCCGAAACGCCGGAACCCTTCGGGGAGGCTTGAATCCGGAGGGTGGACGAGGACTCGAAATATGAACCGACGTAAATTCCTGAAGAATGCCGCCATGGGCGGGGCGGGGCTCGCCCTGCCGGCGAACTTCGGTCCCGTCTTACGACTGCTTGAAGCCTTTGAGAGGGTGGATCTGGCCTTGACCCAAGCGTCGCCATCGCAGATCACGTGATCGGCCATCGGTGTCCTGGGCGGCATGAGGAGGTTCGTGTCCAGGGGGGATGTCGTCGTGAAACCCGACATCGGATGGGACCGCACACCGGAATACGCGGCGATCATCAACCCGGAGGTTGTCGGGACGATCGTCAAGCTCTGCTACGAAGTCGGTGCTAAGAAGGTCAGGGTCTTCGATCGAACGGTGAGCGACGCCTGAAGATGCTACAAGCAAAGAGGGATCGCCGATGCGGCGGACGCCGCCGGCGCGGAGGTGAGTTACATGGGTGATCGGAAATACCGGGATGTGCGGGTGAACGGGCTCGCCGTGAAGACGTGGCCCCTCTACACCGACATCCTGGAGGCCTACGAGGTCATCAACGTGCCCATCGCCGGGGGCCACGGCCTGTCGACGCTGACCCCGGCCATGAAGAACCGGACGGGCGTGATGGGGGGACGGCGCAGCCGGATCCACCGGAATATCGACGAAAGTCTCGTCGATATCGCCGGGGCGGTCAAACCGGCGCCGACGGTCCTCGACGCCTGCGGAGCGACCCTCTTCGGGCTGAAGGGGAGCGATCTCGAATACGTGCGTCTCGGCGTCAGGTACGACCTCGGCGTGTTGGACCTTTCGAAACTGAAGATCAGGAAGATCCAGGTGTAAGCCCCGGCGCGTGTCTCAGGTGAAATCGAACCCGTGATCAAGAATTTGCGCAGATTCGCCCAGGCGTTTTTCCTGCTGCTCTTTCTGTTTCTTTTCATACAGACTGCGTCCAGGGGATAGGACGAACTCGGCTATCACGTCCGGCTCTTTCTCGACTTCGAACCCCTTATTTTCATCACCCCATTGCTTGCGTCCCACACCGCCCTTTTACCTCTCCATCATCCTGATCGTTCTCACCCTGGTCACGGGCAGAGTCTTCTGCCGGTGGGTCTGTCCGCTCGGGACGCTGAACAACATGAAGGATGCGCTGCAGAAAACGGTGCCCGTCGGTGACCGGCGAAGCCTTTACCGATGGAAACATGATATCCGCCTCTTCATCCTCGCGGCCGCCCTCTGCCGCCTCAACCTCTCGGGGGTTCTCGACCGGCTGTCGTTTCTCATCCGGTCGTTTTCCGTGAGCATCTACCCTCTTTTCAATTTTGCCGTGAAGTCTATTTTTGACACGGTTTTCCAATGGAACCTGCCGATCCTTGTCCGGGCGTCGGCGGAGCACCTCTACTGCATGAACTGTGACGATCTCTGCCCGAGAAACGCCGTCTCCTTCGGGTTCACCACGCGGGGGCGCCTGCCTCGTTCAACCTGGGCAGGAGCAATGTCGTGTTTGCCTTCGCTTCGGACATCCTGTTCGTGCCGCTCATCCGGGCGGCGGCCCTCGCGAAACCCGGTTACATGAACCCCAGGCTCATTCGTATCCCCGGTGCGCTGGAAGAAAGGGAGTTTCTGAGGGCCTGCATCAAGTGCGGGGAATGCACGAAGGTCTGCATCACCAACGGTCTTCAGCCCACCCTTCTCGAGGCAGGCCCGGAGGGGATCTGGTCGCCCGTGCTCATCCCGCCGATCGGCTACCGCGAGTACCGCTGCACGCTCTGTGGGCAGGTCTGCCCGACATCCTCCAGGGCCATATGGCTTGAGGAAACCACGATGAGAAACCGCGATGGGAAGGCCGTCCGGATGAAACGTCCCCCTGTGGACCTCGAGCTCTGCATCGGCTGCGGGATCTGCGAAACCTTACGCCCCGTGATCGGCAAGCCTGCAATTTGCGTCACGAACGTAGGGGAGTCCAGGTCCCGGGTCGGCCGGCTTCTCCTTCCCGGAGCGGCCGAACCGGTGAAAGTAAAAAAAGCCCTAACCGATTCGAGAATCGGATAGGGCCTGCAGGTGGTCACGCCGGGACAGCCTGCGTCTTATTGACTGTGCGTTCGCACTTTCTCCAGCTCGCCGTATTTCTTCGTGATGATGTAGATGCCCTGGTCGAAGAGACGGATCGTGCGGTTGATGCTCTCGACGGCCTTGTACTGGTCGAGGGCCGTTGTGAAAATCGCCTGGAAGTCGGCATAGAGCCACATCTGCCGCCTCAGCATGATGAGGGCGTATACCGCCTCATGAAGCGGTAATCCCTCCCGGAACCGGTCCGCCGCGTATTTCTCGAAGTATTTATCAACCTCCCTGTAAGGCTGCTTGTCGAAATAGATCCGTCTTAAATTCCTGTAGAATTCGACGGCGAAATCCATGCATCTGTCCCGGGACATCTCCTGCAGTACCGGCGTCCTGGGGTTCGTGCTGATGGCCTTGCACCACTGACCGGAGATCTCCCCGGCGTGCTGTTCCGTCACGTGCAGTAATTTGTCGGCAAAGGCTAGCATGTGATGTCATCCTCCCCTCGAGTTGGAATGTCCGGAAAAATCGTCCGATATCATTCCTTTTTTATAAATTTATTCTCCCCCGGGGGCAAGGTCTTTTTCCCGCCGGGCCGGAGGTCCCGGCCGTTTTCAACGCAGGATGATGCATCCCTGCGATGACGGGACTACAGTGGATGGATGATGTGTGGCGGAGTTGAGTCAGGCCCAGGCGTCGATGTGGATGCCCTTGATCTGGGCTCTGCTGAGAGTGATCGAACCCTCGCGGGTCCTACCGTAAAGGGTAAGGATCCCGCCCAGGAAAAGGGCATCCTGCCGGTCGCCGTTGCCGTCGACGTTCTCGTCGGACCGGCTGAGAATGTGAGGCGGGCCTGAGATCCCGGGGCGGTAAATATCCGGGGTCTTGAGGGACTCCAGCTTCACCGGCAGCCAGAGTCCCTGGAAGCCGCTGCCGGAACCTCCCGAAGCTGTGTCGGCGATCTCTGCTGCCGCTGCTGTCTGGACCTTCATATCCTCTCGGCCGGTTTAGTGGATGTGCTGTTCCCGAGTGCCTGCCCCCGAAGGCCGGGCTACGAGCCGTCAGGGCTTCCTCGTGAAGAAATTATAGAGAAAATCGGTCTGCTGGGGCGAGAGATCAAACTTCAAAGCCGCTTCTTCCACCAGCTTGCTCAGCTTCCGGTCGGTCCGGGTCTCGCGCATTTCCGAGATCCATTTGATCGCCTTGCGGATCTCTTCTCCTTCGGGCAGCGTAGAAGCCATTTCTCACCCTCCTTGCGATGGGATCTTACGGGATTCTTATAACACAAAATCCCGTCAAAATCCTCAGGAAAAATGGTGCTTCCACCGCTGCACGTATCAGGGGCAGGTCTGTCCTCTGTCAAGGCCCGGTGAAAAAGGCGGAAGCATCGGGACAAATCTCGCCGAGGGGACATTCGTCTTGGAAAAAAAGACGGTTTCGGGTATGAGAAAAAATCGTGCGTGGTTTTGATTCGACGAGGGGGGGGAGGCATGGCGGCGAAAGTCTACTATTCCAGCCGGATCGACCCGGGAACGATTCGAAGCGTTTTTGAAAGAGCACTCTCTGACGTGAAGGTCAGGTGGGCAGGGAACGATGAGGTTGCGATCAAGGTCCATTTTGGGGAGAAGGGGAATACCCGTTACGTTCCACCCGGACACATTCGACCGATTATCGAAGTCCTCAGGCCGCTCAAAGGACGGCTTTATCTGACCGATGCGAACACCCTTTACCGCGGGATGAGGCTCAACGCCACGGACCACCTGAAAATCGCGAAAGAGCACGGGTTTGAGTCTCTCGGGACGAAGATCCTCATCGCCGACGGCCAGTCCGGCGAGGAAGAAGAGGTCGTGAAGATCCCCGGCAGGATCTTCTCCGCGGTGAAGATCGCCAGAGGCGTCGCCCGGGCGAAGGCCCTCATCGTCGTATCCCACTTCAAGGGGCACATCCTCTTCGGTTTCGGCGGCGCCCTAAAAAACCTCGGGATGGGCTGCGGCTCCAGGGCCGGCAAGCTCGAGATGCACTCCAAGATCAAGCCCTACGTAAACGCAGAATGCATCTCCTGCGGACAGTGCGTGGAGAACTGCCCGGCCGACGCGATCTTCATGAATGAGGACGAGAAAGCCGTCATCGACCCGGGGCGCTGCATCGGCTGCGCAGAATGCATTGCCGTCTGCGCAAGCGAGGCTGTCGAAATCCCCTGGCACGGCGCGACAAGCCATGAAGCGATGGAGCGATGCGCCGAATACGCCCTGGGAGCGGTTCGGGGCAAGGCCTGCGTCTGCGTGAATTTCGTCAATCACATCACGAAAGACTGCGACTGCATGCCCGATTCGGAAATCATCGGGAAGGACGTGGGTCTCGTCGCATCGACGGACCCCGTGGCCTGTGACCAGGCTTCATATGACCTTGTACTGAAAACGCACCGAAACGTGGATATTTTCAGGAAGGCGACGGGTGTCGATGGATCTCACATTGTGAGATACGGGACGGCCATCGGACTGGGGGACAATCGATACACGCTGTTGGAACTGTAATACCGCTGCTTTGTCGGTGCGGGGCCCTCTTGACTAAAAGTCCACAATGCCGAGATCGAGGTCGTGCAGCTTCTCGACGAAAAGGCGGAGCCGCAGGCTCAGCTTTTCGAAGGGCCAAGCGAAAAGGGCAACGAGGTGAATCGCCATTCTCTCCGCCGGGGTGTGACGGGAAGGGACGGCGGAATATATGAAGGATCCTTTCCGGTAATTTTCGGTCATGTCTTTATTCAATTCACGTTTGATGCCATCGTTTCCCTGAAAGCCCGGGATACCGCTCTTCTGTGCAATAAATTTTCCTTTTGCCTGTTCTTTCCCCGGTACGGGTTCTTTCCTTTTCACCGGTCTCAAAAAACCCTCGTTTCCTTTTCTTCTCCTTCCTGTTTTCAGGGGCTGTCAGGAACCCTGACGGTTTCATCAAGATGCTCACCGTCAAGAATCGGATACGAAAAAGCGTCGGTCTTTTGACGAATGCCGGAAATCCGGATAAAATCCCTGGATAAAGGGGCACCGGATGCAACGATAAATGGCTATCCATCTGAATCTACAAAGAATTATTTTGATCTTCCCGAAACCGAAAGGCACAGGAAATGCATCCTGTAATTCAGCTGAAAATGCCTTATCCCGCGGTCAACGGGGATCTGAAAAAGCTCATTTACAATTTTAGACAGGAGAATTCGTCCAGGACGGTTCATCACGAGGAAAAGCTTGAAAAAGGGGGATGAAATGAAAAGGAGAGAGTTCGAAACGATCCGTAAGATGCTCGTCGCGATGATTCATGAGTTAACCTCCAAGGCCCTGTCTCTTTCAGAAATCAGGGGCATTCACCTGAACCTTCCCGACCCGAGCGATGTAGCCTCCCTGACCTCCCATCGGGATTTCAGGCTCATCGTGAAGGAACGGGAGCGGGAACTCCTCGGGAGGCTCCGGGAAGCCCTCGAGCAGATCGACCGCGGGTCCTACGGGATCTGCGAGAATTGCGGGGAAGCCATCACCTTGAAGAGACTGATGGCCCGTCCGACGACCACCCTTTGTATCGATTGTCAGTCACGCAAGGAAGTCCACGAACGGCGCCTGCGCGCGGCCACCTATTAATGGAGAAAGGAGGACGATAGAGGAAAGGAAAGGCACGACCTGTCAACCTGGATTGCCGGGGGGAGCCCCGGACAAAAGTCGAGATCATCGTGAAAGAAGGAGGGCCAGATGAATAAGGCGGATTTGGTAAACGAAGTCGCAAAGGTCGTTGAAACGAAAAAAGCCGCCGCTGCCGCGGTGGACTGTGTCTTCGAGGTCATCACGAAGGCACTGAAAAAGAAAGCGAGGGTAACCCTGGTGGGTTTCGGGACCTTCGCCGTAACCAAGAGGGCTGCAAGGAAGGGGAGAAACCCCAGGACGGGCAGAGAGATCAAGATCCCCGCCAAGAATGTGCCGAAGTTCATCCCCGGGCGGGAACTCAAGAACGCCGTCAAGTAATCACGGAAAGTGAAAAAAAAGCCCCCGGTGTCGTCAACCGGGGGCTTTTCCTCTCGTTTTCCCTCCAGGGAAATCACCAGCCGGTCTGTGAGCGCCGGCCTTTCAGCTTTTTTCCTTCAGATTGCGGAAAAAATTCCTCAACTCGTTGAAAAAAAGATCAGGATCCGCCGTTGCCAAGGCCCGCTGCTCCATGGGGCAAAGCGAGACGCCGTCACGGGCCATGATACGGGGGACCGTTGCTCCCGATTCCATCGGGATGCCCCTGCCCCTCAGGAAGTCCACGGCCGGCTGCGAGGAAACCCCCGCGACGACCGAGCTGATCATTCCCGAGGCGACCACGAGTTTGGCGGCGGCAAGGCCGATGACCCTGTCGTGAAGGAGGCAATCCCGGTACCGCGGGACGCAGGCCTCGATGCACTCCACAAGCGGCGCAATCCCCTGATTCATCGATGAATAAACCATGGCCCCGCCGTGGAAGAGAGCGAGGGCGTATTTCGAGAAATCGGGAGCGATCATTCCAGGTATCTCGCAAGGGGTGCTGCGCTGACGCCGGCCAGTATCGCCCAGAGGGCATTGGACAGGGCGAGAGCGATAACAAGCCCCCCGATAAAGGAGGCGGGCAGGTTCATCAGGAAGAAATCCGTGACCACGATCCAGGGCACCTGTATGGCGAAACCCAGAAGGGCCGCGAAAAGATAAGAACAGCCGCGCCTGATGAAATACCCTGTTGCAAAGCCCAGGAGGGCGTTGCCGACCAGGATGTAAGGGTTTGACATCAGGCAGGCGGCGCAGAGGGAGCCGACCGATCCCGCAAGCATTCCGCCTATCGGTCCAAAGGCAAAGGCGGCAAGAAAAATGGCGAATTGAAAAAAGTGTATCTTGAAACCCCAGGGGGTCGAAAGCTGAATCGCCCCGAGGAGATTGGGCAGAAGGACCAGTAAAAAGAGGGTCGTGATGCTTTTCCCGTTTATCTTGACACCGAACGTCAGAACCCGCTCATCGGACATAACGGCAAACCTCCCCTCAATGATACGACACGAGATTTTCCGGCTTTTGTTTACCATGGGAACCCCTTTCCTGTTAAGCCTTTTTTCGCGGGGGAAGGGTCATGACGGCCGTCCCGGGATGTCCTTCATTTGAATGGGCTTCGTCCGCCACGGGTCTCATCGTCAGGTGCCTCGCGACAAACCTCTGGACGGGCTTGAGACCGTCAATGAGGGAGGTCGCCTCGGGTATCTTGAAATTCTCAACCTCAGGCGGGATTCTCCCGAGATCCATGCGGTCGGGCATGAGCCCCGTCTGACGGGCCATCCTGTTCGTCGGGAGCGTCTCCGGGTTCTTGCCGAGCATGCGGCATGACCGTGACATCGACGGCGAGTGTACCGTCACTTGCCATGAGCGCACCCGGATGCCTGGGAGACCCGCCGCGGCCCTCCAGGGCGATGATGCCGTCGAGAATGGTCAGAGCGGGCTTCACGACCCGGTCGGTCTGGACGAGAAGCCTTGCGAACCTCTCGTCATTGACCCCCGTCCGCATATGCCACTCGGCCTTCCGGTACCCCGCGATGCAGCCGAAACAGTTCTTGACCCCCGGCGGCAGAAGCATCCGGCTGTGCATCTTGAGCTTGGGGAGATTGATCCCCATGTCCGTCCAAAGGGTCTCCTCGGCCATTTCGATTCTGCCGAAAGGTTCCCGATGTCCACCTTCACGGAGGACCTGAACTCCTTGACCCTTGCGTCAAAACCGTCGAGGGCATCGCGTACGCCGTCAACCCTGAGGATTTTTTCAAAGGAACGCAGGGGCGGGGCTGTCCTCCACAGTGAAGCCGGCCCTGACGACTGCGGGGTAGATGGGGAGACTCTCTTCCGGCGATGCCGACGACAGAAAATTCGGTTTCACCGGGACCCGCGTTTCCGGCCTGAGGGTGTCCATGCCGAAGGAAGACAGCATCTCGAAAATGTGAGGCTTGAGCTTGACGTCATGGTAAGAAGATCTTCTGACAATGACACGGGTCATGAATGGAAAGACCTGAAGGCGTGCTTTCGAGACCGCGTCTTTTGAAACATTACAGCAGAGAGCGGCCCGATAGGGGGACGCAAAAAATCGTCCGGCGCTTGTCTCGGGCCTCCAGCTGTGCTAAGAACACTGTTCGGGAGCATTCCATGAGGGTTCCGACGAATCTCTTTTCCATGGCCCGCCTCACGATTCACGGCGTCCTCCCCTGCGTCCACCGCTACCTCAGCGGCTGGAAGGAGAAGGCGGGGAAGATCCCCGATCCGGAACTGCGCGGCCAGGCCCTGTCGAGCATCGCGACGAAAACCTTTCACTGCGAGGGCGGGGCCGTGCTGGCGTTGCTCGCGGACGACCGGTGGAAAGAGGCCATCCGATTCATCGTCGCCTACCAGACGATCAGCGACTACCTGGACAATCTCTGCGACAGAAGCACGTCCCTGGACCCCGAGGACTTCCGTGCGCTGCACGCCTCCATGGGCCATGCTCTGACCCCCGGCGCCCGTCTCGAGAGTTATTACCGTTTCCGCAATGAACAGGACGACGGCGGCTACCTGAGCGCCCTGGTCAAGACCTGCCAGTTTGCTCTGGAGAGGCATCCCGCCTACGGCATGATCGGGCCGGCCCTTCAGGAACTCGCCGGCTATTATTGCGACCTGCAGGTTCACAAGCACGTAAGAAAAGAAGAGCGCTTGCCCCGGCTGAAGGCCTGGTTCGAAACCTATCGCAACAACCTGCCCGAGATGAGCTGGTACGAATTTTCGGCCTGTACGGGTTCGACCCTGGGGATCTTCTGCCTTGTCTCACAGGGCTTCCGGGAGGACTTTTCCGAGGATCTCGCCCGCAGGCTCAAAGAAGCCTATTTCCCCTGGGTCCAGGGTCTTCACATACTGATGGATTATTTCGTGGACCAGGAAGAGGACCGGCTGGGGGGCGACCTCAACTTCTGTTTCTATTACGATGACGAAAAACAGATGGAGGACCGTTTTATCCACTTCTTTGAGCAGGCCGACAGGAGCATTGCCCGCCTCCCCTTCCCGGAGTTTCACCGGATGATCATCCGGGGGCTTTTGGCCGTTTATCTCTCCGACAGGAAGGTGGACGCCCAGGCGAGGGTCCGCAGACTGGCAGGGAAGATGATCCGGCGCACCGGCGGAATCACACTCTTCTTTTTTCTTCATGCCTGGTTCTACCGGCGGATCTTCGAGGGGAAGCGCCGTCCCGACCGACCGGCCGGGACGGCAACGATGCAGGCGGGTCAGAAGGAGCAGAGACCTGCCGCGCATCCCCCGGAATAATCCGAATCGGCAGAGACGAATTCGATTTCCGAAGACTCCCGCTTTTCTTTGGGGCTGTAAAACGAAAGCACCTGCTCCTCGCGGCTTCCGTACCGATAGACCGTAATCCCCTTGCACCTCGAACGGTAGGCCCTCAGATAGATGCTCCGGACGTCCTCGACCGTTGCATCGGCGGACAGGTTGATCGTCTTGGAGACGGAATTGTCCGTGTAGGCCTGGAAGGCGCTCTGGATATCCAGATGCTCCTCCGGCGACACATCGAAGGCCGTAACAAAAAGTTTCCGGAGGTCCGCCGGGACGCCCCGGACCGTCCTGAGGCTGCCCACCCGCGCCATCTCAGCGATAATCTCCCGGCTGTAGATGCCCCTGTTCCGGGCCATCTCTTCGAAAATGGGGTTGGTTTCGAAGAGCCTCGTCCCCGAAAGCACGTTTCTTACAAAGCTCACGGCGAAGAGAGGCTCGATGCCGCTCGAGCAGCCGGCGATGATGCTGATCGTGCCCGTGGGGGCGACGGTGTTGACGGTGGCGTTTCGAAGGCGGAGACCCCTCGGCCCGTAGACGGACCGGTCGAAGTTCGGGAAGACGCCCCGCTCGTCGGCGAGCCCCGCCGAAGCCCGCAGCGACTCGGTGCGGATGAAGCGCATGAGTCTCCGGGCGAAACGCACGGCCTCGGGGCTGTTGTAGGGGATGCCGAGGCGGATCAACATGTCGGCAAACCCCATGACGCCGAGGCCGATTTTCCGGTTGGCGAAGGTGATCTCGCGGGTCTGGGGGAGGGGGAAGCGGTTCACTTCGATGACGTTGTCGAGGAAGCGGATGCTCCAGCGGATTCGGTCCCGGAGACGCTGCCAGTCGAATCTCCCGTCGGTGACCATTTTCACCAGGTTGATGGAACCCAGGTTGCAGCTCTCGAAGGGCAGCAGCGGAACTTCACCGCAGGGATTCGTCGCCTCGATCATGCCGATCCCCGGGGTGGGGTTCCTCCGGTTGATCTCATCCAGGAAGATCAGCCCCGGATCTCCCGTGCGCCAGGCCGCGTTGACAATGAGATCGAAGACCGCCCTGGCCTTGAGGGTCCGGACCTTCTGCTTCGTCCTCGGGTTGACGAGGTCGAAGTGGCCGTTTTTCTGAAGGGCCTTCATGAACCGGTCAGTGACGCCGACGGAGAGATTGAAATTCGTGAAGCGCCCCCGTTCCGTCTTCGCCTCGATGAAGTCGATGACGTCGGGGTGATCGCAGCGCAGGATGCCCATGTTGGCACCGCGCCTTCTCCCGCCCTGGACGATGACCCCCGTGGCCTGGTCGAAGATGCTCATGAAGGAGACGGGCCCGGATGCCTCCCCCTTCGTCGTGGAGACGAGATCCCCCTTCGGCCTCAGTCGGGAGAAGCTGAACCCCGTGCCGCCGCCCGTCTGGTGAATCTTCGCCATGTCTTCCAGGGCGTCGAAGATCCCGTCGATGGAATCTTCCACGGGGATGACGAAACAGGCGGAGAGCTGGCCGAGGGAGGTCCCGGCGTTCATCAGGGTCGGCGAGTTGGGGATGAACTCCAGACTTCTCATCATGGACAGGAATTTTTCTTCCGACTCCCCGACGGACCGTGCCCCCCGGAAGGCCTTCTCCGCCTGCGCAATGTGGCGGGCCACGCGGCGGAACAGCTCTCCCGGCGCCTCCACGACGTTCTGGTCGTCATCCTTCAGGAGATAGCGCTTCTTCAGGACTTCCACGGCGTTGATGGAGAGCTTGAGATCGTCCCGGAGCCCCAGGGCGGCCTTGGCCGTGCGGAGCTCGGCCCTCCGTTCCCGGTAGAGGATGTAGCTCCGGGCGATTTCCGTGTAGCCCGCCTTCATGAGGCCCCTCTCGACGATGTCCTGAACGGATTCAACGTCGATCTGCCTGGCCGCATACCGGGCGGTGATCTCGTCGAGGACGATTTCCGTCACGATCCCGGAGACGAAGGCGGCCCTGCTCCTGTCCTGGAGGACCTCGAGAGCGGCCCTGAAGATGGCATTCTGGATCTTGCTCCTGTCGAAGGGAACAACGGATCCGTCTCTTTTTTTCACCTTTCGCGGCAGGATGATTTTTTTCATCGTGTTCTCCGGGCGGTTTTTTCAAGCCCCGTGTTTATAGACCTCTCGAGGCCATGTAGTTTGCCAGGTCGGCCACGCGGCACGAATATCCCCACTCGTTGTCGTACCAGGCGACGACCTTGGCCATGTTGCCTCGCAGGACCTGCGTGAATTCCAGATCGACCGTCGAAGAATGGTCATTCCCCTTGAAGTCCATGGAGACGAGCGGTTCCTCTTCGCAGCACATGATGCCCTCCAGATCCCCCCGGGCGGCCTCTTTGAGAAGGGATCTCAGATCCTCCGTGGAAGACGGTCGTTTCAGCTCCGCTGTGAAGTCGATGAGGGAGACCGTCGGTGTGGGAACGCGGACGGAATAACCGTCAAAGCGCCCCGCCAGGTCGGGTATGACCAGGGCCAGTGCGCGGGCCGCCCCCGTGGTGGTCGGAATGATGTTCACCGCGGCCGCCCGGGCCCTCCTCAGGTCCCTGTGGGGCAGATCGAGGATTCGCTGATCGTTCGTGTAGGAGTGGACGGTGGTCATCATGCCCTTCTCGATTCCGATGGCCCGGTGCAGGACGAGCACGGGCGGGGCGAGGCAGTTTGTCGTACAGGAGGCGTTGGATATGATGTGATGTTTCTTCGGATTGTATGCACGGTGGTTCACGCCCATGACGACGGTCAGGTCCTCCCCTTTGGCGGGCGCCGTGACGATGACCTTTTTTGCGCCGGCCTGCAGGTGGGCCGCTGCCTGCCGGCCCGTCACGAAAAGCCCTGTCGATTCGATGACGATGTCCACGCCCTCGTCGTCCCAGGGGATGGCCGTGGGATCCCGGAACGAGAGGCTCACGATTGCGTGACCGTCGATCACGATACGGTCTTTCTGCGTCTCGACCCGGCCGGGGTAGCGGCCGTAGTTCGTGTCGTATTTGAAAAGATGGGCGTTCGTCTCGACGTCGAAGAGGTCGTTGACGGCCGCCACCTCCAGCGCCCCGGGATACCTTTCCATGACGGCTTTCAGAACCTGCCTGCCGATCCTCCCGAATCCGTTGATGCCGATCCGTGTTGTCATTGGAATCCTTTCTGAGAATGCTTTTAACCCTTTGCCTTCAGCCCTGCGTCTCATCTCCGCCTATCAATAGTCGTCGAGCCGGTATTTGTGCGCCGTCTGGAGGTCGTAGCTGGTTTTGAGCGTATGGTGCATCCGGGCGTTGATAAGCGCAATGGCGCTCAGGTTGGCCACAGCCTCCAGAAAACGGGTCTCCTGCTTGCCGAAGGGGCGGATTTCCTTCCTGTAGACCCGCATGACACCGATCACTTTTTTCCTGACCCGCAGGGGGACTACAAAAACGGACTGGATGCCTTCTCTCCTTGCCTCCTCGCGGTACTGGAAGACCCCGTCCTCCCTGGCATCCCTGAGCCAGGTCATATTTCCCCGCAGGGCTGAGCGGTCCAGACCGCTCTCCTCGACGAGCACGGGACCCTTGCGGAGGTATCGCCTGGACAGCCCCGCGGAGGCAGCCATAACGAGCCTTTTCCTGCGCTCGTCAAGAAGCCTGATCGAGCAGGCTTTGACCCCCATGGAGTCGCGGACGCATCGCACAATCTTTTCCAGGACCCGGGCCGGTTCCAGCGAGGCGTTGATCACCCTCGCCACATCGTAGAGGGCCTCAAAATACGGCATTTCTTTTTTCTTCATGGTTTCTTCCTTTTCCGTATGGTTTCACGCCCGCCGCGTCTGCCGGGCGGGCGGCGCATGATCGTCTGACTCCTCCCATGACGACGGCGACGGCCGGGACTTCCGACAGGGTGATGGACGCCCGGAAGAGAAGTCCGAGACCGGTCCGCGCAAGGGGTTCAAACGACCGATTGTTTAAATGCGGCCCGGCCGGTGTTTTCGGTTGCGAAAGAGATGAATCAGCCACAGCAGGGTCCCGATGAGAACGATGATCCCCATGGCCTCGATTTCATATTGCCGGAAATCTTGGATGAGAGCCTCGGCGGCACTCCCGAAAAGGTACCCCAGATATCCGACAACGATGGCCCAGAGAACGGCACCGGTGACGTTCAGCAGGATGAAAGTGCCCGTGGATACGCGGCTCATTCCGATGACGAAGGGCGTGATGATGCGCATGCCGTAGATGAAACGGAAGCCGAGAATCAGAGGGGTCCTGTAACGCTGGAGCGTATGGTGGGCCCTGTCGACACGTTCCCGCCACCGGGGGTGCTTCGAGAGGATCTTCTGACTGTGCCAGCGGCCGAGGTGGAAGAAGAGCTGATCCCCCGTCAGAGACCCGATGAAGGCGCAGAGGATGACCCACGGCAGTTGCAGGTATCCGCGCTGAGCGGCAAACCCACCGAGAACCAGGATCGTCTCACCTTCGATGAAAGAGCCAATCAGTATGGCCAGATAACCATAGGTTTCAAGGCTGGATTGAAATGTCATACTGAGAACGTGTGAGGGTTCTTTGATCACTGATTTTAAGCCCAAAACAATCGTGATGGCAAGCGGATAAAAGGAAAGGACCCTTGCCGCAGGGAGAGCGGCCGAACAGTGACTTTCGGGCCGTCGGATTCGTCCTTCCGTACCATCAGAATGAAACCCGACTGTAGAAATATCTTTTCACCGCCTCCGCGAAGACCACATAGAGGAGCAAAACAATTCCGATACCGGCGATGAAGCGGCCGTCCAGCGGAACGAAGCCGAAGGGCTCTGCCAGGGGGCTGAGCGGAAAGAGGAGCGTTGCGGCGATCACACAGACAGTCGCGAGGGTGAGGTACCTGCCGGGCCGGCTCCGGAAGAACGGCTTCCGGCTCCGGATCACCAGAACGATCATGGTGGCGGAGAGGACGGATTCGACGAACCAGCCCGTTCTGAACTCGGCGACGGAGGCCTGAAGAACGAAGAGGAGCAGGGCGAAGGTCAGGTAGTCGAAGACGGAGCTGAGGAGCCCGAAGGCAAGCATGAATTTCCGGATGAATTTTAAATCCCAGCGCCGGGGTCTTTCGATCCACTCCTCGTCCACCCTGTCCGTGGCGATGGTCATCTCGGGGAAATCCGTCAGCAGGTTCGTCAGCAGGATCTGCTTCGGAAGCAGAGGAAAAAAGGAGAGAATCAACGACGCCCCGGCCATGCTGAACATGTTGCCGAAGTTTGCGCTGGTGGCCATGAAGACATACTTGAGGGTGTTGGCGAAGGTCTTCCTGCCTTCCTCCACGCCCCGCACCAGCACCTTCAGGTCTTTTTCCAGAAGAACGATATCCGCGGCCTCCTTCGCCACATCGACGGCGCTGTCGACGGAGATGCCGACGTCGGCCCCGTGAAGGGCCGAGGCGTCGTTGATCCCGTCGCCCATATAGCCCACGACATGACCCGATTTTTTCAGGGCCGTGATGATGCGCTCCTTCTGGTTGGGCTCCACCTCGGCGAAGACATCGAAGTCATTGACCAGTTTTTGCAGGGCCTCGTCGCTCATCTGCCGGAGTTCCACGCCCGTGATGACCCTCGATTGCGAAAGCCCGACCTCATCGGCGACCGTGGTCACGACCAGGGGATTGTCCCCGCTCAGGACCTTGAGCGAAATGCCGAGTTTCCGCAGTTCGCCGACGGTTTCGGCGATGCCGGCCTTCGGCGGGTCGTGGAATACGGCGAACCCCAGGAAGATCATGTCCTTTTCATGGTCCTTTTGGATGATCTTTTCGGAGGCCATGTCCCTGACGGCGATCCCCAGCATCCGGTGACCCGCGCGACTCCCTTCCTCGTACTGCCGGGTGATCGCATGATCGACGTTCGAAATCTCCGTCAGCGTGCCGTCCGGTTTCATGGCCCGGGAACACGCTTCGAGGACGTTCTTGAACGCCCCCTTGGTGATCAGGGTGGTCGTGCCCGGAGCGGACACGAGGATGCTCAGGCGCTTGCGGACGAAATCGTAGGGAACCTCGTCGAGCTTCTCGTAGCCGGATATGTCCGGCGACCGGGCAGCGACGATCGCCGCGTCGATAGGGTTCGTGAAGCCCCTCTGATAGCGGGCGTTCAGGTAGGCATAAAGGAATACCCGGTCGCTCTCACGGCCCTCCGTATCCATGCATGAGCGGAGCCGAACGACGCCCTCCGTGAGGGTCCCCGTCTTGTCGGAGCAGAGGATGTTCATGCTGCCGAAGTTTTCGATGGAGGAGAGGCGCTTGACGATGACGTGCCGGCCGGCCATCTTCCGGGCGCCGTGAGCGAGGTTGATGCTGATGATGGCCGGCAGGAGCTGCGGGGTGAGCCCCACGGCAAGGGCCAGAGCGAAGAGAAAGGATTCCATGACGGGCCGGTGAAGGTAGACGTTCACGGCAAAGATGGCGATGACGAGCAGGAGCGTCACCTCCATGAGAAAATAACCGAAGCGCCTGACGCCGTGCTCGAACTCCGTTTCAGGGGCCCGGAGCCTGAGCCGCTCGGCGATTTTGCCGAATTCCGTCGCCCTGCCCGTTTTGACCACCAGGGCCCGGGCCGTGCCGCTGACCACATGGGTTCCCATGAAAAGGGCGTTCACCCGCCGGCCGAGCGGTGTGTCGTGCGGGAGGGTCGTCATTTCCTTGGCTACCGGGTAGGTTTCGCCCGTAAGGGTCGCTTCATCCACGAAGAGGTCTTTCGAGTCCAGGATCAGGCCGTCTCCGGGGATGACGTCTCCCGCGTTGAGGATGATGACATCCCCGGGGGTCAGATCCTCGACGGGAATATCGGTCGGCCGTCCGTCCCTCAAGACGGTGGACCGGATACGGACCATGGCCAGCAGCTTTTCAACGGCGCGAACGGCGGACCTTTCCTGCCAGAACCCCAGGCACCCGCTGATGAGCACGATCGTCAGTATGATCAGGGTGTCCACGGGGTCGTGGAGGAAGAAAGACAGGATAGCGGCGAAGATCAGGATGAGAATGATGGGGCTTTTGAACTGGCCGAGAAAGAGCGTGAGGTCGTCGGCGCGTTTTTTCGGGGAGATCCGGTTGGGTCCGTGGCGGTCAAGGCGCTCCGTCGCTTCCCGGGATGAAAGCCCGTCGCGGGTCGCTCCGAGGCGATCGAGGAGTGCCTCAGGGGGAATGCTCCAGAAATGTGAGGACCATTCATCCATATCGACCTCGGAGGTCTTCAGGGCAGGATGGAGGGCGGGTTCAGTGACCGGGAGCCGCACCCTCGCCGCAGGGGTTCGCGTGGTCGGCTTTCTCCATGGCGCCGTATACATCGGACGTCATTTGCCGGGAAACCTGTTCCATGGCCCGGCTCATGGCGCGGGCGAAAGCGGCCGGCGAATGGGTCTCGAGCGGCTCGAGGGCGCGATATGCCTTCTGAAAGATCACGCCGCGAGCGGCCTCCCTTCGGGACCGGTCCAGGAGAGTGACGTCGAGGGACAGAAACGCCTTCCGTCCCTCCCCGTCTTCGATCTCGAGAAATTCCTCCAGGCGGCCCTGCAGGATAAATCGGGCGTCGGCCTCGTCGTAGTCGGAAAAGACGGCCCTGAAGAGGCCGCTGTCCCTGAGGTCGCGAAGCACCCGGTCGGTGGTCATCTCCGGGGGGGGCGACTTCCAGCGGTGGTAGGTGTAGGTGTTGAGCACCGAGGGGGAAGACCGGTAGACCATGGCCGTGGAATTGAAAGCCTGAGCGGCGGAGAAACGCTCAACCGTCAAAAGTTCGCTTACCGGCGGGCGATCGCCGATGGCGGGCGACGGGTACTCCAGGATGTAGTACTCGAAAGCCCTCCCGGGGGACCTCGCGGGGGTGCAGGCTGCAATCAGGAGCAGGAAAAGGACCGTGAGAAGGACCCGGCAGGGTCGAAAGGACACCCGGAATGTCTTCTTGCAGCCTGGAGCGTCTTTTTTCATCTCTCCCATTCCTTTCTGCCGCCGGTTCACTCGCCGCGGTCTGCCGCGGGCGGGCTGCTGAAGAAAAGATCCGAGGGGTTGCTGCCGAGACGGTCGAGAAGCCGCTCGAGACTTTCCGACGTGCGCCTCAGGCTCTCGCCGGTCGACCGGATTTCGAGAGACATCGCGCGGGTCCTCCGGTCGAGGTTCTCGACGAGGCGGTCGGCCTTGCCGACGGTCTGGGACAGCTTCATCTCGTCGAGCTCGTCCCGCATGGTTTTCATCAGCGTTCTCGCCTCGGTCAGGGCGGCCTTCGTTTCACCGAGCGCATCTTCGAATTTCCCGTTCGCCATGGCCCTGTCGACCTTGCCGATGGTCGAATCGAGGCCGGCCGTCACCGATTCCAGGCTGGCCAGGATGCTCCGCATTTGCGGACTGCCGAAGAAGTTCTCGGCGGTCCGGGCGGCCGATTCTATCCGGGTCGAAACGGCACCGAAGTCGATCTGGTTCATTTTTTCGATGATGCTGTCCACGCCGGAGAGAATCTGGCGGATGGCGGATGGACGGGAGGGGATGATCGGGTATTCGGAGGGGAAGTCGACCCGGGGGGAGCGGGATATTTCAGAAGGGTCCATGCGGTCGAGCTCCACGTAGACGATTCCCGTGATGCCGGCGGTTTTCAGTTCCGAAACGACGGTTTTTTCGAGTTCGCCCCGCAGATGGATCTTCATGACAACCTCGATCAGCCTGTTGTCGGGCGCTACCCGGATCTGTTTCACCCGCCCGATGTCGACGCCGCGGTACTTCACCGTCGAATCCACCTGGAGACCCTGGACGGATTCGTCGAAGTAAGTCACGTAGGTGTCCCCCTTTTCGAAGTATTTCGATGCGCCGAGCCAGAGGATGACACCGGCCCCGATGACGATCCCGATGCTCGTGAACAGACCGATGACCAGATGGGAAGTTCTCCTAGCCATGATGAATGTCCCCTGTCCTTGTTTGAGGGGGTTGCCGGTTGAAGAAGGCGATCACCCGGGGGTCCCGGGAGCATTCTTTCAGCTCACGGGGGTCTCCCTCGGCGATGATACCCCGCACGTGTTTGTCCAGCATGACGACCCGCTGGGCGATGTTCATGATCGAAGCGAGTTCGTGGGTGACGATCACCATCGTGGTCCCCAGGATCCGGTTGATTTCCTTGATCAGGAGGTCGAGGCCGGCGGCCGTGACGGGGTCCAGGCCCGACGAGGGCTCGTCGAAGAAGAGGATGGAGGGGTCAAGGGCCATGGCTCTCGCGAGGGCGGCCCTCTTCTTCATCCCGCCCGACAGCTCCGCCGGCATGTGGTGTTCATGACCGGCAAGGTTCACCAGGCCCAGTTTCATCTTCACGACGAGATCGATCATCTCCGGGGGGAGAGAGGTGTACTCACTGATCGGAAGCCCGATGTTTTCCGCGAGAGTCATGGAACCGAAGAGGGCCCCGGATTGAAAGAGAACGCCGATCTCCATGCGGAGCCGCCGGCGTTCCGCATCGCTCGCGCCGGCGAGGTTGATCCCCTTGACGAGGACTCTCCCCTCGCAGGGCGTGAACAGCCCGATCATGTGTTTGAGAAGCACCGTTTTTCCGCAGCCGCTCTCACCGATGATGACGAGGATCTCGCCGGGAAGAACAGTCAGATTGATCCCCTCGAGAATCGTATCGTCGCCGAACCGTGCCGTAAGATTCTCGACGATGATGATCGGCTCCCGATCCGCTGCGGCCACGCTTTCCTCCCGCCGGAGCTCAGCCCGGCATCGCCTGATTACCACTGAACATAATAGAATATGATCGCAAAGGCCGAGTCCGCGACGATGATCAGAAAGATCGACGAGACAACGGCCGATGTCGTCGCGGCCCCTACCGCCTCCGCGCCGCCCCGCACCTGGAGACCCCTCTGGCAGCTGATCCCCGCAATGAGGGCGGCAAAGACCACGGATTTGAACAGGCTGGTGCCGAAATCAAAGAGAGTGACGCTCTTTGCCGTCTGCTGGATGTAGGTGTGGATGGTGAGATCGAGCCCCGTGATCCCGACGAGAAGCCCCCCGGCGATGCCGAAGAAGTCGGAGTAGAGGGTCAGAATCGGGACGACGATCATGGCGGCCAGCACCTTCGGGACGGCGAGAAACTGCGTCGGCTCGAAGCCCATGGTGACCAGGGCATCCACCTCCTCATTGACTTTCATCGTGCCGATCTCCGCCGCAAAAGCCGACCCGGAACGCCCGGCGACGATGATGGCCGTCATCATGGGACCCAGTTCCCGGATAATGGCGATCCCGACGAGGGATGCCACATAGATATTGGCACCGAATTGCTTGAGCTGCAGGGAGGACATGAAGGCGATGATGAGCCCCATCAGGAGGCTCAACAGGCTCAGGATGGGAAGACCGTCCACCCCGGCCCTCTTGACGTAGAAGAGGACATCCTCCCAGCGGACGAGACGGGGGTTCCGGACGGCCTGAAAGAGGGCATCGAGGATCTCCCCGACAAAGGTCAGGACCCCGATCAGATCTTTGTAGAGCGCTTCACTGGCTTCGCCGATTTCCTCCAGCACGTATCCGTGCTTTCTTTCCGTTTTGGCGGCCGTGGCGACGAGGGCTTCCGGGTTGATGAGGTCCATGATATGGCGGACCTCGTCGGGCATGTTGTCAAAAGAGAAGACGATGGCCTGGTCCTTCGCCCGGCGTTCCAGCTCCAGAAGGAGGAGCGCCCCCGAGCTGTCCAGATACTCGATGTTGGTCAGGTCGACGATGAGTTCTTTCGGCTTGAGATCCTCCAGGCGCCTGCGGATCTCTTCCCTGTAGAAGCCGAGGCTGCTCAGGGCGATCCGACCCGAGAGAAGGAGCTTGACGGTTTCCCCTCTCTCCCCCCGGGTCCGGATGAGATCGCTTTTCCTTTCGGCCGGCGCTGTCATCGGTTTCCCTTCAGTTGTTGAAATCGATCTCCAGAAACTCCTCCTCGGTGAGGCCCCAGTTCCGCCGAACCTCCGTGGAAAAATAACCCAGGACGAGCAGGCCGACGAGCCGGCCGTCTTTCATCAGGGGGGAACTGACGGCGAAGATCCTTGTCCCGTCCTGCAGAAACAACCTCGCGTGGACGATCCTTTTTTCCCGGAGCGATTTTGTGATCGATTTGTAGTGGGAGTAGTCGACGCCCTGCGAGAGTTTTCGCGGGGAGATGGACGTGACCGAAATGCCGTTTTTGTCCAGGATCGCGATACTGCAGGAAAAGGGCATCCCCTGCTCCTCCGCTGCGACGCAGGCACGCGTCAGGGCCGCCTCGACGGCCTTCCCGTTGCCTTTCGGCAGGGCCTCCGCGAAGAACGGCGAGAGCTTTTCGATATTGTCCCGGACCTCTTTCTTGAAGGCGACGGCGGCGCTACTCGGAGCAGGCGGAGGTTTGCACGCCGGGAGGGATAGAAAAAAGACGAAAGCGATGTACAGCCGGGTCAGACGACCTGCCTTCCGAACCATCTTTTTTGCACGGGACTCTCTCATTCGCCCTACCGGGAGACGGCGATTTCAATCCTTCGGAAAATTAACATAAAACGGGTCGTGTGACAAATGAAAGGATGCCGGAGGCAACCCCGGCATCCTTCGGGGAGCGCGTCGTTTTACGGACGGTCTTTCAGGATGGCTCCGGTGCTTGCCGAGGTGACGAGGCTTGCGTACCGGGCGAGGTATCCGGACCGGATGGCCGGCGGCCGGGGCTTCCAGGCCTTTTTTCGTCTCTTCAGCTCTTCGCTTCCGATTTTCAGCGTGAGCTTACGCTTCGGGATATCGATGGCGATGAGGTCCCCCTCCCGGACGAGGGCGATGGGCCCTCCGTCGGCGGCCTCGGGTGAGATGTGCCCGATCGCCGCGCCGCGGGACCCGCCGCTGAAACGGCCGTCGGTGAGCAGCGCCACCGACTCGGCCAGGCCCATGCCGGCCAGCGCCGACGTGGGCCCGAGCATCTCGCGCATCCCGGGACCGCCCTTCGGGCCCTCATAGCGTATGACGATGACATCGCCGGGCCTGATCTTCCCGCCGAGGATCGCCTCGATGGCACTGTCTTCGCTGTCGAAGACGCGGGCAGGCCCCTCATTGGCCAGCATGTTCGGGGCCACCGCGGACTGTTTCACCACACCGCCGTCGGGGGCAAGGTTCCCCCGGAGGATCGAGAGGCCGCCCTCCTTTAAATAAGGATCCTTGATGGAGCGGATGACCTGGTAGTTGCGGACGCGGACGCCCTTCAGATTTTCCCCCACCGTCCCGCCCGTGGCGGTGAGCGCCTTTTCGTCGATCACGCCCAAAAGGCTGATCTCCTTCATGACCGCCTGGACACCGCCGGCCGCACCGAGATCTTCGATATGATGGGCGCCCGCGGGGCTCAGCTTGCAGAGGTTGGGGGTCTTGGCGCTGATTCTGTTGAAAAGATCGAGATCGAGCTTGATGCCCGCCTCATGGGCGATGGCCGGCAGGTGGAGGACGGTGTTCGTGGAGCCGCCGAGGGCCATGTCGACGGCGATGGCGTTCTTGAACGCGGAGAGGGTCGCGATATCGCGGGGGCGGATCTTTTTCTTCAGCAGCTCCATGACCTTCACCCCCGCCGTCTTGGCCAGGCGCACGCGGGCCGCGTCGACCGCCAGGATCGTGCCGTTGCCCGGAAGGCCCATCCCCAGAGCCTCGGTCATGCAGTTCATGGTGTTGGCCGTGTACATGCCGGAGCAGGAGCCGCATCCGGGACAGGCGCAATCCTCGATTTTTTTGAGCTCGTTCATCGTGATCTGCCGGGACTTGACCTTCCCCACGCCCTCGAAGACGGTGATGAGATCCACCGCCCGTCCTTCCATGGAGCCGGCGAGCATGGGCCCGCCGCTTATGAAGATCGCCGGGACATTCAGGCGAAGAGCCGCCATGAGCATTCCCGGGATGATCTTGTCGCAGTTGGGGATGAAGACGAGGGCGTCGAAGGGGTGGGCCATGGCCATGATCTCTACGGAGTCGGCGATGTTCTCGCGGCTGGCCAGGGAAAACTTCATTCCCGTGTGACCCATGGCGATCCCGTCGCACACGCCGATCACGGGGAACTCCACGGGGGTGCCCCCTGCCGTGCGGACGCCGGACTTTACCGCCTCGCTGATGATGTCCAGGTGGATGTGACCGGGGATGATCTCGTTTGCGGAATTCACCACGCCGATGAGCGGCCGGGCGATCTCCTCGTCCGTGTAGCCCATGGACTTGAAAAGGGAACGGTGGGGCGCTCTTTCCAGCCCTTTTTTCATCAGATCGCTGCGCATGATTCCCTCCCCTGACGTTGCGAAGTTGAGAAGCTCGGAGAGTCAGAAAACCCCTTATTCCCCATGTTCTCACGTTCTCATCTTCTTAACTTCTATTTCTTTCTCCTCTCCGGCCTCAGGGACCGGACCGCAGCGCCCGCTTTCCACATCTCGGAGTCGCGCATCCGGGAGAGTTCTTTTTCCAGCTTTTCCCTGTAGTCCGGGGCGCTGTTGGCCTCGAGAACGATTCTGGTTTCCTCGCCTGCGGTGACCCGTTCGTAGAGCTCCTCGAAAACGGGGGCGACGGCGTCGCGGAATCTGTTTTTCCAGTCCAGGGCGCCGCGCTGGGCCGTGGTGCTGCAGTTGCCGTACATCCAGTCCATGCCGTTTTCGGCGACGAGCGGCATGAGGCTCTGAGTCAGCTCTTCCACCGTTTCATTGAACGCCTCGCTGGGGCTGTGACCGTGCTTGCGGAGGACGTTGTACTGGGCCTCCATGACGCCGGCGAGGCACCCCATGAGCACACCCCTTTCCCCGGTCAGGTCGCTGAAGACCTCCTTTTCGAAGGTTGTCGGGAAGAGATATCCCGAGCCGATGGCCACACCGAGGGCAAGCGTCCTTTCCCGGGCCCTCCCCGTGGCGTCCTGGAAGACGGCGTAACTGGAGTTGATGCCGCTTCCCGCCAGGAAGTTGCTCCGCACGGTCCGGCCCGCTCCTTTCGGTGCCACGAGAATCACGTCGATGTCGGCGGGGGGGATGATGCCGGTGAGATCCTTGTAGGTGATGGAAAAGCCGTGGGAGAAATAGAGAGCCTTCCCTTTCGTCAGGTAGGGCTTGATCGTCGGCCATTGTGCCTTCTGCCCGGCGTCGGAAAGCATGTATTGAAGGATGGTGCCGCGCTGGGCCGCTTCCTCGATGGAAAAGAGGGTCTTGCCGGGCACCCAGCCGTCTTTCAGAACCTTTTCCCATGTGGCGCCCCCCTTCCGCTGACCGATGATGACCCCGATTCCGTTATCCCGCATGTTCAGGGACTGTCCCTGTCCCTGCACCCCGTAGCCGATCACCGCCACCGTTTCACTCTTCAAGACCTGGCGAGCCTTTTCGAGGGTAAATTCTTCCGACGTGATGACCTCTTCGAGCACACCGCCGAAATTCATCTCTGCCATGATGATCCTCCTTGATCCGGGTTGCCTCAGTTCTTTCTCTCCAGAGCCGCGATCCCCGTTCTCGCGATGTCGTCGATGCCCAGCGGAGCGAGTTTCTGCAGGAGTCTGTCGACCTCGTCCTTCGCCCCCGTGTATTCCAGGACGCAGTGGTCCGTGTTGAAGGTGAGGATCTTGCAATTGAGACTGTTCACCGTCCGGATCAGTTCGGACTTGTTGGCCTCCGTCAGGTTCATTCGGATCAGGACCATCTCGCGCTTGACGGTCTCCACCTCGGTGAGGTCCTCCACCTTGACCACGTCGATCAGCCGCTCGAGCTGCTTTTCGATCTTCGAGATCGTGGCCTTCGTCTGGATGGTCGTGAGGATGATCTTCGAAACATCGGGGTTCATCGTCACATCGACGCAGAGGCTCTCGATGTTGTAGCCTTTACCGCCCAGCGTGCCCGCAACTCTCGCCAGCACGTCCGGTTTGTTGCTTACGAGAAGTGAGATGATGTGTTCCTTCTTCTTTTCCATAACCCTCCTGCCTTTCTGATGCTTTAGATTGACGCTGATCCGCTCGGCGGATCGGCGCACGATTTCCCGGCGCCTTTAGCCCTTCGCCTCGCGCCTGTTTGCTCAATTGATCATCTCCCGCGTTCCAAGCGTCATCTCGCTGATGGAGGCCCCCGGTCGGACCATGGGGTAGACGCTCTCCTCCCGGGCCACCTGGAAGTCCATGAGAACGGGCCCTTTGACGGCGAGCCCTTTCTCGAGAGTGGGCCGGATCTCCTCGGGCTTCGTTGCCCGGAAGGCCTGCCATCCGTAGGCTTCGGCCACCTTGAGGAAGTCGGGCTGGTAGGTCATGTCGGTGTTGGAGTACCGCTTCTCGTAGAAGAGCTCCTGCCACTGCCGGACCATCCCGAGATACCCGTTGTTGAGAAGCACGATCTTCACGGGGACGTTGTATTGTACGGCCGTCGCCATCTCCTGGATGTTCATCTGAATGCTGCCGTCCCCCGCGATGTCCACCACGAGCCTGTCCGGGAAGGCGAACTGGACGCCGATCGCGGCGGGGAATCCGTATCCCATCGTTCCGAGACCCCCGGAGGAGATGAAGGTTCGGGGATGGTCGTATTTGTAGAACTGCGCCGCCCACATCTGGTTCTGACCCACTTCCGTCGTGATGATCGCATCGCCCTTTGTCAGTTCGTAGAGCGTTTCAATGACGCACTGCGGCTTGATGTGATCCGCGTTCTGGCAATAACTCAGGGGGGCCTTCTTCTTCCAGGACTCAATCTCCCCGAGCCAGTCCTTTCGCTCCGCGTCGGTGGGTGAGTAGTTGTGGTCCCTGAGGGTGCGGTTGATGATCTCCAGGGCGCTCCGGGCATCGCTGACGATCGGCAGGTCCGCGACGATGTTCTTGTTGATCGACGAGGGGTCCACATCGATGTGGATGATGTCCGCGTTCGTCGCGAAGGTGTCGATCTTCCCCGTGACGCGGTCGTCGAACCGCGCGCCGATGGTGATCAGAAGATCGCAGTGGTTGATGGCCATGTTGGCGTAATAGGTGCCGTGCATCCCCGGCATTCCGAGGAAGAGGGGATCGGAGCCGGGGAAGGCGCCGAGACCCATGAGGGTCGAAGTGACGGGAATCTTCGCCCGGTGGGCGAAGGCCCTCAGCTCCTCCCAGGCCCTGCCGAGGACGATGCCCCCGCCCGTCATGAGCAGGGGGCGCTTCGAGGCCTTCAGCATCTCCATCATCTGGACATATTTCCTGGAAGCCGGTTTCGCCGGGATCGAGAGCTTTGTGGCGTTGATCCGGATCTTGGTCGGGTCGTACTCCGTCTCGGCGACCATGATGTTCTTCGGCAGGTCGACGAGGACCGGGCCGGGACGCCCCGTCCGGGCGATGTGAAAGGCTTCCCGGATGACGCTGGCGAGGTCATCGATATTCTTCACGAGGTAGTTGTGCTTCGTGCAGGGCCGTGTAATGCCCGTAATGTCGCACTCCTGGAAGGCGTCATTTCCGATCAGGTGCGTGGGGACCTGGCCGGTGAAGACGACGATGGGGATGGAGTCCATGTTGGCCGTGGCGATACCCGTGACGGTGTTTGTCGCTCCCGGTCCGGAGGTCGCCAGGGCCACGCCGACCCTGCCCGAGGACCGGGCGTAACCGTCGGCCGCATGGACGGCCGCCTGTTCGTGGCGGACGAGGATATGTTTGATCTCGCTCTTGAACAATTCATCGTAGATGTCGATGACGGCCCCGCCGGGGTAGCCGAAAATCGTGTCGACACCCTCTTCTTTGAGGCACCGGATAAAAATCTGTGCACCTTTCAACTTCACCTGAAACACCTCCTGATCGATAGGGTCTTGAAATCTTCCGGAACGTAAAAAGCCGCAGGCGATGCTGCGCTGCGGCTTTTCACGAAATCAAAAAAGCCGCGGGGTTTCGGGGCCCGCGGCTCGTATCTGTTATCTCCTTCCCTCACGCAAGACGAGCGGCGGTCCCCGTCGGTACGATGACGACGACAACGACGCCTACGACTACGGAGATCACGCTCGCCGGAAATGAAGGAATCATGTTTCTCTATTCCACGAAACCTGGTTTGGAGTGAGTCTTATGATATAAAAAAAATATTTTGTCAAGCAAATTGTTCCCTGCCTTTTCATCAGGGTTCCGGATGCAGGGTGTCCTGCGAACCCGGTGCGTGCCGGGCGGGCTCCGTCCCCTCAAGGAAGCCCTCGAAGATGGCATCCCTCTGGCCGAATCCGGCAAGGTACCCCGTCTTCGGATCGATCCGCACAAAGGTCACGCCGTCCGGTACGGGGAAATATTCCACCGGCTGTCCCGCCAGAGCCTGCTCCATGAAGTAAAGCCAGATGGGTGCGGCCACCCGCCCCCCTGTTTCGTTGTGTGCCATGTTCCGTTCGTCGTCGAACCCGACCCAGACGCCCGTGACGATAGAAGGGTTGAACCCGATAAACCACGCGTCCCTGAAATCATCCGTCGTCCCCGTTTTCCCGGCCACGGGTCTCCCGATGACCTTGACCCTTTCCCCGGTTCCCTCCTGCACGACGTCCTTGAGCACGTTGGTTGTCAGGTAAGCGATCCTCGGATCGATGACCTGCTCTTCCTTGGGGATGTTTTCCTCCAGGATATGGCCGGTCCTGTCGACGATCTTCTTGATGAAAAACGGCTCCACCCTCTTGCCCTGATTGGCGAGCACACCGAATCCGCGGACCATTTCCTGGAGGGTCAGGGCGGAGGTCCCCAGGGCCAGCGTCAGGTCCCGTGTCAGGGGCGAGGAGATGCCCATGTTGCCTGCGTAGTCTATGGCGTAACCGAGACCGATCTCCTCCAGAAGCTTGATGGTCACCACGTTCCGGGAGTGGACGAGGGCCGTCCTCAGGGTCGTGGGGCCGTGGAACTTGCGATCGAAATTCTGGGGTTCCCAGACCCTGTTGCGTTTCCTGTCCTCGTACTCGATGGGCTCGTCGACGATGACCGTCGCCGGCGTCAGGCCCTTGTCGAAGGCCGCCGTATAGATGAAGGGCTTGAAGGCCGATCCCGGCCTCCGCCTGGCCTGGGTGGTCCGGTTGAATTCGCTTTTTTTGTAGTCCCGCCCGCCGACCATCGCCTTGATTTCTCCCGTCTTGGCGTCCATGCACAGAAGCGCTCCCTGAAGAGAACCCGCCTCGTACTTCACACGGGCCTCGACCTCCTGGAGCCCCCTCTCCACGGCGGCAACGGCCGCCTTCTGCATCTCCACGTTCAGGGTCGTGTATATTTCGAGCCCTTCCCTGTAGAGGGCGTCACTGCCGTATTTCTCGATCACGTAACGACGCACGTTTTCCGTGAAGTAGGGGGCGACCTTTTCCTTCGGCGCGGCGGCGATGAGCTTGATGGGGGTCTTCAGGGACCGGTTTCTGTCCCCGTCGGTGATGTAGCCGTCCTCCACCATGCGGGTGAGGACGTAGTCCTGTCGCTGCCTGGCCCGCTCCAGGTTCGAGTAGGGGGAGTATTTGCTCGGGGCCTTGGGCAGCCCGGCCAGCAACGCCGCCTCGGGGAGTTTCAGCTCCCGGGTGGTTTTGCCGAAGTAGACCTGGGCCGCCGCCTCGATTCCGTATGCCCCGTGGCCGAGATAGATGTGGTTCAGGTAGAGTTCGAGGATCTCCCATTTGTTCATGTTCCGGTCGATCTTGTAGGCCAGGATGGCTTCCTTGATTTTCCGGATGATCGTTCGCTCCGGCGACAGGTAGATGGACTTGGCCACCTGCTGGGTGATGGTGCTGCCCCCCTGCACGATTTCTCTGGCGACGAGATTCTTGAGAAAAGCCCGGGAGATGCTGAAGAGATCGAGGCCCTTGTGGTGAAAGAAACGGGCGTCCTCCGAGGCGATGAAGGCGTTGATCACCACCGGGGGCACGTCCTGGACGGAGATGATCCGGCGGTCCTCCATGAAGAAGGTGTCGATGATCTCGTTTTTGTCCGAATAGACCCTCGTGATCGTGTTCGGCCTGTAGTCCTTGAGCGTCTCGACGCTCGGGGCGTTCAGCACCAGGTAGCCGAAATAGGCCAGCCCCCCGAGAAGGCCCGCGACGGACAGAAACAGGATGCCGACAAAGATCCTGCGGAAGATCCGGCTCTTCTTGATCCTTGTCAGCAGAAGCCTGGTCAGGGACATTTTCCTGTAGGTCATGACGTCACTCGGAGGCGGCCGGTCTTGATCTCTCCCCCCACTTGGAAATGAGGATGCCGATCTCGTACAGGACCATCATGGGAAGGGCCATCAGGATTTGCGTGAAGGCGTCGGGAGTGGGGGTCAGGATCGCCGCTGCGATAAAGATGATGAGAATGGCGTATTTTCTCTGCCGTGCCAGGATGCGGGGGTTCACGAGACCGATCTTGGTCATGAAGAAAAGAAAAACGGGGATCTCGAAGACGATCCCGAAGGCCAGAAGCAGCTTCAGGGTGAGCGACAGGTACTCCCTGAGGGTGAACATGGGACGGAAAAAATCGGTCGAAAAGTCCACAAAGAACTTGTACGCCGGCGGCAGGACGAGAAAGTAGGCGAAGCAGACCCCTCCGACGAAAAGCAGGGTCGAGGTGATGACGAAGGGAACGACGTATTTCTTTTCCTTCTGGTAGAGACCCGGCGATATGAATTTCCAGATCTGGTAGAGCACGACGGGGCTGGCGAGGAAGAGACCGGCGAAGAAGGAGATTTTCAGGTAGGTGAAAAAGGCCTCGGGAAGGCCCGTGAAGATCATGAAGCTGCCCTGGGGGAGGACGCCGATGAGGGGCCTGGAGATGATCCAGAAGAGCTTTTCCTTGAAAGCGTAGCAGATCAGGAAGCCGACACCGACGGCGATAAGGCTCCGGATCAGCCGTGTCCTCAGTTCCTCGAGGTGTGCCGTCAGGGGCATTTTTTCATTGGTGGGATCATTCATGTCCTGGTCACGCTCCGGCCCTCTTCATCTCCGCGCATAAAAGTCGAACTCTGGATCCGGGGATCCAGAGTCAGGCGCCGGGCGCTGTCCCCGTGAGGCCGCAGGGTTATTTCTCATGGTCCAGGTCCGTTCCGGCAGTCCCGGTGGAATCTATCTTTTCGTCCGGGACCTTCCGGTCCTCCGCCGCCTGCAATGGTTCCTCCTCCGGCTTTTCCTTTGAACCGTAGAGGAGAGAATTCTTCAGGTCGCCGGCTTCTTTCCGGATTTCGTCGACCTGGAGCTCTTCTTTCACACCGTCCATGGCCCGTTTGAATTCCGATACCCCTTTTCCCAGGGCCTTGGCGATGTCCGGCAGGCGCTTCGGGCCGATCACGATCAGCGCGACAATGAGAATGACGATCAGTTCGGGCATCCCGATACCGAACATAAGGATCCGTCCTCGCCCCGTTATTGAAAGTGCATATATCTTGCCCCCGGGCTTGTCAACGGTTTTCCAGGCGTCCATCCCGGGACCAAAATCTTTGCTTTTTAAGGCGTTTCGTGATAATGAGCACGAAGATTTTCAGGCCAATTCAGGAGGTGAATCATGCCCTCTCAAACGGGGATTGTCAAGGATTATCGGTATCTCAACCACGAGACGGGGCATTATCACCCTGAGTCTCCCCGCAGGCTGGAGTCGATCTACAAGATGCTCGAGGGTGCCGACATGAAGGGGCGGTTCACCGAGATCGCCCCCCGTTTCGCCTCCGAGGAAGAGATCGAGACGATCCACCTGCCCTCCTATTACCGGATGGTGGCCGCCACGGCGGGGAAAAGCCACACCTACCTCGATCCCGACACGGAGACCTCCCCCGAATCCTTCGAGACGGCCAGGCTGGCCGTCGGAGGATTCTTAAACAGCGTGGACAGCTGCGTGAAAGGCGAGGTGAAAAACGCCTTCGCCTTCGTCAGACCCCCCGGGCACCACGCCGAGGCGAACCGCGCGGCCGGCTTCTGCCTCTTCAACAACGTCGCCATCGGGGCCATGCACGCCATCAAGCGGCACGGCATGAAGAGGATTCTCGTGGTGGACTGGGACCTGCATCACGGAAACGGCACACAGCACTCCTTCTATGAGGATCCCCGCGTGCTCTACCTCTCGACTCACCAGTACCCCTACTATCCCGGTACGGGCGGTTTCCAGGAGATCGGGAAGGGCGACGGCAGGGGCTATACGATCAACGTACCGCTGAGAACCGGACCCGGTGACGCAGAATATTTGAAAATATTCCGGAAAATACTCCAGCCCGTGGCGCTGGAATTCAAGCCCGACATGGTGATGCTCTCCGCCGGCTTCGACATCTACTTCCAGGACCCCCTCGGCGGGATGAAAGTTACTCCCAAGGGGTTCGGAATCCTCACGCGTGTGCTCATGGACATCGCCGATGCCTGTTGCGGGGGCCGATTCGTCGTCACCCTCGAAGGGGGATACCACATTGAAGGGCTGACCCAGTCGATCAAGGTGGTTTTGAACGAGATGGTCGGAGCAACCCATATCCCGGCTGCCGAAATCGATTCGGTGGAACAGAAGGCCAACCCGGCGATTGATGCCGTCCTCAACACCGTCATCGCTCAGATCAAACCCTTCTGGAAGGTTTTTCAATAGGACAGGCGCAAGGCACAGGACAGAAGGCCAGGCGAAAGGGCAAAAAACGGGCTTGAGGCATGTGGTACAGGGCTCTGGGGCATGAAAAATTCTGCCTCCTTTGCCCTGAGCCATAAGCCCTGAGCCTTCTGCCATTTTTGGAGGTATCCTTTGAAAATTACGAAACAGGAAGTGGAGCATGTGGCCCACCTGGCCAGGCTCGAATTTCAGGAACAGGAAAAAGAAAAGCTCACCGGCCAGTTGAACGGCATCCTGACTTACATGGACAAACTCAACGAAATCGACACGGAGGGCGTGGAGCCCATGACCCACGCCACCTTCATGGTCAATGTCTTCCGGGACGATGAAGTGCGGCCGTCCCTGGGATCCGCGGCGGCCCTTTCGAACGCACCCGATGCAAGCGGAAGCTGTTTCAGGGTCCCGAAGGTCATTGAATAGGGGCGAGGGAATAGGGTTTCGGGTATCGAAAATAAAAGAAAAAGAGAGTTTTGAATGGCATTAAACGAACTGACGATTCACGAGTTACAGGATAAGCTGAAGCGGAAAGAAGTTTCCGCCAGGGAGGTCGTCGACGACGTGTTCAAAAGGATCGACGCCGTCGAGGGCAGGGTCCATTCCTATATCACGCTGATGCGGGAGGAGGCCTACGGGGCGGCCGCCGGGGCGGACCGCGACATCCGGGCGGGGAAGGCCGGCCCCCTGACGGGTATCCCTATCGCCCTCAAGGACGTCCTGTGCACCCGGAACGTGAGGACGACCTGCGGGTCCAAAATACTCGAACGGTTCGTGCCGCCCTACGACGGCACGGTGGTGAGAAGACTGCGCGAGGAGGGCGCCGTCTTCGTGGGTAAAACCAACATGGACGAATTCGCCATGGGATCCTCCACGGAGACCTCCTGGTTCGGCGTCACGCGCAACCCCTGGGACCTGGAGCGGATCCCCGGGGGCTCGAGCGGCGGGTCGGCATCGGCCGTGGCGGCCGACGAGTGCATCGCGGCGACGGGGTCGGACACCGGCGGGTCGATCCGGCAGCCCGCGGCCCTCTGCGGGGTCGTGGGGCTGAAGCCGACCTACGGGAGAGTATCCCGGTACGGGCTCATCGCCTTCGCGTCGTCCCTGGATCAGATCGGGCCCTTCACCAAGGACGTGGAAGACTGTGCCATCATGATGAACGTCATCGCCGGTCACGACCCGGAGGAAGCCACCTCGGTGCCCCGGGATGTCCCCGACTACCGCGAGTTCCTGCGAAAGGACATCCGGGGCTTCACCGTTGGAATCCCGAAGGAGTACTTCGTCGAGGGCATCGATGCCGAGGTCATGACGGCTATCCGGAAGACCATCCGCGTCGTTGAAGGCCTCGGGGCCCGCTGCGAGGAGATCTCGCTTCCCCACACGGATTACTGCATCGCGACCTACTACATCATCGCGGCGGCCGAGGCGAGCTCCAACCTTGCCCGCTTCGACGGCGTGAAGTACGGCTACCGCTCCCCTGACGGCCGTGACCTCCTGGAGATGTACAAGCGTTCGCGCTCCGAGGGCTTCGGCGTCGAGGTGAAGCGGCGCATCATGATCGGCACCTATGCCCTGTCCGCGGGCTATTACGACGCCTATTACAAGAAGGCCTCCCAGGTGCGCACCCTGATCACGCGCGACTTCCGGGAGGCGTTCAAGACCTGCGACGTCATCCTGACCCCTGCAACCCCCACGCCCGCCTTCCGGATCGGCGAGAAGACGGACGACCCGTTGCAGATGTACCTGTCGGACATCTTCACCAGCTCGGCGAACCTCGCGGGCATTCCGGGCCTTTCGGTGCCCTGCGGGTACACGCAGACGGGCCTGCCCATCGGGGTGCAGTTCCTGGGAGACCACTTCCAGGAGGGTAAACTTCTCCAGGTCGCCCATGCCTGTGAGAAGCATTCCGGAATCGAGCGAAGGAGGCCGAAATTCTGATGGCTTATGAAACCGTCATCGGGCTGGAGGTCCACGCCCAGCTTCTGACCGACTCGAAGATTTTCTGCGGCTGTTCCACCCGATTCGGGGCCGAGCCCAACCAGCACACCTGCCAGATCTGTCTTGGCATGCCCGGCGCTCTGCCCGTTCTCAATCGCAAGGTCGTGGAGTTCACGATCAAGATGGGCCTGGCCACTCACAGCACCATCAACGCCTACGGGAACTTCGCCCGGAAGAACTACTTCTACCCGGACCTGCCCAAGGGCTACCAGATCTCGCAATACGCCCACCCGCTGGCCGAGCACGGTCATATCGACATCCTGCTCGACGGCGAAAAGAAGCGGATCGGCATCACCCGCATCCATATGGAGGAAGACGCGGGAAAGCTCATCCACGACGAGAGAAATCCCTGGAGCTACGTGGATCTCAACCGCTCGGGCGTGCCCCTCATCGAGATCGTGAGCGAGCCCGACATGCGCAGCCCCGAGGAGGCCGCCGAGTACCTGCGGAGGCTACGGGACATCCTGGTCTACCTTGAGATCTGCGACGGCAACATGGAGGAGGGTTCCTTCCGCTGCGACGCCAACGTTTCCATCCGGCCGAAAGGCCAGGAGGCCTTCGGTACCCGCACGGAGCTCAAGAACATGAACTCCTTCCGCAATGTCCAGCGGGCCATCGAATACGAGATCAAGCGTCAGCGGTACATCCTGGAAAGCGGCGGCGAGGTGGTCCAGGAGACCCGTCTCTGGGACGACGCCCAGGGCACCACGCATCCGATGAGAGGCAAGGAAGAAGCGCACGATTACCGTTACTTCCCCGAACCGGACCTCGTCCCTATCATGATTTCCGGCGACTGGATCGAGGATGTTCGCCGGACGCTCCCCGAGCTTCAGCTCGAAAAACAGGACCGTTTTGTCGGGCAGTACGGCATTCCCGTCTACGACGCGGGCGTTCTGACCGCCACCCGGGCCCTGGCCGACTTCTACGAGGAAGCGGTGAAGCTCTGCGGCAAGCCCAAGATCGCGAGCAACTGGGTGATGGGCGACCTGCTCCGGTACCTCAACGAAGAAAAGCGCGACATCCGGGAAAGCCCCGTTTCTCCCGCCCACGTGGCCGATCTGATCAATCTCATCGAAAACGGAACGATCAGCGGGAAGATCGCCAAGGAAGTATTCGAGGCGATGTACAAGACACAGAGCAAGCCCGCCGACATCGTCAGGGAGAAGGGCCTCACCCAGATCACCGACGAGGAGACCGTCATGAAGGCGATTGAAGAGGCCATGTCGAAAAACCCGGCGCAGCTCGCCGAGTACCGGGCCGGCAAAGAGAAGCTCTTCGCCTTCTTCGTGGGGCAGGTGATGAAACTCACGAAGGGCAAGGCGAACCCGCAGCTCGTCAACGACCTGCTCAAGAAGATGCTGGCAGAATCATGATCCGGACCATCCTCTGGATCGACGACGCCGTCGTCCTCATCGATCAGAGGGCCCTCCCCGGGGAGGTCCGCTACCGGACCCTTACGGACTGGCGAGACGTTGTGAGGGCCATCCGGGATCTCACGGTCCGCGGTGCGCCCGCCATCGGTGTCGCCGCCGCCATGGGGATCGCCCTGGGCACCCTCCACCTTCCCGAGACATCCGCCGGCGAGTTCCGCAGATCCTTCAACAGGATTTGCCGAGCCTTCTCGAAGGCGCGCCCCACGGCGCGAAACCTCTTCTGGGCCATCGAGCGGATGCAGCGCCGTTTTGCCGAGTCACTGCCCGCGGGGCTCACGGCGGTGAAGAAAGCCCTCATCGAGGAGGCCGTCACCGTCGGCGAGGAGGACATCGAGACCAACCGCAGGATCGGTCTCTACGGCAAGGCCTTCATCCGGGACGGCGCGAACATTCTCACCCACTGCAATGCCGGCGCTTTGGCCACGGCGGGCTACGGCACGGCCCTCGGCGTGGTCCGGGCCGCCCGCGAGGAGGGGAAAAAGGTCCATGTCTATGTCGACGAGACGAGACCCGTTCTCCAGGGGGCGAGGCTCACCTGCTGGGAACTCCTGGAAGACCGAATCCCCGCGACACTGATCACGGACAGCATGGCGGGCTTTCTCATGCAGCAGGGAAAGGTCGACCTCGTCATCGTGGGGGCCGACCGAATCGCGGCAAACGGCGATACGGCCAACAAGATCGGTACTTACGCCCTGGCGGTCCTGGCGGGGGCGCACGGGATCCCCTTCTACGTGGCGGCCCCGCTGTCCACCGTCGACGGGTCAATGCGGAACGGCGGCGCCATCCCCATCGAGGAGCGGGACGCAAACGAGGTGAAACATCTCCAGGGCGTGAGGACGGCGCCGGAAAAGATCAGGGTTTACAACCCTGCCTTCGATGTGACTCCGAACCGGTACATCACGGCCATCATCACCGAGAGGGGGGTGGCCCGGAAACCTTACATGAACAGCATCCGGAAGCTCCTGAAATCTTAGTCCCCTGGACCTCGCGATGAAAAAAGCCCCCATTCTTTTCATCTTTGATTTCGACGGCGTGATCGTCGATTCTCTCGGTCTTTACGAGAAATCCGTCCATTTGTGCCTCGAGGCCGTCGGGCAGCCCCCCATCCGGGACCGCGAGGAATTCCTGTCCCTCTTCGATGACAATTTCTACGAGGCCATCGCCCGCCGGGGGGTCGACGTACGGGAGTTCACAAAGGTCTCCGCGGCCGTTGTCCCGACGCTCAGCTATGACGGCGTCACGGTTTTCCCCGGGCTCGTCCCCGTCCTGCAAAAGCTGAGAGCGGGGAAGAGGTTTGTCATCGTTTCCTCCAACTCCTCACGGGCGATCCGCCTGATCCTCGAGCGCAACGGCCTGGAGCACTGTTTCGACGACATCCTGGGCTACGAGTTCATGTTCAGCAAGCGCGAAAAAATCGTTCATACCCTGAGGGAATTCGGCACCGACGGGGATCAGAGTTACTACATCGGGGACACCAAAGGGGACATCAAGGAGGCGAGAAGCGCGGGCGTCAGGACGATCGGCGTCACCTGGGGATGGCACCCGAGGGAAAGGCTCGAGGAGGCGAGGCCCGATTTCCTGATCGACGCGCCCGAGGAATTGCTGGGACTCTGAGTCGAGGAACGTCGTGTCGCCGGATGGACCTGGACCCCTTCGAAAGATTACACCCATTCCTCCATGAGACGTTTCGGCGGGTCCGAGTCAGAGGGGTCCTCGAAGGGCTCGCCGCGCCGGGTGTTGCATGGGTCAACGGCATGTTGATCAAAGATCGTAGAGCTTTTCGTCCACCTTCGGCTTCGGGCGCTTGCGGCTCCCTCGGGCTTTTTCGCCGAAGGTGAAGGGCTCTTCGCCCTCCATGAGATCGCCCATCTCTTCCTCGATTTTCTCCGGGTCTTCCCCCCGTTCCATGCGGCTCAGGGCCTCTTCCATCCCCGCCCCCAGGTTGAGTCCCGTGGCGTCCGAAAGCTTCCGCATGAGCCTCGCCGCCTGGCGGGGGTCATCCTCATTGATCGACCCCGCTTCCGAGGCGAGCATGGCCATGGCTTTCTCCATGCGGGACTCGTCGATGGGCGGAGCGTCCTCGCCCGGGTCGGACCTGCCCGGCGAGACCCTGGCGAAGAGGGACATCTGGCGTTTCAGCTTCACCCGCTTGCAGCGGGGGCATTGTGGAACCTTTTCCGTGTTGACGGTCTTCGAGAAGAAATTGAAAACGGTGTTGCACCGCCTGCAGTAAAACTCATAGATGGGCACGGCTCCGGCCTCCTCTGAAATGTTCGGCGACTATTTTATAAACCGGGTACGGAAAATCAAGGGCCTTTTACAGTCTCCATGTCCCGGAGCCTCCGGATCCTTTCGGTAAGCGGCGGGTGGGAGTAGTAGAACCAGACGTAGAGGGGGTGGGGATGGAGGTTGGCGAGGTTGTCCTTGGCCAGCCGTTTCAGCGCGTCTCGCAGGGCGCCCGTGGACCCCATCAGCTCCAGGGTGTAACGGTCGCTGTCACGCTCGAACTTCCGGGAGATCATGGCGCCGAGCGGAGAGAGGAAGAAGACCGCCGGCTTCAGCAGGATCGCCGCAAGAAGGATGCCCGCGTAGGGTGTCATCTCCCCGAACCCGAAGGTGCGGTATAAAGGCGGCCAGCCGATCATCCGGAAGACGAGATAAAAGACCGGGAGAGAAAAAAAACCGATGAGAGCAAGCTGTTTCAGGACGTGTCTCTTTTTCCAGTGGCCGATTTCATGGGCGAGGACCGATAGGATCTCCTCGGCCGTGTGCGTATGGAGAAGGGTGTCGTAGAGAACGATCCTTTTCGTCTTCCCGAGTCCGGTGAAATAGGCGTTGGAGTGCCGGCTTCTCTTTCCCGCATCGACCTGGTAGACGCCGCTTGCTCGTAGCCCGGCCTTCTTCACCATGGAGAGGATCATCTCCCGGAGGGTCTCGTTTCGGACCGGCTCATACCGGTTGAATAGCGGCGCGACGACGATCGGGTAGAGCCAGATGACGAACACCTGGAATAAGGCGAAGAAGAGCCATGCCCAGAGCCACCCGTCAGGGCCTCCGTACTCGATCAGAGCGAGGACCGGCGTCATGAGAAGGACAAGAAGGATGACGGAAATGAGAAAACTCTTCAGCAGGTCCATGAGCCACAGCCGGGGCGTGATGGTGCTGAACCCGAATTTCTTTTCGATGACGAAGGTGCCGTAGAGGCTGAAGGGGATATTGAGGATCGTGCCGGCGATGTAGAGAAGCGTGAAGAAGAGGAGACCCGCCCAGAGGGGCTGGGGGTTCCAGACCGCGGCGATTCCGGCGAGCCAGGGGAAAAACCCCGCGAAGAGGGCGAGGACCAGGACGGCGTCGTCGAAGAGACTCTCCAGGGAGGCGAATCGCGAAGACTCGGCCGTGTAGCGCGTCATCCGCGAGAGGGTTTCGGCTTCGATCTCGCCGCGGAATTCCTCGGGGACGACGTGGCCGTACTTCATGAGATGATCGACATTGATCTTTGTAAGCCGCCATCTCACGGCCGTGCCGGCAAGCAACAGAAGAAGAAAGACGATGAAAAGGGCGTTCCACTCGATCATGGCTTCCAGGGCTCGATGGAGATGTCGTCATCCGGGGTCAGGGACCTTCATCGGGGAAACAGCGTTCGTAAAGCGACGCAAAGCGGTCCTTCCCCGTGGCGAGCATGAACGTCAGGGGCATGGCCTTTCGTCCCAGGGTGAGCATCTCCTCGGTGACCTCCCGGATGTCCCACTGGGCATGCCGGTCGGCCCGAAGCCGGACCATATGGTAGAGCTCCCTTGCGTTGACCTTGAGGAAGACCCTCTTCCGGTGGGCATTGGTCAGGATGTAGGCTGCCGCCGCGGGCGCGGCGCGGCGAATCTGATCGTAGACCTCTTCCGTCTTCCCGATCATCTCGCGGAAGGCACGCTCCATCCCGATGTCGGAGACGGCCGCCGGCACCGTGATGTCCAGCCCCGGGTCGTATTCCTGGCAGGTCATGGTGGCCATCCGGTGCCTCTTGAGCTGGGCGAAGCAGGAGGCGCTCACGACAAGTTCGAAGTGAAGGTCGGCGTTTTCAAACTCCCGAAGGGGCGGATCGTAGGATTTCATGTGGCGGAGGCCGGTCCGGATGATCTCCTTTTTTTCTTTGGCGCCCATCGCCTCGACCAGGGCCAGGCACCGATTCATCGGCAGGCTTGAAGAGGCGTGGAGGAGTGCGGCGATCACGCGGAGATCCGCGTCGGCCGTCACGTGGATGAGACGGACCGCCTTCGGGGTTTCTTTCTTCGTCTTGCCGGTGATCTTCGGGTAGACATGTTCCATGAACCTCTCCCTGAGGGCCTCCCGCGTCAGGCGGTCGTATTCCGTTGCCTCGGTGTAACGCACCAGAGAAGGGGCGATGCCGCTCGTGGCTTCGAAGAGGGCCCGGCCGTAGCGCCTGGCCTCTTCCAGGGGGTGGGCCGCGCTGCGCCGGAGCATCAGCTCGAGGTTTCTCGCATTGAGGGTCATACCGAGCTGTGTCTCCGTCGCCAGGGAGAGGACGTAGCGGGCATCCTCCTTCGCCCACCCCTCGAGGGTCGAACGATGGGAGGGTTCCCGCGCCATCTCTTTGTTCTTCTTCAGCACATGGGGCAGGAGTTTGCCGTAGAGGACATGGTAGAATTCGTTCTGGGACCGGATCATTCCGGTGAAGAGCCCGTCGAGCCGGGCGGCGCGGATCTCCTCGGGCACGACGAAATCGTCTTTCAGAAGGACGTAGCGCTGGGATTTCTCCGTGTAGGAGCAGAGACGGAATTTTTCGATCTCCTCCGCCAGAAGTCGCGAGACACCGAGGACATCGATATTGAAAACGGCGTGCTCGGCGATCGAGCTGTGCCCCATGGCGAAGACGATGTTCCGGTTCGATTTCCTGGCGCTTTCCACCTCCGTCCTGGAGATCTTCCTGAGTTCGTTGACGGGGAGGGGGTTTCTGCTGATCCGGGCGTAGGCCGCCGAGATCGTCTCGGGCGTGAGGTAATCGGCACCGGGAAGGGCCTTCCTCATCTCCCGGATCGTCTCGTAGTCGATGTTGTAGCCCGCAAGCAGAATCTTCACGCCCGTCGTCCTTCCGGTGATCTTTCAGCAAGGAGGTATACCAACATTTGCATGGCCGGTCAAACCGCATTTGCCGTCTTTCCTTCAACGGCGGGCGGCAATTTACCGGTGGCAATTCTCCTTTGATGCTGTTACAAATCAGGGCATGAGAACGTCTATGGACTTTCGGGGGAAGGGCATGATGAAAAAAATCACCATCAGGGAAGCGGACAGCGTGGAGATCCTGTCCCTGCAGGACAACTACATCGAGATCACGGCGAGCGACAACAGCGATGTGATTACAAGGGCGAAAGCCGTGAAGGACGGCGAGATCAAAAACTCCATCCTCGCGGAGCACGGCTTTTCGGCTGTCGTCCGGGTCACGGCGGGCGGAAAGACAAGGACCCTTCTTTTTGATTTCGGGTTTTCAAGAAATGGTGCGGCCCGAAACGCCGATACTCTGGGCGTGGACCTGAAGAAGGTGGAGGCCATGGTTCTCTCCCACGGCCACAGCGATCACCTGGGCGGTCTGGAAGCCCTCGTCGGACGGATCGGCCGAAAGGGCATTCCCCTCATTCTGCACCCCGCGGCCTTCAAACCGTCCCGGTACCTCAAGTTCGGAAAAACACGGCACTACTTTCCGGCCGTGATGCGCAAGAGATTCGAGAAACTGGGCATACGCCTCGTCGAAACCCGTTCGCCCTATCCGCTGCTCGGCGGCCGTGCCCTTTTCCTGGGTGAGGTGATGCGCGACACTCCGTTCGAGAAGGGCATGCCCATGGCCCATTTCGAAGATCGGGACGGGGAAAAGTGGGACCCCATCGAGGAGGATTCCGCCCTCGTGATGAACCTCCGGGGAAAAGGCCTTGTGGTTCTGTCCGGCTGTGCCCACTCGGGGATCGTCAACACCGTGAGGCATGCCCGGCGGGTCACCGGTGTGGAGCGGGTTCATGTCGTCATGGGCGGTTTTCACCTCGCCGGACCGGCCTTCGATTCGATTATCGGCCGCACGGCGACGGAACTCAAAAAACTGGCTCCGTCCTATGTCATCCCCTGTCACTGCACGGGGAGGAAGGCCGTCATGGCCATCGAGAAGAAGATGCCGGAACAATTTATTCTGAACATGGCGGGGACAGGCCTGACCTTCCGCGCCTGAAGGGGCTTGCTTGGCGGGATCGCCGGCCTCCGGGCGGTCCATTTTACTTTTTTCGAGCCGAATTCGCATCTTTGTATTGACAGATGATCGAATTTTTTCGTAATATGCCGCAGTTTTTTTGTTGCCCTTTTTTTGATCGGAATCTTCTGAATTCTTTTTTTAATCCCGGGATGAGAATCCGATACCGGTGGTCGGGCCGACAATCAGAGAACCCTCCCGGTCTTCCCGTCCGATCATACCTCCAGTCGTTCGCACAATCCAGGGTCGCGAAAGGAGACGACCAGCGGACTCATGCTCAATGACCTTCTCATGATCCCCCATGGCTTCCGGGTCCAGGATCTATTTGATATTCTGATCATTGCGACGATTATCTACGGGCTCCTCGTCTGGTTCAGGGACACGGCCTCCCGGTTCGTCCTGGGAGGGATCAGTCTGATCGGAATCGTCTACATCCTGGCCCGGCAGTTCCAGCTCTACCTCACGGCCGTTGTGCTTCAGGGCTTTTTCGCCATCATTCTCTTCGCCCTCGTCGTCATCTTCCAGGAGGAGTTGAGGAGATTTTTCGAACGAATCGCCGTGTGGGGCCGGTTTCACAAAAAGGACCGCGTTTCCTCTCATTACGAGGAGGCGGAGATCATCGCCCAGACGGCGGGGAGTCTCGCCAGGAAGAGGGTCGGGGCCCTCATCGTCCTTCGAGCCGAGGACCCCCTGGACCGTCACGTAACGGGCGGCAACACCCTCGAAGGGGTTCTGAGCCAGCCGCTCCTCGAGAGCATCTTTGACCCCCACTCCATCGGTCATGACGGTGCGGTGATCATCGAGGACGGTCGGGTCTCGAAATTCGGCTGTCACCTGCCGCTCTCCGCCAACGCCGAGAGATACGGGATCCTGGGGTTGCGTCACACCGCGGCCCTCGGGCTCTCCGAGCGGTCCGACGCCCTGTGTATCGTGGTTTCCGAGGAACGGGGGACCATATCGATCGCCCACAAGGAGCGGCTCGAGGTTCTCAAGAGCGCGGCCGAACTCAAGGTGGTCCTCCAGAAGTTCTACGGCGAACAGATGCCGAGCCGGAAGAAATCGAAACGGGTCGCCGGCTGGTTCCGGAAAAACACCCTCGAGAAGAGCATTGCCGTTGTCCTGGCCGTCACCCTGTGGTTCCTCTTCGGTTACCAGCGGGAGTTCGTCCAGAGGGACTTCATCGTGCCTATCGAGTACCGGAACCTGGCGGCGGAGTGGGTCATCGAGGGACCGAAGATCACGGAGACGAAGGTGCTTCTCAGGGGCCCGGCGCAGGCCTTCAACCTGATCAACCCCGCCCACCTGAAGGTGTCCGTGGATCTCGCCGGCATCCGAGAAGGCAGACAGGAAATAGAACTGACGGCCGAGATGATCAAAACGCCCTCGAGCATCGCCGTGCTGGATATCAACCCCAAGCGGATCGCCCTCTCCGCATCCAAACTTCACGCGAGGATGGCGCCCGTCGAGATTCGGACCGAGGGGGCCCTCGCCACGGGGCTCGTTCTCCAGAAGATCGAGGCCAAGCCCGTGACGGTTCCCGTCCTTGTGCCGCGCCGCCTTCGCAGCGCCGACATCCTGATCCCGACGGAAACCATCGACCTGAGACGGATCAGCAAGACCACGACGATCACCCCCAAGCTCCTGCCGCCCCCGGAGGTCTATTTCGATGGCGGGAAAACACCCGCCGTGGAAGTGATCATCCGGGTGAGATCACGATCCGCGGCCGCCCAGTGAAAGAACTCGAAACCGGTTCAGGGTTATATTCGCCGGACCGCTCCTTCCCGCGTGAAAGACGGCCCGCAGCGGCGGCGGTACCCCTTGCCCTTGATTCGGAAAGAGACGATGCCCGAACTGCCTGAAGTGGAAACCCTGTGCCGCCAGCTCCGGCCCGTCGTCCTCGGAACCCGAGTCCTCAAAGGCCTGATCCTGGACGAACGCCTGGGAACGATGGCGGATCCCGGCGGGAAAAAGGTCCTCTCAGTCCTTCGCCGGGGAAAGACCATCGAGCTAAAGCTCGAAGGGGACCTCTCCCTTTTGATCCAGCTTCGCATGACCGGCCGGTTCCACTGGCAGGAGGGGAACGATGTCCCGCCGCGGGCCCGCCTTCAGCTCTCCTTTTCCCATGGAAACCTTTTTCTGACCGACGTGAGACGACTGGCGACGCTGAAGTGCGACTGTGAGGGAAAGGAGCTTTCCCCGGGAAAGGATCCTCTCGAAGACCTCGATCACCGGCGGCTCTTCGAAATCGCGAAGAGGCGTCGCCTGCCGGTCAAGAACCTTCTCATGAACCAGAAGGTGATCGCGGGGATCGGGAACATCTATGCAAGCGAGATCCTCTTTCGCGCCGGAATCAGCCCCCTTCGGCCGGCTTCAAGTCTTTCCCTTCGCGACTGGACGAAGATCATCGGGGCGGCCCGGAAAGTCCTCGGCCGGGCGGTCCGCTGCCGGGGGACATCGATCTCGGACTGGAGGGATCTCTTCGGGGAAAAAGGGGAGTATCAGGGCCACCTTCTCGTCTATGGCCGGGCGGGGGAGGCATGCCGCCGATGCGGGGCGAAGGTCCGGAGGGTCGCCCTGAGCGGGCGCGGGACCTTTTACTGTCCCGGCTGCCAGGCGGGGTAAAAAAAGACCCGTCGGGACCCTTTACAAAGGGAGATGAAACCGTTAAATTCTCCACGAAGCGCCGGAAATCCGCATTTTCATGATGATGATCACATCGAAAGGGCAGGACATGATGATGAAAAAGTACGAATGCACGATCTGCGGTTACATCTACAATCCGGAGGAAGGGGACAAGGACGGCGGTATCCCTCCGGGGACACCCTTTGAGAAACTTCCCGACGACTGGGTCTGCCCGGTCTGCGGGGCGGCAAAGAGCGAATTTCAACCGATCGATTGAAGAACAGGGCGGGGTAAAGTCCGTGCAGACAGAGCCCAAGCCGGGCATTGACCGGGTCGGCGTCATCGACTGGAATATGAGGGATTTTCACGGTTACAGCACCCACCGGGGGACGACGTACAACGCTTGCCTCGTCAGGGGTGAAAAGCCCGCTCTCATCGACACCGTCAAGGCGCCTTTTTTCGGGGAGATGTGGGAGCGGATCGGAAAAAATCGATCCGCGGGAGATCCGGTACATGGTCGTCAACCACGTGGAAATGGACCATTCAGGGCCCTCCTGGCGGGTTCCCCCACGCTGCACAACAACCTTTTCCCGACCGTTGCCGAATTTCTCACCTATGTCAAAGGGCTCCGTCCGAAGGGCCGGGTCGTCGTCGCCTTCGGGTCCTGCGACTGGACGCCGGGCGTGACGAAGACCGTTGCGGCGGAGCTTCAGGCCGCCGGTTTGGACGTGGCGGGCGGAATCGCGGTCCGCTATGTTCCCGATGCCGACACCCTGAAGCGCTGCGATGAACTGGGCCGCGGGATAGCGGCGAAGATCAAGGCGTCCTGAGATTCCAGATGGAACCGGACGCACGGTTCGTCCGATGATAGAGATCGACGGCTCCGTCGAGTCGGGAAGCGGCACCCTGCTTCGCTACGCCGTGGCGCTGGCCACACTCGCCGGGATACCCATCCACATGACCCGCATCCGGGCGAAGCGGCAGAAACCGGGCCTTCGACCCCAGCACCTGCAGGCCCTGCGCGCCTGCGCCGCCCTTTCCGGCGGCGCGATGGAAGGGGCCCGCGTGGATTCACAGGAGATCGTCTACAGCCCCGGGCCGGACCTCCGGAGCGGCGATCTCAAGCTCGACATAGGGACGGCCGGCTCCACGACCATGCTTGCCTTCACTCTCCTTCCCCTCGCACTTCATGCCGAAGACACCTGCCGTTTCACCCTGACGGGGGGGCTTTTCCAGGATTTCGCGCCGAGCGCCTTCCACATGCAGAGGGTCCTCATCCCGCTTCTGCGGCGGATGGGCGCCGGGGTCCGGCTGGAGATCAGGCGACCGGGCTACGTGCCGAAGGGGGGCGGCGAGATTTTTCTCCAGGTCGAACCGCGAAGGGAACCCCTCCGGCCGCTGCGGATGACGGAGCAGGGGGCGGTGAGAAAAGTCACCGGCATTTCGCTCTCTTCCCATCTCGAAAGGGAGAAAGTGAGCGAGCGCATGGCCAAACGGTGCCGGGAGCTTCTCGGGTCACGGGGCATCGAAGCGGATTTCGAGGTCCTCCGTGACAGCGAAGCCGATCAAAAGGGTGCCGCTCTTCTGCTCCTTGCGGAGACGGATTGCGGTTGCCTGATCGGGTCGGACCGGGCCGGGAGACCGGGGAGAAGGTCGGAAGCCATCGCGGAGTTCGTCGTCAAATCCCTCCTGGAGGATCTGGACACGGGGGCCACGGTGGATCGCTATCTCGCCGACCAGCTCATTCTCTTCGCAGCCCTTGCCGACGGCACATCGGCGTACCGGATCCCTTTCCTGACGGATCACGTCCGGTCCAATCTTTGGCTCGTCGAAAAGATCCTCGGCGTCCGGACCGGGCTCGATGGCACTGTTCTGCGTGTGGAGGGGGTCGGCTTTTCAGGGCACGGGAAGAAGATGTAAGGATGCATATTCGGCATGGAACGTCCCGGGATCAGGATCAGAGGAATTTACGCCACGGCCCTCACGAGGCTTCTTCTCGGCGGGGGTTATCGGATCGCGGACCCCTCCGGTGCGGCCAGGGAACGGTTCTCCCTCGACGGAAACGACGGTGAACTCCACGACCTGGAGATCCGCGACCGGCCGGACCGGCAGGGTGTAACCCTCTTCGGGGAGTGGGAACTCACCCGGGAGGTCGTTGTCTTTCTCCTCCTGGAGCTTCCCGACATGATCGTTTCGTCCTTTGAAACCCCCGTGAATTTCGGTGAGCAGGCGAAGGCCGCGGTGGAGTTCCCTTACGCCTCCAAGGAGCATCTCGATGTCGTCCGCGCGGGCATCCTCCCCACGGTCAGAGGCCATCACCGCCTGCGGCTCGTCGATCCCCGCAGGCTCGAGAGGCGAGAGGGAAATCTCTCGCAAAGCTCCGGGGATTGCGATAGGGTCGGAGCGGAGCTTTACCGGGAACTTGTCTTTCAGCCCCTGGCCCGTGAAAGCCTCGCCCGCATCGAGCATGTGCGGGTCGACGGGAAGGTGATCAGCCTCGGCGAGGGGACGCTGGCGGCGGCCGACGCCGCGGATCGCCGGATCGTGATCCGGAGGTTCTTCCGCGGGGGCCGCTACGACGGACTCGACCTCCCGATCGAAGAGGGGGATTACGCCCTCACGGAGTGTCGCGAGGGGGACATGTTTGTCCGTCACACCTATTATTCCCGGAAGGGTGTTTCGAAGGGTGTCTACGTGAACATCAACACGCCGGTTGAGCTCTATCCCTGGGGTGTGCGTTACGTCGATCTTGAAATCGACGTCGTCCGCCGGGAGGGCGGGGAACCATTTGCGGTCGATCGCGATAAACTGCAAAAAATCACGTTGCAGGGACACATCTCGCCCGCCCTGGAAGAGCGGGCATCGGAGGTTGCAGAGCGGATGATCGCTGTCCTGAGGGCGAATGGGGACCGGTAGACTTGGAAGAGATCACGGCATGAAGAGCGACAGGGCGAAGAAGGAGGCACTGGAGCGGATCGGCCGCCGGCTGAGAGAAGGCCTCGCACGTTCCCGCGATTACAGGATCGTTGCGGAAGGGGAAGTCATGCGCCGGGGGATCTCCTCTTTCTTTTACACCGAGATGGACGAGGGGCAGTACCGGGAAGCCCAGAGGCTGAAAAGACGGCTCCTCAAAGAGAACGAGGGGCTTCGCCTCGAGGACGTCATCCCCGGCGAAGTGATCGAAACGGGAAAGGGGCCCTGCTATCTCGTCCGGGACCGGCAATCGCTCGGGCTCCGGGGCCTTGATCCCGAGCGCACCAGGCAGAAGATCCTCTCGGATCTCAAGCTCATCTACGGCATCGGGGAGGCCACCGAAAAGATCCTCAAGCGGCAGGGATACGGGACAATCGAGGATCTCGCCGGCCACCCCCGCTTCGGCCGGTCGGCGAAGGAATTCATGAAGCTCATGGACAGACGCGACACGTCGAACCTCCTCGCCTGGATCGGGAGGTGGTTTCAGAAATCCCACCCCCTGGCATTCCTGGCTTCCGGTTTTCATCCGGACGATGACTTCATCATCCTCGACATCGAGACCCTGGGCATCTTCCTGCGACCGATCATCCTCCTCGGCGTGGCCCGTCTCGAGGGGAAGGGCCTTACCATCCACCAGTACCTGGTCCGGGATATCGAGGAGGAGCCGGCGGCGCTCGCGGGGCTCCTTTCGCACCTGGACGGCGCGAGGGCCTTCATCACCTTCAACGGCCGGGCCTTCGACATCCCCTACATCCGCGACCGGCTGGCCTACTACCGGATGCCGGGGGATCTCGAGAGAAACCACTTCGACGTCCTGCACTTCTCCCGGCGGGCCTGGCGGGGCCGGTTCCCCGATTGCCGCTTAACCACGCTGGAGCGAAACCTCCTCGGTGTCGAGCGGGCCGGCGACGTCCCGAGCAGCCTTGTCCCGGAGTTCTATGAGACCTACATGCGTACCGGGAATGCCGGCCCCCTCATCCCCATCGTCGAGCACAACCGGATGGACCTCGTGACCCTCGCCAACCTCTTCGCCCGCCTCCACGAGGAGTGGTCGTTTTGATCGCCGATCTCATCGAGACCCTGAAGACGGACGGGCGGTTCCGACCCCGGGTGGAGCACGTGGAAATCCTCCCCGCCCGGGAGCCCCTTTACGGTGCACTCGAAAGGCCGCTCCCGCAGGCACTCCAGAGCTATCTCGACAGAAATAAGATCAGGCTCTACAGCCACCAGTGCGAGGCCGTCGACCACCTGCGCTCGGGGAAGAACGTCGTGATCACGACCCCGACGGCCTCGGGAAAGACCCTCGCCTTCAACCTTCCCGTCTTCGAGACTCTCCTCGAGGACGAATCCGCGACGGCCCTCTTCGTCTACCCCACGAAGGCCCTGTCCAACGATCAGTTGAAGGTTCTGAAAGAAATGGAACGCTCCTGCGGCGTCTCCATCCGACCGGCCATCTATGACGGCGACACGCCCCCCTCAAGGCGCTCTGCCATCCGGGAGGGCGCGCGGATCATCATCACGAACCCCCATGAGCTTCATCAGATCCTTCCCTGGCACCAGAAGTGGCAGAGCTTCCTGAGGAGGCTCTGTTTCGTCGTCTTCGACGAAGCCCACCGCTACCGCGGTGTCTTCGGTTCCAATGTCGCCTTCGTGATACGCCGTCTGCGGCGGCTCTGCAGGTATTCGGGGTCGGAGCCCCGGTTCGTGCTCTCCACGGCCACCCTGGCAAACCCCATCGAGCTGGCCGAAAAACTCACGGGCCTTCCCTTCGAACTGGTGGACAGGGACGGTTCCCCCCGGGGCAGGAAGCATTTTGTCTTCTACAATCCCTTTTTCGATGCCGTCGGGACGCTTTCGACCCACCAGGAAACGAGGGACCTCTTCGTTCTTTTCATGAGGCATTCGCTGCAGACGCTCTGCTTCACCGCCTCGAGGCGGATGGCGGAGCTGATCGCGCGCTGGGCGAGGGATGCCGTCGTCGAGTCGGAACCCGCCCTTTCAGGACGGATTGCATCTTACCGGGCGGGTTATCTCCCCGAGGAGAGGCGGCAGATCGAGGACAGCCTCAAACGGAGGGTGCTCAGCGGCGTGGCCGCCACAAACGCCCTGGAACTCGGGATCGACGTGGGAACTCTCGACGGCGTCGTCATCTCCGGTTATCCGGGCACGATCATGTCCACGTGGCAGCAGGCCGGCCGCGGGGGGAGAGGCCGCGGGGAGTCCGTGGCGGCGCTCGTTGCCTTCCAGAACCCCCTCGACCAGTACCTGATGAAACACCCGTCTCTCTTTTTCGGGAAATCCCACGAGCATGCCGTCATCGATCTCGCAAACCCCTACATCCTCTCGGGCCACGTGCTCTGCGCCGCAGCGGAGATGCCCATCGTTGCGGCGGAGGACAGGGCTTATTTCGGCGATCCCCTCGAGGGGATCCTCGAGATCCTCTCGAGCGAGAAGCTGGTCCGCGAGACGCCCCACGGCTGGGTCTACGCCGGGAGGGGAAGGGCAACGGAAGTCGTCGGCCTGGACCGGATCTCCGAAGAGGTCTTCCGGATCACCTGCGACGGCTCCATTCTCGAAACGATGGACAGGGCGCAGGCCTTCCGGGAAGCCCACAGGGGCGCGGTCTTCCTTCACCAGGGGGAGACCTACACGGTCCAGGAGATGGATCTCAAAAACCACGTCATCGAGGCGAAGCGGACCGACGTGGATCATTACACCCGTTCCCTCAAGATCGTCGATCTCACCGTTCTCGAGGAACTGGACAGGAGGCGCTTCGGGCGGTTCGAAGCCCGCTTTGGCAGACTCGAGGTGACGGAGCAGTTCATCGGGTACAAGATCCTGAAGAACGAGCAGGTCATCGCGACGGAGAGCCTGGACCTGCCGCCCCTCGTCTTCAGGACGGCGGGGCTGTGGTTCACGGTCCCCGAGGAGATCCGCAGGGCCGTCATCGAGAAGAACATGCACTTCGGCGGCGGTCTCCACGGGATCGAGCATGCCATGATCGGCGTTATGCCCCTCGAGGTCATGTGTGACCGCTGGGACGTGGGGGGGCTTTCCACGCCGGGCCATCCCGACACAATGCAACCGACCATCTTCATCTACGACGGCTTCGAGGGGGGGATCGGCCTCACGGAAAAGGCTTACGACCTCCTCCCGCAGCTCGCCCGGCTGACGTTCGAACTGGTGAGGGATTGCCCCTGCCTTGCAGGGTGCCCCGCCTGTGTCTATTCGCCCAAGTGCGGCAACGAAAACAGGCCACTGGACAAGAAAGCGGCCGCGTTCATTCTGGAGAGTCTCCTCGAGACCATGGGCTGAGCCGTCTTACGTCTGTCAATTTGCGAGAGACAGAGGATCGGATGGAGTTACTGCTTTAGAGGCCGGTTAAGCTTCCGGTGATGTGTTGTTTTACCCTGTTTGAAAGGCTGAAAAAAGTTATTGACAAATAAACGGGATACGTGTAGTTGGAAAATCATTATTGAAAAAGAATTATTATTGGCTAAGGCAAGCCATGCGCCAAGCAACGACAAGGGAGCCGCAAAGACGCATCGAGGAGATGCTCTCCAAGCTCAAGAGCCGGGATTTCCGCATTACGCCGCAACGGCTCGCCGTCCTGAGGATTGTCGCTGAGAGCGAGGAGCACCCGACTGTCGATGAAATTTATCGTGAAGTGAAAGCCGAATTTCCCACGACGAGCCTCGCAACGGTATACAAGACGATCTCTCTTTTAAAAGAGCTCAACGAAGTCCTGGAATTGGGTTTTCCCGACGGGAGCAACCGGTATGATGGAAGCAACCCATCACCGCACCCTCACGCAATCTGTGTGAAGTGCAAGAAGATCGTGGATCCGGAACTGATGAGCATTGACGCAATCAGCGAAGAGATGGGCCGTATGACTGGATACAAGATTTTTTATCACCGTTTGGATTTCTTCGGCATCTGCCCTGACTGCCAGGAGACGAACTGACTCGGTTACACTTTTTTTTGCCAGAAAAGCGATAATTATTATCCATAAATATATTTGATTATGAAAAAAACATTATCGATGATCATGGGTTAAGAACAGGCCGACGTGAAAAAAAAGGAGAAGAAAAATGACCAAGAAGAAGGAATCGAAAAGCAGACTTACGACGGTTTTCGGCGCACCTGTCGTTGACAACCAGAATGTCGTCACGGCCGGTAAGCGGGGCCCTCAACTCCTTCAGGATGTCTGGTTTCTGGAGAAACTCGCTCACTTCGACCGGGAGGTTATCCCGGAGCGTCGCATGCACGCCAAAGGTTCAGGCGCGTACGGCACCTTCACGGTAACCAAGGATATTACCAAATTTACCCGGGCCAAGATCTTTTCGCAGGTGGGGAAGAAAACAGAATGCTTCGTCCGATTCTCCACGGTGGCAGGCGAGCGCGGCGCCGCCGACGCCGAACGCGACATCCGGGGCTTTGCGGTCAAGTTCTACACGGAAGAGGGAAACTGGGACCTCGTGGGCAACAACACTCCTGTTTTCTTCCTGCGGGATCCCCTGAAGTTCCCCGATCTCAACCACGCCGTCAAGCGCGACCCCCGCACAAACTTGCGCAGCGCTCTCAACAACTGGGATTTCTGGACGTCCCTGCCCGAGGCATTGCATCAGGTCACAATCGTTATGAGCGACCGCGGCATCCCCGCCACCTATCGTCACATGCACGGATTCGGCAGCCACACCTTCAGCTTCATCAATGCGAAAAAGGAGCGCTACTGGGTCAAGTTTCACTTTATCACCCACCAGGGGATCAAGAACCTCACCGATCAGGAGGCCGAGGGACTCATCGGCAAATGCCGGGAAAGCCACCAGCGCGACCTCTACTACAGCATTGAAAAGGGAGACTTCCCCCGGTGGACCATGAAGGTGCAGATCATGCCTGAAAAGGAGGCGTCAAAGTGTCCATACAACCCCTTCGATCTCACAAAAGTGTGGCTCCACAAGGATTATCCCCTGATGGAGGTGGGGGTTCTCGAGCTAAACCGCAACCCTGAAAATTACTTCGCCGAGGTTGAGCAGTCGGCCTTCAATCCGGCCAGCGTGGTGCCCGGCATCAGTTTCTCACCGGACAAGATGCTGCAGGGCCGGCTCTTCTCTTACGGTGATGCCCAGCGATACCGGTTGGGAGTGAATCACTACCTCATTCCCGTCAACGCCCCCCGGTGCCCCCGTCACAGCTACCACCGCGACGGTGCCATGCGGGTGGACGGCAATTTCGGCAGCACCCTAGGGCACGAGCCCAACAGCTACGACGAATGGAGGGAGCAGCCGGAATACGCCGAGCCGCCGCTGAGTCTGGAGGGGGCCGCCGACCACTGGAACCACCGAGAAGACAGGGATTACTACTCTCAGCCGGCCGCCCTGTTCCGTCTGATGAACGAGGAACAGAAAAAGGCCCTGTTCGAAAACACGGCCCGGGCAATCGCCGAGGCGCCGAGGGAAATCAAGATCCGTCACATCGGCAACTGCATGAAGGCCGACCCGGCCTATGGCAAGGGGGTGGCCGACGCAATCGGCATCCCGCTTTCTGAAGTACCCAAGAGCTGACGCCCGGCCTCGACACGAGGGCAGGGCGGCGGTCGGTGGCGATACCACGGCGGCAGCGGGGCATCGCCACCGACCACGCAAAATATTCCCGTGGTGAATTGCAAAGAGCTTTTCATAAACCAGGTCACAGGAAAGGAGCGTTATCCATGGCGACGGGTAAAACTTCCGTAAAACCGGCACGCGAAGTTCGGGCGCTGAAGATCACCGTTTTTATGCTGTTCTTTACCATTCTGATGTCGCCCGGTCTTTCCGTTGCCCGGGGTACCGCAGGAGATCAGCCGCAATTTGTCGCGGTTGTGCAGAGTCAAAAGTCATTTGCCGCAACACTGAAGGCTTTCAGGGAAGAAGTTAACAAAGCGGGATGGAGTGTGCTCAATGCGCACAACATGGCCGGGGTTCTTTCCGAGCGTGGTTTTACGCTGAATCCGGTGGTGATTTTTGATGTTTGCAGCGGTAAATACAGCGCCCGCATACTGGGCAGAGACGATTATCGTCCCGTTTCAGTGTTCATGCCCTGCCGCGTTAGCATTTACCAGACAACCGGGGGGAAGGTATACATCGCTCGAATGAACTCGGGGGACTTTGCGAAGATGATGCCCCCCGAGGTGGCCGAGGTGATGTCGGCGTCGGATGAGGAAGTGTCAAAGATCATCACAAAGACGGCGCAATGAAGCAGATTTCTCACCCTGTGGGTAAGGGGAAGCTCTTTTCACGTCACGCGGACATTTCGGCGATAGGACGGACGGTGGTCTCGCAGGTCCCATAGAGGATATCCGGATAGGGCCTTGCGGGAACTGCCCCCGGTCGAATAAATTGCATTAGAACGGGAAGGGAGGTGGAAGCATTGGCTGAAGAGATGAAGGCGGGATGTGCGAGGCCGACGGGCGGGCTCGTCGGGGAACCGGTTGAAGAGGGGAAGTTTCCTGAGCAGCAAGAGGCGAAGAAGGAGGTGAAGTCG